>ERZ869936.49-NODE-49-length-205269-cov-16.514819_pt1 | contig 205269 bp, 152 predicted proteins | sample MGYA00520876_ERZ869936 | MGnify/ENA primary metagenome ERZ869936 (study PRJEB32218, sample SAMN09650985) | biofilter metagenome | isolation source: enrty point of leading RO module | place: Saudi Arabia: Thuwal, RO plant located on Red Sea | collected 2016-02-17 ...
GGGGGGGGGGGGGGGGGAGGGGGGGGGGGGGGGGGGGGGGGGGGGGGGGGGGGGTGGGGGGGGGGGAGGGGTGGGGGGTTGGGGGAAAGGGGTTGGGGGTCAGGGAGGGACAAGGGACTAGGGAAAAGGGAAAGGGCACAGAGAAAGAGAGAGAGAGAGAGAGAGAGAGAGAGAGAGCTGAGGGTAGAAGGAAGAGTCGAGGGAGCACCTGGGACTGAGGGACGAAGGTCATCGTGCGGTTGAAGCGCAGCTGGGCTCCAGCGGCGACCACGCTGTCGAGCCAGATGGACGTCCAGATTTCGAGCCTTCACCCACTGAGCCGACTTGCTCCGCCTCTGCCTTCTGCCTTCTGCCTTCTGCCTTCTGCCTTCTGCCTTCTGCCTTCTGCCTTCTGCTTCTGCCTTCTGCTTCTGCCCCTAACCCCTATCCCCCAACCCCTAGCCCCGAGCCCCTTCCCTCAATTCACCAGCTCGCCCCGCTCCGGCGTTTCCCACCGCGCGAGCGCTTCGCGGGACTCTTCGTCCTCTTCCTGCTGCCAGCGCCGGCGCTGCTCGAGGCTGCGCCGCCGCCGCATCAGTCCCGCCAGCACCGCCAGCAGCGCCAGGCCGGCCCACGACAGGGTCGGGTTCATGAACAGCACCGGCACCCAGCGATCGAGGCGCCAACGCCCCTGCCGCCACTCCTGCTCGGTGACCAGCAGTGGCTCGCCGGTGGCGCGGCGCCAGGCCGTCTCGAAGTCGACCTCCGGATCGCCGACCATGACGGCGAGCAGCCGGCGCACCAGAGTGTCGTCGGCCGACGCCTCCGGGAAGGCGCGACGGTCGCGCCGGATCGCCCAGTCGAGGAACTCGAGGCTGGCGGCGTAGGCGCGCCTGGCCCGCACCTCGCTGCGCGAGAACTCGTAGTCCAGGCCCCGCAGCGGGGGGACGTCGGCGAACAGGGTCGACGACAGCAGCACCGCGACATCGCGCAGACCACGCCGGCGCCCCTCGTAGGTGGCCACCGCCTCGTCGAACCAGCGCGGCACCCTGTCGCCGACGCGATCGTGGAGGAGCTGGTGGCTGACCTCGTGCGCCAGCACGGTGGGCGCGCCGTCGAAGGGGTAGCGGTGCACGTTGTCGAGTCGGATCACGCCGATCCGCTCGCTGGGGAGCATGTAGCCCGCCGCCCAGGGCGGAGCGCGCACATCGAGTCTGCGCACCACCTGCTCGGGAATCGGCAACTCGCGCTGCGCCACGCGGCGCCAGGCGCCCCGGTCGACCACCGCGATCACGAAAGGCGCAGTCGGCGCGCCGCCCGGCAGAGGGCCGAGATCGCGCTGCAGCCGCGGCAGCCATCCGGCGGCGTCCTCCGCCAACGCGTCGAGCTGGGGTGCCAGCTCGGGCGGCGACCAGAGTCGCAGCGGACCGACGGAGCGCTGCGCCCATGCCTCAGCGGGGGCGGCCGAGGATTGCGCGGCGAGCGGAGCGCCCAGGGCGACGACGACCGAGAGGGCGACGAGCAGGGCCAACAGGCTGTCGACCGGCCGCGTTGCTCGACTCACTCCGCGGCGCCGGCGGCTTCGCGCACGAGCCGGCTGAGCCCAGACGCCGTCTCCCCGCACTGCGGCGCCCGACGGCGCACGATCGAATCCGCTCATCACCGCAACCTATCCAACCCGGTCGCTGCGCCTGCCACTCCCTGCGGGTCGTTCTCGGGTCCGGTGTGAGCTGGAACATGGCGACCGGAGACGCCCGCGGCTCCAGAGCCACCGTGCGCACCGCCGTCCGCACCGCCGCCCGTACCGCCGCCCGTACCGCCGTCCGTACCGCCGTCCGTACAATGTGGGGTCCAGCTGCGAACGCGTCCCAGGGCGATTGCCCGAGCGCCTTCGTGCCTACATCCCACACTGCGAGATCCCGTTTGACTCCATCCACTCCCCGCACTCCCAACCCCGGCGACTCTGGCGAGCAGACCACCGCTCCCTCGCTGCAGCCGATCCCGCATCCGCCGGACCGGCCGATCGTCGGCAACATCTTCGACCTCAGTGCCAGCACCCAGGTGCAGGACCTGATGCGCATGGCGCGCAGGTACGGCGGCATCTTCTACCTCTCCATCGGCGGCCGCCGGAACATCTTCGTCTCCGACTTCGAGCTGGTCGACGAGCTGTGCGACGAGAGCCGCTTCGACAAGCGGGTGTGGGCGCCGCTCAAGAACGTGCGCACCTTCGCCGGCGACGGGCTGTTCACCGCCCACACCTTCGAGCCGAACTGGAAGAAGGCGCACAACATCCTGCTGCCCAACTTCTCGATGGCGGCGATGAAGCGCTACCACCCGATGATGATCGACATCGCCCGGCAGATGCTCGAGAAGTGGGAGCGGCTCAACCCGGGCGAGGAGATCGAGGTCAGCGACGAGATGACCCGGTTGACCCTCGACACGATCGGCGTCTGCGGCTTCGACTACCGCTTCAACTCCTTCTACCGCGAGCGGCCGCACCCGTTCATCCGCGCGATGACGCGATCGCTCGGCATCGCCATGGACCGCACCGCCAGGCCCGACATCGTCGACCGGCTGCAGTTCCTGGAGAACAAGCGCTTCCGCAACGCCGTCGAGCTGATGAACCGCACCGTCGACGGCATCATCCGCGAGCGCCGCGACCACCCCGAGCGCCACGAGGACGCGACCGATCTGCTCAACGCGATGCTCGTCGGCACCGACCGCGAGACCGGCGAGGGTCTCGACGATCTCAACATCCGCTACCAGATCATCACCTTCCTGATCGCCGGCCACGAGACCACCTCCGGCCTGCTCTCCTTCGCCACCCACTTCCTGCTCAAGCACCCGGCGGTGCTGCGCCGCGCCACCGAGGAGGTCGACCGGGTGCTCGGCCACGATCTGGACGCCGACCCGGCGTACCGCCAGGTCACCGAGCTGCGCTACGTGCGCCAGGTGCTCAGCGAGTCGCTGCGGCTCTGGCCGACGGCGCCGATGTTCGCGCTCTTCCCCAAGGAGGGCGAGACGGTGCTCGGCGACCGCTATGCGGTCAGCAAGCGCGACGGCCTCGCCGTGCACGTGCCGATGCTGCACCGCGATCCCAGGATCTGGGGGCCCAACCCGGAGCGCTTCGATCCCGACCACTTCTCTCCCGAGGCCGAGCGGGCGCGCCCCGCCAACGCCTACAAGCCGTTCGGCAACGGCCAACGCTCCTGCATCGGGCGCCAGTTCGCGCTGCACGAGGCGACTCTGGCGCTCGGCATGATGCTGCAGCGCTTCGAGCTGATCGACCCGCACGACTACCAGCTGAAGGTCAAGGAGACCCTCACGCTGAAACCCGAGGGGCTGCGCATCCAGGTGCGGCGTCGCGCCCTCGAGCCACTGCTGCGCCGCGCCCGCACCGGCAGCGAAGCCAGTGAAGGCAGCGAGCGCGGATCCGACGAGGCGCGCGCCACGGCAGCTCCAGCCGCCCGCCTGCCGGTGCACGCGACGCCGATGCAGGTCCTCTTCGGCTCGAACATGGGCACCGCCGAATCGGTCGCCGCCGGCATCGGCGAGGCGGCCGAGCGCCGTGGCTTCACCGTCTCCGTGGAGCCGCTCGATCATGCCGCGGGCGCCCTGTCGCGCGACGGCCTGGTGGTGATCGTCAGCGCCTCCTACAACGGAACGCCGCCAGACAACGCGCTGCGCTTCGCCAGCTGGCTCGACGACGCCGTCGCCGAGGCGGGCGATTACGACGATTCCGATGCGCCGCTCGCCGGCGTGCGCTACGCGGTCTTCGGCTGCGGCCACCACGACTGGGCAGCGACCTACCAGGCGGTGCCGCGGCGGTTCGACGAGCAGCTCGCGGCCCTCGGCGCCGAGCGCGTGGCGCCGCGTGGCGCCGGCGACGTCGGCGACGACTTCGAGGGCGACCTCGAGTCCTGGGCCGACGCCTTCTGGCCCGCCGCCGCTGCGGCGCTCGAGCTCGATCTCGAGCTGAAGGGGGCGGACGCGGACGCCGGATCGCCGGCCTTCGCCGTCGAGGTGGTGGCCGATCGCCATCCCAACCCCTTCGTGCAGGCGTTCCGCGCCAGACCCCTGGTGGTGGTCGAGAACCGCGAGCTGCAGAGCCCGGCGGCAGGCCGCTCGACGCGCCACATCGAGCTGGCGTTGCCCGAAGACATCAGCTATCGCACCGGCGACCATCTCGGCGTCATCGCCCGCAACCATCCCGCCGTCGTGCAGCGGGTGCTCGAGCGCTTCGCTTTCGACGAGCAGACCCGCATCCGTATCCACCGTCGCTCGGGCGGTCAGGCCGAGTTCCCGCTCGGCGAGCCGATCGTCGTCGCCGACCTGCTCGCCGACTACGTCGAGCTGCAGGAGCCGGCGACGCGGGCGCAGATCAAGCTGCTGCTCGAGCACACCAGGTGTCCGCCCGAGCGGCCGCCGCTCGAGGCCCTGGTCGGCGACGACGATGCCAGCCGCGAGCGCTACCGCAGCGAAGTGCTCGGCAAGCGCCGCTCGGTGCTCGACCTGCTCGAGGAGAGCCCTGCCTGCGAGCTGCCCTTCGGCGTCTATCTCGGCATGCTGCCGGCGCTGCGGCCCCGCTACTACTCGATCTCGTCGTCGCCCCTGGTCGCCGAGCGCCTGCTGTCGCTCACCGTCGCAGTGGTCTCGGCGCCGGCGCGCTCCGGGCACGGCACCTACCACGGTCCGGCCTCGACCCATCTCGCCGAGAAGGAGCGCGGCCAGACCGTCTTCGGCTTCGTGCGCGACAACCAGTCGCGCTTCCGGCCGCCGCAGGACCCCGCGACGCCGCTGATCATGATCGGACCGGGCACCGGGGTGGCGCCGTTCCGCGGCTTCCTTCAGGAGCGCCTCGCCCTGCGGCAGCAGGGTGACCAGCTCGGGCCGGCGTTGCTGTTCTTCGGCTGCCGCCACCCCGAGCACGACGACATCTACCGCGACGAGCTCGACGCCTTCGAGGCCGCCGAGGTCGTCGACGTGGTCACCGCCTACTCGCGCGCCCAAGAGAAGAAGGTCTACGTGCAGCACCAGATCGCCGAGCATGCCGACCGGGTCTGGGCGCTGCTCGAGCAGGGCGCCGTGGTCTACGTCTGCGGCGACGCCAGCAGCATGGCACCGGCGGTGAGAGCGGAGCTGGCCGGGCTCTATCGCCGACGTGCCGATGCCGACCAGGCCGCCGCCGAGGCCTGGCTCGAGGACCTCGAGCAGCGCGGCCGCTACAGGGTCGACGTCTGGGCCTCGACCTGAAGCGGCGGATCGCGAAACCTGGGACCCGCTTCCAGCGTTGTACTCATCGAGACCCCTGCGCCCAGCCGCGCATTGGCGACTTCCCAGTGACCGAGAGGGGAACCGATCATGAAGTGCTTCCGCTGCCTGTTCGTCTTCGCCGCCATCTTCGGCGCCGTGGCGCTGCTCCACGACGACGCCGACGCCCGGCCCTCCGGCCCGGTGACCGTGGCGACGACCGCACCGACCGGCGCCGTCCAGCCGGCGCCCCTCCCCACCGTGGCACTGGCGGCGGCGCCGGCGACCTCGAGCTACGAGACCCGCACCGACCGCGGCTTCCTCGGCGTCGGGGTCACCACGATGAGCGATCAGCTGCGAGAGACCTTCGAGGTCCCGGCCGGCGTCGGGGTGCTCGTCGACGAGGTCGAGGCCGACTCCCCCGCCGAGCGCTCGGGACTGCGGGCCGGTGACGTGATCGTCTCCTTCGACGGCGAGGAGGTCGCTTCGGCCTCGCAGCTGGCGCGCCGGATCCGCGATGCCGGCGCCGACACCACGGTGGCGCTCGGCTTCTACCGCAAGGGGCGATTCCGCCAGGAGTCGGTGACCCTCGCCGGGCGCAGCGACGACTGGGCCGCCTCGATCGGCGACTTCGGCGATTCCACCCGCGCCGACTGGACCGACGAGGAGTGGGAGGAGTGGGGCGAGCGATTCGGCGAGCAGATGGCCGAGCGCTTCGAGGCGATGGGCGAGGAGTGGGAGGCCCGCGGCGAGGCGTGGGCCGAGCACGGCGAGGAGTGGGGCGAGCGCTGGGCGGAATGGGGCGAGCAGTTCGGCGAGCGCTGGGCCGAGTGGGGCGAGCAGTTCGGCGAGCGCATGGCGGAGTGGGGCGAGCAGTTCGGAGCCCGCTTCGAAGATCTCGGCGAGCGCTTCGGAGAGCGCTTCGAAGAGGGCGACCTGAGCCGGGAGGAGTGGGAGCAGGTCGGCGAGGAGATCGAGAGAGCGCTCGAGGCGGTCGACTGGGAGGAGATCGGCGCCGAGATCGAGCGCTCGATGGACGAGGTCGACTGGGAGCAGCTCAACGCCGATCTCGAGCTCAGCGTGCAGGAGAGCCTTGCCAGGGTCGACTGGGAGGACGTCAACCTGCGCATCAACACGGCAATCCGCTCCGCCCTCGAAAGCCTCGAGCACGCCGGCGTCCTGGTGGAGCGCTCGCAGCGCTAGCGGACCGTGCCGGCTCGGCTCAGCCGGTGAGCACGATGCCGTCGGGACACTCGGCGACGGCTTCGTCGATGTCCAGTGCCACGGTCTCGCGCTCCTCGAGGCTCCAGGCGAGCATCTCGTCGTCGTCGAAGACGAAGCGGCCGGCGAACCTGCGTCCGGCGAACATCCACGGCAGCCAGAGCTCGTCGTCCTTCCACATCTCGGCATAGGGGATGCGGTCGATGGGAGTCCACAGGGGTGTCGCCTCGTCGGTCTCGCGCGCCGTGCCGTGCAGGCCGCTGGCGGTGAACACGGCGACGAAGATGCCGTAGCCGTCGACGAACTGGAAGGCCAGCGTTCCCGCCCTCTCGAGCCCGGTCGGCGTCACCAGCAGTTCCTCCTCGACCTCGCGCACGGCGCTCTCGGCAAAGCTCTCTCCGGGATCGAGCTTGCCCCCCGGGCCGTTGATCTTGCCGGCGCCGAGACCACGCTTCTTGCGGATGAGCAGTACCTCGTCGCCGCGGCGCACGAAGGTGAGGGTGGCGCGGTCGTCGGGCCGCCAGCCCTGCCAGGCGGCGGCGTGGGCAGTGCGGGGACGGGGCTGGCCGGCGGCCCGGCACGAGGTCTCGGAGCTCACCCGGCCAATGCTACCCGGGCCCCTCGCCGGGAGACGCCGCGAGACCACTCGCCCTCCGACCCGCCCGGAGTGACGACCTGCCGCCGATCGGCCAGTAGGATCGCTGCACCTTGGCCGCTTGCGAAGAACTCCCGGAACTCCGGCGACCCGCTGGGCGGGCGACCCGGCTCGCCGCGATCTCCTGTATCGCTCTCGGCCTGCTGTGCGCGGCCTCGACTGCGGCGGCGCAGCCCGCAGCTGCCGAATCGACAGCAGCCGGCCTCGCCGGCCAGGTCGGAGCGCTGTTGCTGCCGCGCGTCTCGGGGACCTTCCTCGCCGATGACGACCCCGAGCTGCAGCGCCTGATCGGACTGGCACGCGACGGGCGCATCGGCGGCGCGGTGTTCTTCGCCGGCGACCCCCTCTCGGTGCGACACACCGCGCAGCGTCTGCAGCAGGCGGCGCCGCGGCGTCTGCTCTTCGGTCTCGACGCCGAATGGGGAGCGGCGATGCGGCTGGAGGGCGCCACGCGCTGGCCGCGCGCCCTCGCCGTCGGCGCCACCGGCGATCCGGACTTCGCCTACGAGATGGGTCGCACAACGGCCCGCGAGTCGCTGGCGCTGGGCATCGAGCTGGTGCTGGCGCCGGTCGCCGACCTGATGCTGCGCGCCGACAACCAGGTGATCGGCAACCGCGCCTTCGGCGGCGATCCGTCGGCGGTCGGCGAGATGGTGGCGGCCTTCGTGCGCGGCGTCGAGAGCGCCGGCGCCATCGCGGTGGTGAAGCACTTCCCCGGGCACGGCGCCACCGCCGACGACTCGCACGCCACCCTGCCGGTGCTCGACGTCGATTCACTGCTGCTGGAGCAGCGCGAGCTGGTGCCGTTCCGCGCCGCCATCGACGCGGGGGTCTCGGCGGTGATGCCGGGACACCTCGCCATCCCCGAGATCGACCCCAGCGGCGCCCCCGCCTCGCTGTCGCCGATCCTGCTCGGCGAGTGGCTGCGCTCCCGACTCGGCTTCACCGGCCTGGTGGTCTCGGACGCCCTCGACATGCAGGGCGCCCGCGAGTTCTCGTGGGACGGCCGCGTCGCCGCGCGGGCACTGGCGGCGGGCGTCGACCTGATGCTGCTGCCGACTCATCCCGAGGCGGCGCACGCCGAGATCCTGCGTGCCGTCTCGCGCGGGGAGCTGGCCGCCGAGCGCGTCGTCGACGCCCACCATCGGCTCGCCCGGCTGCTCGCCGACAAGCGCGAGGGGCGCGGCGCCAGCCCGGTCGACGCGCTGGCCACCTCCGCGGCGGCGGCGCCGGCGCGCGCCGCCAGCCGCGCCGCGATCACCGTGATCGGAGACGCCGGCACCCTGCCGCTGCCGAGCTGGGATCCGCCGCACGTGGCGCTGATCGAGATCGGCCACCATCCGCAACGTCGCGGCGCCCGCGATCTCGAGCGCGCGCTGCACCGACGCACCTCCGTGGAGCGCTTCCGGGTCGAGCCGCTGGCCGCCGGCTCGGCGTATACCGGAGGCGCCGGGCCGCTGACGCCTCACGACGAGGCCCTGGCGCGCGCCGACGTGGTGGCGCTGCTGGTCCTGCGCGGCGGCCCCGACTGGTGCCGCGATCCTCGCTGCGACGGGCTGCAGCCCTGGACCGAGCCGTTGCTGCGCCAACTCGGCCAGCTGCAGCAGAGCGGCAAGACGGTCCTGGCGCTCGGCGCCGCGGACCCCTGGCCTCTGCTGGCGCCGGAGATGGCGACGTTCGCCGCCCGCCTCACCGCCCACGACCACGGTCCCGAGAGCCAGGAGGCCCTGGCCGCGGCGCTCTTCGGCGAACAGCCGATCGGCGGCAAGCTGCCTCTCTCACCGGCGCTGCGGCCGCTGCCGCCGACGCGCCCGCTGCCCGCCGCTGCGCGCGCTGCTCTGCGTCGCGGCAGCGCCCAGGAGGCGGGAATGTCCCCGCACCGGCTCGAGCGCGCCGCGGCGGTGCTCGAGCGGGCGGTCGAGGACGGCGCGACTCCGGGAGCGGTGGCGCTGGTGGCGCGGCGCGGGGTGATCGTCTTCGAGCGTGCCTTCGGACGCACCGCGCGCCGCGATCACCTGCCGCAGGGCTTCCCCACCGACCGGCGTGGGAGACCGCCGGAGACCTCGCCCGACACCCTCTACGATCTGGCCTCGCTGACCAAGGTGGTGGCGACGACGACGCTGGCGATGCGCCTGGTCGAGGCCGGCAGGCTCGAGCTCGACCGGCCCGTCGCCGACTACCTGCCGGAGATCCTGCTCGTCGAGGCGGACCCCGAGCAGCGAGCCCAGAAGTCCGCGATGACCGTGCGCCACCTGCTGACCCACTCCTCGGGCGCTCTCTGGTGGACCGATCTGCACCTGCGACACGGTGTACAGGGCGGCAACTCGCCCGACGAGGCCCGACGCGCCTACCTCGAGGAGATCTACCGCCTGCCGCTGGAGAGCGCACCGGGCGAGCAGGTCGTCTACTCCGACCTCGGCATCCTGCTGCTCGGTGAGATCCTCGAACGGGCCGGCGGAGCTCCCTACGCCGAGCTCGTACGGCGCGAGGTGCTCGAGCCGCTCGGCATGCGCGACACCACCTTCGCACCGCCCGAGACGCAGCGCTCGCGGATCGCGCCGACCGAGTACGACCCCTGGCGCGGACGGGTGGTGTGGGGCGAGGTGCACGACGAGAACGCCGCCGGCCTGGGGGGCGTCGCGCCCCACGCAGGGCTCTTCTCCACCGCGGCGGATCTGGCGAAGTTCGGCCAGGCGATGCTCTCCGGCGGCATCGCGGAAGGCGAGCGCTTCCTCAGCGGGCGCATCGTCGATCGCTTCACCCGCCGCGCTGCCTGGCTCCCCGACGGCAGCACCCGGGCTCTCGGTTGGGACACACCGTCACCTGGCAGCAGCGGCGGTCGCTACGTCTCGTCGCGCGCCTTCGGCCACACCGGCTTCACCGGCACCTCGCTGTGGATCGACCCGGAGCACGAGCTGCTCGTCGTGCTGCTCACCAACCGGGTCCACCCGAGCCGCGACGATCAGCGCATCCGCGGCCTGCGGCCCGCCTTCCACGACGCCGTGCTGCTGGCAATCGACGACCAGCCGGTCGAAGCGCGGGCCGGGTCGCAGCGCTGACGCAGGCTCGCATGCTGCGTCCTGGCGAACCGGGTCAGAGAGCGGCGCGCTCCCCTTCCGCCGCCGCGTCCGGCGGTGCCGACGCTCCCTCGAGACCCCGACACTCCGAGCCCTCGCCCTCGAGCAGCGCCCACAGGCTGCGCTCGAGGTCGGAGTAGCGCGGGTCGTCGGCCAGGCGCCGCATCTCCGGCGCCTCGACGATCCAGGGAGTGCGGTGAGGCAGCGCCATGGCCGCCGCGGCCCACTCGAACGCGCGGTCGGCGTCGCCGAGGAGGGCGGCTATCTGAGCCCGGAACTGGTACAGGGTGGGGTCGTCGAGCGAGTCGTCCGGATCCGTGCCGGCGAGCTCCTCGGCCTCCGCGAGCAAAGCCCAGGCGCGCTCGGCATCGCCCCGCTGCGCCGCCAGCACGGCGCGCTGCAGGCGGATCGGCGCGGTCTCAGGAGCGGCGCCCTCGAGAGCCGACAGCTCAGCGGCTCGGTCGAGGGCCTGCTCCGCCCGCTGCAGCAGCCGACTCCGCCCGCCGCCGGCATCTCCGTCCCGAGGAGCGTCGGCCTCGAGCGCCTGGGTGCGCAGGGCCACGGCCAGGAGGCGCCAGTGACCGGCATGCACGCGGTTGCGTTCCGGATTGGGCTCCAGGTCGGCGAGCACGTCCTGGGACCGCAGCAGGCCCTCGACGGCTTCGGCCGCGCGTCCGCGCCGCAGGGCCAGGAGCGCCAGCCGGCGGTCCATCTGCGAGACACGCTCGCTCTCCTCGCCGAGCGCCCCGGCGAGGATGCGCCTCGCCTCGATCCACAGGACCTCGGCGCTCTCGACCCGCCCTTGGCGGAGCTCGAGGTCGCCGACCGCGAGCAGCGACTCGCCGAGATGCGGATGACCGGCGGGCAGCACCTCGCGGTCGATCGCCAGAGCCACCTCGTGGTGCCGCCGGGCGCAGTCGAGCAGACCCTCCTCCTTGTGCCAGATCGCCAGGGTCGAGTGCAGGGTGCCGAGCGACGGGTGGTTCTCGGGCAGGATCTCGCGGAACAGCGCCAGCGACTCCATCAGCTGGTCGATGGCGGTTTCGCGATCGCCGGCCGCCGAGCGGTTCACCGCCGAGTTGAAGAGCACCGCCGGCAGCGCCACCCGAGGACTGTCGGGGTTGTCGCGGTGCATCTCGATGAGCTGGTCGTAGACCGCGGTCGCGTCGTCGTAGCGGCCGGTGTCGTTGAGGATCATGGCCAGCTCGTTGAGGGTGCCGCCGACGCTGGCGTGGTCGGGGTCCAGCTCGTCGAAGGCGGCCAGCGCCTCACGGTACAGCGCCTCGGCCTCCGCCGGCTCGTTGCGGCGGCGATGGATGGCGCCGAGCCGGGCCTGTGCGATGGCACGCTGGATCGGCGCCTCGACGACGTCGTCGTAGAGCGCGATCGCCCGGCGCTGCAGGTCCTCCGCTGCGTCGTAAGCGCCGCGTTCGCGCTGCACCTCGGCGAGGTTGCCGAGCAGCCGCGCCTGGACCGCGGGCTGGTCGTCGAGCTTCTCGAGCCGCTCGATGCCGCGCTCGAGGAGCTCGGAAGCCGGCGGATCCTCACCGAGGCTCTCCGCCGGCGTGGCGCCACGGAACAGACCGACCAGGAACTGCTCGCTGCTCTCGAGCGCCGCCAGGTTCTCCAGCGCCTCGGCCTCCGCGGCGCGGGCGCGGCGGAAGCCGATCAGCGCCACCGCCAGGCCGACGACGAGGCCGATGAGCAGAAAGCTGGCGGCGGCGACCGCGACGCGGTTGCGGCGCACGAACTTCTGGAAGCGGTAAACACCGCTCGGCGGCGTCGCGAGAACCGGCTCGTGCTCCAGGAAGCGGCGCAGATCGTCGGCCAGCTCGGCGGCGGCCCGATAGCGCTGGTCGCGATCTTTGGCCAGCGCCTTGGCGACGATGCGATCGAGATCGCCCTGCACCCGCCGCCAGGTGCCGCTCAGCGTCGACGGCCCGCCCTGCGTGCTCTGTGAGCGCAGCACGCTGCTCGCCAGCGGCGTGTCGTCCTCGCGGATGCGCCGACAGAGCTCGTCGAAGGGCAGCTTGCGCAGCTCCTTGGCGGCGAGCGGCAGATCGCCGACGATGAGCTCGAAGAGCAGCAGACCGAGGGTGAAGACGTCCGACCGGGTGTCGATGTCCACCGCACCGAGCGCCGCCTGCTCCGGGCTCATGTACTCCGGAGTACCGACCAGCTGGCCGATCATCGTGGCGTGGGTCTCGCTGGCCCACTGCTCCTCGAGCGGCTTGGCGATGCCGAAGTCGATCACCTTGACCACCGGCTGGCCCCCATCCTCGGTCACCAGCACGTTCGACGGCTTGAGGTCTCGGTGGATGATCCGCTTGCGGTGGGCGTGGTCGACGGCTTCGCAGACCGGCACGAACAACCGCAGCCGCGCCTCGAGGTCGAGCTGACGTGCGGCGCAGTAGGTGGTGATCGGCACTCCCTCCTCGACCAGCTCCATGACGAAGAAGGGATGGCCCTCCGGCGTCTCGCCGCCGTCGAAGACCCGTGCGATGTTGGGGTGGTCCATCGTCGCCAGCGCCTGGCGCTCGGCTTCGAAGCGGGCGATGCGAGCCGGCGTCTCGACGCCGCGGCGCAGCACCTTGAGCGCCACCTTGCGGCGCACCGGCTCCTCCTGCCGCGCCTCCCACACCTCGCCCATGCCGCCGACGCCGATCCGCCGCAGCAGACGGTAGCGTCCGATCGAGCGGCCGAAGGACTCGCCGGATGGTGAGGCGTCCGCTTTCGCCCGGCCTGCGGCATCGTCTCGCGTAGAAGCTTCGTGCCCGCCTCCCACGAGGGCGGCGGCATCGCGCGCCAGGGTCTCGAGACCGAGGTGGTCGGTCGAGGTCCCGTCGGCGATCAGGTCGCGCAGCTCCGGGAACAGATCCGGCTCGCTCTCCTCGAGCTCGAGCAACCGCTCGTCGCGCTGCCGCGCCGTCAACGACTCGAGCTCGACGAAGCGGGCCTCGAGGCGCCGAAAGCGCTCGCGCTCGTCGCTCACGAGCGCAGGCGGTTGGCGAGCCAGCGCTGGGCGAAGCGCCAGTCGCGATCGACGGTGGACGGCGAGACCTGCATCACCTCGGCCACCTCGGCGACCGTCATGCCCCAGAAGACCCGTAGCTGGACGATCTCGGCCTTGCGCTCGTCGAGCTCGCGCAGCTCGTCGAGCAGCGGCGGCAGCTGCTCGACGTCGACGCTCGAGGCCTGCTCGTCGCCCACCCGCGTCAGCGTGACGCGCACCATGCCGCCGCCGCGCTTCTGGGCGGTGCGCTGACGGTGGTAGTCGATCAGCGCACGCACCATGATGCGCGTCGCGTAGGCGTAGAAGTGACGCCGGTTGGCGAAATCGCCCTGCAGGTCGAGCACCTTCATCAGCGCGTCGTCGGCGAGCACGCCTGGCTCGATGGTGAGCTGGTCGCTGCGGCCACCGAAACGCGCCGCCAACTCACGCTGCGCGATCGCCTGCAGCTTGCCGTGCACCGCCTCGGCGAGACGTTCGGCGCTGGCGCCGCGGCCTTCGCGCAGCTCGCGCAGCAGCTCGGTGATCGGGGGGGAAGACATGAGTACAGCAGTTCCCGTCGGCGACGAACCAGTTCGGCGACGCGGTCATCGCGCCGACTGTCGCACCGGGAAGAACGAAGAAACCCGATTCTAGAGGTCAGGAGGCTCATTGGATCGGCAGACGGTGAATCGGTGGATGGGAGATCGTCTCGAGCCGCGTCGGAGCTTGATGGGATCGTCGTCGGTGGGCCGGGGCGTGGCGCGACCCGAGTTGCCGCGACTGCCAGGCTTGGCGGCAGTCATCCCCGATACGCAAACGGGCAGTCCCATCGCGTCGCCGGCTCGTTCCCTTCGATGCCGTGGGCGCTGACCGCCGCCTGCGGCGACGCCTCTCGTGGGCATCCGCGTCCGTCGTGGCGGCGGAGGGTGCGCTGCAGCGGGTGGACGGAATCGCCTGGCGGTACGCTTGCTCCGGTCCACCGACCCGGCTCCCACCCACCGCCCGGAAACGGCATGCTCGCGAAGGAGGAATCGGATGCACAGACCTTCACCCCTCGACCACCAGCTGCAGACCCGCCTCGACGCCTGCGTCGATGCCTACGACGCCGGACGTCTCGACCGTCGCCATCTCCTCGCCGGCATCGCGTCGCTGCTCGCCGCGGCAGGGACTTCGGCACCCGCGACAGGCGCCGCGCAGCCCGGCGGCGACGAGCCGACCTTTGCCGCCACCGGCCTCGACCACATCGCGCTGGCCGTCGCCGACCCGCAGCGCTCCAGCGCCTTCTACCAGCGCCACCTCGGCCTGCGCGAGACCAGCTCGTCGGCCTCCAGCGTCTTCCTCGACTGTGGCGAGAACTTCGTCGCCCTCTTCCGCAGCCAGCGACCCGGGCTGGCGCACTACTCGTACGCCGTCGCCGAGTACACCCAGGAGTGGGCCGCCGGGCGCCTGCGCGCCGCGGGTCTCGAGCCGAAGCTGCGCGGCAGCCGCACCTACTTCGACGACCCCGACGGCATCGAGGTGCAGATCTCCCGTGGCTGAGTCCCTGTCGGTCGTCGCGCTCGGGGCCCTCCTGACCCTGGCGCCCGTCGCCCTCGGCCAGGAGGCGAGCCTCGAACCGCTCGAGAGTCCGCTCGCCGAGCTCTCCCAGGTCGTCGGCCTGCGGCCGGTGGTGATCCGCTACTCGAGCCCGGGCGTCAAGGGGCGCGAGATCTGGGGCGCGCTGGTGCCGTTCGGTGAGCGCTGGAGAGCGGGCGCCAACGCCAAGACGACATTCACCTTCCCCGAGCACGTCGAGCTGGGCGGTCGCTCTCTGCCCGCCGGCACCTACGGCTTCTACGTCGTACCGGAGAGCTCGGAGCGCTGGGTGCTGGTGTGGAACCGCGCCTGGGAGGGATCGCCCAACGAGTTCGATCCCGAACAGGACGCGCTACGCCTCGAGGTCGAGGCCCGGGAGGCGCCGTTCCGCGAGCGCCTCCAGTATTCGATCGAGAACTTCACCGACTGGCCTCCGTTCGAGGCCGACCTGGTGCTGCACTGGGAGCGGCGGCGGGCGGTGGTGCGGATGGTGTTCCCCGAGGTGCGGGGCTGGACGCCCCCAGGCTGAGCCGAGCCGCCCGATCCCCGAAGCGCCCTCTGGCCGGTCAGGGCTTGTAGAAGGCGATCAGTCGGCCGGCCACCAGCACCCCGGTCCAGATCGCCAAGGAGCCGAGACCGCACAGCCTCGCCAGCATCGGCATCGGCTCTCCGGCAGCGAGCCGGGCGACACGCGGACGCGCCCACAGCTGGTAGACCGCCAGGTTGGCCCCCGCCGCGAGCAGCAGCAGGGTCTTCACCCAGAACGCCGGATTGGCCAGATACATCCCCGGGATGCCGGTGAAGAAGAGAGCGCCGGTCGACAGACTGAGGACGAAGCCGCCGACTCCCCACGGGATCAACCGCTCGAGGTGCGCAGGGCGCACGCCCGGCAGCATGCCGAGCAGCCGCAGGTCGAAGACGATCACCGTCGCGAACAGCGTCGACAGCCCGACGAAGTGCAGGCTCTCGGCGGTCGGCCACGCCCACCACGACCAGTTCATGAAGTGCGAGACCGCGGTGCCCTCGAGCCAGACGCGCAGACCGTCGAGCGGCGGTGTGGCGGTCCGCGTCACCGCGCCGACCACCGTGATGGCGGAGTCGACCTCTGGTGTGGTGTGCATCGCGTCGACTCCCTCAGTGCCCCACCAGCAGCCGCTGGTAGGTGTAGGCGAGGAAGCGGCCGGCGAAGATGGCGGCGACCCAGGTGCCCAGCAGCAGGGCAGCCAACCGGCGGGTCGCACGCGTCCGCTCCGGCGCCGGGCTGGCCGGGCCGCCGGCGCAGTGGCGGCGGAGACGCAGCAGCAGAACCACCCCGAGCGCGACGAGTGCCAGCTTGCCGTAGAAGAGCAGGTTGGTCAGCGCCTTGGTGGGATACGCCCAGACCAGCGCCAGGCCGGTCACCGCGTTGAGCCAGAAGCCGCACCAGGCCAACGACAGGAGGGGAGCGAGCGCGCCGACCGGCACCTGCCTCGCGACCCCGAGCAGGCGCAGGCAGAGCGCCGAGCTGGAGCCGGCCAGCAGTGCGAGCCCAAGGGTGTGCAGCGTCAGCACCATCGGGAAGGCGAAGATCGACAGGGACTCGCGCAGCCAGCGACTCGGCCAGCTCGCCTCGACCCAGGCGAAGAGGGGATCCACGAGGGGAGTCTAGAGGGAGCGGAAGCCCACGCGCGGTTCGCCGCGCGCCTCAGGGCACGCCCCAGGACACGGCGCGGCCTCTACCGTCCCGAGCCCGCCGGCGGGCTCAGCCTCTCTAGGCCGCTGCGCGCAGCATCAGCTGCTCGGCCACCCGCTCGGCCACGCCCACCAGTCTCGCGATCTCGTGTGGCGCCAGCAGCCCCGCCTCCAGATCCGACTCGACGCCGCGGCGGTCTCCTGGCGGCACCCGCTGCGAGACCAGCACGCCACCCGCCGACACCTCGAGGATCAGGTCCGGCTCCTCTGCCAGCAGGTTGGCCAGCACGTCGCAGAGGAACCGCGCACGAAAGTGCAGCCGCTCGTCGTCGCGGGTCGCACCGATGACCACGCGGTCGGCGAACGCAGGATGCTGGCGCTTCAGGGCGCCCCGCGGGGCGTCGAGCCGCGCCGCTGCTCCGGCGAGGCGCCGGGCGGCCTCGAACGAGGCACCGTCGTGGCGCGACAGCTCGGTATCGAGCTTCGCCGCCTGGTTGGGCACCAGGTAGATGGAGCCCTGGTCGCTCGCAAGCCACCCCCCGCTGCCCGGCAGCCCTTCGACCACAACCGTGGTATGGCGCCGCCACGGCGCCCTCGGCTGGTCGCTCGACGAGCGTTCGGAGTTGCAGCCGAGGACGGCGGGCCCCCGGGAGACCGCATCGACGACCGTGAGATCTCCTCGCCGGGCCAGCGATCGGGCACCCTTCGCGATCGGCAGCACGGCCCTGCCCAACCAGGGAATGCGACCCGTCGGCTTGCCGTCCTCGGGCTCGAAGCCCCGTCCCTCGAGAGCCGTCAGCACCAGGCGGCGTCTCTCCTCGAACTGCCTCTTCTCGGCCCGACCGAGCAGGACGATCAGCAACACGAAGCCCAGCGCGAATCCCACCACTGCGATCCAGGCCCAGATCGGAACTGCCGACATCGTTCTCCTCCTCCCGCGCGGCGGGCATGTCGCGGGCCGCCAGTCAGCTCTTCTGGACCCGCCTCCGACGCTCCCGACGGGAGCCGCCGGGGTGGGTTGCCGCTCTGGCCATGCCGATCGCTCGCGGCCACCGCGGACAAGGGCCGTGGCGGGTCCAGCCGCGCCAGCCAAGCTCGCCAGCTAACATCGTCGATCGTGATCGACCGGCCCGCCCGACGACGGCTCTGCTGCCTGCTGCTCGCCGCCGTCGCCGCGGCCGTGCCGGCGCTGCCGCAGGAGGAGACCACGCCCACCTGGCGCGTGCTCGCCGACCGCGGCGACCGGACGCTCCGCGAGGCGGGGCCGGCGCAGGCCGAGGCGGTCTTCGAAGAGGCCCTGGCGGCGGCCCGCACGGTCGGAGACGAGAACGGTCAGGCGTATGTCCAGGTGTGGCTGGGCCAGGTCTACGGCCGGCAGGGTGAGTTCGCCGCGGCAGGCGCCGCGCTCGATGCCGCGCTGGCCTACTACCGCTCCGCCCCGACCGGGGAGGGCGCCCCCCACCCCTCACTCGCCGCGGCGCTCGGCAACCGTTCGATCGTCGCCCGCCGCCTCGGCGACCTCGACCTGGCGGCCCGCCTGCTGGGCGAGCAGATCGAGCTCGTCGCCGAGCTGCCGCCCGAGCGCCAGGCGCCGCCGTGGAACAACCTCGGGTCGGTGCACTACGACCGCGGCGACCTGCGTCTCGCCGAGGAGGCGTTCCGGCGCAGCCTGACGCTGCGCCGCGAGGCCGGGGACCTCGAGGCCAGTGCCATCCCGCTCGGCAACCTGGCCAACGTGCTCACCCTTCTCGGCGAAGGCGAGGGAGCCCTGGCCCTGTACCGCGAGGCCGTCGGGCTGCACGGTCAGGACCGCCGCGGCAACCTGCCGGTCCTGCTGCGCAACCTCGCACTGCACGAGAACGATCTCGGCGACCCCGGCGCCGCGGCCGAGGCGCTGCGAGAAGCCGAGCGCATCGCGCTCGAGCTCGGCGAGTCGCACGTCGTCCCGGCACTCGTCCAGGCGCGCGCCGAGGTGCTGCTCGGAGCCGGCGAGCTCGAGGCGGCAGTCCAGCTCGCCGACCGTGCGATCGAGTTCGCCCGCCAGCAGGGCGACCTGCGCCACGAGATGATGTCGCGGCTGACGCTGGCCGAGGCTCTGGCGCGGCTGGGGCGCCACGAGCTGGCATCTCGCCAGGCCTCCGAAGCCGTCCGGACCGGCGAGAAGCTCGGAGCAGCCACACACCTCTGGAGGGCTCTCACCGTGCAGGCCCTGGCCAGCCGCGACCCCTCGGGCACCGGTCTCGACGGCGCCGGGCTGGAGCGGCTGAACGAGGCGATCGAAGCGCTCGAGAGCTGGCGCGACGAAGCAGTCGCCCCGGGGCCTTCTCGGCGGCGCTTCCTCGACGAGCGCCGAGCGCCCTACCACCACCTCATCGACGAGCTGGTGCGCCGGGGGCGGGCGCTCGAGGCGCTGACCGTCGCCGATCGGGCGCGCGCCCGGACTCTGCTCGAGCTGCTCGGCGGCGAATCGGCGGCGGCCGCCTCGGCAGCCAGCTCGCCGATCACCGCCGGGGATCTCACGCGCCTGCTCGGACGGCGGGCGCTGCTCGCCTACACCGTCGGCGAGGAGGCGCTGTTCGTCTTCTGGGCGCTCCCCGACAGGCGCGCCGGGGAAAGCCTGCGACACCGCTTCGGTTGGGAGCGACGGGCCCTGCCGCGCGATCAGCTGCGCACCCGCGTCGAGGGCTTGCGCTCCACCCTCGCGGGACGTGCCCTCGGCTACCGGCCCCTGGCCCGCGAGCTCGGCCGCGAGCTGCTCCCGGAGATCGTCGTCGACGCCTTCTCGGCGTCGCCAGCGAGCCGGCCGGCCGAGCTCCTGGTGGTGCCGGACGACGCGCTCTGGCAGCTGCCGTGGTTGGCGCTCGAGACCGAGGCCGGGCCGCTGCTCGACCTGGCTCCGATCGCTGTCGCACCGTCACTGCGCCTGGCCGAGGGTCTCGGCGAGCGCCGCGCAGCCGGACGAGGCATCGCCTGGGCCGGCCAGCGACCCTGGCCCCCCACGGCGCCCGGGCAGACCGAGCTGCGGACCGCGGCCGACCTCGCGGCGAGCAGCGTGGACCGGGCCCGGCTGCTCCACTTCGCCGGCCACGGCCAGCTCGTCGACGGCGAGCCATTGCGCTCGAGCATCGAGCTGTCGCTGGGCCGGGCCGGCAGCGGACCGGCGGCCTCGCCGGCGCCGCGCCTGGTCGCCGAGAGCTTGCTCGGCCGCTCCCTCTCGGCCGAGCTGCTCACCCTCGCGGCGTGCGAGACCGGCCGCGGGGCGGTAGGCGCCGGGGAAGGCGTCGCAGGCTTCTCCTGGGCGGCGCTGCAGAGCGGCGCCCGCAACGTGCTGGCGACGCTGTGGCGGGTCGACGCCGAAGCGACGCGGCTCGCCACAGAAAGCCTCTACCGACCTCTGCTCGAGGCCAGGACGGAGCCCGTGTCGCTTGCCGTCCTGGTCGGCGAGGCCGCCCGCCGGGTGCGCGCCCGCCCCGGCTACGAGCACCCCTTCTACTGGGCGGCCTGGCAGCTGGTGGGCGCCGGTCACGTCGCGCCGGCGGCGGCGCAGCCGTTCCCGCCCAGCGCCGACGTCACCCGCCGACCTGGCTAGACCAGGAGGCCAGAGAGCCACCCTCCAGCCCGTCGACGAAGATCTCCCCGCTCTCGCCGGGTCGCCCCTCCACCGCGCCGCTGTCGCACAGCGCCCCGCCACCACTGTCCTGCGGCCGGCTGACGCCGCGCTGGTCGACGGCGAGGGTGCAGGGTGTCAGGTCGCGCAGCGGCGATCCCGGGCGCGGCAGCACGTACGGAGGCACGCCCGGCAGACGGGCCAGCGACTCGACCATCAGATCGGGTACCGAGAGGTCGCCACCTCCCAGGCCGCACGAGGATCCCGGGCTCTCGACGTTGCCGCCGAGCGAGACGATCGTCGCGCCGCCCGAACAGCCTCCGTCGAGCACCGAGCCCTCCAGGGTCGCCATGCCCCCGAACACCGCCGGGGGCGTGCTGCCCGGGGGATTGGCCACCAGACTGGTGTGCTGGAGAGCCACCGATGCCGAGCTCGAACCCGCCGAGTGCATGGCGCTGCCGAAGCGCGCCCGGTTGCCGAACAGGGTGCTGTTGCGCAGCAACACCTCCGGCGGAGCGAGCCCCTCGATCAGCACCGCGCCGCCGGCTCCGCTGCCGCCCGACGCCTCATTGTCCCAGAGCACGACGCGCTCGAAGGTCACCGTGGCAGACGACGGGCTCTGGTCCTGGATCCAGATGCCGCCACCCTTCAGAGCCAGGTTGCCGACCACCTCCAGGTCCTCCAGCAGCACGCCGTCGACGTCGACCACGGCGATCGCGCCACCGCGCTCGGCCTGGTTGCCGCGCAGGACGCTGCGGCGTAAGGTGGCGGCACTCCCGGGTCCGACGAAGAGCGCGCCGCCGCTGTCGAGCGCCGAACCGGTGTCGATCACCTGATTGCCCGAGAACCACGTGTCCTCGACCAGCAGGGTGCTTCCCTCGCAACGGATCGCCGCGCCGTAGGACGAACCGCCGTTGCCCTGGAAGAGGGACTCGCGGACCTCGACCGAAGACGCCGAGACCGCGCGCACCGCTCCGCCGCTACCGGGTCCGAGCTGACCGTTGACGTAGCCGTTGCCGACGAACGAGGCGCGCAGGAGCGAGAGCGAGCTGTCGGACACCCAGATCGCCCTCTGTGAGCAGGCTCTCATCGTCGAGTCGGCGACGATGACCGACGCCCAGAAGCTGGCGTAGAGACAGTTGCGGAACCGTTCGACCGAGCTGCCCGTGACCTCCACGGAGGAGGCGGCCGACGACACCACCAGGGCGTCGCAGTCCGCGGTCGTGCCCAGAGAGCCGACGGGAGCCAGGTCGACCTGGCGCAGCTCGAGAGATCCGGCGCTGACCCAGACCCCGCAGTTGGTTCCGTTGCCGTGCGGCTCCGCCTCCAGCCGCAGCCCCTGGATCGAGACCTCGGCGCCGTCGACGATCTGGAACAAGCCGTCGTCGAGCGACTGCAGCGCCCGCACCACCGGCTCGTCGCCAGGAACCGCGACGATCTCGAGGTCGTCGCGCACGTCGAGGTCGCCGGCGTGTCCACTGTTGTCGAGGCCAGGCAGCGACACCTCGTAGATCGCCTCCGGCACCATCACGACGTCGGGACCGAGGCTGGCGTTGGCCAACACGATGGCGCCGCGCAGCGAGCAGTCGGCGACGACCGTCGGCAGGCAGCCGCTGGCGATCACGTCGTCGTTGCGATCGACCACGAAGGTCGCGGCGGCGAGAGGTGCAGGTGCGCTGGTGAAGGCGGCCACCGCCGCCGCCAGGCACCCCATCGCCGCAGCCCGCAGTGCGCACCACCCGGGCTGCACTCTCCCGGTTACGCGCGCCCGGCAACCATGCATCCTCTTCCTCCCTGCTGCCTTCCGTCGCCGGAGCGGATCTCCGGCTGGAAGATCACGACGGGAGGTCCGTCGCGCCGTTGCCAGGCGAGCTTCGCGCCGAGCCCGTGGAACGGCGGGTCGCCGCGACGGTCGGCGCCGGCCGTCAGAGGTCGCGCCGCAGGCGCGCGACCACATCGCCCGAGAGGTGCCGAGCCGCCGTCAGCTCGCTGCGAGCCTCGTCGCGCAGGCCGGCGCCGGCGAGCAGGAGGATCCGCGCCAGCTCGCGCTGCGACTCCTCGAACGCTGTGTGCTCGAGCACTTCGAGCCGCTGTTCGAGCTCGCCCGCCTCGTCCGCGCCGAGCACCTCGAAACGAGCCTCCGCGACTGGCGGGGCCGGCACCACGAGCTGCTCGCCAGCGGGCCGCGACACGCGCAGCTGCCAGAGCAGGACGAGCCCCGCCGGCAGCGGCTCCTCCGGTGTCCAACTGCTCCCTTGGAGCGGGCCACTCGACGCCACCGGCTCGAAGTCGAGATCGAACACCTCGACCGCGTAGGTGGTGCCTTGGACAGTCCCGGAGTCGGCGCCGTCACGCCACTGGAAGCGCGGCTGCGCGTCCGACACCCGGGTGCCGCGCGGCGCCAGGAGCTCGACGCCGTCGGCGCCCTCGGTGAACGCGTCCGGAGCGGCAGGCGGAGCGGCGTCATCGAGCAGCACGCCGGCACGGGACGCCAGACGTTCGACCGAAGGCGGTCGCGGCGGCGGGCCGCCCGCCGCGACCTCCGACACCTGCCGCATCAGGTCCGGGAGCCATGCCTGCTCGGAGGCAAGCTCGCGCGCGCCGAGCCGCAGCCAGAAGGCCGCGCCGACCGCCACCAGCAGCGTCGCCGCGGCAGCCCCCCACCACGCCGTGGCGACGCCCGGGCGGCGACGCGACGCCGCCGGAGGCCGCAGATCGCCGGTGGCCAGGCGCAGCTCGTCGAACAGCCGGCGCAGCGCCGGCTCGGCCGTGAGTCGGGCACGCAGCGCCCGTTCCTCGGCCGGCGCCATCCTGCCGTCGATCAGGTCGCAGAGCTGACCGATCTCGTCGTCGGGCGAGGCGTCCACCGAAGGCTCACCGTCGCCCGCTTCGTCGGTGACGGTGTGCTCGGCTTCGTCCTCGGCGGCCGCCGTGAGGTCGTCGCGCATCGCCGCCTCGAGCCGCTCCTCGGTGCTGCGACGCCTCGCCGGCGACGTGCGCTCTCTGTCCGCGTCGGGTTTCATGCGAGGAACTCCTTCAACCGTCGCGCCAGCCGGCGCCGCGCCGACAGACGCAGATTGACCACCTGTCGCGCCGTCAGGCCGAGGCGTGCAGCGATCGCGGCGTCGTCGAGCGGCAGGTCGTCGAGCAGCCGGCCCACGTCCGGCGCCTGGAGCCCGAGCACCCACGCCAGCTCCTCGAGATCGGCGATGCCGCAGGCGAGGAAGAGCTCGACCGCGTCCTGCCCGGCGGCAACGCGCAGGTTGAGCAGCAGGGCGACGCGCTGGTTGTGCGGCAGCTCGACGATCTCGCTCCACAGCCGGCGCAGGAAGGCGCGGCGGTGGAGCTCGTTCTCCGGCGACGTCGACGAGCGGTCCGCCACCGCCCCTTCGTCGACCGGGACCCGCGGCTCGTCGAGCTCGCCGAGACGCTCGCCGACCCGGCGCACCAGCTCGCCCCAGCCGCAGCTGCCGCCGGAGGCCTCGAGCTCGAAGTGCACCGCGGCGAGCAGGCGCTCCGCCTCGGCCGTCCCGCCGGCGCGACGCGCCACGCCGGCGGCCAGCTCCGCCTGCCACTGGCCGTTGGGCAGCCGGCGACGGGCCCAGCTCTCGTCGCCGCGCTCGAGGTAGCGCATGCGGTACTCGAGCCGGGTGCGGCGCGGATGGCGCCGACGTAGCAGGTCGATGCAGACCGCTCGTGCGGCCTGCCGCAGGTAGGGCCTGAGACGCACGATCGGCGGCTCCTCGCCACCCAGACCCGAACGGACCCTGTCCCACACCTGCAGGCCGACCTGGGCCGTCGCGTCCTCGATCGTGGCGGCGTCCTCGCCGGCACCGAAGTAGGCGCGAACCTCGGCCGCGACGAGCGGCTGCACCAGCTCCTGGGCGACCCGGCCGAACTCCTCGGCGGGAGCGCCGGAGGCGACCACCGGCCCGAGCACCGGGTCCCATCCTTCGCCCGGCTCGGTCGGGGCGGTTGATTCACGGAGATCGGACATCGGTCCAGCTGAGGTGGCGCGCCCGCGCCAGCGTCGAGCCGCTGCCGGCGCGCTCCTGACGCCGCCCCGCCGGATCGATGCGAACGACCGGCCACCCGAGCTCGTGGGACGGCCGGCCTGGCGCGGCGAGCAGTATGGCACCGCCTGTCGAATGCCCAGCGCGCCTCGAGCGGTCACACCCGGGATCAGCACGCGTCTCGTGTGGCTCCTCCTCAACGCGTCGCTCCTCCAGAGCCCCTCTTCTCGACCACCGATCGGACGGTTGGACGGGAGCCCGCCGAGGCGGTTGCCGGGGACCTCAGGGCCAGAGCCCTCGATCTCCCGGCCGGCGCGGCAACGGCAACGTCGTCAACAGCCTCCCGTCTCGCCTCGGGCTCGCCGACGCCGAGCGCACGCCAAGGCGAGCGCACCGCAAGGCGAGCGCGTCGTGCAGGCGAGCGAGACCACCGACCACCCGCAGGAGACCCCGCCATGTTCGAGCTCCCCTTCTGGCTCACCAGCATGAACACCGGCCAGACCATCGTCTTCGTCATCGGCGTGCTGTTCGCGGTCGCCGTGCTCGTGTACTCCGCGAGGCGGTGGCAGGTCGACCTGCTCCGCCTCCGTTGGGCCGGCCGCCTCACCCGCCTGATGATGCGAGAGGGGTGGGCGATCTACCGCGAAGCCCGGAAGCAGACCGTCGACGACGAGAGAGCCCGGAAGCTCGCCGACGAGCGCTGGGAAGAACGCCCGCTGAGCGACGACGAGATCGCGGCACGCCTCGCCCTGTGGGTGCTGGTCGAGCAGTGGCACGACGGCCCGGAGAACGAGCTGCGCTGGCGGGCCGACTTCGTGCAGCTTTCACGCGCCAACGCCCTGCGTCACGCCCGCGACAAGCGCCTGCTGGTGCAACTCTTCGAGCAGATCCGTCAGCACCACGACAACCCACCGCGCACCCGCCACACCCTGCACCAGCTGGTGCCCGAGGTCGGCGGCGGGATCATGCGCCACGCCCCCTGATCCCTGCCCGAGGGTCGTGAGGACCGCGTTCGCACCGGCGCGTGGGAGTCGGCGCCGGCCCGGACGATCCCCTCAGCCGACGATCAGCGCCCGACGTAGCGCGGCTGCCGCTTCTCGAGGAACGCCTGCACGCCCTCACGGCAGTCCTCGGTCTGGCGCAGCCGCTGGATCTGCTCGATCGCCCAGCGGCCGGTATCGCGCCAGTCGGGATCGAGGGTGCGGCGCAGCCCGGCCTTGAGCGCCTGCACGGCGAGCGGCGGGTTGGCAGCGATCCTGCCCGCCAGCTCGTGAGCGGCCGGCATGAGCTGGTCCGGCTCGACCGCCCGCGACACCAGGCCGATCTCCAGCGCTCTCGCCGCATCGATGATCTCGCCGGTGAACAGCAGCTCGGCGGCGCGCTCGCGGCCGACCAGCGACGCGAGGCGGCCGAGGCCCGGCGCGTCGCAGCACAGGCCGCGCAGCACGAAGAGCTCGCCGAAGCGCGCCGCGCTCGAGGCGATGCGGATGTCGGCCATCAGCGCCAGCTCCATGCCCCAGCCCACCGCGGCGCCGCCGACCGCGGCGATCACCGGCACGTCGGTGTGCAGGAGCGCGTCGGCGGCCGGGGTCAGGCCGCCGGTGGCGCGAGAGCGAGCCACGGCCTCCGGCGGCGCACCGCGCTGCGAGCCGAGGATCTCCTTCAGATCGTCGCCGGCGCAGAACGCCCCGCCGGCGCCGGTGACGATCAGGCAGCGCGCGGTGCAGGCGCGCACCCGGTCCTCGAGCTCGGCGTAGACCTCGTAGGTCAGCGCGTTCTTCGCCTGCGGCCGGTTCAGGGTCAGCACCGCGACGTGGTCGTTCTCCTCGTACAGCACCACGGGCTCACTCATCGAAGATCCTCCTCGAAGCCGCCGCCGTTCCGCACCTCGCCATCACCGTGCGCCTCGGTGGCGGTCAACTCGCGACACGGATCGACCCGACAGTCGATCACACGGTCGATGCGCAGGGCGGGCTCCGTCCGCTGCAGGGCCTTCGTCGCCAGGGAGAGCGTGAGGAGGAGACCGACCCAGCCGACCAGCGGCCAGCTCTCGCGCTCTCGGCGCCGCCGGGAACCGGCGCGTGGCGAAGCGAGCCACAGAGCGAGCGCCGCGATCACGTTGACCCAGCGCACCGCCGACCAGAGCTCGGCGGTGGACCGCGACGACCAGCGCGCCTGCAAGACCAGGTCAGAGGCCTGCGCCAGCCCTGCCGCCCAATGGCCGAAGTAGAGCAGTGCCAGGACCTCGACCGCCGCCAGGATCCAGACGAATCGCCACCACCCGATCGACGACAGGTCACGGCGCGCACCCAACCGCGCCTTCACCCTGATCGGCACCGGCGGCGAGTCCCGCAGCGCCCTAGGAGCCCGTGGTGAAACCCGCGCGGGCTGAGTTGGAGCGCCGTTGGCCTCGGATGACGTGGCGTCTCGAGCGACTGCGATGCGGTGCCATCGTGGAGCGAGAGCAACGCGTCAGACGGGCCAACGCCGCCCAACCGCCTGCGGCGCAGGGGTTTGCGGTCCCTGGCTTCGTTGCACCTTCTCGGCGATGCTCCAGCATCGCCTTCGTCGGCGACGCCTGGCCAGGAACCGCAGATCCCTGCGCTCAGCTCCACGGGGGTTTCACCACGGGCTCCTTTGGTCAGAAGATCTCGAACAGGCCGGCGGCGCCCTGGCCACCGCCGATGCACATCGTCACCACGCCCCACTTGGCGCCGCGACGTCTGCCCTCGAGCAGCAGGTGGCCGGTGCAGCGGGCGCCGGTCATGCCGAACGGGTGGCCGATGGCGATCGAGCCGCCGTTGACGTTGTAGATCTCGTTGTCGATGCCGAGCTGGTCGCGGCAGTAGAGGCACTGGCTGGCGAACGCCTCGTTGAGCTCCCACAGCTCGATGTCCTCGATCTTCTTGCTGGCGCGCTCGAGCAGCCGCGGAACGGCGTAGATCGGGCCGATGCCCATCTCGTCGGGCTCGCAGCCGGCGACCGCGAAGCCGCGGAAGGCGCCGAGCGGCTCGAGGCCGCGGCGCTCGGCCTCCTTGGCCTCCATCAGCACCAGCGCCGCGGCACCGTCGGAGAGCTGCGAGGCGTTGCCGGCGGTGATGTACTGCTCCGGCCCACGCACCGGCGGCAGCCTGCTGAGGCCCTCCAGCGTGGTGTTGGGCCGGTTGCACTCGTCGCGATCCACCGTGTAGGGGATCTCCTTGCTCTCGCCGGTCTCCTTGTCGGTGAACAGCATGGTGGTCTGCATCGGCACGATCTCGTGCTCGAACTTGCCCGCCTCCTGGGCCGCCGCGATGCGCTGCTGGCTCTGCAGCGCGTACTCGTCCTGGTACTGCCGCGACACGCCGTAGCGCTCGGCGACGACGTCAGCGGTCTCGATCATCGGCATCATCAGGCCCGGGTACTGCGCGAACAGCTCCTCGTCGACGGCGTGCGGGAACGGACCGCCGGGCTGCATCAGCGAGATCGACTCGACGCCGCCGGCGACCGCGATCGGCACTCCGTCGTTGAGGATGCGCCCCGCCGCTGTCGCCACCGCGTTGAGGCCCGACGAACAGTGGCGGCTCACCGTGACGCCAGACGTGGTCACCGGACAGCCGGCCTTGAGCGCCGCCAGCCGGCCGACGTTGTTGCCGGTCGAGCCCTGCGGCGTGCCGCAACCGATCACCACCTCCTCGACCTCGGCCGGCTCGACGCCGGCGCGCTCGATGGCGTGTTTCACGGCGTGTCCCGCCATGGTGACGCCGGGGGTGATGTTGAATCCGCCACGGTGCGACTTGGCGAGACCGGTGCGGGCGGTGGAGACGATGACGGCTTCACGCATGGGTTCAGGGCTCCTGCTGGAATCGTTCGGATCGGTCGGTGAGCGTCGAGGTTGTGGTGGGGAACGGGACCGGCCCCGCGTCAGGCAGGGGGCCGCGACCCGGTGGCCGACGATCGTAGCGCGCCCGCCTCACTCGTCGCCCTCTCGAGCTCGCAGCCGGCCACCCCTCGGCTTGGTAGTGGCTCAGACAGGAGCCGCTACCCCGGCTTCGAAGCCACCCCCGCGGCGGGTAGACTCGCGGCTCTGCTGCCCCCTCAGATTGCGAAGCGAGAACGACGCCAACGCCTCCGCGGCGATCTCGGCGCCGACGGCGAGAGGAGGACCCGTGACCCGCGCCGTGCTCCGCAGCGCCTCGGCGATGCGCGCTGCTCTCCTCAGGATCGTCCTGCTGCCGACGCTGCTGGCGACGGCGGCGCTGTCCGTCGCCGCGCCGCTCGTGTCGCAGTCCTTCAACGTCGACATCGGCATGTCCGGCAACGGACCGCCGAGCTCCTACACCGCCGCCGGGCGAGCCGGCGTCTGGAACGTCACGGAGGCTGCACACGGCACCACCAGCAGCGGCCTCGTCGACCTGCACGGCGCGTCCATCCCGGTCACCCTGCGACAGATCGGCGGCCTCGACCTGATCGAGGGCGACGACCCCGCCACCGTCGGCGCCGACGGTCTGCTGCTCGACGACTTCCTGGTCACCTACGACGCCGGGCTCGAGTCGTGCGTCTTCCTGGCCGAGGTCGAGCCGGGCGAGTACGAAGTGCTGATCTACGCCCGCATGCCCGAGACCGACGTCGACAGCTACACCGACGTCGACGAAGAGCCCGGCAACCCCCACTCGATCGTCGGCGGTCCCTGGCCGGGCCAGCACCAGGAGCTGGTCTCCTACTCGCGGCACCAGGCGACAGTGGGCCCGAGCGGCCAGCTCAATCTGCACTCCGGCATCGTGCCCGCCGCCAACCCCGCCGACGGCGCGGCGCTCAACGGCCTCCAGGTGCTGCGCGTCGACGTCTTCGCCGACGGCTTCGAGGTGGGCGGTACCGGCGCCTGGTCGAGCTCACGGTGATGTGCGCACTCCCTGGCGCCTCCACTCCTCCGGCCGCTGAGTCGCCGGTGCCAGCGCCTCGGGACCCTCCGTCCGAGGGCCGATCCGCCGCCGAGGTCCCGTGTCGCTTCCGACACCACCCCCAGCGGTAGGAGCACCAGCACCGATGGCCGGCATCTGGAGGCGCCTGGGGCGCATCGTCCGGGGTGCGCGCCGCTCGTCCCGTCGAGACTCGGGGCAGCGGTCGCCGGCGAGCTGGTGCGTGCCGCTGGCCGCGGCGGCGACTGTGGCCATGCTCGGCGAGCCACTGCGACACCTGCTCGATCCGGCGCCGGAGCTGCAGTCGTTTCCTGGTCGCGCGATCGGCGCCGCGGTGCTCGCCGGCGTCGACGGCGGTGCGGCGGCCCGGCACTTCGTGGTCCTGCAGCTTGGCCTCGTGACGGTCTTGCTGCTGACCTACCTCTCGCTCGCCAGCCTGGCCCGGCGCCTGCTCATGCCGGCCTCGGTCGACGGGCGCCGCTGGCTGGCCCGCTCGGCCGAGGTCTGGCTGGCCCTCGAGCTGCTCGACCTCTTCTTCCGCCACCTCGATCTGGGTGGGCTCCGGCTCGGCGCCGCCGCGGCGGTGATCCTGACCTGGATCGCAGTGGCCGTGCGGCGATGGCTCGAGCGCCGGCGACCCGATTCCGTGCTCCTGCGCCTCGACCCCGCCCTGGTCGTCGGCACATTGGCCGGACCGGCGGCGCTGCTGTGCGTCGTCTGGCTGCTCGCCGGACAGCCGGCACTGGGCATCCTCGTGCTGGGCGCTGGCTTCGCGGCGCTGCTGCTCCTCTGGCTCGTCAGTCTCGTGCTCTGCTCACGCATCGCGCCGGGTCGCGTTGGAGCACGGCGGCTGCTGTGGGCGATGGCGCCCTGGCTGCTGGCCCCCGCAGTGGTGCCGCTGGCCGGCGAGCTCCAGGCCGCCTTCCCGCCGCTGTGGCCACGGCTGGCAGCCGCCGTCCTGGCGCTTCTCCTCGCCTGCGCCTGTGCCGCAGTGTTGCGGGTGTGCACCAGGCTAGCCGGCGTCGCCACGGCCCGACGCCTCGACGCGCGGTGGATCCTGCACTGGGTGCACTTCCCGCTGATCGTCGGCTCCTGCGCCTTGCTGCGCTTCTCCTCCGGGCAGCGCGACTTCGGCCGGCTCGACTACTTCCATCTCGGCGAGAAGGTCCTACCGGCGCAGCAGCTCTTCCAGTTCGGCCGCTGGCCCTTCTTCGACCTGCGACCGATCCACTCCTTCTCGGACTTCCTCTTCCACGCCCTCTACTGCCTCGTGCACGGCGGATCGGCAGCGTGCACCCGCGACGCCGCCCTCGACATGCGGAGCTGGGATCTGGCGCTGCAGCCGACCTTCGCGGCGGTGCTCTGCTACCTGGCGCTGGCGCGGCTGCTGTCGCCGGCGTTCTCGCTGCTCGCCGTCTGCCTGCTGCCGGTGTTCGCCGTGATCCCGGTCTACTACGCGCCGGTGCTGTTGCCGGCCCTCTGCCTCGACGCGGTGCTACGGCGTCCGTCGACGAGGCGCTACCTCGGTCTGTGGTGCTCGCTGCTCCTGCTGCTGCTCTGGCGGGTCGACTTCGGGGTCCTGGCAGCGATCTGCCTCGGTGCGGTGCTCTGTCTGCATTCGTGGCGGGGCAACCACCGGCGCAGAGCGCTTGTACGGAGTCTGGCGGTCTTCGCTGCGGCGGTGGCCTCCCTGCTGGCTCTGCTGGCCCTCCTGCGCGGCGGCGATCTCGGGGCGTCCCTGCACCGCTTCGCGGTGTCGTACTCGGACCGGCTCGCTTCGCGCACCCGGCCGCACCTCTACCCCGCTCTCGACGCTCGGGTCATCGCGCAGTACTACCTGGTCCCTGCGCTGCCGATGGTCTTCGTCCTGCGCTTCGCCTTGGCGCGGCTGCACTGGAGCGGTCTGGTCGCCCGCCACCATCACGTGCTCGCGTTCCTCGCCGCCTTCTCGCTCGGCATCTCGGTGCGCTCGCTCGAGCGCCACACCCTGGTCGAGGCGTTCAACCCCTACCTCGCCGTCCTGCTGCTGGCGCTCGTTCCCCTGTTGTGCACCGAGGCCGGCGCCGGACGCGAGCGCCAGAAGGCACGGCTCTGGTTCCTCGCCGTGTTGGTCCTCTACTGCCTGGCGCGATTCCCGGTCTCGGGCGACCGGCCACCAAAGAACCTCGGGGCCAATTCCGACGGTGCCGAGACGATCCTCGCCTCCTTCCCCCAGCGGGGTTTCCGCTGGCGCGACCCCGCCTCGGCGGCACCTCGCATCGCCTACGACGCTTCGCCACATCGCGACCTGGTGTCCTTCTTCGATCGCAACCTCGAGCCCGAGGAGACATTCGTCGACCTGTCGAACTCGCCGCTGCTCTACGCTTTGGCCGGCCGGCTCTACCCAGGCTACGTGATCGGTGGAGTGAACCTCTCCTCGGACCCGATCCAGGCGCAGTTCCTCGACGAGCTCTCGCGCCTGCGGGAGCAGGGCCGCCTGCCGTGGGTGGTCTTCGACCAGGGCGGCAACTACTGGGACCGCACCGACGGAGTCGTCAACGAGTTGCGCGGCTACCGCATCGCCGAGTGGGTCTACCGCCACTACGACCCGGCGCTACGCGTCCGCAGCTACGCACTGTGGATCGAGCGCGGCCGGCAGCCCCCCGAGCCGATCGGCGAGGCCGAGGTCCGCCTCGATCCGGCGCAGATACAGCAGCGGTTCAGCCTCGACCGGCTGCCTTCTGTCTGGGCGGAGCACGATCCACTCGAGGCGCTGCGCCGCACTCCCGAGATCGCGGTGCTGGTCGAGAAGCCGCGGAGCCTGCAGGCCGGCGAGCGCATCGTGCTGCCGCTGCCCGACGCCTGGCACGCCTGGCCCCACAAGCAGCGTGGCTCCTACCTGCAGCTGCGCCTGCGCGCCTCGGATCTGGCTCCGGCTCCGGGCGAGCCGGCTCGCAGCGCAGCCGGCGACGAGACCCGGGGCGATCGCAGAGATCCCGACGTCACCCTCTGGTACGGGCCGCCGCGCAACCTCTTCACCTTCGACCTCGCGCAGGCCGAGCCGTCGGCAACGACAGACGGCACCGGGGCGCGCGACTACCTGGTCCGTCTCAGCACCCAGTACCACTGGATGCGGGGTGAGGCGCGGCGCCTGGTGCTGGTCGCCAACGTCCCGCTCACCGTGGAACGAGCCGCGCTGCGGGGCGGAGACTGACCGTGCACCGAACCGAGTCGGGCCAACCTCGGGCTCGTTTCTGCTGTCAGTCCGCGGGCCCTCGGTCGCCTTCCTGCGGCGCCACCGGCCGGCGAGCCGTGTTCTCGGCATGGAAGGGCCACAGCAGCGCGCCCTGGATCAGCGCCACCGGCACTCCCCACGGCAGGATCGCCCTGCCTTCGAACGCCGCGAAGAACCAGGCGAGACCGAGAGCGGTCGCGCCGTACTCGGCGACGATGAGCAACCACCGCCTCCGCTGCACCACCAGGTGAACGAGCACTCCCAGCAGCGGCAGCCACCTGGGCACCGACATCGCCACGACCAGGGCCGCGCTCACTGCCACCAGGATCGAGGCCGTGAAGGGATTGGCCACCCCGAGACGATGGTGCTCGGAGGCGCTCACGGCGTAGAGCAGGTAGAGGAAGAGCGACGAGAAGGCGGTGGCGATCACCGCGTACAGGTACGAGCCGGCGATCGAGCTCTGGGCCTCCAGGCTGGCGGAAGCTCCGTCCGTGAACCAGGCCGCGCCCAGCGCCGACAGCGAGTAGAAGACGACCGGCGGCACGAACGGCAGCAGGCGCCGCCATCTCTCGAGTCCGGGCTCGTGGCCCGCTCTCATCGAGAGTCGAATGTGCGACGCGGATCGATCAAACCAGCTCGCCCTTCGCGTACCGGTCCGCCAGGTACTCGCTCGAGCGCACGGTGAGCGCCATCATGGTCAGCGTCGGGTTGACGCAGCCGATGGTGACGAACGAGCTGCCGTCCATGACGAACAGGTTGCGCACGTCGTGGGTCTGCTGGAAGGAGTTGACCACCGAGCTCCCGGGGTCCTCGCCCATGCGGGCGGTGCCGACCTCGTGGATGCAGAACCCCGGCGGGGGCATCACCCGGTACGGCACCACGTCCTCGCAGCCGGCCGCCTCGAGCATCGCCTGCGCCTCCTCGGCGATGTCCTTCGACATAGCCTTCTCGTTGTCGCTCCAGGCGCAGTCGATCTCGAGCACCGGCACCCCCCACTTGTCCTTCACCTCGGGGTCGAGGCGGACCCGGTTCTCCTTGCGCGGAAGCATCTCGCCCCAGCCACCGATGTTCATGTTGTGCACGTTGGCCGAGCGCATGGCGTGCTTCCACTCGGCGCCGAAGCCGGGTGAGCTGGCGGCGTGCTCGTAGATGGTGACGTTCTCGCCACCCTGGAAGCCGTAGCCGCGCAGGTACTGCTTGCTCTTGCTCGCCGGGTCGCGCAGGTTCTTGAACCGCGGGATGTAGATGCCGTTGGGCCGGTTCGCCTGCTCGGGCTTCTGGCCCTCGAGCTTCGGCAGCACACCATTGGCGCCGGAGACGAAGTGATGGTCCATCAGGTAGCAGCCGAGCACTCCGCTCGAGTTGGCCAGGCCGTCCGGGTGCTCGTCGCTCTTGGAGTTCAGCAGGATGCGCGTCGACGCCAGGGTCGACGCCGCCAGCACCACCACCTTGGCGAACACCTCCTCGGTCTCGCCGTCCTCGGTGCGGTGGTAGATGACGCCCTTGGCCCGGTTCTCGTCATCCATCAGCACCCGCCAGGCCCGGGCGTTCGGCACCAGGGTGAACTTCCCGGTCGCCTCGGCGGCGGGCAGCGTCGACACCGGACTCGAGAAGTAGGACCCGGTGCGGCAGCCGAAGTGGCACGGTCCGCAGTAGTGGCAGGCGGCGCGCCCGTTGTGCCGGCGGGTGAGCACGGCGGCCCGCCCGATCGTCATCCGCCGGCCCATCTTCTGCAGCCCCTTCTCGAGCTCGATCTCGCCGCAGGTGTAGGCCATCGGCGGCAGGAACTGACCGTCGGGCAGCACCTCGATGCCCTCGCGACGACCGCTGACGCCGATGAAGCGCTCGACTTCGTCGTAGTAGGGCTCGAGATCGGCGTACGAGATCGGCCAGTCGTCGCCGAACCCGTCGCGCGAGGCGGCCTTGAAGTCCCAGTCGCTCATCCGGTAGGACTGCCGACCCCACAGGATCGTGCGGCCGCCGACCTGGTTGCCGCGGATCCACCAGAACGGCTTGCCCTCCTCGGTGGTGATCGGGTTGTCGACCTCGTCGATGAAGAAGTGGGCGTTGGTCTCGCCGCAGGCGTAGCAGCGCTTGCCGACCGGGCGCCTCTCGAGCAACGGGTTCCTGGGGTCCTGGCGGCCGCGCAGCGGCAGCTCCCACGGCATCGTGTGCTCGCTGAAGTCGGTGGCGGGATCGAGCTTGCGGCCCGCCTCGAGCATCACCACCTCCATGCCGGCTTCGCAGAGCTGTTTCGCCGCCCAGCCGCCGTTGGCGCCCGAGCCGACGACGATGGCGTCGTAGACCTTCTGTGGCATGAGTTGCTCCCGGAATCAGAGGCGAGTGTAAGGCACCGTGGGCGGGATCAGGTGGCGGGAGACCTGTCGCCGCGTCGCTGCTAAAAAACCTCCCCGTGCAGTCGGTCGTACCGGGTGAGGGATCAGGCCCCACGCACATTCTCCCAGGGAGTCCCCATGTACGACCTGTCGACCACCGCAGGTGAGCGCCGCATCGCGGCAGCCTCCACCAGACCGCGTTTCGCCCCGTCGCTCCTCCCCGTGCTGCTCGTCGCCGTCTCCACCGCCGCCTGCCTGGCGACGGGCCTGTCGGCCCAGCAGCGCGGACTCGACCTGCCGCCGAGCGGCGAGAACCAGAAATCGACCGTGATCCAGCACATCGGGCCGGTGCAGGTCCGCATCGACTACTCCTCGCCGGATGTCACCGGGCCTCAGGGGCAGGATCGGCGCGGCCAGATCTGGGGCCAGCTGGTGCCCCACGGCCTCACCAACCTCGGCTTCGGCAACGGCAACCCGGGCCCGTGGCGGGCGGGGGCCAACGAGAACACCGTATTCACCGTCTCCCACGACGTGCTGGTGCAGGGTCAGGCGCTGCCTGCGGGCACTTACGGTCTGCACATGATCACCGCCGAGGACGGCGACTGGACAGTCATCTTCTCGAGCAACTCGACCTCTTGGGGCAGCTTCTTCTACGACCCCTCGGAGGACGTGCTGCGGGTGCCGGCGAAGGCCGAGCAGGCCCCCTACCGCGAGTGGCTGACGTACGAGTTCATCGACCGCCAGCCGAGCGAGGCGACGGTGGCCCTGCACTGGGAGGAGCTCCGGGTGCCTTTCACCATCTCGGTTCCGAACCGCACCGAGCTCTACCTCACCGGAATCCGTGAGGACCTGCGCGACTCTCCCGGCTTCAGCTGGCAGAACTGGGTCGCCGCGGCGCAGTTCGCGCTGAGCCAGAGCACGGCGCTCGACGAGGCGCTGCAGTGGGCCGAGGCGGCGATCAGCGCGCCTTTCGTCGGCCAGGCGAACTTCACCACCCTGTCGACCAAGGCGCAGGTGCTGCAGGCCCTCGAGCGCCAGAACGAGGCGCAGGAGGCCTGGAACGTCGCCCTGAACCACCCGACCGCGGGTCCGGTCCAGGTCCACACCTACGCCCGCCAGCAGCAGGCGGCCGGCAACGTCGACGAGGCGATCCGCGTCTTCAAGCTGAATCACCAGCGCCACGGTGAAGCATGGCCGGTGCACGTCGGACTGGCGCGGGCCTACTCCGCCGAGGGCGACTACGGCAAGGCGCTCGAGCACGCCAAGGCGGCCCACCAGCAGGCGCCCGACGCGGTCAACAAGGGCAACCTCGAGACGATCATCGGCATCCTCGAGGAGGGCCGCGACTTCAACCCGACGAACTGAGTGGGGGGCTGATCGCTCCCCTCACGCTCCTGCGACACGAGCAGCGTCGCCGCTCACTGGCTCCCGCCGTCCCGCAGCCGGAATCGCAGAGCTCAGCCCCTGCGCTCCTCTCCGATTCCGGCTAGCGCGGCTCGACGGTGATCTCGTCGACGACGACCGTCGACAGCAGCTCCCAGTCGGCGACCGACTCGGGCGAGATCTCGTCGACGCTGAGGCCGTCGCCGGCCTTGGCGTAGTTGTCGGCGTCGGCGAACCAGATGCCACCGACCCGGCGGGCGTTCTTCATCTTGCGCAGCCGCAGCCCACCGCCGAAGCTGTAGGCGAACTGGCGCATCTCCGCCGTCTCGGGGTCGAACCAGTACAGGTATGAGTCGTCAGCGCCGCTCGAGGTGCCGGGCTGGAAGGTGACCTTCACCTTGCGCAGCTCCTCGCCGTCCCAGGTCTCGGTGCCGAGGTCCTCGAGGTAGACGCTCGGATCGCGCAGACGGTAGGGCAGGAAGGGGAAGTAGACCCGCTGCGAGACGAAGTCGCGCGCCCGCTGCTGCTCGCGCTCGCCCACCAGCTCCACCGGCTGGCCGTCGACCAGCTTCTCGATCGTCTCGCCCGCTACGTTGGTGTGGTGGTAGACGACGTCGCTGCCGTCCTGCTCGGTGTACACCCAGTAGTCGAACAGGTCGCCGGGCTGAGCGTCGATACGGAAGGAGCCCGACTTCGAGCCGATGCGCAGCGAGATCGTCGAGCTCTCGATGGCGTCGCGCCCCTGGAAGTCGATGGCGCGCTCGACGAGTGGCAGCGAGCGCACCTTGCCGGCCGGCAGCGGCGCCTGATCGCTCCCGCCGGAGGTCGTCGCGTCGGTGCTCGCGGCGTCGGCCGGTGCGCCCGAGCCGGCGGCTTCGTCAGCGGGCCCGGCGGCACAGCCCGCCGCCGCGACGCCCAGCAGCCCGAGCAGCAGCGCGGGCAGCAGCCCGAGCCAGGATTCCACGCGCCCGGTGATGGTGCGGTGTTGGCGGTTGCTAGCAGTCATTTCGCTCTCCCGGTGCGATCGTCTTTCCAGTTGGGACTCGGCGCCAGTGTGCCACGCCGATCCGAGGGACGGGCTACGAGGTCGTGCGGAGGCGGCGCGGAACGCGCCACATTCCGAGGGCGGGGGCGGCCGCGATCACTTCGACGACGCGACGCGGCTGTCGCCGCCTCTCCGGAGTCTCCGGTCGGCGCCCCGCAGCGGTTCACTCCCTGTCGACGAGCGGCACGACGGGTCCGGTCTGTTCCGCGACCGGCGGCGCCTCAGGCGGTACCGCGCCCCATGGCGGTGCCGACCTTCTCGCCGAGCCAGCTGCGCAGGCGGCGGATGCCGGTCTCGGTGAGCTCGTCGCCGATCGGCGTCTCCTCCGGCCACTGCGCCGCGTACTCGCGCAGCGCCGCGGCGACTTCGCTGGCGGCCGCCGGGCGGTGGTCCGGAGAGCTGGCCAGCAGGCTCGCCACGTAGTCGCTGAAGCCCTCCGGCGCCCGAACCCCGAGCTCCTCGAGCGTCGGCGGCGGCTTCTGCACCGCAGCGCGCAGCTCGCTCAGGGTGTCGGCCCGGTAGGGCATGCGCCCCCCGAGCAGCTGGTACAGCGAGACGCCGATCGAGTAGAGATCCGCCGACGGGTGCGGCCGAGCACCTTCGAGCTGCTCCGGCGCGGAGTACCCCGCGGTGCCCAGCGAGGTCCCCACGGCGGTACGGAAGTCGAGCCCCCTGCCCAGCGCCTCGCTCGACAGGCTGCCGCGCGCCAGCAGCGCCCGGAGCGGTTCCGTGTCCTGATCCGCGGCCTCGTCGATCCGGCGCGCCAGTCCGAAGTCGAGCAACTTGGCGGAGCCGTCCCCGGCGACCAGCACGTTTCCGGGCTTGACGTCGCGGTGCACCACGCCGACCGCGTGGGCGGCGGCCAGACCCTCCACCACCTGCGCCAGCGCCGCCACGACGGCCGCGGGAGGCAGACCCTCGATCTCGGCCCGGTAGTAGAGGTCGCGTCCCGGCACCAGCTCCTGCACCAGGAAGAGCGAACGCTGCATTCCCTCGAGGTGGGCCTCGCCGAAGTCGTGCACCGTCACCACGGCCGGATGGCGGATCGTCGCGGCCAGCTGCGCCTCGCGCAGGAAACGGGCGCGGCGCTCGATGTCCTCCCGGTTGCGGGGATGCAGCAGCTTCAGCGCCACCAGCTCGCTCGGCGATGGAGGGCGCACCCCTCCCCCGACGTCCTCGAGAGAGCACATCGTCCGGGCGCAGGCATCGCGGCGGCGGGCGCGGTAGACGACGCCCATGCCACCCTCCCCGATCTTGCCCAGGACCTCGTAGTCTCCGACTCTGCGCATCCTGCTCGCCTCTCCACTCGGCCGGGAGGCCGCGGATCCCCTGGCTCGCCGCTGCGGTTCGCGGAACCGCCGCAGGCCCGAGGGTCCACGAGGCGCCGTGCCGCGGCGGCCGCCCTAGCAGCCTAGCCGACGCTGTCCCTCCCACCGGGAAGACGGCCGCCAGACGCCCGGAGTTTCACTTCGCGCCCCGCGACAGACCGAACTCCGGGCGAACCTTCGGAGCCGGCCGCACGGCTCTCGCGGTCAGTCCGAAGAAGTGTGGTCGTGCAGGATGCGCCAGCCGCCGTCGCTCTCGTCGCGCTCGAACAGCAGCGTGAAGAGCCCTGCCGGCGAGTCCTCGGCCCGCTGCAGTCGCCATCGACCGTGGACCTCGGCGTAGCGCTCGGCGAGCACGGAGACCTCGAGCTCGGAGAACTCGAGCCGGCCCATCGCGGCGCGATCGGGATAGGTGGTGCGGTAGCGCTCGATCGTCTCCTGCCAGCCGCGGCGCACCGAGCCGCCGGAGGTGAATCGCAGGCGCTCTCCGCGCGCGTAGTCGTCCATGAAGGCGTCGATGTCGCCGCGGTTCCAGGCTGCCTGCTGCCTGGTCAGCACCTCGACCACGGCCCGCTCGATGGAGCCGCGATCCGCCGGCTCGGTCGCAGTCGCGGCTTCCATGGTCTCGCCGGCGCAGGCGGAGGCGAGCAGCAGAGCGAGGGAGACGACAACCGAGGCTGCCGCTCGGCCGACGGGCCCGGCGGCGTCTGGGTGGACATGTCGCAAGCTTCTCCTCCTCGCATCGCTCGTGCTGGCCAGCGCCGGGACGCTGCACTGTACACCGGCTCCGCCGCCATCCCGTCGTGTGGATCCCGTCGTGCTCCGGCCCGGCCCCGAGGTCGCGCCTCGGCGAGTGAGGGAAACACGAGCGCCGCGACGTTGTTGCGCCTGAGGCCTCCAGACGATCCTCCACGGCCTATCGAGCCTGAGACGAACCCACCGATGCTCGCCAGCCTGATCGCGACCCTGTGCCTGGTCGCCGCCCACCTGACCCCGTCGGCCGACGACTCGGCCTGGGCGGTGGTCCCCGCCGGGAGCGGCGGTCACGGCGTCGAGATCCACAGCCACTCCGAGCAGGGCTTCGGCTCCTTCGAGGAGGCGGTGGCCTCGGTCGGCGCATCGCGGCCGATCGGCTTCGTGCGCCTGCGCCGACTGACCGCGCCGCTGCCGTACGAGGAGATCCAGGCCGACCTGCGCTCCTACCTCGCGCGGCACCACCCCGAGGAGCTCGCCGCCGCAGCCCGCTCGTCCGGCAACATGCACAATCCGGCGGTGAAGGCGCTGCCGATCACCAGGGCCTTCCTCTCGACCCGCTTCGTGCGCGAGCTCGACGACGTGCTGCGTCGGCACGGCCATCACATCTCCGGCCTGCAGGGCGAGAAGCTCGTCATGGCCACCGGCACGGAGGAGCTGACCTTCCACGCCATGTGGTACCTCGTGGTCAGCAGACTCGAGCTCTCCGACGAGTGACTCCCGGGAGCCGCCGGCGTGCTAGCTTGCTCGCCGTCATGACGAGAGCCAAGAAGAGCCGCAGGCCGCGTGCGGCGAAGACCGCCTCCGGGGCCGCCAAGAGTGCCCCGACCAACGAAGTGAAGCCAAGAGAGCGCCCCGACCCGACGAAGATCGACGCCGAGCGGGCGCTCGATCACCTGATGCAGCTCCTGGCGCTGCCCGGCGCCAGCGGCCGCGAAGGACAGGTCGCCGACTACGTGCGCCGGGCGCTGCTCGCCGCGGGCGTCGCCGAGTCGGCGATCGGCCACGATCAGGCGCATCGCGCGCTGCAGCGCAGCGGCCGCGACTTCGAGGTCGGCAACCTGATCGCCCGCATCCCGGGACGCGGGCCGCTGCGCAAGGCGCCGCGGCTGCTCTTCATGGGCCACATGGACACCGTGCCGCTGTGCCGCGGCGCGGTACCGAAGCGCGCCGTGGTCGACGGTCAGGACCGCATCGTGCCGCAGGGAGAGACGGCGCTGGGCGGCGACAACCGCACTTCGATCGGCGCCCTGATCACCCTGGTCGAGACCCTCGCGGCGAGCGACGCGCCGCATCCGCCGCTGACCATCCTGTGCACGGTGGGCGAGGAGATCGGCCTGCTCGGCGCCAAGCAGGTGCAGGCCAAGCGCCTCGGCCAGCCGGCGATGGGCTTCAACGTCGACTCGGGACAGCCCGCCGCGGTGACCATCGGCGCCGTCGGCGCCGACCGCTTCTCGATCGCGGTGCACGGCAAGTCGTCGCACGCCGGGGTGCATCCCGAGCACGGCGTCTCGGCGGTCCTCATCGCCAGCCGCGCCATCGCCGACGTCGCCGAGAAGGGCTACTTCGGCAAGATCGACTTCGGCGATCGCAAGATCGGCACCAGCAACATAGGCGTCATCCAAGGCGGCGAGACCACCAACCAGGTCACCGATCTCGTGCGCCTGCGCGGCGAGTCCCGCAGTCACCATCGCGCCTTCCTCGGCCGCATCACACGCGAGATCCGCACCAGCTTCGAGCAGGCGGCGCGCTCGGTGAGCAACCACCGGGGAGAGAGCGGACGCGTCGAGTTCGACGCCGCCCGCGACTACGACTCCTTCCGCATGCCCAAGAGCTCGCCGCCGGTGCGGCGTTCGCTCGAGGCGGCGAAGCGCCTCGGCCTGGCGAGCGAGCTGAGGGTCGCCAACGGCGGCCTCGACGCCAACATCCTCAACGGGCTCGGCATCCCCACGGTGACCCTCGGCGCCGGCCAGCACAACCCCCACACCGTCGACGAGTACGTCGACGTGCAGGAGTACCTCGACGGCTGTCGCCTGCTGGTGGCGATCGCGACCGGCGGCTGACTCGACCACGCCGTCGCCGCTCGAGCTACCACCGCGAACAGGGGACGCGAGCCACCGCCGCTCAGACCAGGCCACGCTCCTCGAGATACTGGCGCAGCGCCGCGGCGTTGTTGAGCCGCTCCTCGCGCGACGAGAAGACCAACGTCGCCGGCTCGCGCAGCTGCGCCACGAGCTCGGCGACGCCCTCCGGATCGGCATCGAGCTCGGCGAAGTAGCGCTCACGGAACTCGGGCCACTTCGTCTCCTCGTGCCGGTACCACCGGCGCAGCTCGTCCGACGGCGCGATGCGCCGCGCCCAGAAGTCGATCGCGGCGCGCTGCTTCGACAGCCCGCGGGGCCACAGCCGGTCGATGAGGATGCGGCGCCCGTCGCCCTCCTCGGGGGCCAGATAGACGCGGCGGATGCGCGGCAGCGGCATGCGGCGAGCTTGGCACACCGGCTCAGCCGCGGCGGCGCCTCGCGGTGATCGCCCGACGGCGTGCGGTGTCCGCCGACTTTCCGGTGGTTTACAGTCCGAGCCGCAGCGATCCGCTGCCGCCGCACCATGTCCTCCTGGTTCCTCTACCTCGTGCGCACCGAGCGCGGCGCGCTCTACACCGGCGTCAGCACCGACGTGCAGCGCCGCCTCGAGCAGCACGACAGCGGTCGCGGCGCCAAGTCGCTGCGCGGTGCCGGCGCCCTCCGTCTCGCCTTCTGCGCCGAGGTCGGCGAGCGGGCGCGGGCGCTCAGCCTCGAGGCGCGGGTCAAGCGCCTCGGCAAGGCGCAGAAGGAGCGCCTCGTCGCCGCACAACCTCCGCCCGACGGGCTGAACGAGCTGCTCGAGGAGCTCTCGGGCCACCGCGGCGCCGCATCGCGATCCGCCGACGAGGAGTCTTCTTGAGCGCCGCCGAAGAGTCTGGCTACGACGCACCGGCACACGAGGGCCCGGGCTGGACGGCGCCCGAGGCGGCGCTGCTCGCCGGCGTCGTCCTGACCGGGCTCGGAGTCGCCGCCTTCCTGCTCCTCAGCCCCGGCGTCTACCTCGGCGACGACGCCTTCATCCTGATGACCTACGGCCGCAACCTCGCCGAGGGTTTCGGCCCGGTCTTCAACGTCGGCGAACGGATCTGGGGCTACACGTCGCCGCTGCAGGTCGCGGTGCTGGCGGTCGTGCACCTCGCGGTGCCCGGCGTTGCCGTCCAACTGGCGGCGGCCCTCTCCGCTCTCGAGCTCGGTCTCGCGGCGCTGCTGCTGGCAGCGCTGCTGCGCCGCGGCTGCGGAGCGTTCGTGTACCCGGCGGCGCTGCTGTTGCTCCTGCACCCCGCGCTCGGCCTCTTCCACGGCCTCGAGAGCACCCTGGTCGTCGCCCTGCAGTGCCTGGTGCTGGCGCTGCTCGCCTCGGGGCGACCCGCCGCGGCCGCGGGCGCCGCGGCGGCGGCGTGCCTGGCGCGGCCCGACGCGCTGCTCTTCGCCCTGCCGCTGGCGCTGCTCGACAGGCGCCTGCGCTCGCCGCGCGCCGTCGCAGCCTTCGCCCTGCCTGGTTTCGCCTGGCTGCTCTTCTCGGCGCTCTACTACGGCGCCGTGGTGCCCAACACCCTCGGCGCCAAGGCCGGCCTGGAGAGCTTCGCCTCCTTCTGGGTCGACGCCGCGAGCTGGCTCACCGACCCCGCCTGGAACGGCCAGGAGGGGGGCGCCGGAGCCTTCTCGAGAGCCGTCCTGCTGGTCGCCAACTGGAGCCTGCTCGCCTCGGCGGAGCTGCGACGGGGCCCGGCCGGGCGCTGCCTCCTGGCGGCGCTCTGCGGCTATCCGTGGCTGCTGGTCACCGCCTATGCCGCGATCGGCCCGCCGACGATCTACAAGTGGGAGATCTACTCGGCCCACTTCTTCTTCCTCGCCGGCGCCCTGTTCGGCGCCGCGCAGCTGGCGCACGGTCTCTGGCGCCTGGCGCGGCCGCGGATCGCGCCGCGAGCCGGCTCCGTCGCCGCCCTCCTGGTCGCAGCGGCGCTGGCGATGGCGGCCCTGCACGTGCGCCTGCCGCAGCTGCTGCACAAGCTCGACGACCTCCAGACCAGTTTCTTCGTCGGGGCGCGCTACGAGAGCTACCGCGGCATCGCCCTCTGGTTCGACCATCACGTGCGTGGCAGCGCACCGGCGCTGGCGCACTACGAGGTGGGTGCGCTCGGCTACCACACCCGCCGGGCGCGCATCGTCGATCTCGGAGGCCTGGTCACTCCACGTCCCGGGCCGTCGAGCGGCGAGCAGCTGGTCGCCGCGATCGTCGCCGCCGAGGCGCCGAGCCACCTCCTGCGCCCCTGGCGACCGGACGCCGGCGAGCTGCACTTCGCAGCGGCCGGCGCCTACCGTCCGGTGCACACCTTCGCCTCGCTCGGCTACACCCCCTTCACCCTCTACCGCCGCGCCGCCTACCGCAGCCGGGAGCGCTGAGTCCGCACCGAGGCGCGCCGGGGCCGACACACCGGGCGCCACACAGCTCTTAAGATCGCCAGCGAGCATGACGAGCTTCGACGCAGCGACCCGCTCGGTGGTGGCGCGGCTCCCAGGCAGAGACGAGCCGGTCGAGGTGCGCTGGGAGGCGGGCGCCTTCACCGCGGTCGAGACGGCCGCTCTGGACGGGGTGCCGCCGGGTGAGGCGACCCCGTGGATCGTGCCCGGACTCATCGACCTGCAGGTCAACGGCGCCGCCGGATTCGATCTCACCAGCGAGCCCGGCGCGATCGACGCCGTCGCGGCGGAGCTGCCGCGCTGGGGCGTCACCTCGTTCCTGGCCACCCTGATCACCGCACCGGCGCAGGCCTACGACGCGGCGATCGCCGCCATCGCCCGCTGCGCCGACTCCGGCCGGGGCGTGGCGACGACCGAAGGGCGAACGGGAACCATGGCCTCGGCGAGGCCGCTCGGCCTGCACTTCGAAGGCCCCTACCTGTCGCCGGAGTATCCGGGCACCCACCCGGTCCACCATCTGCGTTCGCCCGAGGACGCCGGCGAGCTGGCCGCGGGATGGCGGGCCGACCGCGGGGTGCGGCTGGTCACCCTGGCGCCGGAGCTGCCCGGGGCGGCGTCCCTCATCGAGCGCCTGTGCGGCGACGACGTGGTGGTCGCTGCCGGTCACACCGCCGCCGACGATGAGCTCCTGCACGACGCCGCCGGGCGAGGCGTGTCACTGCTCACCCACGCCTTCAACGCGATGGCACCGCTGCACCATCGTCGGCCAGGAGCCGTGGCGGCAGCGCTGCTCGACGAACGGCTCCGGCTGTCGCTCATCGTCGACGGCGTGCACGTTCACCCGGAGGTGGTGCGCCTGGTCTGGCGTCTCGCCGGTCCCGACCGGGTCATCCTGATCAGCGACGCGACAGCCGCCCTGGGGGGTGCGCCGGGCGCGCACCGGCTGGGTGAGGTCGATCTGGAGGTCGAGGCCGACGTGGTGCGCAACCGCGACGGAGGTCTGGCGGGCACTCAGCTGCCGTTGACCAGGGCGCTGCGCAACCTCATGCGGTTCACGGATTGCCCGCTCGCCGAGGCGCTTCGGACCGTGACCGACAACCCGGCGCGCCTGCTCGGCCTGCCGCCACCGCGCATCGAGGTCGGCGCGCCGGCCGACTTCGTCCTGCTCGATGCGGAGCTCGAGCCGATCGCGACCTGGGTCGGTGGCGCCGCCGCCTACCGGCGCGCCGACGCCGAGTCCCACCACAGGAGGGAGTGAGCCTTGGAGATCGTCATCCTGCAAGGTCCCGAGTCGGTCGGAGAGCTGGTCGCCGAGGCCATCGTCGACCAGGTGCGTCGCCGCCACCACGCCGTGCTCGGGCTGGCCACCGGCAGCTCGCCGCTGCCCGCCTACCGCAGCCTGGTGGCTCGCCACCGCGCCGGTGAGGTCAGCTTCGAGCACGTCTCCGCGGTGCTGCTCGACGAGTACGTCGGCCTGCAGCCCGACCATCCGCAGGCCTACCGGCAGGTGATCCGCCGCGAGCTCGTCGACCAGGTCGACCTGCCGCTCGAGCACCTGCACAGCCCGGCGGTGCACAGCGGCGACATCCCCAACGCCTGCCGTGCCTACGAGGAGCTCATCGCCTCGCTCGGTGGAGTCGACCTGCAGCTGCTCGGCATCGGCGCCGACGGTCATCTCGGCTTCAACGAGCCGATCTCCTCGCTGCGCTCGCGCACCCGCATCAAGACCCTGACCGACCGCACCCGCGCCGACAACGCGCGCTTCTTCGCCTCCGGCGAGGAGGTGCCCCGCCACGTCGTCACGCAGGGTCTCGGTACCATCCTCGAGGCGCGCCACCTGGTGCTGATCGCCACCGGCGAGGCGAAGGCGGCGCCAGTCGCCGCTGCGGTCGAAGGCCCGCTCGCGTCGCGCTGCCCGGCCTCGGTGCTGCAGCTGCATCCCCACGTCACGGTGGTGCTCGACGAGGAGGCCGCCGGCCGCCTCGAGCTCGCCGACTACTACCGCGAGACCTGGCGCCACAAGCCAGCCTGGCAGCACCTCTGACCGCCGCGCCTCGACTGCTAGCGTGCGGGCATGTCGCGCTGCGCACTGTCACGGGCGGTGCTGATCGTCATCTCGGCTCTCGCGCCGGCCGCCTCGACGCTGGCGTCCTCGAGCGCTGCCGTCACCACGCCCAGCGCACACGTGCAGCAGGCTGCCGGGGTCGAGCTAACCCCTGGCCAGAGCCTCGAGGAAGCGCTCCTGGTGCTGCGTCGGGCCGGCCTGCGGGTGGTCTCGACCAGCGGCGCCGTGCTGCCCTCGATGCGCATCGGCGCCGTCGAAACCGACCAGGAGCTCGAGCGCATCCTCCAGCAGATCCTCGCTCCCCACGGCCTGATCGCCGAGCCCGGAGCGGGCGGCACCTGGATCGTGCGCCCGAACGCCGAAGGTGCGAGCGGCGCTCTGGTCGGCGAGGTCCGCTCGCGCCACTCGAGCCGACCTTTGGCGAGCGCCGGGGTCGAGCTGGTCGCCGGCCTGGGCTCAGGCGAGGCCGATGCGGGGCGCGCTCTGCGAGCGTTGACCAACGCCGGTGGACGCTTTCGCTTCGAGGCACTGCCCGCCGGCGACTATGAGCTGCGGATCTCCGCCCGTGGCTTCGCCGACCAGCGGCTCGAGGTGCGGGTCGACACGGGCAGCGCCACCAGGGTGCAGATCGCGCTGCAGCCGCAACCGTACGTCGCCGAGGAGATCGCGGTGCGACCGGGCGAACGGTCCCTGCTGCAGGAGGACCCGGCGGCGCCCATGGCCCTCGGCCGCGAGGAGATCGAAGCGCTGCCCCACCTCGCGGGCGACCTGTTCAGAGCCCTCGACCTGCTGCCGGGAGTGACCAGTGGCGACCTCTCCGCCAGGCCGCGGATCCACGGCGGACGCGAAGACGAGGTGCAGGTGCTGCTCGACGGCCAGGAGCTGTACGAGACCTACCACCTGCAGGACTTCGACGGCGGCATCAGCATGGTGCCTGCCTCGCTGCTGGAGTCGGCGCACCTGCGCACCGGCGCCTTCGGTGCCGAGCGCGGCGACCGCATGAGCGGCGTGCTCGACCTGAGGACCCGTCAGCCGACGACCCTCGAAAGCCGTCTCTCGCTCAGCCTGCTCACCGCCGAGGCCTCCTCCGGCGGTGGCTTCCGCCGCGGCGCGGATCGCTTCGACGGAGCGTGGTTCGGGTCGGCGCGCCTCGGCTCCATCGAGCTCGCCAACCGTCTTTTCGGACGTGAGGATCCCGGCTTCTGGGACGCCTTCGGCAAGCTCGACCTCGGCATCGGCGGCGCCCAACAGTTGCGAGCCCGCGTGCTCCAGGCCGGCGACCGGCTCGACTTCCGCGAAACCGTCGGTGAGGAGTCCAAGGGGATCGACACCCGCTACGACACCGGCTACGCCTGGGCGACCCACCAGGCTGTCGTCGGCGCCTCGCTGCTGGTCGAGACCACCCTCTCGAGCAGCGACATCGAGCGCGACCGCCGCGGCTTCGAGGACGAGGACGAGCAGGCGTTCGAGGTCTCCGACGCCCGCCAGGTCAGCGTGCTGGGCCTGCGCCAGGAGTGGACCTGGCAGGCGAGCGGCGCACACACTCTCGGCTTCGGCGCCGAGCTGCGCGAGCTCGACGCCGAGTTCGACTACCGCAACACCTCCGAGCGCGACCTGCTGTTCACCAGCACCGAGATCGATCCCGTCTCGCCGACAGAGCGGCTGGGCGTCGAGCTGGAGGGCAGCCACGGCGGCGTCTGGATCAGCGATCGCTTCGCGATCGGCCGGCGCTGGTTCTTCGAGCTCGGCCTGCGGGCCGACCGCCATCGCCTCGTCGAGCTCGAGGATCTCGCCTCGGCTACGACGGGCGAAGAACGGTCCGCATACGACGACGAGCTGCTGAGCCCCCGGTTCAGTGTCGCCTGGGGGATCGACGAGCGCAGCGTGCTGCGCGCCAGCTGGGGCGTCTACCACCAGAGCCAGCGACCCTACGAGTTGCAGGTCGAGAACGGCGAGAGCCGCCTCGCCCGCGCCGAGCGCGCAGAGCACGCGGTCCTCGGCTACGAACGCGTCTTCGCCCGTGCCACGGGAGCCCGCATTGCCGCGCTGCGGGCCGAGCTCTACAGCCGCGTCGTGGCCCGACCGCGGCCGCGATTCGAGAATCTCTTCGAGCCGTTCAACGTCTTCCGCGAGGTCGAAGGCGACCGGGTGCTGCTGCGCCCCGAGAGATCCCGTGCCCACGGGCTCGAGCTCAGCGCCCGAGGCGGCACCGGAAGGCGCGGCGCCTGGCTGGCCAGCTACTCCCTGGCACGGAGCGAGGACCGGATCGGTGCGCCGCTGCGTCGCTGGGTGCCGCGCGAAGTCGATCAGACGCACACCCTGGCGGTCGGCTGGTCGCTGCGCCCGGCGCCGCGCTGGACGCTGCACCTCGCCGGCCGCTACCACTCGGGATGGCCGACGACTCCGGTGCGCGGCATCGTCGGAGCGGATGCGGGCGGGTCGGGACCCTCGGAGATCGGGCGCTCCAGGGGCGGCGCAGCGATCGGCCGCGCGGAGGCCGGCGGAGAGGGCGAGGATCCTGGCGAGCCGACACTCGTCGCGCTCGGACCGCTGCGCTCGGATCGTCTGCCCGAGTATCTGCGCCTCGATCTGCGCCTGGCCCGACGATTCGAGGTGCGCGTCGGCGAGCTGTTCGTCTTCCTCGACGTGCAGAACCTCCTCGACCGGCGCAACGTCTCCGGGTCGGACTACGCGATCGAAGACGGCATGCTGGAGAGGGGCGACGAGACCTGGCCGGGCATCCTGCCCTCGCTCGGAGTGTCCTGGACCTTCTGAGCTTCGGCGACGCCCGAACGGACCGAGTCGCCGGCTCAGGGCAGGTCGATCAGCAGACTCCCGACCTGGCGCGTCGCCGACAGTCCCGATGCCTGGGCCGCGACCTCGAGAGCCTCGGCGGCGACGAGTGGATCCGCCGAGAGCACCTCGGCCTCGGCGTGCCGGCGCGCCGCCTCGCTGGCGTAGAGCAGGTCGAGGCCGAGCTCACGCGCCGCGGCGTCGAGCACCTCGGCCACCGACCGGCCCTCGAGCGACAGCGGCGGAGCGGCTTCGAGCACCCACTGCCAGCTGGAGTCGTTCGACGCGACGTCGGCCTCGACGCTCGCCGCGCCGTCGGGTGCCACGACGAGTCTCTCGCCCGCTTCCGCCCGCGCGGCTTCCACTCCGGTCGCTCCAGGTACGAAGACCACGGCGCCCTCGCGTACCCTCACCTTCAGACCGACGCCGGGGGTGGCGACACCGGGCAGGGCGACCTCGAACTGGGTACCGATCTCACGCACCACGCCGAGGAAGGTGGCGACCTCGATACCGCCAGGTGCCGACGAGCCTGGAGAATCGACGTAGACGGCGCCTCCCAGCAGCTCCAGCAGCCCCTCCTCGCCGAGGCGCAGGGTCGACCCGCCGCGCAGACGCACCGACTCACCGCCCGGGAGCCTCAGGGCTGCGCCCTCTCCCGACACGGTCTCGAGCCGGTCGCCGCGGCGCAGCGCCAGACCCGCGAGCGCGTTCGCCCGCTCCACACGGGTTCCGTCGGCACGGGTCACCTCGACTCCCTCGGCGAGCGCCAGCTCGGCGAGGATCCCCGCGTCCCGGGCAGGCCACAGTGTGGTGGCCAGCGCTGCGATCGCCAGCAGCAGAGCCGCGGCAGCGGCCCAGCGCAGCCAGGAAACCGAGCCGCTGCGCTCAGCGCCGAGCATGCGACGCCATTCACCGTGCGTGGTGGCACGGATCTGGGCCAGGTGCGCGGCAGGGATCTCGGGGCGGGGACCCGCCTCCCGCAGCAGCGCAGCGAGCTGCTGCTCGGCGTCGACCTCGCCGCTCGGTGCCAGGGAACGGGCCTCGCCATCTTCAGGCACCTTCGTCGCCTCGCCCTCACCGGCGTTCACTCCGTCCAGCCCTCGGGTTCGGTCTCTGTCGCTCATCGCTCGGCTCCAGACGGGTTGCGGACTTCTCGGATCTCTTGGTTCGACGACTGCAGCTTCTCGAACTCCCGGCGGAAGGACTGGCGCGACCTCGTCAGCAGGGACTCGGCCGCCTTCGGCGTCAGGCCGAGAGTGGCGGCGATGCGGTCGACCGGCCACGAGCGCAGGTACTTCAGCTCCAGTGCCACGGCGTTCTTCTCCGGCAGGCGGTCGAGCACGCGGTGCACCCGCTGGGCCTGCTCGTCGCGCAGGACCTCCGTCTCGGCGCTCACCGGCCGCGGTCCCCAGACAGGGGACAGCGCCGGATCCTCGCTGGCGTCGGCCGCACGGGCGAGCTGCTCGTCGTCGAGGTCCACCAGGCGACTCCCCGCCTGGCGACGTCGGTGCATGCGCACCTCGTTGTGGGCACAGGCGCACAGCCACGTCAACAGGCTCGACTCGGCGCGGAAGCCCGGAAGCCGGTGCATCGCCTTGCCCAGCGCCGTTTGCACCAGGTCGCGGCACAGCTCGATGTCGTCGACTTTGCGCAGCACGAAGCGGTAGACCTTCGGGAAGTACTCCTCGGCGAGATGGTCGAAGGCCGCCTCCTCGCCCGCCAAGAGCGCCTCGACCAGGGCTTCTTCGCCCCAGCCGCCAGCGTCGTCGTCGAGCCCATCCGACGTCGCGGCCGACGAGCTCGCGGTATCGGGGCGGTTGGTTCGCTTCATCAGCTGCGGCGGTGGGAAGGTGTGGGTGCCGGGATGGCGTGCGGACAGGCGGTTCACCGGGTCACCCCCTCCGGCCGCATGACGCGGCGACGCCCGCTGGGGTGCCCCGTCGTCGCCGCCGCACGGGGCAGGCCACGGCACGCCTGTCCTGGATTCTGGCGCAGTGCGCAGGCGACCGACCGAGGCCGGTCGGGCAGTGGTCTGTGCGCGTGTTCTGCAGAGAGCTTCGCATCGGATCTCCGTCGACTCGGACCCCGGAAGGGTCGCGGACCGGGTTCGACGTGGTTCGATGCGCCACCCGACGGCGATCCTTCGTTTCCAGGCGATGACCGACCGTCGACCCGCCTCCGCCCCGCCGGGCACTTGCCGGCGCGAACCGGCTCGCGACATGCTCAGCGGCGACGGGAACGCGACCCCGAGTCGGCGCAGGAGTCAGCCACGGTGCGAGACCCGCGAACACCGCCACGCCCTTCGATCAGGCCAGAGCGCTTCCGCGTGCGCTTCGTGCGCGCCACCGCCGAGGACGCTGACCGGGTGGCGGACCTCGCCCGACGTACGTTCAGCGACGCCTTCGCGCACCGCAACCCGGAGGCTGACTTCGCCGCCTACCTCGAGCAGGCCTTCCGGCCGGAACGCATCCGCCGAGAGCTGAGCGATCCAGCCGCCGAGTTCCTGCTCGGCCTGGTGGTGCCAGGCGCCGCAGCCTTACCGGACGTGCTGCGGCTGTTCACCGAACAACCGTTCGGCTACTGCAAGCTGGTGCACGGGCGCGGCAACGACAGCGTTCCCGCGGCGCGTCCGCTCGAGCTGCAGCGCATCTACGTCGAGCAGGCGGCGATCGGCCACGGTCTCGGCACCCGGATCCTCGAGGAGGCACTGCTGCGCGGGGCTCGCGGCGGCCACGACTGGATCTGGCTCTGCTCCTGGGACTCCAACGACGACGCCAACCGCTTCTACCAGCGCCACGGCTTCCGTCTCTACGGCTTCACCGAGTTCGTGCTCGGCAGCGACCGCCAGATCGATCGCGTGCTGGCGCGCAGGCTACCGCGTACGGCGCACGGAGCGGCCGCGCGGCGAGTGCCGACGCGACGCGGTGCCACGGCTCAGGGATAGCGCACGGTACCGCCCGGCGTCGCAGAAGAGCCGGCCACCTCGAGCACCCGGTGGCCATGGTGGCGTCGGCCGAACTCGTCGACCACCTCGACCGACACCGTGTAGGTACCAGGGCCGAGGTCGTCGGGCAGGTCGGCGCGCCACAGGTGCGAAGACGCGATCGGCTCGACCCACGACTTGCGCGTCGCGACGTGACGGGCGAACTGCTCCTGTACGAAGGGGTCGATCGCGTCGACGCGCAGCATCTCGATCGCTCCCTGTGCGCCGGCCGGAGCCCCGGAGACCCGCATCGTCACCTCGGTCCTCGGCCCGCCGTCGAAGACGTTGACGTAGACCGCCGCCTGCGCCACCTCGTCGACCGAGATGCGCCCCTGCAGCAGCTCGCCCTCGCGGAAGTCGCGGTAGATCGCGGCGCGATGCCGGTGGTGGGCGACGTCGAAGACGATCCGCATCTGGTGGTCGGGATCGAAGCCGGCGGCGCGGAAAGCCACCGTCGCGCGGGCGCCGTCGACCTCGAGCACGTGGTAGCCGTTGGGAGTGCCGTCACGCTGCTGGGTGGTCGGCACGCCGCGCTCGTCGAGCGGCCCGCTCCACCAGCTGCCCGAGACCGTCGCCAGCACATGGTGGTGGAAGGGCTCGGGGCCGCTGAAGCCGTCGTCCTCGTCGAAGTAGCGATGCTCGGTGGTGTGGGTGTGACCGGCGACTGCGTAGAGATTGGGCCGCCCCTCGAGCAGCGCGAACAGCTCGCGACGGTTCGCCGTGTTGACGCCCGGAGAGTCGCTGACGTAGGTCTCGAGCGGCGAGTGCATGGCGAGGAAGAGCAGCTTCTCGGGCGGGATGAAGCGCAGCTCGTTCTCGAGCCACTGCATCTGCTCCTCGTCGATCTTCGCGATGTACCCGCCGCCGCCACGCACGTTGTCGGCGGTGACCACGCCGCCGCCCTGGTAGAAGATGTTGTCGAGCACGAAGAAGACCGCGTCGCCGACCTCGAACGAGTAGTACGGCGGGCCGAAGAAACGCTTGAACGTCTCGAGCGACCCGGCGTCGTCGGCGGCATCCAGGTTGAGCTCGTGGTTGCCGGGCACGTTGTACCAGGGGATGCCGATCTGGGCGACGATGCTGAGCAGGCGCGGCAGCAGCGACAGGTCGTCGTACATGATGTCGCCCAGCGTCATGCCGAAGCGCGCGTCGGTGCCGATCAGCTCGGCGACCACGTCGTCACGGATGAAGTCGACCTCGGCGGCGCTCTGCGGCTGGGTGTCGGCGAACAGCAGGGCCGAGAAGCGGCTCGGCTCGTCGCTGCGGCGGAGGGCGAAATCGATGCTCTCGGGCAGCGGCCCGGTGGGCTCGAGGCCGGGATAGCGGAGGCCTTCGGGAGACCCAGCCGGCTGGTGCACATGGTAGAAGCGCGGCAGCATGCGTCCGTCGACAGGGGTCGCCCAGCCGGCCGGCTTGGTCAGGAAGATCACCGCGGCGTCGTCCACCTCGAGCTGCCAGGCGCCGTCGGCGGCCGTCTGCACGATGTCGACGCCGTTGGAGACCCGGACCTCGGGTATGCCCGGCTCGCCGTCGTCCCGCACACCGTCGCCGTCGAGGTCCTCGAAGACGAAGCCACGCGCCGTCTCGGCGGAGGCGCCGGCTGAGATCGCGAGCAGCAGGGCGCACAGGACGACCGGCAACGAGACGAGAGCACGAGCACGGGAACGGAAACGGGACATCGGCGGCCTCCTCGGTGGTTCGTGCCCGGAGGTTGGCACAGGCGCTGGGAAGACAGGGCAAAGAGCCGCACACCGCAACGTCGCGAGCCGACCCCACCCCCGCCTCCTCCCCCTTCTTCAGGGGGAGGACCGAGGAACGACCGTCAGGGTTCGCAGGCTCACACTGCCGATCGTGCGGCTCAGCTCGCTGCCGCTCGCTTCGGCGTGCGGGGTTTCCCAGTCATCCGGCTCGCCTCAGGGTGCGACCGAGGAACGAGCCGCAGTCCGCCAGGGGTGGACCTTGGTTGCGAGTGCAGGGTGACGGAGAGGAGGCGACCGAGGCGGAGACGTGAAGAGGTGGCGGAGATGACGGATCTGTGGTCGTGGCGACCCGCGGTAGTCCGCACGCCATCCGGGCCCCATCTCCCGTTGCAGGAGCGACTCTCGGAGGAGCGAGGCCGCGCCTACCCCTCCAGCGCCTCGGCGATGAACAGGTCAATCGACTCCTCGAGCACCGGCAGCGGCACCGAGCCGCCGGCGAGCACGGCGTCGTGGAAGGCGCGGATGTCGAAGCGGTCACCCAGCGCCTGCTCGGCCCTGGTGCGCAGCTCGCGGATCTTGATCTCGCCCATCTTGTAGGCCAGCGCCTGGCCGGGCCAGGAGATGTAGCGATCGGTCTCGGTCTCGATCTCGTGCAGCGGCAGCGCCGTGTTCTCCGCCAGGTAGTCGAGCGTCTGCTGCCGGGTCCAACCCTTGGCGTGCATGCCGGTGTCGACCACCAGGCGCACCGCCCGCCACATCTCGTAGGTCATGCGGCCGAACTCCTCGTACGGCGTCTCGTACATGCCCATCTCGATGCCGAGGAACTCGCAGTAGAGGCCCCAGCCCTCGCCGAAGGCCGAGATGTAGCTGGTGCGGCGGAAATCGGGCTGTTTCTCCTGCTCCTTGGCGAGAGCGTTCTGCAGGTGGTGTCCGGGCACCGCCTCGTGCAGGGTGAGCGCGGGCAGGTTGTAGAGCGGCCGCGAGCCGAGGGCGTACGTGTTCACCCAGTAGATACCCGGCCGCACGCTGCCCTCGGGCGGACCGACGTAGCGGCCGCTGGTGTACTTGGGCGCCATGTGGTCGGGCACAGGCTCGACGGTGTAGGGCAGCCGCGGCAGGGTGCCGAAGAAGCGCGGCAGCTGGCCGTCGGCCTTCTTCGACAGGTAGCTGGCCTTCTCGAGCAGGTCGCGCGGTGTCTGGGCGTAGAACTCGCTGTCGGTGCGCAGGAAGGTGAGGAAGTCGTCGAAGCTGCCCTTCCACTCGATGCGCTCGAGCAGCGCCTCCATGTCGGCACGGATGCGCGCCACCTCGCGCAGGCCGATCTCGTGCACCTCGTCGGCGCTCAGGTCGAGAGTGGTGAACGACTCGACCAGGTGGTCGTAGTAGGCCTCGCCGTCGGGAAGATCGGTCGCCGCGATGCTGTCGGAGCAGCCCGGGATGTACTCGCCCTTCATGAAGTCCGAGAACGCCCGGTAGCCCGGCACGATCGCCTCGCGGATCGCCACACGCCCCGCCTCGCGCAGCCGCTCGTGCTCGCTCTCGGGCACCGCGATCGGGAACTCCTCGAACGGCTCCCAGAAGACGCTCTCGGTCGGCTCGTCGACCAGGTGCGAGTCGTAGGTCGAGTCGTAGCCGGCGAGCACCACCTTGGGCAGCACGAAGCCGCGCGCCAACCCGAGCCTCATGTTGGCGATCTGCTGATCGACCAGGCGCGGCCAGGCACGCATGCGGGCGATGTAGTCCTCGTAGTGCTGCGTGGTGTCGAAGGGCACGTTGCTGGCCAGGCGCGAGAACCCGATGTGAAAGCCGGAATCGGCGTTCAGGGGGATCTGCCAGTCGCCGAACTCGTGCGACACGACGCTGTTCCTCAACTGCCGGCGAAGGATGTCTGCGTTGATGCGATCGGTCCGCGACAGCGCCGCCTCGTCGTCGCCGGCGTCGGCGAGGATCGCCTCGAGCTCGGCGAGAAAGCCCCGCGTCTCCTCAGCCCGACGCTCTAGATCTACGGGCGCCACCGAGGTGAGCTGGTCGTTAGCCCGATAGTCGCCGACGTTGGTCGCCAGCTCGGGGTAGTTGTCGAGCCGCCATTCCCACTGGCGCGCGAAGAGGTCCTCGAGGGCACGGGACTGGGCGCTGCGTTCGTCGCCCTGCTGCTCACCGGTTGCGCAGGCGAGGACGATCGGCGGGAGGAGGAACGCCACGGCGACGCGACGCAGCGAGGAGTGTACGAAGGGAGAGCGGAGGGGTCGCATGGGGGCTCCTGCCAGCAGAGGGATCGGTCGGGCGGTCTCAGGGAGACCGCGGCCGCGCGGCGGCTGTTTCGCCGACGGCCAGTCTACGGTGGCAGAGGACCGCACCGCGCCGAGGCGAGTGCTCGGCGTCGGCTACGCTCCGCGGCCGTGGACTGGTATGCCGCGGCCGCGATCATCGTCACCCTGACCGCGCTGTTCAGTTACGTGAACCGCCGCTTCGTCGGGCTGCCGACGGTGATCGGGGTGATGCTCGGCGCCCTCGTCGTCTCGCTGCTGGTCATCGTCGCCGGAGCGACCGCGGCGCCGGTGCGCGAGGAGATGCTGGTGCTGCTCGGCAGCCTCGACTTCGACGACCTGCTGATGCAGGGCATGCTGTCGTTCCTGCTCTTCGCCGGAGCGCTGCACGTCGACCTCGAGGCGCTGCGTCGCCAGGCGCCGGTGATCGCGTTCCTGGCGCTGCTCGGCGTGGTGCTGTCGACCTTCCTGATCGGCCTGGCGATCTACGGCCTGCTCGCCGCGATCGGCTACCCGATCCCCTTCCTCTGGGCTCTCGTCTTCGGATCCCTGATCTCGCCGACCGACCCGATCGCGGTGCTCGGGCTGCTGCGCCAGGCGAAGGCGCCGGAGAAGGTCGAGACGCTGATCGTCGGCGAGTCGCTGTTCAACGACGGCGTCGGCGTCGTGGTGTTCGGCGTCCTGGCGACGCTGCTCGGCGCCGGCGGCCACGGCAGCGGGACGTCTCCAGGATCGCACGGCGCAGAGGGTGACTTCGGCGCCGCGGAGATCGCCACCCTCTTCGCCACCGAGGCCTTCGGCGGGGTGCTGCTCGGACTCGGACTCGGCCTGCTCGCCTACTCCATGCTGCGCGCCATCGACGACTACGGCGTCGAGGTGCTGATCACGCTGGCCGTGGTGATGGGCGGCTACGCGCTCGCCGGGCAGCTGCACACGTCGGGCCCGCTCGCCATGGTCGTCGCCGGGCTCTTCCTCGGCAACCGCGGCCGTGCGTTCGCGATGTCGGAGCGCACGCGGGAGAACCTCGACACCTTCTGGGAGCTGGTCGACGAGATCCTCAACGCGGTGCTCTTCGTGCTCATCGGCATGGAGGTGCTGGTGCTCAGCTTCGAGATGCGCCACGCCCTCGCCGCCGCGATCGCCCTGCCGGTGGTGCTGGTGGCGCGGCTGATCGCGGTGGGTCCACCGGTGGTGCTGCTGCGCTCGCGCCTCGGCTATCCCCGCTACACGGTGACCCTGCTGACCTGGGGCGGCCTGCGCGGCGGCATCTCGATCGCATTGGCGCTGTCGCTGCCGCCCGGCGACGAGCGCGGAGTCGTGCTCTTCATGACCTACGTCGTGGTCGCCTTCTCGATCCTGGTGCAGGGATTGACCGTCGGAAGGGTGGCGCGGCGGGCAGCGGAGAGCGCCAGCGAGAGTGCCGCCGGCAACGGCTGAACGGCGAGACACGCAGGGAGCCGGGCGCCCGCCACGCGAGGCCTCGCGACGACGGCGAGCGAAACGATCCCGAGAGCACGACTGGAAGGAGGCACGATGCACGACCAGGATGCCGAGACGCCGACACGGACGACGGACCACGCCATCGGCGACGCGAACGCGCGGCGGCTCCGCATCGGCGGCGCCGCCTGCCTCCTGCTCGCTCCCCTCTGCCTGGTGCTCGCCTCCTCCGGCCAGTTCTCGCTGTGGACCGCGACAGCCCTTGCCCGCCTCGGCATGGCCGTGATGATCGGAGCCGTCCTGGCCCTCTACTCCGAGCTCTCAGCGACCGCGCCTCGCATGGCGCTGTTCGGCAGCGCACTGGCGATCGGCGGCGCGACCACCGGAGTCGCCCTGACCACGGCGCTGCACTATCAGTCCTTCCTGGCCGACGCCCTCGATCCGGCGACCGCACTGGTGGTGCGCGAGGCGCTCCTGACGAGCAACATCTACATGTTCCACGTCCAGCTGCCGATCACCGGCCTGTGCTTCCCGCTCGGGCTGCTGCTGCTCGGCGCCGGCTTCTGGTCCCGGCGGGCAGCTCCACGCTGGCTGGCCGCGGTGCTCATGCTGGGTGCTCTTCTGTTCCCGGCAGGCCGCATCCCGCAGTCGCCGACCCTCGTGCTGGCCTGCGATCTGACCCTCCTCCTCGCCATGGGAGGTTTCGCCGTGCGCCGGCTGCGCCGCGCCGGCGCCTCCTGAACTTCGGGACGCGCAGGCGCCGCCGGGGCCGAGGGGTCAGGGGGTTAGGGAAGAGGGACAACGGGGAAAGAGGCAGAGACCGGCGGGCAGAGGAACCGGTGCCTCGGGGCGCTACGCGTCGATCTGGCGCGGACTCGGCCTCGGCCCCGTTCAGCCTTCGTCTCTCGATCGTCCGACGGGATCGGCGCGGCGCAGGAAGCGTCGCACGAGCTCCAGCTTGGCCGGGTTGCGCACCAGGTAGAGCGTCTCGGCCCGTCCCTCGCGCGCGGCGAGGGAGATCGCGACATCGAGCGCACCGTCGACCAGCACCACCAGACCGGGCAGGCCGTTGAGCTCGATCTCGCGGGTCTCCACCGTCGCTCCCGCGGCGAGGTGTTTGGCGGCGATGCCGAAGACGAAGCGGGTGACCTTGTCGGCGCCACGGATCGGATTCAGCGCCGCCGCCACCTCGCCACCGCCGTCGGAGAGAGCGACCGCGTCCTCGGTCAGGAGTTGCCGGAAGGATGCGACGTCGCCTTCCTCGACGGCGCGCCGGAAACCCGACAACAACCGACGATGCTCGACGGCGAGCTCCGCCGTCGTCGGCGTCGGACCCGGCCGCGCGGAACGCACCTCGCGGCGCGCACGAGACGCGAGCTGTCGGGTGGCTGCCTCGCTGCGCCCCAACGACGCGGCGATCTCGCGGTGACCCAGGTCGAAGACGTCGTGCAACAGGAACGCGGCTCGCTCCGCCGGCGACAGGCGCTCGAGCGCCAGCAGCAGCGCGAAGGAGAGGTCGTCGGCGAGCTCGGCCTCGCGCTCCGGCGTTGCCGAGCCCTGCATCGCCGCCTCGAAGCGAAACGACGCCGCATCCGGCACCGGCTCCGGAAGCCATGGGCCGACGTACACCTCACGCCGCTGTCGCGCGCTCTTCAGACGATCGAGGCACAGGCGGGTGGTGACGCGCACCAGGTAGGCGGCAGGGTCCTCGACCGGCTCGGAGACGGCGCTCCAGCGTAGCCAGGCGTCCTGCACCACGTCCTCCGCCTCGGCGGCGCTGCCCAGCATGCGGTAGGCGAGTCCGAGCAGGCGACGACGCTGCTCCTCGAACCGGTGCGCGGAGATGTCTTCGTCTGCGTGCTGGGCGACCATCCTCGGCTCATCCCGCATGCAGCGCCACCCGCACCGGCCTGTCGTCGACCCGCACGATGCCGCACGCCTCGGCGGCTCCGAGCGCCCGCTTGAGGCGTGGGAAGACCTGGCCCAGCACCCAGCAGAGCGACAACTCGATGAGCGCCTCCTCGCCGAGACGCTCGCGCACCGCCGAGCGGCCGCGCTCGAGCTCGATCGGGTCGTCGCCAGCGAGGGCGCCAGCGAAGCGGAGCCCGAGCGCCGTCTCCTCGGGCAGCTCATCACGACGACCGGCGAGCACGCTCTCGACGACGCCGGCGTCGACGCCGGCCTCGCGCGCCATCCGGACCGCCAACTGCGTGCACGGGCCGCAGTCCGCCGCGGCGGCGGCGTGGATCTTCACCGCGAAGTAGGCCCCCACGGGCGCCGCGCGACGGTGGGCGGCCGCGGTCGAGACGAAGGAGAACTTGTAGAACGCCCGCGGGGCGACCCGAAGCATCGTCTCCAGGTAACTCACGTCGTAACCGTATCGCCCGGCGAAACGGGCCAGGCCTCGGCGGGCCAACCACCGCAAGGGGCTCATCGCTCGACCTCCTCGTGTACCGGGCGCCGCTCCCGCCGCCCGGTCTTCCGAATCCTGCATCGTGGACAGCGACGCCCGCCCTGCGCGAGTGCCGCTCCGGACCGAGGACGAGCCAGCGCGCCCGGGTGTGACACACCGTGAGCTCCTCCCGGCGACGGACGGCCGGGGCCGAGGTTCCCGTCTACCGGTTTGCCACGATGCGGATCTCGGAAGACTCCGATCCCCCTGCGGTCGCGGCGCCCGCTAGCCTGATCGGCGATCCCACTGCAGACCACGAACCGATCGCGGAGGGCCGATGATCCACTCCACCAGATCCCCGTTTCGGGCCGCCTCGCAGCGCCCGCCCGCCGCAGCAAGACCCGCTGCAAGGCCCGCCGTGAACCGCGCCCCGAGGCCGGCAGAGAGCGTCGTCGCGGCGCTCGCATCGGGCCTGCTGTTGATCGCCTCCCTCGCCGCGCCGGCGCTCGCCAGCGAGCCCGACGCCGAGCGCGCCGCGATCGGCAGCAGCCTCTACCGGGCGTACTGCGGCAGCTGTCACGGGCGTTCCGGCGTCGGCGACGGCGACGTCGCCCAGTACCTCGATCCCAAGCCCGCCGATCTGACCCGCATCGCCGCGCGCGACGGTGGTTTCGACTTCGACCGCGTCGTCGCCACGATCGACGGCACCGAGAAGGTGAAGGGCCACGGCCGCGGCGAGATGCCGGTGTGGGGCGACGCGCTGCTGGTCGCCAGTGGCGGCGCCAGCGAGGAGCAGGCGCGCGAGAAGATCGTCAACCTGGCCCACTACGTCTGGTCGATCCAGCAGGGCGACGGCGACTGATCCGCTCGCGCCGCGCGCCGCTCTCGCCGCTTTCCCCACGCTCGACCGCGTCCCCGTCTTCCGGGGGCAGTCTGCCTCAGCCGCCGGTGAAGCGCGGCTTGCGCTTCTCGACGAAGGCGGTGACGCCTTCGCGGAAGTCTCCGCGCGCCGCGCACCGGGCGAACGACTCCGCCTCGGCCTGCAGCTGGGTCTCCCACTGGTTGCCGAGCGAGGCGTAGAGCAGGCGCTTGGCCTGACCCAGCACGAAGGTCGGGCCGCTCGCCAGCCGGTGGGCGAGCCCGGCGACCTCGGCATCGAGGGCGTCTGCCGGAACCACGGAGTTCACGTAGCCGATCTCGTACGCCCTGCGCGCGCTCACCCGGTCGCCGAGCAGGGTCATCTCCATCGCCTGCTTGATCGTCATGTTGCGCGGCAGCTGGAAGGTCGAGGAGCCGTCGGGAGTGGTGCCGATGTTGACGTAGGCGAGCACGAAGAAGGCGTCCTCGCTGGCCACGACCAGGTCACACCCGAGCGCGAAGCTGACTCCCGCTCCCGCCGCGGCGCCGCGCACCTTGGCGATGATCGGCTTCGCCATCCGCCGCATGGCGTAGAAGATCGGATGCAGGTCGTGGATGCGCAGGTTGAAGTGCTGCTCGATCTCCGCCGGCTCGCGTTCGATCGCCGACACCATGCCCTTGACGTCGCCGCCGGCCATGAAGTGGTCGCCGGCGCCCTCGAGCACGACGACCTTCACCTCGTCGTCGAGCTCGAGGCGATGCATCCAGTCGCACAGGAGCGAGCGCATCTCGTCGCTCAGCGCGTTGCGCGCCTCGGGGCGGTTCATGGTGACGGTGGCGACACCGCCTTCGACATCGACGAGGAGATCGGGCATGCGGTCCTCCAGGCTGGGGGTGGCATCCGACTGCTTGCAGTCGGAGGTCCCCCGAGGGCCGGGGACCCCGGAGGCACGATAGCCGACAACCGTCAGCTGTCGTGGGACCGGCCCTCGCAGACTCGGCGAAACCCGCCGGCCGTGGGACCGTGCGCGCGGCTCAGAGGAAACGCCCCCGGACGCGCGGCGTCGCGGGGGCGTCTTGGGTCGCCAGGGGCGCGATCCCCAGGCAGCGAGGCACCGGCGTCGCGGTGCCCGCTGCGGCTCTTCTGCTCAGCCGGTCAAGGCGCGCAGGGCAGGGCGAAGGTGTCGATGTTCGCCGGAGCGAGGGTGCCGTCCGGGTTCTGGGTGTTCCAGCTCGAGCCGCTGTCGGTGTCGAAGACCGACAACGAATAGCCGACGTTGGTCGCCGCTGCGACCAGCACCCAGTAGTGCTGGTTGATAGCGCAGCCGTCGAGGACCTTGACCACCACCTCGGGGTTGTCCTCGGTGAAGAACCAGAACAGGCCGCCGCTGCCGACGCCGACCGCGTCGAGCGACACGGCGTTGCCGAGGCCGGCCTGATCCTCTTCACCGAGGGTGGTGGCGAACGTGGTCTGCACCCGGAAGCGGCCGTCGATGCACAGCGTGGTGGAGTCGGGCACGCAGACCGATCCGCCCGCCTCGACGCCGGCGGCGGCGTCGCCGGTCCAGAAGGCCTCGGCGAGGGCATAGGCCTGCTGGCCGATCTGGCGCCCCATCTCGCGGCCCCAGAGATCGCCGTCCTGGAAGTGGATGCCGCCGTGGCGACGCGACTCGCCGGCCGAGTCCGAGGCCTCGAGCATGGTGAACCAGCGCAGGGTGATCGTCTGGTCAGGCCCGTCCTCGAACATCAGCGAGCCGGGCTCGGCGACGTGCTGGCCCAGCAGATCGAGCTCGCCGTCGCCGTCGTAGTCCTCGTTCAGCCGGGTGACGCCGTCGTAGAGCGCGTCGCTGCCGGTGAACGCCATCAGGATCTCGCGGCTGGTGCGGCTGAAGGTGCTGTGGCCGGAGACGTACTCGCCGAACGGCGGCGTGACGAAGGTGAGCGACTGGTAGGGCTGCCACTCCTGCCCGAGGATGGTCTGGGTGCCCTGGTCGGGGCCGCCCCAACCCTGGATCGGCTGGCCGAAGTAGTGGTCCTGGATCGCCGAGATCGGACGGATGAAATCGTAGCGACGCTTGGCGTCCCACGACGCGATCGCCGCATCGTGCAGTCCGGCGTTGAGCGCGAAGAACATCCTGACGTCCTGGCCGACGTCGTGGTTGTCGCGGATCGACAGACCTTCGGCGAACTGGTTCCAGTGACCGGGAGGAGTCCAGGTGCGCGGCCCGTCAGCCCAGAACTCGGCGAGGATCTTCTCCTCGTCGGTGAGGTTGGCGTTGCGCTCGCGGATCTCGTCCATCTGCGTGACCCAGGCGTCGTGGTTGGTCGAGGTGTTGCCGAGTGCGTCGACGTATTCGGCCTGCGAGTTCTTCTGCGGCGGCGCCGGCGGCAGGAACTGGCTGCCCGAGGTCAGCGCGAAGGGACGCACCGCTCCCCAGTGCGGCGACAGGAAGGACTGGTCGTTGTACGAGCTCGGATCATCCGGCACCACGATCGGATCGCCGTTGGCGTCGGTCTGCGTGCCGTTCGGCACCCGCAGCGGCTGCCAGCGGTTGGGGTCGAAGTCGACTCCGCCCGGGGCGTTGGCGCTGCCCGCCTCGGCGCCGTTGACCGGCGCGTACAGGGTGGGGAAGGTGGGCGACGTGATCTGCGCGAAGCCGCCGGAGGCGTTGGCTCCATCGTCGGCGCGGCTGGCGACCGCCGCGTCGGCCATCAGGTTGCCGATCCCCTCGGGCGTGCGCGGATCGCGCGAGTCGCTGAGCGCGTAGCCGAGGTCCTCCATCAGATCCTCGTACCAGTCGACCTGATTCGGATACACATAGGACAGGGCGCGGAACGCCGCATGGCTGACCGCTCGCTCCTTGTTGGCCTCGGTGTGCTCGACCGCCGGGCGCCGCAGCAGACCGCCGTAGCGGGTGCCGAGGGCGACCTCGTCGTAGCAGGCCCAGGCGTCGTACATGGCGCTCGAGACGAGGTGCATGCGCCAGGTGACCAGGGTCGGCGCCGGCGGGTTGGCGGCGATCGCGTCGAGCATGAGCGCGTTCCAGCGTGTAGCGACCGACTCGGCGGTGGCCTGGGTGGCCGGCACGGTCAGCAGGATCAGGCCGAGAGCGAAGCGGGCGAAGAGCGAGCTCCCCTCACGCCGGTGAGAAGAAGAGGAATCGAAGGTCATGTTCAGGCTCCGGAGAAGAAGGTGTGGAAACGAGAGTCGTCGTGTCGGATGGCCGAAGGTCGAAGCTCGCGGCGGTCGCCGAGAGGTCGTCAGAAGTCGAAGATGACTCCCGCGGAGACGCCGGTGGCGTCGCCCGTGTTGCGGCCGTCGAGGGTGTCGAAGACGCCGCCGAACAGGCCCCAACCGCGCTCGAGACGCACCACGGCTTTGAGGCCCGCGCGCAGGGACTCCTCGCGGTTGCTCGGGAAGGTGAAACCGGGATCGCCGATGTCGGTGCCGCCGTCGGCGAAGTGCTGGGAGATCGAGGCGATGGCGGTGACCCTGCTGCCGAAGGAGTAGCCGATCTCGGTGTAGAGGGGGATCCCGTCCGGGGCGTCCTCGCTGCGCAGGTCGAACCCTACCTGCTGCGACCAGTAGAGCCGGCCCTTGCGCAGCAGGTACACGAAACGCAGCAGGACGTCGGTCGTCTCGTCGCCGCGGGCGACCGGCGAGTTGGCTTCGTAGGACTCGGTGGGCGTGCGCACTCCGAAGGCACCGACGAGGTCGTGCCGGGCTCCGCCCGAGCTGGAGCCGGACCACAGCCGCCGCGCCAGCAGGACCGAGAGGTCCTGGAAGCCGCTGTCCTCCAGGTTGGCGGGCCCGCTCGCCTCGGCGTCGACGTGGGCCGCGCCGACGATCAGCGACCACGAGTCGGTGAGCCCATAGCGCAGGTAGAGGGCCGTGCTCGCCGTCTCGATCTCGTCGAGCGCCGGCTCGTACACCTTCGTCTCGCCGACCCAGAAGCGGTCGTACGACTCGATCGTGTGCCCCAGGGCCAAGGTGCCCGAGCCCTTCTCGGCCAGGAAACCGGTCATGTCGCTGGCGCTGGCGGGACCGGCGACAGAAGCGAGGGCGAAGAGGCCGCACGCGGCGACCCGCGCCGCCACCTCGCACCCCGCTCGCGATCGTCGCCCTGGGGGCCCTGCAGGCATCGGGTGGTTGCCCCTGCTCGGCGGCCGGGCCTCTTCGTTCGTGCAGTCGGATGGCTCCATGGACACAGCTCCCAGGGCTCTGGTTCTCGCAGTCGTTCCGCCACAGCGGCCGCAGGCACCGTTGGGGCACAGGATTCGTCGACCGACCGCGGACAGCGGGTCGACCTCTTGGCGTTGCTCGGCGCAGGCTCAGTGCAGGGGCCGCGCCAACCCACCTCTTCAGCTCGCGTGGGCGGTCGTCGAGCCGCCGCCGGACCCCCTGCCGAGAGAAGCGCGAGGCCCGCGCCACGCGGGTTCGCGCCGGATCGCACCGACGTCGACGAGCAGCGGTGGCGACGCCGCATGGCTTCCCCTCGGCCCCACCCAGGGAGCGTGCGGCGCGTACCTCGCAAGGTCGACCCCCATAGGAGCTATGGGCGACGGGAGCTGGGCTCCGCTCGGGCCGGGGCCAGGCCCCCCGTGTCCCGCCCCCAAGAGGTCCGGTCGAGTCTCGGCTTCCGGGACGAGCCGCTCCGGCCGAACCCGGCGGTCCGGCCCGAGAGGTGGTGAGCCGATCGGCCTCCGCGACGAGGGCTCGCGGCGACCATCGCGCAACACCGGGCCGGCCGCGACGTAACGTCCTCCATGCTCCGGGATCTCGTGCACGCGCTGCGCTCGTGGCGGCGGCAGAGCGGTCTTTACGCCCTCAACGTGATCGTGCTGGCGATCGGCGTCGGCATGGCGGCGGCGCTGTCCACGCTGGTGGGCACCGTGCTGCTCAGACCCCTGCCCTACGACGCCTCCGAAGACCTGCACGTGCTCTGGTTCCGAGCGCCGGGCCTGGGTATCGACCAGTTCGACCACTCGCCGGGGACCTACCTGCACTTCCTCGACAGCACCGCAGGACCGGGAGGTTCGGTGGCGTTCGAGGAGCTCGGCCTCTACTCGACGCGGGAGGTCGCGCTGACCGGCCAGCACGAGCCACGCCGCCTCCTCGCCGCCACGGTCACCCCGTCGGTGCTGCGCGCGCTGCGCGTCGCGCCGAGCTCCGGCCAGCTCTTCCCCGAGGCCGCCGCCGATCCCGGCTCGGAGGCGACGGTGCTGATCGCCGAGCGCCTCTGGCGCGAGCAGTACGGCGCCGCCCTCGGGCTGCTCGGCGGCGACATCCGCATCGATGGGGTCGATCGCCGGGTGATCGGCATCCTGCCGTCGCGCTTCGCGTTCCCCAGCCCCGAGGTCCAGCTGTGGCTGCCCGAGGTCATCGACCGGGGCGATCTGGCGGTGACCAACTTCAGCTATCGGGCGCTCGCCCGGCTGCCGCCCGGAGCCGATCGCGAAGCGCTGCAGGCCCGGCTCGAGACCGCCACCGCGACGCTGCCCGTCGCCTACCCGGACGAGCTCTCGGAGCGTTTCGTGCGCGAGAGCGGCATGCAGCCGTTCCTGCAGCCGTTGCGCGACGAGGTCCTCGGGGGCGTCGCCTCGATGCTGTGGATCGCTCTCGCCGCGGTCGCAGCGGTCCTGGCCATCGCCGCGGCCAACGTCGCCAACCTCTTCTTCGTGCGCGCCGACGCACGCGCCACCGAGCACGCGCTGCGCACTGCTCTCGGCGCCGGAAGGCTGGTGCTGCTGCGCCGCGGCGCCGCCGACGGCGTCGTCGTCGGACTCCCCGCCGGCGTGCTCGGAGCCTGCCTGGCCGCCATCTGGCTGACGCGGGTGCACGACCTGCCGGGGCTCGACCTGCCGCGGATCTGGGAGCTGAGCGTCGGGCCGGCGACGCTGCTCGGCGCCGCGGCGCTCGGCCTGGTGGTGGGCGCGGCGCTCGGAGTCCTCGCGCGCTGGCGTCTGCGCGGCGACGCGCATGCCGCCGAGGCGCTGCACGGAGCCCGCGGCTCGACCGGCAGCCGGGCCTCCTGGCGCGCCCGACGAGCTTTCGTCATCGCGCAGGTCGCCGCCTCGACGGCGCTGCTGCTGGCGGCCGGCATCCTGTTGCGCAGCTTCTCGCTGCTCAGCGAGGTGGAGCCCGGCTTCGAGCCGCGCGGCATGACGACCCTGTTCGTCAGCCTGCCCCAGGCCGACTACCCGACGGCCGAGCGTTCCCTCGCCTTCTGGCGTCAGGTCGACGAGCGTCTCGCCGCGGCGCCGGGGGTGGAGAGCGCGTCGGTGGTCAGCAAGCTGCCTTTCGACATCGGCGGCCAGACCGGCACCCTGGTCGACGGTCACCCGAGTCCCGACGGCCTCTCCTACGTCTTCGGACACCGCCTCGCGGGCCCCGATTACTTCCGCACCGCGGGCATTCCGCTGCTCGCGGGGCGCGCCTTCGAGCCGAGCGACGCCGCCGATCCGCACGTCGCGGTGGTCAGCGAGGCCCTGGCGAGGCGCTTCTGGTCCTCGCCCGAAGCGGCTCTCGGCCGAAAGGTCCGGGGAGCCGGCCGCCAGGCCGACGGCAGCGACCTGCCCTGGGCTCGGATCGTCGGAGTGGTCGGCGACCTGCGCGACGCCGGTCTGCGCGAGCCCGCCAACCCGACGGTCTACTCACCGCTCTCCGGCGAGGTCGGCGCCATGCTGCGCAGCCTCTTCCTGGTGGTGCGCAGTGCCCCCGGCCACACGCTGGACCTGGAGACCGCCCGTCAGGCTGTCGCCGCCGTGGATCCCAACGTGCCGCTGGCTCGCTACCGTCGCGGCGTCGACCTGGTCGCCGGCGAGACGGCCCGTCTGCGCTTCACCGCCATGCTCCTGACCGTCGCCGCCGCGACCGCGACCGCGATCGGCGCCTTCGGCCTCTTCGCCATCCTGCTCAGCTTCGTCGGCGCCCGCCGCCGCGAGATCGGCCTGCGCCTGGCGGTCGGCGCCACCCGCGCCGACGTCCGCTGGCTGGTCGCCTCGACCGCTCTGCGCCTGGTCGGCGTCGGCGCCGTCATCGGGCTGCTCGTCTCGCTGGCCACCGGACGCGCCCTCTCCTCCTTCCTCTACGGCGTCGGCGCCCTCGACCCGCTCACCTTGGCGGCGGTCACGGCACTGCTCGCCAGCGTCGCCCTGGTCGCCGCGATGCTGCCCGCATCGCGGGCCGCGGCAGTCGATCCCGCCGACGAGCTGCGGGCCGAGTGAGAGCCGCCGCCGAAGGAGGGCAAGCGCGACCGACGCCCTGCGCCGCGGCGTCCGTCTCCCTGCGGTGTCGCACCTTCACCGCCCGCCGGGCGGCACGGTGAGCACCGGCCCGGCACCGATTCCGTAGATCCCCAGTCGGGTGAGCGCCGGTCCGGGGGCCTCGTCCTCGACCCAGCCGAGCAGCTCACCGCCCGAGGAGAGCAGCAGCGACCCGCGGCTGCCGAGGAGCGCGCGTCTCCACACCAAGGTGATCGAGTCCGGAACGGCGCCCGGCAACGGGCTCGCCGTGCCCAGCACCCAGGCTCCTTCTAACCCACGCACCGCCGGCCGCAGCTCGACTCCCTCCGTCGTCTTCTCGACCACGATGCGCAGCACGGCATGCCCGTTTCCGGCCTCACCGCGAAGCAGCACGTGACGCCCAGCGGGGATCCGGCGCAGCGCCGCGGCGTCGATCGCCAGCTCGAGCTCGAGCTCGAGATCGTCCGTCGGTCCGAGCTCGATCCTCCGGTCGCCGCCCCGCCCGACGAAGCTCCACTGCGACGTGTCGCCGGATTCGAAGCCGTCGATCAGGACGATCGTCTCCTCCTCGGCGAGCTCGGTCTCGTCGCTCGCCTCGTCGTTGCCTTCGACGGGATCGTCGACGCCGGCCGGCGCCTCGACCGTGGCGAGGTTGACCAGCATGGCCGGTGCACCGTCCTCGACGAGGGCCGAGGCCGTGAAGACGAGTGAGGTTCCCGCATCGAGGTCCACCTGCTCGACGATGTCGCCGGCGCCGGCCGCGGCGCAGCTCGCCCCGAGCCCGGCGACACAGCTCCACTGCACCGAGCTCAGCTCACCGGGGAAGAGATCGGTCACCTCCGCCGCAGTGACATCGCTCGGCCCGGCGTTGTGCACCTCGATCGTGTAGGTGAGCGAATCCGGCGGCACCACGACCGAGAGCCCGTCGGTCTTGCTGATCGCCAGATCAGCGGTCGGCTGCAGCGGCACCGAGACCGCGCTGGTGTCGTTGCCCGCGTTGGCGTCGACGACTCCGGCCGGTGGCGCCACGGTGGCGGTGTTCTCGATCGAGCCGGTCTCGCTGCTGGGGATCGAGCAGGTGGCCAGGAAGGTGACCGAGCCGCCCACCGGCAGGTCCACCGACTCGGCGACGTCGCCCACACCGTTCGGGTTGGAGCACGATCCCCCGCCGCCGCCGCTGCAGCTCCAGGTGCAGCCGGTGAGTGCGGCGTCGAAGGCATCGACGACCGTCGCGCCGAGAGCCGGGCTCGGCCCGAGGTTGCTGGCGACGACGGCGAAGTCGATCGTCTCGCCGGGCACCGCCTGCGGCGGCCCGGACTTGGAGACCGCCAGGTCGGCGGCAGGTCCGACCGCCACCAGGTGATCCTCGACCTCGCCGTCGTCGACGTAGCCGAAAGGCTCGTAGGCGTCGCCGGCCGTGTCGAAGCGGAAACGGGCGTGGGTGAGTCCCGCCGCGGCGCCGGCCGGCACCGCGAAGACCAGGTCGTTCACGCCCGCGACGACGTTCACCTCGTCGACGATCAGCTCCTCGAAGCCGTTCCACACCCCGTTGCGGTCGAAGTCGACCCATCCCCACAGCCATCCGGCCACCGAGGCGGTCACCTGCACGGTGGCGTTGGTGCCGGGGATCAGCTCCGAGGTGAAGACGACGCCGTCCTCGTCGTCAGCGCCGTCCTGATCGTCTCCGCTCGACGCGACCGAAGGCTGACCGTCGACCTCGCTGTCGATCGTGGCGCCGAGGTGCACCCCGGCGACCACCCGGTGGCGGGCGCCGTCGTTGGCGAGCAGCGTGGGGTACTCACCGCCCGTGGCGACGAGCGGATCCGGCGCGTCGCCGAAATCGAGCAGCTGGACGATGTCGATCGCATGATCCTCCACCTCGCCGTCGAAGACGATGCCGCCGGGGTGGGCGATGCCGAACGAGTCGACGCGGAAACGGGCCACCGAGGCGCCTGCTTCCGCGTCCGTCGGCACCGGCACCGTGAGGAGGTGGGTGCCGACAGCCAGGAAACGGTTGCGCACCACGTGCTCGGTCTCGGCGTACCAGTAGCCGTCGCCGTCCCAGTCGATCCACACGTTCAGGCGCGCTGGCGCCGCCATGGTGACGGAGAAGGTCGCGTCCTCCCCGACGGCGACGGTGGAGGTGAAGACGACACCGTCCTCGTCGTCCAGGCCGCCCAGATCGTCGCCGTCGGCCCCAGGCGTTGGCTGTCCGTCGGGATCGGCGTCGCGCTCGGTGCCCAGACGGATCGTGTTCTCGGCGATGCGGTGGCACGCCCCCGCGTCGGCGAGCAGCGTCGGCAGGTCGGGACCTTGGGCATCGCCGCAGTCGGCCTGGCCGAAGCTCCACAGCTCCTGGCCGCTCCCCACCACGGTGGCGGCGAAGACGATCTGCGAGCCGAGGTCGGCGAAGGCCTCCGGATTGCCGCTGTCGTCCGGCACCAGGTCGGCGACCTTGGCAGTGCCGCCGGGGGTGCCGTCGGTGTGCCAGAGCTCGCCGCCGCCACCGCTGCCGTCGTCGGCCGAGAAGTAGGCTCCGGCGCCGACGCCGGAGGCGAAGAAGTCGCGCGGGTTCGACGAGCCACCCGGGTTGACGTCGAAGAGCTGGCTGGCGCTGCCGCCCTGCACGATCCACGGCTCGCGACCGTCGTTGCCGTCGTCGGCCGAAAAGAGCAGGTTGCCGCCGGCCACCGCGAAGTCGCGCGGCGAGCTGGAGCCCGAGCCGCTGCGGATGTCCTCCACCAGCACCGTGCCGCCGGCGGTGCCGTCGGTGCGCCACAGCTCGTTGCCGGTCGAGCCGTCGTTGCCCTCGAAGTAGGCCAGCGAGCCGATCACGGTGAAGCCGCTCCGCAGGCCCGACGAGGAGCCGTCCTGGATGTCCTTCAGCAGCACCGTGCCGCCCGCTGAGCCGTCGCTCACCCACAGCTCCTCGCCCTCGTCGGCGGTCGTCGCGGCGAAGATCACCACGCTGCCGAGGGCGGCGTAGTCGCCGGGGTAGGAGCCGGCGATTCCCGAGACGATGTCCTTCAGCAGCACGGTCCCGGCGGCGGTGCCGTCGGAGACGAAGGGCTCGAGATCGGCGGTGTTGTTGCCACCGCTCCAGCGCCGTCCGGTGAAGTAGAGCAACGATCCGGCCGAGGTCAGATGTGACGGGCTGGTCGAGATGCTGCCCGGATAGCCGTCCTCGATCATGAAGGTGCCGCCGGCAGTGCCGTTGCTGCGCCACAGCTCCTCGCCGAAACCGCCGCCATCGTTGCCGGCGAAGAAGAGCAGGCCAGCGTGCGCGGTGAGCTCTCTCGGCTTGGTCTGGAAGGTCTGCAGAAGGGTCGCCGCGCCGGGCGCGCCACTGGTCGCCCAGAGCCCGTGGGCGGATCCGGTCCAACCGGTGAAGAAGATCAGGCCCGCAGCGAGAGTCACCTGCTCGCAACCCGCCGGGCCACCGACGGGCGCCACGTCCTCGAGCCGCACGGTGCCGGCGCTGGTGCCGTCGGTGCGCCACAGCTCGGTGCCGGTGACGCCATCGAAGGCACAGAAGTAGCCGAAGCCTCCCGCCGAGACGATCTCGTCGATGTCGGATCCCGAGCTCATCGTGCCGAGCTCTGTGAGCTTGAGCGCCGAAGCGCCGTCGCTGCGCCACAGCTCCTCGCCGTCGTCGAGCGCGCTCGACGGGAAGTAGGCCCAGCCCGACGCCGCGACGACCGGGGTGCCGATCCCCCAGTCCGGTCCCGTCGCCAGATCGCCGACCATGGTGGTGCCGCCTGGCGTGCCGTCGCTGACCCAGGGCTCGCGACCGGTGCCGCTGCCGTCGTCGGCGGCGAAGAAGAGGCGCTGTCCGTCGAGGTTGGTGAAGCTGCCCAGGAAGGAGGGTGCGCCGCCGCCGGGAACGATCTCGAGCGGCAGCGTCGTCCCTCCGTCGCCGTTGACGCTGATCCACAGCTCGCGGCCGCCGGTGCCGTCGTCGGCGGTGAAGAAGATCGACGAGCCGACCGGCGTCAGCTGCTGCGGCTCCGAGCCCGTGCTCCCCGGATGGATGTCGAGGATCGGAGCGGTACCAGCCGTGGTGCCGTTGCTGATCCACAGCTCGCGCCCCAGCGATTCGCCGCAGCAGCCGTCGAAGTAGGCGAGGTTGCCGGCGACGACCAGCTCGAACAGGCCGGAGAAGTCCTGCAGGCTGCCGGCGATCTTGGTGTTGGTCGCGCCGTCGCTGACCCACAGGCCGACCTCGCCGAAGTTGGCCTGGAAGATCAGGTTGCCGTTCAGCGCCGCGAGGTTCGACGGAAAGGCGGCGCCGGCGGGATTCACCTCGAGCGGGGTCACCGCACCTGCCTCGTACTTCCAAAGATCGCGGCCGCTGCCGTCGTCGGCGACGAAGAAGACCCGGTTGCCGGCGGTGGTGAAGAAGAGGGGGTTGGCGTCACACGCTCCCGGGCAGATGTCGAACCCGGTGGTGGTCACGCCGTCGCTGACCCAGACCTCGCCCTCGATGCCGAGGTGATCCGCCTTGAACACCACCTGGTTGCCGAGCACCGCCATCTCCTCGCCGACACCGAGCGGTAGCTGGATGAACGGCTCGACGAGCTGGGTGCCGGCGGCGGTGCCGTCGCTCTTGTAGAGGCTCTGCAGGCCGCGGAAGAAGAGGGTGCCACCGGCGGTGACGAAACCGGTGGGGTTCGAGCTCGGACTGCCCGCCCTGATGTCCTTGACCAGCTCGGCGCCGGTGCCCGCCACCGGAGTCCGGTAGAGCTCGCAGCCGAGCACGTCCTCGCAGGCCCGGTAGTAGAAGAAGCTCCCGAGCTGGGCGCCGAGGTCGAACGAGCTGCCGCCCGTCACCGTGTTGATGTTCTTGATCGGCACCGGCAGGTCCGGTCCCGGACCGGCCGATGCGGGGATCGCGGCGAACCCGCAGAGCACTGCGAGAGCGAGGGGCCGGCAGGCGTTGCGAGCGGCGGGGCGTGACGTCATGGGATCGATCTCCTTCGTTTGGAGATTCGACCGTCCGGCAGGGTGCCGGTCCATGACGAGAACTCGTCAGTTGTCGGCGGACTGCCTCGACGAGGACCCTGCCACGCCGGATCGTCTCCGAGCTTCGGCGGCGCGCCGCACCGATTCGAAGTCGAAGAGACCGCAGCCGCCTGTGGGCAGACGCCGCTGTCAGACCAGGTCCTCGCGCAGCGCCTTGGCCATGGCACTGGCGCGGCTGCGCACGTGGAGCTTGTGGTAGATGTTGCGCAGGTGGTTGCCGACCGTGTGATAGCTCAGATTCAGCTCGGCGGCGATCTGCTTCATGGTCAGGCAGTCCACCAGAAGACGCAGGATCTCGCGCTCGCGCGCCGTGAGGCCGTAGTCCTCCTCGCGCGGCGGCGGAGACAGGCGCGAGAACATCGACAGCATCTTGCTGGCGATGTAGGCGTTGATCGGCGCCGCGCCGCGCTGCACGTCGTGGATCGCCTCGAGGATCTTCTCCGGCGGCGAGGGCTTCAGCAGGTACCCCGAGGCGCCGGCGCAGATCGCCTCGAAGACCTGCTCGTCCTCCTCGTGGATGGTCAGCACGATGACCTTGGTCGCCGGTGAGATCGAGCGCATGCGCACGATCCCCTCGACGCCGCTCTTGCCGGGCAGACCGAGGTCCATCAGCACCACGTCGGGCACCTGGCCGGAATCGAGCGCGAGCAGGAACTCCTCGCAGGAGGAGGCGGCGAGCGGGCACGTCATCGCCTCCTGCTCCTCGATCAGCTCGGCGAGATTGCGCCGCAGCATGCGGTTGTCTTCGACGATCCAGACGCCCAGCGGTTCCCGGGTCATGGCGACCCCCTGCTTCGCGAGTTGGCTGTCGTGGGCGAGGAGCACGGGTCGAGGCTAGAACGCGCACGCCGCCGCGCGCCCTGACGTGTTCTCGTCATTCGCGATCGCGTCACGAGGCGGAGCCCTCCCTCTCGAGACGCACCCTCGTGCCGCGGCCAGGAGCGCTGTCGATCTCGAGCTCGGCGCCGATGCGGCGGGCACGACGCCGCACGCTGCTCAGCCCCGTGCCGTCCGAAGCGGCGGCCGGCTCGAAGCCGGCGCCGTCGTCGGCGACCACCAGCCGCAATCCGCCGCCGGCCGTCGAGAGGCAGATCTCCACCTCGCTGGCACCGGCATGGCGCACGACGTTGTGCAGAAACTCCTTGTAGATGAGCAGCAGATCGCGCCGCGTCTGCATGTCGAGCTTCGCCGCGCGCTCCGGTTCGGAGGCGCCCCGCCCCGATCTCTCGCCGACGACCGGATCGCCGACGAAGCGGTGCTCGATGCCGGCGAGTTGGGTGGCGGCGATGGCCCGCATGCGCCGCGACAGCGACTGCACCGTGTCGTGCTCCGGGTTGACGTACCAGACGATGTCGCGAAGCCCCTCCATGACCTGTAGCGCCGTCGTCTGCATCTCCGAGAGATGCTGGCGATCGCGTTCCTCCAGGTAGTCGTGGCCACCGATCCGCGCGGCGGCGAGCGCGATCCCCGAGAGGTCGCTGCCCAGCTCGTCGTGTAGGTCTCCGGCGATGCGCAGTCGCATGCGCTCCATCTCGATCAGGCGCGTCACGCGCAGGCGGTAGGCGACGGTCAGGCCGGCGACGATGGCGGCGAGCACCAGGGCGCGAAACCACCAGGTGCGCCAGAACGGCGGCAGCACTTCGATCGCCAGCGAGGCCCCCTCGTCGTTCCAGACCCCGTCGTTGTTGGCGGCTCGCACCCTGAACACGTATTCGCCCGGCTGCAGTGCGGTATAGCGGGCATGGCGCTCGTTCCCCGCCTCGACCCACTCCCGGTCGACTCCCTCCAGCCGGTAGGCGTGGCGGTTGCGCGAGGGGTGGGTGAAGCCGAGGGCCACGAACCCGATCGTGATGGCGCTGTCGGACGGCGCCATCACCACCCGCTCGAGCCCGTACGGCTCGATCCTCCGCGGCCCGTCCTCGCCCAGCACCTCGACCTCGGTCAGGGCGACGCCGGGAGCATGAGGGTTGTCGACGATCTCCGCGGGGTGCAACTCGGTGATGCCCAGGAGGCCGCCGAAGAGCAGCCGGCCGTCGGACACCTCGAGCCGGGCGTTGCGGTTGTACTCGACGTTGACCACTCCCTCCGCGGCAGCGAAGGTGCGCAGGCGCGCCTCGGGCGAGGCGTCCGGATCCAGCCGCACCAGGCCGCGGTTCGTTCCCAGCCACAGCAGGCCGTCGCCCGCGCCGAGCACGCTGTAGACGTTGGCTCCGGGAAGGCCGTCGCTGGGCACGAAGTGAGTGAAACCCTCTTCGCGCGAGTAGCGGCTCAACCCGTCGCCGGTGCCCAGCCAGAGCACGCCGCGCTGGTCGCGGTGCAGGTCGAGCACCGGGCTGGTCTGCTCCCAGCCCTCGGCGTCGCGCCTGGGCACGGTCTCGAAGACCTCGCGCTCGAGATCGAAACGACGCAGCGGCCCGCCCCAGGTGGCGACCCAGAGCGAGCCGGCGTCGGCGAGCAGCTGCACCACCTCGGCTTCGGCCGGAAGGGTCGAGCTCGGCGTGTAGCGGTGCTCACGCCACCGCTCGCGCCCGCCCTCCCCCACCACCACGCCCTCGTCGAGGACCATCAGCGAAGACGGCCCCGAGCGCCAGAGCCGCCCGCGCGCGTCGCGCAGCATCGCCTGACACGGGATCTCGGTGCGCTCGCAACGCACAGTCCCTCCATCCAGAGGCACGGCGCAGAGCGCTCGCGAGAGGCCGACCAGGAGCTCGTCGCCGTCGGCCAGCAGCGCCCAGACCTGCTGCGGCGGCAGGGCAGTCTCCACCGGCACCAGACCGCGATCGCCGTCCCGATCCTCGAGCCGGAAGAGGCCTCCGCGCACGAAGGCACCAGCCCACACCCGGCCGTGCCGATCCTCCGCCAGTGCCGAGACCGGCGGTCCTCCCGCCTCCGAGCGCGCCGGCCGCGCGTAGCCCAGATGACGGAAGGTCTTGGCGTGAGGATCGTGGAAGAAGAGACCGTTCTCGGTGCCCAGCCAGACGATGCCGGTGCGGTCCTCGAATACCGCCGTCACGTGGCTGCTGAGCATCTCCGGCGCCTCGTCGAGGAAACGTGCGATCTCGGGCGATCCATCGGGTCGCCACTCGACCCCCTGGCTGGTGCCCACCCAGACCCCGCCGTCGGCGGTCAGCACCACGTCCTTGACCTCGCGGCGCTCTCCCGCCGCCACGGGCCCGGCGCTGGCGAAGGGCTCGAGCGACGACGGCCCAGCCGCGTCGAGCCAGGGGCGACCGTGTGCATCGAGGTCGAGGCCGACGGCGACTCCCGCCGCGTAGCTCTGCCGATCGCCGTCCCGGCCCAGGCGCAAGAGCCGGTTCTGGCCCGGCCGCGCGTCTTCCACCAGCAGCCAGACGGTCCCGTCGGCCGCTTCGCGCACCCGACGCACGACCCCCACCGATGCCGCCTGGGGGTGCTCGAGCGTCGCCAGCTCCAGGGCCCAGGACCAGCGCTCGTCGGCCGCCCCGCGACGCAGCAGGCCGACGCTGGTCGCCGCCCACAGCGTCCCGCTCGGGCCCTCGACCAGCTCGAGCACGTCGACTCTGCCTCCGGGTCTTCCTGCATCTCCGCGGCCGCCCCCTCCCTGGCCATCGCCCATCGCCTCCGGCGGCGGCACGACGGCGTGTTCGAAGCGCTGCCGGGCGCGATCCAGCCGATCGATACCGGCCGAGGTTCCGATCCACAGCCGGCCCGCCGAATCCTCGAGCACGGCACGCACGCGATTCGAGGACAACGAGTGGGGATCGCGAGGATCGTGCCGATAGACCCTGAACTCGTAGCCGTCGAAGCGGTTCAAGCCGTCCTGCGTGCCCACCCAGAGGAAGCCCTGGCGATCCTGCGTCACCGCGAAGATCGTGTTGTGGGACGGCCCGGTCTCGGTGGCCACGCGGGAGAACTCGAGCTCCGGCGGGGGCGCGGCGAAGGCCGGTGCCATCGAGGTCGCCACGGCGAGCGCCGCCTGCCCACCGCTCCGCCGCAGCCGCCGCGAGAACGGACGCGGCGCGACGTCGACACCGTCGCGGGCTGCTGAGCGGCGCTTCACGAGACCTGGTGGATCTGCCGACCTCTGGGACTGAGCCCGCTTCGACACCAGCTCGGGGCCCTGCGGGGCTGCGGGGCCTGCGTTGCCGACACTCGCCGGCGGCGACGATCGCGAGACGCAGGGGGACGACCGGATTCTGGCACGTCGCTTTCCGGGCATCCGCCCGTCGGGTCGGAGCGCCCGCTGCCGTGCCCCGAGGCCCGCGCTGGCTTAAACTGATCCAGGCCCATCACAGCCCCGTCCCTCCAGATCCCTAGGAGCCCCGCAGGAGCAGCGCCATGTCCCCACTCCAGTGCTCGACCCGGTCCCTCGCCTCGCGCAGCTCTTCCGCGACGCCGATCCTCGCCCCGGCCCTCGCCCTCGCCGTCTGCTCGCTGACGCTCCTCGCCGACGCGGCCGGCGCCCGGAGCGACGCGGCGACGGCCCAGCTCGTCGAAGGCGCCGTGCGCGGCGAGCTGCTGGACCCGCCCAGCGGTCTGCGCGTCTTCCGCGGCATCCCCTACGCGGCGGCGCCGGTCGGCGAGCTGCGCTGGCGCCCGCCCGCGGCGCCCGCCGGCTGGGACGGCGTGCGCGACGCGACCGCGTTCGCTCCCGCCTGCCCGCAGCTGCCGATGCTGGCGATGATGATGGGCGAGACGATGCCGCCGACCGACGAGGACTGCCTCTACCTCAACGTCTGGACCACCGGCTCGGCCGGCGACGACACCGCCCGCCCGGTCATGGTGTGGATCCACGGCGGTGGCCTCAGCCTCGGCTGGAGCCATCAGAGGTTCTACGACGGCAGCGCCCTGGCCCGCAGCGGCGTCGTGCTGGTGTCGATCAACTACCGGCTCGGCCCGCTCGGCTTCCTCGCCCACCCGGCGCTGTCGGCCGAGTCCGAGCAGGGCGCCTCGGGCAACTACGGTTTCCTCGACCAGATCGCGGCACTGCAGTGGGTGCAGCGCAACGCCCGCGCCTTCGGCGGCGACCCCGGCAACGTGACGATCTTCGGCGAGTCGGCGGGCGGCACCAGCGTGCACGCCCTGCTCGCCAGCCCGCTGGCACGCGGTCTCTTCCACCGCGCCATCGCGCAGAGCCCGTGGGTCAACCAGACCAACGTGCGCCAGCTGCGGGTCGACCGCAGCCGCCTGCCCAGCGCCGAGGACGTCGGCGCCGGCTGGGCGGAGAAGCTGCTGCAGGGCGGCGAGCAGACGGTCGCCGCACTGCGCGGCCTCGACGCCCAGGCGATCGTCACCCGCACCGGCATGGCCGGCTTCGAGCCGCACCTGACCGTCGAAGGGCGCTTCCTGCCGGAGCCCAGCGAGCAGCTCTTCGCGTCCGGCAGCCACGCCGACGTGCCGCTGATCGTCGGCACCAACCGCGACGAAGGCACGATGTTCGCGCCCTCCCTCGGGATCGCCGACCGCGCATCGTTCGAGAAGCTGATGGCGGCCGACTTCGCACCCCACGGCGACGAGCTCGTGGCGCTCTACCCCGACGACGGCGCGTTGCGCGACCAGCTCAACCGATACCTCACCGACAGCTGGTTCCTGCGCGCCTCGCGCGCCATGCTGCTCGGCCACCAGAAGGTGCCTTCGCCGGCCTTCCAGTACCACTTCACCCGCACCAATCCCAGCGACCCCGGACTCGGCGCCCACCACGCCGCCGAGCTGCCCTACGTCTTCGCCACGCTCGAGGACGAGGCTTACGGCGAGCTCGACGAGTCGCTCTCCGAGACCATGCTTGCCTACTGGGTGCAGTTCGCCACCACCGGCGACCCGAACCGCGACGGCCTGCCCGAGTGGCCGCGCTTCGACGCCGAGGCGCAGGCCTACCTCGAGCTCGGCGACGAGGTGAAGCCGGGCTCCGCTCTGCAGCGTGAGATCAACGATCGGCTCGAGGCTCTGCGCCGGCGCTGACCGCGGCTCGAAGAACCCGCCCCGTCGAACCCCGTCTCGGGTCGGGCGTGCGCCTCGCGCCTGCCGGAGGTCGAGGCGTCCCACGGCCGGCCAGTCGCCGCCGCGCCAACCGAGGCGCCCGGCCGACGCCTGCGTGATGGCGGCGAGGGTCGCGCCATGCCCGGGGCGATCCGTCCGGCGCCGGCACTCCCTGCGAGGCCGGAAATCCGCTCGCCGCCTGAACGTTCTCTGGGAGGAGATCCGACACTCCGCGGATCGCCACGCCAGCTCAGCCTCCGCCGCGATGCCGCTCCACCACTCCCGCCACCCGCTGCCGCTCGCGGCGCGCCGGCCACGCCTCGCCTCGCCGAGGCGATCTCGGCTCGCCGGCCGTCTCGGGCGCGCTGTGGGTGCACACCCTCCCCTGCGCCCGCTGCAGATCCTGGCCACCCTCCTGCTCGTCTGCATCGCCGCCTCGCCGACGAGCGCAACGCGCCTCGAGCTGCGACACACCACACTCGAGCTGCCCGGCCCGGCGGCGAGCCTCCTCTCGGCCGACGTCGACGCCGACACGCTGCCCGACCTCATCGTGGTCGTCGCCTCGGTGCGCTGGGAGCAGATCGGCATCGAGGAGCAGGTCGAGCTCGACGACGAGTCGCTGGTCGAAGGGGTGGTCGAGGTGATGACCGTGGTGCCGGCCCTGTTCGACAGGCGCGAGCTGTTCGTCTTCCTGGCCCGGTCGGAGGGAGGGTACGACGCCTCGCTGCCGCCCCTCGAGCTCGGCCCGGAGGTCCTCTCGCTCGAGAGAGGGCCCGACCCGCTGGCGGTCGTCGCGCTCACCGACGCCGGGCTCTCACGCCTCGTCGTCGATCGAGGCGCCGGAGCTCTCCGCCTCGAGCCCTTCCTCGTCGCGCCTTCGGTGCTCAGCCACTCGGCGAGCTTCCTGCCCCGCCTCGACCTGCTGCTGGACGTCGACGGCGACGGCGAGCTCGACCTGCTGCTGCCCTCGGGCGAGGAGCACCTGCTCTACCGCGCCGCCGACCTGCGTGCGACCCTGGGCGAGGCCGAGGGGACGGGAACCGCGGGCTCACTCCCTCCGCACGCCCGCCTGTCGCTGTGGGAAGAGCCGATGCCCGGCACGGTGCGCCACGTGCCGCTGCCGCTGGTGCGCGACCTCGACGGCGACGGTCTGCCCGAGCTGCTGGTGCGCGAGCGGGACGGCGACTGGCGCGAAGTCCGCATCCACCGCAACCTCGGCGAGGGCCGCTTCGCCGACGCCGTGCAGCCGTTCGCACACTGGTCGCTGCTCGACCGCGGCGAGGTCGGCGTCACCTTCGTCGGCAATCTCGACGGCGATCGCAACGCCGAGGTGGTGACCCAGCTCGATCTCTCGGACCCCGACGCCGGCATGCGCAAGTCGATGCGCGAGGCCAAGGTGCCGCCGATGCTGCACCGGGTGCACCGCCTCGACGCATCGCTGCTGCCGGCCGAGGCCGCCGCCACCGAGTTCCGCTCGCTCGGCTACGCCCGAGCCGACGGGGAGGGCGAGGAGATCCCCGTGCCGGGCGGCTTCCAGGACCTCGACGGCGACGGCCGCCTCGACCTGGTCAGCGTCACCCTGGACTTCAGCCTGCTGCAGGCGGTGCGCATCCTGGCGACCCGCAGTCTCAGCCTCGGCATGGACTTCCATGTGCACTGCCAGAGCGAGGACGGAGCCTTCGAAGCGGTCTCCGGGCTCGATCTCTCCGGCAAGTTCAAGCTGCGGCTCGACGACCTGCGCATCGGCCAGCTGTCGCAGTTCGCCGGCGACTTCGACGGCGACGGTCGGCGCGATTTCGTGCAGATGGGACGCGGCCGCGACGTCACCATCCACCTCGGCCGTGACGGCTGCCGCTATCCCGCCGCGCCGGACCTCACCCTGCGGCTCGACGAGGAGCCGAAGAACCTCGCCCTGGTGCGCATCGACGACTACGACGGAGACGGCCTCTCCGATCTCGTGGTCCTGCAGCCGCGGCGACCCGCCGAGGCGGGGGTCACTCCCACCGTCACCGTGCACCTCTACCAGTCGGCGGGAGCCGGGCGATGAAGCACGCCCTCGCCCGCGACGTTCTCACCGCTTCCACTGTTCTCACCATGGCGCTCGCCGCACCGGTGCTGCACGCGTCCGGCGGCGCCCTGCCTGCCGACGCCGTCACCATGTACCACGACGTCGCCGGCTGGGTCGACGACTGGGTCGCGACCTGCCCGAGGCACGGTGAGGTCCGCGCCGCCGGGCCAGCGGCGCAGGCCACGCAGGTCACGGCTCCGGGATGCGAGCTCTTCCTGCTGGTGCGCGATCCGATCGATCTCGACGAAGTGCTCGAGGACGCGTCCGCGGCTTCGGCCCGAGGTGGGGAAGGCGCTGCTGTCGGGAGCGATGGTGCCGACGGCGAGGAAGCCGACGAGGACCGCCTCGGTGACGCGCGGCGGCAGAGGCTCTTCGAGCGCCTCGACGAGAGCGCGCCGCGCCGGCTGCTGCGCCTGATGCTGCCGGCCGCTGGCCCGGAGGCGGCGGCCGCGGCGGCCGCGCACCGGCTCGAGCACGTCGTCGGCGGCCTCGAGCACGGAGCCCGTCTCGCCGCGCTCGATGTCGACCTCGACGGCGTCTCCGAGCTGCTCCTCGTGCGCCACGGAAAGGCCCACCGCCTGGTGCAGGGCGAGCGTGGCGCACGCTTCGAGCCGTGGCTCGAGCAGCCCGGTGCGCCGCCGCGCGGCCTGGTCGATGCGCTGGAGCCGTTCGACGACGTCTTCGCCTGGGCCGGCGTCGGGTCGGTCAGCCTCTACCGCCTGCACCCGGGCGACGCAGCGCCGCAGCGCATCGCCAGCGTGCCGCTCCCGGTGCAGGCATCCATCGGCGGCCCGACCCTGCGTCTCGAGACGCCGCCGATCCAACGCGTGCGCACGATCCAGGCGACGGATCCCGGTGACGGTCCTTCCCGGTCCGCGGCACGGTGGGCGATCGGCCCCTGGGAGGCCGGACCGCTGCGCTGGCAGGTGCGCCTGCTCGAGCTGCCGCCCGCCGGCACCGAGGAAGCCACGGTGGAGACGGTCGGCGACACAGGCGCCGGCGAAGCGTCGACTCCCGGCGACGGCGGAGGCGCCCTCCCGGAGCTGGTGACCTACTGGTTGCGCACCCCGGAGAACGAGCGCCCGATCGGCGCCGAGTTCTTCGCCATCCGCGAGAAGGGCGACGAGAGGGGCGACGAGGAGGTCTACGTGGCGGCACAGGCGCTGCGCGCCGACCGCGTAGGCATCCTCGAGCGCAAGAAGGTGCGGCTCTGGCGCCTCGCCGACGACCGCACCCGCCGTGGCTCGACTCCCCTCCTCGCCGAGGCGACGCGCAGCCGCATCTGGCAGGACCTCGGGGTGCGCGCCGCCGACGTCGACCGCGACGGCGCCGTCGAGCTCCTGCTGCTGCAGCGCGAGGGCTTCTCCGGCAAGGAGCTCTATGCCGAGCGCCTCGACCCCACGTCGGGACATGCCGTCCCGGGTGACTCCCGGATGACCAAGGTGAGCATCAAGATCGAGCAACCCTTCGCCGACTGGACCTTCGTGCGCGACCTCACCGGCGACGGGATCGAGGACCTGGTGCTGCAGTCGCGCGGCCTCTACCTGCTGCCCGGTCTGGCGGCCGACGGGCGCGGCCGACGCGGGCCCTACGGCGTGCCTCTGTGGAGCCACGGGCTGCCGGCGGCAAGGGACCAAGGCATGCGGGTCGACTTCGAGGACGACGGCGCCAGTGGCGGCCCGGCCGAGACCTCGGGAGAAGGCGACTGGGAAGAAGACGACGCGACGGGCGATGCCGGCGGTGACCACCGGGGCATCGCATGGGGCGCCGCCCGAGCGGTCGAAGGCGCCGACGGCACCGTGCACCTGGTGGTGCTGGGAAGCGTCGGCGGGCGCGGCAGCGGTGGTGGGCACCGGCTGTACCTGCTCAGCTTGCGGTAGAGCTCATCGCTCGCCCGGCACGGCGTGCTCGCAGCCTCACGCACTCGTTTCGGCAACCCGACGGCGCCTCCTCACTCCTCCAGCAGCCGCTCCAGCGACGCCAGCCGCCGCTCGATCGCCGTCAGGTTCGCGGTGCGTGGCCGGTACATCCAGCGCAGCGAAGAAAGCATGGCGATGACGACGCTGGCGCTGCCGATGCCGAAGAGCACGATCAGAGCAGCGCGCACGGCCTCGACCACGAAGCCGCCCTGGTTGCGGATCAGGAAGAAGCACAGTGCAGTGAGCATCAGGCAGGCGAGGGCCGAGGCCCAGCCCCACTCGGCGAGCCGGCGTACCTGGGCCTCGTGCTGCAGCTCACGCTCGAGCAGGTGCTCGAAGCTCTCGCGAGCAGTGCTCGCGGACGGTTTTCCGTCCGGCGCGGGGATCGGGCTGCCGTTGTCGAGGCTGGTCTTCTCATGCTGGCTCATCTCTGTTTCTCCAGGTGTCGTTTGAGGGTCTTCTTGGCGTAGTGCAATCGAGAGCGCACGGTGCCGACGCCGCAGCCGAGCAGGTCGGCGATCTCGCGGTAGGAGAGCTCGTCGAGGAAGCGCAGGGTCAGCACCTCGCGATGGAGGTGCGACAGGCGCTGCAGTGCCTGCTCGAGGACCGCGGGATCGAACTGCTCGAGCCAGGAGTCGTCCTCGCTCACCGGATCGACCTCCTCCTCGACGTCGGCGCCGCTCGGCTCGCGTCTTTGCCGACGCAGCGCCGAGACGGCGCCGTTGTGGGCGATGCGGTAGAGCCAGGACCCGAAGGCCTCCGGCTGCTCGAGGCTGGCGAGTCTGCGGATCATGGTGATCCAGACCTCCTGCAGCACATCCTCGGCCTGGTCGGCGCGCGGTCCCAGCAGACGCCGCAGGTAGCCGAGCAGGCGCTCGCGGTAGAGGTCGTGCAGACGGCCGTAGGCCTCGCGGTCGCCGGTCTGCGCCCGCAGCACCAGCAGCGGCTCGCGCGCGAGGGCGCGCCGGCGGCTCAGCGCCGCCGAGCGTTCTGAGGCTGCACGGTCGTCCAGCCGGTCAGGGGAGGCAGGGGCGGCGAGCTCGCGGCCGGCTTCGGTGTCGGTTCGCTCGGAGCGCAGATCGCCGAGCCGCGAGTGTGTTCGCTGGGACGGCGGCGTCACGGTCGGGAGTCTCATTTCGCCCCTGGGACGCTCGCGGGCCGGAAAAGGTTCAACGCGTCACATCGACCCAGCTGACGGCTCTCCGCGCCCCCTTCAGACCTCGGCCTCTCCCCGCTTCAGGTCGTGGCCGTGCTCGTCGCCACCTCTGCCCCAGCCGATCCAGTTCATCGTCAACACCGCGTCGTCCGCGCCGAGCTCGACGCGGACCACCTGACGGCCGTTCGGCCTCAGCGGCATCTCTCCGACGAGGATCAGCTCCCGCGTCTTCACACCGTCCTGGGTGTGGGACACCAGGCAGACGTGGTTGTCGACGCCGCGCCAGAAGGTGTACGCGCACTCGAAGCTCTCTCCCGTCCGGCTGTCGTGGACCGCGGTCCGGATCCGGCGCAGCCGGGCTCGTTCGTGCGCCGGCACGAGCTGCCAGGGATGATCGTGACGAGTCGTCGACGAGGGCCCGATCTCGTCATTCGGATCGTCCGCATCGCACGAAAGATAGTCGGCGGCGGCGATCTCGACCTCCGACCACGTCGGCTCGTCCAGCTGGTACCTGAACTGCACACTCAGCATCGACCACCCCCTCAGAGCCAGGGCTCATCTCGGTCGTCCGGGCCTCCCGGCCCAAGGGCTCACAGCCGGAGCCCTGCGATGCTCGCAGAGGTTGGCGCACGACGCATCACCGCGGCAGCGCGGAGACACGCTCCTACCTCCCCGTCGCGTCGACGAACGATCGGCAGGAGGGGGACGCTCCGGCTCGAAGACGCCCCATGGCAGGCGACCGGCCAAGCATCCCTGGAGGCCCCTCGGCCGCAGTCTCACTCCTCGCGCAGAACCCGCATCGGATCGATGCGTGAAGCGCGCAGCGCCGGCGCCAGGCCGGCGCCGAAGGTGACCGTCAGCAGCAGCAGCAAGGCGAGCGCGAACACCGACGGGTCGTGCCCCTGCATGTCGTAGAGCAGGGAGCTGGCGACGCGCCCGAGCCCCAGGGCGGCGAGCAGACCGATCAGGGCGCCGGGAACCGCCATCCAGGCGAGCTCCTTGAACACCAGGCGCCGCACCCGCTGTCCGTCGGCGCCGAGGGCCATGCGCAGGCCGATCTCCTGGTTGCGCTGGGTGATGGCGTAGGCGAGCACGCCGTAGAGACCGATCGCGGCGAGCAGGGTGGCGAGAGCGGCGAACGCAGCCGACATGGTGGTCATCAGGCGCTCGAGGAAGAGGCTCTCGCGCACCTGCAGCTCCATCGTCCGCAACCGCTCGATCGGCAGCGCCGGATCGAGCGCCCGCACCTTCTCGCGGATGCTCGCCAGCAGCGTCTCGGGGTCGCCGCTGGCGCGCACGTAGAAGTTGTTGAAGCCGAGGTCGTCGTTCTGCTTGTACGGCAGATAGAAGAGGGGCGGCACCTCCTCCTGCACGCCGGAGTACTTGGCGTTCTGCACCACGCCGACGATCTCGAGGTCGAACTCGCCGCCCGAGCCGACCTGCATGCGGCGGCCCACCGCGGCGCTGCCGCCGAGCTCGAACTTCTCGGCGAAGCGCTCGTTGACGATCGCCACCCCCGGCGCGCCGAGCACGTCGGCAAGGGTGAACTCACGTCCGGCGAGCAGCGGGATGCCGACGGTGGCGAAGAAGCCGGGGCCGACCTCGCTGAAGTTGGAGTGGGTGTCGCTGTCGGGCGTCGTGTCAAACCCATCCACCGACACGTTGCTGCCCCAGTTGTTGCCCGAGATCAATCCCACCATCGACGCCGAAACGCTGCGCACGCCAGGAAGCGCCGACAGCTCCTCCTCGACGCGCTGGAAGTAGGCCTGGGCCTGCTCCGGCCTGTAGCCGTTCAGCTCCGGCGCCACGCCGAAGGTGGCCAGGTGGTCGACCTCGATGCCGAGATCGACCTGCGAGACGTTGATCAGGCTGCGCACGAAGAGGCCGGCGCCGATCAGCAGCGCGGTCGACATGGCGATCTGCCCGGTCGCCATGACGGCGCGGAAACGCGCCGCGGCGCGGGTCGACGACGCTTTGGTGGTCTGGTTCTTGAGTGCCCCGGCGAGATCGGTGCGAGTGCAGTGCAGCGCCGGGTAGAGGCCGACGAAGCCGACCAGCAGCGACAGCGCCGCCATGAACAGCCAGACGCTCGGCCCGAGCGCGAACTCGAAGGTCGGCCCGGCGTCGCTGGGCAGCGCCGAGACGAAGAACTGCAGCGTGCCGTAGGCGACCGCGATGCCGACGACGCCGCCCGCCGCCGCGATGAGGAACGACTCGGCGAGCAGCTGACGCACCACCTGGGCGCGGCGGGCGCCGAGCGACATGCGCAGCGCGATCTCGCCCGCCCGCTGGCTCGCCTTGTTGAGCAGCAGGTTGGCGATGTTGGCGCAGGCGATCAGCAGCACCAGGAAGGTCACCCCGAGCAGCAGCAGCAGCGGCGTGCCCGCCTCCTCGCCGATGTTGCTCTGGCCGCGCTGACCGGGCACCAGCACCAGCTGCTTGTCGCGGAAGTCCGCCAGGTAGCGCTCCGAGCTGCTGTGCTGCTCGGGCAGCTCGATCTCCTGGATGATCGAGCGGTAGGGGACGTTGAGGGCGCTCTGCGCCTCCTCCAGGGACACCCCGTCACGCAGCCGGGCGAAGGCGTAGACCCAGTAGTTCTGGCGGTTGTCGAAGGCGTTCCAGCCGGGGTCGATCTGGCCGCGCATCGACAGCGGCACGAAGAGGTCCGCCTCGTCGCCCACCGTGGTGCCCCGGAAGCCGCGCGGACCGACGCCGACGACGGTCATCGGGTGGCCGTTGACCACGATCTGCCGGTTCAGCACCAGCGGATCGGCGTCGAAGCGCTCGCTCCAGAAGCGGTGCGTGAGCACCACCGCCATGTGGCTGCCGGGCACCCGGTCGTCGGCCGGGCCGAACAACCGGCCGATCTCCGGGCGCATGCCGAGCACCGGGAAGTAGGAGCCCGAGACCAGCAGCGCGTTGCCGCCCATCGTCTGGTCGTCGAAGGCCAGGTTGGCGCCGAAGGAGCGGTGGCCGGCGATGCCGGTGAACGAGCTCTGCTCGCGCTCGAGGTCGCGGAACATCGGGTAGCTGAAGATCGACTCGGTGCCACCCGGGCTGCTGGTCGAGATCGATCCCGACATCGGCCCGGTGTGGGTGAGGTTGACCAGCTCACCGGGCGCCTGCACCGGCAGCGAGCGCAGCAGCAGCGTCTCGAAGATCGAGAAGATCGCGGCGTTGGCGCCGATGCCGAGCGCCAGCGACAGAACGGCCACCAGGGTGACCAACGGGGTCTTGGCGGCGGACCGCAGCGCCGGCTTCAGCAGGTTTCTCATCAGTCAGCTCCGTGCGCGATGGCGCCTGGCAGTCTCCAACGAACTCCGCTCGACAGATTCTCGGATCGTCACGTTCTCTAACGTGGCAGCCAATCGTTTCGTTGCGCCAGGGAAGCACGGCAGGCGGGATTTCTCCGCCCAGGCCGTCGCTCGCGGCCGCAGGCCCTCACTCGGCGCGCAGCGTCTTCATCGGTTCGAGGCTCGCGGAGCGGCGCGCCGGCAGGTAGCTGGCCAGCAGTCCCACCAGCGACAGGATCACCACGCCCGCGGCCAGCGAGATCGGCTCGCGCGGCGTCACCTGGTAGAGCAGGCTCTCGAGGTAGCGGGTGAGGCCCAGCGAGGCGAGCACGCCGATCACCGCCCCGGCGCCGACGAGGAACATGCCGCGGCCGATCATCATCCACAGGATCTGGCGGCGCAGCGCGCCGAGCGCCATGCGGATGCCGACCTCGCGTCGCCGGGTGCCGACGACGAAGAGCAGCGCCGCGTAGACGCCTCCCGCCGCGAGCAGCAGGGCCACTGCCGCGAAGCCGGCGAAGAGCAGCGAGAAGAACTTGGGCTCGCGCACCGACTGGGCGACCCGCTGGCGCATGGTCTCGATCTCGAGCACCGGCAGCTCGGGGTCCAGCCTCCAGATCGCCTGGCGCAGGCTGTCGCCGAGCTGCTCGGCGGGCAGCGGCGTGGAGACCAGGAGCGAGATCAACGGCACGCCGCCGCCCAGGGCCGAGAACGGCACGTAGATCGCGGGACTGGCCTCGGAGTCGAGGCCGTAGTGGTGCACCGAACCGACGACGCCGACGATCTGCATCTGGGCGTCACCGGTGCTGTAGAGGGTCTCACCGACGGCCGAGCGCCCCGGGTCGTCCGGGAACAGCTGCTCCGCCAGGGCCTGGTTGATCACCGTCACCGCCGGCTCGCGATCGCGGTCGCGGGCGTCGAAGAGGCGACCCTCGAGCAGCGGCATGCCGAGCAGCTCGAAGACCCCGGGGGTCATCGGGTGCACGATCGTGCGCACCTTGTGGTCGGTGTCCGTAGGGGTGACCCCCATGCGGGTGAACCAGCAGCAGCGGCCGCCGCCGGTGAAGTCGAACGGCATCGTCCAGCCGGCCGCGGCGCCTTCGACGCCGGGAAGCGCCGCGACCTCGTCGACCAGCTGCTCGACGAAACGCACCTGCTCCTCGTCCTGGCTCTCGTTGTCGACGCGGCCGCGCTCGAGGCCGATGCGCAGGAGGTTGTCGGTGTCGAAGCCCGGATCGACCGAGGTCAGCGCCATGACGCTGCGGAAGAGCAGCCCGGCGCCGGTGAGCAGCACCACTGCCATCGCCACCTCGGCGACGACGAGCGCCGAGCGCAGGCGCTGCTTCGGCACCGCGCTGCCGGTGCCGGTGTCGCGGAAGGCGCGCGCCGGATCGGTGCGCGCCGCTCCGAGCGCCGGCACCACTCCGCAGGCGACGCCGGCGATCAGCGACAGCAGGAAGGCGAAGGCGAAGACCCGCAGATCGACGACCACCGCGTCGAGGCGCGGCATCGGGATCGGCGCGTAGGCCCGGAAGGCCGACACGGCGAGGTGGGCGAGGCCGAACCCGAGCAGGCCGCCGGCAACCGACAGCAGCGAGCTCTCGGCCAGCATCTGGGTCATCACCCGCCGTCGGCTGGCGCCCAGCGCGGCGAGCACGGCGACCTCGCGCTCGCGCTGGGTGGCGCGGGCCAGGAACAGGCAGGCGACGTTGGCGATCGCGATCAGCATCAGCAGCCCCACCGCCCCCAGCAGCAGGCCGAGGCTGCCGGCGGCGCGCTGCGTCGTCGCCTGCTGCAGCGGCACCAGCGGCGTGATCGCGGGCTCTCCGTCGGGTGAGGCGTCGCTGTCGGGATACGCCTTGGCGTTGTGCTCGGCGAGGGCGTCGAGCCGCGCCTGCGCCGTCTCGATCGCGGCGCCGTCCCGCAGCCGGGCCGCCACCTCGAGCACGTAGACGTTGCGGCTCTCGGCGAAGCGGTGGTCGATCGGCAGCGGCACCCAGAGGTCGACCTCACGCCCGGTCAGCGCCTCCGGCGGCCTGAAGTCCGCTGCCATCACGCCGACCACCTCGTAGGGAGTGCCGTTGAGGGTGAGCACCTCCCCGAGCACCTGGGCTTCGGCGTCGAGCTGGCGTGCCAGGCCGCTGCTCAGCACCACCGGCCGGGCGCCCTCCCGCCAGTCGCTCTCGACCAGCAGGCGGCCGCTCGCCGGCCTTGCCGCGAAGACCTCCAGGAAGCCCGGCGTCAGCTGGGCGCCGCGCACCTGGAGCGGGCGCTCGCCGCCGCTCAGGGCGAAGTTCTCCATCCACACCGCGCCGATCTGCTCGAACTCGCCGGTTTCCCGCCACTCGCGGAAGCGAGGCATCGGATGGCTCGAGTTGTCGAAGTAGACGATGCGGTCGGCCTCGGGGTAGGGGAGGGCCCGCAGCAGCACGCCGTCGACGACCGAGAAGACCGAGGTCACCGCCGCCACGCCGAGCGCCACCAAGGCGACGACGCCGAGCGAGAAGCCGGGGCGTTTGTTGATCGAGCGCCAGGCGAGCCGAAGGGTCTGGGACAAGGCGGCCTCCTCTACTGTGGGAGATCCAGGCGGCAAGCGATGGGGGTGAGAGCGCGGCTGGGGTAGGGCAGGGCAGTGCGGCGCGGTATGCGGCCCGGTGCATGGAGCCGGCAGCGGACGCTGGAGCCGCGAGGCCGGACCAGCCGGACGCAGCATCAGTCACCACCTCCGGCCACGTCGGCGACCACACACCGGAGATCGGCGGCGTCGACGAGTTACTTCGCCTAGAACGCGGAAGCCGGGCTCAGGGTTGCGCGACGCCTGCCCGCTCCTCCAGCCAGGCGCGCGCCGCCGGCTCCTCGGTGAGGCCGGCGGCTCGGCGCCACGACGTCGCGGCTTCGTGGCCCCGACCGAGGGTCGCCAGCGCCTCGGCGAGCGCTGCGTGGTACGGCGCGTAGGCATCGAGCTCGCGCCGCACCTCGTCCTCCTGCAGCAGGGCGAGCGAAGCACGCGGATCGCCGGCGTAGCGGAGGGCGACGGCGCGGTTCAGGCGCACCACCGGGGTCGGCTGCATGCGTTCGAGCACCTCGTAGAGGCCGACGATCTGCGGCCAGTCGGTGTCCTCCCAGCGCGCCGCCTCGGCGTGCACCGCCTGGATCGCCGCCTGCACCTGGAACGGTCCGACCCGGCCGCGACGCAGCGCCGATTCGACCCGCGCGCAGGCACGCTCGATCGCGGCCCGGTCCCAGAGCCCACGGTCCTGGCGCGCCAGCTCGACGTACGAGCCGTCGGCGTCGCGGCGGGCCGCTCGGCGCGCCTCGCACAGCTCGATCAGAGCCAGCAGGCCCTCGATCTCCCCCTCCTCGGGCATCAGCTCGCGCAGCAGCCCGGCCAGGCGGTGCGCCTCGCGGCAGAGCTCGGCGCCTCCCGGCGAGGTCGAGCCGTGCCCCTCGTTGAAGATCAGGTAGACGGTGAGCAGCACCTGATCGAGACGCTCGTGCAGCAGGCTGCGCGGCGGCACCTGGAACGGGATGCCGGCGTCGCGGATCTTGCGTTTGGCGCGCACCAGGCGCTGCGCCAGCGTCGCCCGCGGCAGCAGGAAGGCGCGGGCGATCTCCTCGGTGCGCAGGCCACACACCGTGTGCAGCATCAGGGCCACCTGCGCCTCGCGCGCCAGCGCCGGATGGCAGCAGGTGAAGAGCAGGCACAGCACCTCGTCGTCGACCACGTCGAGGAGATCGCGACTCGCGTCCGCCGCCGGCTCCTCGTACTGCGGCGACTCGTGCAGCAGCAACTCCTGCTTGGCGCGCCAGCGGCCCAAGCGGCGCAGCTGGTCGACAGCGCGGCGATGTGCTGCCGTGGCCAGCCACGCCGCCGGGCGCTCCGGCAGGCCACGCCGCGGCCACTGCTCGAGCGCCTCCTCGAAGGCCGAGTGCAGCGCGTCCTCGGCGATCTCGAGGTCGCGGAAGCGGGCCATCAGACCCGCGATCAGGCGCGGGCGCTCCAGGGCCGCCTCCTCCAGCGCCCGACGCAGGGCCTGCCGCGCACCGGCGGCTGTCCCAGGTCGCTCGAGGCGCGCCTCGAGGTCGATGCTGTCGTCGATGGCCATCGGTGGGCACGGGTCAGGGTGCGATCCTGCCCCCGTCGTCGGAATCGCCCGGATCCTCATCGTAGCCCGCACCGTGACCCCCGTTGGCTGTTCGATCGACGACCCGGAGACGTGGAGCGGCGACTCCTCGTCCTCCGGGCCGCCCGGCCGCCGCTGCGCTCAGTCGAAGTCGATGATCGGCCGCACCTCGATGAAGCCGTGCTTGGCTCCCGGGATCTTCGCCGCCGCCGCGATCGCCCCGTCGATCGAGTCGGTCTCCACCAGGTAGAAGCCTCCGAGCTGCTCCTTGGTCTCGGCGTAGGGGCCGTCGGTGGTGATCACCTTGCCGCCTCGCACACTGACGGTGGTCGCCGTGGCCACCGGCTGCAGCGCCTCGCCGGCACGGTGGATGCCCTGCTTCTGGATCGCCTCGGTGAAGCCGAAGTACTCGCCGTACATCGCCTGCTTCTCCTCCTCGCTCATGCCGTTCTCGAGCTCCTCGTTGGTGTAGATCATCAGCAGGTAGCGCATGTTCTGGTCCTCCTTCGTCGCTTCGTGTAGCAGCGGAGGGATTTCCTCCGCAGGTGATGGTGGGGGCCACTCGACCACCCTCGCGGCGTCCCCGAGCCGTCTCGCGCCCGCCGCCTCGACCTCTCGTCGAACGGGGAGAGCCGATTTCGACATCGATCGGAGAGAAAGTGACCCAGAGGCCGTCCGGCCTTCACCTGCACCGAGGCATTGCGGCCGTCGTTCCCGGAGGCCGGCTTCTTGCATGACCTGATCGCCACCGTGTTTCCGTACGCAGAGGAGGAGCCGCTTCAGGCTGCTGCCTCTGGGCCGCGGGACGTCCATTGTCGCCGGGCGTGCCAACGCCAGGCACGGCCAGCTGCCCACCGACCTCCGGTGGAGCGAAGCGAAACTCTCGCTCCCGGACAGCTGTTCCAACGAGGGACGCCGCTGACCGATCCGCAGGACGGGACGCGTCCCGATCGCCCAGTGAGCCCACCCTCCCAGGCTCCACATTCGTCACCTCATCCTTCCGACCGACGTCGCTCGGTTTCCCTGACATCCATCCCCTCGAACCTCAGACCCACGGGAGTGCTCACCCAATGCTCCGAAGCACCGACTCGCCTTCCGCTCTCCGATGTCCTGCCGTCTTCGCTCGCCCGATCGGCGGCCCCGCACGCGGGCTCCGCGCGGCCCTGCTCTGCGCAGCGGCCTGCCTGCTGTTCCTCACCTCGACTCTGCTCGCCCAGAGCTCGATCGGCCGTGAGGTCTCGATGCCGTCGCGCCTCGCCGACGGTCAGGAGTACGAGGTCTCGGTGCCGCAGCTCTTCGCCATCGGGGGCCAGCTCTTCGACGCCCGCTGGACCGATCAGGAGGGCGGCGGACGCCCGCTCACCAAGGGCACCGGTGCGCCGCTGAGCGACCCGTCGAACCCGCTGCACTTCCCGCGCAACTTCAACCGCCTGTCGGCGCCGGACGCCAACGGCTGCGTCTCGTGCCACAACCTGCCCGCGAGCGGCGGTGGCGGCGACTTCACCACCAACGTCTTCGTGCTGGCGCAGCGCTTCGACAGCATCAACTTCGGCGACCTGTCGCTGGATCCGACGGTCGACGGCTTCGACGAGTCGGGCAACCCGATCACCCTCTCCTCGGTCGCCAACAGCCGCGCCACCGTCGGCATGAACGGCTCCGGCTACATCGAGATGCTGGCCCGCCAGATGACCGACGAGCTGGTGGCGATCCGCGCAGCGATGCAGCCCGGCGAGTCGCGCGAGCTGATCGCCAAGGGTGTCTCCTTCGGGACGCTGCACCGCAACCCGAGCGGCACCTTCGACACCTCCGACGTCGTCGGCCTGCCGGCTCCCAGCCTGGGCGAGAACCCGTCGCTGGTGATCATGCCGTTCCACCAGGCCGGCGCCGTGGTGTCGCTGCGGCAGTTCTCCAACAACGCCATGAACCACCACCACGGCATCCAACCCGACGAGCGCTTCGGCGACGACCTCGACCCCGACGGCGACACCTTCGTCAACGAGATGTCGCGCGCCGAGGTCACCGCGATCTCGGTCTACCAGGCGGCTCTCTCGGCGCCGGGCCGCATGATCCCGCGGGTGCCGGCGATCGAGCAGGCCGTCCTGCTCGGCGAGCAGACCTTCGACGCCGTCGGATGCACCCGCTGCCACGTCTCGGCTCTGCCGCTGGAGGACTTCGGCTGGTACTTCAGCGAGCCCAACCCCTACAACCCGCCCGGCAACCTGCAGTTCGGCGAAGCCGAGCCGCTCTACGTCAACCTCAACAGCGACGTGCTGCCGGCGCCACGCCTGCGCGAGCGCGACGGCGTCACCTGGGTGCCGGCGTTCACCGACCTCAAGCTGCACGACATCACCTCCGGTCCGGACGATCCCAACCGCGAGGTGCTCAACATGCACTACCCGGCCGGGTCCGACGAGTTCTTCGGCGGCAACGGGAGATTCCTCACCAAGAAGCTGTGGGGCGCGGCGAACGAGCCGCCGTACTACCACCACGGCCTCTACACCACGATGCGCCAGGCGATCCACGCCCACGCCGGCGAGGCCGAGGCCGAGCGCCTCGCCTTCGAGGCACTCACCGAGCACGAGCGCGACGCCGTGATCGAGTTCCTCAAGACCCTCCAGGTCCTGCCCCCCGGTGTGACCTCGCGCTTCGTCGACGAGAACTACCAGCCGCGTCGTTGGCCGCCCGCCGGCCAGGAGACGCCACTGCTCGACCGCAGCGACCTCACCGGCTGGAGCGTGCCAGGGCAGTAGGGCTGCTGCCCCGACCGCAAGGCTCGGGGATCGCGACCATCTGGCCTCCTCCCCCTGCAGGGGGAGGATAGAGGTGGGGGTTTCCCAATCATCCGGCTCGTCGCTGAACGACACGCTACCGCTTCACGCAACGCGTGGATTCCCGCCTTCGCGGGAATGACGATGCAGTGAAGCGGTGCTCTCGACCCGGGACCGGATCGGCCCATCGGGGAGGCTCTCGCTGCCCCTCCTGCCACTGAGCTGACCGACGCTTCACTCGGCATCAGGCTTCCCAGCAAAGGAGCTCGTCGCCGCACTCCAGGTCAGGCTCCACGCGACGCGTGGACTCCGGATCAAGTCCGGAGTGACGGATGCTGGGTGCTGGCTGACAAGAGGCGCGGCGCAACATCCGACCTCCTCCCCCTGCAGGGGGAGGATAGAGGTGGGGGTTTCCCAGCCATCCAGCTCGTGGCGAGCGACACGCTGCGGCTTCAGCTTCACCCAACGCATGGCTTCACGCCTCCGCGGCAATGACGACGCAGTGCAACGCGGCTTTGCGAGCGCTCCGGGCCGCCCAACCCGCAGCCCTCCCCTCGCCCACCCATGTGCAAAGCTCCGGCACATCCCTACAGAACAGCCGGAGCCCAACGTGACCCCGACGCGATTCCCCTCCGCCGCGAAGCTCCCCCTCCGCCCGACGCGATCGCGGCGCCTCGATCTCGGCGCCCTGCCACTGCCGCGGCGCCGCGCGTCGCGACGCGGTCTGCCACTCACAGCGGTGCTCGCGCTCGCCCTCCCCCTCGCGCTGGCGCTGACCAGCACCGCTACCGGCGCCCAGACCCGCGCCGTCACCCTCGAGCGGCTGCTGGCGCCGCCCTTCCCGTCCGACATGGTCGCGGCGCCGGCCTCGGCCGGCGTCGACCGGCTGGCCTGGGTGAGCAACGACGAAGGAGTGCGCAACATCCTCTGCGCCCAGGCGCCGGAATGGAACCCGACGCCGCTCACCCGCTACGGCGACGACGACGGCCAGGAGATCACCTCGCTGGTGTTCAGCCCCGACGGCGGCCGCCTCGTCTTCCTGCGCGGCGGTCCGCCGAACCGAGCCGGCGAGATCCCCAACCCCACCAGCCATCCCGAAGGGGCGCAGCGCACCCTGTGGCTGGTCTCGGCGACCTCGTGCGGCGGGCCGACGATGCAGGGCGCCGCGCCGTCCCTGGAGGAGATCTCCGACGGCGCGACGAGCCCTCTGTTCGAGTCCTCCGACTCGCTGCTCTATCTGCAGGCGGGCAAGCTGCACCGGGTGCGCGAGGTCAGGCCGGGGACCTCGGCCGGGGCCTCCGTCGACGCCGCCGCCTCCCCAGGCGCCGCACGTGCCGAGAGCTCTGCCTCCTCAGACGACTCCTCAGACGACTCCTCAGACGACTCCTCAGACGACTCCCCAGCCGGCTCCTCGAGCCAGGAAGACCGCGAGCTCGAGCGCGAGGTGCTGCTCTCGGCGCGCGGCGCGCTCGCCGACCTGGCGATCTCGCCCGACCGCCAGAAGATCGCCCTGGTCAGCGACCGCGGCACCCACTCTTACGTCGGCGTGTTCGATCTCGCGAGCCGCGAGCTGCGCTGGATGGATCCGTCGGTCGACCGCGACGGTGCGCCGGCCTTCTCGCCCGACGGCGAGCAGATCGCCTTCCTGCGTCTGCCGACCCGCAACCGGCTGCCGGAGATCTTCGGCCCGGTGCGTGAGGCACCACCCTGGTCGATCCGCGTCGCCGACGTCGCGTCGGGCCGCGGCGCCGAGGTCTGGCGTGCGCAGGACGGTGTCGGCAGCGCCTACCGTGGCGTCGTCGCCGACCGCCAGATCGCCTGGACCAGCGACGGCCATCTGATCTTCCCGTGGGAGGGAGACGGCTGGACCCATCTCTACTCGGTGCGCGCCACGCGCCGCCACGCCGAGGCCTCGGCCGGCGACCTGGCGCGTCCGTTGACCCCCGGTGACTTCGAGGTCGAGTACGTGGCGCCGTCCGCCGACGGCAGCGGCGTCGTCTTCTCGTCGAACCAGAACGACATCGACCGCCGCCACCTCTGGCAGGTCGACGCCGCCGGCCGGCTGACCCAGCTCACCCACGGCAACGGAGTCGAGAACGTCCCGGTGGTGCTGCCGTCCGGGGCGATCGGCTACGTCGGCGCCACCGGGCGGGTGCCGCTGCAGCCGTTCGTGCTGCTGAGCGAAGGCGACACCTTCACCGGCACCAACGCCGCCGGCGACGGCCCGGCCGAGCGCCGCATCCGCTGGCGCGGCTCGCGCGTCCTCTCCCCGGCCGGGGCGCTCGACGGCTATCCGTCCGCCGCGCTCGCCGAACCGCAGCAGGTGATCTTCCCGGCCAGCGACGGCCTGGAGATCCACGGCCAGCTCTTCCTGCCGCCCAGTGCGAGCTCAGCGGCCGCAGCCGGCGGGGAGCCGCGCCGGCATCCGGCGCTCATCTTCCTGCACGGCGGCTCGCGCCGTCACATGATGCTCGGCTTCCACTACTCGAGCTACTACCACAACACCTTCACCTTCAATCAGTTCATGGCGTCGCAGGGCTGGGTGGTGCTGTCGGTCAACTACCGCTCCGGCATCGGCTACGGCATGGAGTTCCGCGAGGCGCTCGACTACGGCGCCACCGGCGCCTCCGAGCTGCAGGACGTGCTCGGCGCCGGCCTCTACCTGCGCGCCCGTCCCGACGTCGATCCAGAGCGCATCGCGCTCTACGGCGGCTCCTACGGCGGCTACCTCACCGCGCTCGGCCTGGCGCGCGCCAGCGAGCTGTTCGCCGCCGGGGTCGACATCCACGGCGTGCACGACTGGAACCGCACGATCCAGAACTTCCTGCCCAGCTACGACCCCCTCGAAGTGCCCGAGCAGGCCCGCCTCGCCTTCGAGAGCTCGCCGCTGGCGCACGTCGAGGACTGGCGCTCGCCGGTGCTGCTGATCCACGGCGACGACGACCGCAACGTGCCCTTCGCCGAGACCACCGAGCTGGTCGAGAAGCTGCGCGAGCACGGCGTGCACCACGAGATCCTCGTCTTCCCCGACGAGGTGCACGGCTTCCTGCGCCACGCCACCTGGCTGGAGCTGTTCGAGCGCAGCGCCGAGTTCCTGCAGCGGCAGCTGGAGAGGTAGTCGCGTAGCCGAAGTTGGAGTGAGGCGAGCGATCCGCCCACCAGATGCAGCCACAATAGCTGCTGACGCACCCCCTGCGGCCCTCGGACGCAGTGCAGCTGGCCTCGGCCCTCTTCCTCGAGAGCGAGCTCGGTGAGGACGTCACCTTCCTCTGCTTTGACGCCCGGATTGCACCGCGCAGCGATGAACGAGGGCCTTCGAGCTGCTCCGGGCGGTCGAGACACCATCCAGTGAGCGCTTGGCAAGGCGGGCCACCACCGCCTAGAATCTCCAGCTCTGCAGCCCGTTCCGGCCGCGCCCTCCTCGCGAGACCACGCCCGCCGGAACCGCCGCCCTGCCACCGACAGCGCGGCGCACGAGGGGCCAAGGCCTCGAAGCCGATGTAGCTCAGCGGTAGAGCAGCTGATTCGTAATCAGCAGGTCAGCGGTTCAAGTCCGCTCATCGGCTCCAGCGCCCAGACCACAGAGACTACGCTGAGGCCCGTAAAATAAGGGCTCGGAGCCGCTCGGGCGCCGGCACACTGGTCCGCTCGGCTGCGCCGGCTTACCGGCTGATACGCTGCCGCCCGCTTACTATCCGCTTACACGGGCGGGGGAGGGGCGAGGCGATGAAGCTCACCAAGCGGGCGGTGGACGCTGCGACGGTTCCCGAGGGCCGCAACCAGGTCTTCTTCTGGGATGCTGAGCTGAAGGGATTCGGCCTGCGCGTCAGCGCCGGCGGTACTAAGGCCTACGTGGTCCAGTACCGCACCCGCAACGGGCGCACACGAAGGCTCACACTGGGACGTCACGGCCAGCTGACTCCACAGCAGGCACGGACACAGGCTCAACGGGTGCTCGGCGATATCGCCGGAGGGAGTGATCCGGCCGAAGATCGCAGGCAGGGCGCGAAGGCTCCCACGATCGGCGACTTGGCTCGCCACTACATCGAGGAGCACCTGAGGCCGAAGGCCAAGGCGTCGACCCTGCGCGAAGCCGAGCGCTGCATCAACGCCGAGATCCTCGGCAACCGTATCGGGAGGCTCAAGGCGGAGGACCTCACCCGCACCGATGTCGAGCGCTTCCACCAAGCCATCGGGAAGACCCGCCCGACGATGGCGAATCGGGCACTCGCTTACCTCCAGAGCATGCTCAACCATGCCGCCGAGCGTGGCCGGTTCGATGGCACCAACCCATGCACACGGGTGAAGCGGTACCGCGAGACTCGGCGCGAGCGCTACCTGACCCGAGGGGAAGTGGAGCGGGTCGCCGAAGCTCTCAGAAGCGCCGAGCGTGACGCAAGCGCCCCAGCCAGCGCAGTCCTCGCACTGCGCATCCTGCTACTGACCGGCATGCGCGTCGGGGAGGTTCTTGGCCTTCGGTGGCAGGACGTCGACTTCGAGCGCCGTGAGATCCGGCTGCCGGACTCGAAGACCGGAGCGAAGGCCCTACCTCTCACCGCACCCGTAGCGCAGCTCCTGGCCGCTGCTGAGCACCTCGAGGGCAATCCCTACGTGATCACCGGGAAGAGACCGGGAGCGGCCCTGGTGGGCCTGCCGAAGGTGTGGGGCCGCATCCGCGCCGCGGCGGGCCTCGAGGACGTGAGGCTCCACGATCTGCGGCACAACTTCGGGTCCTCCGCGGTGAGTTCCGGCCAGAGCCTCTACATCACCGGAAAGCTCTTGGGCCACAAGCAGCAGTCGACGACGCAACGCTACGCCCACCTGAGAGAGGACCCGGTGCGAGACGCGGCCGAGAGCATCGCCGGCGACATAGCGGCTGCATTGGGTCCCACTCGCTAGTCCCTTCAAGAAGCCCGACTTCGAGGGCGTGATCTTCACGTCTGCGATCCTCAACACCGAGATCTACAAGATAACCTCGGGCAAAGACTAAAGAATGTCGGTAGAAAGTAGCTTCGCGAGCACTTGAGGATGCACTTGTACACGCTCTGTGTACACACCCAAGGAAACCGTACGCGAATCGCGCAGACCCTTGCGCCACGGTCGCTTGCGGAATTCCAAGCGACCTTGTGGTGTGCTTGCGGGCACTACGATCACGTGGTAAGAATTGCGCTCGGGAACGCTCTGTTGCGATCCCAAAACGAAGAAAGCCGACCCACCAAGTGGCAGGTCGGCCGAGCGACGAGACCAGCGGCGAACAGTTTGGCGACCAGACGCCGTTGACCTCGGAAGCCCCCAAATCGTAGCGGAAAGCCCCGCCCGGTCAAGGGATTTCGCCCGGCAGTTGACCAACGCCCTGCGGCCGGGTCGGCAGGCTCTACAGGAGTACTGCCGAATGATCGAGCGCAGGAATGCCTTCCTAAGCACCAAGGAGGCCGCCGCCTTCCTCGGTGTCTCGCCCCGCACCTTCGAGAACTGGAGACTGACCGGCTCAGGACCTCGATACTCGAAGGTCGGGCGTCTGGTGCGCTACCGACTAGCGGACCTCGAGGACTACGTCGAGCGCAACGCTCGACTCTCGACGAGTGAGGCGAGCTGACCCGTGGAACAGCCGCAGGCGAGCCGGGGCGCGGCCTTCCGGTCGACGACCGCTGTTCGTTTTCCGTCCTTGCCAGCCTCCACCGGTCTCGTCAGCACCGAAATCACGTGCCCCGCTTGCAAGGTGCACGGTGCCGACTACATCCAGGACCCAACAGTACGAGCTTGGAGTTGCGCCGGCTGCGGATGTCTCGGAAACGCGGAGACGCAGCAGGCCTTTGCAAGGCGCGACGAGCGCATCTTCGACCTGGCCACCGGTTGGATGTTCGAGGCCGCCAACTTGGACGCGCAGCGTCTCTTCGTCGAGGCACTTGGACCTCTCCTAAGGGGTGGTGCGAGCCCGGAAGCACTCATCCAGGCGCTCGACATCGCTACTCAGCTCCGTCCGCGGCCTCGCGGCGCGGACCAGTGGCTACCCTTCCTCGAGCAGTGCTCCGATACGAAAGGGCGCGACCGATGAGCGTGACCGCTGCTCGACTCGCAGCCGTCTCTCGGGCGTTCACGCCGGAAACCGCTGAGCCCGACGACTCCAGCGTCGAACTCCGACTGGACGACGCAGCGCTCATCGGACTCGCCGGCGAGTACGTGCGTCTTCGAGCCAGCCAGACCGAAGCCGACCCGGCGGCCATCTTGGCGATCTTCCTGGCCTTCTTCGGCAACGCCATCGGCAGAAGCGCGCACTATCGAGTCGGCCAAGAGCGTCACTACGCCAACCTCTTCGTCCTGGTCGTAGGCGACTCAGCCGCACGCAAGGGCACTGCCCTCACCGAGGCTAGAAGGCCGTACGAGCTTGCCTGCGAGGCGCTGGACGACCCTTGGTATAGGGAGAGGGTGTGTAGCGGCTTGAACTCGGGCGAGGGCCTCCTGTGGAAGGTGCGAGACCCGAGAGGGGCCGATCCGGGGGAAGGCGACAAGCGCCTGCTCGCCGTGGAGGAAGAGTTCGCGAGAGTGCTCGGCAACGCCCGGCGCGACGGCAACTCCCTTTCTCCGATGCTCCGAGAGGCGTTCGATCGCGACACGCTCCAGAACATGGTCAAGGCCTCCGGAGGTGGAGACGAAAAAGCGACGGGAGTACATCTCTCCATCGTCGCCCAAGTCACCCCAGTCGACCTCAATCGCTATCTCACCCCGGAACACGCCGGAAACGGCTTCGCCAACCGCTTCCTCTGGGTCTTCGCCCGAAGACATGGCGAGCTGCCCTACCCGGAGCCTCCGGCCTGGGATTCCCTCAAGGACTTCGCCGACCGCTTGTCGGAGGCCATCGAGTACGGCAAGACGGCCGAAACACTCGACCATGGCGCCGCGACGCGTGAACTCTGGAAGGCCGTGTACCCGCGCCTGTCCAGCGTCGGGGACAGCATGGTGGGCTGCATTACCAAGCGAGGTCCCGTCCAGGTCCACAGGCTGGCTCTGATCTACGCGCTGCTGGATCAAGACACCACGATCCAACAACACCACCTCGAGGCGGCCTTGGCCCTCTGGCGGTACTCCACGGCGACCGCTGAGCGGGTCTTCGGCGACCGATTGGGGAGCCCCGATCTCGATCTCCTGCTCGAGGTGCTGCGCGACGCGTACCCGAACCCCGTGTCCAAGACTGAGTTTCGGCACCACGAACAGGGACCTTGGCGGCGCTCGGGTGAGCACTTCTTCCGCATCGCGATCTGCTCCGGTTTCGCTCGGTTGCAGCGAGCCGAGACAGGCGGGCGACCCGTCGAGTCACTGGTCTTCATACCGCCGGCCATGCGGATGCGGTGAGTCTCCAGAAGCCCTACCAGGAACACCAAGAAGCCCCTTTCTGGTGTTCTTGGTGGCGAGTTTGGGACCAGTGCGGCTTCGGCCCGGCTTCGTGGGCTCTCCCGGCCTTAGACTCGAGCAACCGAATCCAGGGAAGAGGGGCTGAGGATGTCTGGACATCGCGAACTCGATCGCGTCTTGAGGGAGATCCGCGAGCTTTCGCTCTCGGAGCACGAGAAGGGCAAGCGCTTCGAGCGCCTGATGCTGGGCTTCCTGCGGGTCGCGCCGCAGTGGGCGACGAAGTTCCGGCAAGTGTGGCTATGGGAGGACTGGACCGGGAACGCCGGCGAAGTCGACACGGGGATCGATCTCATCGCCGAACACGCCGACGGCTCGGGCTTCACGGCGATCCAGTGCAAGTTCTATACGGAGTCGTCTTCCCTGACGCTCCAAGACACCGGAACCTTCTTCGCTCGATCGGGCAAACCGCCGTTCACCGAGCGAATGCTGATCGCGACGACCTCGAACTGGTCGACGCACTTGATCAACGCGATCGAGGACCAGGACAAGCCGACCCTGCGCCTCACCCTGCCAGACCTCGCCGAGTCCGGAGTCGACTGGGGCGCCTGGCGGGCGGATAGTCCGGGGCCGCTGCGGCGGAAGACCCGCAAGCCTCTGCCCCACCAACAGACCGCGATCGAGGACGTGATCGCCGGCTTCGGCCAGCACGACCGCGGCAAGCTCATCATGGCCTGCGGCACGGGCAAGACGTTCACTGGCCAACTCATCGCCGAACGCATCGCCGGCGAAGGCGGTCTGGTGCTCGTGCTCCTGCCTTCGATCTCTCTGCTCTCTCAGACCGTCAAAGAGTGGGCGGCCTGGTCGTCCCTGCCGATGACGCCCTTCGCGGTCTGCTCGGACACCAAGGCGGGCACCAGAGGCGACCAGGAAGACATCTCACCCTTCGACCTAGTTGTGCCGGCGACGACCGACGCAGAGGTCCTGCTGGCGAACCTCGGACGCGCACCCGAGGGCCACCTACGGGCGATCTTCTCGACTTACCAGTCCACATCGGTCATCGCGGACGCACAGAGGCTCGGGCTCGAACCCTTCGACCTGGTGATCTGCGACGAAGCGCACAGGACGACGGGCGTCACCCTCGTTGGCGACGAGGACTCCAACTTCACCCGGGTGCACGACAACGAGCAGATCGGAGCGGCCAAGCGCCTCTACATGACCGCTACGCCGCGGGTCTACAGCGACGGCACGAAGGCCAAGGCGGACGCCGAGTCGGCCGTCCTGGCCTCGATGGACGACGACGGCACCTTCGGTCCCGAGTTCCACCGGGTCGGCTTTCGAGAGGCCGTGGATCGCGGCCTGCTGACCGACTACAAGGTGCTCGTGCTCGCGGTCGACGAGGGATCGGTTTCGACTGCCTTCCAGGACCTCATCTCAGACGAGGACCACGACTTGCGGCTCGAGGGAGCCGCGAAGATGGTCGGTTGCCTGAACGCCCTGACCAAGAGGAACGCCAGAGGGAAGGCGTTCTCACAGACCGACGCGACGCCGATGCAGACGGCGCTAGCGTTCAACAACACCATCGCGCAGTCGCAGGAGTTCGCGGCCCTCTTCAGCGAGGTTGCCGACCGCTTCGACCTCGCCGTTTCCGATCTGGACGTCACCGTGGAGGTAGACCACGTCGACGGAGGGCACAACGCGCTCGAACGCGAACAGAAGCTAGCTTGGCTCGCACAGGACGTCGGCGAGGATCGGATCCGGATCCTCTCGAACGCTCGATGCCTCACCGAAGGCGTCGACGTGCCGGCGCTCGACGCCGTGATCTTCCTCGAGCCTCGGAACTCGATGGTCGACGTGATCCAGGCGGTCGGCCGCGTCATGAGACGGGATCCCTCGGGTCGCAAGAAGCTCGGCTACGTCATCCTGCCGATCGGCATCCCAGCCAACCTCAAGCCCGAGGAAGCCCTGGCCGACAATCAGGCCTACAAGGTGGTCTGGCAGGTTCTGAACGCGCTGCGCTCCCACGACGAGCGGCTCAACGCCGTCGTCAACCAGCTCGAAGTCAACAACGAGCGCCCCGACATGATCGAAGTCGAGCACGGCGGCATGGGCGAGCCCCAGAGCCTCGACTTGGGCGACGAAGAAGAGGAGGGCGGCGCCGGAGCCCACCAGCTCACGCTCGGCTTCCCCATTGGCGAGGTCTCCGACGCCATCTATGCCCAACTGGTCAAGAAGGTCGGCACCCGGCACTACTGGGAAGACTGGGCAACGGACATCGCGGCGATCGCCGCCAGACACGAGACCCGCATTCACAGTCTCATCGATGACCCGAGCCTCAACGTAGGCGAAGCCTTCGAGGGCTTCGTGGCCGGCCTGCGGGCCAACCTCAACGACTCGATCGATACGGACGACGCGATCGGCATGCTCTCACAGCACCTGATCACCCGGCCCGTCTTCGAGGCCCTCTTCGAGGACTACGACTTCATCGGCTCCAACCCTGTGTCCAGAGCCATGCAGCGCATGATCGACCGTCTCGACGAGCACAGCCTCGACAAGGATCGGGACACGTTGGCTGGCTTCTACCGAGACGTGAAGCTCCGCGCAGAAGGCATCGACAACGCGGAGGGCAAGCAGCGCATCATCACCGAGCTGTACGAGCGCTTCTTCGCCAAGGCGCTTCCGAAGACCGCCGACCAGCTGGGCATCGTCTACACGCCGATCGAGGTCGTGGACTTCATCGTTCAGGCGACAGACGGCGCCTTGAGAAGACATCTCAACTGCTCCCTCACCGACGAGGACGTGCACATCCTCGACCCGTTCACTGGCACCGGCACCTTCCTCGTGCGCCTGCTGCAGTCGGGACTGATCTCGCCACATGACCTGGCGCGCAAGTACGCCACCGAGCTACACGCCAACGAGATCCTCCTGCTCGCCTACTACATCGCGGCGATCAACATCGAAGCGTCCTACCACGACCTGACGGCCGGAGTGGGAGCTGATCGGCCGTACCAGGCCTTCCCCGGGATCGTGCTCACCGACACCTTCCAACTCAGCGAAGAAGGCTCCGGCAGCAACATCGATCTCTTCGGATCGAACAACAAGCGCGCCGATCGGCAGCGATCGCTACCGATTCGGGTGGTTCTCGGCAATCCGCCATGGTCCGTCGGGCAGACATCGGCCAACGACAACACCCAGAACCTCAAGTACCCGAGGCTCGACGAGCGCATCGCGGACACCTACGCGGCACGATCTACGGCCACGCTCAAGAACAGCCTCTACGACAGCTACATCCGGGCGATTCGCTGGGCTTCCGACCGGATCCTCGAGAACGGTGCCGGCGGCATCGTGGCCTACGTCTCGAACGGCGGCTACATCGACTCGAACGTCGCCGATGGTCTCCGGCTCTCGCTTGGTGGCGAGTTCCACCATCTCTACGTGTACAACCTGCGCGGGAATCAGAGGACCGCCGGCGAACGGTCACGCAGAGAAGGCGGCAAGATCTTCGGACAAGGGAGCCGCGCCACGGTCGCTATTCTGCTGGCGGTCCGTGGATCTGGCGACGTGCCGCCGGCCGGCGCGAAGCTCCACTACCGGGACATCGGCGACTACCTCACGCGCTCGCAGAAGCTCTCGCAGCTCCGATCGGATGCGGCGGCCGAGTCGACATTGGAGGCGGTTCCCTGGCGGACCGTGAAGCCCAACGAACACGGAGACTGGATCAACCAGCGGTCGGACCGCTTCTTCGACTACCCGCCCCTCTGCGAACCCGGCGACGACCAGAGCATCTTCGCGATGCGTACGAGTGGGCTGGTGACCTCAAGAGATGCTTGGAACTACAACAGCAGTCAGGCCAAGCTACGGGCCAACGTGCGCCGCATGGTGGAGTTCTTCAACGATGAGCTTCGCCGGTTCAGGGCGGCACATCCTCAGCTTGGCGGCAAGGCCCCGGCCAAGAGGCAGGCGGCGAAGGAGTTTGTCAGCTACGACGAGAGGTCGTTTAGCTGGGATCACTCAGACTTCGTTCGTATCGTCAGCGGTGAGGCACACTCCGTAGACGAGTCCGCATTCCACGTGGCGACTTATCGGCCGTTCGAGAGGCGCTTCGTGCTCGCGCAGCCGGCACTAAACAACCGCACATATCAGTTACCTCGCCTCTTCCCGTCCTCGGACTCGCGAACTCCGACCATCACGCTTACCGAGGCCGGATCTCGAGTTCCCTTCTCGGTCTTGATCGTCGACAGGATCCCTGACAGCAAGATCTACATAGACGCGATCCGATGTTTCCCGCTCCGAACGTTCGAGGGCGACGCCAGCGCGTTCGATCCGGGGCTCTTCGATGACCAACAGCCAACGGGCTGGCAACCCAACGTCTCGGACGCAGCGATCGGCCGCTACCGCCGGCTCGACCCCTCGATCACAGACGAGGATGTCTTCTTCCATGTCTACGGCATCCTGCACTCGCCGCGGTACCGTAAAGCGTTCGCTGCCGACCTGAAGAAGGCGTTGCCGCGCATACCTCCCGTCGAGTCGGCGGAGACCTTCTGGGCCTTCGCGACGGCAGGGCGAGCCCTCGCGGATCTGCACCTGCGCTATGAGGAAGTCGAGGCGTGGCCGGATCTGGAGACGACCTTCGCCGAGGACTTCGATGCCCGCAACCCGAAGCACTGGCGAGTCGAGAAGATGCGCTACCCGAAGGTCACCGACCCTATGTCCAAGAAGAAGGTCGACGACAAGACGCGGGTCGTGGTCAACCGGCGCATCGCCGTCGGCGGCATCCCTGAGCGTGCCCACGAGTACCAGCTCGGCTCACGCTCCGCGGTCGACTGGATCCTCAACCAGTACCAGGTCAAGACGCACAAGAAGTCCGGCATCACCAACGACCCCAACGACTGGGCGATCGAGCACGACCAACCGAGCTACATCTACGACCTGCTGTGCTCCGTCGTCACGGTCTCGATGCGAACACTCGAGATCATCGACGAACTGCCCCTTTTAGACCTCTGAGCCCTTAAAAACTCGACGCCCCAGCTGACAGCTCCTACGCGCACGCGAGGGCCGGTCGCAGGATCCTCGCTAGCGGGATCGGCCTCCGCCAACGACCTCCGAGAACTGGATAGTTGAGCCGGCTTGCCTGGCCGCTTCACCGCACGGTCTACGCGCACGCGAGGCGGTCCCTGGCGAGGTCGATGCGAGAGTCCCGGAAGGTCGGCCAACACCGCGAATGACGGGCGGGCCTTTGGTCCTTCCGTTGGCGCCGGCCGGGGAAACCCTATGGCTCGATGGATACCCTATGGCAGGCACAACCTCGCTTACGGAGGCGGCTGGAGCCGTGGGTCCCATTTTCCGGCCCCGCATCCTGGCGGACCGCACCCTGCCGCCGTCGCCGCGTCGGCAGTTGAGGTTTCCTGAGGTCCGCGATTTCGTCCCTGGCGCTTACTATGCGCTTACACGCCCCCCGCTGCCCGATTCTTGTCCCGGCTGAGAACCTAATAAAACCTGATTCTTGAGCCGGATCTGGCATCGCCGACCTCCCGATTCGTAATCAGCAGGTCAGCGGTTCAAGTCCGCTCATCGGCTCCAACAGATTCAAAGGTTTGCGACGAATCGCACCAGCGACCGCCCAGCACGTACCATCACGGTACCATCACGGCGACGCCCCCTATTGGTCGCTGGTAGAACGCTGGGAGCGCTCTTCGAGCCACCGATCAAGCTCTTCGCGTCGATAGACGACGCGTCGCCCGAGCTTCGAGAAGCGAGGCCCTCCGCCCCTAGATCGCATGGTTTCCAGGGTTGCTGGACTCAGTCCCAGATAGCTCGCAGCCATTGGCGTATCGAGGACGCCGCCCTCCAGGACGATCGGCACAGGCTGCGGGCGAGCCTGCTTGGCCTGGCGTCGGCGCCGGCTACCACCTGGTTCTTTGTTCTGGTTCGGCGGTGCTGGGGATTCGAGAACAGATTCGAATTCCCGGAGATCCGCGACCGCGACGGTCGCGGTTTCGAGGTCGCTGACCGCAGCGCGGACAGAGTCAGCGACCTCGAAACCGTCGACCAAGCTCACGATGTGCTTGAACCCAGCTTCGGCGTCCTTACGGACGTTGTGAATGGCTTGCTCTTGCCGGAAGTCGATCTCGACTGCGGTCCTCTTCCGATCGATCATGGCTAGTAGGTCGACTCGAGCACCCATGGACTCGTCCTCGGTCGTTGCCTTCACGCCGCGCTCGGCTAGGTGTGAGGCAACATGCTGGACCCACCACTGGTGGGCGACGCCTCCACGACCGAGACCGGTAGTGGTCTGGATCTCGTACTTCGAAAGAACGTCGCGCCCCTTGGTGGTCAGCTCGAGGAGCTTGAACTGGCTCCCGCGGCCGCCGGGGTTGATTTCGACCTCGCGCACGAGCTCGTCCTCGAGTAGCTCGCTCTTTCGCTGACTGCCGTCCCAAGCGCTGAGGCCCAGCCGAGCGTTGCGTTCGCGAACCCCCAGCAGTGGTTCTCGTGCAACCGACTCCAGAAAGTCGAGCAGCGCCTTCGAGAGACTTGGCTCTTCCTCCGGTTCGGGCGATGACTTCCTCGGTGGACGGTCTTTCGATTCCGCAGGCGGATCTGGATTGCTGCCCCGCGATTCCGACCTGGCGTCACTGGTCTCCTCTGCGGGTTGATCCCGAAGCGCAACCTCTTCAACTCCCCACCGGCCTTGCGAGTGCGAGTGGACACGCTCGACTCGATCCGCAGCCTCCTCGCGGCTCACTCTCGGTAGCCGCTCCGTCGCGAGATTGAAGTCGTCGTTCCGCATCCCGACCCGGCAGATCGCCTGACCGACCTTCAGGTTCATGAGGTCATCTGCGGTGAAGAACGAGAAGCCCTTGTCCATGGCGCGAGCGTCGTCATCCCCGAGCCGGAAACAGATGCGGGTGTGAGCGTTCGCGAGCAGCGACCGTTCAAGCTCTCGCGCAGCGGACTTGAGCTGGTAGAGATCCTGGTGCGCCAGGGTCAGCCCAAGGCGGAACTTTCGCGCGCCCGAGAACAACGACGCCATCGAAGAGGTCGCAACGTGATGAAACTCGTCGATGTAGAGGAAGAACGGACGGCGATCGCCCTCGCCCTGCTGTCCGCGCATCAAGCTCACCTGATGGAAGCGCGAGACCAAGAGCGATCCGAGCAGCGCCGCGTTGTCCTCACCGATCGAGCCCATGCTCAGATTCGCGAGGAAGACGCCCCCGTCATCGAGGAGCCTCTGAAAGTCCAGCTTGGGCTGCCTGACGTTGAGGACGCGCCGCACCGCCCGGGAGCGCAGGAAGGCGTCCAAGCGCGTCAGGATCGGAGCCTGTGGTCGCCGCTTTTCGATCAGTGGGAATTCGGTCTCCCAGAAGCTCCGGACCATCGGATCGCTGACCTGTCCGAGAACGCTTCGCCGGATGCTCGGATCTGCCAGGAACTGACGGAGGTCGACCAACGTTCCGTCGACCTCCTCCTCCAAGAAGACCATCATCGCGTTCGCCAGGACGGCGTTCATCTGGTCGCCCCACGAGGTGCTCAGTCGTCGAAAGACTCCGACCAGGTCGGAGGTGAGCATCTCGCGCTCCGTGTCCGATCGCGCCTCCAGGACGTTCCAGCCAACGACCGGCCCACTCGAACTCGGATCGAAGAGGGCTGTATCCCGCAGCCGCGTCTCGGGCAACCGCGAGGCAACTTCCCGAACGAGGTCGCCGTGGGGATCAAGAACGCCGACCCCGTGGCCAGCCTCCAGGTCGTTGAGGATCATTCGAACCAGCAGCGTCGACTTCCCGACGCCCGAGGCGCCGAGCACGTGGACGTGCTTGGTGCGGTCCGAATCGCTCAGCCGTACATCGCTGAGTGCGTCCAGGTGCTCATTGGCGCCAACGAGGTTGCCAGAGCCTGTCACCATGCTCGGGGCCGCTTTGGTGCGCTCCAGAGGCCGTACAAGCGCTTCGAGAGCAACGTCCTTGCCCGGCATCTTGGTCAGAATCCCGAGTTCCTCCGCGGAGAGAAGCATCCCGGACCAAGTAGTCACTCGGTCCACGATTTCCATGAGCGGTTCCACATCGCGCTCGACCGAGACGATGATCAACTCGTTGGAGCCGAGATCTCGAGCGAAAGACAAGCTGCCAGCGACACGAGAAAGCCGGCTCACGAGCTCCTCGTGCGTGTCCGAGGCAACTGCGACCCGCAGCGCGGCCGCGAACAGCGGCGATGCGACCTTGGAACGCGCCTCGCTGGTGACCTCAGGAGCATCCTTGAAGAACGGTTTGCCGGATGGGGTCTCCACCGCGGAGAGGATCTGCTCTCGCCAGGGCTGATCGACCGGCTCGAACAGTAGCTGCACGACTCCGACGCCGCCGGCAGTGACGAGATCCGCCATCGTCGCAAGCAGTGATTCGAGCGGCTCATCCGAGATCGGTTTTGCGATCGGCACCATGAACTCCGAAGCCAAACCGAGGCGCGCAACCAGCCAATCGCCGATCGGTCGCGAGCCGACCAGCTCCGGCAGATCATGCTTCGGGGATCGGAGCACAACGCCGGGAACGGCGAGCGAGAGTTGGCTCGCCGCGAAGCGAAGGTCGTCGGCAGATCCCGAGAGGTAGATCTCGATGCCTCGCTCAGAACACTCGATCTCCAGCGCCATCGCGCTCCGAACGCCCGACAGACTGTGGAGCCAGGACAAGATGCCGGGCAGGCCGACTCCAGTACCAACTGGAAGCAGGACCTGAGTGCGCTCGGAGGCCAAGGCTTCCGCTTCCTGAGGCACCTCCTCGTCGAACGAGTCCTCGACGGGAGCAATCTGCCGACGCGTGAACGATTCGACCCACGACGAAAGCGGCGAGTGCCGCTGACCGTCGTCGATGACCCTGGTCTGTCCGGCGACAAGGCCACCGACCCGGTACGGCCGATAGGGAGGCTCTAGACGAACCGGATAGTCCCACCTCAGCCAGCCCCGACCACGAATCTCCCAGTCGTAGAAAGCGGCCGTGCGGACAGCAGCATCCATGCGCGCCGAACGGAGCTACCCAAGGAGACCTAGGAGCGCAGAAAGATCCGTTCGATCACCACCCTTCTGCGGTCGTCGGTCCTCGGGAGCGAGAGCGCGGAGGCCCTGCTCGGAGATCTTTGCATCGACCACCTCCAGCAGAGCGTTGTGTACGGCTTTCTCGAACATCTTCTGTGTGTCGGAGCGGTAGTACGTCTCGGGTGCGAAAAATGCCCGGTATATGGATGAAACCACTGGGATCCTCAAAGCGACACCTTCGTCGAAGATAGCTCCGATACGCATGAGGAACAGTAGGCCGATACCCGCGCCGAAGGGGAGGAACGGCAAGAGGAGGTAACCGAAACACGATCCCCGGAACGGCCAAAAGATCGCTGCAGTCGCAATGACGATCGCGGCGAAGTAGCCAACTGTGTAGAGGATGGCAAACGGGAGCTGAGGGATGGACATCCACCAGCTGAAGAAGAACGACCTTCCAAACGGCGCCGCACACACATCGAACACGTAGTCCTTGCGAGTGATCCGCATGTACTCCCGTTGAGCGGAACCGACGCCGGCCTCCGAGTACTCTACGCGCGAGAAAGTGAGCTCAGGAACCTCTCTGGCGTTGAGTGCACTTTCCAGCTCTGCATACGAATCTTGGACCGATGTCGAAAGACCTTCTACTAGACAGGCCCAATGTGAACGTGTAGACACGCTAGGTCCCCCTTCTAGGATTACAAAACACTTCGACGGTACTAGACGGACGCTAGCGTCGGAATCGCCCCCGGTTCCAAGTATTCACACACTCTGAACAGTCGAATCGTCCACCTGCGTCCGTCTCTATCTGTCACCACACCAGCTCCAAAGGGGGAAAGATTGAAGCAGCGCACGAGAGACCAACTTCCCGGCACGGGCATCCTCGCGAAGTCGCAAATTGCGTCACTACTGATCGCGGCCGCTGTAGCACTGGTAGCGTGCGGAAAGATTCCGATTCTCCAAGACACCTTCGTGGGCTGCTACGCCCACGAGGAAGACGGCGACGCCACGGTCCGTGTCACAAACGAGTCGGACGGCTACGTTCTAGCGATCCGCGATGGCGGTGAGTGGGAGACGGTTCTCGAATCGATGAACCCGACGGAACCAGCAGATCTCCGTGACGACTGGGGTGAAGACGCTGAAATGGTGGAGAAAGCCTTGGTGCTTGAAGGAGCCGCATTCGTGCGGCTCCGCAAGGACGCTGTGCTCGATGGCGAACAGGTGCCAAGCCGTTACTTCCTTGCCGCCTTCCTGATCGGTGGCCCGATGTACGAAACGGAGTGCTCAGGGTAGGTCAGTGGAACCGCACCGGCTCAGGACTCGCCCAGAGTTTCCATCGAGAACGCCTTAGACGGTGCTCCGGCTATCGCGATGCGAACCTTCGCGTGCCAGTTCGGTGTCTCCATCAGATCCAGGAGTGCGAAGCGAGGACCAAACTCAGCCGCCATGTGCTGCGCATCGTCCGATCCGATCCGGAAGACGAGTTTGGAACCTACGTTGCCGCTAACGCTGTCGCGCACGTCTCGACGCATCTGCGTCATGAACTGCGCGGCAAGCACAACACCGACGCGGTACTTCCGAAGCTCGGAGAGCATCGAGGCCACAGTACCCGTGGTGAACTGGTGGAACTCGTCAGCGTAGACGATGAAGTCTCGCCGGTCCCATTCAGCCTCATCGGCCCGAGTGAACGCCAGGCGAGCACATTCCGTCAGTAGCAACGATCCAATCAAGGACGCCGGGCCGGATCCGACCCTCCCCTTAGCCAGATTCACGACTACGATCCCGTCGGAGTCCATCTCGCGACGCAGGTCGATGCGCCCCTTCCCATCGGCGAGGACCTGGCGAAGCCTGGGATCCGTCAGAAGCGCTCCGATCTTGTTCTGCAGCGGAGCGACCACGACCGCCCGGAACTTGGCGCTGTAGCCGTCGTACTCGTCGCGCCAGAACCGAAGGACCTCCTCGTTCTCGACGCGGCGCAGGATCCTCCGGCGGAAAGCCTTGTCGGCCAGGATCTCGGGGATGAGGTGAAGCGACGGCCTCTCGTGTGCAAGTAGCGCGAAAAGCACGTTGCGAAGCAGGTGCTCGAAGCGGGGCGCGTCGTCCAGGGTCCACAGGTGGCGGAACACGTCGACGATGGAGTTGACGACGAAGGATTCGTTGTCGGGTTCGACATCGGCGAGCGGGTTGTACGAGAAATTGGGCCGCAGTTGGCCGAGGTCGAGGTAGCGGTGTCGGCGGCCCATCGCGATGAGCTCCTGATGCAGATCCTCCGCAAGATCCCCATGCGGGTCGAGGACCATGAACCCTCGGCCCGCGGCGGCATCCTGAAGCGCCATGGACCGGATCAGCGTCGTCTTTCCGGTCCCGGTCTGACCCAAGATCAGCATGTGGAGGAAGCGGTCGTCCTGCAGCATGCCGACCGGACGCCCTTCGCGCCGCCAGGTCGACTTCCCGAGATAGATGCTTGCCCGCTCCATTCACGTCAGCATCGCCCCTACGTGGCGACCGGCCAAGGAGCACTGCGTTGCCGCGAGCAGCAAAGAAGCCCGGAACTCGAAGTTCCGGGCCTGCTCTCACTTGAGAGCACCAGTTCGGTGAAGCGACGTAAAGCGGTCAGCGCTCCCGCAGATCACGTGGTCCGCCAGCACGAGGCTGAGCGTCCTCGTTGCCGCGTGCAGCTTCTCGGTGAACAAGATGTCTTGCGCGCTCGGCGACGGATCGCCAGACGGATGCGTGTGGAACAGGACGATCGTCGAAGCTCCGCACTCGATCGCGCCGCGCAAGATCGGTCGCACGTCGACGCTGCACTTGCCGACGGTTCCGCGAAAGACTTCACGGTCCTCGATCAGCCGGCTTCGAACATCGAGATAGAGCGCTCCCAAGACCTCCTGATCGTCCCTCGCGTAGCGAAGGGCGACCCAGCGAGCGACCAGTTCGGGCTGATCGAGGAGTTCTCGTGTCTCGAGGCTCCTCTTCGTAACGCGGCGAGCGATCTCGCGCGCAAGTTCATCGGTGCTCGCATGGACCTGCAGCCGTTCTGCGCGAGGTTCCTCGACGAAGCTACCTCCGGCGAGAACCACGAGCTCCGCCATGGAGAGGCCTTCGAGATTCGTCATCTCAATATTCCTCGGGAAGCAGGATGCACGTGGAGGAGCGATCGGCTTCGGTGATGATCCAAAGCCGCTCACCCTTTGTCGTCTGGTACACGCTGAGCAGGCGAGTACCTTGCTCGAGCGCCAGATCGTTCGCCTTGGCGTCGTCCTCTGGCAACTCACCCCAGTCTCGAGACCGGTGGCGGGAGAGAAACGCGGCCGGTTGCTGCCGAGCATCTTCGAGCGCATGCAGAGCGCCTGGGGTCGCGACCACGCGACCGAGTGGAAACGACATCGGATTCCTCCTTGGTCGCCCTCGATGCGTGTGCCGAACCCCTCGGCACGACGAGTACCGAGAGCTGGTTGTTGATGGAACGTGTCCACCTTCAGTGTGCGCCGAACTCCGGCTTCTTCCAAGAAGGCGCAATGTGCCGCACCCGGCACATCAGCCACCCCGGTAGCTCGCCAGACCGCGGCCGATGGCGACGAACGCTCCCAGCATCGGGCGCTCCGATTCCCATCGCCTCCGCTTGTCCGGGAGGTGAAGTCTAAGCTCCTCGAAGAGCGCGGCTACCCGCCGCGCGATCTCGTAGCGACCAGAGACGCCGAAATAGCGCTCCATCTGATCGCGTTCGACAACCGACACAGGTAGGTCGAAGTCAGAAGCCCACTGCTCGATCCACGCCAATAGCGATCGTCCAGCCCGTTTCTTGGGCGAGCCCGCTGGCTCTTCGAGAACAAGTCGATCTGGCCGATAGCGCTCGGTGACCGACCGGAGCGCCGGAAGCACACGAGCAACGTCTCTGCCGCACTCGCGAGTCCCCCAATCGATCAACCGCTCTTCACCCTCGAGGACCCCGAACGCGAAGCCCTTCCTGGTGAGCTCCAGAGCAACTACTCGTTCGCACCCTCGCATGGAACGAGATAGGGCTCTGGAGACTCCAGGAGCTGTCGGAGCGTCTCTACCTTCCGTCGCGTGAGTTCGTCTCCGTCGACTTCGGAGATCATCTGTCGGAGCACCTCGGCCTGAGCCACGACATCGGCGATCCGGTCCTCATAGTGGCCAGCGAACAGATCGCGCACATCGACGCCGTAGATCGCGGCGTAGGCCAACGCGGTCTCCAATGAAGGGACCCGAGCCCCCGTCTCGTGACGAACGACCGTCGTGCGGCTCGAACCTCCCAGCAGCCGCGCGACATCCGCTTGCGAGAGATGAACTCGACGTCGAAAGGTGCGGAGGTAGTTGGGCAGGGATCGGGCCATAGGCATTCACGGTACACCGCCTACCCGATCTGAGAGAGACTACGTGAGCTGCCGGAAGCGGCACGATCGGCGGCCCATATCGTCTTCTTATCTCTTTCTATATCTTCATATACCCGAGACGTTTTGTCAGGTGGATTGTGACGGATTGGCTGGAGCGTCAAGCGCTCTTGCCGCCTGCCAGCGCTCGCTGGCTCGAAGCTCCAATCCGCGTCGCCCTTGCTTCCGCTCGACGAGACCGCGCTCATCGAGCTTTTCGATCATGCGCATCACTGATCGCTCGGAGACACCCAGAGTCGACGCCAGGTAGCGCTTGCTCGCAAACGACCAGCCGGTCCGTCGACTCAGGGTGTCGATCACGTCGGTGAGCAACGCTTCGCTCGCCGTCAGCTGGAACTGCCGGCGGAGGTTGAAGTAGACGCGACCGTAGCGGCACGCAGGTCGCGTCTGGTTGTCGCGTTTGTACTCGGTCATAGGGCGAGGAAGTCCTCAGCGGACCGGCCGTCACGACCGAAGAACTCGAAGGCACCCTCGTCTCGACCGATCGAGGTCGGCCACTCGATCCGTCGAGCCTGCGACAGCGCGACGAGCATCTTGGTCACGAGTTCATCGCGACTGAGCACGTACTTGCGCCGTGAACGTTTCTCGCCGCACCGCAATGCGATCAGCACCTCCGAAATGCCGTTGAGGAGTGGCTTCCAGTCCCTCGTCTTGAACACGAGCCCTCGACCGCTCGCTGCGACCGCCGGGATGCCCATACTCTCGAAGATGAGGCACTCATGAATGCCCTCCGCGAACACGAGGGTCTCGTGCTCCTCGTTGAACCGGTCACTTGGGTAGCGCGCCACGAAGCCGACTTCGTCTACAGGCACGCCGATGGCGTCGAGCGACCAACGCTCGAAGAAACTCAGGCTCCTGCCGCGCCAAACCGGGACAGTGATGTGCTCGCCGTCCCAACCGATGCCTCGACGGGCGATCACTTCCTCTGCAATCCCATGGTCGACGAGGTGTGCTCGGAGGTAGCCGTTGAGGGCGGCCTGGTACTCGAGAGCGCGTTTCGTGAAGTCGTACATGACCCCACCGTACGTGCTGCCCGAGTACGCTGGAAGCGGCCGCGAAGTGCCACTCCGGCAGCCCGGTGCCTCTGGCTCACTGAGCTACACCGCATCACGATAAGGACATGACCGGCATCACCGATGAAGAACGACGTAGAACCCTAATCAGAGCCCTTGCTCGCGGCGCAATTGCACTTGCGCTGCAACGACTTGACAGCGCCGAGCCGGAGGCGCATTCTGAAGTATTACCAGATTCACAAAACGGTTCATGAGTTCGTACTTTGCCTACACGAGAGTCTCAACCGAGAAACAAGGAGAGGGCGTATCCCTAGTTGAACAGCGAGCCGCCATTCAGGCGCTCGCAGCCCGAATGGGTGTAGAAATCACCCGCTGGTTCGAGGAACGGCAAACCGCCGCGAAGAAGGGACGACCAGTCTTCGGCGAGATGATGAGGCTCCTGCGCTCGGGTCGAGCCGACGGACTTCTGATGCATCGGATCGACCGCTCGGCGCGGAACCTGCGGGACTGGGTTGCTGTTGGCGATTTGGCCGACGACGGCATCGACGTCCGCTTCGTTATTGACCAAGTCGACCTGAACACACGTGGCGGGAGGATCACCGCCGACATCCAGGCAGTCATCGCGGCGGACTACGTCAGGAATCTCCGCGAGGAGTCACTCAAGGGAATCTACGGCCGATACAAGCAGGGCCTCCTACCGTTGCCAGCCCCAATCGGATACCTGGACTGCGGTGGAGGAAAGCCCAAAGAGATTGACCCCCTGAAGGGGCCACTCGTGGAGGAAGCCTTCGAGCTCTATGCCACTGGCGAGTACAGCCTGGAGTCCCTCAGGCAGAAGATGCACGAACGAGGCCTACGCAACACACGGGACGGACCGATTACCAAGAACAACATCGCACACATCCTTCGGAATCGCTTCTACGCCGGGACTCTGGTGTACAAGCGAACAGGCGAACTCTTCGATGGGCAGCATGCCGCACTCGTCACGAAGAAGCTCTTCGAGACGGTTCAGGGACGGCTGAACCGTAAGGCGGTTAAAGGGATCTCGAAGCACAACTTCCTCTACCGCCGACTGTTGCGCTGCGCTCTGTGCAGCCGTTTCATGGTCGGCGAGAGACAGAAGGGGCGTGTGTACTACCGATGCCACAACCGCGCGTGTGAGACGACGACCGTTCGAGAAGACGTGCTCGAAAGCCACATCCAACAGCGCCTGCGGAGCATCAAGCTCGACGACGAGCTGGTCGACGAGATAGTCCGAGAAGCTGAATCCCTCGTCCAGGCCGAGAAACGTGAATCGGAGACGAACCGGCGTACTCAGGCGGCAAGCTTGGCCAAGGCCAAGTCGCAACTATCGAGCCTCACTGCAGCCTTCGTGTCTCGCGAGATCGACCAGCTCAGCTATGACGTGACCAAGGCTGACTTGATCGAGCGAATCGAAGCGCTTGACGGCACGGACGGCAAGCCAGAGGCGGACCTTCTGGATGAGGTGAGGTCCGTGCTCGAACTTTTTCGGAGCGCTCAGCTGAGCTACGAATCGGGAGACCGCGAGTCGAAGCTCGATACCGTGAAATCCACGTGTTCGAACTTGACCGTCGCTCGACGAGAGCCCTCTGTTGAGCTGCGGAACCCTTTTCGAAGGGCCGCTAGTTCGTCGTGCGTCCTATCTGGTGCACCGGATCGTGGCGGTTCTCGAACTTTGTGCCCGAAACAGCTCGCCCGACTGGCAATCGACGAGGCTATTCGTCGTGAGGAAGAGCGTCGTCAGAACGACGATCTTTGATGTCGTCGATGATCGCTCGAGCCACTTCCTTGCAGTACTCTCGCTGACGCACCTTGAAATCTGGGTACTGCTCGGCAAGACCGTTCTCGAATCCCGACTGCATGAACTGCTTCGTCGCTGGGATCTCGATCAGCTGACTCGACATCACTCGCGGCGGGTTGGTGCTCACTGGATGTGGGTGCTCGTCGTGCCAGTGCACGAACGGGAGCATGTGGATCGCGGTGCGGATGACCTCGGACCGGGAGATCTGGCGGGACTCGGCCAAGTAGTCGAGGAAGAGCAAGTCCCGCTGCGGGAGCGTGAAGCTTGTGCGCACAAGGTTTTCGTTTGTCATTGTGTTGTATATCTAGAGACTCGTAAGTGACCGCGCCCGAAACGCGGTCGCAGTCCCTAGAATGGAATGTCGTCCTCGTCAATCTCTGTCGCAGCTGAGATCGGCCGGTCGCCCAGGAGAGTTGGGAAAGTGCCTTGCGTGAACTCTCCGCGAACGTCAATTGCGATGGGATTCTCGCAGCTGAAAGCGTCGCCGATCAGGAGTGCCTGTCGCGGTGGAATCTGTGGTGCGATGCTCTTGATTCCGTCTCCGGCAATCATCGCCATGTAATCGAGCCCGGTATGGTCGACCGTCCGGAACGCGACCAGGTTCTCGCACTGAGAGAGAGCGGTCTTCGAGACAACTGCGGTCCGCTGACTCACGAAGATGATGGACACACCGTACTTTCGGATCTGCATCAGCTTCTTGCCGATCTCAAGCGACTGATCGTGTCCGATTCCCTTGTAGCCAATAACGGCTGGTTCAGGAATGAACTGATGGGCCTCCTCGATGAGGATGACGCGGGTCGTCGGCTTCTCTCCACCGGCAATGTCCAGGGTTCGGTATTCGGCCATCGCTTGCTGCTCGATCTCATTCAGCACACCAAGAGCAGCTCCCGGAGGACCGAAGGTGTGCGGACCCGGCTCCCAGATCGAGAGTCCTGGGGCCGTCCAGTCAATGCCTGGTTGGTAGGTCCCAGCTGACGGCATCCGTCTCCGGTATTCACCCGTCTGGTCCATGACTAGCACGTGACCATCCTGTGCAAGCCGTTCGACCAGAAGTCGAGCAAAGTGCGACTTTCCCATCTTCGTCATGCCGAGTATCGCTGTGTGTCCTTCGCACAGGCGCTCAAGATCGACGCTAACCGGCACAGTCGTCCCGCGAACATGACCGAGTTCAAAGGGGCTTGTCTCGAGCGCGGGCCATTCATCTCGGTTCTCTGGCGGCGCTGGAAAACTGCGAACCTCTGAGTCAAGAGCCGGCAGTGAAAGGTAGCGCGAAAGCTCGCGTCTCCCGGTCCTGAGTAGGCCCAGCTGCATGGCCTGAACAAGTGGGACCGCAGTCTCTGAGCCATCGGCGCGAAGTACCCCGGCACGCACACCGATGACCTGATACAGGACCTTGTCACCGCTACTCTCAACGAAGACGACAGCACCGATCTCTGGCGCCTCTGCAGGCGAGTAGAGAAGTTCACCCACGGACGAACCTGCTGCAACATGACCAACGATGTCGCCTGGCTCATCTACGGGAGTCACCGACAGCTCACGAGCCGCGACCAGATCATCGGCGACGTCGTTCTTGTGCAGGAAAAGCTCAGTGAGGATCGAATCGGAACGAGGGATTCGAGCGACGACAGTCGCGCGACAATTCGCTCCAGCACCGGAGACCTCAACATGCATGCCAACTGCTGGTAGCCCTTGACCTTTGACGCGGAGACGGGATGGCCCGACGAGTTCGACAGGTGTCGCGCCCTTCCGAGCAGGTCGAAGAGAGATGAACAGATTCTCCCACTTGACTGCATGGAGGAAGACCAAGGTCACCCAGATCGCGGCGAGGTTCCAGAACTCAACCGACTCGATCGGGAAACTCTCGGCAATGGAGATCCAGAAGACTGCCGAGTAGAGGACCATCGCACTCGATAGAGCTGTGATTCGTCTCGACACGGTGGACAGGAATGAGCCCTCCTCACCGACGATGGTGAGAGCCGCGGCGCCTCCAACAAGAACCAGCGGGATCCTGAGATAGAGCCAGCCGAGTTCGAGTTCACCGCCGAGCGATACGGTGGCGAGGAAGAAGGCTAGAACCGAGTTCCCGAGAACGTCTCCCCGCTTCGGGAAGAGAGGCTCGAACATCGCTGGATTGATTACGACGGCGAGAAGGCCGGCCAAGTACCACGGCGCGGTTGAAATGTATGCGCCCGTGGTCAACCACACCCCGACGACCAGGATCGTCAGCTGAATCAGCACAAGCCAGAATCGCCAAGTAATACTCATGCCTTCAGAATACGTCTCTGCAGGTACTCACGCAACACGACCTCAGCGAGCAAAGTAATACTCCCGCGGACAACGATCTAACACCGCTCAGCTGAGCGGTGCTAGGGCGTGTTTGGTGCCGGAAACGGCATCGGTGTGCACCGGATCGTGGCGGTTCTCGAACTTTGTGCCCGAAACACCTCGCCCGGCTGACCATCGACGAGGCCATTCGTCGTGAGGAAGAGCGTCGTCAGAACGACGATCTTTGATGTCGTCAATGATCGCCCGAGCCACTTCCTTGCAGTACTCTTGCTGACGCACCTTGAAATCCGGGTACTGCTCGGCGAGTCCGTTCTCGGATCTCGACTGCATGAACTGCTTTGTCGCTGGAATCTCGATCAGCTGACTCGACATCACTCGAGGCGGGTTGGTACTCACTGGATGTAGGTGCTCGTCGTGCCTGCCGCTACGGTGGCCGCCTTCTACTCAGCGATCAAGAACCATAGTGTGGCCGTCTCATCGTACGCCTCTGTAAACCAATAGAGCGTTCCGTCAGAGAAGCGTAGATAAGCTGGATCGATCAAGTCCGAAGCGAGAGTAGTCGCCGCACCACCGTCGTGCGGGTGCCGAAGAATGCGACCAGTGAAGTTCATCGAGTCCAGGACAAGTTTGCACAGGAACACGGACATCCAGTCCTACCATGGCAACTGGGCAGCGCGATTCGGGCAATCGGCGAGGCATGGGGAGAATCGAACAATGGCGTCCAGCGGCAGCTACTCAGGAACCTTCGCGTGCTGGTTGAGACGGCGACCTGACCGCTTCTCGCCACTCGAACTTCGACTCTTAGGTGTCCGCTCCTGGACCGACCTGTGGATAAGGCGTGTTGTGTACCCAAGCGAGGCGATGTTACGCTTAATTTACGCCGCGACTCAACACTGGAGGTCTCTACCGATGAAGCAGCGATCAGCGCTATTGCTTCTCTTCTGCCAGATTCTGGCTCTGTGGTGTGCCCTGTTCTTTCTCGCTAGCCCCTCACCGAGGGCAACAGCTCTCCTCGGAGCAGGTGTCGCATCGTGCATCGCCTCTCTTGGAGCGGTCCTGATCTTCTCGCCGATACGCGAGTAGAACTACGCGGTGGAAGCTAAGCTTCTGCCGCTTTTCCTATGGTGAGTTGGCCGGAGTTGCCGTTGTCGACTGCGGAGTTGCCGCCCGAGCGTCGCTGTCCTCAGAACCAAGACTCTTGATCCCCTCAACCATCAGGAAGATGATTACGCCAGAAACCACTACGAAGATCACCGCCGACACCGCGTAGATGATTTTCATCCGTGTGTCGAGTGAGTGTGCTCGTTCCCCGACGGACACAACGGCCTTCGAAAGGCGGTCTTCGCCCGCCAGGCGCTGCTCTCGCTCAGCTTGGATCGTGCCGGTCAGATCGTGAATGGACGTCTGTAGCCCCGTCACGATGTCCTTCATATCGTCGAACCACTCTTCTCGCTGCCGAAGATCCTCTCGCATCGCCGCCACCGCCGCCTCCAACTCAATGAGTTTGCGGTCGATTGCCCGTGTGGACGCTCCAGCAAAGCGCTGGATCGAACGAACGATGTCGCGAGGAAACGAGTTCATCGGCTCGGGCGCTCGCGCATCCGGATCAATCTCACTCTCATCGAGCCGGTAGAACTGCGCCGCGATTAGCTTCTTCCCAGGCTCCAGAATGAACGGCTCGGAACTGATGTTGTGAATCCCGAAGATCAAAACACCTCGGTAGAGCGGGTCGACGCAGAACCCGCCCATCACCAGGACCCCCTCGTGAGCGAGTTTTCGCTTGTGACTCAGCTCAGCCTTTATGTCTCGAGGAAGCTGCAATCGCTCTTGGCTTAGCACGAACACAGTTTCCCCGGGCTGTACGGCGAAACTGGAGGTTTCACCTGGCGGGAACTGGTCTACCGTTACCTCTCGCTCTCCGTGGACCGCCTTCAGGAAGCGCCCACCAAACCGGAAGTCATACTTAATGCCTTCAAGGCAGTCGTGCGATCCACGGAAGATGATGTGCTCACTGGATCCTTCGTCTTCAAGGCATACCATGTCACGCAGTTCCGCCTCTGCGATCAGTTCCCCCATTTTCGACTCGACCTCCTGCTGTTTGAGTTACTACTAGCTAGCAGGCTAGCACGCGCGATCTGGACCTCGTGGAACCGCCGTGGTCCCACGGTGGGCGAGCGAGTTTGGGTCCTCGTCGGTCAGTCCTCCTGCTATGATCCCAAGATGCGCTTCGCCCCCGCACAACTCCTCGTGGCCGTCCTCATTTGGTCCCTGACGCCGGGTCTCAACGAGTTCGCGGAAAACGTATGGCACCTTGCGGTGTCGGGCCACACAGCACACGCGATCGAGCAGGGTGAAGACCACGCACCCGAGGGCGACGAGCACGGCTGCTCCGGCACCTTCCATCTGTGCGGCTGCCACCACTCGCCCCCGACTGAGCTGGTCCGTCAACCTGACGCCTTCGATCCAGCGGCGGGCGCTCGACAGAGTGGACGGGCGACGACTCCGCCGGCCGAGCCGTTCCTAGCCGGCCTGTTGCGTCCTCCCCAAGCCTAGGTCCCGGGGCGGAGCTGGAGCTCTCCCTCTAGCGGAGCCTCCGCCCCGGACAGCGACCTTCGAGTCGAGGTGTGATCGCGCACCTCGTTCTTGCCATGGCTCTCGCCGATCCGGCGAGGGAGGAATCACGCATGCCACGCAGTCCCAGACTGGTCTGGGTGAAGGCGTTGTTGGTGGTCGTCTCGACCACCGCGACGGCGTCTGCCCAGACCTCAGCCCCTGAACACAACACCCCTACCACCATCACGCTCGAGCAAGCGTTGGAGAAGGCACGGGGCGAGAGCCCGGCACTCCGGAACGCGCAGGCGACGCTCGAGCTCGCCCGCGCGGATCAGACTCGAGCCCGTACGTACCCGCACAACCCACAACTCAGCCTGACAGGAGCCGACCGCTCCGGTGGAGGTGACTCGACCACCGATCGCGGAGTCGAGATCGGCCAGGAGATCGAAACCGGCGGCCAACGCGGGAGACGGATCGCCACCGCCGAGGCACTTCTGCAGTCCGCCGAGGAAGACTTCCGCTACGCCGAGCTGCAGCTCGTGAACCGGGTCGAGCGCGCTTTTGCCCGAGCCGTCGCCGAGGAGCGCCGTGTCGCCATCGCCGCGTCGGAACAGGCACTGGCCGAGCATCTCCTCACCTTCGAGGAGCGACGGCTCGAAGCCGGCGCGGGCACCCAACTCGACCTGAACCTGGCTCGGGCAGCTGCGGCGCGAGGCCGTCAACGAGTGGAGGTCGCTCTCGCGCAGCGCGCCGTCGCCCGTGCCGATCTCGCCGAGGTGATCGGCGTGGACCCAGCTCGCCCACTCGTGCCAGTCGCGAGTGAGCGACCCGCACGCCGGGAGCTACCGTCGCTCGAAGCCCTGGTCGCGCGCGCGACGGCTTCGCGCCCCGACCTCGTTGCACGGCAACGTTCGGTCGAGGCCGCGCGACGCCGCGTCGAGCTCGAACGACGCAAGGCACGCCCGAATCTCCGCGCCAGTCTCTTCAGCCGTCGCGAGGAGGGTGACGACATCCTCGGAGGAACGATCGGAATCGCAATCCCTCTGTTCGACCGCAACCAGGGCGCTATCCAAGCGGCACTTGCCGAGTCTGCGCAGGCTGAAGCTGAGCTGGACCGCGCCGAGCTTGCGGTGCGCCGCTCAGTCGTCGACGCCCACGCCCGCTATGTCGCCGCAGCCAACGCGGTCACCGGCCTGGAGTCGCTGGTCGTGGGCACTCTCGAGGAGAGTCTCGAGCTTCTCGAGACCGCGCTGGAAGCCGGCAAGGTGAACGCGGCAGACGTCCTCGTCCTCCGTCGCGAGCTGGTCGAAGCACAACGCCTCTTCGTCGACGCGCAGCTCGACCTCGCCGAGGCGCGCTCTGACCTTCGCCTGGCCGTTGGGACCCCAATTCCGAATACACGGGCCAACGATTCGGCCTCTGGAGATTCATGATGCAGACTCTTCGACACCAAGGACCGACGACTGCCGCTGCTACCGCCGGGACCTTCCTGTTCCTGGTCCTCTTCGCCCTCGCCATTGCTTGCGCACCTTCGCGAGAGTCGATAGGCGCGGAAAGTGGAGAAAAGCACGCCGACGCAAACCACGAAGAGGGTGAGAACCCGCACGATGAAGGCGTTGTCGAGCTGACGCCGGCAAAGCTGGAAGCAGTAGAGATCGAGTATGCGCTCGTCGAGTACCGACCACTGCGGCCCCAGCTCGAAACGACCGGTCAGGTCGACTACGAACAGAGTCTCCGGGCTCACGTCAGTCCCCGCATTCCGGGTCGGGTCATCAATGTCCAGGCAAACCTTGGAGACGAGGTCTCACGCGGCAACACTCTGGTGACAATCGACTCGGTTGAGCTGGGCGAGGCGAAAGCGCAATACCTCGCCGCCCGCAGCCGCGAGAGCGTGACGCGCGAAACCTACGAGCGGGAGCAGAAGCTCTACGAAGACCGGATCACCTCACAGAGAGAAGTGCTCGATGCCAAGGCCGAGTTTCTCGAGGCCGAGGCGATCCGGCAAAGCGCACGCGAGACGCTACGGCTCTTCGGCCTGTCTGGTGGTCAGATCGATGGACTCGAAGCGGGAGACCTCAGGGCCTCTTCTCTCCCGGTGCGCGCTCCCATCTCCGGTCGAATTGTCGAACGGCACGTGACGATCGGTGAGCTGGTGAGTCCTTCGGACAACCTCTTCACCATCGCGGACCTGAGCAACGTATGGATCTGGATCGACGTCTTCGAACGCGACCTCGCCAAGGTGCACGAAGGCGACGAGGTCGAGGTGCGTGTGGACGCATACCCCGATCGGGTCTTTGCCGGCGAGGTTTCCTACCTCTCTCCCGATGTGGCGACAGAAACGCGCACGGTCCGCGCGCGAATCGACGCAGCCAATCCCGCCCGACTGTTGCGACCAGGGATGTTCGCCAGCGTGCGGCTGAGCGACCCGCACACGGACGGCACCGAGAGCTTGGTGGTGCCCTCGGCAGCCGTCGTCCGCGCAGAAGGCCGGGAAATCGCATTCGTGCCACTCGGAAACGGCCGATTCGACGCTCGACCCGTTGAGGTCGGCCGTCGGGAAGGCGAGTGGGTGGAGATTCTGTCCGGGCTCGAAGCGGGCATGGAAGTCGTCAGCGAAGGAGCATTCGTCCTCAAATCGGAACTCGCCCGCGACGAGCTCGGCGGCGAGCACGGGCACTGAGGAGACGACCATGATCCGACGCATCATCGATTTCTCCCTCGACCATCGTCTCTTGGTGGTCGTCCTATGGCTGCTCATTGCCGTGCTGGGCGTGCGCGCCATGCTGCAGCTACCAATCGACGCCGTGCCGGACGTGACCAACGTCCAGGTCCAGGTCCTAACCAACTCCCCCGGTCTCGCTCCCGAAGAAGTCGAGCGTTTTGTCACCTTTCCGGTGGAGACCGCGATGAGTGGTCTTCCGCGGATCGAGGAACTGCGCTCGGTCTCCAAGTTCGGCCTCTCGGCGGTGACCCTCGTGTTCCAGGAGGGGACCGACATCTACTGGGCCAGGCAGCTCGTCTCCGAGCGTCTGAGCGAAGCGCGCGAGGCCATCCCCGAAGGCTACGGCGAGCCGGCAATGGGACCGATCTCCACCGGGCTGGGTGAGATCTACCAATTCGAGGTGCGGGCGGAGAACCCGTGCCCGAGCGATGCTCCCGACACGGATGCTTGTTACAGCCCGATGGAACTGCGCTCCATCCTCGACTGGTTCATCAATTATCAGCTCCGCTCGGTGCCCGGGATCGTCGAGGTCAACTCCTTTGGCGGCATGCTGAGGACGTACCAGGTGACGCTCGATCCCGCGGCTCTCACGTCCTACGGGCTCTCGGTCGGAGCCGTGCTGGACGCGGTGCGGTCGAGCAATCGTGCCGTCGGCGGCGGCTACATCGCGCACGAGGGTGAGCAGTACCTGATCCGCGGCGAGGCGCTGATCGAGAACCTCGAAGATTTGGGTCGCGTCGTCCTCGCCAACGACGCCGACGGAACCCCCGTCACCGTCGACGACGTCGGCACCGTAGAACTCGCACCGTTGATTCGACAAGGAGCCGTGACCCGCGACGGGCGGGGCGAAGCGGTCGTCGGGATCGCTCTCATGCTGATGGGCGAGAACTCTCGCGTTGTGGTCGATCGGGTGAAGGAGAAGATGGATCAGATCGAAAGCACACTGCCCGACGGGGTCACCATCGACACCTACTACGACCGGACCGACCTGGTGCGCAGAACGATCAAGACGGTCGCAAAGAACCTGGGCGAAGGCGGGCTCCTCGTCATCCTCGTGCTGCTCCTTCTGCTCGGGAACCTGCGCGGCGGCCTGATCGTCGCGTCGGCCATTCCGTTCTCGATGCTCGCTGCGTTCATCGTGATGAAGAACGCCGGCATTTCGGGCAACCTGATGAGCCTCGGCGCCATCGACTTCGGCCTCATCGTCGATGGGTCGGTGGTGATGATCGAGAACATCGTCCGCACGCTCCACGAGCGCCGCAAAGACGATTCGGTGCCGCATCTCGAGAAGGTGCGTTCGGCAGCCCATCAGGTCGCAAGACCCGTGGTCTTCGCGGTCGGCATCATCATCATCGTCTACCTGCCGATCCTCGCGCTTCGCGGGGTCGAAGGAAAAATGTTCCGGCCGATGGCGATGACGGTGGTGTTCGCTCTGGCTGCCTCGCTGGCGCTCGCCCTGACGCTCATGCCCGTGCTCGCGAGCCTGTTCCTCAAGAACGTCTCCGAGAAGGAACCGATGCTGTTCCGCTGGGCCAAGCGAATCTACGTACCGGTCCTCGACAAGTCGCTCGCGCACAGGCGTGTGACCGTCGGTGTCGCACTGGGAGTGTTCCTCGCGAGCCTCCTGCTCGTCCCGTTCATGGGTGCGGAGTTCATCCCTCGACTCGACGAAGGAGCGATCGCCATGCAGATTTGGCGTCTGCCATCGATCTCGCTGGAACAGTCCAATGAGATTTCGACCGAAGCGGAGCGCGTTGTTCTGGAGGAGTTCGGCACCGAGGTGCGCACGATCGTCTCGCGCACCGGCCGGCCGGAAATCGCAACCGACCCGATGGGTGTCGAGATCAGCGATACCTACCTCATGCTGCGACCGAAGGCCGAGTGGCGCTTCGGCACGAAGGAGGAACTGGTCGAGGCGCTGGAAGAGACCATGAACGAGCGGGTGCCGGGTGCGATCTTCAGTTTCTCGCAGCCCATCGAACTGCGAGTCGCCGAGCTCATTTCCGGCGTACGCTCGGATGTCGCCGTCAAGATTTACGGCGACGACTTGGAAGGGCTCGCCAAGACCGCGAACGAGATCGTCGGCGTTCTACAGGGAATCCCCGGCGCTGCGGACGTGAAGGCGGAGCAGACCGCCGGACTGCCGATGATGCGCATCCGTATCGACCGCCGGGCGGCAGCTCGTCTCGGTGTTCACGCCGAAGAGATTCTGCAGGTCGTCGAGGCAGTCGGAGGGATTCCAGCCGGCGTCGTCCTCGAAGGCCAGCAGCGCTATCTGCTGCAGGTCCGCTTCGACGACGCCATTCGATCGGACCTCGAACGGGTCCGAGATCTGCGGGTGGCTGCCCCTCCGGCGATGCCGGGCGGACTACCCCGGCTAGTTCCCTTGTCGCAGGTGGCCGAGGTCACCATCGAGGACGGACCTGCGCAGATCAGTCGAGAGAACATCAGCCGCAAGATCACAGTCGAGACCAACGTTCGCGGGCGCGATCTGGGCTCGTTCGTTGCCGATGCGCAGGAAGCCGTTCGGACCGGAGTCGACCTCCCAGCCGGCTGGACGCTGGAGTGGGGCGGCCAGTTCGAGAACCTCGAGTCGGCGTCTCGAAGGCTGGCACTGCTCGTGCCGCTCGCCCTGGTCTTGATCTTCCTGCTCCTCTACACCATCTTCGCGTCGGCGCGGCTAGCGGCCTTGATCTACCTCAACGTGCCCCTCGCGATCACGGGTGGCCTCCTGGCCCTGGCGGCTCGGGGATACCCGTTCTCGATCTCCGCCGGCGTTGGTTTCATTGCACTCTTCGGCATCGCAGTGCTCAACGGAGTGGTCTTGATCTCGTACGTCGTCGAACGGCACGAGCGAGGAGGGGCCGCGCTCGAAGCGGCGCGAGCGGGCGCTCTGGTCCGTCTGCGCCCGGTGCTGATGACAGCCCTAGTGGCTTCGTTCGGTTTCGTGCCCATGGCACTGGCGACGAGCGCGGGTGCAGAGGTTCAGCGCCCGCTTGCTACCGTGGTCATCGGAGGGCTCGTCACCTCTACGCTGCTCACGCTGCTGGTGCTGCCGACCCTCTACTCATGGGTCGCCAGAGGAAGCGGTCGCGAACCGATCAGCAACCAGCAGGACCGATCCGGGCAAGCGAAGACTCAGCCGGAGCAAGACGATGATGGGTGAGCGTTGGCAGGTGACTGCTCCCGCGCCGCAGCTGCGCCATGACTTGAAAGTCGTTTCTTGGAACTCATGAGGAAGTGCCTGTGAGTTCCCTGAAACGAACGACCTATCATGTCGCCGCGTTGGATTGCGCGGCCGAGGAGCAGATGATTCGCATGCGTCTGAGCGGCTGGGAGGGAATCGAAAGTCTCGCCTTCGACCTTTCGGGCCATCGCCTCGAGGTCTACCACCGTCGGGACCGGACCACGATCACCCAAGAGCTCGAGGCCCTCGGGTTGGGCGCACGCGAAATCGCACACGAAGTCGACGTCGTCGAGCCCGAAGCAGCCATCACGGGCTCAGCTTCCGGTAGCGAGGAGCGGAGACCACTCGTGGTGGCACTCGCGATCAACGCGACCTTCTTCGTCGGAGAGTTGACCGCCGGTCTCGTCTCGGGCTCGATGGGGCTGGTGGCCGATTCCCTCGACATGCTTGCCGACGCGCTCGTTTACACGCTGAGCCTGGTCGCCGTGGGCGGTTCGGTCGCACGCAAGAAACGGCTCGCGCGCTCCAGCGGCTTTCTGCAGCTCGGTCTCGCGATTCTCGGTCTCGTCGAGGTCATACGCCGCTTCGCGATGGACGAGGAACCGCCCGATGTCCTCACCATGGTCGTCGTGGCGCTGCTCGCTCTCGCCGGGAACGTCCTGACTCTCTGGCTCTTGAGCAAAACAGAACGCGGGGAAGCGCACGTCGAGGCCTCGTGGATCTTCACGTCCAACGACATCAAGGTCAACGGAATCGTGATCCTGGCGGCGCTACTCGTCTGGTTCACCTCGTCTGCGGTCCCAGATCTGATCGCCGGCGCGCTTGTTTTCCTGATCGTGGCGAACGGAGCGCGCAGGATTTTCGCTCTCTCCAGTTGAGGCCAACTCGAAAGAAGCTTTGATCGAACCGATGGCAGAAGAACGTTGCCCAAACGAGTCGCCGCGCGGGCCACGTTCGGAGCGAGGCACCCAGACGGCTGCTCTGCGCAGCTTCAAAACCACAGGTAGACCAAGAAGGCGCAATCCAATGGCCGAACCAATTCGACTCGACCTCGATGTACTACTCCCAAACTCTGTGGATGCCTGTGACGCGTGTACGATGCGCCTCACGGACGAACTCTCCGCAGCAGCAGGTGTGGACAAGATCCACCTCGTACCGGCAGAAGGGCGTGCTGCTCAGGTGTGCATCCACTACGAACCAACCCACGTGGACCTGCCGCGCATTCGCCGGATCGCCGAACGGGCTGGCGCGCGGATCACCGGCCGATACGGGCACGCGCTCTGGGAGACCGATGACCTCGGACACCAGCGGCGGGCGCGGACCGTTGCCACCAGGGTGAGGCGCCTTCCCGGCGTCGTCGAGGCAGAGGCGGACGCAGGTGGCCCGATTCGGATCGAGTTCGACCGACAGATCACGGACGAGGACTCCATCCGGGCGCATCTCAACAGGCTTGGCGTCTCCATCAGGGAAGCAGGACCGCAAAGCGCCGAAGCGCGGCCAAGCGATCACGAACCCCATGACGCCGAGCACGGCGCGGCCCACGACCACGAAACCAGCGAACCGCATGACCATGAACACGGCGGCGTCTTCGGGCGGGCGACGGAGCTCGTGTTCTCCATCCTCGCTGGCGTCGCCACCCTCGTGGGGTGGCTGCTCGATCGGTGGGATGTCGATCTCGCACGGTGGCTGCTGATCGCTCCTTTCGTCGTCGCCTACCTCTTCGGGGGATGGTTCACCGTTCGCGAGGCGATCGGCGCGCTGCGAGCTCGACGCCTGGAGATCGACTCGCTGATGCTGGTAGCCGCGGCGGGCGCGGCCGTACTCGGCGAGTGGTTTGAGGGTGCGCTTCTCCTCTTTCTGTTCAGCCTCGGTCACGCCCTCGAGGGCTACGCCATGGGCCGAGCCAAACGAGCGATCGAAGCACTTGCCGAACTCGCTCCACGGACTGCTCTTCGGCTCCTGCCGGGTGGCCAGGAAGAAGAGGTCGCGGTCGAGGAGCTGGCCCTAGGCGACCGCTTGCTGATCAAGCCCAATAGCCGCGTTCCTGCCGACGGCTTCGTCGTCGACGGCACGAGTGCCGTCAACCAGGCCCCGATCACCGGCGAGAGCATCCCGGTCGACAAGAAGCCGGTCGCGGACCCCGAAGCCAGTCTCCGAGAGACAGCGTCAATCGACGACGCATCGAAGGTCTTTGCAGGCACGATCAACGGCCCTTCGAGTCTGGAGGTCGTGGTCACGCGTCCGGCGGCCGACAGCACTCTCGCTCGCGTCGTGAAGATGGTCAGGGAGGCGCAGACGCAGCGTTCGCCCACACAGCGCTTCACCGATCGGTTCGAGCGCATCTTCGTCCCGTCGGTGCTCGCTCTCGCCACACTGTGCATGTTCGCTTGGGTCGTGCTCGACGAGCCGTTCTCCGCGAGCTTCTACCGGGCGATGGCGGTGCTCGTGGCGGCCAGTCCATGCGCATTGGCCATTGCGACCCCCAGCGCAGTCCTCAGCGGCGTGGCCCGGGCTGCTCGCGGCGGCGTGCTGATCAAGGGCGGTAGTCACCTGGAGACTCTCGGTGCCGCCAACGTCATCGCCTTCGACAAGACCGGAACCCTCACCAAGGGCGAGCCGCGGCTCACCAGCGTGGTCGAAGCACCAGGTGTCGATCACGGGATCCTGGCTCGGCTCACCGTGGCCGTGGAACGTGAGAGCGATCACCCACTGGCGACAGCGATCGTCGACGGCCTTCGAGAGGACCTCGGGGGTTCGGTTGCCGAAGCATCCTCCGTCGAGTCGATCACGGGCTACGGGGTGAAGGCGCAGGTCGAAGGCCAGGAGGTCTGGATCGGCAAGCGAGGATTGTTCGAGGAGCGCCTCGACCGCCGGCTTCCAGATGAGGTGGCGAGCGCGGAGCAACGGCTGGCCGACGCTGGCGAGACAACCGTCGTGGTCGCGACGCGCGAAGAGTTCCTCGGCGTACTCGGCCTGCTCGACACGCCCCGTGAGTCAGCAAAGGACACGCTTCAGCGTCTCAAGAGGCTCGGTGTCCGCCGCACGATCATGCTTACCGGCGATCACCAACGAGCCGGCGACGCGGTCGCCAGCCTGGTCGGGATCGACGAGGCACGAGGAGGCCTGTTGCCGGAGCAGAAGGTCGAAGCGATCCGCGAACTCGGTTCAGGAGACTCAGTGGTCGCGATGGTGGGCGACGGCGTGAACGACGCGCCCGCAATGGCCCAAGCCGATGTCGGGATCGCCATGGGAGCCAGCGGCTCGGACGTCGCGTTGGAAACAGCAGACGTTGCGCTCATGGCCGACAACCTGGCGACGCTTCCGTTCGCGGTGGGACTGAGCCGGGCGAGCCGCCGAATCATTCGGCAGAACCTGTGGGCCAGTCTCGGCATGGTGGCGTTCCTGATTCCGGCAACCCTGTTCGGCTTCGCTGGAATCGGTCTTGCCGTCGTCTTGCACGAGGGCTCGACCCTGATCGTCGTCGCCAATGCACTTCGGCTGCTGGCCTATCGGAGTGCAACCTGATCTCGACGCACTACACCAACGAGTGGTTCGCGCTGTCGCCCCAAGTTGGGCTGTGACTCTTTGCGAAACTAGGCAAGCTGCGTTGGTCCGCTGCAGGCCTCCGCTTCGAGGATGTCTCGGAGGACGGCCGCCCAGCTGCACCCGTTCCGTACGTCGTCGCCTCGCTACCGAATCGCTCAGACACGCTCCTGCTCCAAGCTCAATAGAAGAGCCGGAATGGGGCCGACAACTTCGTCGTGGATCTCACTGCTGTTCTGACGTCGACTGCGGCGAAGCCAGCTTGCGACTCACCAGGACAGTTCAGCAGCCAGCTGCTCGTGACCAGCATGAACGGCCCACTCCGCCGCTGTCTTCTCGATGGTCAGATCTCTGGCCCCGGGGTCTGCGCCCAATGTCAACAGGGTGCGGCAGGTCTGCTGGTGGCCTCGATGGGCCGCCCAGTGCAGCGGCGCCCCTCGATAGTGAAACCCTGCAGGAAACGAGGCCGCATTCGCGCCGCGCGCGCAGAGTGTCTCGGCGACCTCACAGTGACCTCCCATTGCCGCGTAGACCAAGGCATTGTCGAGCACTTCCTGCTCAACGGCGTCGCCCTCACGGCCGAGCGCACCGAAGGGTGAGTGCACTGAAGCTCTCACATCTGCCTGGTCGATGTTCTCCGCCATGCGCTTCGTCTGTTCGACTTGGCCCAGCCCGGCGGCCGTTCGGAGGTTCCGGATTCGGGCTCCGCGGGCGAGCAGAACCGCTGCCATCTCCTGCTGCCCCCAGTAGAGAGCCTCTTCGAGCGGGCTCCAACCTTCGATTAGATCCACTCGACCGTCGAGACACGCGCCGGCCTCGATCAAGAACTGACCAACGACCAGATTCCCCACGCTGGCGCAGGCAATCAAGGGCTCGTCGATTGGAGAACCGCGCTCGAGGAGTGCCCTTGCCATTGTCCGCTGGGTCGCCAGCGGCAGGTCCACACCATCCAGCGCGAGGCACTGCATCAGCGTGGGGTGGCTGCAGGTCGATCTGTCCGCGGCTAGGGCGGGAGATCGGGAGAGTTCCGCGAGGAGGGCATCGACTTCACCCTCTCTGATCGCCGCCACGCTGGGAAGAAACTTGGCATTCATCTCCGCCACCCTAGCGCGGGCGTTCGCGCAATCCCAGCTTGCACACTTCGTCGCACCGGTCTCGGGAAAACCGGAATCAGCCACTCCACGGCTCACCCAAGCTTGACTCCGTACCAGGGTACGGGTTCTAGAATCCAGTCATGGAAGCGATGACCATCGGCCAGCTCGCGCAACAAGCCAGCGTGGGAGTCGAAACGATCCGGTTCTACGAGCGGCAGGGCCTCCTCCCGGAGCCGCCGCGTAGTGCCGCTGGCTACCGGCGATACTCCAGCGAAGAGTTGGATCGCCTGCGCTTTATCCGTGGCGCCAAACAGCTGGGCTTTTCGCTCTCCGAGATCGGCGAGCTACTCGAACTTCGCCACGAACCGTCGACCGCCTGCGATTCCGTGCGCGAGCGCGTCGAAGGAAAGCTCGCCGATATCCGATCTCGCATTCGGTCTCTCGAGGAGATTCAGCAGGACCTCGAGCAGCTTCACGCGGCCTGCGATGCGAACGCAGCAGATGACTGCCCAACTCTGGATCAGATCAACCACCGACGGATCTGACTTTTCGATGGAACAAGCGAACGAACTAGCCGCTGCATGCTGCGTCGAGAAGACGCAGGTGCGCTCACCTCCGGTCTGCCCGAACTCCGCCACTCGCGGTCGCTCCGTCTCCTGGGAGACCGTGGCGGCCCTTACCTCTGGCCCCTTGCCCCTGAAGACCGCCTACCTGGTGTGTGAGGACCCCGACTGCGATGTCGTCTACTTCAGCGTGGATGGGCGTAGCGTGGTCAACCGGAGCAACGTGCGCCATTTACCGCTGGCAAAGGCCGGTCTCCAGGGGCAGGCCTGCTTCTGCTTTGACCATCGACTGACCGATATCCTCGACGAGATCGACCGCGGCCGGCAGAGCCGCATCGTCGAGTCCATCCGTACCGCCACGAGAGAGAAGAAATGCGCCTGCTCGGTGAGAAACCCCACGGGCCGATGTTGTCTGGGAGACATCAAGAAAGCGCTCGCGCATGCCAACTCCACGAAGGGAGCATGAACTGATGAGAACGAACTGCCGAACCCTCTGCCGCACGACATGCGTCCTGTGTTCCGCGACGTGCTTAGGCCTCTTGGCGCTGTTCGGAGGGCCTGCTCTTTGACTCAGGATTCGAACGCCAGAACGTGGGGTGCTGTGACCACAAGCGCGGGCGCCGCTGCGCTAGCGACGGCCGCTAGCGCTTGTTGTGTTCCAGTCTTCGCGCCTCTCTTTGTGAGTGTGCTCGGCGTGAGCGGCGCCGTTTGGGCAGCGGGGCTCGCCCCATATGCGTTTCCAATCCTTCTTCTCTCTGGACTTCTTCTTGGCTACGGATTCTGGACGGTCTACCGGCCGCGCCCAGGCAGCGACGATGCCACCTGTCCGGTTCGACGGCCACTGCCGGTCCGCGCCGTGCTGTGGTGCTCCGCCGCCTTCTGGGCTCTAGCGCTCGGGCTCAACGTCCTGCAGTTCCTTCGAAGTATGGTGTAAATGGCCATGGTTCGACGCGTCTTGTCTATCGATCTCTTCACCGTCAGCATCCTCCTCACGGGAACCCTCGTGGCTGCTACTACTTCCACGCAAACCGACTACCGAGTGCTAGATGGCAGCGTGGAGACCCTCGAGTCCGCCTTCAATGAAGCTGCTGGATACCCACGAGCCATCTTGCTCGTGGGACCCACGTGAGGAGTCTGTCTTCGGGGGGTCTCCGAAGTCGCCAAGGCCCTTGAGGCCGCAAATCAAACCGATGTCCGGCTGTTCGTCGTCTCGACACCCGATCTGGGTGCCAAAGAGAAGCACGTTGCCAACGCGATCCAGCTCATGAGTGGAGACCGAGTGCAGCACTTCTGGGATCCTGGTCGACTCGTCGGAAGCGAAGTGCGGAGGTTTGTTCCGGAGCTCGAGATGCCGGCCTGGGACTTCTGGATGGTCTACGGGCCAGACGCCAAATGGTCCGACGAGCTTCCGGAACCCACCTGGTGGGAACATCAACTCGACCGGCTCCGGCGGAGCTATCCGGACCGCCGTCTTGATCCAGATCGGCTCGTCGCAAAGATGAGCGAAGTGGGCAACTCCCGCTAGAACAAGCCGACTGCGACCTCTCTCGTGACCTTCCTCATCGCCCGCACCGTCCACGGGCGCTGCGCTTCGGTGCATCGAGGACCGAGAGTGTTTCGATTTTCAGAGACTCGACTAGTTCCCGAGAACCCAAAGCTGTTCCGGCAGCAGCTTGTAGCGGATATCCACATCGAGTACCCCGAAGATCAGCGCTGTCCCCAGGCCGGCCGACAACGATGCGACCAGGATGAGCGCCATGAGACGAAGGGCACCTCGAGAACCGAACAGCCTCGCGTATAGGGGCCAGCGATAAGGGGCCAAGGTCGCTGCGCAGAGATACGCCACGATGCCGGCCTGACCTAGCCCCGTCTTCCAGAGATAGGTCGCGACGACCATGTTGGCGACCGGCGGGACGCCCAGCAGTCCGAGTGAAGCGCCGATCACGCCACTGACCAACTGGGTCTCGAACCCACCGTTCCCAACCTCGGCAGGCGCCCAGGCGGCTCGAGAGAAGCCCCAGGCAGCGACCAAGCCGCCCAGTACGAGGCCGAGGCTCATGTAGACGACGACCCGCGAGCCTTCGAGTAGTGCGACACGGGCTGTGCCCTGCTCACGAGGTGGGTCTTCGAAACCGGCCCGTTCAAAGCGGATGCCCGAGAATCGGGAGATGATTCAAGCAAAGCTCACGAACAGCGCCATTCCGATCACGTGCGACAGCAGAAAGTCCTTACCGAGCAACGGACCGAGCAGGATCCAGAACGGGGCCGTGAGCGTGTGAGCGACAGACAGGTACACGATCACGGCGCTGGGCGTGCCGAAAGCTCCGACGTTACGGCCCAACCGGACGCCGGAGAGCGGTCCCGCAAGCCCCCAGAAGAAGGCTCGCAGCCACCCCCGCTCGCCACGGGCACCTTGCTTTGCCGACCCGAGCGCAACGAGAAGCACGTGCGCCACCGGAGCAAGGACGAGGACATAGTTGTAGGCGAGCAGGTAGCGCGCGGTCGACACCGCGTTCTGCCAAGCGTTGGCAAACACCTCGCTCACGATCAGAATGCGAATCGGAGTTCGACGAGCAGGCTCCAGTCGCTCTCGATCGACTGCAACTCGAGATCCGACCAGACCGGGAACTGCAGAGACAGGGAGAGGAGCATCTGTTCCGAAGCGATGTGCTGCACGCCGGGAGCGAGGAGCAGTTCCGTTCCGCCGGTCGAGATCGCCGCACCGACGAACTCGTCGTCGGAACGATGGACCAGCGCACCTTCCAAGAGGAGAAAGACCTCTTTCCCCGGGGTTTTGTATTCCCGGGGAAAGGCGATGTACTCGAGGTCGAAGGACAACCTGGCGACATCCCCGAAGCGATAGCCCTCCTCGCCCGTGCCGTTCCGCCGGTACTGGAGGCCTCCTCCCCACACGAATCGTCCCTGGCCCTGTTGATAGATCAACTCAGCGAAGTAGTCCGTGGATCCCGTGCCGGGGGCCAGACGATGGGCGAGCGTGGCCGGTAGAGAACCGTCCTCGATGCGGCTCTCACCGGTGGGCAGCTTCGCTCCGACTTCGATGGCAGCATGACGATCGAACCACGGGCCGACCTGTCGGAAGAACCGGTATTTGGTCGACAGTTCGACATCGCCGACACCGCTTCGAGACCATCCGCGTCCCTGGTGTGACACCTCCCGCTCGACGTACAGCGGTGCGCGGACCCCGAGGACCCAATGTGTCGCCGGCGTATAGCGGAAGTCTCCCAGCAGCGTGCAGCCGCTGAGCGTACTCCCGACTTGGGACGATTCCTCGCAGAGGATCTGACTGACGAGGCCGGTGCCGATGAAGACACCCGTCCCCGGGGTGTTCGTACGAATCGGGCGAGCCTCGAGGGCCGCTACCGACCCCACCGAGATCACCAGCGCGAGGACGATCGATCTCAATGCCCGTCTTCTCCGCCGTCCACCTCAGGCGCGGCCGGTTCCAGGAACTCGACGACGTCGATGGTGTCGGTTCCAGCACGAAACAGCCAGTCCCCACGAACTCGGAGAGCCGCACCTGGCTCGATCTCCTCAAGGCGGCCTTTCAGTTCATCCGCAGACGCGGCGAGTTGAAACACCTGCCCCTCGGCGGTCTCCAGGTGCCGCTCCTCCGTCATGGTCCCCGAGACCACGACCTTCGCATCTTCGATCTCGTATCCAGCGTCCGTGATGGCCTTCTCGAGTGCCTCGTAGGACACCTTCTCTTCACGAACGGGCGAGAACACGAAGTGCCCCGAGGCGATGTCCGTCACCTCCATCTCCTTGGGCTTCGGACCGAATGGTAGACGGCTCACGGCCGCCTTCACGTTGTACACTCAAAAGCCGCAGAGATAGCCTGCGATATCGAGATCGACGCGTTCGACCTGCGCTCCTGCGCTCGTCGACAGGGCGATGGCGAGTAGGTTCGTGGCAAGGATTCTGTGAAGGGTCATGATTGCTCTCCCGGTTGTCTTCCGCCTTCCGATGACGCGCGATCCTCAGGCGTTCATGAGAGTGTAGAGTCTGAAGTCGCTTCAGGGTCAACCAGAGATTTCGCCGCTGCCGTCCAGTGCATCGAGAATCGAGCACTCGCGCACCAACCCCGACCCATCGCAGGAGCAGGACGCCGCGAGCAGAGCGTCACGAACCCGCTCGAGGTCCGAGAGCTTCTCTTCGATCTCGGCGAGCTTGAGACTGGCGAGCTCCCGAACTTCGGTTGCCGAGGCATCCGGATGACCCTGGAGTTCGAGGAGCCTGCGGGTCTCGTCAAGCGAAAAACCAACGTTCTGGGCACGGCGGACGAAACGTAGGCGCCGCACGATCTCTGCAGAGAACACACGGTAGCCCGAAGATGAGCGTTCGGCCTCCGGGATGAGGCCGATGCTCTCGTAGTAGCGGATCGTCTCCACTGTGAATCCGGTCGCCCGCGCGACCTGGCCGATCTTCAGCATGGTCATGGTTTCTCCTTCACCGCATCGCTGAACTGACGCTGCTGGTATTCGTCCGTGTGGTCATCGAGGCAGGCTCAACCTCTCGGTACGGGGCGCCTCACGTTCTGGCTCTCAACCCTCCACGTCTGCGAACCCGTGACGAGACAGCTCAGTCAGAATCCTCTGCGCCCACCACGCGTGGCCTGCATCGCTGAGGTGGAAGTTGTCGACATCGCTGACCGTGTCCTCGATCTGCTGATCGGTCAATGAATCCATGTCGCCGCAAGGGTCGACGTAGGTCGCCCCGGCCTCGGCAGCGGCCCTCCGCAGCGCCTCCACGTAGGCCGGGCGCCGCAGCCAGTGCACGAGCCGGAGCACCAACGGGTCGGCCGGTGCTCCGTGAATCATCCCCGGGCCGATCACCGCGACCTGCCGGGCGACCTCGCCGTACCGCTCGAGAACTTCGACCGCGGATCGTTCCAAGTCCTCGGCTCCGGTGAGGTGGAACAGATCGTTCGACCCCGCCGAGAGGAGGACGAGATCGACGGGGTTCTCTGGAAGCGAGTGTGCCGAGAGATCGGCCATCTTGGCTCCGGAGACGCTCGTGTTGCGCACCTCCACGTGCCGGCCGGTCGCCAAGCTAAGGGCCACACGTCCTACGAACGAAGTCTGCCAGGACGTGGCTCCAAGACCCGCCCCCGCGCTATCGCCGGTGACGAACATCGACAGAACCGGTCCACCACTGCCAATCGCTCTACTGCCGACAGCAACCGGTTCGAGACTCCTCGACCGCAGAATGTTCCATCCCGTCCAAGCGGTCTGCAGGACGATGTACGCGAGAACCGCCGCCAGGAGCGTAGTCAGCACCGGCCGGCTCTCGAACAGTGACCGGATCATGGTTCGACGCGTCGCAGGCGCAACGAGTTGCCGATCACCGAGACCGAGCTCAAACTCATCGCTGCGGCGGCGATGATCGGGCTGAGCAGGAGTCCAAACACCGGATAGAGCACACCTGCAGCGATGGGTACGCCCAGCGAGTTGTAGGCGAAGGCGAAGAACAGATTCTGCTTGATGTTGCGCATGGTCGCGCGCGACAGTCGGAGCGCCCGCACGATGCCGCGCAGGTCGCCCTTGACCAGCGTCACCCCGGCGCTCTCCATGGCGACGTCGGTGCCGGTTCCCATAGCGATGCCGACGTCGGCTCGAGCGAGCGCAGGAGCGTCGTTGATGCCATCGCCAGCCATGGCGACCACCCTACCTTCGGCCTGCAGTGACTCGATCTTCGCGGCCTTCTCCGCGGGCAGCACCCCGGCGATCACCTGGTCGATATCCAAACGTTCTGCCACCGCGCGCGCCGTGGTCTCGTTGTCGCCAGTGAGCATCACCACGGTCAAGCCCTCCTCCTTCAGCCACGTGATCGCCTCCGGGGTGCTGTCCTTGATGGGATCCGCCACCCCGACGATTCCTGCAAAGTCGCCGTCGACAGCGACCAGCATCACCGTCTGACCCTCGCCCCGCAAGGCCTCGGCTCGCTCCTCGAGCGGTGTTGGATCGACAGCCACACTTTCCATCATCGCGCGATTGCCGATCGCGATGCGCTTGCCGTCGACGAGACCGCGAACCCCTTTGCCGGTGACCGACTCGAAGTCCGCGGCGTCCGTGAACCGGGCATCGCGTTGTTCGGCTCCCCGAACGATGGCCTCGGCCAGCGGATGCTCGCTCGCACGTTCGAGCGATGCCACGGCGCTCAGCATGTCCTGCTCGCTGATGCCACCGTGCGTCTGCACCGTCACCAGCGCAGGCCTTCCCTCGGTCAGAGTTCCAGTCTTGTCGACCACCAGCGTGTCGATGTCGCGCAGGCGTTCAATCGCTTCGGCGTTGCGGAAGAGAACACCCACCGAGGCGCCCTTGCCGGTCGCCACCATGATCGACATCGGCGTCGCCAGCCCGAGGGCGCAAGGACACGCGATAATGAGCACCGCAATCGCGTTCACCAACCCGTACGTCAGACGCGGTTCGGGCCCGATCAGGGCCCAGATCGTGAAGGTCGCCACCGCGATCACAATTACCGCCGGCACGAACCAAGCGGACACGCGGTCAGCGAGCTTCTGGATCGGAGCCCGGCTCCTCTGCGCTTCCGCGACCATGGTTACGATTCGCGACAGAAGGGTGTCCGAACCAACTCGCTCTGCCTCCATCAGCAGCGATCCGGTACCATTCACTGTCGCTCCGATGACCGCATCACCGCTCTGCTTCTTCACTGGGATGGGCTCGCCGGTCACCATCGATTCGTCGACCGAGCTCTCTCCCTCGACCACCGACCCGTCCACCGGCACCTTCTCGCCCGGACGCACGCGTAGACGGTCGCCGATCTGGACGACGTCGAGCGGCACATCCTCCTCGATGCCGTCCGGGCGAATGCGCCGCGCGGTCTTGGCAGCCAAACCGAGGAGCGCGCGGATCGCCGCCCCTGTCCGGCTGCGCGCCCTCAGTTCGAGGACCTGACCGAGCAGTATCAGCGCCACGATCACCACCGCCGCTTCGAAGTAGACGCCAACCGTCCCGTGTTCGTCTCGCAACGATTCTGGGAAGAGGCCCGGCGCGACGGCGGCAACGACACTGTAGGCGTAGGCAATCGCCACCCCGAGACCGATCAACGTGAACATGTTGAGGCTTCGGTTGACCAGCGACTGCCACGCCCGCTGGTAGAAGGGCCACGCCGACCACAGACACACTGGCGTCGCTAGGAGCATCTCAACCAGCACGCGCCGATGTGGCGAGAGAAATCTCGACACCGGGTCACCCGGCAACATGTGGCCCATGGCGAGCGCGAGAACTGGGACGGCCATTGCCGCAGCGAACCAGAAACGGCGCGTCATGTCGCGCAGCTCGGGGTTCTCCTCCTCGAGGGTCACGATCCGGGGCTCCAGGGCCATGCCGCAGATCGGGCACGATCCAGGTTCGTTCCGGACGATCTCCGGGTGCATAGGGCAGGTGTACTCGGTGCGCGATCCTAGGGCAGGCGTCTCCGGCTCCAAGGCCATACCGCATTTGGGGCAGTTGCCAGGTCCTTGTTGACGAACCTCCGGATCCATTGGGCAAACGTAGGTCGCAAGGGAGTCTCCATGTGCCGACATAGGTGCCGTGGCCCCTAGATAGCGTTCGGGATCAAGCTCGAATTTCGCGAGGCAGCCATCGGAGCAGAAGTAGAACACTTGCCCTGCAGCCTCCGTCCGTCGTGAGGCCGTGCGAGGATCGACCTCCATGCCGCAGACAGGGTCCTGCTCTTGGCTTGCCGGTTGATCGCTGGTCGAAGTAGGTTGCATCACTGACTCGCCTCTACCTCGTCGTCGCCGAGGGCAGCAAGAATAGGGCACGGATCTAGATCTCCGCCCTCGGCGCAGTCCCGGACCAGCGCGGAGAGCGCGCGACGAATCCGCTCGAGGTCGGCGACTCGTCGTTCGATGTCGGCGATTTTGGTTTTCGCCCGTCTGCGGACGAGATCGCGGCTCGACGCCGGCGACGTGCTCAGCTCGAGGAGCTTCCGGATCTCGTCCAACGTGAATCCGAGGACCTTGGCACGGCGGATGAAACGGAGCCTTTCCAGAGCCGTTGGTGGATACTGTCTGTAGCCTGAGGCTCGTCTCGGCGGTTCGGGGATCAACCCCTTCCGCTCGTAGAAGCGGACGGTCTCCACCCCGACATCCGCCCCGGCCGCCAACTGTCCAATGGTGAGTGCTTGCATGGGAACCTCCTCTCACGAGAAGTGTAGACCCCGTACCCAGATACGGAGTCAAGACCCATCGCGAGGAAATCCCTCAGGAGCCCCACCTGTGACTCTCGATCGCGCGCGTTTCTCAACCCGTGGCTAGTCGCGCGTGCCCGGAAATTCCGGCACCGGTCTGGCGCCGGCTTCGGCCTTCGTCGCGGCGACACCATTCCTCCGAATGTCCTCGATCAACCACTCCATTTCCTTGATCTCGCGCCGCTGCGCTTCGATGATCGCATCTGCCAACTCGCGGACGCGGACATCGTCGATCCCGGCGCGTTCGCTGGTGAGGATCGCAATCGAGTGGTGCGGGATCATTCCCTCCATGTAGTCCACGCCGTCCACCGTGATCTGGCTGCGGACCAGCCAGAGTGACAGCGCGAAGAGGACTCCAGCCACCAGATAGATCAGGCCGTTCTTCCTAGCGTCCCGATACATCTGCAGCATGAACGAAAGCATGACGACCATCATGCCGGCAGCCATGATCAACGTCATGAACAGACGGGTCTCGCTGAAACGGGCATGGTCGATCAGCTGGTACGAGTGGAGGTACATCAGCACGAACATCACCACAGTCGAGGTTCCGATCATGGCGAAAAAACGCTTGTAGCTTCCGTGGTTGTTCTGTCCGCTCTGCACGTTGGTTCCTCCTAAATTGGATAGATCTTTCTGGGAGACGGCGCGCGATCCCATCCGGATATTCGGCGACCGGCCTTCCACACCGTCAAGGTAGGTAGCACTAGCGTGGTGTAGGGAGCGCTCGCGCCACCCGCAGTTCGCTGATGGGCCTGTGTCCTGGGCGCTGAAGTCGGCGAGGTCCTTGCCTATCATGCTCCACTGAGCAAACTGTGTGCCAGTGCTGCTGGGGCAGAGATCATCCCGAACTAATGCAAAATCAACCGTTTGCGGTGTCGTGCCACGCTCCGAGGTGTACTTCTTGCCGCTCTTCCGGAAAATGCTTTCGACGACTGTCCCTAGCTGGCGCCTACCAAGAAGGTCGCAGCGGAGGCGCGAGAGCGTTGGCGACGACCGTGTCATATTCGCTCCGCTGGCACACCTGAGATGGACGGGGATCTTTCCTGATCCGCTTGCAATCTGTGGTCGGGTGCGTCCACCGATCCCAGACAAGCGGGTTCATCGTTCGCTCACCGCCTCATTCAAGCGCAGTACCGCACCCCGAACCCGAACTTCCTCGGCCGTCTCGACCCACACGAGCAGAGCGCCATCGTCAACGGCCTCGATTCTCGGGTAGCCGCTGATCCTCGCATCCTCACGTGGCCCTGCAATACCGACTGGCCCGAGCGTGCCGTCGGCACGGACGAGGCGCCAGACGACCTCTGTGGTTGTCTCAGCGCGACGGAGCCAAGTGATCACCACCCCCTGCTGCGCCAGGGTCACATCGACCTGACCACGGGGGCCGTCCTCATCGACCACGAGGGGCTCGGCGAACGATGCGCCGGCGTCGTCAGACAGCGCGATCAGCACGCGTGCATCAGCTGCGGCCGCGGTGAACCAGGCAACGGCCACCGAGCGGCCCGAGGCTGCTACCGCAGGCCCATTCACTGGGCAACCGTTGATCTGCCAGCCGTCGTCGTGGATGCTCTGCGGCGGACTCCAGCCATCTGCTGATCTGCGTACGACGCCGATGTCGCGTATCTCGTCGGCACTGCGGTCCCGGTACACCACCAGCGGGCCATCTGCCGTGAGCGCGGCATCTGTGGAACAGCACTCGCATACGCGATCGTCCAAAACCGCGGATGGCGGCGAACCCTCGGAGTGGACTGCAGCAGTACGGAACGCCGTGGCGCCTCCTGTCGGGTGGGCCCGTCCATCGAGCCAGTAGGCCTCGATGGCGCCGCTCTCTGCCGGCACGAAGGAAACGAATCCGTGCTCCACCGGCGAGAGATCGTCGTGCAACCAACCAATCGGTACCCATGACGAGCCGCTGTCGGTCGATTTCGCAATGCGCGCCCCGTACGCATGGCCGTCGCCACCTAGCTTCTCGAGCCAGTGCGCGAACAGGGTGCCATCCGCAGCAACCGCCAGCTCGGGCACGTCGGAGCGGTTGACGACCAGTCGGCTCCCGCGGGCAACCTCGCGGGGTACCAGCCACCGCCCGTCGACGAACTGCGCGACCTTCAGAACATCCTCCTCGCCGTCGGGCTCGAGCCAACTCATCCAGACGCTACCGTCGCCTCCGGACACCAGGTTTGGTGCCGCAGCTCTTGGCGAGGCGGGCGGGTCGGCCGGGAACACCTTTGTCTGAGCTGTCGCGGGAAGCACAAACAGTAGCCCGCAGAGCGTCATCAACCGAACTGAGAGCCGCCCAGGACGGGCGCGGCCGCGTTTCATCGTAGACATCGTCGTCTCCATACTGCTCGTGCAAGCCAGGCCAGTTCGCTGCAGTTGCCTGGCCCGTAGCCGCCTTCTTCAATCATCTTGACCGCGCCTGGCCTTCTCCAGCGTCAGGAGGAAGCCGAGTGCGGGATCCTTGATTTGTGCATGATGTAGCTCCGACCAGCGGTCCCGTAGCAGACGCTCTAGAAATGAAGCTATGTGGCCAAGTGCAACCTGCCGATAGCCGGACGTTCGCTGCTCAACCTGTGACCCGAAGGCGAAAAGGCGCACGCGATGGCCCGCAGCGACCTGCACCTCTCCTCGACGCCTGAGTTCTCGCGAAGCCGAATCGGCCTCCTCCGGGGAACAGCAACCGAACCGCCGCATGGCCGCAGCAAGCACGCTCGGGTTTCGAGCCCCCTTGTTGAGGCTGGCCCGCCCCTCCTTGATTTCACCGATCAACATCTCGTTCCTTCCTCGGTCGCAGGCGAGTACCGGATCCGGCCTCACGGATCGATCACTCACGATGCGCCGCGTGCCGGCCTTCGCGTGCTCATCCGCAAGCCGAAAGGCGAGCACATCGAGATCGGTCACCGCGCGATTCTGCGTCCGAAGAACCTCGATCATCGGCACCTCGGTGATGGTGAAGTACCCGTTGACACGGAGATACGCCTGAACGAGGGCGACCGCGTTATCCATCGCCGTACCTCATGTACCGAAGAAGCCGGCCGTGCGCGATCCCCAGTCGAGCCCAGGAATCACTGGCCAGACCAGCGGGTTGGGAGCGGTCTGCCATCGGCAAACATCCCGATTCGAGCCCGCGTACATACCTTCGGACTGCCTGAGTCAGTTGGTACCCCGGCCAGCCGTGCATGCGCCGGAGCATCGGCAGGCGCAACATGCGACCAACCTGAACGACCAAGGCCCTTTCGTGATCGACAGGCCGGAAGTAGTGCAGCACCGGATACTGACCGTGGGCCTGAGCGATCTCGAAGAATCGGCGGGAAGCCGTCTGGGCCCAAGCTGCCACTTCCGGCGACTCGAACCCGACTCGATCACCGTCCTCCGTGCCTCGAGAGTATTCAAGAAGGGTCGCGAGCTCGACTGCGAGGACCTGCTCCTTCGCGACATGCTGGTACACCGCTAGTAGGTAGGCCGTTGCCACCGCGAACAGTGCGAAGCCACTCATGGCAGCAACGACAGTCAGCAGACGAAGGCCTGGCGACGACGGAACGACGTCGCCCACTCCCAAGGTCGACACGACGTAGCCGCTGAAGTAGAGGACATCAGACCAGCCCAGTTCCTCGATGAGGCCGGAGGAGAGATCTGCTCTGTATGGGAAACAGACGAACGCGAACCCCAGGACGAGCCACAAGCCCCAAGATCCGACACTCAGCACGGCGATCAGAGGACCGCCGAGCGACAGCATCCTCTGGTTCAGCGGCTCTGGGAGATACCCGCTGGCCCAGCGGAAGAGGTGCCACAGGGCTCGGTTTTGCCTCCGATGAACAGGTCCGCCGTGGCGTCGCGGATGAAAGACGGTGAGCAGAACGTCATAGAAAAGAAGCGCAAGGACTCCCGCGCCGACCACCGCGAAGAGTGACTCAATTCCGACCGATGTCACGAAGAATCCTCCATTTCGAGCGCCGACATGGTCGGGCCGCCGCCGCACTCTTCGTGTCGGATCTCGAGCGGATACCCTCTGACCACAGGCGGAACCAACTACTCCGGGCCAGCGCCGATCCCACTCACCAAGAGCGCTCCACCCGCGACGCCGAGGAGGGCCGGCACAAACGAGCCCGCGCCGAGGAGCAGCGACGCCGCTGAGAGGGCGACGACCAAGACAGACCATCCGCGTCGCTGGCGAGGGCGCTTCCAGGCCAAGACAGTGCTCGCCAGGATTGCGAGTCCGAAGAAGAAGCAGGGCCATGGACGTCCCATGTGGCCCAGCACGGGTGCCGCCATGAGCCACAGAGATCCAAGGCCCGCCAGTACCACTCCCACAGCAACCGGCGCTGCTCTTCGCGTCTCGTCCATTGCTACCTCCTAGACTCCCATTTCAAGATCTTAGTAGTCGGGCATTGACCGCAACGATGACTGTCGACAGGGACATCAGACCGGCACCCAGCGCAGGCGAGAGCACGATCCCCCACGGCTGGAGGACTCCCGCCGCAAGGGGAATGGCAACGATGTTGTACCCAGTGGCCCACCAGAGGTTCTGCACCATCTTGCGGTAGGTCGCGGCGGCCAGCGCCACGATGCTCGCGACATCTCTTGGATCCGACCGAACGAGGACAATGTCGGCCGACTCGATGGCGACGTCGGTGCCGGCGCCGATGGCGATCCCGACATCGGCGACGGTAAGGGCCGGCGCGTCGTTCACACCGTCACCCGTCATTGCCACGATCCGGCCGCTCTCCTGGACCTCGCGAACCTTCTCGGCCTTCTCGTGCGGCAGAACCTCGGCAAAGTACCCATCGAGGCCCAGGTCTTCGGAGACCCATCGCGCCACTGCCTCGGCATCCCCTGTGAGCATCATCGAACGGATCCCCAACGACTCGAGCCGAGCCAGCGCCTCGCGTGACTCCTCTCGGATCACATCAGCCAAAGCGATCGCTCCGATCGGCCGGTCATCCTCGAGGAGGTGGACCACGGTCTTTCCTTGATCGGCTACCTGCTGGACTCTTGGATCGCCGAGCTCCACGCCATGTTCCCGCAGGTAGCCCGGGCTGACGACTTTCAGGCTCCGCCCCTCAACGAGGGCCCCGGCGCCCTTCCCAGGAATTGCGGTGAAGTTCTTCGGGGCGGCGAACTCGAGCTGCCGCTCCTCTGCAGCGCGGACGATCCCGGCGGCAATCGGATGTTCCGACTGGCTTTCCAGCGAGGCGGCGAGCCGGACCAGCTCATCCTCCTCGAGGCCGCCAATGGGAATGACATCCGTAACGCCGAAACGCCCTTCGGTCAGTGTTCCGGTCTTGTCGAAGATCACGGTCTGGAGCTCGCGCGCTCGCTCGAAAGCCGAGCGATCTCGAATCAGGAGACCGCTCGAGGCCGAGAGTGCCGTCGAGACCGCAACCACTAGCGGGACGGCAAGGCCGAGGGCGTGGGGACAGGCGATGACCATCACGGTGACCATCCGCTCCAACGCGAAGTCGAACCCCTGTCCCACCACGAGCCAGGTAGCGAGGGTGAGCAGACCGACTCCCAAAGCAGTGTAGGTCAGCCACGAAGCCGCACGGTTCGCCAGATCTTGTGTCCGAGACCGAGACTCCTGCGCCTCACGGACCATCGCGACTACTTGGGAGAGGTACGTTTCTTCCCCCGTCCTTGCGATCTCGAACGTAAAGGACGAATCGCCATTCACAGATCCGCCGATCACCTCATCCCCGACGCCACGCTCCACCAGTCGACTCTCTCCAGTCAACATCGACTGATCGAGCGAAGACTGGCCTTCAACCACCACGCCGTCCGTCGGTACCTTCTCACCAGGCTTCACCAGAACTCTCTGTCCCGCCACCAGACTCGCTACCGCGACCTCTCGCGTCGAACCGTCGTCTTGCACGAGATGAGCCGTAGAGGGCATGAGCTGGACGAGTGCCTCGAGAGCCCGGGAGGCCCCCATCACCGAGCGCATCTCGATCCAGTGCCCCAACAGCATGATGTCGATCAGGGTGACCAGTTCCCAGTAGAAAACCTGGCCCGCAAGCCCCAAGGCAACCGCGGTGCTGTACGCCCAGGCCACCGAGATCGCCATGGCGATCAGCGTCATCATTCCTGGGCTGCGCTTGCCGACCTCTCGGAAGAAGCCACGGAGAAATGGCCACCCGCCGTAAAAGAAGACGACACTCGCGATGAGAGCCTGGACGTAGCCGTCGGCTGGAAACGCGAGGGCCTCTTCGAGGCCGAGCAGCCTCTGAATCATCGGCGCCAGCAAAAGCACCGGAAGGGACAGAGCCAAGGACACCCAGAAGCGACGCCTGAAGTCGGCGATCATCTGACCGTGATCATGTCCCTGGCTCGCTCCGGAGCCGTGCTGGTGTCCTGCTGCGCCGGGAGACTGACCGTCGCTGTGATGCCCGTGGGCGCCAACCGGTTCCGCTTCGCTCGGTCCGACTCTTCGATCGTTCATGCTGCTCCTTCCGGTGTTGTGTCCGCGGAGACGGATCGGTGCCAGGTGAAGTGCTCGTAGACTCCCGCCCAGTAGCCGCCGAAGCCGGCCGCGAACAGGAGTTCCTCCAACGGGAGTCCAAGAACGAAGATGCCCGAGAGCACGTCGAGTTTCCAGACGCGCTCGATGAAACCCGGCGCCATCGCCTCGAGCCCCAAGAGGTAGATGAGGTAGTAGCAGGTGAAAATGAGGGCTCCGAGCACGGAGTTCCGCAGCAGATCCGGGCGACAGAGAATGGTTGCGGCTACCCCAACGAACATCGAGCCGATGCCCGCATAGATCGCGTTCCAGGGCAAGAGCCACAGAAACGGAAAGGCAATGAAGGGCATCGCCATCGCCCAACGATGAAAACGGTGCCTGGCGGAGCCCCGCTCCTGTTTCGATACCGCTTGGGCCCGTCGTCGGGTCGCCACGTTGACCACAACCGCCGCCACGCCTCCGATTCCGAAGCAGAAGATCAGGCTCTCGATGTCGAAGCCGGTGGTTTGCGCGAGTCCGAAGAGGCTGGGAGGATTCCAGTATTCCGGTACGAACAGCGGTTCAGTCAATCCGAAGGGCATCGTGAAGAGGCTCGCCCACAACATCGCCTTTCTCTGCGTTGAGAACGAGACCCAAAGAAACGCCCACGGAATCAGGAACGCGACCGACCACGCGAACCACACATAGGAATCAGAAATCATTCGTCCTCCTCCGCGACGGAAATAGGGTGGGAGCGACAGCACTCTGGAAGCTGGCTGCGAACCCACTCGAGCGCAGCGAGCGCCTTGACCGAAAAGTCGCCCTCGCTGACGACTTCGTGGCGTTGCGGGTGACCTTCCCAGGCCTGCCAGATCTCTTGATCGATCTTCGCTGCCTCTTCCGCACTTTCGATGCGAAGCGCGCTATTCACGTAGCCGCCCTTCGCTGCGGGTGTGCGTAGATGAATCACCGCGCGATATCTCGCCAGCTCCTGCGCTCGAGTGACTTCGAGCCTCTCGAAGTAGCCGGAATGCGCACCGGGCCAATAGGCGAGTCCGTCAAGCGTGCCGCGGTCACAAAGAACGATTGCGGCTTGCCGCTCCTCCGCAACCCAGGTCTCCAACTGGCGCTGCACATGAAAGATTGCTTGCTGGGCGGCACGCCGGGCCGGCGTAGAATCTAGCCGCGGAAACCCGCCGCCGAACACGATGCTTGCTGCCTCGGGCAGAATCGTCACGTGCTCACAGAAGACCCGTCTCGCCAATTCGAGGATCGCCGTCTTGCCGGCCCCGGGCCCGCCGGTGATGACGATGAACACCGGCGAGTGTTCCTCGCTTGCGCAACCACAGGCCAAGTAGCCAGCGCCTGGGAGCTTCATACCAACCTCATCCCTCGCACCAGCGAGTCAAAACCGAGGCTTCCGGCCCCCCCACTAGGGGCTTGCCGTGTCATGTGCTGCTCGCGGTCTTGGACCTACGTTCCGCGCGGTGAAGGAAGACGTTGTAGAGCGGAACCCAAACGAGCGCGAAGTACCAGCCATAGGCGTAGGTCTCGACCAAACCCAAGACGAAGGTGCCAGGGCTCAACCAGGAGAAGCCCGGCAGGAATCCCTGCCAGTGCTCATACATCGCGAACTTCGGCACGAGCAGATCAAAGCCGACACAGACCACGAACGTCAGAACGAGCAGGATGCTCGTCGAGTGACCAACGGCGGATATCGAGATTCGATTGCGCACGACAAAACTCCTCTTCGCGCCATGCGGCGCGTCAGTGGTTACAGATAGGACTCGGGGTGACGCTTGAAGCGCTCCCGGCAGTCCTCCGAACAGAATCGGATGATTCGCGTCTCATGTTCCAGCAGGAACGCATCGTCGCTGCCCACACGCATGCCACAAACTGGGTCGGAATCTTGCAGCTGTAGCCTGCGCACTTCGGTGTCGCCTTCCTGCGGCGCAAGGCCGTGGACCATGCGACCACCGCAACCCAAGCGCATGAAGACGTAGAACACAAAGGCTAGAACCAGTAAAGTAGCGACAAACTCCATTCTCGTTTCTCCCAACTACCAATTGCAGATCGGCTCCTCGCGGCTTCATGAGAGGAGCGAAGATTCGACTCTTCTGAGTGGCCGTGGAAACCAGCGCGGAGTTTGTTCCGCGTACCTGCTCCATTCCTCACCGAAACCTCGCGCGGCCTCCCGCTCCTCGCGATGCGCAAGACGGACGTACACAGCCACGAGCACCGGGAACATCAGCAGCGTGACGAGCGTCGGCCACTGGAGTAGAAATCCGAGCATGATCACGACAAAGGCCACATATTGAGGATGGCGGACCCTCGCGTACGGCCCAGACGTAGCTAGGCGACCTTCCGTCTGCGCCCGATAGAGCACCCTCCAGGAAGCCGAAAGAAGGAAGAACCCGGACACGATCACCACGGTGCTCAAGACATGAATCGGATTCCAGTGAGGATCTCCATCGAATCCTAGGAGCCGGAACCAGAGGTGGCCTGCGTCGTGGCTGAGGAAGTCCACACCCGGATACCTGGCCTGCAGCCATCCCGACAGCAGGTAGATCGTCAGCGGGAAGCCGTACATCTCCGTAAACAGCGCGACCACGAAGGCGGAGAATGAGCCGAGAGTTCGCCAGTCCCTCCGAGAGCGAGGCTTGAAGAAGCTGAAGGCAAAGAAGATGAAGATCGCCGAGTTCAAGACCACCAATGGCCAGAGTCCGTACGCCGGCACAGCTTGAGCGTGACTCATGACGGACGATCCCCAGGATCGTCGCCCTCCGGTCTCTCTCTGTGGTGAGCATGCCCACCGTGCATACCGAAGTGCAGGAGCGGGCACGCCAGGAGGAGCAGCCACGGCCAATTGCCAAGCAAGTGGACTCGATGTTCGCCCCACAAGAAGAAGCCGGCAACGGTTGCGAAGGTCAAAGCACCCAACCAGAGGTAGACCGCATTCCTCGGCCTCGTGGGGCCGGAATCATGATGTTTCAAGGACGTTCCTCCTCGTCTTGGTCGTCAATTTCGTCCTTCCCGCCGAGCGCTGCAGAGCCAGAATCCCCCCGAACGTCCTGCCAGCGCAGCCGGATCTCAGCGGCGGAACAGTAGAGAACGGGCACCATCAACACGGTCACGAGCGCCAGGACCATGCCGCCAAACGACGGGATCGCCATCGGCACCATGATGTCGGCACCTCGGCCTGACGACGTGAGCACGGGAAGCAGGGCCAACATCGTTGCCGCCGACGACATCAAGGTCGCGCGCAAGCGGCCCTGGGCCCCATCCAAGGTTGCCTGTCGGATCTCCTCGACAGTTCCCGGTCTACGAGTGCGGAAGACCTGCTCGAGGTTGCTCGCCACCACCACTCCGTTGTCCGAAGCAATTCCGAAGAGCGCAAGGAACCCGACCCAGATCGCGACGCTCAGGTTGATCGACTGCATCTGGAAGAGCTCTCGCATGCCGACACCGAACGCCGAGAAGTCGAGAAACCACGGCTGCGCGTAGAGCCAAAGCATGAGAAAGCCTCCGGACCACGCGACCGCGATCGTCGAGAAGACAATCAAGGTTGTCGACACCGATTTGAACTGGAAGTACAGAACGAAGAAGATCGCAACCAGCGCGATCGGCAACACGATGGCAAGGCGCTTCGCGGACCGAATCTGGTTCTCGTAGCTGCCGGCGAAGGCGTAGCTCACACCTGCAGGGAGAACGAACTCTCCAGATTCGATCTTCTGCGACAGGTAGCTCTGACACTGCTCGACAACATCCACCTCCGCGTAGCCAGGCTTCATGTCGAACACGACGTAGCCCACGAGGAATGTGTCCTCGCTCTTGATGTTTTGCGGCCCTCGCACGAACTCGATGTTGGCCAGCTGGCGCAGCGGGACCTGAGCGCCGTCGGCTGCTGGTACGAGGATCTGCTCCAACGACTCGACCTGGTCTCTGAGCTCGCGCAGATAGCGCACCCGTACCGGGAAGCGCTCGCGTCCTTCCACGGTCGTTGTCACCCCCATGCCGCCGATCGCGACCTCGATGACATGCTGCACCGACCGCACGTCAACGCCGTGGCGAGCAATGGCTCTTCGGTCGATATCGATTTCGAGATAGGGCTTGCCGATGATTCGGTCAGCGACCACGGCGCCAGCTTCGACGGAGGGCACCTCCTTCAGGTAGCGCTCGATCTCGAGCCCCACCTTCTCGATCGCTTCCAGGCTGGGGCCCTTGACCTTGACACCCATCGGCGCGCGCATTCCGCTCTGCAACATGACAATGCGTGCGTTGATTGGCTGCAGCTTCGGTGCAGTCGTGACGCCCGGCATCTCGGACACGTGGACGATCTCGTCCCAGATGTCGTCCGGTCGACGAATGTGATCGCGCCACTGACGGAACGGCCGCCCTCGACGATCGGGTATCAGCTCACCGTTCTCGTCTCGAAGAAACTCTTGCTGTTCAGTATCGAACGCAAACCGAAGACGGCGTCCGTCTTTGTCCGTCCTGTACTCGGGTAGATAGTTGATGATTGTCTCGAGCATGGCGATCGGCGCCGGATCGAGAGCACTGTCGACTCTGCCCAGCTTCCCAGCGACCGTTTCGACCTCGGGAATTGCGGCGACCGCGCGATTCTGTTTCTGCAGGACATCGAGGGCTTCGCCGATCGAAGCATGTGGCATCAGCGCCGGCATGTAGAGGAAGGACCCCTCATCGAGCGGCGGCATGAACTCTTCGCCCAGACCCGGAAAAGTGCGTGACACGGCTCCAACCAGTCGGGATTCGCTCACCATGTCGGGCAGCCAGCCTAGGAAGGCGTCGGACCCGCGCCAGACCATCATGCCCACCAGAAAGACACCGAGCGAGCCGACGAGAAACGGCGCTTTGCGGCGGAGACACCAACGCAGCAACGAAGGGAAGGAGCGCTTGTACCACTCGATCAGCAGAAGCATCGAGCCGATGATGAGCACGACGAAGAGAAAGTTGCGTGCGAACCCACGGTCTACTCCCAGAGGGAGCCAGTGCCGGGTCAAGAAGAGACTCACCACGAGTGCCGTCAGAACATTCAGCCCGCTGGTGAAGTGCGATCGTGCACCGTCGGGAATCCTCTCGTAGAGGAAGCCAACGGCGGCTGCCGCGATGAGGATTGCTCCGATCCACCACTCGAGAAGGAGGGCAGCCACCAGACCGGCAAGACCGAGAGCTCCTAGCAGGAACTGCCGCGTGGCACGTAGCCGTATGCGCGCGGTGAAAAGAACATGTGCAGCCGGTGGCAACATCGCCAGAGCGACCACCAGCGACGCAATCATCGCGAACGTCTTGGTGAAGGCGAGAGGCTTGAACAGCTTGCCCTCCGCCGCCTGCATCGTGAACACCGGCAGAAAACTGATCACGGTGGTCAGTAGCGCGGTCAACACTGCACTTCCCACTTCTGTCGAGGCCTGGTACACGACGGCACTGGTGTCTGCCTCTGGCCCTGCCTTCTCTAGGTGCCGGAGAATGTTTTCGCAGAGGAAGATGCCCATCGTCACCATCGAGCCGATGGCGATCGCGATACCAGAGAGAGCCACCAGGTTGGCCTCGACACCGAAGATCTTCATCGCGATGAAGGTCATCAGTACCGAAAGGGGCAGCATGGCGGAGATCAACAGAGAGCTGCGCAGGTGCATGACCATTAGAAGGATGACGATCATGGTGACGAAGATCTCGTCGATCAACGCGCCGCTCAGCGTTCCGAGAGTCTCGTAGATGAGGCCTGATCGGTCGTAGAAGGGGACGATTCGTACCTGACTCAGGGTGCCGTCATCGAGCGTCTTTCGCGGCAAGCCTGGCGCAATCTCGGCGATCTTTTCCTTCAGGCTGTTGATGGTTGCCAGAGGATTCTCGCCGTACCGCACAACGACCACACCACCAACCGTCTCCGCCCCGCCCTTGTCCAGGGCGCCGCGGCGTCCTGCTGGTCCTAGGTGGACCTCGGCAACATCCTTGATGTACAGCGGTACGTTGTCCGTCATCCTGATGACGCTGTACTGGATGTCCTCGAGACTCTCGATGAATCCGAGACCGCGAATCACGTACTCGACTCGATTGATTTCGATACTGCGAGCGCCGACATCGATGTTCGAGCGCTGCACGGCCTGGAAGACCTGCTGCAATTTCACGCCGTGAGCGCGCATCGCGTCGGGATCGACGTCGATCTGATACTCCTGAACGAAGCCTCCGATCGATGCCACCTCCGACACACCGGGCACTGACATCAACGAATAGCGCACATACCAGTCCTGAATCGTGCGTAGTTCGTGCAGGTCCCAACCGCCCGTCGGTCGTCCCTCGGAGTCCGCCCCTTCGAGCGTGTACCAGAAGATCTGGCCCAGGGAGGTCGCATCTGGACCGAGCGAGGGCTGCACCTCTGCAGGGAGAGTTCCCGTGGGCAGGCTGTTCAGTTTCTCCAGGATGCGTGACCTCGACCAGTAGAACTCGACGTCATCTTCGAAGATGATCAAGATGGTCGAGAAGCCGAACATCGAGTAGCTGCGTATCGTCTTCACCTGCGGCAGACCCAGCAACGAGACCGTCAGCGGATATGTGATCTGATCTTCGACGTCCTGCGGTGACCGGCCCATCCACCTCGTGAAAACGATCTGCTGGTTCTCACCGATGTCCGGGATGGCATCCGTGGCCACAGGATTGCGCGGGAGACCGCCGAGCTGCCAGTCGAAAGGAGCAACTGCGGCTCCCCAAACGATCACGGCCAACACCCCGAGGCCGACGACTAGCTTGTTCTTCAGACACGCCGCGACCGTGCCGGCAACGAGGCCATCGAAGACCGAGCCGCTACCACCGGCGCCGGGACTAGGTGACGACTGCGTCATCGATCCCCCTCACCGTGGGCATGAGCAGGCGAAGGGCCGCCGCCCTCCGGATTCATCATGCTGGGCTTGGCCTGAATCTGCAGCGCACTGTCGAGCTTGAAGTTGCCGTTGACAACGACTCTCTCGCCCTCCACCAGCCCGTCCTCGACGAGGTAATAGCCACCCGCACGGGGTCCCAGAGTCACTTCGCGTCCCTCGTAGCTCCCCGGGCGACCCTCGACCTGAACGTAGACGACCGCGCGTCTTCCGGTCAGGAGCGGAGCTGATGCCGGGATCACGAGCGGCGTCTCGTCCGCATCGCTCCCGTCCTCGACGTAACCGAGCCTTTCGGCGGGAACGAGAGGAGTACCGCAGATAGGGCAGACACCGGGCCGGGAGCGAACGATCTCGGGATGCATCGGGCTGATCCACTTGCCCACGAGATCCGAGCTCGTCACCTTGCCGCTGGCAGTGAGCTGCGGCTGGACAACCGCGCGCACGAACATCTCCGGCTTGAGCCGGCCATCCGGGTTGGCCACCTGCACCCGCACCTTCACGGTCCGCGTCGCGGGATCGAGAACGGGGTCGATGAACGAAATCCGACCTCGAAAGATCTCTCCGGCAAATGCTTCGATCTCGAGGTCTACGGGCTGGCCGTAGCGCAGCCACTCGAGATCAGACTCGTAGGCATCCAATAGCACCCAGAGGTGCGAGAGATCTGCGATGGTGTAGATGCGCGTGCCAGTTTGCACGTACATCCCTTCCTGGGCGTTCTTGTGGATGACGATCCCAGTCAACGGTGAATAGATCGTGAGATGCTCCTGCGGCACGCCTCCCGCTTCGATGCGAGCGATCTGCTCGTTCGTCAGCCCCCAGAGTCTTAGCTTCTCGCGAGATGATTCCACCGTAGTCTGAACGCGCTCACGAAGGACCGACACATTGCTGTTCTCCAAACTCTTGGCCGTCCGAATCGCCTGAATCATCTCTTCCTGAGCGGCGAGCAGCTCAGGACTGTAGAGGTAGACCAAGTGGTCCCCCTTGTTGACCCTGGCTCCCGTAAAGTCGATGTACAGGCGGTCGAGTCGACCCGGGACATAGGCCGAGATGTATGCCAATCGGGTCTCGTCGTAGGCCAGTTTGCCGACCATGCGGACCTCGGCCCCGACGTGCCGCCGCTCAACTCGAGCCGTCTGGATCTCAGCGAGTTTCTCCGCTGCCGCCGTCAGGCGGATCTCGCGTGGCCCGAGTTCGCCGTGTTCTCCGGGGGACCCGTCTGCACTGTGCTCTTGGGCCCCTCCTGGACCAGCCGCGTGATCAGGCGGCTCCGTCGTGTAGCCTCCGCGCAGGAAGTAGCCGAGAGTCAGTGCCGTCACGAAGACGATGGCGAATACACCCACTTGGCGATTCATGGCTGGTCTCCTTGCGCGGGCCTAGAGGCCAGAGGCCGGCCCGCGAGCATCTCGATCTCGGCGAGGCGCTGTTCACGATCTACGCGGCTCCGTTCGAGCGCCAACTGGAGCTCGAGAAGCTGGCGTTGCGCGTCGATGACGTCGAGGAAGCTCTCGTTGCCAGCTTCGTATCCCTGTTGCGCCACTTCGAGCGACGCTTCAGCCAGCGGGACCAGAGTGTCGCGGAAGAGGTCGATCTTCCGCTCCGCGTCGTGAAACTTGAAGAGCACCAGTTCGAGGCGTGATTCGAGCGCAAATCCGAGGCCTTCTCGCTTCTGACGCGCCTCTTCGCGTCGATGTTCAGAGTCGCGAACCGCCGCCCTGTACTTGGATCTCCAAATGGGCACCGTCATAGAAACCTTGGCGACCAATGGGTCCTTGCCACTGTCAGCAAGGAGGGGGTTGATGGCTTCGCCAGTGTCGACCCAGTCGAGACCAAACGCGAAGTCCGGCCGAAAACTCAGGCGGGCCAGGTCAACAACCCGCGCGTTGCGATCGACCTCATGGTCGAGAGCAAGCAACTCGGGGTTCCCGTCCGATAGAGACGCAAGAGCCTCTTCATCATCGACTTCGAGCGTCCCCGGAATCAGCTCTCCCGGCCAGCTGACAGGCGACGAGGCCGGCCTGCCCAACGCAGCATTCAAGCGGGCAACCGCCGGGCTCCGCAGAGCACTGAGCGATTTCAGTTGATCATCCAGTCTGCCCAGCTCAACCTGAGCCTTGACGACCCCTGAAACCGGAGCGCCAACGGTGAAGTTGGCCTGCGCCACGCTCTCGAGGTGCAGCAGCAAAGCAATGTTGTCTTCGGTAGTCGCGATCGCTCGTGCCAGGTAATACAGCTCGTAGTAGGCATCTTTCACGGCGAAGAGAACCTGAACCCGCGCGGCATCGTAGGCCTTTTCAGCGACTCGAGCGGCTTCGCGAGCGACCTGCCGCCGCACTCGGAGCTTGCTCGGCCAAGGCACGCCTTGGGTCACGCCAAGCCGGTTTTTCTGCGGACCGACCCGCGTTTCAACCGACTCGATGAAGTGACCGAAGTGGAGTCTCGGATCAGGGAGCACCCCCACCTGATCGACCCGTTGAAGCGCCGCCTTCCACCTTTCTCGTGCAGCCTCCAGCCGAGGGCTGCAGGTCGTGGCGAAGCTAATGAAGTCGTCAACTCGCGTGCTCACCGCGAGCTCGTCACTTCCGCAACGGTCTTCTGAGGACCCAGCCTCCGCCTCGGAGGTGCCTTGTGCCCAGATGCCAGTCGAGACAACGAGGAGGGCCAGCATTCCTGCAGTCGCCGGGCGCCTCACGACGGACCATCCGCCACGACGACTGAGGTCGGGCCGAAAGAAGTCGTGCTGCTATCCAATCCATGTGCCTGGAACCGTACGACCTTCGACCGCGAGGGCAGCAACCTCACCAGCCCAACGATGCCCTCTTCCGGCGCGAGAAGTCGAACGCTCACTTGCGCCTCCGGGGTCCCGTTCTTGGACCGCCGACCGCATGGCGCTCGATCGTCTCTGCCACGGCCACAAGGAAACCTGGCGTGACATCCGCGTCGCCAAGCTCCGTGGCTGCAAGTAGGTAGAGCTCCATAGCTAGCCTTCGAGGATCCAAACATGTTGCTGTGCCTTCGAACTCATCTCGTAGAGACTCCGCAAGGGCGCGTCGTAGCCGGCTGTAGACCGCCGCCACGAATCGACCTTCGACTCCGCGCTGGCCGAGATGGGACCTGAAATCAACCTCGAGTGCTTTCATCAGCTCGCGGGTACTTCTCTCCAACCCGCTATTCGGCGAGCGCGACATCTCGCTCGGTGAGTGCAAGGACCAGGCCACCGATGCCGTAACGACCGGATACACGAGTTTCCTGACCGTCGGCGGCATCGCAAGGAGGCTCAGGGCAGCTTCACCTCGCAGAGATGCACGAAAGTCCCGCTCGAGCCTTGCAAGAGTGCAAGAAGCTCGGGCTACAGCGAGCCGCCGTCAAGGCTCGACGCGGTCGGCTCAGTCCTCACCCTCGGCGTTCTGCAGTCGGCGATAGAGCGTCGATGGATTGATGCCGAGGGCTCGCGCGGCTTCTTCGCGGTTCCCCCCAGTTGTCGCCAACACCCGTCGGATGTGCCCGAGCTCGAACTCTCGGACGCGCGACTTCAACTCCAGGTTCTGGGCAGTACCCCTCTCGGCCTCTCCGAGGTTGAGAAAGTCAACGCTGGTGAGTGGGCCCGAATCCGCGAGGAGCACAGCCCGCTCGAGAGCGTTCTCGAGCTCTCGCACGTTGCCCGGCCACGACGCCTCGCTGAGCCTTCGCAGAGCACTGTCGTCAACGTCGATCTGTCGCTTCAGTCGGGCTCGAATACCGACCATCAGATGATCGACCAGCTCAGGAACATCGGAAAGGTGCGCGCGGAGCGGTGGGAGTTCGATTTCGACGACAGCGAGCCGATAGTAGAGGTCCTGCCGGAACTTGCCCGACTCCATCAGCTCGCTCAGGTCTCGGTGGGTTGCGGCCAGCAACCGGAAGCGGGTCGGGATCGGTCGAGTCCCGCCAATCGGCAACAGCTCGCCACTTTCGAGTACGCGGAGAAGCTTCGGCTGCAGATCGAGCGGCAGGTCGCCGATTTCGTCCAGAAAAAGGGTCCCACCTCGTGCAACCTCCAACAGGCCTGGCTTGTCGCTGGTTGCTCCGCTGAAGGCTCCCTTCCGGTAGCCAAAGAGCTCGCTCTCAACCAGGTCTCGGGGAAGCGCCGCACAGTTCACCGCGACGAAAGGAGCCGTATCGGCATGGCCTGCTTCGTGAATCGATCTCGCCACAACCTCCTTGCCGGTGCCGGTCTCTCCAGTGATCAGAACGGGACTCTCCACCGCCGCAACTCGACGAATCAGGTCCCGGACGGATCTCATTTCGGGACTGCTTCCGACGAGTCGGGTGGATTCCTCAGCCTGCGACACGGCGCGGCGGAGGAAACGCAATTCACGGTTGGTCTTGCGATGGTTCAGCGCCCTGCCGATCTTCGCGAGGAGCTCTTCTTGCTGAAGTGGCTTGAGCAAGTAGTCCACCGCGCCGTTTCGAAACGCTGCGAGTGCCGTATCGAGCGATCCATACGCCGTCATCATCAGAATGGCCACGGTCGGGTTGTCCTCTACGACCCGTTCGACCAGCTCCACGCCATCCATCCCCGGCATCGACAGATCACAAAGAACCAAGTCCGGCTCATCAGCACGGATCTCCTCGAGCGCCGCCTCGCCGCAATCCGCTGTTCGGCAGTCGAATCCCAGATCAGACAGGAGTTCGGCCAGATCCTCGCGCAGATCCTCTTCGTCATCGACGATCAAGAGCGAGTGGCTCATGGCATCACCTCGGACGTGTGCTGCACACCACTGCCCTCCAGCGGAAGGATGATCCGGAAGCAGCTCCCGCCGGCCGGGAGGGTCTCCACCTCCAGTGACCCGCCGTGTCCATGAACGAGGCTTCTCGAAATCGCCAAACCAAGCCCGACCCCGCTCTCCTTGGTGGTCACGAACGGATCGAAAATCTGCTCCTGGAGCTCGAGTGGGACTCCGCTACCCGAGTCACGAACCTCGATCACGGCGTTCCCTCCGCTCACAGAGGACGTGACTGAAACTCGTCCACCATCTGGAGTGGCCTCAACCGCGTTGAGAAGCAGATTCAACACCGCTTGCACGATCTGATCGCGGACTGCCCACACTGTGGCGGATGGCTCGGCCAAGTCATCCTCTATCTCGACCTTCAGCCCTCGCTCGTCGTAGCGAACCAGACCCAAAGCCTCCGCGATGATGGCGTTCAGCGAACACGCTCTCCAGTCTGCTGGGGGCATCCGAGAGAAGCCGGAGACGTTCTTGATGGTCCGGTCGATGCGCTCGACCTGAGCTTTCAGCACATCGAGGCTCTCGTGGACGAACTGGTCGTCGCGACGCCGCTCCAGGCGGTTCAGCCGAGCCATCAGCGAAGCGAGGGGATTCCCGATCTCGTGAGCAATACCCGCAGCGAGTTGCCCGAGAAGCGCAAGCTTGCCGGCACGAAGTGCATCTGCTTCCAGCGTCTTCCTCTCGGTGATTTCCTCCATGACCTCCACGACCTGGACACAGCGCCCCGTCTCGTCCAGCAGCGGCTCCGCCAAGTGCCTGAAGACGCGGGTTGTCGCTCCCGAGACGGTCCGCTCGACTTCGCTCGGCTTGCCGGTCTCGAAGGTCAACTGCGCGACGCAAACGGAACAACCGCCCTTGGCAGCCAGTAGGGGGCAGGTCTCTCCAGCCAGCTCGCTGCCGCCTACCCATCTCTTGGCGCGTCGGCTCCGCCAGGACAAGGTGACCTCGGGATCCACGACGAGCATGCCCAGCCCCGCAGCGTCGACCACACGCTCCAGGCGTTCATGTTCCCTCACGGCCTCGTTTGCAGCATGGAAGGCTCGCGCTTCGCTCGCCCGCAGCCGGCTCGTCAGAAGCGCCGTCAGGTAAAAGGACACGAGCATCAAGACCAACAGCGACGCGGTCTTCCCAGCAACGAACGCAGGCTGGTGAGCCGCATGACCCGGAGACATCGAGGTCTCGTGCGGAAAGAGATCGAACGTTACGTGCGGCAGCAGCCCGGTCGCCTCGCCCGCAGCCAGTAGGCAGAAAAGTGCACACCCAAACACGGTCAGCAGGAACGCCTTTCGGGCGGAGAGCAGCGTGGCTCCCACAATGGTCGGGAAGACGTACGAAAGGTAGAGCGGATTTTCCACCCCTCCGGAGGCGCTGAGAAGTCCCGTGACGACCACGAAGTCGAGCGCCAGATGGCGGCTCAGGCGTCTTTCCAGCTCCTGGGCATCGCCAGCGCTTCTCGCTAGGACAGCGTTGGATGTCGTCAAAACTGCGATCCAGAACAAGAGAGGGAGCAAAGACGAGACCGGGAGTGCCTCGAGAACGAAGACTGCGAGCAAGCTCAAGCTGAGCACGACAACTGCCACGAGCCACCTGAGCCGGACCACCCACGTCAGTTGATCCACGATCCCAAGTCCCAACGGGCTGATCTCCTTCTCCGCGGAGGCCTCGACCTTCTTGCTGTCCCTGAGCAGCAGCGCGAACGCCACGCAACTCGCCAGTGCCAGCACAGCGAACGAGAGGATGTGGTCTAGGAGAGACATTCGGAGATCTTCATCGCACCAACGAAACGGAACACCGAGCCATGCCTACAGAGTCCGCGTGCGCTAACAAAGCCCGGTCGCCGACGGCTCGTGGCCACGCAAGCGGCGCCGTTGAACGACGTCCGCAGATTGAATTCTTCTTCACAGGCAGCTCTCCCATGACTTGAGGGGGCGGCTCCTCGCTGCCGAGCGAGGACCTAGAACCTGACTGAGACACCCGCGCCCAATCCGTAGTCGGAATGCCACTGGCCAACCAGGTCGAAGCTTCGGCTCAGCGTGTAGGAGAGCCTTGCCGCCCCCTCCCATTCCTCCGCCGTGTCGTACTCCGCCTCGAGTGCGAGACCAAGTCGTGGCGTCAGATGCAGCATCTTCTCGACACCGACTCGGAACTCGCCATCGCTGTCCACCCAAGCAAAAGATTCGACGTTGAGCGGAAGCACATAACGCAAGCCCAGGACTCCGCGGGGATCCTCGATCTCCTCGGCGTTCCCCTCGGCATCGACTCCGACAAACCATCGAAGGAAGCGATTCCGATAGCGATCCCATGTGAGAGTGGCCTCGCCCGACGTCTCCGCAACCCGTTCCCAGCCGATTTCCCAACCCAGAGTCAGAATGTTCCGCGAGTCGGACGTGGTGACCATGCCGACGTTCATGTGACTCAACGAATCGGACGAACCCCAAGCGTACCACGGATCGGCATACATGCGGTCTCGGATCGAGGCCACGTCTGGAGACGGCTCGAAGCTCTCATAGGAGACGATCCGCGCCATCCCGGCCTTCATGTGGTAGAGCAGGTGGCAGTGGAAGAACCAGTCTCCGACTTCGTTGGCGTCGAATTCGATCACCGTCGTCGACATCGGAGCGACGTTGACGGTGTGCTTGAGGGGAGACCGCTCCCCCTGACCGTTGACCACACGAAAGAAGTGTCCGTGCAGATGCATCGGATGATGCATCATCGTCCGGTTGATCATGATGAATCGAGCCACTTCGCCTTCCCGGATCCGAATGTCGTCGGACGCGGAGAGCGGCTTGTTGTTGAGGAACCACACGTAGCGTTCCATATCTCCATCGAGAGTGAGTCGCACCTCCCGAACCGGCTGATCGGCATCTAGGGCCGTAGGCTCGACGGCCCTCAAGCGATCGTAGGGTGGCCAAGGACGCTCAGTCCCGCCGTCCGTGGCGAGAGCCTTCCTGGAAGCGAGGTCGGTCCCGAGCCACCCGAACGCCTTTCCGAAGCGCTTCCCAGACCGATCTACGCTCCTGCCGTCGTGCTTCGAATCCTGCTCGAGATCTCCTGATGCATCGTGTGCGTGTGACGCCGAAGCGGGCCCATGCGTCTTCGAAGCCGGCCTTTGCGAGGCTTCATGATCCATGGATGCATGGTCGTGCTGACCCTCGGCGTCCTGTACCTGCATCGGGTCGGCCGAGGACGGCGTGCTGTCGGCTACACCGTGGTGGTCCATCGTGCCGCTTTCGATCTCACCGTGATCCTCGGACCGGGGTTCTCCCGCGCGATGGTGCATTGATTCGTGATCCGCTGCACCGTGGTCCATTGCACCGTGGTCCTCTGAGCCGTGATCCATCTGAGACGTCTGGGGCGCCTCGCCGTCGTCCACACGATCATGGTCGGACGCAGCGTGTGGGCTCTCGCCATGTCCCATCGACCCGTGGTCCATCGCACCGTCACCCATCGAACCAGAGCCCATGGAGCCGTGCCCCATCTCGCCATGCCCGTCCATGTTCATGCCGGGTTGATCGAAGCGCCCCTCTTCAACCCATCGATCAGGCATTCCCATCGACCCCGCAGGCGTCCAGGCGAAGATCCTCCGTGGATTCAGCTCAGTCATCATCGGCTCGTAGGAGTTTGGGTACGGGACGGTGGCGGCGTGGTGGCGCGAGCCGTCGCCCAGCCAGACGCTGGCGAAGCCCGACGCATCGTGCGACGTGGCTCGCAACTCCCACGACCCCTCCTCGGGCACCTTCACCAAGACGTCATAGGTCTCGGCCACGCCGACCAGCAGCCGTTGGATTTCAAAAGGCTCGACATCGATCCCATCCGCGCTGACCACGGTCATGGGGCCACCCGCGAACTCGACGTGGAAGTAGGTCGTTGCCGAACCGTCGATCAAGCGGAGGCGCACGGTCTCTCCTGCTTGTCCCGGCAGGCTGGACTCCGGCAGGCCGTTCGCCAGGAACCGGTCGTAGGAGACATCCGCGATGTCCATAGCGGGCATTCGCTGCAGTTCTCGTCGAAAGTAGTCGCCCAGTCGGCCAGCTCTTGCCGCGCCGAGAATGCTCTGGCCGATACCTCTCTGAAGCGCTGGCCATTCGTTGCCTCGACGAAGGTCACGCAGGACGCGATGCGGGTCGATGTCTGTCCAGTCGGAGAGCAGGACGACGTGATCCCGATCGGCCTCATCTTCGAGTCCTCCGGCAGGAAGGATCACGATCGAACCATAGACACCTCGCTGTTCCTGCAGAGACGTGTGTGAGTGGTACCAGTAGGTACCGCTCTGGCGGATCGGAAACTCGTAGACGAAGGTGCTCCCCGGTGCGATCGGAGGGAAGGACAGGTTGGGAACCCCGTCCATGCCCGGTGGAACCAGCAGGCCATGCCAGTGGATCGACGTCTCGACATCCATCCGGTTGTGCACCTTGATCCTTGCGGTATCGCCCTCGTTGAATCGAAGCGTCGGCCCCGGAATCCCTCCGTTGATCGTCATTGCACGCGCGGGGACCCCTGAGAGATTCACTTCACTCCAAGCGATCTCGAGCCCGATCTCTCGCACCTCGGCTCGCAGTGAGGAAGAGCTGAGGAACATCCACGCAAGCATCGTGGCGGCAAGCCCGACGGTCCTGGTTCCAGGCGAGGGCATCCCCATCACGGCTTCCTCCTCGATGACCAGTGCATGTGTCGAACACGATAGGTCCCGTCAGCCTCGATCAGCACGAAGGTGATCGTGCCCACGCTCTCAATTCGGGTCCCATCGTGCAACTCGATCAGGTACTCGATCGGCCAGGCCACCATGACCAGACTCTCATCGGACGCGCTGACGACTTCTGGATCCGACGTTGAGATCTCGAAGACATGAAACTCGGCCAACTCAGCACCGATGTGGTGAGCTCGGTAGTTCTGCCAGTCGCCCTCGGCCTTCCCGGATTCGAAGACCGAGGACTCAGAGGCGAACAACGCATCTGCTGCGTCGAGATCCTTGTTCTCTAGGGCCTCGAGGACCTGCCGAGAGACTGACACTGCGGAATCTTGAGAGGCTCGCACTGGAGCGGCGACGTTCAGGCAGGCGGCAACGACAACTGCTGCCACTATTCGTGTTTTGTTGGTGCTCATGTTGTTTCCTTTCGTTGAAAAATGCTGGAACTGCATCCCGTCCATGCTCAGGCCAGCGGTTGCACGAGAACTCGCACGATGCGAATCGTCCCCGTGCCGTTGAGCCGCAGCCCGCACGAACCGTCGGCCCCGGCCGCGATGTGACCGTGGGTGACCGTTCTTCCATCGATCAGGCCTTTCAAGTGTCGACCTGCGGACGACACCGCGATCGTGAAACGCTGGCCCGGTACTTCGGCCCGCTGCCGGTCTAATTCCTTCTCCTCACCTTCTCGTCGGTCCACGAGTACGGCGTCGCCTTCGTTCGAGAGTGAGAACCACCCGGCGTCATCGCCGGCTGCGTGATGGACGACGGCAACCGAGCCCTCGAAATCCAGCCACTCGATCTCAGCTTCCACCTGCACGTCGCCGAACGCTTCCGGAAACAGCAGGGTGATCGGCTCGTGCACGGACACCGTGAGTCCTTCGCCTTCGTCATCGAGGGGTATGAGGTGCTCGAAACCTTCATCAGGTATCGCCCGGAAGAACGAACTGAGGGCCGGACCGTCTCCACTCAGCGGTCGCCACTCCAGCGCACCGTCGTTGCGTGCGATCAGCCGGTCGCTCGCGGAATCCTTGGCCGCGACGGCCATGGCTTCCTCCGCATCGGACTCTGCGCCAACCTCCTGTTCGATTGGCGCGCGCACACCCACACCGTGCTCGTACACGAGAGCGCCTCCATGGTCTGCAGCGACCGCAACCAACCCCAACGCCGCTAGCCCGAGGACGAGCACCGTGCACCTCGCTCCGGTGTGAGCACCCAGAGAGGGCCGCAAGTGCACAAACAGTCGGATCGCCGCCACGGCCAGTAGCAGGTAGAGCGCATAGTGCGCCCAGTCGCTGTGCTCACCGATTCGTGGCTGGACCCTTGGTGGAACTCCCACCAAGCCATCGGCGGCGCGCCGACCCGCCCAAACCGCCACTGCTGCCGTGACAGCCGCGAGGGAGTACACCGTCGTAGCGGCGGAGCGCAGCCATTCCGTGCGCGCTGAAACCAGACCAGCGATTTCAAAACCGAGCGCGAGCGGCAGCAGCGCGATCGGAAAGTGCACGACCGCAGGATGAAGGTTCGGAAGCGCGGTCATCTCGAGAATCGAGTTGATCATCGGGCGGCCCTACTTGCTCTTGTCCGGCAGCAGATCACCGCAGGTGAGCATCGACTGGCCGTAGTAGGGGTTGCTGACCTCACCTTCCGGCTGCAGCCACGATCGCTTCGCCATGGGGCAGTACGCCACAGCCGGAAGCTCGACGACTGCCGCGGAGCGCCAGCGCACGAGAGGCTTTGTGAGTTCGTAAAAGGCCGTGCGCGCCGATTCGAGGTCCGTCGCGGACGCCAAGGCTTCGGCCGCGCTTCGAAGCGAAGGAATCAGCGACCGGATCTCCGCGACGTTTTCGGGCTTGACGCCAGCTCTCGTAGCGGACAAGTCAGTCTTCAACTCGTCGAGTGTGTCGATCATCGCCCTCGCATGGGCCACGATGCCGTCAGTGGTGTCGTTGATCAGCGCAAGGCGCGCCTCTTCGTATTGTCGTACGAGGTTCTCGAAGGCCGTTCCATCGCTGGCTGAGGCAGGCGGCAGCAACAGGAAGAGTGCCGAGATACAGACAAGAGTGCAAATCCGAAACTTGGTAGCGGTGCGAGACATCATTCTGGTTCCTTCGTCGGCGCCAGCTGGAAGTCGGCGTGGCGCCGTTGGTCATTTGGTCGTGTGTCGTCAGGTCGTTGTGCACGAGCGGTCGATCTGCGTCCGCCTCCAGTGGGATCGGGAAGCTGAACGAACACTAGGAGTCTCCGACCCTCAAGCGGCTAGGCAGCCGAGAACGGGGCCGCAAACGCAAGCCCATGCCGCGCGGCGGAACATGGCCACGAGACACCGCGCGACGGGCTCGCGCTGTCGGGCCGAGCTAGGTCAGGCCGAGGATCGACTGCAGAACCAGCGCCGCTTCTGCGAGGCCGGTGTCTGCTTGTAGGTGAGCTTCAAGCGCCACGAGAAGGATCGGCGCGCTCGGCTCACTCCCCAAGACTCAAAGCAACAGTGCGCCGTGAAGTCTGAAGAGGGGAGGGCCTGGATTCGCGAGGCCGGCTTGCAGATTGAGAAGTACCGCTGTCCTGGCGAACTCCTCCAGCTTGGCCCTCGGGCCCTCGGTGATGAGCGGATCGTACCCTCCGCTCCCCGCGCGAGCCAGCTCGCCTGACACCGCAGGGGACTCCGCCGAACAGCAGTTGTCCGTCAGCTCGGCCTTCGGGCCACTCGCAGCTAGGCCGAGAGACACTTCGGCGGGGTCGCTGCGCTGATCACAGTGTTCCGCCATACGAGAGTCGGTGGCGGCGCCGCGACTTGGGTGTGAATCGGCGCCCCTGACGAAGCCCCCCGGCTGCGAGCAAACGCCAAACACGCACTCATGGCACCAAGCGATTCCGGGCACGACAAGCAACAGCAGCACAGCAAGGGCGCCAACCTTGCGGTGCGCCTGCCTGCCCTGTATCGAAGTGCGTCGAACTCTCATGACTCAAATAGTACCAGTGGACGACCTGTCACCCGCTGCGAAGCCGTTCGAGTGGTACGGCTCCCCGTCCGGAACCGGATCTACATACGAGCGCGTCAACACCGAGTCAACGGGAGTTGATCGCCTTGCGCATTGCAGCCGCACGTTCGTTCGCGCTGCGGCGCAGCGCATCAGGCGCGAAGTGGGCGTACACCTCCGTCGCTTGGCGTGATCGGTGCCCGACGGCCTTACCGGCCATTTCGAGGGACGTACCTCGGCTTACGTCCCAAGACACAGTGTTGTGGCGTAGGTCGTGAAGACGCAGAGGACCGAGGCCCTCCAACCCATCGAGATCGGCCAGCTTCCGAATTCGCTCCCACGGTCTCTTCACCGTCGTGAGCGCGGCTCTCCCATCGCGCCCGACGAACACGTGCGGAGACACCGCCGAACGAGCAACCTTCAGCAGGACAGCTGAGGCTTCGGCAGGCAGCACTCGATACTCCTCTTCTGAGGTCTTCGTCTCTCGGAGTCGAGCGACAGATCGCTCGACGTCCACGTCATCCCACCGCAGCGCGAGCACCTCGTTGATCCTCCATCCAGTCCAGAACACGAACTCGATCGCAGCAGCCGCATAGGGATCGCCCTCGTCGCCTCGGAAGTCCTCAATCGCCCGCAGCAGGAGCCGCATCTGCTCGGGGGTCAGCATGACCTCCTTCTTTGCGCCTCTTCGTTCCTCTGGATACTTCTCGATTGCATTCACCGGATTCGAGTTGTTGGGACGCCATCCCAACCGCTCTGCGTGGACGAAGAGTTGCCGGGCAGAGGACAGCATCCTGTTGGCTTGGTAGGGCGTCTCCCGCATCGAGAGATGGAGCCGCTCGATGTCCTGCCGCTCGATGTCGGCAACCTGCCGACCGCCCAACGCGGGCAGCAAGTGACGTTCGACGAGAATCCTGTAGTTGCGGATCGTCGCCGGCCGGGGCACTTTCTTGCGACGAGGAAGGTGTTCTTCGAGATAGTGCGAAGCCAGGTCTGCCACGGTGCGATTCTGCTGGCCGCCCCATTTCTCCTTCGGATCCTTCCCACCTCGCACATCGAGTAGGAGATCGCGCGCAATGGCTCTCGCCTGGTCCGGGGTCACGTCTCCGAACTTGCCGATGGTAATGCGCTTAGGAGCAGTGCCTCGTGCCTGCCCCTTGAGCCGATACTGGAAGATGAAGGACTTGGTGCCAGCCTTGGTGGCGAGACAACCGAAGCCCGTAACGTCGGTGTCCCAGAGGCGGTTCGGCGCTCTCGAACCATCCTCTCGGATTGTGGGTTCGAGCTTGTCTACGGCTGTCTTCGTGATCTTTCCGCGCATGTGGGCCAGCTCCTCAGTGTCGCTTGTACCATCACGGTACCATCACGACGGCGCAAAGCCAGACAAACTCAGCCCAACCGAACGAGAACGCATCCCAGTATTTCCAGCACTTCCCAAGCTTCCGCAAGCTCAGGCACACTCTGTATTTCTGATTCGTAATCAGCAGGTCAGCGGTTCAAGTCCGCTCATCGGCTCCAGTCTCGCCCATCGTTACTCGGGCCATCGCACGGCGCGCGGCTCGGCGAACGGTGGCTACGGCTGCTCTCGGAGCAGATCCTTCGCCCGCCCGGTGCGTGCGCAAGTCCTGGTGCAGGACGGGTTCGCTCAACGGGGATCGCCCGGCCGGATCAGCTTTCCCGGCGATCCCGACGGGGGTAGTCCGGGATCGGACGGCCTGCGAGTCGCCAGCTCCTATGGTGAGCGGCCACACCATGGCGAGGCGCTCGGCGGCGGTCGTGACCGCGGTCAGATCGTCGGTTGGTTCGGATCCGAGATCGAAACGCCGGTTCGGCCACTGGCTGGGCTCCAAACGTCGCTGCTTGCGCCGCTTCTCGCGCTCTGAATGGCTGTCGGCCTGTGCCATCGCTCTGCGATTTTACCAGCCCGCTCCGCCGCCCTTCCTATGGTCGGGAACGTCGTTGTGCCGGGTCGACCGACAGAACGAGGAGCCCAGGCCTCGAGCCTCAGAGGAGGGTGAATCGTTCGTTGTCGCGTAAAGCCCGATCGAAGGTGTACGTCGTCCGTGTACCCGAACGTTCGGCACGATCGCCGATCAGGTAGTCCGAGAGGTCGGCGGTGCCGTTCTCGTATCTGGCGATCGCGCGAGTCAGGTCCTCTTGGATGCTCGAACGCGAAGCGACCGTCCGCCAAGAGGGCACTGGTCCGAGCCCGATCATCGGGTTCGCGGCGACGATCGGCGGCGGACCCGACCCCGAACGGCGGTGCGCATCTCCTCGACCGAGACCGGGTCTTCCGGAGCGTAGTCGCGCAGCACTCCGGAGGCACCCCGGTTCAGCCGCGGCCGGAGGCGAATGCTCCCGTCCAGGTCGACGGTGAACTCGAGCACATCTCCCTCGACCAGCCCCAAGCGGTCTCGGATCGCTTTGGGCAGCGTGATCTGCCCTTTCGAACTGAGTGTCGACGTCGGCATGTCGGGATCGATCCGTTGTTGACGCTGACTACCGTACGGACGGCTTCATGAGGAAGTCAACGGCCAGCCCCTTAGCCCTTTCCTACGGATAGAACGTCGGCGTGCCCGGGCCGACGGGCAGGTCGAGCACGAAGACCCAGCCGTAGAAGAGCACCACCCAGCCGGCGAGGTAGCAGATCGAGTACGGGATCATCGTTGCGATCAGGGTGCCGATGCCGAGCTTCTTGTCGTAGCGGATCGCGAAGGCGAGGATGAGGCCGAAGTAGCTCATCATCGGCGTGATGATGTTGGTGGTCGAGTCGCCGATCCGGTACGCGGCCTGGATCACCTGGGGCGAGTAGCCGATGGTCATCAGCATCGGCACGAAGATCGGTGCGGTCACCGCCCACTGCGCCGACGCCGAGCCGAGCATCAGGTTGACGAAGCAGCACATCAGGATGAAGGGGATGAAGACCAGGGGTCCGGTGAGGTTCCAGTCCCGGAGCAGATCGGCGCCGGTCACCGCCAGGATGGTGCCAAGGTTCGTCCAGCGGAAGAACGCCACGAACTGGGCGGCGAAGAACACCAGCACCATGTAGAGCCCGAGGGTGCTCATCGACTTCGCCATGCCGTCGATCACGTCGCGGTCGCTGCGGATCGAACGGGTGATGCGGCCGTAGACGACGCCCGGCACGACGAAGAAGACGAAGATCAGCGACACCACGCTGCGCAGCAGGGGACGGATCTCCTGCAGCAGGGCGCCGTCGACCTCTGGATCGCGGAACCAGCCGCCGGGCATTGCGGTGAAGATCAGTCCCGCCACCAGCGCCAGCACCGTGATGCCGGCCCACAGCAGCCCCTTGCGCTCGAGCGCCGACATCTCGCCCATGCCCCGGGTGCTCTCCTCGATCCCCTCCTCGGCGTTGCCAGGGTCGTAGGTCCCCAGCTTCGGCTCGACGATCTTGGTGGTCACCAGGGTGCCGACGATGGTGATCATGACGGTGCTGATCATCATGAAGAACCAGTTGGCGGTCGGCAGCACCTCCCTGGCACCACCCACCGCGTAGGCCGGATCGATGATCGCGGCCGCCTCGGTGGTGATCCCCGAGAGAAGCGGGTCGACGGTGCCGATCAGCAGGTTGGCCGAGTAGCCGCCGGAGACGCCGGCGAAGGCCGCGGCGAGGCCGGCCAGGGGGTGCCTGCCCACCGAGTGGAAGACCACCGCGGCCAGCGGGATGAGCACCACGTAGCCCATCTCGGACGCAGTGTTCGAGACCACCGCGGCGAACACGACCACCATCGTCAGCAGGTTGCGCGGCGCGCCGAGCACCATCGCCCGCACCGCCGCACCGAGCAGGCCCGAGCGCTCGGCAACGCCGACGCCGAGCATCGCGACCAGCACCGTGCCGAGCGGCGCGAAGCCGGTGAAGTTGGTGACCACGCCCATCGCGATACGGCGGAAGCCCTCGGCGTTCAACAGGCTCACCGCGCGGATCACCCCGTCGGCGCTGCGCCCCGCGGCGCCCGGGGGGCGCGGATCCTGCACCTGCCAGCCGAGCAGACCCGCCAGGCCCGAGACCAGCAGCACCGCCACACAGATCAGCGCGAACAGAGTCACCGGGTGCGGCAGCAGGTTGCCGAGCCACTCGACGAAGTCGAGGAAGCGGGTGAAGACCCCCTTGCGAGACTGGGGCGCGGTGCTCGCGCGCTGCGGCGCTGGGCCGTCCCCGTCCTCTCCGGTCTCCGCAGGGGCTTGCGACCCCGCCGCGCCTTTCGCGGCAGACGTGCCGCGCGTGTCGTCGTGATCTCGGTCCTTCGAGCTCATGGAAGTCCTCGGTCTGTGCTGCTCTCGGTACAGGACGCCACGAAGCTCTCGGATTCGTTGCGCCGCTCCGGTGATCTCTCGAAGTCGGAATCTACCCGGCGCATGCTGTGGGCGCAGACGCGCACCGTGCGTGCTGCATCACGCTCCGACTGCACCGGGCCTGCTTCCGGCTTCGGACCGCCTCGGACTTGGTGGACCTGCGCTCGTCGAATCGCCAGCCGAAAGGTCGTACAAAAGGCGCCGGGTGACCGGCGAGCTCGAGATGCAGAACCACCAGAAGGCTGGCGACCACTGCGGCCGGTTCACCGAGACCGACGTTCGCACCTCCCCGGAATCTCCGGGGCGCACGAACCGCCTCTCGCGGCTAGGGACTGACTGCCCGAGACCAGTCGGTGAGATCGCCTGACTCGAAGCCGTCGACGAAGACGGCATCCCGTGAGTAGATGGCAGCTCCATAGACATCCAGGTTCATCTCGATGAACCCGCTCCAAACAGCGAGCGAAGAATCACCAGAGTGATCACCCAGCGAGATGTCACGCACATAGGTCTGCGCGTCACTGACGGCGAACTCGGAACCGATGGGGCGCCCGAGAGAACCGAAACGGCGACCGACCACCTGCCAGCCGCCATCGACTTCGATCGCCCACGCTGCGAGGAAACCACCTTCAGGAGTGGCAGTGACATCAGCCGGCGCGACGATCCCACTGCCGGGCCTCGAGGTAGCAAGAGCGCGAGGCGGGCTCAGTGGCGTTCCATCGGTCCGATGGAGTCTGAAACGGATCCCGAGCGCTCCCAACGATGACCCTGAGGTCCACACAACGACCAGTCGATCGTCGGTGAGCGAGGCCACTGTGGGCCGCCTGACCAGCAGGTCCATATCGGCACTCACTGTCGTCACTGGATCCAGATGCGCCGCCTTGCCATCGTACGTCTGCAGCGACACCACCCCATGCCCGGAAGCGACTGCTGCAAAACCGCCGCTACCCGTCCCGACTACATCGAGCTCGGCTCCGCTCAGTTGAGTAGCGATCGGCAGCGCCTCCCCTCCGGCACCGGCCTCGAACCGCCGAACCGAGAAATGAGAACCGGAGCGGTAGGCAAGCAAAGTGTCGTCGCCAGTCGCCGCCATCGCGAACGGAGGGTCACTCGGAACGATGTCGGCCACATCCCGCAGTATGAAGTCGTCTCGGTGCGCAACCCCCACGCGGAGCAGACCCGAGGCCTCCCAGACGACCAGGATCTCATCTGAGCCGCTCCGGGCAGCAGCAAGGTCGGCGATCCGGAACCCGCAACAATCAGCTGCCCCCAGTACGGCCTCCGGCGTCGTTGGTGCACCCGACGGGGAGACGCCGCGAGCGGGCAAAGCCAATGAGATGATCCCGATGATTGGATCGTTCTGGCCCCGAACCCAGAGGACAGACGCTCCGCCGTCGGAATGGCTCGCGACCTGCGGGTCGAAGGTCCACCGGTTGCCGAACTGCGGCATGAACGGGCTACTGATCATGTGAACCGATCCGACCACAGCTTGTCCGTCGAGGCGTCCCACACCCCCTACAGACAGCAGCAGTACGAGGGTCATCGCCCCGCCACCCCTCATCAGCCGCTGCCCGGACGACAGCCTCGCGCCGAGAGCGAGCCGTTGTCCTACAGGAACCTTGATCCTCACGGTATTGAACTTCCTCTGCTCTTGATTGCGAGCGCGATCTCCAAGCCCAGTCTAGAGGGAATGAGGTTTCTGCGGGCACTCGGCAGCATCGCGACTGCTATCGTCGAGTCACATCCCATCGCTGAGGACCGAAGGGGGAAGCAGATGAACTGGACTCGATGCGTCGAGCTCGGTGCGATCGCACTGGCTATGACCCTGGGCTTCGTATCGGGCACCGCGCACGCTGCCGGCGCCTCACCCGACGGCGAGCTCACCTGGCTCACCGAGTGGAAGCAGGCGAAGGAGCTGGCGCTGGCCGAGCAGCGGCCGATCCTGCTCGACTTCGCCGCCGACTGGTGCGCGCCGTGCCGGGCGATGGACCGCGACTTCTGGCCGCGCCCGCAGGTGCGCGAGCAGGCGGAGCGCTTCGTGCTGGTGCGGGTCGACTTCGACAGCCAGGCCGGGCTGCGGCGCGAGTTCATGGTCAACACCATTCCCAATGTCGTCGTTCTGGATCCCTGGATCAATACCCTGGGATTGATGTCGGGCTGGGGCGGCGACCCGACGCGGCACCTGGCGATGCTGCGTGCGGTGCCGGCCGACTTCGGCCCGCTCGCCGCCGACGCCGAGGCGGCCAGCCAGGGCAAGGCGAGCGGCGACGCCTACGAGCGCCTCGGTGAGCACTACTTCCCCACCATCCTCTCCGGGGTGAGCAAGGAGTTCTTCGAGAAGGCGGCGAAGAGCCGCGAGCTGCGGAGCGATCCCGCGCGGCGCGCGATGGCGATGGCGAAGATCGGCTGGTGCGAGCTACGCCTCGACGACGTGGCGTCGGCGCGCAAGTCGTTCGAGAAGGCGCTGAAGCTCTCCGAAGCGAACGACGTCGCCCTCGGCGGGCTCGTCGTGGCGTGGGCGCGGCTGGGCAAGCTCGACAAGGCCGAACAGACCCTCGCCGAGCTGCGCGAGGCCTTCCCCGACAGCAGCGTCGTCTCCACCGCCGCAAAGGTGGTCGAGGCCGTCACGCTGGCGCAGGGCGACTGAACGCCGGCCACCGCTTCCAGCGCAGGGCCGGAGCTTCGATCGGACCTGCCGCCCGGCTAACCCCGCCAGTACCTCAGGGCAGGGCCATGCCTGCGCGCGACGGCGCCTGCCGGCAGCTCGGTCCGGCTGCGCAGCTGCTGGCTGCCGAAGGAGTCGTGCGATCCGGCCAGGCCGGCGCTGCCGAGAGTGGCGCCGAAGGGGCCACGGGCGAGGTTGCCGCGCACCGGTCGGCGCTCCTCGGAATCCACCGGCTCGCCGCCTCGCCGGCTCTTCTCGGCCGCGCGGCGGCGGGCAATGGCCCGGCGATACTCCGTCGGCGTCACTCCGTGCGCCTCACGGAAGATGCGGTAGAACGTGGCCTTGCTGCTGAAGCCGGCCTCGCTGGCGAGCTCGATCACCGCACGACGGCGGTTCGAGGGGTCCTCGACCAGGCGCTCGAACTCGGCGAGGCGGTAGTTGTTCAGCAGCGCGTAGAAGCCGACCCCGAGGCCGTCGTTGATGACCTTGGAGAGGCGCTGCGGCGAGCTGTCGAGGGAGTGCGCCAGGTCGTGCAGACTGAGCTCGGCGTCGAGCCAGGGCCGCTGCTCGCGAAGGTGCGCTTCGAGGAGGCGCGCCTCGTCGCCCAGACTCTCGTCGGGCGGTTTCACCTCGTCCTGGGCAGTGTCGGCGAGCTCCTCGTGAGCAGCGGGCGTCGCCGACGCATCGGGGCGAGTCCGGCGCAGCCTCGAGGCCACCGCCACCAGCGCCAGGGCGGCGAAGACGACGAGGCCTCCCGTGAGGAGGGTCCAGAGGATCACACTGCTCTGCATCAGCTGGAGAATCTAGAGATGAGGGTGGTGCGGCTCAGGGAGTGTTCCGTGGAGCACCGTAGGCCGGCTGAGGGGAGCGGCTGCGAGGTGTGGGCGCCAACAAGAGGGTGACCAGCCGTCCCCGGCCGCGGCCGCTTCTCCTCGACCCGCTCGCCCGCTGGGGCTGCCGAGTTCGCTCTCGTCATGCTTTGGTGTCTGGCCCTCGCCGGGATCGCGTGGCGATGCACGGACTCCGATCGGATTCCCGTTCGGCTACGCCGACTTCGCCGGCGAGGTTGCGCGGCGCACCGGCGCTTTGGGACGAGCCGCCTGGAATCTGGTGTATTCAGCGTCGACGAGCGTCCGGAGCCCGGCCGTCGATGCCGCGCGACGCCACGGTCGCAGAGCCCGAAGAAGAGAAAGGGCCCCGACTGCGCGGTCCGCTCGCAGCGGGTCGTGCAGTCGGGGCCACCCTCGAACGAGGTCGGCTTCAGGGGCGGGAGCACCAACCACAGCGGGCTGTCGAACGGCCGCTCGAGGCGTTCGCGCGACAGGCAGTCCCCGCGAGAAGATTCTCCGACTCGCCGCACCCGGCGCAGACCTCCATCGGGGCCACGAGCCGTCCCGCGCGGGGCGGGACGGCTGATGGGTCTCAGGCGACGCTGTCACTGTCAGCGTCGCCGCTCACCACTACTTCCAGCCCAGCCGCACGCCGAGGCGGTAGATCCGCGGCGCCACGTTGTCCTGGAGATAGCCACGAGTGCCCGAGTCGGTGCGGGTCTGCACCGACAGCGGGGTCTGCTCGTTGGTGATGTTGAAGGCGTCGATGCCGAAGGTGAAGTTGACCGCGCTGGAGAGCGCGAACTCCTTCTCGACCCGCAGGTCGAACGTGATCACGTCGTCGAGACGGAACCGATCGAGCGGGGTCTCGCCGTTGAACACGTCGACGTTGCCGATGCCGCCGCCGACGTTGTCGTAGAACGGCACCGGGTGGCCTTCACGGGCCTGCATGCTGCCCGAGATGTTGAAGCCCCACGGGCGATCCGGCGCCACCTGGTACATGCCGTTCAGGTTGGCGGTCCAGGTCGACTGCAGGAAACGCTCGCCCTTGCCGGAGCCGGTCGACCGCTCGAGGTAGATCTGGCCGTCACGCTGACCACCGCCACGGAAGACGGTGGGGCTGTTCAGAGCCGTCCACTCGGCCGGCACGTCCCACTCGGACTCACCGGTGCTGTAGAAACCGCGGGCCATCCAGCGGTTCGACAGGCGCTTGGTGAAGTTCACCGAGATGCCCTCGTAGTTGCGCTCGCGCGCACCGTTCGAGAGGTGGTTGCCTCCGGCGTAGCAGCCAGGCGTCGGATCGAACGCGTCGAAGCACGCCAACCGGTAGCCGCGCGCTCCGTACGGCACGCCGCCGAAGTTGTCGGCCAGGTTGCCGTTCACGGTGCGGTTGAGCACGTAGTCGGCTGCCGTCGAGGGACGCAGGCCGCCGCCGGCGGTGCGCACGTTCTCACGCTGGTCGAGGATGTCGGTGATGTTGCGGATGGTCACCGTCGCGCCGACCACCAGCTCGGGCAGGATCGAGTGCTCGACCTGGGCGATGAACTCGGTGGTGACCGGGGCGTCGAGGCCAGGGTCGACCGTGTTCGGCGAGGTGTTCGGGTTGAGCGGGTCGAAGCCGACCGCCGCGTAGAAGCCCGACTCGATGCCGTCGTAGAAGTAGCCGTAGACCTCGGCCGTCGGCGCCGTCCAGGCGGCATTGGCGACCGAGAGCTGATCGGCGAACTGCGAGAAGCTCGCCCGCAGGAGGGTGTCGCGGTCCTGGCCGAGGGCGTACGTCACGCCGATGCGGGGCAGGACGGAGTTCCAGCTGAAATCGCTGTACGGCTGGGTGATCGACACGGCCGGCATGGTGCTCGAGAACACAGGGTGAGCCGGCACGCTGACCGCCTCGTTGGTGCCCTGCTGGTCGTCGAAACGCAGACCGACGTTGATCGTCGCCTTGCCGACGGTGATGGTGTCCTGCGCCCAGAGGGAGAAGTACTCCATCGTCGTCGGTCCCGCCACACCGCGCTGGGCGATCGAGACGCCCCAGAAGACATCGAACGTGTTGTCCGGGCCCCACGCGAAGTCCGAGAAGGACTCGTAGTTGCGGTAGCGGCCGCCGACCTTCAGCTCGTGGCTGGCGCCACCGGTGTTGAAGAAGTACGAACCGTCGATCTTCAACTCGTCGTTCGGCGCCGACGCGTACCCGGAGAGGAAGTTCTGCTGCCAGACCGCGTTGCTGTCGTAGATCGGCCGCGGAGCGCCGGGTGACAGGCCGTTCTCGAAGCCCGGCACGGTGCGGGAGATCAGCGCGAAGCCGAAGTCGCCGTACGAGTAGGTGCCGGTGAGGAAGAAGTTCGACGAGAACACGTGGGTGTCCTCGGCCTTGTAGATGGCCGAAGGACCACGCTGATCCCAGAGGGTCTCAGGCGCGCGATCCGGTCCGGCGCCACGGCCGGCCTTGATCTTGTCGCCGTTGTTCCACGAGGCCACGAAGCTGTTGGCCTGGTTGATCTGGGCGTTGACCTTCAGCGAGGTGTTCTCGAGCACCGTGTCGTCACGGTCGCCGGAGGCGGCCAGCGAGTCGATGTCGTTCTCACCGAACGAGCCCCACAGCCACAGACGGTCGCGCACGACCGCGCCGCCGGCCTCGAAGCCGATGTCCTGCACCTCGACCGTCTTGGTGCCGCAGTACACGCCGGTGGTGCCCGGCGAGCAGTTGGCGCGGAAGACCTGGGGGTCGACCTCGACGTTGCCGTTGGCGTCGACGAAGCCGGTTCCCAGCTCGCCGGTGACATCGATGTCGGCCTGGTCGAGGACGCCACCGAAGTAACCGATCGCCTTGGTGTTGTAGAACCGGGCCGAGCCGCGGAACTCGTTGTTGCCGCGCTTGGTGACCAGGTTGACCTGCACACCGGCGCTGTTCTTGGTGACGTCGGTGCCACCGGTCGAGAAGCTCATCTCGGTGAACTGGTCGAAGTCGTAGTAGGTCGACGAGGCGCCGATGGCGCGCATGTCGGTGATCGTCACGCCGTCGATCATGAAGTCGTTCTCGTTCGACGACACGCCCTGGGCGCGGAAGATCGACTGCTGACCGGACTCGGAGCCGCCGACGTTGGTGCGGTCGACGAGCACGCCCGGGGTCTGGCTGAGCAGCGCCCACGGGTCACGGGCGGTCGGGATCTTCTCGAGCTCGGTCTGGTTGACCGTGGTGCCCTGCACGAGCTTGCGCTCGTCGAGCAGCGGCGACTCGGAGGTGACCGTGATGGTCTCCTCGATCGCCGTCGTCAGGGCGAGCTCGATGGCGGTGTTGCGGCCCGCGTTGACGGTGACGCCCGGATACTCGGCGGTGCCGAAGCCCGAGAGCTCGGCCTTCACCTTGTAGTCGGCCGGGTCGAGACCGAGGAAGCGGAACACGCCCTGGGCGTTGGTCATCTGCACCTTGTCGGCGCCGACTCCACTCACGGTCACCTGGACGCCCGGCAGCGGCTCACCTTCGTTGTCGGTGACCGTGCCGAAGAGGCTGCCCGTGTTGAGCGACTGCCCGAAGGCGCCGCTCGCGATCAGCGCGAGGATGGCCCCGGCGAGTGCCAGCCGAGCCCATGGTCGGAGGTCTTTCATCTGCGGTTGACTCCCTTTGGTTGTTCGGACTCCGCCCGCCCGGACGGAGCCAGCTGCTGAGAGCAGCGCACGACAGTTGACAGCAACGGGTGTGCCCGTAGCGCACACGGGGACGAACCGCGGAACCGGGCGTCTCACTGGATCCGGAGACACCGGGCAGACTTCGAGTGAGCCATGCGCTGCCAGTTTGGCCAGCGCGATCCCGGTGCACGGTCCAAGACCTTGGAGCGCTGCGCCGGCGTCGAATTCAAGCGAATCGACGGCCGCTGGGCGGGTGCTCGCCCCGCCGGCTCCGCACCCGCCCTCGGCGGTGCGGGAGCCGCTCGGCGACCGTCGTCGGGCTCACCCGCGCGAGCCGGGGGTGCCACCCATACCGCGGTCGGAGGATCGGGGCGCCGGCCGCATTCGGCACCGCAGCCTCGCCTTGACCTTCGCCTTCGGGAGTCGGCTCACTTCTCCATCCGGAAGTACTGAGCCGGCGTCGTGCCGAGGACGGCCCGGAACGCTGCCACGTAGGCGCTCGGACTGCGGTAGCCGACCGCGAACGCGGTGGCGGTCACGCTCGTACCGTCGCCCAGCCAGCACAGCGACTCCAGCATCCGGGCCTGCTGACGCCAGCGGCCCAGGGTCATGCCGGTCTCGGCCCGGAACAGCCGCTCGATCGTGCGACGGCTCGCTCCACAGCCGTCGCACAGTGTGGCGAGGGGGTCAGTGCTTCCCAACTCGCGGAGTACCTTCTGCGCGACCCGACGAGCCCTGGGATCGCTCGGCACCGGCAGCTTGGCAGGACCCTGAGCGGTCGTGGTGAGCAGGTGGCGAAGCAGCTCGAGGCGGATCCGATCGAACTCCGATGCGCTGCCGAGGCCTCCAGAGTCGACGATCGACAGCAGGAGCTCGCGGAGCAGCGGCGACACGGTCACGACTTCGCATTCGGTGGTGGCCGGGAAGCGATGTCGCGGCGGCAGGTAGACCGTGCGCAGATGGACGCTCCCCTTCATCGCCAGTGCGTGGTGAACCCCGGCGGCGACCGCCAACGCGTGCATCGGCGGCACCACCCACTGGCCGCTCTCGGTCGACACGGAGACGACACCGCTCGCCGCGTAGACGAGCTGGTGCCAGTCGTGCGAGTGCGGTGCGACCTCGAAACCGTTGGGGAACGTGAGGGCGACGGCCCGCACCGTGGGTTCGCTCTCCTGACGTATTCTCGACATTGGTTGTCAGTCTAGCGAGTAGACGTCACCGATCGGTGGCGCTACGGTGTGCGAGACCACTCGGCTTCCAGGAGACCCAATGGCCACGAACACGCCTGTTTGCCACTTCGCCATCCACGCGGACGACTGCGAGCGGGCCCTGGCGTTCTACCGCGCCGTCTTCGGCTGGCGCTTCGTGGCCTGGGGCCCGCCGGGCTTCTGGCGCATCGACACCGGACAGCCCGGGCTCGAAGGAGCACTGCACGGTCGACACGAGCCCCTGAGCGGCGCCGGCATGCGCGGCTTCGAGTGCTCGATCTCAGTGGCAGACGTCGAGTCGACCTGCCGCTCGATCGAGCGCCACGGCGGTCAGATCACGCAACCGCCATTCCTGATCGAAGGCGTCGGGAGGGTGGCCAGGTTCACGGATCCAGAGGGCAATGCGGCCTGCGCGATGCAGTACCTGGAAGACGTCGTTCCCGGGACCTTCGAGGCCGAGCCATGAGGCGGGCGGGAGCGGCGCTCGCGCTCCTCGCGGCGGCTGCCGTCACGCTCGCTCTCCAGCCGACTGACGAACAGCCGCTCGCGCCGGCGGTGGATGAAGAGGTGCGCTCCATGCTCGAAGAGTGGAGGTCGGCCTTCGAGCGCCGCGATCCGACGGCGATTCGAGCGATCCTCTCCGAGCGCAGCGACTTCGTCTGGCTCGAGGATGGCGAGGTGCGCTATCCGACCAGGGAGTCGGTGCTCTCCGCGCTCGGGGCGTTCCCCGACGACCTCCAGTTCCGCTACCACCTGCACGACGTCGAGGTGCTGACGCTCCGCTCCGACGCCGCCTGGGTCCGCCTGTCGACGAGGACCGAGATCGTGCGGGACAGCGAGACGGTGTCGACCTTCGAAGGAGTCGTTTCGATGCTGACCGAGAAGAGGGAGGGCCGCTGGCAAATCGTCGCGGCACACACCTCGAACCGCACCCGGCGATGAGGTCGCGATCGACCGACCGGACGGACCTGGGTGGGGAGCACGGAGCGGTCTGCTCCCCGAGAGAAGGCGACGAGCCTGGCTCGGCGGGGCCCGACAGCTACACTGCGCTTTCATGGGGGCGTTCAGCAGGCGAGCGCGAAGCAGATCGCAGGAGAAGGAGCCGTCGTCCGGGCGAGGGACTCGTGGCCACCGCGCCAACCGGCAGAGCTCTGGTCGAGTCCGCGAGCTGCTTCCTGCTGCTCTGGCTCTCGCAGGCGCGATCGCAGCGGGTTGCACCGACGCGACCGGCGCTGCGACGTCGAACGGCTCTGCCTGCGAGGCCCTCGTCTCCCAACAGCAAAGCCGTTTCGAGGAGCACCGCCACGCGCTCGAGGTAGTGAGCGCGGCAACGCCCACCGAGCCCTGGTCGCCGATCGAGCTCAGGCGGGCCGAGCTGGCGCTCGAAGCGGCGCGGCTACGGCTGGAGCTGCTGGAGCTCACCTGCGCCGAGCCGTCCCCGGACCCGATCACCGAGCAGCGCCTCGAGGCACTGCACCGTCGCTGGCTCCAGCTCGACTGCCACCGCCAGGGCAAGGACCTGGCGATCGCCGAGGCGCGACGCGACGCGGGCGACGTCGGCCCGGCGATCGCGGCGACGATCGCGTTCTACGCACCACGCATCGAGCAGTGCATCGACAGGGGCGTCGGCTCGGCCGAGGTGCGCTTCCCGTCGAGCGACGGCGGTGTGGTGCACGCGTCGCTGCACGGCGTCGGCGAGCGTGCCGTGGTGCTGGCTCACGGCGGGCGCTTCACCAAGGAGAGCTGGAGCGACCAGATCCCCGCCTTCGTCGACGCGGGGCTGCGCGTGATGGCGATCGACTTCCGCGGCCGCGGGCGATCCCGGGGGCCCGACGGCGACAAGGACGGCGAGTACGACGACGTGCACCACGACGTGCTGGGCGCGGTGCGCTACCTGCGATCCACCGGCTCGACGGAGGTCGCCGTGGTCGGCGCCAGCTTCGGCGGCGCCGCGGCGGCGCGGGCCGCGGTGGAGGCCGGGCCCGGCGAGATCGACCTGCTCGTGCTGCTGGCGCCGTCGGTGATCGAGCGCCCCGAGGGCATGCAGGGCCGCAAGCTGGTACTCGTCGCCGAGGGCGACGTGCGCGGTGGCGGGGTGCGTCGGCTCGACGAGATCCGGCCGATGCTGGAGCGCACGCCGGGGCCGAAGGAGCTGGTGGTGCTGCCGGGCGAGGCCCACGCCCAGTTCTTGTTCGAGACCGAGCAGGCCGGAGAGCTGCTGCGGCGGATCGTCGAGTTCGTGACTTCGGAGTGAGCCTGCTCGCGGTGCGTCTCTGAGCACCTCCACGAGAGCCCGAATCGCGATCCCGACCGAGCAGAGGGGCGTTCAGCCGTTCGGCCGTCGCGACCAATGGTCGCCGCATGCGCGGCGCTACGGCGCTCCAGGTCCTTCGCTGCACCACCACCGCGCAGCTCCAACGCTGCTGGTCCCGGCCACCTTCCTACGCGCTGGCCGAGTGGTCAGGGCTTGCGGCAGGTGCCGTTGGCAACGCCGGTGAAGCTGGTGGCGACGGTGGTGCTGGCGGTGCTGCCTGCGTCGTTCTGTCCCGCCACGAAGGTCTGGGTGGTGGCGGCGCTCTGGGATCCCAGCGCCAGCCGCTCGATCCGGAAGGTCGACGTGTCGCGCTGGCGAACCCGGAAGTGTTCGGCGCCACCGACGCCCGCTGACGTGTTGCCGGAGATGTCCATGCACACGTCGCTCGTGTTGCGCGACTCGATGCGCGTGCCGTAGACGAAGCCGAAGGGGAATGCAGAGTTGTCGTCGGGCGCCGAGACCGTGTTGTCACGCAAGGTCAGATCGAGCAGGCCGATCTCGGCGTCGGCGTCGTTGTCGAGCCGCGTCTGGACGAAGATGCCCTCGATGTCGGTATTGCGCACGGTGTTGTTCGTGATCGACAGCACCGCGTCGACGTCGCCGCGCAGGTCGACGGCGATGCCGAACGCGTTCGTCGACCCCGAGTCGACCGCGCCGCTTCCGATCGTGTTGCCGTCGATCGTGCCGCGCAGCCTCGCGGAGTTGGTGGTCGTAGTGCCACTGACGATGTTGATGGCATTGGCCGTGTTGCCCACGATGTTCGTGTTGTTCGACACGTCGAAGGTCAGATCGGCGTCGAAGTCGAGGCCCAGGTCGATGGCGGTGTTGTGGGTCTGGAAGTTGGTCGTCGAGACGTTGATCTCGTGGGCGCCGTTGCTGCCCAGGGACGTCAGGATGCCCGAGGCGCGGTTGCCGGTGAAGGTACTGCCGGTGATGTTGACGGTCACGGCGGCGCTGCCGGTGGTGACGATGGCCAGCCCACTGCCGCCGGTGAGGGCGTTGTTGGGCCCAATGGTGGAGCCCGAGATGGCGAGATCGGTGAGGACTCCGCTCGCCGAGGTGAGGCGAATGTTGTCTTCGACGCTTCCTGACACCGTCGAGTTCGTGATGGCGCAGGTGCCGAGCAGCTCGTCGAAGCGCAGCCCCGCCTCGGTGCCGCCCGTGGTGTCGGCATTGTCGGTCACCGTGCTCGAGATCAGCGAGAAGTTGGTGACGTCGTCGCCAGCGATGCCGCTGCCCAGGTTGTTACGGATCCTCATCGAGGTCAGCGACACGCCGCGCGTGCCGGAGAGCAGGATCCCGTTGCCCGACTTGCCCTCGATCGTGCCGCCGGTGGTGGCGGCGCCGGTGCCGGTGACGGTGAGTCCACCGAGGTTCCCCGTCGCCGACAGCACGATTCCCGGCGAGCTTCCACCGGCCGATGACACGCTCCGGAAGGTCAGGCCGGCCGAGCCGATCGTGGTGTTGGTGACGTTGAGCGCGCTGGCGGTGGTCGTCGTCAAGGTGCTCGCCGCGCCAGTCGACGTCACCGTGCCACCGCCGGTCGCGGTGAAGGCGGCGTTGGCTCCGGTCGACAGACCCAGGGTTCCGGTGAAGCCGATGGTCGAACCGGTATTGCTGTTGACCAGGATGCCGGTACCAGTGTCGGTGATCGCGCCGGTGAACGTCACGCTGTCGGCGTTGCGGTTCTGCACCACCACGGAGCGGCCTGCCCCGTTGCTGATCGAGCCGGCGTACGAGACGGTGGCGTTGCCGCCGTCGACGAAGAAGGCGGTGCCGGTGGCGTTGGAGATCGAGCTGCCGGCGCCGGCCGAGAAGGTCGAGCTGGTGGTGCCGTCGGCCACGTTCAGTAGCGAGACGCCGACCGTCGGGCTGTTGGTGCTGCTGATGCTCGTCGGTTGCAGGTCGACCGTGGCGGACGCGACGTCGACGGCCGGACCTCCGGTGGACTGGAAGGTCGCCACGCCGGCACCCACCGTCACCCGGGTGCCAGTGCCGGCGCCGACGTTGACTGGGCCGGCTCCGCTGACCGCGAGCGCCGATCCGTTGCCGGCGAAGAGGTCGAGATCGGTGAACGAGAGGTCGCCGGCGACCGTGCTCAGCACCATGGCGGAGCCGCCGACGCCGTCGCCCGGGGCGCCGACCAGCGTCGTGCCTCCCGCCACCTGATCGAACACGCCTCCCGGCGTCGCGTCGAACGTCGCGCCGCTCACCACGATGCCGTTGCCTGCCGTGGCCTGGTGCACGGAGTTGCCGGTGAAGGAGGTAATCGTCGTCAAGGCGGTCGCGCCGCCGTTGACGTTCACCGCTGTCGAGGCCGAGAGGATGTTGCTGTTGCCGCCGAACGCCAGACGCAGGAGGCCACCGGTGCGCACGATGTCGACGGCGTTCCCGACGTGCGTGCCGGTGGTGTCCCAGGTGTTGCCCTGGACCTCGAGGGTCAACGTGCCGGTGCCGCCGGCGTTGACGTCGAGCCCCTCGGCACCAGCGCCGCGAACGACGTTGGCGCGGATCTCCAGCGAGCCGGAGCCGGCGAATGCGCCCGTCGTCGTGACGTCGATGGCGTTGGCCGTGGCCGCGAGGGAGAGGCCGGCGATCTCGGCGGGGATGGCGTCGGTGCTGGACACGGCGTTGCCCGCCGCGGCGACGTTGTCGAGCAGAGGCCGCGCACCCGCGGCTCGCAGAAGCGTCGGAACCGGACCGCCGTTGACGCCGAACGGCATGGCGAGCTCGACGCCCTCGCCGATCAGGCGTTGCGCGCTCCCGAGCACGATGCCCTGGTCCTGACCGGTTGTGGTTCCGTCTCCCGAGAAGACGTAGATCGTGTCCGTCGCCACCGACACGGCCTGCGCCTCGGCGAGGGTGTCGAAGGGATCCGCGGAGCGGCCCAGGCCACCGGCCGCGGCGTCGTTGCGCACGAACCAGATCCTGCCGATCCGGGTGAGGGTGACGAGGCCATGGACCGTGTCGGTCCCGTCGGAGAGCCGGTACTCGAAGCTGTCGCTGGTGGCGACCTCGCCCTCCCTGGGAGTGAACGTGAAGCGGCCGTCCGCCTCGAGCACCACGCTGCCACCGTTGGCGGTGGCACAGCTGAAGGGCGCCGTGACGTCGCCACACAGCGGCACCGCGACGCCGGTGATCGACAGCGGGTCGTTCTCGGCCGGATCGCTGTCGTTGTCGAGTACACCGAGACCGGATCCGGTGGTCCTGGTCACCGCGGGGGCGGCGCCCGCGGCGTTGTCGAAGTGCAGCAGGGTGTTGCCGATGTAGTCGGCGACGTCGGCGCCCGCGATCGGCGGGTCGTTGACCGGCGTCACCGACACGGCCCGGTCGCCCGCACTGCTGGGATCGGCGCCGTCGGTGACGACGAAACGCACGGTACGCGCGGTCGCGTCGGGATTCTGCGACGCATTCTCGTAGGTGACCGAGCGCAGGCAGCTCTGGTAGTCCACCACTGGCGCCACCCCGCTGACGGACAGTGGATTGCCGGTCACCACCAGGAGGCCCGGGCAGGCTGCCGACACTGCGAGGGACTCCGCGGCTCCGTCCGGCGCGGCGACGATGGTGACCGTGGCGGAAGCCAGACTGGCGTTGTCGGGATCGCTCACCGAAAGCGCCGCGTCCACGGCCACCGCACCCAGATCCTCGGTGAACGAGGTGACGCCGCCAGTGGTCGCGACCAGCGGCGGATCGTTGACCGGAGTCACATCGACCGTCCTCGTCACGGCGGCGCTGCTCGAGGTGCCGTCGCTGACGACGAAGGAGACGACCCGCGCGGTCGCGCCCGGATCCTGGGAGCTGTTGTCGTAGCTCACCGAGGCGAGGCAGCTCTGGTAGGCCGCCACCGACCCGCTGCCGTTGATCGAGAGGCTGCCCGGTCCCGGAACCACCGACAGACCGCCACAGGAACCGGCCGACAGCACCTCCGCGGCACCGTTCTGAGGATTGGTGATGACCACGGTCGCCGACACCAGGTCGGCGCTGTCGAGGTCGGCCACCGAGATCCCCGCATCGACCACCACCGAGCCGCCGTCTTCGGTGAAGGCGCTGGCGCCGACGCTCGTCGTCACCACCGGTGCGTCATCGACGGTGGCCACCGTGACCCCCTTGGTGGCAGGGACACCGCTGGAGGTGCCGTCCGCGACGACGAAGGAGATCACTCGCGTCGTCGTATCGGGATCCTGCGACGAGTCGTCGAAGGTCACCGACGCCAGACACGACTGGTAGATCGCAGCCGGCTGCGGCCCGGTGATCGTCAGGCTGCCCGCTCCGGGAGTCACGGTCAGGCCGCCGCAGGCGCCCACCCCCAGCATCTCGGCAGCGCCGTCCTGGGGATTGGTGATCGTCACCGTGGCCGACACCAGGTTGGCGCTGTCGACGTCGGCCACGGAGATCCCCGCGTCGACGACGATCGCGCCGCCGTCCTCGGTGAAGGCGCTCGTGCCGGCGCTCGTCGTCACCGTTGGCGGGTCGTCGACCGCGCTCACGGTCACGGTCTTGAATGCGGAGACGCTGCTCGAAGTCGCGTCGGTGACGACGAAAGAGATCGATCGTGCCGTGGTGCCGGGATCCTCGGACCCGTTGTCGTAAGTCACGGAGGCCAGGCAGGTCTGGTATGTCGCCGGCGGCTGGGTGCCGGTGATCGACAGGCTGCCCGGCCCCGGCGTCACCGTGAGGCCGCCGCAGGCGCCAGCCGCCAGCACCTCGGCGGCGCCGTCCTGGAGATTGGTGATCGCCACCGTTGCCGACGACAGGTCCGCGCTGTCGACATCGACCACCACGATCCCCGGGTCGACCACCACCGCTCCGGCGTCCTCGGTGAAGACGGTCGCGCCGGCGCTCGTGGTCACCACCGGAGGATCGTCGACCGCGCCGATCGTCACACTCCTGGTGGCCGCTGTGCTGCTGGAGGTGGCGTCCGAGGCGGTGAACGAGATCACCCTCGTCGTCGTGTCGGGGTCCTGGGAGCTGTTGTCGTAGGTCACCGAGGCCAGACAGGCCTGGTAGGTGGCGAGCGGCTGGATCCCGTCGAGAGCCAGGGCGCCCAGCGACGGAGTGACCGTCAGGTCCGGGCAGGTCGCCGACAGGACCTCGGCGGCCCCATCCTGGAGGTTGGTGATCGCGACCGTCGCCGAGCTGAGGTCCGCGCTGTCGACATCGGTCACGGTGAGGCCGGCGTCGACCGTAACGGCGCCGCCGCCTTCGGTGAAGGCGATGCTGCCTGCGGACGTCGTCACCACCGGCGGATCGTCCACCGGCACCAGGGTCACCGTACACACTGCCGCAACGCCGGCACTGGTTCCGTCCTCGGCCACGAACTCGATCAGCCTCGCTGCCGGGTCGGGGTCCATCGAGGTGTTCTCGTAGGTGACCGTGCGCAGGACGGCGATGAAGCTCGCGAGGTCGTCAGGGCCGGTCAGAGTGAGCACTCCCCGCGACGGATCGGTGGTGGTGTCGTAGCTGGCGCCGATCGAAGTGCCGGCCAGGACCACCGGATCGACGTCGAGGATCTCGTCGCCGACGTTCAGCAGGTTGGTGAGCGTGACGGTCAACGAGACCAGGTCGACGTCGTCGACGTCGGTGATGGTCGCGTCGACCGGATCCTCGATCAGCGAAGCCGCCGAGCCGTCTGTGAAGCTGATGGCGAATCCGTTGCCGGCGGTGCCCTGGTCGTCGTCCGCATCGAGATCGACGACCGGCGGGTCGTCGATGCAGCTCACCGACACCGACACCGTCGCCACGGTGTCACCCGGAGCCAGCGTGTAGGTGAAGGTGTCCGCGGCGCCGCCCGGCGGATCGTTGCAGTAGTCGCCGTTCGGCTGGTACGTCAGTCCGGTACCGCCGCCGGTGACGTCGGCCACGCCGTTCACCGGCTGGGTCACGCTCGCAACGCTGCGAGGCCCCCCGTCCGGATCGAGGTCGTTCGACAGCACGTCGATCGGAGTCGCCGCGGCGTCCTCCGGAACCGTCGCGACGTCGTCGACGGCGAGAGGCGGATCGTCGGTCGCCGTGACCGTGATCGAGACGGCCGCCGCGGCGGACACCAGCGACCCGTCGTCCGAGATGAAGGTGAAAGCGTCGGCGCCGTTGAAGTCGGGGCTCGGCGTGTAGGTGACCTGGGCTGATGTCGGGCTCACCGGCGTGACGGCGCTGAGCGAGCCGTCGGTTGGACCGGCTGCGGGAGAGAACGTCAGCGGATCGCCGTCGACATCGGCACCGACGAGCACGATGAGGACCGCGGTGTCCTCGGCAGTGGTGACCGTCTGCGGCGCCGCCGTGGGTGCGTCGTTCACCGGCACGACCGTCAGCTCGACGACCGCGGTGTCGGTGCCCCCGAGGCCGTCGTCGACCTGGAAGGTGAAGGCGTCGGAGCCACTCACGTCCGTCGCCGGCGTGTACTGGACCAAGGCAGAGGTCGGGCCGACGGGAGTGACGGCACCGAGCGTTCCCTGGGTCGGCGCCGCCGCAATCGTGAAGGCAAGCGCGTCGCCGTCGGGATCGCTACCGGTCAGCGTGATCAGCAGTGCGGTGTCTTCCGGCGTGATCGCGGCTTGTGGGTTGGCGCTCGGGGCCTGATTGAAGGCCAGTCCGGTGTCGACCCGCAGGCACAGCACGCCGTCCTCCACCTTGGCGAAGAACGCCTCCAGGTCGACGCTCGTGGGCGCCTCACCGGAAGCATCGCTGGCCAGGAGATCGCCCGGCGACCAGTCGTCGATCTGGCCGTCCATGATGCAGACCGCCCATGCCGCTCCGGAGACGCCGATGACCATGCACAGGGTGATCAACAGCGCGGCGTCTCGCCGCCGCAGCGCTCCCAGCGCCATCCCACAGAGCAGCAGGATCAGCAGCAGGGCGCCCCACTGCGACAGGGTCGGGATCTCGAGAGGTGACGCCCCGAGGAGAGTGATCGGGATCCCCGTCCCCGGCGCGACCTCCAGCAGCGCATCGGCGTCGGCGCCCGTCTCGTGGGTGATGCCGAAGCGAATCACCCGGCCGACGGCGAGGTCCGCCATCGGCACGTAGGACTCGACGACGTTGCGGCCGCCCTCCCCCAGACCGATGCCCACCGGCCAGCCGCCGGCATCGACGAGCACCGGTGCACCGAAGACGCCGCTCTCACAGTCCCGTCGTCGTACCGACTGGACCGCAGCGCTACCGTCGCCGAAGGTCTCGGTCTCGACCAGGATCTGATGCTCGACGCCAGCGAGCTCACCCTCGGCGGTGGGCACCACGCAGCCCGACGAGCCATCGTCGTCGGCGTCGACCAGGATGGCGACCTGAGAGGTCAGAGCGCCGGCGGTCGCGGCCACCCCGAACAGAGCCAGGAGGAACCCACACGCGAGACGCACGCGCATCGCTTCGAACCTCAGCCGGCGCCCGGTGCCGGCAAACTCAACGCCGCGGAGAGTGAATCCGTCTCCGTGCCGCCTCGGCTGGTGTTCCGGGGTTGAGGGAACAGTACAGCGAGTGCGAGCGCTGGAGCTAGCAGTCCCGGATGGCCCCGAGGTCGGAAGAACATGCGGACGGGGACGAGTCCGACTTCAGAGCGGAGCCCCGCCCGGAAGTCTCCGCGGCTGCAGTGCAGAACGGGACGCACACCTCGCCATGGCGACGCACCGAGGTACACACTCCGCGTCGACATCGCCAGGGCCGCTTGCCACAGGATGGTCCCGAGTCGTTCCCGGGGATCGTCGAGTTCGTGGCCTCGCAGCGAGTGCCTGCAGTCAGAGCACTTCGACGACGGCCCGGTGCCGCGCCCTGGCGAGCGCTCTGTCGCGGGTGAGCAGCGGGGCACCGAGCGCCTCAGCGAGAGCGACGTACGCCGCGTCGTAGGCGGTCAGGTTGCCACGCAGCGCCCAGATCCGATCGACCAGCCAGGTGTGCTCGTAGCGCTCCATCGCCAGGTCCTGCAGATCGATCGAGGCCTGGCGCGCCCTGGCGGCCGACAGACCTCCCACCCGGAGAAATCGCCTCAGCACCTGCAGGACCTCGAGATCGATCAGGGCCGGCGCCGCGACCAGCTCGTCCTCGTCGAGCAGCCTGTCGAGCGCTGCGACCCCGACCTCGGTGACCAACAGGACTTCGATGACGACCGAGGCATCGACCACGATCACCGTGCGTCGCGCTCCCGGCGCAGCGCCTCGACCACGGGCTCGGGGGGGGCCACGGGCTGCCGCGCGAGCAGCCTTGCCCTGAGCTCCCCGGGTCTCGGCCTCTGCAAGCCACGACCGAGCTCGCGCAGGATGTAGTCGGTGAGCGACATCGATGCCTGCGCGGCGCGGGTCTTGAGCTCGCGATGCATCGCGTCGGGAACGTTGCGGATCTGGATCATCTTGCTCATGCAATCCACATTATTGCATGTGCACCACATGAACTACTCGCGCAACGGCCCCGACTCCGATCCGCGAATGCCGCTGCACGCTCGAGGTCGCGGAGCCCACGCCGCCGGGTTACGCCGCGGCGAGCACCTTGCTGAACCCCCGGATAGCCTCGGCCATCTGCTCGCGGATCGCGGCGCTCGAGAGGATCATGCCGACGGCGCTCAGCGAGGTGTGGATCTGGCCGCGGCAGGGCACGTGACGCACCTCGACGCCGGCCTCGGCGAGCGCCTCGGCGTAGGCGGCGCCTTCGTCGCGCAGCGGATCGAACTCGCAGGTGAAGATCGCCGCCGGTGGCAGACCTTCGAGGGACTCGGCCCGCAGTGGTGACGCGACCGGGTCGGTGCGCTGGGACTCGTCGGCGTAGTGGGCCCAGAACCACTGCATCAGTGCGGTCGTCAGCACGTAGCCGTCGGCGTTCTCCCGGTACGAGGGGCGCGAGAAGTCGCAGTCGACCACCGGCGTGATCAGCAGCTGGCCGGCGATCCTCGGACCTCCTTCGCGCAGGGCCCGCTGACACACTCCGGCCGCCAGGTTGGCGCCGGCGCTCCAGCCGGCGACGATCAGCGAGTCGGCGACGCCGCCGAGCTCTGCGGCGTTGTCGGCCAGCCAGCGCAGCGCCGCCCAGGCGTCCTCGGGCGCCGCCGGGAAACGGTGCTCGGGAGCGTGGCGGTAGTCGCAGGAGACCACCAGCGCGTCGGCGCGCAGGCAGAGGTCGCGGCACAGCGAATCGTCGGAGTCGTGCGCACCGAGCACCCAGCCGCCGCCGTGGAAGTAGCAGACGACCGGATGCGGCCCCGCGCTCGCGGGTCGGTAGAGGCGGTAGCGCAGCTCCACTTCGGCGCCCGGGTAGGTGCCGTCGCGCACCTCGCCGACCTCGGGCCCGCGCGGGTTCTGCGCGGCGATCATCTCCGAGAGCTGCCGCGCCTGTTCGGGCGTCATGCTCTCCATCGGCGGGATCTGCGCCTCGGCCATCAGCTGCAGCATCGCCGCGACGTCGGGCTGCAGCCGGTTCACCACGCCGTCGTTGCACTGCTCACCGGCCGGCCCGGAGAGGCGGAAGCCGAGATAGCCCTCGGCACGCACGCGGTCGCAGGCCTCGCGGTAGGTGCCGACGCCGCCGAGGTAGGGCAGGAAGACGCGTGGCTTGCCCGGCACGTTGGCGCCCATGTACCACGACGCCGCACGCGGGAAGAGCGTGATGTCGGCGCAGTCGTTGACGTGCTGCCCCCACGCCGCCTCGGCGGTGGGAGTCGGCTCGATGGTGGTGTAGCCCTGAGCGCGCAGATCGCTCAGGCAGTCGGCGATCCAGTCGACGTGCTGCTCGATCGAGACCACCATGTTGGAGAGCACCGAGGGCGAGCCGGGGCCGGTGATCATGAACAGGTTGGGGAAGCCGACCGAGGTCAGCCCGAGGTACGTGCGTGGACCCTCGGCCCACTTCTCCTTCAGCGTCAGCCCCTGCCGCCCTTCGATGTCGACCGCCACCAGGGCGCCGGTCATCGCGTCGAAGCCGGTGGCGTAGACGATGGCGTCGAACTCCTGCGCTTCGTCGCCGAACTCGATGCCGTCCTCGGTGATCGAGGTGATCGGCTGGGCGCGCAGGTCGACCAGGCGCACGTGGTCGCGGTTGAAGGTCTCGAAGTAGTCGGTGTCGAGGCACGGCCTCTTGGTGCCGAAGGGATAGTCCCGGGGACAGAGCAGCTCGGCGACCTCGGGATCGTCGACCACCTCGCGGATCTTGGAGCGGATGAACTCCGACCACTGCTCGTTGGCCTCTTCGTTGGTGATCAGGTCGTTGAACTGCTCACCGGGCGCCAGCAGCTCGCCCTGCGCCCAGGCGTGCTCGAAACGACGTTGACGCTCGTCCTCGGTCACCGTCAGCACGCCCTCCATCGGCACGTTGACCGGCACACCGGCCTGCGACAGTCGCGCCTCGGCGCGGTACGCCTCACGGTCGGCCTCGAGGGCGGCCCGCTTGTCGCCCGGGATCGGCCCGTTGCCCGCGGGCATCGAGAAGTTCGGGGTGCGCTGGAAGACCACCAGCTGCCTCGCCTGCTCGGCGATCAGCGGAATCGACTGGATGCCCGACGAGCCGGTGCCGATCACCGCCACCCGCTTGCCGCTGAAGTCGACCCCTTCGTGCGGCCAGCGGCCGGTGAAGTAGACCTCGCCGGCGAAGCGCTCGGCGCCTTCGATCTCTGGCTCCTTGGGCACCGACAGGCAGCCGGTGGCCATCACGTAGTAGCGGCAACTGAGCTCGTGCTCGCCCGCCCCGTCCGCGGCAGTGCCGACCGGTGCGGTGCGGATCCGCCACAGCTGCGCCTCCTCGTCCCACCGTGCCGACCGCACGCGGGTCTCGAACCGGATGTCGCGCCGCAGGTCGTAGCGCTCGGCGACGTGCTGCAGGTAGCGCAGGATCTCCGGCTGGGTGGCGTACTTCTCACTCCACTGCCACTCCTCCTCGAGCTCGGGATCGAAGGAGTACTGGTAGTCGAGGCTCTGGATGTCGCAGCGAGCGCCGGGATAGCGGTTCCAGTACCAGGTGCCGCCGACGTCGTCCGCGGTCTCGAGCGCGACCGCGCTGAGACCCTCGCCGCGCAGCCGGTGCAGCATGTAGAGCCCGGCCATGCCGGCCCCCACCACCACCACGTCGACGTCGGGGGCCGCGGTCTTCGCTTCGCTGCTCATCGTCGCTCTCCTCGCCTGCACTCAGCTGTGCCGTCGCGACGTCCGCTGCTCGGCCGGCCCGTGGCCAGCCGGAGGACGCGCGACGGATCGAAGAGAGCCATTTTCTCACGAGTCGCGCGGGACATCGACGCCTTCGCGTCGACGCTGGCCAGGAGCGCCGGCCGCAGGCTCAGCGCACCGTCACCTTGTACGGCCGCGACGGCGCCCGTTCCGGTCGACTCAGGAAGGCCGCACCCACGCCGGACCCTGGCTCGCCATCACCGAGACTGCCGTCCCGCGTGTGGACCTCGACCTCGACGTCCAGGCCGCCGGCCTCCTCTTCGGTGAATGCGGACAGCGGCGAGAACGACTGCGCCTCGAGGTGGGTCTGGCAGTTGGCGCAGTACTTGACGCTCCAACGGCTGAGCACCGCTTCGGTGTCGACCAGCACCCGCTGCCCGTCGATGTTGGCGAACACCGAGATCAGGAAAGAGCCGCGGATCGGCGCCCGGTTGATGCCCGAGACGTGGACCACACGGGCGCTGCGGCCTCGAGGAGCCGCGGCAGTAGCGGTCGCGCTCGCGCTCGCCGGCTCCGCCAGCTCGTCGAACGAACCGGGGCCGTAGGTGAAGCCGAGCTGGCCCTCGATGTCGATGCAGTCGAGCGATGTGTAAGGCCGCTCGACGCCCTTCTCGACCAGCTTGAACGGATCCAGCGGCGATTCGAGAGTCAGCCAGCTGTTGGGCACCACGCCCGGTGTCGGGCCCTGCGAGTCGACCGAGTTCGTGCCCGGGTACCCCGGGATGATCTCGAGATGGTCGGTGAAACCGTGACGCTTCTGCCACAGCCAGAACATCCGGTCGACGTGGCAGTGGTGGAAGAAGAAGATCGGATCGAGACCAGCAGTGTCATTCTCCCCCATGTCACCGTTGGCGCCAGCGATCGGCGAGGCGTTGAACACCCCTGGCACGTCGAACCCGCCGACCGCGAGGTGGATGCTGTTGTGGGGCGACTCGAGCGGCCGCACCACCGGTGCGCCGCTGCCGGCGCGATCGTCGTTCCACTCGGCGGCCGAGGTGGTGTTCGAGAAGACGGTGTAGTTGGGGGCGTCGAGACAGGCGCGGTACTTGTCGGCCGTGTGTCCACCGGGGCTCGGAGCGCCCTGCACCACCACCGTCGAATTGAGCCAGTTGACCACGTTCTGGTTCAGCAGCTCGACGTTCTTCGCGTAGTCGGGGAACTGGGCGTTGTGCTTGGCGGTCGCCTGGCGATCCTCCTCTGTGCCGACCAGGCCGGAGAGCGGGTAGCGCACCGTCTCGTAGCCCTTGGCCTTGCTGTAGTCGGGGTTGTCGCCGTTGATGTGGTCCTTGATGTTCTTGGTGAACACGAAGGAGCGCAGCGGATTGGGGATCGTCTCACCGTCGAGCTCGAAGGTCTCCCGGGTCAGCGCCCAGGGGATGCCGTGCTGCAGCGAGCTCTCACTGGTCTCGTCCCAGAACGGCAGGGTGACCTGCTCGCAGCCGGGCACGCTGCGCAGCGCCTCCTCGAGCTTCACCAGGTAGACCCGGTGCCAGGTCGGGAAGAGCACGTTGCCGTGGTTGCAGTAGCCGCCCCAGTAGGCGGCGCTTCCCCAGCCGGCGCCGCGGAAGGGCTCGCCGTGGAAGCCGCCCAGGGTGAAGAAGGAGTGCGGGTCGTCGGGCGGCAGCTCCTTGATCGCCTTCCAGGCCCGCATCAGGTCTTCGAGCGGTTTGCGGTTTCCGGCCTCGTACTCGTCCTGCAGCACTTCGATGTTCTGACGCACTCGCAAGGCACTCGCTCCACTACTCATGGCTCTCACGCTCCTTCCGGCGCCGGCGGCACCGGGTGACTCTCCGTTCTCGATTCCACTTGTCCATCGCGACCCTCCGCGGAGGGGGTCCCGGGATGGGCTACCAGACTCGCGGCGGTGCCGAGCAGCAGCAGGACGACGCCGCCGTAACGGGCCGCCTCGGTCGAGGACGCCACACCGGCCAGCAGCACCATGCCGCCCGCGGTCTCCAGCAGGAACTGCGCCCAGCGACCGCTCCGGGCGGCCCGCCGCCAGGCGCCCCGGACGTGCACCGCCACCAGCAGAGCCAGCAGCGGCAGCAGGGCTTCGACCAGGCGCGGCGCGACCGCGACCCCGGAGATGCCCACCGCGCCCAGCCATGCACCGAGGCAGAGCGGGCACTTCGGCAACAGCGCGAGCGCGATCGACATCCCCGGCGCGCCCGTTCCTCCCAGCCAGCGCTGCCAACGTCGCATCCCCGTCCTCCTGCGATGGAGAAACGGCGAGCGTCGGACAAGTTGCGCCTCGGAACTCCGGCCTGCTCAGCCGAGGTGCAGGAGGATCAGCCGGGCCCCGATCACCACGGTGATGGCGCCGATCGCTGTCTGCAGACCGCGGTGCAGCCAGGTGGCCCCCGACGCGGCAGCACGCAGCGGCAACGCGACGATCGCGGTGAGGGTTGCCATGCCGACGATCGATCCGATGCCGAAGAGCAGCACGTAGACCAGGCCTGCCCAGGCGGTGGCGAGTTGCGCCGCGACGAACACGATCAGCGCCGCCGAGCCGGCGGCACCGTGCGTCAGCCCGACGAGCAGCACCGGCCAGGCGCCCTCCGGATGCTCGTGATCGTGCGCGCTGGCCGAGTGCGGCGCGTTGTCGTGGCGGTGGCTGTGAGCGTGCAGGTGCACTCCCTCACCGTCGTGCTCGTGCGCGTGCACGTGCACCCGATCGCGCCACAGACGGTGCAGCACCCGGACACCGAGGCCCAGCAGCAGCAGACCGACCGCAGCCTCGAGCGCGGTCTCGAACGACGCCGGCAGACGCCAGCCGAGTACCAGCACGCAGCCGGCGATGAGCAACAGCGAGACGGTGTGACCGACACCCCACAGCGCGCCGCGTCGGGTCATCGCATCGGCGCGACGACCGCGGCTGACCAGGGACGAGACGGCCGCCAGGTGGTCCGCTTCGAACGCGTGCTGCATGCCCACCACCAGGCCGAGCAGGAGGATCGAGATCTGCATCAGTCGGCCCGTCCCAGTACGGCCGGGATCGGCGTTCTCGCCGGACTCACTCCGAGTCGGCCCCGCCGGCCGGATCTCCGTCCGACGCCTCTTCGGCTCGCGGCTCGTAGAGCTCGATCCGGTTACCCTCGGCGTCGCGGATCCACGCGAACTTCGCGTAGCCCTCGTCGGACTCCTTGAGCACGGCGACGTCCTTGGCGCGCAGATCGGCGAGCGTGGCGTCGAGATCGTCGACCCGCAGGTTGACCATGAACGGCTGGTCGCCGTACATGTCGTCCTCGTCGCGCGCCTCGGCCCACGATGGGAACTCGCGCTTGGCCCGCATCACGGCGAACGTCGTGTCGACCCGGCGACCGCTGCCGTCCGCGGCCAGGGCCCAGAAGATCTTGTAGTAGGCGCCGAACTCCTCGCCGCCCTCGAACTCGAATCCGAGCACGTCGCGGTACCAGCCGGCGAGCTTCTCGAGATCGCGGGCGAAGACGAAGGCTCCACCCACTCCCTGTACATGGCTCATCGCAATCCCTTCCTTCCCCTAAAGGGTCCCGGATGACGTCAACCGAAGCCCCGACGACGGCCCCCAGCGTATCCCGCAGCGGGGCCCGGGCACCGGAGAGGAAGCCGCAGGTCGGGAGAGCAGCCGCCGCCTGAGACTGGCAAGAGCTGGCCAAGCGCCTCCGGCGGGAGCCCTTACAGGGCGACGCGCGCCAGCATCCAGACCCCCATCGCCACCATCATCAGGTTCTCGGTCAACGAGATGGCGCCCAGCGGTACGTTCGAGTCTCCGCCGACACAGGCGCAGCGCAGCTCACGCTTCTCGACGTAGACCGCCTTGATCACCGAGACAGCGCCGACGCTGCCGACGAAGAGGGCCAGCGGTGCGGCGAGCCATAGCGCCTCTCCGGCGATCATCAGCACCCCGGCGCCGCCCTCGGCGAACGGATAGAAGTAGGCGTAGCGCACGTCGCGGCGGGCCAGCAGGTCGTAGCCCAGGAACTGGCTCGAGAAGCTGCTCAGATCCTGCAGCTTGAGGATCGCCAGGATGCACATGCTGAAGGCGACGAACCACTCGAGCGAGCGCCACGTCAGCAGTGTCTCCTCGGCCATCCAGGTGGCAGCGAGCCCCATCAACGCCGCCATCGCGAACACCGCGATCACCGGTTGATAGGTCGTTCCCTCCGCCTTCTGCTCGGCCTCCGTCTCGATGCCGAAGTGCACCTTCAGGGCGTCGTAGCCGCCGATGCGCTCGCCGTCGATGAAGGTCTGCGGCGTCGTCTCGACCCCGTGCTCGCGCTTGAATGCATCGGTCTGCTCGCGCGTCTCGAGGTGGTGGTCGTCGACCTCGTAGCCCTGGCGCTCGAGCAGGTGCTTGCTCTTGAGGCCGTAGGGGCAGAGGTGCTCGGGCATCACCATGCGGTAGAGGGTTGCGGTGGGCCGGGTCATTGGGGAGCAGGGGTTGGGGGTTGGGGTTTGGGGGAAGAGGGAAAAGGGACCAGGGAAAAGGGAAGAGGGAAGAGGGCAGAAGGGAGTGAGAGGAGAGCAGCTATCAGGGCAGCAGTCAGGGGTGTAGGGGTCAGGGTGTAGGGGTCAGGGTGTAGGGGTCAGGGTGTAGGGGTCAGGTAGAGAGATATCAGATCGCCTGAAGTCCACAGGCAGTGCGCACCATTGGATCCCAGGTCGAGCCGGACTGAGCGGCGAATGGACCGGCCGCTCGGCCAGCCCCCGCTCAGCCGAACTCGATGCCGGCGCGCTCGAGGCGCGGCACCAGGGCCAGGCCGAGCGCCGTCGCCGGGGTCAGCACGCCGCCACCGGGAGAGCTCGGCAGCTGCTCCCGCTCGAGCGCCAGCAGCAGCGCTGACTCGCACAGGCACTTGATCGTGATCCGGTTGCCGGGGTCGCCCTGGCCGTGCAGACGAGAGTGGCGGCGGGCGCGGCCGGCGCCGGCGCCGGGTGGCGGATCCCCTTCGGCGTAGAGATCGCAGGAGAAGAAGCCGCCGTCCATCGTCGCCTCGCTCGGGCCTTCTCCCGGATCGGCGGCCACCGCCTCGATCAGGCGGCTGGCGCCGGGCAGGGCGCTACCGAGCTGGGCCATGCCCTGGCCGAACGCGAAGGCGCCCGCCTCGGCGAACCCGAGAGGACCCTTGGCCTTCCAGTACTCCTGGTAGCGGAAGTCGTCGGCGAACAGGTCTCCGCGCTCGGTGCCCTGCAGCAGGGCGTGCGAGCGCCGCACGACGCGGGTGTTGATCGGGCCCATGAAGAAGGGCGCCGCCCAGCTCTTCGCCTCGCTCGAGTAGAAGGGCGCGACCGGATCGCCGTGGCCGCTCTGCGAGCGAGGGCGCCGGTCTTCGGGATTGAGCAGGAAGAGATCGCGCATCCGGCGGGCGCCACCGCCGCGCTGCATCTCGACCAGCGACGCCACCGTGCCGCCGTTGATGCCGCCGCGGCCGCGGTGGTAGGCGTGTACCCGACTGCAGCGGGCACCGGTCTCGCGGTGCAGCGCCTCGGCGACGTAGAGTGCGCCGAGATCGGAAGGGATCGAGTCGAAGCCGCAGCACGGGACGATGCGGGTGCCGTCGCGGGCGGCGCGCTCGTGGTGCCGGTCGATCATCTCGCGCACCCATGGCGTCTCGCCGGTGATGTCGACGTAGTCCGTACGGTGCTCGACACAGGCGCGCACCAGCTCGCTGCCGTACCGGGCGAACGGGCCGGCGGTCGACAGGACGACTCGGGCGGCGGCCGCCAGCCCGTCCATCGCTTCGCCGTCGAGAGCGTCGGCGACGATCACACCGTCCGCCGAGAGTCCGTCCCCCGTCAGCTCGGCGACCAGCGCCTCGAGCTTCTCCTGCGAGCGCGCCGCGAGCGCGAAGCGATAGCTCTCACGCTCGGGGTGCGCGGCGAGGTAGCGCGCCGCCTGCCGGCCGGTGAAGCCGGTGGCGCCGAAGACGGCGAGATCGTAGCGCCTGCCCATGTCGCCATCCTCGCAGATCCCTCCGAGCGGCAACCGGTGCGCCTCGCTCCCGTCTGGGAGAACGAACCAACGAACGACGAATTCTTCGATCTGGAGGCACTACCGATGACCACCACCGCTCGCCAGGAGCCGAACCGGCCCGCGACGAGGGGCGGCAGACCGCGCGGAGTCCGGCGCGGGGCCTGCAGGCTCGCGGCTCTGGCTGCTCTGTGCCTGCCGGCTCTTGCCGCCCGCGCGACCACGTCGCCGGAGACACGTGACCATCGGGCAGTCGCCCGCGAACTGGTGAAGCTGACCACCCCACTGCTCCAGCGCTCGGCCGACGTCTGGATCCAGAAAAAGACGTGCATGTCCTGCCACCACCAGGTGCTGGGCACGCTGGCCACCCGGGCTGCCGACGAAAAGGGCCTGCCGATCAACGCCGGCCTGGAAGCCAAACAGGTCGCGGCGATCCGTCGTTCTCTCGATCGGTCGTACGGCGAGCTTCTACAGAACGAGCCTCCGTCGCGCTTCGGCGCCGCCTACGGCCTGCTCGGGATGTTGCTCGGTGACCAGCCCCTCGATCCGCTGGCGCGCAGCCTGGTCCACGGAATGACGAAGCTGCAGCAGCGCGACGGCAGCTACCCGGCGCAGAGCCACCGACCGCCTCTCGAGGATGCCACCAGCAGCGGCACCGCATTGCTCATCCAGGCACTGCGCGCCTACGGGTGGACGGAAGGCCACGTCCGAGCTCGAGAGCGCGCCACGGCCTGGCTGGCCGATCATCGATCCCGCGACACCGAAGCCCTCGCCTTCCAACTCCTGGGTCTCTACTGGGCAGAGCAGCCGGCCACCGGCCTCGAGCCCCTGGCGCAGCGACTGCTCTCGCAACAGCTCGACACCGGCGGCTGGGCTCAATACCCAGAGCGTCAGAGCGACGCCTACGCCACCGGCCTGGCCCTGTCCGTCCTCCTCCAGGTCGAGCAGTTGCGCTGGGACGACCCACGGACGAAGCGGGCCGTCGAGTACCTCGATCGCACCTTCGACCGCACCGCGGGGGCGTGGCAGGTGCCGACCCGGCGCCGGGTCGGTGGGCTGCCCTACTTCGAGTCGGGATACCCGTTCGGCGAAGACCAGTTCATCTCCTACGCGGGAACCGCCTGGGCCACCATCGCCCTGACCATGGTGAGCGAACCCGGTCCTCTGACGGCGCTGGCCCCCGCTCCCCGCATGCCGACGGCCGCGGCGGACGTCGCGTCGAGGGACGGGCAGGCCGGAAGTCTGACTCCTCTCCTCGAGGCCGCACTCTGGAAATCGGACGAGGAGTTCGCCTCCATTCTCGCCGAGGCCGACCGCGAGGCGATCGAGGCGCCCGGCCCCCAGGGACTGAGCCTGCTCCATGCGGCAGCGGCAGACCCGGCAAAGCTCGGCCGCGTCCTCGAGCTCGAAGTCGGTGTCGGGGACCGGTCGGAGCTCGGCAAGACCGCTCTCCATCTTGCGGTGGCGACACCGTCTGCAACAGCACCCCGGGACGGGGCCGCGCTGGCGGCGCGCCTGCTCTTGCAGGCCGGGGCCCCGGTCGATTCCCAGGACTCGACTCGGGAACGTCCGCTCCACGCCGCGGTGGCATCGGGCAACCTCGCCGCCGCCCGTATCCTGCTGGAACAGGGCGCCGATCCCTCCCGGCCCGCCGCCGGTGAGGACGGCGCCACGCCTCTGGCACTGGCGGTCGCGCTGCACGATCTGGAGATGGTGGAGCTCCTGCTCTCCGCCGGCGCCTCCGCCGCGGACGGCTTTGCAGCCATCGGCTCGAATGCGCTGCACGAGGCCGTGTTCTCGGGCGCGGTCGAGATCCTCGAGCGGCTGCTCGCCACCGAGCACGCGCTGGCCGCCGTCGACTCCCTCGACGTCGATGGCTACACGCCACTGCACTACGCGTTGCTGCAGTACTTCGGCGACCCCGAACCCATCCGGCTCCTACTCGCCGCCGGCGCCGATCCTCACCGCCCGTCAGCCGACGGTGTGAGCGCCCTGCGCCTCGTCGAGCGCGAGGGATACCCGGACGCGCTGGCACTTTTCGCTTCGGCCCAACAGGAAGCCGAGGTGCGTCCTGGAGACACGACGGAAGGTCGATGACGCTCGCCGCCGGGGCCGGCGACGCAGCGCACGGGCCACGGGGACTCGCCCGCGGCGACCGGCCCGCTCGCGCCGAGAGGCAGGCCGGTCGATCCCGCCGGTCTACCCCGTCCTACTTCGACTCGCCTTCCTTGGCGTCGAGCGCGTCCTGCTCGAGCAGCCGGGCGCCACGCATGATGTTGCCCATCGCGTAGTTGCCTTCGTGGCAGGCGTACTCGAACAGCTTGTCGTCGGTGCGCGGCCAGGTGTAGTCACCCTTCCAGGCGCTCTGCCAGCGGTCGGGGTTCTCGACCTCGAAGGCGTAGTGCAGGGTGTCGGCGTCCTGCCTGGTGAAGCGTTCGGTGACCTTGTGGTTCTCGAGCGAGCCGAAGCCGAAGCCGCCCGGCTCCTCTTTGAAGTTGGTGGTCTCGACGACGAGAGTGTCGCCCTCCCACCAGCCGATCGAGTCGCCCATCCAGAACTTCATGTCGGCCGGCGGGTGCTCCGAGTTCAGCCGCACGATGCGTACGTCGTGCACCATCTCGTTGAGGATCATCACCCGGTCGGGCGTCTGCACGATGCGCTTGAAGTTGTTGTAGAGCGCCGGAGTGGCGGGGATCGTCGAGGCGAAGCTCGCCAGGCAACGCTCGGCGAGCGGACGCTGCTCCATGTTGTCGTAGGGCCCGGGCCGGTCCCAGTCGATCCAGTAGGCGGTGCCGTCGTTCGGCCGCATCAGGTCGCGCAGGCCGCCGAGCGCCTTCATCGCGTCGGCGGTGAACGGCGGGTAGCGGCCGTTGGCCGGCTCGGTGATGATCGAGGTGCGGAACTTGCCGTCGACGATGACCACCGAGTCGCCGCGATCGATCCAGAAGTTGTTGTAGCCGCCGACGTTGCCGGCGCCCAGGGTCTCGCGCTCCTCCTCGCCCAGGCCGACCGGCGGCGCACCGCCCTCTTCGGGGGCGCCTCGGTCCGGATCGCTCTTCGCCGCGCCGAGGGCGAGGAACTCCTGCTCCTCACGCTCGATGCGCTCGGCCTCCTCGGGCGTCAGATAGAGGTTGTCGCCATACTGCGGCGGGCGCTGCAGCGGCGTCAGGGTGGCGATGTCGTAGGTGCCCGACAGATCGGGTTTGCCGTCGGCGGTGCGCGGTATCTCGTCCGAGCCCGCAGCGATCGCGGCACCGGTGGCGATCAGCAGGCCGCTGAGCAGCGCCATCACGATGTGGTGGGTCTTCATGGTGGTTCTCCTGGAGTCGGTTCGGACCGCGCCCCTCCTGTAGTCCCAAACGGGTCGCGGTGGCGACGCCAGCTTCGGGTGTCCCGTGCGTGAGCTGGATCCCCGGAGCCCGGCTCTCGTCGTCGCTCGGGAGGCGACGGCGACGGCTCGACGGGGTCGACACGCGCGGCCGGTCGACGGGCGCGCCTCGACGATTATCGCACGCCACGCGCGGCGTCGCTCACGGCCGCGGGCTGCTCAGGCGATGAGGCAGGAAGCGCCAGCGCCAGCAGCCCCGACTTCGGGCCACCGCCGAACGCGAACACCAGGTGCTGGCGTCCGCGGTGCATGTAGGACATCGGCGTGCCGCTCGGGCGCGCCGGCAGCGGCACCTCGGCGACCACCGCACCGGTCTGCTTGTCGTAGGCGACGAGGGACCCTTCGGCGGCGTCCTCTCCGGCGACGCGGTCGGCCAGCCTGCCCTGTCCGAGGAAGAGCAGTGTGTCGGTGAGCAGCGGCCCGGTGAAGCTCGCCGAGCCGACCGGCCCGGGATCGGGCAGACCGAGGTCGACGATCTGCTGCCGGATCCCGTCACCGTGCGGCACCTGCCACACCAGGTCGCCCTCGGACAGGTCGTAGGCGGTGACCCTGCCGTAGGGCGGTTTGAGGATCGGCAGGCCCCGCGGGCCGGTGATGCCGGTCACCGACTCGTGCCGACCCTGCAGCGCTTCCTGGCGCGGCGCGCCGCGGATGTAGTCGAGGTTGGAGCGCGCCGGATCCGGCTTCTGCAGACCGACGACGGTGGGATTGGAGAACGACGGCACGTAGAAGCGGCTGGTGTCGGGGTCGAAGGCCGCGCCGCCCCAGTTGGCGCCGCCGGCCCAGCCCGGGTGCTGCACGGTGCCCCAGATCTCGTCGGTCACCACCACCGGCGGCGTGAAGATCGGCCCGTAGTGGAAGTTCTTGAGGATCTCCATCGCCTCGGCACGGATCTCCGGGGTGAAATCGACGATCGTCTCGTCGGAGATGCCCTGCGACTCGAACGGCGGCGGCTTGGTCGGGAACGGCTGGGTGGGTGACGTCTGCTCGCCGGGCACCGTCGACTGCGGCACCTCGCGCTCCTCGATCGGCCAGATCGGCTCGCCGGTGACCCGGTCGAAGACGTAGACGAAGCCCTGCTTGGTGATCACCGCGACAGCCTTGCGCTCGCGCCCGTCGATCGTCGCGTCGAACAGCGTCGGTGCGGCTGGGATGTCGTAGTCCCACAGGCCGTGGTGCACCAGCTGGTAGTGCCAGACGTACTCCCCGGTGGCCGCCCTGACGCAGACGATCGACTCGGCGAAGAGGTTGTCGCCCTTGCGGTGGCCGCCGTACCAGTCGTTGGTGGGAGTGCCGAACGGCAGGTAGACCAGGCCGAGCTCGCCGTCGGCGGAAAAGTTCGTCCACACGTTGGCGTTGCCTGTGTAGTCGGCCGAGCCGTCCTCCCAGGTCTCGTAACCGCGCTCGCCGCGCATCGGCGGGTTGTGGAAGGTCCAGCGCAGCTCGCCGGTGCGCACGTCGAAGGCGCGCACGTCGCCGGGCGGCATCTCCCTGCGGGTCGGACCGTCGAAGATCGACGAGCCGACGACCACCACGTCTCCGACCACCAGTGGCGCCGACATGATGGTGTAGTAGCGACGCGACGTGTCGCGACGCAGCGTCGCGATGAGGTCGACCTTGCCGCCGTCGCCGAACCCGGCAACCGGCTGACCGGTGCCGGCATCGATCGCCCACAACGTCGCGTCGTTGGACGGCTGGAAGAGACGCTGCTGCTCGCCGTCGGTCCAGTAGGCAAGGCCGCGGCTGTTGAAGCCGAGGTTGGTCGGGCGTCCGGCCTCGTAGGCCTTGGTGTCGTAGACCCAGAGCGTCTCGCCGGTTCCCGCGTCGAGTGCCGCCACCTGGCCCAGCGAGGTGTTGACGTAGAGACGATCGCCGACCTTCAGCGGCGTCGACTTGTAGCTCCCCGCCATCTTGCGCCGGTCCTCGGCGATCAGCGGGTTGTCGGGTGACTGCCAGCTCCAGGCGACCTCGAGCCGCGCGACGTTGGAGGCGTCGATCTGGTCTAGCGGCACATGCTGCCGGGCACCGAGGTCGCCGTGGTAGGTCGGCCAGTCGGTGTCGGCGACCTCGGCAGCGTCGTCGGCTCCCGGAGCCAGCGGCGCCGTGCCGGCGCCGGAAGCGGCCACTGCCAGTGCGGCCAGGCCGCAGATCGTCGACCAACGAGCGAATCGTCTCATCACACGCGCACCTCCACGCCGATCCTACGCCGCCGGACGGGAGCGCTGTCGCGGCCTCAACGGATCAGCCGCGCCCGCCGATCCTTCGCCCAGGCCCGGTCGGCCGTCCAGGCCTCGGCGCCGGTGCGCTCGGCGAGCGCCAGACAGAGTCGGGCGGCGACCGCCGACTCGAGCCGCGTCCTCGGCCTCGGCCGCGGCCCGCCGTTCGGCCAGCAGCTCGTCCACCAGGTCCAACCCCGAGAGCTCGGCGCGCACGCGCGATCCCGCAGCTGACGGCGGGTCATCAGCACCATGCCGCCCTCCGTCTCGATCAGGCTGAGCACGGTCCCGGGTCGCAGTCCGATGCGTTGTCCCACCTCGGCCGGGATGACGATACGACCGCGATCTCCCACCGTCACCTTGGTCGTCCCGCTCATGACCCGTACCTACCACGCTCGAGGCCTGCGCGGGACAGGAGCGGAGGGTCCTTGGGGCCGGAGACGGGCTCTCCCCTGACCTCTGATCTCTGCTCTCTGATCTCTGACCTCTGATCTCTGATCTCTGATCTCTGATCTCTGATCTCTGATCTCTGATCTCTGA
>ERZ869936.50-NODE-50-length-201073-cov-55.944114_pt1 | contig 201073 bp, 170 predicted proteins | sample MGYA00520876_ERZ869936 | MGnify/ENA primary metagenome ERZ869936 (study PRJEB32218, sample SAMN09650985) | biofilter metagenome | isolation source: enrty point of leading RO module | place: Saudi Arabia: Thuwal, RO plant located on Red Sea | collected 2016-02-17 ...
AATCGTGAATCGTGAATCGTAGATCGTGAATAGCGGCGGAAACGCGACCGTCAGGGAGCGTGCCTGAGCTGAAAGCGAATTGATCGTTGAAGAAAGTGAATCGTGAATCGTAAATCGTGAATAGCAGCAGAAACGCGACCGTCAGGGGGCGCTACTATTTCTGACCCGTGTCGGAAGCCCGACCGTGATGGAGGGCTAGCATCAAGATCAGGGTTCAAGGATCAAGTATCGGATAGCATATCCTTCTGGCGTTTCCTTTGCGGCACTTGGCGTCTTCGCGCCTTTGCGAGAGATATTACATCCTTGGTGTTGCGGCTGCGAGTTTGGCAATACCCGACACAAGATTCGACACACCCATGAATGCGTGTGCTAAACATACGCACACCTCTCACGCTCGGGCTAAGCGGGCAAGCCCGACGCTAAACAGCTCACTGCTCACCGCTCACCGAAAAGACTGCTCCATCCGCCGCCTCCACGATCTCGCAGCCGGGGCGCATCCTCGAAACGACCGAGTCAAAGATCACCTTGTCCCATTCAGGATATAGATGCGTCAACACAGTTTTCTTCGCTTTTGAGAATTGAGCGAGGTAGACGGCCTCGGCAAGCTCAAGATGTGTTTCGACTGGTTTCTCTTTCACAAACGAACATTCCATCAGAAACAGATCGACGTTCTTAGCAAAACTGCCGAGAGGTTTTGAAAATCCCGTGTCGCTTGTGTAGACCATCGTGGCATCCTGATCCGAGATCCGAATCGCAAGGCTTTCTGGTGTATGAGGTGTGTCAAACGTGACGGCCTCGACGCCTTTGACTATCTCAAATGGTTCGAGCGGGATGACCTCGACGATCTGTATCGGGAACGGCTGTTCGAGAAGCCCGTAATCGTTCGATCGGTCGATCGCTTCCAACAGTACCCTCAAACCGGCAGGTCCAAAGATCTTCATCTCCGATCTCCGCTGCTGAGTCTCCGGCGCGTACTTCGTCCCGAACAAGAAAGGCGCAAGACCGCCGATGTGATCGAGGTGAAAATGCGAGATCCAGATCGCGTCTAAAAATGCCCAATCAAGTTTCTCCTCGGCCATTCGATGGATCGCCGAAGCCGAGAAATCGAGCAGGATCGATCCGCCGGAGGTCTCCAGCCAATGGCCGGAACTGCTGCGCGTCCTGTGCGGCACCGAGGTACCCGAACCGAGGATCGTGAGTTGCATAAAAGCAATACTAGCCACGAATTCCGCGAATTGCACGAGAAGAATTTAGCCACAGATTAAGGGGATGAACACGGATAAGCGTGGTCGGTTGTGCATTGATCTGCAGCTATAAGAGCATTTTGAGTTCCAATATCGCGTGCTCTTGGCTTTGGTAAATCTGTGTTTATCCCATTTATCCGTGGCTAAGTCTTCTCCAGTTTGTGTGCTAGATTCTTCGCTATGCAAGATACCCAAGTCGATGTTCTCGCGATCTTCGCGCATCCGGACGACCTCGAGCTGACCGTCGGCGGAACGATGCTCAAGATGAAGTCTCTCGGATACAAGACCGGGGCGGTCGACGTTACGCGGGGTGAGATGGGAACGCGCGGTACGGTAAAAGGAAGAGCGGAAGAAGCGGAAGCCGCGGCAGAGATACTCGGACTTTCGGTCCGCGAGAATCTGGAACTCAAGGACGGTCACGTGTTCTGCGACGATCCCTCAAGGCGAGTGATGGTCCGTGCACTCCGGAGGCTCCGCCCGAAGGTGATCTTTACACATCAAATTGGCGATCCTCATCCTGACCATGACCACATCTCCCAGCTTGTCCGCGAATCCGCAAGACTTTCGTCGATGGGCAATTATGACCGCGAGAGCGGGCTCGAACGTCTTAAGGTTCCGATGGTCGCGCATAACATTTTTTCGCGAAATGTAAGGCCTTCGTTCGTAGTCGACATCTCCGAGTTTCACGAAAAGAAGATGGACGCAATTAAGGCGCACGCGTCGCAATTCCATGATCCCAACTCGATCGAACCGGAAACGAGGCTCACCGACGCGCGATTTCTTGAGGAGCTTTCGAATCGATCGAAGTACTTCGGATCACTGATCGGTGTTGAGTCCGGGGAACCCTATTTTGTACGGGAAGCGCTGAATGTCCAGGATCCGGTCGAGCTCCTGACGCAGCCAATGAACCTGTACTCGTGATACGAATCCGGGGTTGTTTTCGCGTACCTTTCATGTAAGGGCGTATACCGCTCCAGGTCAGAATCTTTTATCAGGAGAAGCAAATGAACGCATCGACATCTCAGACCCAGGAAATTCCCCCACAGGCAGTCATCATCCAGATGGCCTTTGGTTTTATTCTTTCGCAGGCCCTTTCCGTCGCGGCACGGCTAAAGATAGCCGACATTTTGGCGGGCGGACCCAAATCGGTGGAAGAGATAGCAAAGGAAGCATCGGCTCACGCCCCTTCCGTATACAGGTTAATGAGAGCACTGGCAAAGGCCGGAGTATTCGTACGTGACGGAGAGAACAGATTCCTGAACACGCCGCTTTCGGAGTTCCTTCGATCAGACCACCCGGACTCAATGAGGGGTATGGTGCATATGATCTGCGACAAAGAGCACTGGTTGGCGCAGGGAAATCTGGAGCATTCGGTTCGGACTGGGGAATGCGGATTTCAAGACACGTTCGGTAAACCCATTTTTGATTACTACGCCGAACATCCCGAACCGGCAAAGGTCTTTGATGAAGCGATGACGAGCCTTTCAACGACCGTCGGAGCCGCGGTTGCAGAGACTTACGACTTCTCCGGATACTCGAAGATCGCCGACATAGGTGGCGGTCACGGCATCCTGCTTTCCTCAGTCCTGAAGGCTAACCCTGACGCAAAGGGAATTCTGTTTGATCAGCAGTACGTCGTTAATGGGGCAGAAGCGCCCGCCAGGTCGGGCGTAGCGAATCGGGTTGAGACGGTCGGGGGCAACTTCTTCGAGGATGTTCCGGTTAAAGCCGACGTATATTTGATGAAACACATCATCCACGACTGGAACGACAAAGAATCTGTACGGATCCTTTCGAATGTGGCTCAAAATGCACCCGAAAGGGCGCGTCTGCTGCTCGTCGAAAGCGTGGTGGAAGATGATGATGTTCCCTCTTTGAGTGGGCTTATGGACCTTAACATGTTGGCGATGACGACGGGGCGTGAACGAACGACGGCGGAATATTCCGATCTTCTGACCGCTTCCGGTTGGCAACTGGAGCGAGTTATCCCGACCCCTTCTCCGATGCAGATCGTGGAAGCGGTGAAAGCGTAAGAGTTTTGGAGTGAGCGGTGAGCGGGAAGCAGCAAGCAGTAAGCAGTGCGGGTAAATCGTGAATGGTGTCGGAAGCCCGACCGTGAGGGAGGGCTACGTTCAACGATCAGGTGTCAATGATCAGGTATCGAATTGCGCTATTCTGATGCGTTTTCTTACCGGCGCCTGGCGCCTTCGCGCCTTTGCGAGAGATCACAAACGTGGTGAAGCCGCACTGCGAGAGAAACTACCACGGGAGAACCTCTCGCAAAGTCGCCAAGTCGCAGAGATCCGCAAAGTGGGAAAGACATCCGCTCACCGTTTACTTTCCCACCCATTAGTGGGCGGGCTAAACAGCTCACCGCATACCCTCTCAATTTTGGCCCCTCCTCTCCTTCCCATATAATCTTCGACATACTGATCCACTTATCTAGGGAGCAACTATGAACACGAAGACTCTTAGCTTTTCGACTGCCAACGGAGACACGACCGCCTATTGCGCGATACCTGATAACCCCGGAACGGATACGCCGGCCGTCATTCTTATTCAGGAATGGTGGGGTTTGAACGACCACATCAAGGATATCGCCGGTCGTTACGCAAGCGAAGGCTTTATAGCTGTTGCCCCGGACCTGTACAGAGGTAAGCTGGCGAAAGATCCGGAGGAAGCCTCGAAGATGATGGCGGATCTTGCTGTCGAAGACGGCATAGATACGATCCGGAACACGGTGTCAGCGGCTGGAGAAGAGTTTGGTAAGAGCGGCTTCGGGATCTCGGGCTATTGCATGGGCGGAACGTACGCGCTACGTTCGGCTTGTCTTGTCAACGGTATAAAGGCTTCGGCTCCTTTCTACGGCGACATTCCTTCCGAAGAGGTCCTTGCGGATCTGAGTGTTCCGGTTCTGTTCGTTTCAGGTCTCAAGGACGCGTGGATTAATCCCGAAAAAGTCGGCGAACTTGAGACCGCAACGTTCAAGCACGATCTTCCTGTCGAGGTGCTGAAGTATGACGCTGATCACGCGTTCTTCAACGATACAAGGCCCGAAGTATTTGACGAAGAGGCGGCTAATGATGCCTGGTCGAAGGTCCTCGCATTCTTCCGAAAGCACTTATAAAACACACGGATAAAGAGGATTACTCGAACGCCCAACGCGCAAAGTTCCGTTTACGAAGTTCGTCGATGATGGGGCGAATTGATCGAGCCCAAAGGAACGAGACTTCCATCCCTTTCTATTTATAACCGTTCACCGGCGGTGATCAGATTCTCAAGTTCCTCTTCCGACGGAAGCGAGGTTCTCGCCCCTACGGCCCTGCATTTCAAAGCTGCGACCGCGTTTGCCCGGTGGCAGGTTTCTTTGATCGACAGTCCTTTCAGCAAACCATAGAGAAGCCCGGCCCTGAATGAATCGCCCGCACCGGTCGTGTCTTTGCAGCCGCCCGGAACGACGTACGCCCTTGATCTGTAAAACGTGTCCTCGCAAAGAAGCAGAGATCCCTTTTCGCCCTGTGTCATGCCGACCACGGGACATCCGTACTCTTCTTGGAGTTTCTGAAGGCCTTTCTCCGGCGGACACTCGCCAAAGACCAGGGAAGCAAATTGCTCGGAACAGATCATTAGATCGACATTGGGCAGCAGATCATCCATCCTTTTGAATTTCTTGTCGATGTCGATTGAAACTATCGTGCCGGCCTTTGTCGCTTCTTTTGCCATCCGGATGCAGGCCTTGGTGTCGTGCGGCGTTAAATGCAGAACACTGCTCATTCTGACCGCATCGATCGGGGCTTCATTCTTCTTGAACTTCAGCTTCCTGTCCCGTTTCCAGATAACAGTTCTTTCGCCGTTTCTTTCGTCAATGATGATGAAGGCGATCTGCGTAACGGCGCCCTTGATCTGTTCCGAAAAGCTGACATCGACGCCTTCCGATGTGAGGCTCTCGAGTCCAAAATCACCCGTCGGTTCCTTTCCGAATCTACCTGCGTAGGCGGTCCGCAATCCGAGCCGCTGCAGGCCGACCATGGCCGTCGCGACCTCGCCGCCCGCCGCCCGTATATAGTCGTTGAGCTCCACCTTTGAATCGAACTCCGGGTAGTGCGGTACACGGATCAGGAAGTCGACCGCATTTGTCCCGAAACCGACGACGTCGAACTCTCGGTCACGGGCTATTTCGAAAGGAAAGTTCATCGCCTGTAAACGGGTGTGGAACCACGGGAAGGCAGTGCGGGACACCGGAAGGAAATGTCCTTGCAAAATGCCGAATATTCAAGGTAGATTCTAATTTGGGTATCCGCTTGGAACTGAAGCGAACCGCTCTAGAGTTTATAAACGTTTACCGGAGAAAACAAAAATGCCGACAGCCATTTGTCCCGAATGCGACGACGAAGTCTACGTTGATGCCGAGGTTGAGCAGGGAGACGTTTTCAGCTGTGACGAATGCGGCGAGGAGCTCGAAGTAGTGGGCCTCGATCCGATCGAACTGGACCCATATGTCGGAGATGACTTCGACGATTTTGACGATGACGATGATGATGACGACGACGGCTTTGGGGACTACGATTAGCAGGAGGCTCGCCGTCAATCTTTGTCCTTAAGAGAATAACCAGACTTGTTCTGAATTACACTGAATCCTTTTGCGGATTCTATATTCACCCGGTAGAAGCGATTCTGCCGGGTTTCACTTTCCGGGGGATAGAATGCTACAGCGTATGACGCCGTGATCTCTTCGGCCAGAGCTTTAAACAACGGTTCGAAATCGTTCTCCGTGGCATAGAACGACCGACCGCCGGTCTTTTCGATCAAACCGCTGGCTTCAAGCAGGGTCAGCACGGGTTTGTTGCCTCCCGAAAGCCTTGAGTATGAAGGAAGAATGACGGCGTAGACGCTGGTTTCGGCATCATTTGCCCTTTCGATAACTGTCGCCGGAGTGACAGTATCTCCGACCGGATATCCGTCGGTCACGACGATCACGACACGCTTCGGTATCTGTTGTCGGATCATCGGAGGCGACTTCTTCCTGAGCATTCGCACTGCCTCGTCTACGGCGTCATATGCGTGGGTCGAAAGTCCATCCTGGTCCTTTAGGATCTTTTCGAAGCTTTTTTTGAGCTTGTTCGGCTTGTTCGTAAATGACTGGACGGTCTTGACCTCCATTCCGAAGGTCGTGATCGCGAAATAGGAATGGTAGTCCGCGAGGCGGCCGACAAATGTCTGCATCGCGTTTCTAAGATTGATCAGCTCGTCACGCGTGATGCTGCCGGAAACGTCCAGGGCGAAGACGACCGATAGCGGCCGGCCGCTGTCGTCCTTCCGAATGGGCTTGAAGAAGTCGATCTGACGCTGCTTGCCGTCGACGAACAGATTGAAATCTTCCGCCGTCAGGCCTCGGACGGGATTGCCGTCGTTGTCGGTAACCGACACCTCAAAGGAGACCAGATCGGTGTCGATCTTGATCACGTCGCCGTCCTGGCCTCGAACGGCCGGGACCAGCGCCGTCAAAAAGAGGATCAGGGCGAGTACGAGTGGACGTCCGTCCCTCATCGCTAGACCGCGTCTTGTTGTTACTGCTTTCTGCACGTCTTTCCTTCGATTATAGCCCACCGAATGGCGTTTTCAACGAATTTGCCCCGTTTGCTTTTCCCGATTCCCATCCTGTATCATTCACGGGAAAATCGAACGATGTTGAACGCAATTCGAAACGACGACAATAATGACTGACGCGGCTTGAACAGAGGATCTTGTTCAATGCCTTTCGTTTGTCGATTCGAAAGGCGTTTTTATTTTTTTAAGACTGTTATTTAACCCGATACGGGATTATCGAGAGAAAAGTTACATGTTGGACCCACTTGGCGGACTTGAGAGAACACACACCTGCGGCGAACTTCGCGAGCAAGATGTCGGAAAAGACGTGGTGCTTATGGGGTGGGCTGCGAAGAAGCGCGACTTCGGGATCTTCACATTCATTGACCTGCGCGACCGCTACGGCCTGACTCAGGTCGTCGTCAGCGAAGAGGAGGCTGAAGACGCTCACACCAAAGCAAAAAGTGTTCGTGGAGAGTATGTTGTTGCGGTAAAGGGAACTGTAGTAAAGCGCGAAGAAGGCACCGTAAACGAAAAGCTTCCCACGGGTGCTGTCGAAGTACGTGTTATCGAAATATTGATCCTCAACGAAGCGAAGACGCTTCCGTTCGAGCTTGAAAAGTCCGGTTCCCAGAACCTTGCAAGCGAGGATCTGAGATTGAAGTACCGGTACGTGGACCTCAGACGGCGCTTTCTGCAGGACAACCTGATGGTTCGCGCGAAAGCGCTTCGGAAAATGCGCGAATTTATGGACTCTAAAGGATTTGTGGAGATCGAGACCCCGATCCTGCTCAAGTCGACGCCCGAAGGCGCCCGCGACTTTGTCGTGCCCTCGCGAATTCATTCAGGAAAGTTCTTCGCGCTTCCCCAGTCGCCGCAGATCCTTAAGCAGATAACGATGATCTCGGGCCTCGACAGGTATTACCAGCTTGCCAGATGTTTCCGGGACGAGGACCTTCGAGCCGACCGCCAGCCCGAGTTCACGCAGCTCGATATCGAGATGAGCTTTGCGAACCAGGAAATGGTATTCCGCGTTATGGAAGGTGTGCTTGCAGAGGTCTTTTCGCTCTCGGACGCCAAGTTTGAGACACCGTTTCCCAGGATGACGTATGCGGATGCGATGCGAAGGTATGGCAGTGACAAGCCCGATATTCGTTTCGGTATGGAACTCATAGACCTGTCAGGCGAATTCGAAGGAACGGACTTTCCGCCGTTTGCGAAGACCCTCGAGGCAGGCGGCGAGATCAAGTGCATAGTTGCAAGTGGCTGTGCTGGGTATTCGAGAAAGATCCTCGACGGCCATCAGGAGTTCGTAAAGAGGTACGGAGCATCCGGACTGGCCTGGATCAAGCTGGGCGATGAAACTACTTCTTCGCTTATGAAGGCCCTGGGCGAGGAGAAGATAAACTCGCTCGCCGAAGCAGCCGGGGCAGAAAACGGCGATGCGATCTTTTTGGTAGCCGGCAGGAAGTCGGTCGTAGCAGCTAGCTTGGGCGCGCTCAGGAAGGAGATCGCGAAAGCTGAAGACCTTGTACCGAAAGGAGTCTACAAGCCGCTTTGGGTCACGGAGTTTCCGATGTTCGAGTTCAACGAGGATACGGAAAACTACGACCCCATGCACCATCCGTTCACATCTCTGATGGACGAAGACGTTCCACTTTTCAAACGTGCTATCGAAGGCGGCGAGAAGGATCTTCTCGGAAAGATACGTGCTGTGGCTTACGATATAGTTATTAACGGCTACGAGATCGGAAGCGGCTCGATCAGGGTCCACCAGAGCGAGATCCAGAGCCTGATCTTCAAGGCACAAGGTCTAACCCCAGAAACCGCGCGGGAGAGATTCGGGTTCTTTCTCGAGGCTCTCGAATACGGCACTCCGCCACACGGCGGATTCGCCGCGGGCGTCGAGAGGATCGTTATGCTTCTTTGCGGAACCGACAACATTCGCGATGTTCTCGCGTTCCCGAAGACCGCGTCCGCACAAGACCTGATGATGGATTCACCGGGCGAGGTCGACAAGGATCAGCTTGACGAACTGGGACTGAAAATAGCGACCTAAAGATTTGGAACGCGGGAGGTTTTATATGTATTGCCCCAGATGCAGCCAGGAACGGGTAACCGAACAGACCAGTTTCTGTTCGCGTTGCGGCCTGTATCTCGATCACCTTGAAGAGGTGATCGGAAACGATGGCAATCCGCTGTTCGAGCCTGAAGAAAGCGGATCCGGAAGGTTCCTGACTCGCCGAAGGCTCCGCATATTCGCCTTGTTCTGGTTTGTGATCATCACCATCTTCTTTCTTCCGATGGTCGGAATAACAGATGGCCCGGAAGAACTGATGGCGATGCTGGGGATCATCGGCCCGGTAGGAGCGATAACGGCATTGATCCTGTCGTTTATGATCCCGAAGGACGCGCCCGCTAAAAAACACCAGCGAACCCAGAATATTCAACGGAGCTTCCCGGAACAGAGATCACAGCGGGAACTTCCGCCCGAACGTTCGGTGCCGGCCGAGGAGTTCGCAAGGCCCTCCTTTGCGGACCGTGACGAACGATCCGGATATGTCCCCCAGGACCCTCCCTCGGTCACGGAGGAAACAACCCGGCATCTTGACTCCAAGAAGCCCGAGTAGGATTTTCGTTACCCTTCTTCGCAGAAGTCGTTGCTTCCGCGAGCTGGCACAAGCCTGAACAATGTCTGATAGAATGACGTAGTTCTAACTGAAATGGCCAACACCAAGAAATTCGACACTAATCCGCTTGACCCGACCTTTCCGGAGAAGGCTCGGGAGAAAGAAGAGAAAAAGGAAAAGCGGAAGCGGACGGCTCCCCTCTTCACCGAGAATGGGCAGACGCGGCAGTTCGCCGAACCAACTGTGACCGAGGAACAGACACGGAGATTTCAGGATGGGGAGTTTGGGGCCTACGATCCCGCATTCGGAAATGTTAGTCAGGAACCCTCCAGCATTTACAAGGCCGAACAAGATGAGAACCGTTCGTTAAAGATCGGAAACATCAGCCTGCCAGAGAATATTCTGACGGCCCTTCCGTACATTCCCTTTGCTTATCTGGGCCTTGTCGCGGGAATAATCGAGCTGTTTCTCATCCCCCGGTCCGAGCCCAAGGTTAGGTATCACGCCGCTCAGGGTGTGGCAGCGCACGTCGCCATTTGGATCGTCACTGCGATCCTTGGAATGGTCGGATTTGGTTCAGATATTGCTTCGACGGCCAGCTGGATCTTCAGTCTTGTTACCACGATCATGCTTCTGGTCTTCGCCTTTAAGGCGTGGCAGGGGAAACCGATCCATATTCAGTCGGTCGAGAGCCTTACGGACTGGCTGGAAGAGAAGATAAAGCCTCAGAAATAGCTAAACCCTTACAGGAGACCCTCAAATGTACTGTTCCGAGTGCGGTACGCAAAGCGCTTCCGGGCTTAAATACTGCAAGTCGTGCGGGGCCAGGATCTCGCGCGGTAGTTCAGACATCAGGGAATCCGTAGCCAAGACATTCTCTATGGCTGCGATCTTTGTAGGTGTCTTTGGGTTGATAGGCTTTGCGATCATCGTAAAGGAGCTGATCGAAAGCGGCGCTAACTTTGGTTTCGTACTCGCCCTCGCGCTTATATACCTCTCCGCTCTGGTAGCCATGACATATATTCTCGTGAACAAGGTCCTGGGCTTGATCGGAATTGAAGAGGCACCAAAGGTACATGACAAGGCACCTCCGGTTCTAAGTCCCAAGATCACTTCTCAGCTTGAAGAACATAGGGAACCCGCCAGCGTGGTCGAGGAAACTACCAGGGATCTTGGAAAAGTGCCGATCGAGCGGAATCGATAGAAATGTCATTCACTCTAAAGATCGTATTGTTCTTTTTTCTGATCTGCTTTATTAGCCTGCTTGTATACTTTCTGGTAGTCAGAGCGTATTACTGGGGAAACAGGAAAGAGCCGCCCGGGAGTTGAAGGTATGTTCCCCGATGTTTCCTGCCTGCCGATCTAAAAAGGCTGCCCTCAGGACAGCCTTTACGGAAAACCGATCAAGTGTAGATCAGACCTTGCTCTTGTGCTTAATGAACGCTGCCTCGATAAGGTATACGTTCATTTCACAGATGTCTTTTACGTAATCCCCAATTCTTTCGAGGTGCTTGGCAACGAACAGCAAGTGCGCCGCTCCGTTCGTTACCGACGGATTGTCGATCATAAGCTTGGTCAGCTTGTCGAACACCTTGTTGTAGGCTTTGTCGATCGCTTTGTCCCGCTTGATAACTTCCTTTGAGACCTTTGCGTCCTCTGAAGTAAAAGCGTCAAGCGCGCGCTGAAGCATCTCACCGGCGATCTCCGCCATCCTTGGAAGCTCGACGTTGGGCATCACCTCTGGCTCGTTATTGATTATCAGCGATGCCTCGGCGATGTTCGCGGCATGGTCCGCTATTCTCTCGAGGATAGGTGTGATCTTCGCAACCGATATCACGAATCGCAGATCGTGAGCGGCGGGTTGCTGTAGTGCGAGGATCTCGACGCTCATCTGGTCGATCTCCAGTTCCATCGCGTTGATGATCTTGTCGTCTTCGATCACTTTTCGCGCCAGATCGCTGTCTCGTTCGACGAGCGAACGCATCGCAAGATAAACCGCTTTCTCGGTGGTTCCGCCAAGCAAAAGCAGCTTGTCCCGCAGCACGTCAAGTTTTCTGTCTATGATCCTGGTTTCCATTGGTTCCTGCTAAGTATAAACGTTATTAGTACAAATGCTTAAAATTTGGGTCGAAATATCATCCGAATCTGCCCGTTATGTAGTCCTCGGTCAGTTCGTCGTCAGGATTTGTGAACATCTTTTCGGTCGGATTAACCTCGATCAGTTTTCCGAGCATAAAGAACGCCGTCTTGTCAGATATCCTGGCAGCCTGTTGCATGTTATGGGTAACGATGACGATCGTATATTTCTTTTTTAGTTCGACAACGAGCTCCTCGATCTTTTGAGTCGCGATCGGGTCAAGAGCAGATGCCGGCTCGTCCATCAGGATGACCTCCGGCTGAACAGCCAGCGCCCGGGCGATACAAAGCCTTTGCTGCTGTCCTCCTGACAATCCGAAGGCGGATGTGTTAAGCCTGTCGCTGACTTCATCCCATAAGGCGGCATCCCGTAATGCTTTCTCCACACGATCAGCAAGATCTTTTTTACCCGAATGCATCTTGTTGATCCGGATACCGTACGCGACATTCTCAAAGATCGACTTCGGGAACGGATTCGACTTTTGAAAGACCATACCCACCTTTCTTCGAAGTGCTACAACATCCGTTTTCGTCTTATAGATGTTTTTCCCGTCGATCTTTACTTCGCCTTCGACCCGCGCGTAAGGGATCGTGTCGTTCATACGGTTAAAGACCCGTAGGAATGTCGATTTTCCGCATCCTGAAGGACCCACAAACGCCATCACCTCACGCTCCGGGATCTTCATCGAGATATCGTAGAGCGCCTGATTCTTACCGTAGTAAAAATTGAGGTTCTTTATACTGATCTTGTCGCCCATATCGGAATTCTGTCCGCCGTGAATCGTTTAATACTTCTTCTTCGTGAGAAACCTCACCAGTACGTTTATTACCAGGATCAGTCCGACGAGGATCAGGGTCGCAGCCCACGCCATCTGGTGTTCGATCTCGAATGGTCCGGTGGCGTAGTTGTAGATCTGAACTGTCAGAGACGCCATCGGCTGATCAAAGAAGTAATTATAGAATCTGCTGTTCAGCGCCGTGAACAGCAAAGGCGCAGTCTCGCCGGAGATCCTTGCGATCGAGAGCATAGCACCGGTCGCAATACCGGAAGCAGCTGCCGGCATCACGATATTCCACGTTACGCGCCACTGCGGTGCCCCAAGAGCAAGAGCTCCCTCCCTCATTGACTGGGGAACAAGGCGGATCATTTCTTCGGTCGTCCGCGCTACGATAGGAATCATGATTATCGCCAGCGAAAGAGCTCCCGCCAGTCCTGACTGTCTGCCCATCGGCAGAACTATCAATGTGTAAATGAAAATGCCGACAATGATCGAAGGCACTCCGATCAAAGTATCGGCAAGAAACCTCACCGTGTTCCCGAAGATATTCTCGCCGAATTCTGCAAGATAGACGCCGGCTCCGATACCGATCGGAAGTCCGATCGCGGTCGCCAACAGCGTCATCAATGCCGAACCCATGATCGCATTCCCGATACCGCCTCCTTCTCCGACAGGTTTGGGCGTATCGGTAAGGAACTCGTAGTTTATTGTCGTAAGACCCTTTGCAGCGATGTAAGTAAGGATAAGTACAAGGACTATGATCGCAGCGATCGCACAAGCCGCGGTGATCAATGTCATCGCGCCGCTGACGAGCTTCCTTCTACTATGTGTATTCCTATCCATCATACTAAGCCTTACTTGCCGCATTGGTACCTTTCGCCACTCCCAATACGAGCACCTTTGCAAGTGCGTTGACGACGAAGGTCACAAGGAACAGGACGAGCCCCATTTCAACCAGAGCACTAAGGTACAAGCGGTCCGAGGCCTCTCCGAAGTTTGCTGCCAGAACCGAGGCGATCGTATACGCCGGTTCAAAAAGTGAGGCAGTGATCTGCGGCGAGTTTCCTATGACCATCGTGACAGCCATCGTTTCGCCAAGCGCGCGGCCAAGTCCAAGCACGACGGCACCCGCTATTCCTGACGAGGCGTTCTGAAGAACGATCAATGTCGTTTCCCACTTGGTAGCGCCAAGCGCGAGCGCAGCATCTCTTTGGGTATTGGGCACGACTTCAAGAACATCCCGTACCACGGCGGTAATGATGGGAGTGACCATGATCGCCATGATGATCCCGCCGGTCAGCATTCCGAATCCCGTCAGCCGGCCCTGAAACAGGGGAAGCCAGCCAAAATAATCCTGGAAGAACGGACCAAGGTAATTACGAATGAAAGGGGCGAGTACAAAGATCCCCCACAGGCCGTAAACGACCGAAGGAATGGCGGCAAGAAGCTCGACTAAAAAGGCGGCCGGAGACGAAATGCTTTTTGGGGCTTGTTCGACCAGAAAGATCGCGATCCCGAGGGAGATCGGGACCGCGATCAGAATGGCGATCAGCGACGAAACAATGGTGCCGTAAATGAATGGGAGTGCTCCGAAGACGTTCGAAGCGGGTTGCCATTCACCGCTGTACAGGAACTCCAGCCCGAACATCCTGATCGTCGGAAGCGATGTCCAAACCATCATCGCGACCATAGAGACCACGATCAAGATGACCGTGGAAGACAGTACGATCAGGACGGAACGGAAGACCCTGTCTGCAAATGTTCCCGTACCAGCCAATTTGAGCTATTCCCTAAGCGCTTTCCCGTTGCTGGTGATCGAAGAAAGTTTCTCCTCGACCATCTTCACTACTTCGTCCGGAAGCGGAGCGTAATGAAGGTCGCTGGCGTACCCGGAACCGTCGTGGACCGCCCACCACAGAAAATCGACAAGAGCCTTTCCTTTCGATTCGTGCTGCTGTTCTTTGTACAAGAGCACGTACGTGAAGCTGGAGATCGGGTAGGCGTTGGCGCCGTCGGCATTCGTGATCGAAATTCGCATGTCGGGCGGCATCTCAGCACCTGCTGCAGCGGCTGAAATGTTCTCGATCGAGGGCTCCACGAAATTCCCGGACTTGTTCTTGATCAGTGCTATCGGAAGATCGTTTTCCTTTGCGTAAGCGACTTCCACATATCCGATCGTGTTGGGCGTCTTCTGAACCTGGCCCATCACGCCTTCGTTTCCTTTTCCACCGATACCGACACCCTGGATCCAGTTCGGCTGTTTGCTGTAGGTTATTCGTTCGCTGAATTCAGGAACGGTCTTGGCGAGATAGTCCGTGAAAACGCCGGTGGTTCCGCTGGAATCCGATCTGTAGACCGGAGTGATGTTGTTGTCGGGAAGCTGTACGCCTTCATTTTCGGCTGCGATCTTCGGGTCGTTCCACTTCGTGATTTTATCCAGGTAGATATCCGCTACGATCTCAGGCGTGAACTTAAGCTGTTCCTTTACCTCTTCCAGATTGTAAGTCAGTACGACGGCGCCAAGGACTGTCGGGATATGCAGCAGTTCAGAACCGGCCTTTGCGAGATCCTCATCCTTCATCGGATCGTCGGAAGCGCCGAAATCAGCTGTCCGATCGAGGATTGCCCGCTGTCCGGCACCTGATCCTACAGATTGGTAGTCCAGCCTGACATTCGGGTGGATCTTGCCGTACTCGCTCATCCATTTCTGGTAAATCGGACGAGGGAAGGTCGCACCCGTACCCTGGATGTTGATGGTGGCACCGCCAGCGCCCGAGTCCGAACTGCCTACCGGAACTCCGCTGCATCCCGCACCAATCAGAGCAAAAAGTCCGATCAACGATAGTACTGAAATTATGGTTAGTTTTCGCATATTCATTTATTTATTTCGCCATTTGCCTTAAGCAAAGTCCCGGCGCATAATGGGCCGCAAGCAGAAACGAATTCGCTTCTGAGCTCAGCGGGCACCACCGGAACTGCGGTCTGGCAAGAGCTGTAGTGAGAAGTAGCCTAACTTAATCCTGTTAAATTTAACTTAAAACGCGAGTCAAGGCAGTTTTTAAGAATGACGATTTAACACAAATGTTACATTCCTCTAACATCGGTGTTGTAAGCTTTGATTTTGCAATATAGCTTTCGGTATTTCCGGATCTGCTCGCCTCTTTTCCTGGTCAGATTCCCTGCGACGCTTTTGCAGGGCTGGTGAACAAAGCATGCGATTGGTAAACGAACTGGAGAACGATCTCGCCTTTGCGGTGCTCGTCGACAAGACGGGCGATGAGTTTATTGAAACCAAGGACGTGCTTCCCTTGATTCACAGAATACGGGAGGTTCTTGAGCCCATTTCTGAGCGAGATCACTCGTATTCGGAGGCCGAACCAGAAGAAGAAAAAGGTGCCGAGGCCAAAGCCTGACGTTTCCCACCACCTCCGGTTCTTACCCCCCTGCAACGCGATCGTAGCCTGACGATTTGGTACAGTTTTGTGCCCGAATCGTAGGCAAACGTCCGTCTTCTGCACACACATCTGAGAACCGATCTGTAGGGTACTTAACCGATACCACTCTCCAATTTGATATCATCTTAGAATTCCGAAAAACGGCAGATGGTCTGTCTGGCCGAAGGGGGACATATGAAGGCAATGATTCGAAGCAGGTCGATCGTAGCGGCATTCACCGCGTGGCTTGTGCTTATGGCGCCAATGGCGGCGCTCGCACAGACGCAGGTAGATCTGCCTAAAAACAAGTACAAGATCGAGGACGACATTCGACTTGGCAATGAAGTTTCACAGAAGGTCGAGCGAGAGTTTCCGATCGTCAACGATCGCGAGGCCTCGAACTATATCCAAAACGTAGGCGACCGACTGGTTGACGCGATTCCGAACGAGTTTCGGCATCCAGAGTTTGATTATCGATTCAAGATCGTCAATGCGAGCGATATCAACGCTTTTGCCCTCCCGGGCGGCCCGATGTATGTGAACCGCGGAATGATAGAAGCGGCCAAGAACGAGGGTGAAATGGCTGGAGTAATGGCTCACGAGATAGGCCACGTTGCACTTCGCCACGGTACGGCCCAGGCGACAAAGCAAAGCAATCCGCTCAACCAGATCCTCGGGATCGGTGCCATCCTCGGCGGAGCAATTCTCGGGGGGAGTGTTGGAGCTCAACTGGGTGCGATCTTTGCTGCCGGTTACTTTCTGCGCTATAGCCGGGAATACGAGCGTCAGGCCGACATCCTAGGTGCGAGGATACTCGCAGATTCGGGCTATGATCCGCGCGATCTTGCCAATATGTTCCGCACTATCAATGAAAAGAGCGAGGGAGGCCGGGCTCCTGAGTGGCTCAGCAGTCACCCCGATCCAAGCAAGCGCTATGAGACGATCAATCGAGAGGCGGAACTCTTAAGGGTTTCTGAAAATCCGATCAAACTTACCCGCCAGTTCTTAAGCGTTCAGCAGAAGCTGAGGAACATGCCGCCTGCCCGAACGCTCAAAGAGATTCAGGAGAACGCTGCGAACAGTGGAAACACGGGGAATCAAGGCGGTTCAGGCAATGCGATGGCCAACGGCCGCTATTCGCGAAACGTGCCCTATCCTTCTTCAAGGACCAGGATCTATAGCTCAGGGAATTGGATTCAGTTCAGAGTCCCGCAGAACTGGGTTGAGTTTGAGAACCAGAGCGACGTTTGGTTCGCACCCGAAGGTGCTTACGGCAACCAGGGAATTACCCACGGCGCGCTTGTCGGTGTGAATCGCACGAACCAGAGAGATCTTTCGCGTGCGACCCAGGAATATGTAAACAGTATTCTTCAGGCGAACAGCTATTTGAGGAGGACTACGAACTACTCGCGAACTTATATCGACGGACGTTCCGCGTACGCTGTCATCCTTGCGGGGAGGTCGCCGGTAACTGGGCAGACCGAGTACGCATTGATCTACACGACTATGCTTAGGAACGGTGAGCTTTTGTACGTTGTGGGCGTTGCACCGCAAAGTCAAAGCAACACGTACAACCGCTCGTTCAACAATCTGGTACGGTCGATACAACTTAGGGACTAGGTTGTTGGAAGACAGAAGACAGAAGACAGAAGTCAGAAGTCGGAAGTCAGAAGTCAGAAGACAGAAGACAGAAGACAGAAGTCAGAAGTCGGACGTCAGAAAGCTAATGGGGCAGTGCTTGGCGCTGCCCCTATGTTTTTCTCAATCTGAATCGAAACACGGGCAGCCCCTTGTTTTCGACAGCTATTTCCCGTTCAGTCTTGATCTCGAAAGGCGATTCATCAAGCGCCTCTGGTTCAAGAGCTCCCGAATTCTGAAAGATCTCAAGCATCTCGTCCGCAATAAATTCGACATCTGTCTGAAGGATTATCTGACCATCGTCCGCGAGGTGCCGGACTAATGTCTCAACAAGACTCTCCTTCACGATGCGGCGCTTTGCATGCCGTTTCTTGAACCAGGGATCGGGGAACTGAATCGCTACGGTCTTGAGCCAGCCTTCCGGAAGTTCTGAAAGTAGCACCTCAAGATCGAAAGTGGCGTTGCAGAACTCGTAATGAAGATTCCCAAGACCCTCCTCATTGCGGATCGCATTGGCGTCATCGACAAGAGGTTCGCGGATCTCGACTCCTAGAAAATTGTTTGAACCATTGACGCGCGCCATTTCAAGAATGAACCTGCCCCGCGCGCAGCCTATGTCCAGAAAAAGGGGCGCTTCCGGATCCTCAAAAACCTCCTCAAGATCAAGAGGCTCTACAGGAAGCTCGCGAAAATACTTCGCTAGCGGATTGACGTGTTGATGGACTCTGGCTCTCGCCATGTTGGTTCGAGTCTTTCTAGAAATTGGAAGGCTGAGTGCTATGGACGATCTATCCGATCGTGCCCTTCATCAAGAGCATACTAAACACACAGGTAGCGACAAAGATCGCGAGAGCGGCATAACCTGCGATGGTAAGAGCGAGGGGAACCTCGCGCGGATTCTTGCCGAGGTCTTTAGGGACCGTGATCACGCCGTAGACCACTCCTACTGCAAGCCCCCCAAAATGCGCGAAGTTATCGATAATGCTGAATGCGATCAATCCGAAAGCTGCGATGAATGCGATGTTCGTGAGCATAGCCCTCAGAAAACCGGGCATTAGCTGGCGTTTTCTTCGAAATCCATAGATCGCGAGGAACCCGATCAATCCCATTATCCCGCCTGATGCACCCACCGAGGTGGTCGTCGGCATGAAATAGGTGCTCGCAAGAGATCCCGCGACCGTCGCGAGGACCATCACGATCGCCAGATGAGCGCGGTTCGACACATATTCGATAAGCCTGCCGAAGCCCAGAAGCGCATAGCCGTTGAAAAAGATGTGCATCAAGTTAAGGTGCACAACCCCCGCCGTAAAGAGCCGCCACCATTGGCCTTCCCATACCAGAGGTTTGACGAGGGCAGTTCTTAGAAGCCCGATCGAGTCGCCTTGCGGAGTCATTCCCAGCTCAGAATCCACGACCATCTGAGTTATGTAAACGGCGACCAGCAAACCGACCATCGCATAGGAGTAATAAGGCGTGATGAATTCTATCTGGCGCGAGAACTCAATGGCTTCAGGAGAAGGGATCAGATCGTCAAGCGTAAGTCTTCTGGCCTCGCGAAGGCCCCACACACCACCAACGATCGCCATCAGTGCAAGCACAAAGAAGATACTGCTCAGAAGGTCAGACCACCTTACGGTCGATCTGTCGCCGAGTCCCGAGATCACGATCGCGAAGAGAATAATATGACCTGCGACCACAACGGCTCCTGCGCCGATAGCCCACATCGACTTCGAGCGCATGGACCTCTTCCGTTCCGCCAGAAGTTCCTCGGCGGTCATTCTCTTTTCTTCTTTATTGTCGTCTACGTACTCCATAAAAATGGAGAAAGCGCCCGCCGAAACTTCGCAGCCGGACGCATTTCAACGAAAACTGCCCTATACTACATCGCGAGTCCGCCGTCTGCCTGGATCACCTGACCGGTAATGTACTTTGCTGAATCCGACAAAAGGAAGCAAATGATCTCCGCAACCTCGCCCGGCTCAGCAAACCTTCCGAGCGGAATCTGCTCGAGGATCTTGTTTCGAAAATCCTCATTCATCTCATCGGTCATATCGGTCGCGACCATTCCTAACGCGAGTGCATTCACCGTGATGTTCCGGCTTGCGACTTCCTTTGCGAGAGCTTTGGTCAAGCCGTTCATTCCCGCTTTTGACGCAGAATAATTCGACTGGCCGAGCATTCCGACTACGCCGCTGATCGAGGAGATGTTCAATATCACGCCGCCATTCTCGTTTCGCATCATCGGTCGAAGCGCGGCTTTCGAAAAGTTCCACGCACCTTTCAGGTTTGTGTCGATGACGGCGTCCCAGTCCTCCTCTTTCATTCGAAGGATAAGCGTGTCGCGAGTTATACCGGCATTGTTGATGAGGTAGTCAATCGAGCCCAGCTCTTCTTTCGCCTGTTTCACGAACTCAGCAGTTGCGTCGGTATCCGCGACATCGCACGCGGCCGCAAAGCATTTCACTCCGTGTCCTTCGATCTCAGCCTTTATTTTCCCCGCGGCTTCGGCACTGCTGGCATAGTTAAATGCGACGCCGCATCCACGCTTCGCAAGCTCGATCGCGGCTGCCTTTCCGATACCTCGTGTGGCGCCGGTTACGATCGCGCCCTTTCCTTCAAATTTTCGTTCGTTCATTTCTGCCTTTAGCCGACCAACACTTAGCCGGCGTTCATATCCTCTATAAACCGGGAGTTGTCAGTCCATTCTTCTCTCTTGATACCTAACTCATCTTCGAGAATTGACCATATGCGATTCCGGATCTCTTCTTCCTTTAGTTCTTGTCTTACGACCTCCGGCCTGGTCTTTACGAAGTTGATCAATTCCCCCGGGGTCTTTATCGCTTCTGCCTCAGGATCCGAGATCTCGATATCGAACTCCTCCTCGGTCCGCATAACAATTTCTACAAGATCAAGCCCCATCGTCCAATCAAGCAAGCGCGTTTCGCTGGATCTCGAACAGTTCCTTCAAGCCTTTCTCGGCCAGAGCAAGCATTTCGTTCATCTGTTCGCGATCGAACGGCTCCTGCTCGGCTGTCCCCTGGATCTCGATAAACTTTCCGCTTCCTGTGCAGACGATGTTCATATCGACCTCTGCTGTAGAATCCTCTTCGTATTTCAGATCAGAGATCGCGGTGCCCTCCGACATGCCGACGGATATCGCTGCGACTTCGCTGATAATCGGCGACCTGTGAATCGTTCCGTTGTTCAGGATCTTTCTGCAGGCAAGTGCGAGCGCAACATAAGCACCGGTGATCGAAGCGCACCGCGTTCCGCCATCGGCCTGAATCACGTCGCAGTCAACGAAGATCTGTCGCTCGCCAAGAAGCTTTGTATCGACCACCGCACGCAGGCTGCGGCCGATCAAGCGCTGAATCTCCATCGTCCGTCCGGAAGGCTTCTGAGTTTCACGTCGGACGCGCGTATGCGTTGAACGCGGAAGCATTCCGTACTCGGCAGTGACCCATCCGTTGCCCTCGTTCCTCATCCAAGGCGGTACGCGGTCCTCGACGGAAGCCATACAGATCACTTTCGTGCCTCCGACCTCGATCAGAGCTGAACCCTCTGCATATGGCGAAATGTTCGGCGTGATCTTTGTCTTCCGGATCTCGTCAAAGGCCCTTCCGTCTACTCGTGTGAGACTCATAATCAATCAGGGATGTTAATCGTAAATCGTGAATGGTGAATGGTGAATCGTGAATCGTGAATAGTGAATAGTGAATCGTAAATGGTAAATCGTGAATTGTTAATGGTGAATCGTGAATCGTGAATCGTAAACAGAGTCAGTAGTCCGAATGGAAACAAGTGCGAATATCGATCTCAAGGTAGATACCGTAAACCTTTGAAGGGATTCAGCTCTTCGTATTCCGATTACCGATCCGCTATTCACGATTCACGATTCACGACTTACCATTCACGATTTACGCCGCGTGGCGAGTTCGTCCTTTCCATAAACCTCGATCGCTTCGAGTTTTGTCGGCACGGCACCCAGAAACCTCTCCGCGACCCTGGCGAAACGGTCCGCCGCGTCTGTCACGTAAAAATGGTCGAGATCATCACAGAGGCTTCGCTCACGATTATACGAGATTTGATCGGGGTTCGCTAAAGCCTTGTCTTTCAACAGGTTTTCGACTTCCTCGGCTGTGGCTTCGCCGGAATCGATCAGCGCCACATCAGCGCCAACCGCCTTCTGAATGACGTCTCGAAGGATCGGATAATGCGTGCAGCCAAGTACAAGCGCCTGGGGATCAAAATCTCGGACGCCCTTGAGATACCGCTCAGCGATCGATCTGGTCTCAGGCTCATCAACCCAGTTCTCCTCCGCAAGCGGAACAAACAGAGGACATGCCGATTGGAATACTTCAGCTGTCGAAGAGGCGGCGTGGATAGAGTCCGCGTAAGCATTGCTCGACACAGTTGCCTCGGTAGCGATCACTGCAACTCGCGGGCTTTCCTCGTTCTCGGTGAGCGTCACGGCTTTGCGTGCACCCGGTCCGATCACGCCGATGACGTCGATGCCGATCTTCGCACGGATCTTCGGAAGCGCGAGGGCGGATGCGGTGTTACAGGCGACGACCAGGATCTTGATGCCTCTAGATGCAAGAAATGACGAGTTTTCCAAGGCATATCTTTCAACCGTCGATAGCGATTTGGTGCCGTATGGCACCCGGGCCGTATCGCCGAGGTAAACGAACCGCTCGTTCGGAAGCCTCTCGTGGAGCGCTCTGTAAACCGTCAATCCGCCGACACCGGAATCGAAAATCCCGATCGGCTGTTTTGCAATATCCTGCGATCGCATAGTGCCAAATCTCAGCCGTCTTCGAAGTTTCGAACCATAAAACGGAGGAAAATCAAAGTCAACCGATCATACGGCTCGCGTAGACCGGAAACATCACCGCCAGCCGTTCTGCCTGGGCCACTTCGAGCCCGGACGATAAAATTGCAAGAAACGCTGACAGATATCGTGATCGATGTTAAGCTAGCGCACGCGGCTACAGCGTACCGCAAAAAAGGTAGTATCGTCTTCATTCCCAACCCCTAAGACGACACCATCCTAAAGCGCCAATACAAACTTTAATCTAGTTAAGCGGTTCATTCGGCAATCCCACATTGCGAGGAGCTTGAAATGCAATATGATCTTTCTTCCACTACTCGTGCATTGCACGATACACCAGACACTTTCACAAGATCTAAGACCTCCGGAAATCAGCCAGCTCAATTCCTTACGAAAAAACAGCAGATAATCGTCACGATCATCTGCTGTTTTTTGCTTTTCGTGCCATTAGTTTCACAAGCCTATCCGGCGACATTTGTCGTCGACACACTGCTCGACAATGAAAATGACGGCTGTGGAGTAAATGCCTGCACGCTGAGAGAAGCGATTGTCGACGCGAACACTCTTCCCGGGTTCGACAATATCGAATTCACACCGGGCCTGTCGGGAACGATCGTATTGGCAGGCAGCCACATCGTCATTTCTTCTGCGATGACGATAAACGGCCCGGGCGCCTCTGAACTTGCCGTAAGCGGAAACAACCTAAGCCGTGTCTTCCTTGTTTCCGGGACGTCCGCAAATGCGGTCGTCGGCGGATTGACCATCACGGACGGGCTGGCGACGCTTGTCACCATCGGTATCAATCTGATTACGGATGGCGGCGCGATCCTAAACGTCAACGGCGGCACCGTTTCCATTCTGAACTGTCATATCTCGAACAGCTCGGCGGGCGGTTTCGGAGGAGGTATTGCGACGGTTTCCGTCCTACCATTGCTTGCGACGAGCACTACCAATATTTACAACTCCAGCATCTTCGGCAATTCCGCTACGCTAGGTGGAGGAGGTGTCAGCAATCTCGGAGTCGATGTCGGACTAACTGGTCTGCTGACTGGAGCCGACACGACGATCGCGAACTCTACGATCACATCAAATTCGGCACTTGCTGAAGGTGGAGGTTTGAGTAATACAGGCGGACATCTAAATCTCACCAATACCACTATTAGCCACAACTCGAGCGTTGCTGCAGGTGGCGGGCTTATAAACGTCGCCGGGATCGTTACGGGATTCGTGTTTATGAGGAACGCGATCCTCGCCGAGAACGAGGCTCTTGTTCTTGGGACTCTCATCAGCGATGACGGTTTGGGGATCGTCAACTCGTTAGGGAACAATCTGATCGGCAACAACCTGAACATTTCGGCGAGTTTCGCAGCGAGCGTTTTCATCGGCGGTATCCCGCAACCGAATATCAACGGCGATCTGGTGGGGAGCATATCTATCGGGACCCAGATAATAAATCCGGACCTGGGGAGTTTGCAGGACAACGGAGGTCCGACTCATACGCGGGCTCTCATCTTCTCAAGCCCGGCGATCAATCAAGGGGCGAACTGCGTCGCAACCGATACCTGCGTGCCAAATCCGAACGGATCGAATCCGCCATTTGCTCTCGGGAACGACCAGCGCGGCCCGGGATTCGTAAGGCTGTTCAACGGGGTGGTCGACATTGGTGCCTACGAATACCAGATTCCGTACACGGCGACGGTAGTGACTGTAAAAGGCAAGGTGCTTAAGGCAGACGGCACGCCCGTGCGAAATGCGGTGGTTTCGATGACAAACTCGTTTGGAGATGTACGGGCCGTCAGAACTAATGGTTTCGGCCGCTTCTCGTTCGGACAGGTTGAGACGGGAGAGAGTTATCTGATCTCGGCTTACCACAAGGCGTATTCCTTTGCTTCGCGCCTTGTAGAGATAAGGAGCGATACGAACGACATCGTTCTTGTTGCCGACGGCGGGTCGGGCGCGAAATCGACCAAGTGACGGTTGTCTTCCGACGATCGAGCAATTTAAAGATAAGGGACAGCGGATTGCTGTCCCTCTTTAATCTCCAGGTCTACCGTTGCGCTCGATGAACATCCGGCGGCTCAAGATACCGTAGACTGCGATCTTCAATGACGATCGAGATCAGTTTGAGATCTTCTTGAATCGAAGCAACCAGAAGTTGCAGCCGACCTCAAGGTAAGATTTCCCTTTCGGCACTATCAACACCGCATTTGTCCAGGTCTTGTCACCCTTTTCATCCATATAGTGATAGCTTGAACTCAAGCATCGCCCGCCAGTTGCAAAATAGTCCCAAACGATACCGCCTGATTTTTGCGTATAGCCCTTAAAGATCTCCTCGCCGATCAGGAACCTTGCTTTGAACGACTGTTCAGTCGGGGTCACAATGTATCCCGAAACCGAGCCTGTTCTTCCTTTCCTAACGAACCTAACAACCAGGCCAACCTGATCGGAAGGTCTTCCGCCAAGATTGTTCTCGACCGCTATCCATCGTCCTTCAAGCCAATTCCTGGGGCTGAATCCCAGAAGATCTCTCAATGATACGAACAACGGAATGCGGCCGACCAGGCCGTCGGAAACCGAATCGAGGATCGCTCTTCCGTAAGTCTCCGGGGAAAGGATCTGTTCGATCGCATCGGCGTGCCTTTGCAGCCTGGCGAGCGCGTCCGGATCTCCCGCAATCGCGTTTCCCAGTTCCTCGATCGCGAGCGAAGATTCGTACCACGCCATCGCAGTATTGTCGTTTATCGCGGTGACTATGCCCGCAGGGATATCAATTGCTTTGAAAGGGCTTGGGATGGATACGTTTAGTCGCCGGACCACGGGCTCAAATGCCCCGAGCGTGTTGCTGAGGCCGTCGAAGATCCTTTTTGTCGAAGGATCTTCAGCTGAATTCCGCAGTTTGAGGACTCCTTCGGCAAAACCAAAGATCCTGGACAGAGCCGTCGATTCCGGGCCGAGCAGCGAGGGATCTTTAACACCCTCATAAAGCTTAGCCACATTTTTCAACAAGCCGGCAAACTGCTCAACCTGCTGAGGTGTAAGAGATCGGGGATCGACGTGCTCGATGGATGAAGCAGTTGCCTCCAACAGTTCCATTCTTGCCGCGTCAAGCGATTTGAGCCGTTCAGGACCGGTTGACGCCTCGATTCCCGGACCGCTTTCCGATCGAAGGAGTGATTCCTGAATCTCAAGAACGGTCAAAAGGGAGTTGGCGTCCGGATCTTTATGCCGGTACGGCTCAACCTTGTCGATTATTTTCCTGATCAGATCAGCGCGGTCGGTGCTGCTTGTGGCGTTTGATTTCTCGATCAGGGAATTCGCCCAACTTATTTCCTTATTGAATTGGGCATTGATCATTGTCGCTGAAGCTAGTACCAGCAACGACATAAGAGTAGTGCTCCAAATTCCGAGCCTGGAAGTTTCTTTTGTTCTGATATCTTTCAAGTTCATGATCTTCTCCGGTTGCCTTTGGGGCCGCACCTTCTGAATCGATCGGATCGACGCCGATTCTTTATCACGTGATTCGACAGGTCCGGCCCGTACAAGGCCAAATGGTCAACTCGACCTAAACAAAGACGAATCCGATCCTCCATCTTGGATCAGGAGGCTGGCTGCGAAATGTCCGAACGCCGTTCCTCAAGCTTCCTTCGAAGACGGCTGGTCCCCGGACAGTCCGGATCCGAACAGTACCGCCTTTCGTTGTGATCACGCCGCGATGTACCGCGGCCGTGCAGACCGAAGAACTAATGTGGTAGGTACCCGAGCCGTACGCCTGAGAAATGTAGCCTCGTGAAGGGCAGAAGAGTGTAAAGGTCTCACCGGGAAACTGGGCGCGGTAGAACTTTCTCGTGTTTACGAGGCTCGTGTCCCAGCGAATTGGTTCGCCCCTTGTCCGTAGGTTGGGGTAGGTGGCTGAGACCGTCGGTCTTACGCCGACATTGTCATACCAGCTTCCGTGCCGTCCGCTGCACTGGCCTCTGCCAACCCTGTTGCAATTGTTTCGGGCAACGCGTTGAGCGTCTTCCACCGTTGCGGCCCCGCACGAAGCGCCGATCGCGCGCACGCCCTGTCCCGGAAGGCGCCGCAAATAGATCATCCCGTATCCGGCACCGCGGCACGAGACGATGACCCGGCAGGATCGGCCGCCGTAGTTCTGACATCTTCTGACTGCATCTGTTTGGGCATCTCGCAATGATCTCCGGCCGTATGAATAGCCGAAGGTACCTGTCGTTGAGTCGAATGCGACGGCACTCGCGGCTTTTGTATCAGCCGCAAGAAACACTACGGACCCCACGAGCAGTGCTACCAGGAGAGCTAGTTTATGATTGCGTATATTTGTTGAACCTCTGTTCATTGGTTATCTCCTTCTCTTGAGTTAACTGACTGTGGTGTCACGGCCGTGACGCATATGTCGCTCTCGTTTGCAGACCGTTTAAGATTTCCTTGATAATGTGCCGGGTCGGTATGCGGTTCCTGGGGAACTCGTGGATCGAGCACGGCGAGTCAGAGACTATTAGGGCAAGCAATGCGGCTGAACCCGAATCTTCCATGATCTGAGGGAAAACCACAGTTGCGATGGCGTGCCTTCTTGTCGGCTGTCTAAGCTGATACAGTTGCCGCTGATGTCGGTGAGATGAAAATGCAACTTTCTATTCAAAGACTTGCTCAGAGTCTGGCGCTGATCGCGTTTGCGGCCTTACCCGTTTGTTTGTTTGGCCAGGGACCAGATGCGATCGAGTCGGAGTTGGCCGGCGAGCTGAAGAAGCTATCGAATTCAGCCGGATCCGGAACGGCCGCCGATCCTGGATCGGTGACGGCTTCCAACGGGAGAGTGCTGGAGATTCTGGAAAATGCTGCCGGCCGTGAGGATGTGCTTCGGCATCGATTTACGAGATTAGATGGATTGATGTGGATCACGACTTCCCCGGACGGCAACCTTCGGATCTATTCGTGGGACAACCAGCAGGGCGGCACTATGCGATACTTCAACTCGGTCTTTCAATTTCGGACCGAATCTGGAAAGGTCGGGATAAAGAGGAAAACAACGGACGCGGAAGGAGGAGCGACGCCTTTTTACCACGCGATCTTCGAGACAAGGGCATCCAGCGGAATAGTTTACCTTGCAAACTACACCGCGATCGCTTCAAGCTCCTTGTCGATCCAGGGACTCCGCGCCCTCCGGATCGTGGACGGGCAGTTGGATGAGATAGACTTGTTCGGAACGAGAGAAGGGACCTCAACGACCCTGGAACTCCAGTACGATTTCGCTTCCGTTGCCGACAGACCTGAAAGACCGGTTTCTCTATTTGAGATCGGTAGACAGGGAAGTTGCATGAAGCATCCCTCGATCGATGAGAGCGAGGATAGTCCGACTGGCGGAAAGGTGACAGACAGATTCATTGTCTATGTCCTCGAGAAAGGACGCTACGTTGAGAAACCCGGCGCCACATGTTTTCAGTGATAGGCTCTCGAATACATAAAAGCAAAAAGGCCGCGGTCGAAACCGCGGCCCTTTCAGGCAAACGAGGTGGGAGTCTCGGGGGCTAACAATGACCGGAGCCAGGCAAAGCTCCTTACATGTTTGTGTGGGAGAATCTTGGTCGGGCGTTGAAGGGAACCAGGCAATGTTCCCTACCGGGGATCCGCTTGCGCCGGAAAACTACATAAACTCGGGAACCAGGAGTTCCTCGGCGAACAGATTGTTCATTATCTGTGAAACAAAGCTTTCGCTTACATCCACTCCAAGGTCTTTGCCCATCTCCTGGGCAATGGCGCTTTCATCCTTCTTTCCGTCACACTTTTCCCAAACATATGCCGAAGTCGGGTTCAGGAAGATGTACTTTCGGTTAACGACGTCTTCGATGTAAAGCTGGCCGGTGTCTCGTTTTACTACCAGGTCATTCGTTCGTGCTATTGGTCTCATAATGTTTTCTCCCAGTCTGAAGTTGCCCTCAGGCGGGATACTCAATTGGCAACGACCGTGCCGGAATTTCACGCAAGCTATAAATAAATGAAAATACTTGGTTTACGTGGGTTCTTGTGAGAAGGCCGTAGGCAATCGAGATAAGGAGTCGTTCAGATTGACCGAATCTGAAACACTGTGCGTTCCAGAATGCGGTCAGATTAAGAGCTGCTCTTCTATTAAGAGACACCGATCGGAAAAACGAGACACCCGGATTGCTGGTGAGTATACTGATGTCCTGGCTCAGTGGCTTTAACCTACTATTTACGGAGTTTCGATGTATGCGCGGAAAGTCCCTTTTCTTGTTCGTCATCTTTTCCACGGCATTTATCGGCGTTTTGGTTTGGCTAGATCCCGGGAATGCGTTTGCCCAGAGGTCCTTGAAAAGGGAAACGGTTGCCAGTGTATCGGAACAGAGGCAGCAGGCGGTGTCAGACCAGATCGCTCGTTTGATCCAAAGCAGCGGTCTGTCGGTCGACAGGCATGTGCTCTTACCTGAACGCCATGAGACGGCGAAAACACTTGAACTGAGAATCGGCCAAGAGACGAGAAATCCGATTTACTACGATCAGCTCGAACAAGCACCGGAGATCTCCGTGGACTTCGTTTCCGGAGACGAACGATCAGTAAGACGGCAGCGTTCATTTGAGCTCGCAGACCATCAACTGGTTATCTTTCTGACCGATGCGGAGAATAGGGTCCTATGGTGGGACATCGTATCGGATCCGAGGATCCTTCGCGCCGAGAGCTCGAATGACACCGGTGAACTCAGCGGGAAAACCCTTTATCGGACAACGGGTCAGGTAGTCATAGGTGTTCCTGCCGTTGACGCTGTCGAAACACTTCACGTATTCAAGCCGGTCTGGGACGGCCAGTCATTCAGACTCGATCCCTTGGGAGATGTAAATGTCAGCAAATGACAGACCAAGACGATGGGCAGTCATCTGCTTGATCGGAATGCTGCTCATTGCAATCGCTACATCGCCGGCGTCCGCCGAGCCGTTCGAAACGATCGTAAACAATGGCGATCCTGCGAACCGGGTCGACATAGCAATAGTCGGTGACGGATACACCGCTGGCGATATGACGAAGTACCGGAACGATGTAGCGCAATTCGTCGCGGGCTGGTTCGCTCAGGAGCCTTACCTTGAATACAGCACGTACTTCAATGTTCACCGGATCGATGTCATAAGTAACGAATCGGGCGCCGACCATCCCGAGCGCGATCCGCAGGTCTTTGTCGATACAGCATTTAACGCGACATACAACTGCGGCGGCATTCAGCGATTGATCTGCGTCAGCACGGGAACGGTCAACCAGGTTATCGGGGCCAGCCTGCCCCCATCGCACTACGATATCAAGCTCGTAATCGTTAATGACCCTGAATACGGAGGATCCGGAGGCTCGGTCGCTGTTGCTTCGACACACGCGTCCGCTGTAGAGCTGATCCTTCACGAGGTTGGCCATTCCTTTGGGCTTCTTGCGGATGAGTACACCGGCGGAGGGCCTTCGTGCAATCCGAACGTCGAGCCTTCGGAGCCGAACGCCACCCGGGAAACGATGCGGGCGCTGATCAAGTGGAACGTGTGGATCGATCCCTCAACGCCGATTCCCACGGCAACTACGACCCCCGGGATTCCGGGGCTCTACGAAGGCGCGAGATACTGCGACCAGGGGCTCTATCGACCGACGCACAACAACAAGATGCGCACACTCGGCAGGCCCTTTGAACAGATCAACTCCGAACAGCACGTGAAGCGGATCTACAATTTCGTTTCACCTATCGATTCCGTGTCGCCTTCGGAAGATACAGTTACGATAGACACTACCGAATCGCAGATCTTCAGCGTTGCAGCTCCCGAACCTTTGACGCATTCACTCACGGTTCAATGGAGGCTGAACGGCCAGCCTTTCGGAAGTGCCGTTCAAAGGGAGATCGACGGTTCGGTATTCGGGGAAGGCGTGTACACGCTTTCCGCAGAGGTCAATGATCCGACAACATTCGTTCGGAACGATCCGTCGATGGTATTGCGGGAATCTTTTGAATGGACATTGATTATTGAAGCCGCAAGCTCCTCAACCGTTTTCGATTTTGACGGCGACTCAAAGACCGATGTCTCGGTCTTCCGTCCGAACGCAGGCTCTCTTGCCGAGAGCGTAGGCCCCGAGGGTTCTTCCTCGCAGTGGTGGTACCTCAGGTCCTCTGATCAGGGGACGCGAGGCCTTCAGTTCGGGGACTCGGACGACATCCCCGTAGCTTCTGACTTCACAGGCGACGGAAAGACCGACATCGCCTTCTGGCGGCCTTCCACCGGAGAGTGGTTCATCTTGAGGTCCGAGGATGATTCGTTCTTTGCCTTCCCGTTCGGAGCCTCGGGAGACATTCCCGCTCCGGGAGACTTCGACGGCGACGGAAAGGCGGATCCTGCGGTCTATCGTCCCTCTTCCGGGACCTGGTTCATCGTGAGGAGCTCTGACGGAGGACTTACTGTAGTTCCCTTCGGAGTCGCTGCAGATCAGCCGATCGTCGCCGATTACGACGGTGACGGGATGGATGACGTCGGTGTCTACAGATCGCCTGACAACCAGTTCTGGCTTCTGAGATCTTCTGAAGGAGTGAAGGCCTTCCAGTTCGGGGCTCCGGGAGACCGTACAACTGTTGGAGACTGGACGGGAGACGGAAAGGCGGATGTGGCGTTCTTCAGGCCGTCGACTTCTGAATGGTATGTGATCAGGAGTGAGGACGACTCGTTCTTCGCATTCCCCTGGGGAGCGAACGGCGATGTCCCGTCACCGGGAGACTTTGACGGCGACGGAAGGTTCGATCCCGCTGTCTGGAGACCGAGTGACAGGACGTGGTACATCTTCGGCTCGACTAACGGCTTCCAGGCGGTGCTGTTCGGGGCCACAGGAGACCTGCCAGTTCCGAGTACTGTTGGCGTTGAATGACCTCTGCCTTTTCCAAGGGATAATGGGTCCGGGAAGTATCCGTTTGGCATTGCACAAAGAAAGCCAGGGGGCATGTTTTGAAGATTCGACAAGTAGTACGAGAACTCATGATCTACGACGCTGCGGACTATGTTAGCTCGCACGAGGCCAAGAGCTTCAAGGCAAGGTACAAGTTCGGCGCTTGGGTTGTGGATGCTGCAGGCATTAATTGCGTATCCGAATTGACAGGCGCGCTGGCCGGTTATACGGACGTCACTCAGCTGGACTTCTGCACCCATGGATGTTCGGGTGAGGTAGGATTCAAGAACGGTACCGACCTGAGCATTTCCACGCTGAAGCGGGTGAAGATCGCCAGATCATTCTTCGGGCCACAGCGGTTCGATAAGAACTACGCGGCGAAACTGCTGTTTATGGGCTGTGAGACTGCAAAAGGTAGTCAGGGACGGAGGTTTCTGGAAGCGGCGGGACGCCATTTTCTTTCGGGTAAAGGCGGTTTTGTAGGTGGAACCAAGATCTCCAATTTTTATCCGTTTGTAGGGAATACGCGGGTGCCACCCGGAGGTCAGCTCGTGGTGATCCAGTTCGACGTCAATGGCAAGATCATTGGGGAGAAAACGGTAAAGGCAGGGTTGATCGGAAGCTGGTGATCAAGAGTCGTTTGAAGAGATTCAACGTCGAGTTTGAGATCCGATAGTTGAAAGCTGAAGGTTCATTGACCATCTTCTGGAGCTTGAAATTTGAGACCGCTGGCAAGGTTTGAGGAGGTTGTCTGGCGTTATACCCGCATCATTTTCGTATGTGCCGGGCAAATGCAGGGAACAAGATTTCCCTCAACCGCCTGAATACCCTCTAGTGTTCTTGACGGTGCTAGAAATCAGTAAGGCGGAGGAACTATGGACATTGACAGATTCGTTTCCAGTTGTGTAGATGCCGCGAAAGAAGATGACGTCCAGGCGGCCGTAAAGGAGGTGTTGACCGAAGCTGTATCTGATCATGCTTCAGTAAGGACGGCACTTGGTGAGCCGGCAAAAGCAGGTGTCGAGATACTACACCGCTCGGAATCGCTGACAATTCTGAACGCGCTTTGGACCCCAAGGATGAACCTCATGCCTCACGACCACCTAATGTGGTCGCTGATCGGGATCTACTCGGGCCGTGAAGACAACATTTTGTGGAGAAGGACCGAAGACAGTATCAAGTCAGCCGGCGCGAAGGCCCTTTTCGAAGGAGACGTTGTGGCTTTCAATGATAAGACGATCCACTCCGTGACGAACCCGCTGCGGAAGTTTACTGGCGGGATCCACATCTACGGAGGCGACTTCTTTGACACGAAACGGAGTCTTTGGGACCCGGAAACGCTTGAAGAAGGGCCGTCGGACGGGGACGTCATAAAGGAGATATTCGATCGTGAGAACGAGGTCTACGAGATGAGCGTATCCGGCGAGAAAAATGAGGAAAAAGCAGTCTGAGTTGCGAACGGAGGTAGGTGATGGGCGTGATCGCGATTGTAGGATACAGACCGAAATCGGGGAAGGAGTCTGAACTCAGAGAGTTGGTGAGGACACATGTCGATGTACTCCGGAAACAGGGCCTCGCCACAGACCGGCAGTCGATAATCATGAGGGCCAAAGACGGGACCATCGTGGAAGTTTTTGAATGGGTTGCCGGTGAAGCCATAAAAAGCGCTCATTCAAACGATGAAGTAAACAGAATGTGGGCTGAATATGCGGCAGTTTGTGATTACGTGCCTGTCGCTGATCTGCCCGAGACAAGTGCGATGTTCTCGGAGTTTACGTCGCTCGATCTATAAATGGCCGTAAAATGCGAGGTCAGCATTTCTTCAAGGCCGAACTGCTCGTTGAGCAGATCAACCCTTACGTGGTCGTCCCCAGCCGTGTTTCGGATGATCTGGGAGACGTTTTTCCGATTCCCGTAAGGGTCCGTTTTTCTCGCGGCGAAGAGGATGGGGACCAAGAGGATGATCTGCAGGAACGGCTTGGGAAAGACTTTGAATGCCTCGTCGCAATCGCGAGAGTTTCCACGGACGGCTGGTTTCGCACGAGTGTGGTCAGAAGAAAGGGCGAGGCGTGGCTGTTCGTGGACAAATGGATGAGAAAGGCCGCTGGTTCTGTGTCAGGCGACTACGTTCGGATACAGATCGAATTCGATGATGGTGACCGGGAGATAACGGTCCCCGACCCGTTAAAACTGCTTCTGAAGAGCGAGACCGGATTACGTCAAAGATGGAGGGACTTGTCGCCGTCCCGCAAAAAGGAAATTCTGACCTACCTGAACATGCTGAAGTCGGATGCGGCGCTCAATAAAAACATCGAACAGCTTGCGCAAGATCTGAAGGGAGATTAGTGTGCTCGAGGCGGTGGGTAATTCGAATCGAAAATTGATACCCTGCTCGCCGCAGCTCGTCAATTTTCCTTCTCCTTGAATTCCATTATCCCTGTGGAAGACGAAATGACACACAAACGAACAATCCTGCTCGCGCTCGGTTTGATAGTCGCGGTTTCGGTGCTCGCGGCGGCGACTGTGTTCCGCGATAGGGTGGAGACGCAGACAGATATCATCGAGATCCTGAAAAAAGACCTGGAAATGGCGGAGTGCGAGGATGAAAATCGGCTCGAATCGGTCAGGAAGCTTTTCAAGGAGAAGGGAGCATCCGACACCGAGATAGCGGTCGAATCGTTCGATTCCGTGGAGAACGTCGTCGTAACGATCAAGGGCGGGGAGGAAACGGTCGTCGTCGGAGCTCACTTTGACAAGGTGAAGTTCGGCTGCGGGGTCCTCGACAATTGGTCCGGTGTCGTCCTTGTCGCGAATCTCTACAGCGCGGTAAAGAAATACCCCGGGAAAAAGACCTTCAAGTTTGTCGCGTTTGGAAAAGAAGAAAAAGGCTTGGTCGGGTCAGGAAAGATGGCGAAAGCCATCCCGAAGGATGAGAGGGTCCGATATTGTGCGATGGTGAACTTCGACAGCTTCGGAATGTACTACCCTCAGGTGCTCAACAATGTGTCCGACAAGAAACTGACGGAGCTCACCAGGCAGTCAGCCGAGGAGCTGAAGATCCCGTACTCCGACGCCTCGATCGACTGGGCGAGCTCCGATTCCGCTTCGTTTCAAAGAGTAGACATTCCCGCGATAACACTCCACGGCCTCGGCCGCGGATTCGAACAGATCATCCACAGTTCAAAGGACAAGATCGAGGAGGTCGAGATCAACAGCCTGTACCACGGCTATCGAATGGGCCTTTCCCTCCTCGGCAAGATCGACGCCGCGGATTGCGGGGCGTTCAGGTAGACACAAGACCTAAAAGGCCTCGGTCGCGTCAAGCAGACAACGCGTTTCGGCTAGAAAGGAGACCAGCCGATCCTAAATAAAACGGCGGATGGCACATCTTAATCATGAAGCGGGGATGGGATTCGTGATGCATACTGAGAAATAACTAGTTTCTCGACTGGCCGGTGTGTTTATGAGTTCCGTTTCTCGTTATTACTTTCCAGCCATCCTCTTCACGACGGAATACGTAAGTCCACGAACCCTGATCTTCTTGGTTTCCCCTGACTTGAGATTGAAAGTGAATTCAAAGTCCGTGGTCGCAGCGGCGACATCTCTCGCCAAGGCAATCGGGCGAACATCGGTGTATTCTTAGGAGATTCACTTATCCATTCCTGCAAGGTCACGGGTCACAGCCTCAGCCCATTTCTTCTTGCGCCATCTGCAGCGTGGACGAACGCCTTTGGATCGCTCCAGAACTCAAGGACCTTCACTTGGTCATTTGTCATTACGGTCTCCCCGTAGGATTCAAGCGCTGATCTTATCTACCTTTCGATTTCGCGGCGTTCGGAGGTTGAGAGTTTGGAGGCCCCTTTTGGTATTGCTGGCCTATACCAAATGTCTAGAGAGTGAGTGTTTTCGCCACGGTTGATTAGTAAAACAGAGGTTACGCCGGTCAAGATGAAAGTACTTGTTCTTACTCTTCGGTTCCTCTGTTGTGAATGCTGTTATCGACCTTGAGATGCGCCATTTCTCAAGAGTTCAGATTTCTTTCGGTCAACAGGTCGAATCAGATAGCGACTTGTTGCCAAAGCCGGTTGCGCCGAGCGTCACTTTGCGTAACGAATCACCCAATCTCGAAGAATGGAATGCCCCGCCGCCTACCTCGAGTGGGGCGTCCAGTGATTAGCATCGTATCTACTTCGGCACATTGCGACCTGCAATTCCTTTATCATCAGAAACGACGGGCTAGGGAATAGGAGAAGGGTTTGGGGTAGGGCTTGGCGATACCTTCTGGACTTCCTTGCACATTCCTGCCATTACACACTCTCCATTACAATATTCTTCGTTTGGCCCGCACCCCTCCCAGCAAAATTCAGCTCCCGAACACCCACCTGGTAGAGAAAGATTCATAGTTTCCCAGGGATTGTCTTGCTGAGCTGGCGGGCTGGGTAGTCGGTACACAACATAATCAACAAGCGAGGTACTAGGACCGGATCGTGATTGCTGACCTTCAATGGCGTTTTGAAACTCCACGTGGAGACCCTTTCCATCCGTGTCGTTTCCTAAAATCCGGCCGAATACATAGAGAATGTCTTCCAGACTGTCAGCTGTGGGTTTGCAAACGATTATCGAGAAATTTCTACCTAATTGTTCCGCCAGTTTCGGTGTCTGCCTAATATTGTTCATTATCACCGTCGTCTTTCTTCTTTCATCATTTCCCTGAAAGCAAGATGGTCTCGCGAGTTCAGCTGAGCCAGGGTCGCCGCCATTCGCCGTTTTAGAAGTGCCATCTCTGTCTGGTACCGATTCACGGACTTGATCCGGCTGAGTTCCGCCTGTGCATGCCGATGTGACAACGAGCACAGTTGTCAACAGGAACACAATTACGTTTTGTTTCATTTGCTTCTCCTTGAGACTAGGTCTCCTTGGTTAACAGTGAAAGTCGATTCATCTGAAACTGCTTCCCGTACATGATCCTTGTTCCATCCCATGACCATTCGAGGGTTGATATGAAGTTTTTGGGATCGTTTTCGACAACCAAAGCTCTAGCTTCTCCCCCAACGATGGGAATCAGCCAAATGCTCTCAAGATTGTTTCTTCGAGCAGTCAGAGCGATTATCGAACCGTCAGGTGAGATGTGAGAGTTGTCGAAGTAGGAATGGTCGAATTGAGTCAGCTCTGAAGTGTGTCCGTCGTCGATGCTTATGGACTTAAAGACTGTCGACTTTGGTACAGGTGCGAAGCCGGATGGATCTTGCCGCATCGAGTAGATTAATGTTGAGCGGGTAGCATTGAATCCGAGCAGACGAACGTCGGCCTCTACCTCTCCAATCTTCCGGTGGTTAAACTCTTGCAATTCAAAGACCCAGAACTCAGAACGGGTGGGAATCCGCTTTGATCGATCTCTGGTTCTAGCCAGGTAATATAAGCGTTCGCTATCCGTACTCCAGTGAAGACAACAGATAGAACGTCTGGGCACTCTGTTCCCAAACGATCTCACCTCATCCTTACGCTCAAAAGAGTAGAGCCACAGATCGTAAACACCTTCGCGGTAAGCGATGTACGCAAGATATTTGGCGTTTGGGGCCCACGAAACGTGGTTCGAGTCAGTTCTCAGGTATGGGTGGATTCGGTAACCGCCCATTTGTACGCCACTATCTGTCAGCCTGGTGCTTTGCCTGCCGTCCTGTCCTACTGACCAAACCTCATAGTCCGAATCGGTTTCTTTCAAAACTGCCAGGCTCGAACCGTCGGGTGACCATTTAACGGGTGTCCCACCCTCGAACACTGTCGCTCTTTCAGATGCGGTCGCCGTGTCCTGAACTACCGTCTTGTGACCTGTATTCCCTGCGGATCTGCCGATCGATCTTAGTGCTACCATCCCTGATCCAGGTGAGGATACAGGCCAGTATTCGTTAAGCACGTTGTCCGAAAGAACCTCCTCTTTTCCAGATTCGATATCGACCGCCCAGACGACGGACCTCTTGAACGATGAACTAACCAATATCTCGCCGCTTAAGAGAACATCTTCAACCTCAAGATCAGTGGCACCGCGAGTCAGTTGAATCGCTTCACCATCCGCCACTGACACCCTAACAACCTGGAATATACCGTTGACCTCCTCACTAATCAGGACGCTTTCCGAATCCTGGCTCCAGGACAAATGACTGATGTGATTACCGGTCTGGTAAATGTCTCTAGAATCGGAACCGGGCAGTTCTCCAACATTCACGATCCAAGTACCGGCCCGCTCAAAGACGACTGCAATCTTCGTCTCATCATCAGAGACATCCGTAGTCATGGGTCGTATGCCTTTCGAACCAAAATCAATAACGGTCTTTGAAGATCCGTCCCGCAGATCAAAAACGAGCATTTCAGTCCGGCCTTGAAAATATATCCTGCCGCTTTTGCTCCAGAATCGTGGTTTCGATTCTCTGCCTACTCCGCCAATGATCTGCCTTTCGTTTCCCCCACTTACCGAGTTCCGCCAGATGCCGTAGTCATTTCCCCTATGCGAATAGTAGACGACCTCCTGGCCGTCCGGGGACCAGACAGGGTATTGGTTGTAGAAACCGTTGTCTGTTACCTGAAGGGACTTACCTCCACCGATCGGCTGCACCCAGATCTCGTTCGAACCGGACTGAGCTGAGCCGAATGCAATAAACTTACCCGTAGGATCGGCTTTTGCAGCCGAAGTCAGTTCACTCGGTCCACTGTTCCACTCGACGATCGTCTCGGTTCGGTAAACTGCAGCGCTGGATTCCGAGTCCAGGTAGAGTTCATAGATCACCCACCATCCGGCAAAAGCGATCACTAGGACAACGGCGAGGATAAGGACACCGCCTAGAGGTGTCATTGTCGCGACAGGACCAGAGGCGTCGGAAAGATCACCCGATTTCGAGAATGCTATAAAGGCAGGTTTTCTATTGCCGGATCTGTGAAGATCTTCGTAAGGAGCATGTTGACCCGGCAACAGAAGTCGAACTGAGTCGAGCTCACTCACGACCCTTTCCATAGTCTGATACCGCAAGTCCGGATCCTTCTGGAGGCACTTAAACACCACCGAGGCAAGGTCTTCAGGGATATCTTGATCGTCGAATGGGTCGGGATCCTTCCGCATTATCTCGGCCATCACTCCGGCGTTGCTTTCGCCTTGAAATGGCCGCTTGCCGCATATCAGCTCGTACAAGACCACTCCAAAGCTGAAGATGTCGCTGCGCTCATCGGCTCGATGTCCTTTGACTACTTCGGGGGACATATACGCGACAGTTCCGATCGGTCGACCTATGACAGATTCGACCTTCGGTTGCGTGTCGATTCCCGAATCAACAGTAGGTTCGCCGCGTATCAGTTTAGCCAGCCCAAAATCGAGCACCTTCACAAGACCATCGGGCCTGACCATGATGTTGCTCGGCTTTATATCTCGGTGGATGTAGCCCGTAGAATGTGCTGCACTTATAGCTGCAGCGACCTGAAGCGAAATATCGACTTTATCGATAAGTTCGATCTCTTGAGTCGCCCTGCACTCATCGACCGTACCTCCTTCTACAAGTTCTGAGGCAATGAACCACTCGCCCTCTGAGCTTCTGGAGAACTCGTATATCGTAACTATGTTTGGGTGGTTGAGCTTTGATATCGCCCTTGCTTCTTGCTTGAATCTGTTGACCCGCTCCTCGTCTGCGAGGTACTCACGAGGCAGTCTCTTCAAGGCGACTCTTCTGCCAAGTATCGTGTCAGTTGCGGCATAGACCTGGCCCATTCCGCCTTCGCCGATCCTGCCCTCGATGCGGTAGTGTCCGAATTCGCTTCCGATCGAGGCGCGAAGTCGCTCGGTAGCCTCAGCACCATCTTCTTCGACCACGGCGTCGGCGACCTGAGGAATCGCTCCTTCCTCCAGAAAGCTCTCCCGTTTATGTTCGATCAATTCAAGAACTTCCTGATGAAGATCTCGGTCGTCCGGGAACTCCTTCTCCAGGAATTCGGCGACATCGGTGGCCGCAACATCCATTGCCCTTGAAAACATCGCGCGAACCTTTGCATGCCGAAGTTTTTCTTCTTCGTGCGAGGCCAAACCGATCCTGCGCCCTTTCTCGTTCATTCAGGCAAATAAAAATCCACCGAATGGCCATGATTGCTCAGCCGTCCGATGGACTTGCACTATCTGATTTTTCCGGTCACGTACCGCTCCAAAAGGTACCCCGGTTCGCTAAGACTCTATCTCATTCTGATCTAGGTTGATCTCCCCTGTCGTTCGTGTGGGGTTGTTTTATATCGAAAAAGCAGGGCTTGTCAATGAATATTGATTCCAACGGGGGGAAAGGAACGTCAGATATCTTACGTTTGTCAGGCCGGACTGCTAGCCGCTTTTCGCGGGCAATCCGACCCTTTTAACCAGATCTTTGAACCCCGGATCGTCCCGAAGCGAGTCGTACATCCGATCAATATTCAGGAATAAGAGAGAAAACTCCCGCTCCTCATAAGCCATCTCCAACAGCTCAAGAGCGCGATCCTTTTCACCGATCATTCCATACAGAGCCGCCATCCAGCCAAGCTCTGTCCATTCATCGATCTCAATTTTGTCAAGAATTTCCTTCGCCTGATTTTCTCTGCCTTCTGTTTGGGCATAGATATCGGCAAAGCAAATTCCTTCCCCTTCTGCCTTAATCATCTTATAGCGCTTTCTGCATAAAGCGATCGCTTCCTGTGACTTTCCACGAGCTGCCAGAGCTGACGAAAGATTGTTCAATGGGGCAGTATTCTCAGGATACAGCTCGGATGTCTTTCTGAACTGGTCAGCCGCATCGTCGTATCGGCCGAGATTCAGCAACATCAAGCCGATGGCCCTGTTTATTCGATAGGACAAGGGGTCGATCTCCAGGGCATTTCGAAGATAGTTCAGTCCTCCTTCAACATCCCCCATCTGGGCCGTGAAGATTCCGTAATGACGAAGGGCATGTGCATTCTTTGGTCCAGCCTCCAATGACTTTAGGTAGTACGGTCTTGCAGCTGAAAAATCCCAGTCAAGCTTGTGTTTGACCAGTGCCATTTGCATATTTGCCTCGGATGACTCCGGGTCCAGCTCAAGTGCCCTGATGGCAGCGGCCCGTGTTTTCGGTTTCGCAGGATCGCGGTTTTCTAACGCCCAGTAGACTTCAGAAAGGGCTCTCCACGTTACAGAGCTGTTCGGTTGGAGCTCTGTAGATTCCTTAAGATGTTCTTCTGCCTTTGCAAGGTCACCTTTGACGTCTTTCTTAGGCTGCCTTTCGAAGTAGTAACGACCCTGCAGATAAGCGAGCCTCGCCTGGTTCCATTTTGGAGAGGAAGGTGGCCCGGAGTCATCCGCATCGACCTTTGGATTCCTACCGAGGGCCCGCAATACTTCGGTATTGATCTGATTCTGAAGTTCAACAAGGTCTGCAGCGCTGCCGGTGAACGATCGGACCCAGATCGGAGTTTCCGAACCGACTCGTACCACTTTTAGTTCGGCCGCCAACGAGCCGCCTTCCTCAGCGAGCGAGCCGTAAAGGACCGAGTCCGAGTTCAGCAAATCTCCGATCTCGTTCGCCTTTAGATCCTTCGCGGCGAGCTCGTTTACAGAATCGCTAGCTATAACTTTGAAACCATCCAGCTTCGCCAGATCTACCCGCAGATCATCCGACAGCCCCTTCGCAACAAACTCCATAGACTCATCGCCTGTCATGTTCGAGAAGGGAAGAACGGCGATCGAATCAATTTCGGACGCGTCAATGCCGGCTGCGCCGAAGAAAGAACCGGCGATGATGATCAAAGGGACGATCAGGGCAAGCGCGGAATCCACAAGCAATGAAGCAGGGAACCGGGGACTGCCGGTTGAAAAGGAGCCCTGAGTACGTTCTTCCGAGGCTGGTTCGCGGGAATCGATACCGTGGCCGACTGACCCAAGCGCTTTGGCAAGATGGCGAGCCGACTGATATCTGGCGTTCCTGTTTTTCTCCAGGCACTTTGAGATCACGGATCGAAGCTCGGACGAAACGGCACCGGCCTCGATCGGCTTGGGTTCTTTGTGAAGGATCTCTCCGATCACCTCCATCGCACTGCTGCCCTTGAACGGTTTGTCGCCGGAGAACACCTCATAAAGCAGCACGCCAAAGCTGAAGATATCGGTACGCTTATCCACCTTGTCGCCTCTCGCCTGCTCGGGCGACATATGCGAGGCCGTTCCGATCACGATGCCCGATTCGGTATCCACGAGCGGCCGGGTCTGTATCCCCGAATCATGTGACGCCTGGGGTCGTGTATACTTGGCGATCCCGAAATCGAGGACCTTCACAAAACCGTCCGGACGGACTATCACATTCTCGGGCTTGATGTCCCTGTGGATCACTCCGGCTTCGTGAGCCGCTTCGAGAGCCGAAGCGATCTGGATCGCTATCTCGAGCTTTCTCGAAACGGAAGGGCTGTGGTTCTTCAGGTAATCGGCGAGCGTTTCGCCTTCGACATACTCTGACGCGATGAATTGGTCGCCTTCCGATGTCTGTCCGAACTCGTGGATCGTAAGGATGTACGGATGATTGAGTGAGGAGATCGTGCGGGCCTCTTGTTTGAATCTCCGGAGCCTGTCCTTGTCTTCGCTGAACTCGGCGGGAAGCATCTTGAGGGCTACCTTTCTGCCGAGTATGGTGTCGGTTGCGAGAAAGACCTCGCCCATGCCGCCTTTTCCGAGTCGGGACTCGATCCTGTAATGCGATATCGATTCGGGCAGGGAATCCTGATCTTCACCATCCTCACCTGTTCCGTCGGCAACGATATCGGCAAGTTCTTCGAGCGCACCTTCATCCAAGAATCCGCTGTCATGCGCATCGAGAAGCTTCTCAACCTCCCGTCGAAGCGTGAGATCCGAGCCGCATTCCGAGTCGAGATACGCAGACCTTTCGTCCGCAGCTATCTTTTTCGCTGACTGAAAGAGCCATTTGACCTTCTCGAATGCCCTCTCGTCGTTCATCCGATTTCCTCCAGGCGGACCCGGAGCCAGGCGCGTGCGAAGTCCCATTCGCGTTTGATAGTGGCGGGCGAAATTCGCATCACTTCCGAGATCTCTTTTATCGTAAGCCCTGCAAAATACTTGAGCTCCACCAAGCGGGACTGTCTCTCATCCAGCTCTCGGAGCCTGTTTAGGAGCTGATCTAGGGCGATGATGTCCACGTTTCTCGCCTTTTCCGGAACATCGATCTCCTCGTTCAGCTGGACGGTTTGTACGCCGCCGCCTCGTTTCAGACGGTTGCGGTCACGGGCGTACTTTACGAGTATCCTGCGCATCAGCGTGGCGGAGATCGCGAAGAAATGAGCCCGGTTCTCCCAGTTCACGGAGCGCTGGTCGATCAGTTTTAGGTAAGCCTCGTTGACGAGTGCGGTGGTCTGAAGTGTGTGGTTCCTTCTTTCGCGCCTGAGGTAAGCGTGGGCCTGTCGCCGCAGTTCGGCCTCGACTATAGGGATCAGCGAGTCCATTGCGGATCTATCTCCCTGACTGATTTCCCTCAGCCGTTCCGTTATCTCTCCGGGCTTTGCGGATGTCGCGACCATCTCGTGCCCCGTGTAGTCGGCGATTTAGGGGCATTCTAATCTCAAATCCTTATTTTCTCCTAGCTTTTGCCGAAGGGTCATGCGCCCGATTCCGCGCGTTGCTCCCACAGGCTTCACTCTCGATCCAAGAAATTTGAGCCTTTTTTCCTGAAACAGGACGGGACTTTCTGAAGGCGGTTCTCGAGACCGCCCGAAAGGAGGACCCGAGAATGTTTCACAAGCTGAGTATCGAATGGCCCTGCCGGCTTCTGATCAGTTCGTTCGAGTTGATCATTTTCTTCGTGTTCATCGTGCCTGGCCTCGAAGCGAGAATGGTTATTGGCCCGTCAGTTAAGGACGATCCCGAATTGGTCGAAGCAATTTCCGAGGACCTGCGTAACCTGTCGGGTTTAAGGGGACTTGAGTTCGACGAGTACAGTTCCTTGCACAGCGCTTCGGAATTCGACGAAGGGTCCCCCCTGTTCCGCGAATTTCTACTGGATGTCATTGCTGACAACAGGCTGGTTTTCGTGATCGAGAACAACCCCGGATCGAAACTGATCCGATTCGCAAAGACGGACGCCGGAACGGTAGATGTCGAGACAGGGATCGTCGAGTACGTGATCGAATTAGACGCCGAAGACTTTCGCAGCTGCCGAAAACTTTCCTCAAGAGAAGCACTCGAGGCGTTCTCTATAGGCCTGGTCCTGTTCCACGAGATCGACCACAAGGTCAGCTATGACCCAAATGACCCCATGCCTCCAAGTGGGGTAAGGCCGGACGTCAGTGAAGGCGAATTGCGGGGCGTCATTGAGAGGACGAACCTCATAAGGAATGAACTGAAAATGGCGCTCCGCGATCCCGGCCGGCATCAGGGAGAGATCTACCGTGGGTCTCTACCTGCCTTCAGGAGCACGGCTTCTATCAGTTTCACCGATCAGAAAGGAAAGCGGAGGTTGATCCGCTGGAAGCTCGATCAGTGAACAAGTTTCCGCCCGGGATTTTCGGAATTAGCTCCTCCTTGGCCCGTGCGGAATGCCGATCGGCGGGATCGGCAGACCAGATCCCGCCGATCGAAAACAACATAGCTCGAATCGCTGACAGGGCTTGGAGTCGCCTTTCCGCCCTGGTTTTCTGTTGCGGAATGAGATCGCGCAGTTCTCAAAGCTACTTATTCCCATTTGACCAACAGCCCGCCTTGATAGTACTCGCGCTTCATTCATTAACCCCCAGGGCTTCGGGCTTCTGAATGGTCTGCGCGGTTACCCTGTTCCTATCGATCGTCTAGAAGTTCGTAACCTATCGTGCGGAAGTTGATATCCCGTAGACGAAAAGCGCTGCCGATACTCTCTCGGACTCACATCCAGATGGCGGTTGAATGCAAGGCGGAGTCCGTCGGCAGTTCCGTACCCGCATTTATCGGCAACATCAGGCAAAGGCAGATCAGTATCCTCCAGAAGAAAGCGGGCCCTCTCAAGCCTCGAGAGCTCGACAAATTTGCCCGGCGACAGACCAACTTCGTTCGAGAACACACGTGAAAAGTTCCTCGGACTCATAGACGCCTGTCTCGCGAGTGCCTCGACACTCAGATCCGCTTCAGGATTCTCGCTGATGTAGTTTTGAACCCACCTGATCCGCTCTTCCTTTGGAAAATCGCGAGAGGTAAAGACGCTGAACTGAGACTGGTTCCCCGGACGTTTCAGGTACATTACGAGCCCTTGTGCGACACGGCGGGCTAGATCATGTCCGAAATCTTCCTCCACAAGCGCGACGGTGAGATCAAGGCCCGATGTTGCGCCTGCGGAAGTGTAAACGTCGCCGTCTTTAACGAAGATCGGTTCGGGCTCAAGCCTCACGTTCGGGTATTGTTTCGCGAAATGAGTACAGGCTGCCCAATGTGTCGTCGCACGCTTGCCGTCCAGCAATCCGGCTTCGGCGAGGAAATACGTACCGACACAGATACTTACAACGCGACGGACTCTTTTTGACATATCGGCAAGCCAATCAATGAATTCCGTGTTAGCAAGCGTGCCCTCATCTTCATCGACCGCCTGGACGATCAGGGTATCGATCTCGCCGGATAGCTCGTAAAACGGTTTGTCGGCCATCATCTTGAGCCCTTTGACCTCGAAGACGGGACCCGGATCTGTCGTAACGACCTCAATGTCGTATCCGATGTCAGTCCGGTTGCTGTATTCGAGAAAGAAGTTCGCCTCCTCGAATACGTAGATCGGTCCGATGAACTCAAGCGTGTTCGATCCCTTGTGGGTAACAACTACGATTCGTTTTCTCGTCCTTCTACCTTTTCGTTTCCGCGGCAATCCTTCGACTTGTGGAATTGAATAAACAGGCACGTTTGCATTCTCCCGGGAAGAGGTCAACTGGTTGGCACGATCGTTCGGATAATTGTCATTGTGTCATCACGACCGCGGATATACAATCCCGGTGAATTTGAGGAACAGGGAAGAAACGGAGATCAGAAGGAGGTCGACGATGCCCGCAGTAGCCGCAACAACCGTAGACGGGATCCTCAAGAAGCTGAAGGATCTGACGCCTTTGATCGAGGCGCATTCGGATGAGGCCGAACAGAACAGGTGTGTTTCCGAGAAAGTTAGCCGGGCGATGCTCGAGAACGGATTCTTCCGCATGATGCGGCCCGAATCGGTCGGCGGTCCCGGACTCGATCCCGTAACGTGTTTCCGTATGATCGAGGAAATGAGCCGGACCGACAGTGCCGTCGGATGGAACGTCGCACTCGCAAACGGTTTTGAGCCCTTTGGAGCTTGGGGATCGAAAGAGCTTGTCCTGAGCGTGATGAGTTCGGATGACACCGTCCTGTGCGGCGGATTCTTTCCTCCAAGAAAGGCGGTAAAGGTCGACGGCGGTTATCGGCTCTCAGGCAGGACCCAGTTCAACAGTAACTGCAATGCGGCGACCTGGATCTGCGGAGAGGCGTTGGTCTTCGAATCCGAAGACGCTTCCGAACCTCTCAAATACGAGAGCGGTGCTCCGATGACGATCCTGACTTTCTTCCCGATCAAAGAAGCGGAGATCATCGAGAATTGGGACACGCTTGGGATGTGCGGAACGGGAAGCCACGACGTCGAGGTGACCGACGTGTTCGTGCCCAAGGAGCACACGGCTCCGTTCGTTCCTTTGACCGAACCTGAACCGGAATATGCGGGCCCGCTTCACAGGCTTTCGATCTGGCCGGCCATCGCGGCTGTCGCAGCGCCCTCGCTTGGAATCGCACAGGCGGCGATCGACGACTTCATCGAGCTTGGGAAGAAGGTTCCTTCGTACACCTCGAACTCCCTCGCCAGCCGTCCCGTGGTACAGACGCAGCTGGGAGAGGCCGAAGCAAAACTTGCGGCGGCAAGGGCATTGTTCCACAACACCTATGACGAAATGTGGCAGAAGGCGCTCGACGGTGAGTACCTTGAGCTTGAGGACCGGTCGAAATGCCAGATGGCTTGCTCTTACGCCGTTACGACTTCAGCGGAAGCTGTTGATCTGATCCATCTTGCGGCAGGAAGCTCTGCGATCAGAAATGAAAGGCGCTTCCAGAGACACTTCCGCGACATACACGTCCTGACCCAGCACGCATTTGTCAGCCAAAGCCGGCTCCAGTCTGTCGGCCAGATCTCCCTAGGCCTGGAACCCGAATGGCCATTCTTTGCCTTGTAGAAATGAACGCGCTCGGCAGAGTCTCAAGATGAATCAGTACCGGGAACGGTAGTGACCGGAAGAAGTCTCTCCTGGCCAAATGTTGATTGCGCATTGCGATGGACCCTCCTGCAATGTCTGAAACTTCTTTCCGAACCATTTGATGGGGCTCCGGAAAGAATCCCCCTCAGCAATGTCTCAAAGGCAACAACCGAAGGAGCAAGACGGCGCATTGGCAAGCGCGCCGGATCAAACCCGTCGCCAATAGTGAACAGCCGCTACAATGGCGTCGGAGGTAAGGAGAGATGGGAGTAGAGTATTGGTATTCAGACGACAGTTTTGTAAGGGCGGAAGTCGTTCTGAGAAGGGCGGTCGGCCAGTTTGCTTCGCGGAACAGCTACATATACATTGGTCTTACACAGCAGAAACCGGAAGAACGATTTCGCCAGCACCAGACGAAGTGGGCGGTCGGACACAAGTGGGACCGCATGATCGTCATCTATCACGCACGGTCATTCTCGCTAATGCAGAAAGTAGAAGATGCCTTGATCAAATACGCGGAAGATCGGATAGCGCAGGGGCGGTACACCTGTGAATTGATCAACGATATCGATTCCCAAAGGCCTATGGTTGCGAAGAACCTGAACGGCTACTGGATTTACATTCTTGTTCAGGTGTAAAAGCTCGATCCGGATGAAAGCGGAAGTCCGAAACCCCGGATCTTATCCGAAAATATTGACACATTGATGCCATGGAGATATAAAAGTTAATCGCACCCTGTTTTCGTCGCCACTTCCGGAGAATATGAAACCTGAAACGTAGTCTCAAGAAAGAGTAGCGAGAGAAGACAGATGATTCGAGATCTCGAATCTGTCGTACCGACACCACAGTCCTGACGCCACCTGGCGGCGGACGTGGTGTTTTTTAGTTTGGTATTGAACGCCCCGGACCCCCTTCTTTCGCCAAGCCTTGCGTTCGTGAGGAAGTGGCAATGTTGTATTCGCGAATTCTTGCAATCAGTTTCCTTATCATAGTTTCAGTTCTCCCGGCCTCTGTCTCAGGACAAGGCACAAGCGGGACGATAGAGGGCGTGATCACCGACCAACACGGAGCAGTTATTCCCGGAGCGAGAGTACGTGTAAAAAGCGGCGAGAACACCACCGGCTCACGCTTTTCGACGGTGACCAACAGGTCTGGCAGGTTCATTGTCGCCGATGTCTACCCGGGCTGGTACGAGATCACGGTATCGAAGGCAGATTTTCAGGACATGAAAGGCGTTGTTCTCGTGGCTGTTGATGACACTGCTGTCTTTAACCGGCAGCTCCAGGTTGCGGTTCAAGAACCATACCGGGTGATCATCGATTCCACGGTCCAGATCGATCCGGCGAACACGATGATCGATACGAATATTACACAACGTCTGCTCGACGATCTTCCGAAGGGTACAAACATCTCAAGTACGTTCAAGTTTGCAGCAAACGTACGGCCGGAAGCTTTGAGTTGCTTCCGCGGTAACGAATTCGGAAGCGAATGCTTTCAGATAGATGGCGCCTCAGGGGCTGAAAATGTATTCGTGGTGGACGGTCAAGAAGTTACCAACTTAGGCAACGGTCTATTGGCCGACATCAACAATCTCCCGGTTGAGCTCGCACAGGAGGTCCAGATCAGGTCGACGGGCTTCAACGCAGAATATGGCGGCGCGATCGGTGGGATGATCAATGTGGTGACGGCAGGTGGGAATAACGACTGGCACGGCAACCTTGGCATCGGATTCAGACCCAACAAATTTCAGGGTGCGCCCAACTTATTCATCAATCTCAATAGTTCACCGTCCGGGGAACTCAGGTATTTTCGTCCGAACAAGGACGGCGGCACTCATTTCTTCCCTAGTGCGTCAATCAGCGGACCGATCGTAAAGGATCGGTTGTGGGGCCTTATGACATACGCGCCCCAGCTAAGGAAAACTAACCGAACGATCGATTTCTACTCGGATCCGTCGAATCCCACTCCACAATCCATCATCAGATCCGATACTTTTGTTGCCACAACGACGAATCAGTACGCTTTCTCGAGGATCGACGCACAGCCTATCGAGAGTGTTCGGGTTTTCGGGACATTTCTGTGGAACCCTCGGGCCGATAATGGTGAGTTCCCTCATCTCGATACGTGGGACACGCGTCTGCTGTCTCCAAACCCTCCGCCCATTACCTCTGCTGATTATGCAAAGAGAGGAGGCAGAAGGAACAGCAATTCTTACAATGCCCAGGCAACCTGGATCCCTTACAAGTGGATGGTCGTGAACTTCCGTACGGGGCGGAGCTTTGAAAACAGTAAACTCCGTTCTTACGGCCTACCGACGGGAACGCGATTCGCGGTTTCTACAGATTCGCTCCTCGACCCCTGTAACTCAGGCGAAATCAACATTCCAGAAGCGCTCCGATATTGCCGGGGCTTCAACACTGGACCGAATCATCAGGTCCTTTGGAATGTTTCGACGCGCACAACTTACGACGCGGACGTCACTTTTGTCGGGATCGATGCTGCAGGCCGGCATAATGTCAAAACAGGCTGGCAGCTGAATGGTTTGTTCAATGACGCCCAAATCGACTTTGACTCAGACAATCGTTATGTCCTGCTTTATTACGGAGTAGAGCTTACGGCTTTCTCAGGGGTAGTTCCGATTCCTTTGCTTCCGCTCTGTGACTTCCAAAACATCGACCCGAACGATTCGAACTGTTCTCTCGGCACAGCGAGGGTCGTCAGACGCGGAATTTTCGGAAAAGCCGGCAGCGATAACATCGCACTTTTCGCGCAGGATTCCTGGACGATCAAGGACCGCATTACCGTCAACTACGGGTTGAGAGCCGAAAGCGAGATAGTGCCAAGCTTCCCCGATCCTGCAACGACAACGGACCTCGATTTCGGCTGGGGAGACAAACTCGCGCCGAGACTGGGCGTAGCGTTAGACTTATTTGGCACTGGTAGAACGAAGGTTTTTGGAAGCTACGGATGGTTTTACGACCGCTTCAAATATAATCTTCCGAGGAAATTATTTGGCGGGGAGATCTTCCAGGACGGATTCGCTCAAATAGTTCCATCACGTGGACTTACTCCTTTCGATTACACGGTAGAGGCGATGCTCGGCGGCCGCGGTATCATACGTGGCAATGAATGCCCTATTACATCGGGAAACACCGGCTATGTCGAATGTGAGCTTGACAGAGTCGTTCCCGTTAATGCGGTTGATGCAAATCCTTTTGTGGGCGATGGCGCGGTTGACCCCGATCTTGAAGCAATGCGCCAGAGCGAATACACGATCGGAATGGAGCAAGAAATAGGGAACAACTTTCTGCTCGCCGCCAGGTTCACCCACAAACAGCTCGATCAGGCGATCGAGGATATCGGCACTCTCAATGACCAGGGTCAATTTGCCTGGGTAATTGGTAACCCCGGTGAAGGTCTGGCATGCGAGATCGCGCGAACGGGTAATCTGCCATGCACGGATGAGAAGCGTACCTATGACGCGGTAGAGATACGAGTAGATAAGCGGGCTCAGAAATACTTTTTCAATGCCAACTACACCTGGAGTCGCCTGTACGGCAATTACTCGGGACATACCAATTCAGACCTGAACGGACAGATCCAGCCGAATCTAACCTCAGTTTTCGACCTGCCTTCACTGGGATGGACGGCAAACGGTGAACCGGATGACGGTTTATTGCAGACTGACAGGACACATGTATTCAAGGCGTTTGGAGGTTATACCTTCAACTGGTTCCGCGACCGAACTAACCAAACCACGGTTTCGGGCTTTACGACAATCCAGTCGGGAACGCCTGTAACGACGCAATACACGTTACGCCCCTCGTCGTTTGGACGCTGGTCGTTTGGACGCTGGTCTGTGTTGTTCGGCCGCGGGGATCTGGGACGAACCGAGGTGTTTACTGAGACGGATCTCGCCATACGTCACACATACCGGTTCGGCCGGGACAACAGGTTCTCAGTTGAGCCATATATTGAGATCCGGAATATTTTCGACGAGAGAAATGAGGTAGGTCGTTACCAACTAATTTCAATCATCGCGTTCAGCCAGCAGGTACTACAAGCCGCCGGCTGTGATACCTGTGACAGCCCCGTTGGAGTCTTAGATACTATTTTTAACGGGGGAGGGATCGAGCAGTTCGTCCTGGCCCACCTTGAGGCCAATCCGACGGATCGGAGCAATGCATATAAGCACCCCTGGCTTTTCCAGGCGCCGCGGGATGTGAGATTCGGGTTCAAATTTGCGTTCTGAACTAACCGAGTCTAGTCGCTAAAGCTCGGCGTATTCCTTCCTGGCCGCTATCAGGTCAGGGAGGTCCTCGTCGGCATCCTTCCACATCTCGAAGAAGCTCTCGTACTCCTTTTTGCTCTTCATAGCCCGGGCCTTTCCCAATTGAGCCAACGGGTAAAGGGGTGACACGGGCCACAACCCCTGATTGTCGAGGATGGTCTGAAATTCTCGTCTCGCCGCATCGTGCTCTCCAAGAGCCAGGTAAGCCCGACCTTTGAGCGTAAAGTACCAGAAGTTAAAAGCGCGGTGATAGGGGGTCATGCCTTCAAGATGCACAAGGGCATCCCTTGGCCGGTTTTCTTCCAGTGCAAGCACAGCCTCTGGCCAGCTCACCTCGACCGATACGATCTTGGTGTCAGGATACTCATCCCGAATCGAGCTTATGATCTCGCGAGAGCGTTCAGCATCGCCGCACATAGCCAAAACAACAGCAGTTGCGGCCGTTATCTTCATCGTACCGAAATGCGGAAACTCGACTTCCGGCTTAACAGCATGCTTCCTCGCCTCATCGCACATTCTGATCATTGCGCTGTGCAGGTCGAAAAAACCAATGACCGTACCCCGGTCTGACTTAGAGTGCTTCATAGTGGCGGCGACGTAGTTGTCATATAGACGTTTCCCTTCGTCGTACTTACCCTTGAATAAAGCCAGCTCCCCGAATCCAGGATGATTCGGTCCTTTCTGTTCGAACAAGGCGTTCTGCCGTTTTAGCTCGTCCTCATCATCTTGAATTACCGCGATGTCAAACCGCTGGCGACGGTAGACCCAGAAGTTCATATTCGCGCCGTTCTCCGCTGCGAATTCGATCGCCCGCTTTGCTTCCTCGTATCGACCCAGCGCGATGTAATTGTCGACAACTCTAATATGATATTGAGAAACGCTGGGATCGAGCCGTACCGCTTCCTCGGCCGCCTTTAACGCCTTTCGAAATTGCCCCAACTGCCATTGGTATATGTACGCGAGTCCTGCGACTGCTTCGACATCTCTCGGGTATTTCGCTCTAAGTTCTTCATAAGCGGAGACCTCTTTCTCGGTCTCGAACGTTACCCCGTAATGGAAGGCTGAAATAGAAAGTCTTTCTCTGTCCGGAAGACGGTCTCTCAGCTCGAACGCTTTTGAAGCAGCCTCAATCGATTCCCTCCGCATTCTGTTCCGTCTGTAAGCAGTCGAAAGCAGCTTCCAGCCCATCGCAAACCCCGGATCCATTTTTACTGCTCTCTCCGCGTTTTCCATCATGCCATGCGCATCATTTCGACTTTGGGCTTCAACTCCGTCCGAATAGGCCCTAAGCGCCTCTAGAGAACTGGTCGTTACCTCCTCAAGCGGCCTGTCTGTCCTTTTGATCGTAGCCAGAGATTCACCCAATTTAGCCCTCAAGTCACTTGCCGCCTCCGAAAGTGCATCCAGTATCTCGTCTTGTTGCTGACTGGTGGTTGGAACCTGTGCTGCCGCTATTACTTCACCTGTTTGACCGTTCATCGCGCTCAGGTCTACAAGATAGGCTTCCCCAATTCTTGAGATGGTACCGGCAACATATGCTTTCAGATTTCTTCGCTTGCAGATCTCGGCGGCCACTTCCTTGGTGATTGGCTCACCGGGCTCCCGCTTCATCAGCTTCAGCGTTTTTTCGATTTCGGCATTCGGGTAGATCTTCAGGAAAGGAGACTGGTTCAATGCGATCGTGAGGGCGCTCTTCATCGTTCCGTCCAGGATCTCTTCGCCGGTAGTGTTTTCAAACTCGGTAAGGAGTATCTCGTCCTTGTCAGTTAGTGGAGGCGGGGTTGTCGATGAGACATAGTAATTGTACGAATAGTATCCGGCGACCGCGAGCAAAGGCACGATAATAAGAAGAGCGAGCCCGGCAAACGCTCTATTGTTCTGCGCATAGGCGTACACACGCTGAGCGGTCGAGAGGTGGGTGCTTACCGCTTGTTGGCGATCGCGGCCCGTGTTCCGCAATCCGCCGTCTGTCGATTCCGCCTTCTCTAGCTCGTCGCCGGTATCTATGTTCATTCGGCTGATCGAACGTGTCAGCCTTTGAACCTGCGGCCTCGGCTCAAGCTCCTGTGCAAGAGACTTCAGGTCGAAAAGAAGATCCTCAACTGATTGGTACCGATCCGCCGGGTCCTTGGCCAGCGTCCTGTGGACTATATTCCAGACTCCCTCGTTGACATCTACGAGTTCGTCCGGCTCTCTGTCGATGATCGCCATCATCCGATGGGCGACGGATGGGCCCTCAAAAGGCACTTTGCCCGCCAGCATCTCGTAAAGCACAACACCGACGGACCAGATATCGGTTCGCTCGTCAGTGTCTTCGCCTTTCGCCTGTTCGGGCGACATGTATGCCACCGTACCCAGGAGCATCCCGGAAACCGTGTCGACGAGCGGAAGCGTCTTGTCTCCAAGCGAGAAGAACGAAGGGTCGATCCCCTTCCGCAGTTTTGCAAGCCCGAAGTCGAGGACCTTTATGTACCCGTCCTCACGGATCATCACGTTTTCCGGCTTGACGTCGCGGTGGACTATGCCCGCGCGGTGCGCTGCAGCGAGCGCTTCGGACAGCTGAATGCCGATCTCAAGCGCTTCCGGTTCGGGGATCGTGTTTTCTTTCCCGACAAGTTCGCGGAGGGTATTGCCATCGACGAATTCCGTGACGATAAACCGGCGTTCGCCGGTTTGGCCGCTCTCATAGACCGTAAGAATGTTCGGGTGGTTCAGGGAGGATGCGGCCTGCATTTCCTGCAGGAATCGGTTCGTCTTTTCGGGATCGCGGCTCAGATCCTCACGCAAAAGCTTGATGGCTACCTTTCGGTTGAGCTTGGTGTCCTTGGCAAGATAGATCTCGCCCATACCCCCGCGGCCGATCAGCTTCAGGATCCTGAAGTGGCCGAGCATCTCGCCCTCGTTCAACTTGCCCGCGGCGAGAATCTCTTCAGCAATCTCCGGAATTTCGCAGATCGCACCGCCTTCAAGAAAGCTGTTGGCGTTGTCAGCTATATGGAGAAGCGATCTGACCTCGGAGAGGACCTCCTTGTCGTCACCACATTCAGATCTTAGAAATCCATCCAGATCCGCACTTTCGAGCTCGGAGGCCCGGCCAAAGATCTGTCGTACTTGTTTCCTCTGGTCTTCATTCATGTCCGCCTCGTCAGTTCCCTGTACAGCCAGGCCTTTGCCATACTCCACTCCCTGGCGACCGTCGATCTTGAAAGACCCATTACTTCCGCGGTCTCTTCCAGCGTCATACCGCTGAAGTATCTGAGCTCAACCACCTTCACTTGCTGCGGATAGATTTCCTCAAGCCGCTGAAGCGCCTCGTCGAGCGCAAAAAGATCGATACTACTCTTACCTGCGTCAACCGCGGTCTTTTCGTCCAAAGTTAGTTTGATCGGATTGCCTCCACGCTTCTTTCTATTCTTCGCGCGTGCGTAATCGATCAGCACCTGTCGCATCGCGTTTGCCGCGATGGCGAAGAAATGCGTGCGGCTTTCCAGGTCAGGGGTTTTCTGATCTATCAGTTTGATAAAGGCTTCATTGATGAGGGCAGTCGTTTGAAGGGTATGGCCGGGACGTTCTCGTCGGATGTAGGCGTGCGCCTGGCGGTGAAGCTCGGCATGAACGATCGGCAGCAGCTGGTCGAGGACCTCAAGATCACCATCGCTCCATTCACGGAGCATTCTGGTAACGCTTTCCCCGGGGAGATCTGAGCTGGCCATCTTACCGGGAATCCTAGCACGCAAATTTCGGATTGGGAACGAAAATTCGGACAGATCTCTGCCGGGCAAGAGTATCTGTGACTCCACACCCACTTGGCCTCTAAAAAAACTTGAGACGGTTTTGTGATCTCTATCGCCCTACTGAATGAAGGCCGATCGGCGCTTCAAATTCATTCGGAGGTAGAAAGATGAAAACGCAAATAATTACGCTTACAGCACTTATCGTACTCTCCATCGCAGCTCCTATCTATGCACAGACAAACGTCATCAGGGCCGAGGTTCCGTTCGACTTCGGGGTCAGGGGCGAAACTCTTCAGGCGGGTGAGTACACGATAAGCCAGGGGATCGACAACAGTGGACAAAGGATGGTCTGGATACTCGAGATGGAAGACAAATCGGTAGTTCTGCTCGCAAGATCGAGACACAATCCTGACGCAGAAGATAAGCCCTCACTGGTCTTTAACCGATACGGGGAACGCTATTTCCTATCCAGCTTCGTAGCGCCCGGGTCAAAGATCGAGCTTCCAACCTCGAAAGCAGAGAAACAAGCGAGGAAGCTTGAGGGCTCCAATCTCGCCAAAGGCGGACCAGGAAAGAACCGAAAGGGCTTCGTGGTGGTTGAGGCAACTGTAGACTAGTTGCGATCCGTCTCGCTTCGGAGCGACGACTCCAAAGCAGGGTGCGCGGCTGCTGTCCGGTCTTCGGATGGCAGCCGCTGAATTGTTTTCGTGCGTTAGCCTTGAATTGTCGAATTCAGGTTTGCTCTGGATGGGTCTACGGGGCTGAGCAATTCGGTTTCCAGTTTCCAAAACTACTGAACGTCGCACTAAAACATCTCAGGTTTATTGGAGTCCCTACAGCAGCCTAACTTTATCTTTCACGCATTTGGTTGAGAAGAATGGCTCCGACCGCCACCTGGTCGGAGCGACCGCAGCCCGATCCAACTGACACGGACCTTGATGTGTCGCGTCGATTCAACATCTCGCGGCCGGATTTCGCAGAGAGATCGACGCAACTAAACGACTGTCGATATCAGGTAGGATGCGTAAGCAACGTAGGCGACGGTTAGCACCGCACCCTCATACCGGTTGATTCTCCCGGTCCTGCCGAAACCGTAGCCGAAAAGGAAGATCGAGACCGTAAGCACCGACATCACGACGACGTCCCTCCAAAGCACCTCGGGCCCGACATCGAACGGCGAGATCATTCCGGCGATTCCTACAACTGCAAGCGTGTTGAAGAGATTCGAGCCGAGTATGTTTCCGAGAGCGAGATCATCTTCGCCGTTTCGGGCAGCGATAATGCTCGAAGCAAGCTCCGGCAAAGAGGTTCCCAGAGCCACAACCGTTAATCCGATGATCAGATCGCTGATGCCGAGGCTGGTAGCGATCTCCACGGCGCCCCAAACCAGAAGCCTCGAGCTGACGATCAAGAGCGCAAGACCCGCGACGAGCCAGGCGATCGCTCTTGTGATCGGCATCGCGGATTTTTCGAGTTCCAGTTCTACATCTTCCGCAAACTTGTCCTTCCTTTTACGCAGGCCTTCGCGAACCGTCCAAAACATCAGTCCACCGAAAATCGCGAGGAGCAATGCGGCGTCGAATCGTCCGATACCGCTGTCGTAGAGCTGAACCGCGACCAGTGCGGTGATCAGAGAAAGTACGGGAAGTTCTTTTCGAAGAACCGCGGAATCTACCGTGATCGGAAAGATGATCGCCGAGACCCCGAGGATCAGACCGATGTTCGCGATGTTCGAGCCGTAAGCGTTCCCGACCGCAATTCCCGCATTTCCCTCCGCGGCAGCGAATGCGGAAACCACCATCTCCGGAGCGGAGGTCCCGAAACCGACTATCACCATGCCGATCAGAAGCGGTGGCATCCCGAAGTGCTTTGCGGTGGAAGCGGCGCCTTCGACAAATCTGTCTGCACTCCAGATCAGCAGGATCAATCCACCTATAAGAGCGACGATCGCGAGTGTCATAGCTGATAAATATGTCGCGCAAGTAAGCTCGCCATATGAGTTCGAATCTGGACAGGTACACAGAAAGGATCACTGATTTTACCGTTTTCAGGATCTCGAACCAAAAAGGGAAGCAGCGTCCGGACCGTTCGAATCTGGATTGGCTCTCGCCATAGTAAAGTGCTTCCAACCCCCCCCCCTTTAACCTGCCTCTCTAACGAGCTCTGTATATACGCCGAACATTCGATCTGGCGTTGATTGCCGCGAAGCCCGACAGAAAACGTGGTAAAGAGATCAGTCGCCTTCGCCTGAAGCAGGTTACGGGAAACTGCCGAGAAAGTGGTTAGAAAGCGAATAGGCCCTGATGGCGACGCTGGGATTCCTTGTCCGATCATCAAGGCTGAAAGTCCGCAAGGTACTGCCGGCCTTCGGGGGGATGATCAAAATCGATAACCCGGAACCATCCCGCTTAGGTCATCTGAGCGATGAACGATCACATCGGCTGAGGGACATCGCTGATCTACCAGGTCCGGATAGCCGACAGTCGAATCGCTGCACTTCAGTCGATCAGGCTGCGAGTTTCTCATCACATTCCTGAACGCCCTCAGCGATACCGTTCAGTTCGTATATAGAACGTGCTTCCTTCCAGAGAAGGGCCGCTGAACTGTCGCCGGTCTCGTCCTTGTAAACCGCGAGCGCCCGAAGGGCGTTTGCATAGTTGACGGAACTGCTATCACCCGCGTCGTTGTAGATAGCGACCGCCTCATTGAAGCAGTCACCAGCATCTTCAAGGGACCCTGAATCCTGGTGGATCATCCCTAGGTGGCGGATCGTATGAGCGAGCTTGAGGTCCTCACCCAAATCTCTGTAGATAGAAACGGCTTCCAGGTAGTGCCTTGAGGCAGGTTGATCATTACCCGCCTTTCTATGAAGTTCACCAAGCGTCCTCAAGGTGTCAGCTAGCTTGGAAGTGTTTCCGGCCCGCCTGAGCTCTTGTATCTGTGTTTCGAGCTTTTCGAATTCTTGTGTCGTCATTTCCCTTAATTGAACCACAGTACGGCCGTGAAAGATCAATCTTATTGGAATGATGTTTGGAAGGTGCTACAGGGTGAGGCGTAGCGAGAGTCAATTGCGTAAGCTTTAGCTTGCGCAGATCTCAGTATGAATGTTGGTGCTGCGACAAGCTGAAGCCTGTCTTGCAGATCTCTCGCGCAGGGTGCCCGCCTGCGCTCCAGTCACAGAAAAAGCCCGGCAATCGCCGGGCTCACTCAGTACTCATCTCTCGGTACTCTTTACTCGATCTTGTGGTGGAGGCGGCGGGAATCGAACCCGCATCCAAAGGTTGCGACCAGTAGAATCTACACGCTTAGTCGCTTCACTCGTGTCTCGCCGCAGGTGAGTATGTGAAGCAACAAGACCTCACCTACGACCAGCCTGACTAACGGTTCGCTCGCATCCGCAGGCGGTCGATGCGAGCTAGCTTAAACTGTGTCATATCCAAGCGGTGCGCTTTAAGCAAACTTACCGCAGGACATCGCTGTAGCTAACTAATGTTAGGCAGCGAGAGCCAATTCTTGGTTGGCATCTGTGTTTCTTTCAGCATTTTTAACGAGCTACTGAAAGGTCGCCCGACGTGCATCCAAAGATCTATACAAACCCCTGTCGAAGCCTGTCGCCCCCATAAGCAACGCTTATTATAACTCTTGCTAATGAAAAGCTGAAGCGGTTTATTCGATTGGTCAACTGCCCCAGCCGTTGCATTCCGGTAAGATCGAACGCCTACTTTCCCTTCTTGGTTCCGAAAGTGGCTCGCAGACCCGTCGAAAGAAGTAGGTCATTCTGTACCCTACCTGGCACTGGATCAGAGTTGAACCTGTCCCCAAGCGTCACGTGCCATCCCAGCCAGCTGTTCAATGCCGTGACGAATGAAGCATCGAATCGCGCCCGGACAGTTCCAGATCGCGTAAGGCTGGGATATACCTCGAGTCGCTGCTCGAGCACCGTCCTGTCCGAAAATTTGAACTCAAGCTCCTCACCGATGAGCGCCTCAGCCGATGAACGGTTATCCGCATTCTCGAACCATTCGCGGTTGAAGGTGGCGCCGCCGAAGACCTGGAGTTTTGTGCGGTCGGTATCGATCCACTTGTAACCAAAGCCGCCGCCAAGAACGGTCCTGAGGTTCAACAGTTGGGGTTTGTCGTATTCAAAGTCCGCTTTGCCGAAGACAAAGGTCTTCTTGTTCAGATTTCGGTCATAGCGTCCGCCGAACCAGAACGCCTGTGCGGTAGTTACCGAAACTCCGGTTGTCGAGTTCTTCGCCTGAACACCCCTCGCATAGAGAGAGATCTTGTCAGACTCCGTGACACGCTCGCCCTTTGTGCCGAACGTGAGCGATGTTGTTTTGGAATTTCCGGTGGTCAGACTGAATCCGACATCCGCGTTCCCGCCCCAGTGGCTGAAAAGGCTCTTGTCCTGCTTACTCACGATCTCCGCTTCGTACGCGGCCTGCTGATCAGCATTTCGGATCACCGCGATCTGTTCCTGCGAAACCTGAACCGCTTCTTCGTTTTCGCCAACCACCTTCAGCCCTTCATCGTCGACCTCGACCGTACCGGAGACCTTGCTTCCGTCGGCTAGCTCTATATGTAAAACATCTTCTGCTTCAATTACTTCGACCGCCTCCCACTTGATCTCGATCGTTCCCGCAGATTCAGTCCTGATCGTGATCTTCTCGCCGTCCTTCTTGATGATCGTTCCGGAAATCCGGTCTCCGTTTTTTAGCACGATCCGGTCGGCGAATGCGGGTTGTGCCAAAACCAGAATCTGAAATGCAAGAACAACAAACGCAATGCGCTTCTTCACTATTTCCTCCTTGATCTTTCGGTTGACGCCATGGCGTCAACAAACTGAAACCCGCCGGCTGCCGGCAGACAGCTCGCGGGCTTCTCTGTTATTCACTGTCAACTGCTACTTAGCGGCCTCGAATGCCTTGAGAACTTCGTCTGCGTGTTCGTCAACCTTGACTCGTTTGAAGATCTTGACGATCTTCCCATCCTCATCGATCAGGAAGGTCGTCCTCTTCACGCCCATGAACTTGTTACCGTAGAGGTTTCGCTCTCCGTAGACGCCATACTTTTCGACCACCTTCTTGTTTGTATCGGCAAGCAGTGTGAACGGCAACTTATATTTCTTTATGAAGTCCTGATGGGATTCCTTGTCATCGGTGGACACGCCGATAACCGTTACGCCCGCCTTCTTTAGCTTTGGCATTCCGTCGCGGAGCGAACACGCCTGCTTGGTGCAGCCCGGAGTATCGTCTTTCGGATAGAAGTAGAGAGCAACCTTTTTGCCCTTGTAATCCGAGAGCTTTACGCTTTTTCCGTTCTCATCCTTCGCATTGAATGCGGGAGCTTTGTCGCCTACGTTTAACATTCTGAATTCCCCCTTACTTATTAGAAAACTCCGGTGCGCTCTGAAGCCTGTATTGGTCCCAAACCGCTGTAATTGAGACTTTGACAGACTTGGACGCACCGTTGAATAATTTTTAGAAAGTGTATCAGCTAGGAACTGGCTTATGAAAACGCTCGGCGAGAACAAGGCGATCGAATTGCTAAAAGAAGTGCGTGAACGCTTTCGATCGACGGTCAAGACCCGTTACGAGACCAGGGCCAAAGACTGTGGGACCTGCGAAGTCCGTGGATCCTGTTGTGTGGATGAACACTTCGTCAACGTTCACATCTCAAGCCTCGAAGCCGCCGCGATAAAGAAATCAGTGAAGGAAATGCCTGAAGCGATGCGAAGAAGGGTGATCAAAAAGGCCGGGGCAGAAAGCAAGAGGTTCAAGGACGAGGCGGGTACTGACAGCTTCTACTTCACCTACTCTTGTCCGCTGTACGACAGGAATAAAGGATGCCTAGTTCATAAATCTGCAAAACCGCTCCCTTGCATCAATCACGCCTGCTACGAAAAGAAAGAGGATCTTCCGCCTGAGAGACTGCTCGAATCAGCCGAGCGTCAGGTTGGAGTCTTGAACTCCCGTGTATACGGGAACGCGTGGACACTTGAGCCCATACCGGTTTGGATAAGCAGGTTCTTCGTGGACAATTGGCCCTGAAATGGCGAAAAGGCCGGAAGATCCCACTTCCAGCCTTTTCTTCCCGCTTGTTCGTTTTGCTTTTGCCCCAGCAAAACTCAGGTCCCATTTGGAGACCATTGCCGAGGAAGTGCTTGTCTTCAGTTCCCGCTGAAACTCTCTCCCAAGGCAAGAGCAAGACTACCACAGCTTGCAGTTTGTTTCAAGTATGAAACAGTTGAACCAGGGAAAAATCTTTCCGAGTTCAAAAGCAGGAGAAAAGATTGTGCAAAAATGCGGCTTTCGATGTATATTCGCAGGGTCGACCTCCTTCCGTACCTACTCGCCGTATCATCGGTGAGAGCGAGAAACAACATAATATGAGACTTTGGAGTACTCTGGTATTTGTCGCACTACTATCCGTCCCCTCTGTCTTTGGACAAGTGGTCACTTCGAATGAAGACTGTCCGACGATCGGTATCACCGGCCCCCTGGTGCCCGTCAAGGACGGCGATTCAGCCATATTCAGTGCCAATCTTGGCGAGGATGTGGACCTAAAGAAGGTCAATTTCGAATGGACGGTCGAAAATGGCTCCATCACTTCAGGTCAAGGAACCAGCGAGATCGCTGTTTCGGTTTCCGGAGAACCCACCGCGACGGTCAGGGTTTCCGGTCTTGACGATGACTGCGACGCTGAAGTGTCGCTCAAGGCAAGGTATGGCGACATCGAACCTACGCCCGTTTTCTTTGACGAGTTCTGGAAAGTGAAGGACAAACTTCTGGAGCGAAGGGTGGCGGCTCTCAAGAGCGCGCTTCGTAGAAATCCTAGCGTATCGGTGAAAATTATCAGTTATGGTCCGGCGATCGAGGTCGAAAGACGTGAGCGGAGGGTAAGGGACCTGCTTGCCGACACCAGTACCGGTCCAACCCCTGATGCCTCACGTGTAGTATTTGCAAACGGCGGAACTGAAACTGATCTACGGACCCGCGTTTGGGTCGTTCCGTCCGGCGCCAACGCCGACGGCCTTAACTGACCGATCGATTCTTTCCGACTTCCTGCCTTTAAACCGCGAGTAATTGTAGACAAACAGCCCGTACGGTTCCTGACCGTCTTTGGCTACGGTCTGGTGATGAGTTTGGTGTGCGCCTCTTATGGAGAGAAGGACCGAATTCTTTGATATGAACGGCAAAAACCGTCTGTGCGTGAAAAGGTCGTGGACGATGAAATACAGGATTCCGTAGATTGCGATCCCGAGCCCCACGGGAAAGGCGATCGATTCGCTCAGCGGATATTCGGCGAATACGATCAGTGCAACCGAGACAAGCGCAAATCCTACGGAAAACAGGTCATTCATTTCGAATGCGCCTTTACGCGGATAGTGGTGAGTTTTGTGCACGCCCCAAAACATACCGTGAAAAAGCCAGCGATGGACGACGTATGAGAACGCCTCCATTCCTGCAAAGCCGAGAATTGTTAATGCGAGGAACTGCATCTTTCAGGTATCAATGATCAAGGATCAGGTGTCGGGGTTCAAGAATCAACGATCAATGATCAGGTATCGGTTTGGCTTCGGGCCAACAGGCACTGGACCAGGCTATCTGCTCCGAGATACGTAAGGCACGGACCAGAGACTGCGACGATTTGCCCGGTTTCACTTGGTACCTGCTCCATGACACTTGTTACATGAACGACAGCTCCCCGAATTTCTCCGGTACGTGAAAATTCGGGATCTCGGTCATAGTTGGCGACCAGGCCAGGTATCCTCTGGAATCTCCCGAACCCACTAGCCGGAAGACGTTCATTCTCCAGCGGTCACCTGCTGAAGGCTTTGTACCGAACGCGGTCCACGGCACCTTGATCGCCAATATAACCGATTCAGTGCCGATACGCGCCGCCGCTTCCATCCCCGACGTGTAACTCCGATCGGTTATTCTCTCGTCTGGCTTTTGTTGGATCTTCAGATCCAGCCATTCTCCGGTCGGCGCCACTTCAAACTCGAAGTAATTCTCCGGTGATTTTGGGTCCGGCGCGATGAAAACCTCGCAGACGTCCTTCTCCCAGAGTCTATAAGTTTTCCGCGTTACGTCCGGCGCGTCCTGGATAACCAACGGCTCGTGCTGTTCGCAATCGAACCTAACGTACAAGAACTCTTCGGACCAGACGAAGCGACTTTCGAACGATCTGGATTCTGGTGCCTTCTCCCCGGACCAATAGCTATCTACAACGGAGGGTTCCGACTTCAGCCAGAGTCGATGGTCTAGATCGCAGACAGAAAAATCTGATCTGGTTTTCGCTGCGAATGCGATGGGACTTCTACCTTTCACTTTCACGCGGGTCATTTACCGCAAAGCACGCAACGATTTGCGCGAAGTTCGCAGAGCAGTGCCAATCTTCGAATTTCTTTAGCGACCTTTGCGAATACCTTTGCGGCCTTTGCGGTAAAACTCTTCTTAAGAAAACTACAACCACGAAGGAGCTCAGTGTTACAGGTAGTTATTGTCCCGGCTTCAGAACAGTTTTCGCTGCCAGCTTCGCCAGCTTCCAGGTGCGGTTCCAGTCGATCGTTTCCGTCTCGCCCTTGCCAAGAAGCTTGTCCACGAACATCTTTCTGAGATCTTTTCCTTCACGCCTCAGCATGAATTCTTTCGCATACGGTTTCGCCGTCAGGAAGAAATTGAATTCGGGATCGGTGATGATCCCGATCCCCTCCAGCGTCATCAGCGCTCGCATTATGTAAGTGAAGTTCGAAGGCAGCCTGAACGGATAGTCGTACATAACGTCCGCCAGATCGTAGGTCAGTTCCTTAAAGTTGACATCCTTAAGCTTCAGATCAAGATGAAACTCGAACATGCGCCGAACTACAGGCCGCACCGTTTCGGGATCAGCACCGGGCTTTAGAAAATCCAGATCTATAAGGTCCTGAGCGATGCCGTCCGGATCTTTGCCAACGACGTGGAAAAAAGCATCGATCATCTTCGCCTGCAGTTTTGGCGTGATCCGACCGACCATACCGAAGTCGAAAAATGCCAGCCTCCCATCGGGCATCACCAGAAGGTTCCCGGGATGCGGATCGGCGTGAAAGAAACCGTCTTCAAGAAGCTGTTTCAGGTATGTCCGTATCAACAACCGGTTCACCTTCTCGGGTGCCACGCTCCGCGCTTTCAGCCCTTCGAGATCAACGACCTTTGTCCCGTGAATGAACTCCATCGTCAGGACTTTCGAGGTCACGAATTCCCAGTGGATCTTGGGGACATGAATATTGGTCCAGCTGTTGAAGTTCTCCCGGAAGATCTCCGCATTCCGGCCTTCCGAAACATAATCCATCTCTTCGTGGATCGTTTCGTCGAACTCCCTCAGCATTCCGGCCCAGTCGGCATTCTCGTTCAGCGCCGGAAACCGTTCAGCGAATTTCGCTATCTTCCGGAGAATCTCTACGTCACCCTTGATTATCCCTGCGAGGTTGGGCCTTTGGACTTTTACAGCGACTTCTTCTCCAGAGAACAATTTCGCCCTGTATACCTGACCCAGCGAGGCGGCGGCGACCGGCGTGAGATCGAAGTCGGCATAGACCTCACTTATCTTCTTGCCCAATTCCATCTCGATCCGGGCGAACGCGACTTCATTAGGAAACGCGGGAACACTATCGACCAGGGTTCCCAATTCCTTGACGAAAGGAAGGGGGAGCAGATCGGCGCGGGTACCCATCGCCTGTCCCATCTTAATGAAGGTAGGACCAAGGCCGATGATCTTCTCTTTCAGCCAGATAGCCTGCTTTTCCTGATTGAGCTCTTTGTTCTCTTCGGATCCGATCAAGACCCATTTGAGGAGTAAAAGGAACGAGTGGAAGAACGCCAGCTTGATCGAATAGAACCACTCGCCGACAACCGCGGTGCGCGACAGTCTTCTCGCCTGCTCAAGCCTGTGCTGTTTCCTGTGAAGATGGCGCTCGCGATGTATCTCATACTGATCCAGATAGAGATACAGAGAAAGCATTCCGATCACGCGTCCCACTTTCCAGAGCCTTAGCCAGCCCCGCCAGCCGTGGTAGTTACGCTCGACGGACTTCTCCGACCGGATCAGCGCCTTTTCTTCGGCAATCAGCTCTTCATTGGTTACAAAACTCGAGATCGGAAGGTCGCTTGTGTGCACAAGCTCAGTTCCCTTGCCGCCGTTTTTCGACAGGTCCTTGTCCGATTTGGCCAGCTCCGCCCGGTGCTCGTTCAAAACTGCTATTTCCTCATTCTTGGCCATCAGTTTCAGCATACCATTCAGTGACGCCCATTATTAGTACTGAGATATAGGGACTGAGGCCTGAGTGAAGATGTTGACTTAGATACGGCACTCCGTTTCCTTCCCTCAGTCCCCCCTTATGCCCGTCGCTAGCGCTTCGGGTTCTGACTTATTCAGTCCAGTTCCAGGTTTTTTTCAACGCCCGGCCGTGCAAAATACGTACGAGCCGTTCGTACATCCCGTTCGATCTGGGCTTTTAGCTCGTCGATTCCGGCAAACTTCTTTTCCGGCCTGATCCGATGCAAAAAGCGTACACGGAGTACGGATCCGTAGAGATCGCTGTTGAAGTCGAAAATGTGAGTTTCGATAGAGGGTTCGGAGTCGGATTCAAAAGTGGGACGGATGCCGATGTTAGTAACACCTTTCTTCCAGGCGCCGTCGATCAGCGTAGCCGTTGCGTAGACTCCGTATTTAGGAACGACCCGGTTTTCGGGTTTCAAGTTCGCGGTAGGAAAACCGATGGTATGACCGCGGCGGTCGCCGCGAATGATGACGCCTTCGATCCCGTAGGGCCGGCCGAGCATTCTGCGCGCGAGATTCACCCGGCCTTCCTTCAGAAGCTGGCGAATCCGCGAAGATGAGATTCGTATGCCCCTGAGTCTCACCTCGGGCACCTCATCGGCGATAAAACCGAGCTCGGCACTCATCCTTCGAAGCAGATCGATGTCACCTTCGCGGCCTTTGCCAAATGCGAAACCGTGACCCAGATAGATCTCTTTCGCTTGCAGGCGGTCATGAATGATCTCACGGAGAAAGATCTCGGCATTTTGATCTGCGAATTCACGGTCGAACCGAATGACGATCGCCTGTTCGATTCCGAGGACGTTAAAATTCGAAAGCCTTTGATCGAGGGTCTGTAGAAGCGGGGGTGCCGTTTCGGGGTGAAGAACGGCTCGCGGGTGAGGATCGAACGTTATTGCCGTCGCGACTGCTTTGGATCGAGCGGCGCGTTCGGCAACGGTCCTCATAATGGCTTGATGCCCGAGATGAAGTCCGTCGAACACGCCGAGTGTCAAGACCGTCGGGCGCGCGATGTTGGCATTTTCGGTGCCGTGAAATATCTGCATCATCGTCGGGAACGCAGGCGTCCCGCCTGCAATGCGAGCTCAGCTCGCGAAGTTTCCAATCTCGCTTGTTGCGCAAGCCTGCTGCTTGGTGCAGTCGGGACGCCTGCGTTCCGTTACCCCTCAACCACAAGCCCGTCGTACGCGAACTCGACATTGTCCGGAAGCAAGCGCGAATCGCGCACGTGCATTATGTCGTGATTCAGGTGCGTCAGAAAAGCGCGTTTCGGTTTCAGTTCTTCTATATGTTCAAGCGCTTCTTCCAGACAAAGATGAGTCGCGTGCGGCTTGATCCTAACGCAATCCAGTACGAGCGCGTCCAGATCCCTCAAACCGTCTTTTGCATCATCCGGGATTGTCTTTAGATCCGTCGCGTAGGCAAAGTCGTTAAACCTGTAGGCGATGACCGGAAGCTTCCCGTGGATGACCTCAAGGGGCGTTACCTCCAGCGCCTCATTAATAGAAAACGGAGCATTCTTCACAACTGTATGGGGAATCAACTGGGGAAGTCCGCCTCCGAAGTGTGTTGGCTCGAAAATGTATCGAAATATCCTCTTCAAGTCTTTCCACGCGATCTCGTTTGCATATACCCCCATCGCTCCATACCTGAAATTGAGCGGCCGTATGTCGTCGAGGCCGAAAACGTGGTCCACGTGGCAATGCGTTATCAAAACTGCATCCAGTTTCCGGATCCCGGCTCTCAAGGCCTGTTGCCGAAAATCGATCGAAGTATCGACAAGCAACTTCGCACCCGAGTGTTCGACAAGAACCGAAACCCGCAGTCGCTTGTCCCTTGGGTCATCGGACAAACACGTCTCGCACCCGCACCCGATCGAGGGTACGCCCGTGGATGTGCCGGTGCCGAGGAAAGTCAAACGCATAGTGGATCGTCAATAGTAAATCGTGAATGGCGAATGGTAAATCGTGAATTGAGAAGCGTAGATCGGGCCAAGCGTGTCAGAAGCCCGACCGTGAGGGCGGGCTACTGTATAGACCGTGCTGAAAAATGGGAAATCGTCAATCGCAAACAGAAAGAGTTTGGGCATCAAACTCGCTATTCACGATTGACGATTAACGATTCACGAACCGACTATCCCCCGAGAATGTCTTTCGACGAGAACTTTTTCGCCGCCTGGGCTTTGAGCTTCTCCTCCGCTGCCCGCGAGAGTTTTACATACTGAAGCTGTAAGTCCGCGAGGACGTTCTCGAAAAGGTGATTTTCGGTTGGCGTAAGGTTGTTCTTTGTCTTTTCCCGGAGCATCAGCAGAACATCGATCCAGTATTTTCCCGCGTCGATGTCTGATGACGTTTGGCCGGAAACGGGATGCGGAATCGCACCGAGAGCAACAGCGGCATTTGTCACGAGAGTCGAAAGAAAGTTCACGAAGCTGGCCGGATGCTCCTCGTCGTCTTCCTCAAGCAATGGCTCTTCCTCCGCGGGAGCGGTTGCGGCTGATGTGGTTTGAGGTGCAGCTTCCGGTTCCGTGATCACGGTCGACGAAACTGGCTCCGGCTCCGGGCTCTCAGGTTCCGGCTCGATAATTACACCGTCACGTACCGATCCGTCAGGATTGAATTTTCGCTTGTCTGTAACCTTAAGTTCGGGTTCCTCTTCCTGGTTGGGTTCCTGGTTTCCGATCATCGCCTTTTTGTCTCTCCGGATTTTGAACTATAGTCAAATACTAGCATTTTGAGTTTTGAAATTTCAAAATTTGGGTGCCTGCAGCGGCTCTATTCGCTGAGATCATTGCGGTTGCGGTCAGGCACCCGTAACGAATAGCCATGTCTGAGAAGTTCGACAAACTTGTTGCTGTGATGGAACGGCTAAGAGCTCCCGGGGGATGCCCCTGGGACAGAGAGCAAACCTATGGTTCGCTTGCCAGATACCTGCTCGAAGAGACTTACGAGACGTTTGACGCCATTCAGCACGCAGAATCGACGGGTGAAACCGACGAGCTCCGTGAAGAACTGGGCGACGTACTTCTTCAGGTGGTGTTTCATTCGACCATCGCAAAGGAAAAAGGCGATTTCACGATCGAAGACGTCGCGGACGGTGTTGCCGAGAAGTTGATCCTTCGCCACCCGCACGTGTTTGAGGACAAGAATCTGGAAACAGCCGGCGAGGTGCTTGCAAACTGGGACGAGCTAAAGAAAGAGGAGCGGCGGAAATCTGGAAAAAGGGAAAAGAAAAAAGAATCGATCCTGGACGAGGTCACGATCCATTTTCCTGCACTTCTCGAGGGTCTGAAACTCACTTCCAAGGCGGCCAAGGTCGGGTTTGACTGGGAGAATTCCGAACAGGTCCTAGAAAAACTTGACGAAGAACTTGATGAGCTCCACAAGGCCGTCGAGAAAGGCGGGAGCGAGGAGATCGAAGAGGAGATCGGCGATCTCCTGTTCGTCCTTCTTAACCTTGCAAGAAAGTTGGAAGTCGAACCCGAAACAGCATTGAAGAAGACGAACCGAAAGTTCAGAAAGCGGTTTGCATATATCGAGAAGGAGCTGGAGAACGGGGGGAAAAGACCAGAGGACTCCTCGCTGGAAGAGCTCGACGAACTTTGGAACAAGGCAAAGTCTGCAGCCTCTGAATAGATCAGGCGATGTTCAGGTTTTTCTGGATAATGAACTCGTGCTTGAATCCCTTGATGTCGTGTAGCGGAGTCAGGTATTTGTCGACACCCGATTTCTTCATAATCTCCCGCACCTGGTGCTTGCGGTACATCGAGTAAATAGTGATCCCCTTCGCCGTCAATTCCTCGAACAGCTCGCCCATCACATCGCACCCGCTTACGTCGATATAGTTCACGCCCGAAAAATTAATGACGATGTACTTGAGGTCATCGCCCATCTCTTCAGCCAGGTCCTCGATCTGTTCGGCAATGTTGTTGGCATTTGCAAAAAAGATCGACATGTCTACCCGAAGGATCATCACGTAAGCGAACTGTTTTACACGGTTGTCCTCGCTAATCTGGTAGAAACGTTCCTCATCGAAATGGAATACACAGGGAACTACGCGGGCCGCGATCGTTTTCCGCAGGAACAGAATCAGCGAGACTAATATTCCTATGAATATCGCGTTTTCAGGCCGCATGACGAAAGCGAACAAGAAGGTCACGGTAATGACGATGCCATCCGAGCCGGAAAGCTTGAACGTCTCGCGGAACTTGGAGAACTCGATCAGGTCGACAAGCGCCGCGATGACAATCGCTCCCAGGACGGCCCTCGGAAGAAAGTACAACAGAGGCGTGAGGAACAGGATCGTGATCAGCACGAAAAGAGAAACGAAAACGGAGGAGACGGCGGTCTCGCCTCCTGCGGAGAAGTTCACCGCGGTTCGCGAGAAAGAGCCTGCAACCGGATAACCTTTTAGCACGCTCGAGGCCAGGTTCCCGACCCCCTGGCCGATCAGCTCTTTGTTGACGTCAAGCCTTTGCTTTGTTTTTGAAGCGATCGCTTTTGAAATAGCGTACGCCTCCAAGAACCCGACGACGGAAATGACAAGCGCGCTTGGAAGCAGACTGAACAACTGGTCAAGATTGATCTCAGGGAAGGTGGGCAGCGTGAGACTTGCGTCGATCTGGCCGACAACTGCAACTCCCGCGGTTCTGAGATCCAGAAAATACGAGATCAGGATCCCGGCCCCGACGGCGACGAGAGCCGACGGGAATGAACGCGAAACACGTTTCTTTAGAAATATGACCAGCAGGACGCTTGATAGTCCCAAGATCAGTGTCGGCAGATGTGTCTCCGGCAATTTCCGTGCGATCTCGATAACGTTGAGAAAGACGGCCTCACGGCTTTCGATCGAAAAACCGAAGATCGTAGGGATCTGAGTGGTCGCGATAATGATCGCCGCCGCCGTGGTAAAGCCGGCGATCACGCTGTGCGAGATATAGGTCATCAGGAATCCCAAACGGAACAGGCCCATCATCAATTGAACGAGTCCGATGAGAAGCGCGAGGATCACGGCAAGCGCGATGTATTCCGCGGATTCGGGTTTGGCGACCGGGACGAGGGCAGAGAGGACGAGAAAAGAAACGAGAGCGACGGGACCGGTCGAAAGCTGTCGGCTGGAACCCCATATCGCGGCGGCCGCAGTTCCCAGAAGGGCGGCATAGAGCCCGTAGACCGGGGGAAGTCCTGCAAGGATAGCGTACGCCATTACCTGCGGGATCAGCACGACGGCGACCGTCACTCCTGCAAAAAGGTCGCGCGAAAACTGACGTCGGTCGTAGTCCTCGAGGAAGTCGAGTGAGGGAAGAAGCCTTTTAAGTATGGATTCAGAAGAATTGGTCATTTTCCGCGGATGAAAACGACGAATGCGCTAGGTGTCCGCCAGGGCGAGGACCAGCAGAGACTTCGCAAGTGAATAGATCTCAGGATCCGATGAAGCCCTGGGACCTGCAACATTCAGTACCTCGCAGGATTGAGACGAAATCCATTGCTGAAACTCGAGAACGGCAGATTCGATCTGATCAGTACCTACATCTAGGTGCAGCACCGGCCTTTCATACTCTTCTGCAAGCTGAAAAGTAAGCAATGATCCGGATGACAATTCTCCCCGGCTGATGACGACGGTGCAGTCCGAGTCGCGGACATTCAACTCAGTGCGTACCGAATAGTCCGGGGTCGCGGCTTCCCTTAGTGTTGAATACTTGCCGGGGATCGGTCCGTCTTCCGAAAGTCTTCCTTCAGGGATCCATCCTCCGGTAGCAATCCCCAGCACCGAAGCCGCATCCAGCGCGGCACGATCGACTCCAGTCTGGCCGCCTGAAACGATCTTTTCAATCCCTAAGGGCATGGTTGAAAAAGGCTAGTTGTTCATTCGTGACTGCGAATCGACCTCGATCTCGTTCGGGTCTTTTTCTGCAGGTATCTCGACAAGTACCTTCTTTTTTCCTGATCCGACCGCTTCAATCACCTCGCCTGCTGAACCCATCTGGACCTTAGAAGAAAGAACTCGCTGGACCCTCTGCGGGAGGAATTTCGGAGCTATTGCCGCAATCGAAGATGTCAGGGCAACGATGTCGCCGCCTCCGCGCCAGTGTTCGCGGATGATGCTTTCGTTGGTGTAATTCAGGAGCCGAAGTAAAGTTAGCGCGATCAGATAGATGTCATCGATCTGGCCGATGAACGGAAAGATGTCCGGGATCAGATCTAAAGGGGATATCGCATAAATAACCGAGGCCGCAAAAAGAGCTTTCTCGGCTATCGGCACCCGCTTGTCGATCAGAAGGTTGCCGCAGAGCATTATCAGGTTGGGAAGAAACAAAAGGAAATTCTTCATCCTTCCCTTCGATTGTTTTCGCTCTTTCCGGCGTTCGACAGACTTCTTCTTTGCCATATCACTTCTCCCTGGGTTCGGATGTCTCCGAGTCTAATCCCGACAATTCCGGCTTGCAAGCCCGACTTCCTTTCGTTTGTCATTCAGATCGAATCGGTTATCATTTTGCAGTCCTTAGTTGAGCCTTTCGGATTGCCGGTTGTTCTGTACATTGTACGGTTTGACTGACACAAAAGATGATCCTCCAGACGATACGCGAACGCGCTTCCTATAACCTTCAGCACGTAATGCTCCCCGAGGGCGAAGACCCACGGGTCGCTTCAGCGGCCGAGATCTGCTCGCGGGACAGGATTGCGAAGATCACGCTCCTTGGCGAGGAAGAGAAAGTAAGGGCGGCCGCCTCCGAAGCTGGTGCAAATCTGAACGGTATCGATGTCCTCGATCATACCCGGTCTCGCGAGAAAGCGAGGATCGCGACACTCTTTCACGAACTTCGCCGTTCAAAAGGCGTGACGTTGGAAGAGGCGGAAAGGACGGTCCGAGATCCTCTATATTTTGCAAATCTGCTTGTCCATCTCGGTAAGGCCGACGGCACAGTCGCCGGTGCAGTCAACTCCACTGCCCACACCGTGCGATCAGCCTTGTATTGCGTGGGCGTGAAGCCGGGCTTCAAGACCGTCTCATCGTTCTTCTTGATGACCGTTCCGAATCGTGAATTCGGGCACGAAGGAACGATGGTCTACGCTGACTGCGGCGTGGTGATCGATCCCGATGTGAACCAACTGGCTGAGATCGCGCTTGCCTCGGCGGATTCGTTTCGTGCGCTCGTGGGGGCGGAGCCGAGAGTCGCGATGCTGTCGTTTTCGACGAAGGGCAGCGCAAAGCACGCTCTGGCGGACAAGGTCATCGAGGCGACGAAGACGGTGAAAGCGCGCTCTCCAAACCTTCTCGTCGACGGCGAGCTCCAGGCTGACGCCGCGCTTGTACCCGCTGTAGCCGAAAGCAAGGCACCGGGATCGAGCCTTCAGGGAAGGGCGAATGTGCTGGTCTTCCCGGATCTCAACGCCGGCAACATCGCGTACAAACTAACCCAAAGGCTTACCGGCGGAACTGCGATCGGCCCGATCCTGCAGGGCCTCGACCGTCCGTGCAACGATCTTTCCAGGGGCTGCACGGCCGAGGACATCGCTAACGCCGTCGCGATCACTGCTGTTCAATCACAGGCGAGAAAAAGTTAGGCGAGTTCCCTCAGTCAACTCACCAAACTTCTTGTTGACAATAAACGAATGTTCATTTAGTTTAAATAAACGAATAGTCATTTAATTACTTGAGACCTCGCCAATATGCGGAACAAAGACGAAAAGAAGCGCGATGCGATATGCAGGGCTGCGATCGACTTGATCCAATCTCAGGGCTTCGAAGACACGTCGATGTCGAAGATCGCGCGTGAGGCGGGCGTCTCACCGGCGACGATCTATGTGTACTTTGAGAATAAGGAAGATCTTCTCAACCAGATCTACATAAGAGTTAAACGCGAGATGAGCTCGGCGATCATGGAAGGGTTTGATCAGGGCATAACTATCGAAGAGCAATTCCGAACCGCCTGGTTCAATTTCTACCAGTACGCGATGGAGAATCCCGTCGACTTCGCATTTGGCGAACAGTTCGCAAACTCGCCACTCGTCAACAGGGTCAGCAAAGATGAGGGAGAGGGATACTATGGGCCCTTGATCGAGATGTTCGAGCTAGGAAAGCGAGAAGGTATTTTCAAGAACGTGCCGCTCGGAGTGTTTTCCGCGTTTGTATTCTTTCCGGTCATCGGGCTTATCCGAAACCGAAATGACGAGAAACTTGTGTTCGGAAAGGAAATGCTTGAACAGGTCTTTCAGATTGCCTGGGATGCGGTTACGGAATGAGTTGACTGAGTTTGGTGAGTTTGCGGAGTTTACTGAGTTTTCAAGACCAAGAGAGTAAGCAGAGTTCTATGGATGGGAGTTCGCATATCAGAAGCTTCGATTCTGCAACGAGTCGACTTGCCCCGTAGGGGCAACTGAGGTTAGCCCCGGGTGTAGCGAAGCGCAACCCGGGGTAGAAGGCCCCCTCCCTCTCCAAGCCGCGTTAGCGGCGATATTGATCAGGAAAGAGAATATGACCAAGAAGTGGACAGCAGACGAAATACCAAGTCAGGAAGGAAGAATAGCGATCGTGACCGGCTCGAGCAGCGGGATCGGTGAAGAAGCAGCGAAGGTGCTTGCCGGGAAAGGAGCCGAAGTTGTGATCGCCGTCAGGAACAATAAGAAGGGAGAGGCTGCAAAGTCGAGGATCCTGAAGGCATTTCCCACGGCAAAGCTGGAAGTAATGCAGCTGGATCTCGCCGACCTCGCGTCGGTTCGAAAATTCGCAGACGAATTCAAAGCGAAATACGGAAGGCTCGATCTTCTTGTAAACAACGCCGGGGTGATGGTGCCTCCGTATTCGAAGACAAAGGACGGATTTGAACTGCAGTTCGGCACAAACCACCTGGGACACTTTACCTTGACCTCACGGCTCTTCGAGATGCTCGAAAAGACTGTCGGTTCGCGGGTCGTAAATGTCTCAAGCATCGCGCATCACCGCGGCAACCTGGATTTTGACGATCTGAATTGGGAATCGAGAAGCTACGCACCCTGGAGCGCATACGGTGACAGCAAGATCGCGAACCTGTACTTTACCCGTGAACTCGCGAGAAGATCGTCGGCAAACGGATCCGACGTGAAGATCACCGCGGCGCACCCGGGCTGGACGGCAACGGACCTCCAGAGGCATTCCGGAATCGCCGATTTCCTCAACGGTTTTCTTGCTATGCCCGTTCAGAAAGGAGCCCTTCCGACTTTGCGTGCCGCAGTGGACGAAGACGCCGACAACGCATCGTATTACGGACCGGACGGTTTGCGGGAAATGTGGGGATTTCCGGTACAGGTCCAGCCAAACGACCGAGCGAAGGACCCCGAGATCGCGAAGCGGCTCTGGAATGTATCGGAAGAAATGACGGACGAGAAGTTCTTGAGTTGACGGAGTTTGGTGAGTTTACTGAGTTGACAGAGTTTCGTTAGTTGGCCGAGTTGAGAGTGTCAATTTTGCTGGGAGTTTTGAATGAGTAAAGGGATCGTGTATTACTTCCTCAGCCAACTCAGCTAACTCAGCTAACTCAGCCAACTCAGCCAACGCTAATGAACGAGCTCAACCTCCCGCTTCGAACGGACTAGATCTTCGACGATCGCCTGGAATGAAAAGACCTCCTGCTTGTCTTTCACCGACCGTTCGCGAAGGTACTCCCAGTCTTCTCGCGGCACATTCTTGAATGCCTCAACGACCACCGGATCGAACTGTGAACCGGCACAAGCCTCCAGTTCCGCTAGTGCATCTTCATAGGACCTTCCGCGCCGGTATATGCGATCCGATATCATCGCATCGAACGCGTCGATCACGGAAAAGATCCGTGCGCCCATATCGATAGCCTCACCCTTGATCCCGTTGGGGTATCCGTTTCCGTCCCATCGTTCGTGATGCTGTGAAACCACTTTTGCAGCCCCGCTCAGGAACGGAATGTTTCGAAGTATTCTGAAGCCGTGAACCGGATGGAGCTTCATTTTTTCCCATTCCTGTTCATTCAGCTGAGAGGGCTTCCTGAGTATCGCGTCCGGAACTCCGATCTTTCCGATGTCGTGCAGAAGCGCCCCTAGTTCCAGGTCGCGGATCGCATCCCTCGAGAGCCCCAGTTCAAGTCCCAGCCTGAGGCTGAACGTTACGACCCGTTCAGAATGTCCGTGTGTTTCGAAATCTCTTGTCTCAAGCGCCTGCACGAGTGCTTTCAGCGTGACCCTGTACGAGTTCTCGATATCCTCCAGCGCTTTGTCGAGCGCCGCACTCCTGTCGGCGAGCAGATCTTCAAGGCCAGTTTGATAATGTGTTGCGATCAAGCCGTTCTCGAACTTTTCAAATGCCCTGCCAATGGAAGATTCGAGGTAATCGAGTTCAAAAGGCTTGGTAATGAGATCGAAGGCGCCGGCACGGAAACATTCGATAGCATCATCGCGGTCGGTTTCAGATGCGAGCACGATCACTTCAGAACGGACAAGGCTGTCTCGAAGTGAAGTAACGAGGCTTTCTGCCCGTAACGGGCCGTCGGTTATGTCTGCAAGGATCACACCGAACCGATCGTCAGCTATTCCCGAGAATTCATCTGGCCCTATGTCCGAAGCCTCACAGTGATACCGTACGCTGAAGAAGTCCACGAGTCGCGAATCACCAGGTGTTCCGGTCCGGAGGATTAGCAGAGAGCGTTCTGGCTTTCGGATACTTACCATTTGCTGAACGAATTTGAAGAACTTGAAATCGGGAACACGGAGGGTCGGCGAATGAGGCGCCCGATTTTGAATGGGCCGGAAGACGAAACCCCCCGACTCATAAGAAGTTAGCACACTTTCTGCGCGACCTGCAATAATTAGTCAAAGACACACGCTTGCACCGTCCGACGTCGGCGCGAAACAGTACGAGGATTAGAGTGACCCGCGGTTGACCGTCAAGCCCCAGGAACCTAATATCTTTCTTCGGTATTCAGTGATCCTGACGAGGATCCCGATCGATGGTTTTGCAGCAGAGACCTTCAAAGTTCATCCAACGAACAACTTTTTGTGGCTTGATCCCCCCAAGCCCTGCTAAGATTAGCGCAATTATCTGAACAAGAACTGAACGCGGAAGTGAGAGAGAAAGATCGGGATAACCGTCCTCTCTGCCTTCCGTTGCTTCCCAATGTCGCGAAAGGCTTCGCCTCAGCGGATCTCCCTTCAACTATGAGAACCGATAAAGAGAACGCAAAGAAACTAGAGGCGGTCGAATCGCTTCTCGAAGAACTCGAACATATGCCCCCCGAATTGTATCCGGCGGATTGCGAGAATGTCTTCAGTACCGAAGAGCACTTTCGTACGATGGCGAACTCCATCCCGCAGCTCGCGTGGATGGCCGACAACACCGGGTACATCTTCTGGTACAACCGCCGCTGGTTCGAATACACCGGCACTAATCTCGAAGAAATGAAAGGCTGGGGCTGGCACACGGTCCACCACGTCGATCACGTCGAGAGGGTAGTTAGAAAATACAAGCAACATATCGAGTCTGGCGAGGAATGGGAGGACACGTTTCCACTCCGAAGCAGCAGCGGAGAATTCAGGTGGTTTCTCTCGCGGGCCCTTCCGATACGGGACCAGGGCGGAAAGATAGTCCGTTGGTTCGGGACGAACACGGACGTCACGGACCAGTTTGAGTATGAAAAGGCCCTACGCGAGAGTGAGGACAAGCTTCACATCGCGTTGAAGACGAACAAGTGCGGATCGTTCGAATACATGATCGGGTCAGGCATCGTCGAATGGGATCAGCTACTGAAGGATATATGGGGAGTCGAAGAAGGCGAGGAGACCACACTAGATCTGTTTTACGAAGGCCTGCATCCCGATGATCGCGAACATACGCGAAAGGCCATCGAGAAGTCGATAGATCCCAGGGGAGACGGCCACTACCACACCACTTACAGGGTGATAAACCGCATCACCGGTGACCTGAGGTGGATCGAAGCAAGCGGTCAGGTGTTTTTTGAGGGTCGGGTGCCGGAGAAGATGATCGGGATGGTCATCGACATCACCGATCGCAAGCTCGCCGAAGAAGCGAAGGAGTTGCTTTCCAGCATCGTAGAATCGTCGGACGATGCGATCGTAAGCAAGGACCTCGACAGCACGATCAATTCCTGGAACAAGGGCGCCGAAAGGCTCTTCGGATACACCGCTGAAGAGGCGATCGGTCAGCCCATCACTCTGATAATTCCTGAGGAAAGGCTGAATGAGGAAGAGATGATCCTCAACCGTCTGCGGACCGGTAAGAAGATCGAGCACTTCGAGACCGTGAGAAGACGAAAGGACGGAAGCCTGGTCGACATATCTGTGACCATCTCGCCGATCATCGACTCAGAAGGCCGGATCACGGGCGCTTCGAAAGTCGCCCGGGACATCACAGAAAGAAAACGTCTTGAGAACTCTCTCCGTAGAGCAGTCGCAGAGCTCAAAGCGGCCGACCGCCACAAGAACGAATTCCTCGCGATCCTCGGGCACGAACTTCGAAATCCTCTCAGTGCGCTGCGCGGAAGCGTCGAGATCATCGAACGCGGTTTCGACAGACCTGAAGAGCTCGCCAGGATAATGCAGAGCAGTATCGACACGATGTCGAAACTGCTGGATGATCTTCTCGATCTGTCGCGTATGTCGCAGAACAGGATCGAGATCGAGTTGGAGCCGGTCGACCTCGAGGGGGTCCTCGAAATGGCCGTTGCCGGTGTTCGAAAGCGGTACGAGGAAAAGCGCCAGGACCTGCTTACGGCGATCGCCGGCCCCATTTTTGTTGAAGGCGACCAGACACGCCTCGAACAGATCTTTGCGAACCTGCTGAGCAACGCTTGCAGATACACGCCGACAGGGTGCGAGATAATGGTACGGGCAGACGTGAGGGACGGCGAGGCGGTCGTGAAGATACGCGACGAGGGTGTCGGAATGACCCGGGAATCGATCGAGAAGATCTTTGATCCATTTTACCAGGTCAAAACGGAAGGCCAGGCAGCCTCCGGACTTGGAATCGGTCTCGCGCTTGCTAAGAGTCTTGTCGATCTGCACGGGGGACAGATTGTCGCTTCGAGTGATGGGATCGGCAAAGGGTCCGAGTTCGAGGTCAGGTTTCCCGCGATGGAGATGCCGGAAGACCGGTTTGAAGAAGAGGCCGAGGAGCCGGAGGTCGTTCTCAAGCCGGGTCTGAAAGTCGTGCTTGTCGAGGACAACGAGGACATCCTCACGACTTTTTCCATCCTTCTGCGGGGAATGCAATGCGACGTCAGGTGTTCTCCAAACGCCGCGGAGGGTCTCGACGCCATAAGGACAGTCGAGCCGCACGTGGCGCTCATCGATATCGGCTTGCCGGATATGACCGGATACGAGATCGCTTCAAAATTGCGCTCGGAAGGCTACAAAGGAAAACTTGTGGCCGTTTCGGGTTACAGCCACCAGGAAGCGAGGGACATGTCAAAGGAAGCCGGTTTCGACCTCCACATTGCCAAGCCGGCAAAGACTAGCGAGATCGCGGAGATACTGGCTTCCGTTAGTTGAGCGTTTCTTGCCTATCGATTGACTACAGCCCTCCGCGAACCGTATCATTTCAAATTCGCTGCCGGAGTGGCGAAATTGGTATACGCACTAGACTCAAAATCTAGCGGGCTTTTAGCCCATGTCGGTTCGAGTCCGACCTCCGGCACCATCCGTTGAACGTTTCTTCCTTCTCAACTACCGGACATTACAAACAGAATCACCGGCGAAAGCCGGCTTGGACTGCTGGACCCTATTGAACCAGATCACTCTGATTCCCGAAGAAGCCTCCGGATCATCGAATTGAACCAAACCTTGAAGTCTCCTCTTGAAAGGTCGCGGAACACGCTTGGCGGGACCGTGTTGGTTTGCAGAAACCCATCTGCTGGGCAGAGCACCCTGAATTGAACGGTGTATCCCCGGACGCCTTTGGTGTACGCCTCATCGAGGTCGATCTCCGGGACCTCGAAAAAACCCTTCGCTGCACCATCTTCAAGGGATACAGGAACTCTGATCGTGTAGAAGTTCTGCAGATCCGACTCCTGCATCGTTTCGACATCAACTTCTATCGATTTCGTTCTCATACTGCTTCGCTGGTCCTTTTGAAACGACCTTTGTTCGCTTCGCCTTGATTTGCGGGGCACCACTTGCTGGTTTCAACTTCCTCAGCAACCGACAAACCGAAGTAGTCCGCCGCCCGGGATCAACGCCCGAATACACTGCTAGCGTTCAATACTTTTAGACTCGAAATAAGGAGATTCTTCCAGAAGTTGAGCGTTGACCCGCAAAGCAGAAATTCTGATGAGATCGGGCCCGGGAGAACCGGTAGCATAGCTATCAGTGCCTGCGGCGAAGCCCGGTTTCCTGCATTATCTTCGCGCCAAGCTCTTCGACCGACATCTGGGTCGAGTTCAGGAAACCGATCTTCGATTTACGGAACATCGCCTCCGCCTGCGCGACCTCGTACTGACAACGCCGCGACGATGCGTAAGAATCGCGGTTGTAACGCTCTTGTCTTATCTGCTGAAGACGATACGGATCGATCGTCAGACCAAACAGCTTTTCCGCGTGGGGGGTCAGCACGTCCGGGAGCTTTCCCGTGTCAAGTTCTTCGTCGGTGAGCGGGTAGTTGGCAGCATAAATGCCGTACTGAAGCGCGAGATAAAGGCAGGTCGGCGTCTTTCCGGACCTAGAAACACCCACGACGATGATCTCGGCCCCCTTGTATGAATCGGTGGACACGCCGTCGTCCGTCTCAAGGGCGAAGTTCATCGCTGAGATCCTCGCCGCATATCCCCCGGAATTCGCGATCCCGTGCGATACGCCGACCGCGTGCGAGGACTTGGTCTCCAGTATTTCTTCCAGGTTTGAGAGGTACGTATTGAACAGGTCAAAGTACTCGCAATTCGAACCCTCCAGCCTCTTCCGCAGCTGCTCGTCAATAAGGGTTGCGAACACGATCGGCTTTTTTCCCGAAGAGCTTGCGGCATCGTTTATCATCTCTATTGCCTTGTCTACTCTGTTCTCGGTATCGACGAACGTAAGCACCTCGATATTGAACTCGACATTCGGGAACTGACTCAGTAGCGAATGGCCAAAAGTTTCGGCGGTGATGCCTGTACCGTCCGAAATCATAAATGCAGCTCTATTAAGCTTTTCCATAAGGCATTAGCTGAAGGAAGAAAGTTGGAATATCATTATGCAACACGCAATTCCCCAGACAAAAAAGCAGATGAACGAAGCAATTAGCTGGTACCGCGACATTGACATGTCGCACGTCGAAGTTGTGGGCGGGAAGAACGCTTCTCTCGGCGAGATGATACAAAATCTGTCTAGGGCCGGTATCTCGGTGCCGGACGGGTTTGCGACCACGGCCGAAGCATTTCGCGAGTTCCTGGCCGCGAACGATCTGGATGAAAGGATCAGGCAGCGGCTCGAGGGACTCGATGTAGGCGACGTTGCAGAGCTTTCGAAGGCGGGCGCCGAGATCAGAAGCTGGGTGACATCTGCGAAGCTTCAGCCGGAGCTCGAAGAAGGGATAAGGGATGCTTGCACCAAGATCCTTTCAGAGAGCGACGCCGGTATCAGCTTTGCCGTACGGTCCTCAGCAACCGCCGAAGACCTCCCGGAAGCCTCCTTCGCCGGACAGCAGGATTCGTTTCTAAATGTTGCAGAAGTAGATGACGTGGTAGCTCGTGTGCTGGACGTGTTCGCATCGTTGTACAACGACCGGGCGATCTCGTACCGGGTACACCATGGATTTGATCACAACGAGGTTTCCATTTCGGCAGGCGTTCAGCGAATGGTCCGGAGCGATCTGGGTGCGAGCGGAGTGATGTTCAGCATCGACACCGAAACCGGTTTTGAGGACGTGGTGCTGATCACCTCGTCGTGGGGGCTTGGCGAAGGGGTCGTTCAGGGAATCGTAAACCCTGACGAATTCTATGTTTACAAGCCCGGCCTTGCTGAAGACCGTTCGTCGATACTCAGAAAGCACAGGGGCGAAAAAGCCCACAAGATGATCTACGGAACTGAGAATTCCGTTAAGACGGTCGAAGTCGACGATCAAGGCAGGCAGGCATTTTCGCTGACCGACGAAGACATCGTCGAACTCGCGAAAATGGCCGTTACTATCGAAAAGCACTTCGGTCGCCCGATGGACATCGAGTGGGGAAAAGACGGTGCGGACGAAGGGCTGTATATCCTTCAGGCGAGGCCTGAAACGGTGAAATCCCGCGATTCGAAAAACGTTATCCAGCGCTATCGAATCGATCCCGGCGAACGGGCACCGATCGTGGAAGGAAGAAGCATCGGCCAGAGGATCGGTTCGGGAACCGTCAGGGTGGTTGACGACATTTCCGGGATCGGCGTTATCGAGGAAGGCGACGTTCTGGTGACGGATATGACCGATCCCGATTGGGAGCCGGTGATGCAGAAGTCATCGGCGCTTGTGACGAACCGCGGCGGACGAACCTGCCACGCGGCGATCATCGCGCGAGAACTTGGCGTTCCGGCGGTCGTCGGATGCGGAGATGCAACGACAAAGCTCAAAGGGATCGAATCGGCAACGGTGTCGTGTGCGGAAGGCGATGTCGGGAAGATCTATGAAGGACTGATCGATTTCAAGGTCGAAGAGACCACACTCGAGACTCTTCCGGAACTTCCATTCAAGGTAATGCTGAACGTCGGAAGTCCGGAGCGGGCATTCGATTTCAGGACGCTGCCGAACCACGGTATCGGGCTTGCGAGGCTCGAATTCATAATCAACAACACGATCGGGATTCACCCGAAAGCCATCCTTGGCTATCGCCTGATGGAGGAAGATGTGAGGCGGCACATCGAATCTGTTTCTGCGGGCTACGGTAACCCTGAGGAATTCTACGTAGCGAAACTCGCCGAAGGTATCTCGACGCTTTGCGCGGCATTCAGCGGCAAGCCCGTCATAGTGAGGCTCTCAGACTTCAAGTCCAACGAATACGCGAATATGTTCGGCGGTCAGCTTTTTGAGCCCGAAGAAGAGAATCCTATGATCGGGTTCCGCGGCGCTTCGAGATACATTTCGTCCAGCTTCCGCGAATGCTTCAGGCTTGAATGCGAAGCGGTGAAGCGCGTCCGCGACGATATGGGATTGACGAACCTCGAGGTGATGATCCCCTTTGTCCGGACTCTCGACGAAGCCGACGAGGTAATTGAATTACTTGCCGAGAACGGTCTCGAACGCGGGAAGAACGGCCTGCGGGTAATAATGATGTGCGAGATCCCTTCGAATGCTCTCTTGGCGGAAGATTTTCTCGACCGGTTCGACGGCTTCTCGATCGGTTCAAACGACCTGACCCAGCTCACGCTTGGCCTCGACCGGGACTCGGGATTGATCGCCCACTTGTTTGATGAGCGTGATCCGGCCGTAATGTCTCTGCTGGCGATGGCGATAAGGGCCGCGAAGAAGAAAGGGAAGTATGTGGGGATCTGCGGCCAGGGCCCTTCGGACCATCCTGACCTTGCAAAATGGCTGATGGACGAAGGGATCGACAGTGTTTCCCTGAACCCGGACACGGTCGTCGAGACCTGGATGTATCTTGCCGAATAGCCGGCGGTTAGATATCAGTTGCCCCCCGCTTCAGCGGGGGGATCCACAGCCAACACAAACCCTTCATCCCCTTACGCTCCAAGACCCTCCTCCTGCTCCGTTAGGAGCCCAATGTCTGTAGTAGCCGAATCGTGAAATGTGCGGCGCTCCGCTAGGAGCGTAAATTGTTAAGATAACATTCAGCCCCGATGGGGGCTGGCTTTGACGTTTGCGAATCCACGCTATAGACATTGGGCTCCTAACGGAGCCGAAAAATTCCGATTGCCGCGATGCGGATTCTTACCCCCGCTTCAGCCAAAAGAAAAAGGCCGCCTTTTCAGACGGCCTCCTCAATATCCGAAATGCAAAAACTACTCGGCATTGTGCGTGTGTCCGCCGTAGTTCCTGATCGCGTACACGGCCGGGAAGCCTTGCGGGATTTCCTCCGGATGGATCTCGTGGCCGCAGATCGCAAAGTCCATTCCTGAGTTCCTGAACGCCAGTTCCTCAAGCGAGTCCTGAACGGCCGTGATCGCCAAAAGCGAAGCGATCGGGCTTTCATCCGTCTTTCGCGGAAGTTTCTGGTCCGTCATCGCCGAGTTATACGCGAACGCTGCCATTATTACCGCCGATCGCATAAGGTCCTGCTCGATCGTACGGTCCGCGACATCCTGGGTGGTGTGCCAGGTTCGCGGAAAGTATTCGATCGAATCCTGTATGAACTGAAAGCCCGGCAGTCCGATCGCATCGAACGCGAGGTGGTCGGTTCCGCCGGTGTTGTTGATCGTTGTAGTCGTCGCGCCATACTCCTTGAACGGCATCAGCCACTGGCGGAAGATCGGACGCGCGTTCGCGTTCTGTTGGAGATAAATACCCCGGATCTGGCCTGTGCCGTTGTCGAGGTTGTAATAAGCCGCGAACTTGTCGTAGGCAGGCTTCTTGTAGATCGATCCGTCTTCATTTCTAGATCCGAACGTCTTTTCCACGTAAGCCCGCGAACCGAGAAGCCCTTGCTCCTCGCCCGTCCAGAGCGCGGCTCTGATCGTCCTTCGCGGCTTCAGACCCGACGCCGCAAGGATCCTCATCGCTTCCATTACGACCGTCGTTCCTGCCCCATTGTCCGTCGCACCCGTTCCTGCATGCCAGGAATCAAGGTGGGCACCGATCATCACGACTTCGTCCTTTAGATCGGTTCCCGGGATCTCAGCGAGCGTGTTGTACGCCTGAAGATCGCTGTCGTCCCATTCGACATCTAGATCGATCTGCATCTTCAGCTGCATCCCCTGCCGAACACGGCGAAGCATGCGGTTGAACTGCTCGGCCTCAACAACGAACTGAGGGATCGTGGCGGGTGCGTCTCCGGAATGGACTCTCACGCGTCCGCGTCCAAGAGTGCCGTCATTCGCACTAGGCGGCAGGTTCGCGCCCATTACTCGTATCGTTCCGGCGTCGACTCCGAATCCGGGATCAAGCATTGCGGCAGCGCCTTCGTCAAAAATGAACTGCGCTAGCTTCACACGGAAACGGGCCGCCGCTATCTGCTCTTCGGACGGAGCCGATCGCTCTTGTGGGACCGGAGGCTCGGCGTACTCGAGCTCGAGCAGTTCTTTCTCGCTTCTGCGGGTCGCAGTTGGTTCAAACCCGGGCTGGATCCTCTGCTCCGACCCAAGAAGGATGATCGCGCCTTTCAGCTTGCCCTTGTATTTAGCCAGCTCTTCATCATTGTTTGCATCGATGAAGATCACATTTCCCGTGACCGGACCGTTCGTGCTAGGCGACCACGCCTTCGGATAGGCGCGGATCACTTCGTACTCAGGGGCGACGATCGCCGCGCTGAACTTCTTCAGGTGCCAGCTCTTGCCGAACTCGCCCCACGGATCGATCATCGCGTTCTTCAATCCCCATTTCTCGAACTGTTCCTTGGTCCACTGATTGGCCCGCCTTTGCGAAGGCGAGTTGGTAAGCCTTGCTCCGATGACGTCCGAAAGATAAAGCATCGTCTTCATCGCCTGTGAGCGGTTCATTCCCTCGTCCTTGATCTTCTCGATCGCAGCATCGGTAGACATCCTCTGACCCAACGCTACGCTTGGAAGAATGAGTGCCAGCAGCATCGCTGCCGAAAAATACTTCTTGATCATATTTCTACTTCACCTCTGATCCTGATTTGATTTACTGAGAGTATATAGAATTGGAGCGCGATGTTCAGCCTTCGGGAGAAACCGGGTTCTGTTAGAATCCGTCTCTAGACATCTGAAGTTCTTTGCGGTCCTTGGCGACTTAGCGCCTTTGCGGGAGATCTTTTCTCGCTGGAGTAGTAAAACGCATGAAAGAACTGCTCTCGCAAAGACGCGAAGCCGCGAAGGGCCGCAAAGAAGAGGTTTCAAAGAAATAACAATGAAAGCAATAAATCTGATAGCGATCATTCTGTTTACCATCGCCGGAATATCCTGTGCTTCGAACTCCGAGACCTCCGCGCAAACGAATCTCGAGGAGCTTCAGTTTGCAAAAGGCGATGTCAATGTAACGTACTTGGGGAACGAGGGTGTGCTTATCGCAGTGAAAGAGAAGAAGGTGCTAATCGACGGCTTACATCGTAAGTACCTCGAAGAATATGCGTATCCGCCTGATGATCTGCGAGAAAAGATCGAGCAGGCGAAGGGCGAATTCTCGGGAATTGATCTTGTGCTTGTCTCACATATTCACGGCGATCATTTCCATCCGGAGTCAGTTGGCAAACTCCTTATGAACGAGAGACATGTCATGCTTGTGTCTTCACCGCAGGTTGTTGAGTCTATGGAGTCAGGTTTTGCTGACTTTGAAAAGATAAAAGGCAAGGTCAATGCAGTTGACTTTGAAATTGGAAAGGAAAGCGATCTTCCCATGGGTATCTTTGTTAGGTATTTGGGGCTGAGCCACGGGTCCGGCAGGCACGCTTCTATCCAGAACTTGGGCCACGTAGTCCAGGTTGGATCAATCAACTTTCTGCACCTCGGTGATGCGGACACCTCCGAGGAGAATTTTGAACCGTTCGATCTCGAGAAGGCGAACATCGACGTCGCATTCATTCCGTTCTGGTATCTCCTCGACGCGAAGGGCCGCGAGATGGTCGACAGGCAATTCAACCCAAAACGGATCATCGCAGTACACGTCGATGTGAACGAGGCCGAAAGAATAAAGAAGGACCTCCAAGCCGCCGATCCTCGAATACGGGTGTTCACCGAGATCCTCGAGACCGCGACCTTTTGATCCCGCCTATGCTGCTCTCCGATTTTGAGTACGAACTGCCCGAAGAATTGATCGCCCAGGAGCCGCTGCCGAATCGAGAGGATTCGAGGATGCTGGCGGTCGACCGGGCGCTTGGTTCGTTCAGCGACCTTCGGTTCCGGAGCTTTCCGGAGTTTATCCGCGAAGGCGACGTGGTCGTGCTGAACAACACCAAGGTCTTTCCGGCAAGGCTGATCGGGAATACGGACACCGGGGCTACGGTCGAGCTTTTCCTGACCGAGCAGATCGGTGAAAGGATCTGGGAAGCGCTCGCCAGGCCGGCAAAACGGCTTAAACCGGGCAAGGTCGTCCGCTTCGGAGATGTTCTGACGGCAGAGGTTAAGGACGGCCCCAACCGCGGACGTGTACTCGCCGAATTTTCCTATGAGGGCGACTTTTTCGGGACTCTCGATCAGGTAGGAAAGACACCGCTTCCCCCATATATCAAACGCGATGAAGGAACGCCGTCCGAAGACAGGAGCCGGTACCAAACCGTCTATGCGCGCGAAACGGGTGCGATCGCCGCTCCGACCGCGGGTTTTCACTTCACACCGGAGATCCTGGAGAAGGTCCGGGATCGAGGAGCGGAAACCGTAGAGATCACACTCCACGTCGGGTACGGAACCTTTGAGCCTGTCCGTGAAGAGGACCTTTCAAAACACTCGGTGCAGCCCGAGAGGTTCGAGATAAGGGATTCCGAATCTGAGCGCTTGAACAAGGCGAGGCAGGACGGACAAAGAATCGTCGCTATCGGCACGACGACAACGCGGGCGCTCGAGGCTTGTATTTCGAAATTTGGAAGTTTCGTCCCCGGAAAACAGATCGCCGATCTTACGATCGTTCCCGGCTACCGCTTTCGGGCGATCGACGCGCTCTTGACGAACTTCCATCTGCCATGTTCTTCGTTGCTCGTGCTGGTTTCGACGTTCGGAGGGCACGAACTTATAATGAGGGCATACAACCACGCCGTCGCTGAAAAGTACCGTTTCTATAGTTACGGGGATTGTATGTTCTTGTCTTGAGTTGACTGAGTTTGGTGAGTTGGCTGAGTTGGTTAAGATACGGTTCGTTAGTCCGCTTCCGCGGACTCAAGAATGAGTACTCAACCAACTTAATAGACTCAAAAGACTCAACTGACTCAACAGACTCAACAGACTGCCTTGGCAATAGTAGAAAAAATAAGAAACCTGCTTGTTACGCCCGAAACGGAGCGGAGGGAAGATGTAGTGCCTGCACCCAAGTCCGAGTATTCGGTGCGGCCGATGACCGAGGAACAGCTCCGGGAAGTCATGTTGCTCAACCTGCGCTGTTTCGAGCGCGGCGAGAATTACACCAAACACACATTCAAGTACCTTCTGACGGAGCCACAGGTCCTAAGCTACAGGGCCGTCGAAGAATCGGGCCGGATGGTCGGCTTTATCTTCGTGATCGCGACTGCAGAGAACATAGCCCATATAACGACCATCGGCGTCGCACCCGAACACAGGAAAAGGGGCATTGCCCGGATGATGCTTGAGCACACCGAGAGAAGCCTCAAGAACAAGGGATTCGGCTCGATCGTCCTGGAAGTCCGTGTAAGCAACGAGAACGCCCGAAAACTGTATTCCGGCTCTGGTTACGTCGTAACTCAGCGTCTTATCGAGTACTACAACGATGGCGAAGACGCTTTCCTGATGTCCAAGGTACTTCGATAGCCAATGTATGTTTTCCCTCCCGAAGGTATACCCGATTACTGATACCTCGCTTTCCAGTATTAGCCATAGCGAGCAAATCTTTCGACTCGCCGATGGAGGAGCGAGGCTTGTTCAGATCCGCGAAAAGCTTGCGACCTCCGCAGAATTGTACAAAGCATCGTTCTCTGCGATGCAGTTCGCGCGTTCGAGGGGATTGAAGATCATCATCAACGACCGTGCCGATATCGCTCTCGCAGTGGGCGCCGACGGAGTCCATCTCGGGCAGGACGATCTTCCGCCCAGGGAAGCGAGGGCGTTGCTGGGTGGCGGAGCGATCATCGGTTGCTCGACACATTCAATGGAGCAGGCAAGAATTGCCTCCAGCGAGCCGGTTGACTACATCGCGATCGGTCCCGTGTTTCCGACCACGACCAAAAAAGATCCAGACCCAATTGTCGGCCTTGAGGGCGTGGCGGCGGCAAAGCGCCTTGTCGGGAGCATTCCGCTTGTCGCTATCGGGGGTATCGACACAACCAACTTCAAGGAAGTCCTCGACGCCGGTGCAGATTCGGTAGCCGTCGTCGGAGGCATTCTCCGTCATCCCGAGGGTATACAGGCTGCTATCCGAGAATTCCTGAATTGACCGAACCGGCCAACAGCGTTCAACATTTCTTAATTTTTACTTGCAATTCTTCCGTCCATCGGCAAGAATGGTAACTGTCCGTTTTGTCCCACGCCTCCGCACGGACAGACTCACGCCACACCGGATTGAACGCCACGTTCAGCAAATCACAAGGAGCCAGTTCGAATAATGAGCCTACTCGACGTCGCACCGATCATCGAGAACATGCTGCAAGCGTCGGAGAATGTAAGCGACCTTAACTTCTCCACGGGCCAGAAACCTCAGGTTGAGATCAACGGAAAACTGCATGCCGCCAATCCCCTCGGGATAGGCACGCTTTCTGCATTTCAAACTGAAATGATCGCCATGTCGCTTTTGCGGGACAACCCTGAGGCCGCCTCGCAGCTTGCCGAAAGGGGAACCTCAGATCTCAGCTGGAGCCTTCCTGCGAGATGCCGTTTTCGTGTCAACATTTTTCAACAAAGAGGTTCTTACTCGATCGTAATGAGGGTCATTCCTCACGAGATCCCGAGCTTCGAATCGCTCAGGCTGCCGCCCCAGCTTGCTGACATCTGCGAACTGAGGAACGGCCTTGTACTGCTGACAGGTCCGACGGGATCCGGTAAGAGCTCGACGCTGGCGGCGATCATCGACCAGATCAACGCGACTAAGCATTACCACATTGTCACGATCGAAGACCCGATCGAGTTTCTACACGAACACAAGAAATCGACCATCAACCAGCGTGAGGTAGGTTCGGATACCAGGGATTTTGCGTCCGCGCTTCGAGCGGCTCTCCGACAGGCACCGAAAGTCATTCTCGTCGGTGAGATGCGAGACCTGGAAACGGCAGAGATCGCACTTGAAGCTGCCGAGACCGGTCACCTGGTCCTGTCGACGCTCCATACCATCGATGCGTCAAAAACGATAGACCGTATCATCGGACTCTATCCGAAGAACGAAGAAAAGATCATCCGCACAAGGCTTGCACAGACATTCCGCTACATCGTTTCGCAGCGCCTGATACCAAGAGGTGACGGAAGCGGGCGAATCGCGGCGGTTGAGATCATGAAGTCGAATCCGAGGACCCGCGAGTACATCGAGAAGGGAGAGACCGACGGAAAGACACTTCTCGACGCGATCCGCGACGGCGCCATCGACGGAATGCAGGACTTCGATTCGGTGATCCTCGAGTTCATCAGGACAGAATTGATCACTTCCAAAGACGGCCTTTCGTACGCGACGAATCAGAACAACCTGCTGCTTCAACTCAAGGGTCTTGCCTCAACAGAGGAATACAACAAGGAAGAGTCCGAAGCCTCCAGGCAGCCTACCCAAACGAACTTCAAGCCCGTCGAAGATCCCTCCAAATCGGTTCTCGACATGATCGAATAACCCGCGAACCAAGGAACTCGAAAAGAAAATGATCATACGCTGCGATAATTGTTCAGTTTCCCTCCAGGTAGACGAATCGAAGATACCTGCTTCGACATTCACCGTCCGATGCCCCAGATGCCAGAACCTTGTGCGTGCTGAAGCCGGTGGGAACGGATCTTCCACCGTCGCGAACCTGCAATCCTCAAGTGCGGCTCCTCCGGTTCAGGATGATGCGAACGCGTTCGCAGAGAAGCAGTCAGAAGCCCAGATAAACGGCGCGTTGCGTTCGTTGTTATCGGCGCTTCAGACCGGTTCGTCCGCGCTCGAAGAGAAAGAGAGCGAGGTTCAGCCGAGAAGGGTCCTCCTGTGTCTTGGGAAAAGCAAAGATGCGGCGTCGAAAGTTCTGGTTGACGCCGGCTTCAGGGTCTATGTAGCGTCGACGCCCGCCCAGGCAAACGAGCGGCTTCGCGACGGTAAGACGGAAGTACTGCTGTTCTCGCCTGACTTTGCAGAAGAATACGGTGGTGCGGCGATCATCCAGCAGAAGATCAACGCGATGTACTCGTCTGAGAGGCGACGGCTTTACCTTGTATCGTTAGAAGAAGGCGGCCAGACGCTAAACGCCCACGAGGCATTTCTGAGAAATATCAACCTGATCGTCGATACGTCGGACATTGAACAACTCCCGATGATCCTCGACAAGTCCCTATCGGACTTCAACGACCTTTACAGGTTCTATAACCGGGCTATCGGAGCGGAAGCTATCTAGTAGATCGTGAATCGTGAATCGTGAATGGTAGATCGTGAATCGTGAATCGTGAATGGTAGATCGTGAATCGTGAATCGAGTAATGTGACAAGAGCATCCGCGTAGCGGTCATATGCATTTAGCCGTGGGTCGGCCCGAAGGGCGCAGCCCACGGTAAGAAACAATACGAACTTTCTAAGCCGCGTCAGCGGCTTTTTGTTTTGTGCCCTGCGGGTTCTTACTCTGGCGCGCCGACAAGTGTCAGTAGCCCGACCGTGAGGGAGTGCGAAGATGCGGGCCGCAAACAATGAACCCATCCGAAAACGGGTGGGCTGGGGCTGGCGCGTTTGTCGAGACTATTGAGTCTGTTGGGTCTATCGAGTCTGTCGAGTCGATTGAGTCCGGGTCGATCTGGAATTTGGAATCTGGAATTTCTTCTTTGAAATCTGAAATCTTACATCTGATATCCGGAGCTTCTTCTCTAGCTTTGGTTATGCCCGTCGCTGGCGCTCTGGGTTCACATTGCGATCGGTCGCGGTTCCGCCGGCTCTAAGTGCGTTTCGGCTCACGCCTCAGGCACGCTCCCTCACGGTCGCGTTTCCGCCATCCTGTGCGATTTCGAATTAAACGAAGTCGGATTGCTAGAATCTGGAATTTGGAATCTGGAATTTCTTCTTTGAAATCTGAAATCTTACATCTGATATCCGGAGCTTCTTCTCTAGCTTTGGTTATGCCCGTCGCTGGCGCTCTGGGTTCACATTGCGATCGGTCGCGGTTCCGCCGGCTCTAAGTGCGTTTCGGCTCACGCCTCAGGCACGCTCCCTCACCGTCGCGTTTCCGCCATCCTAACCGGTCCGACCCGATCAGGCATTGAAATCCCGGAGCATGTCCGCGTAGTCGTTGATCACCTTGGCTCCGTCACCCGAATAGACCGCGCCGTGCATTGTTGCAACCGTCTTTGGCTCAAGAGCGGCTAGCGATCTCAGGATACCGTCGGTCTTCTTTGTATACGGAAGGTAGTCAGCCAATGGGCTCTCCTGCATTGCTTCAAGCGTGTCTTTGCAGATGCCGACGACGCCCGAGTCCTCTGTGACTGCATCGCTGTCTCCGTTCTGATGCAGGACATCAGAACTAAATAGCGTTCGATTGTTCTCTTCGAACAGCATTCCGGCTTCCCAGCAATGCGGCACGTGCGGAGTACGAACGAATCTGAAGCGGTATTTGCCGGTTTCGATCACGTCCCCGTCGTTCATACCATTCGCCTCGCTACCCGTGAAATCGTCGACAGACACCATCTTCCCGACCAGACTGCAGACCGCTGTTACGTCCGGAGCGACCTTCTGCCACTGCGGAAGTGACCCGCATTCGTCAGCCTCAAAATGGCTAAATCCGATCCAGCGAAGTGTCTCCGGATCGATAAGTTCAGAGACAGCTTTGTGAACAACGGGAAACAAGGCGTTCATTCCGGTGTGAAACAGGAGCGGTTCCTCGTCCCTAACGAGGAATTGTGCAAACTGTAGATCGAAATCCCGCAAGAAAGTTGAGATCCGGAAGACGTCCGGGGCGATTTCATCGATTTTGTGCATAGTGCCTCCTACTGATAGAGGCGAAAATTTAGCACAGTTCGTATCACAGAATGCAGATTTTCTTCATTTGAAACACTGAGAACCCTGAGACCCTCAGAATCCTGATCTCTACTGTTCGGGAATCGCCGGAGGCTCGCCGCTCACACGCTGAGCCTGAAAATCGAATTCTTCGTCATCTCCTTGCAGGACCGGTTCTCCGGATGAACAATCCCAGGCCCGAACTCTCGATATCAGCATCGTTCCTTCGGATTGGAGGTACATCACGGAAAAGAGCGGGATCTCTTTTGCCGATCCCTCGCAAGCTGCGGACCTCCTTACGAACGAAAGCCTTGTACCTTCAAGTTTTGCCTTTCCGACATAGGCCTGCTTTGAGTCATCCGGCCAGAACGCACGCTGGCTGAACTGCCATTCGTCCGAGACCGGGCTTTGAAAAACAGATCCCCAGTAGTGATTCCCCTGGCTGTCGGCGACGATCGCGATGTGGCTTCCGATCTCGGATTTCAATGAACTCTGGACGATCTTGTAAACGCCCGGGTACGCGGTCGATCTGACAGCGCCAATGTTGACTGCAGCTTTTGCCTTTAGAAGAGTTTCCGTGTACCTGTCGAATACCCTAACTTCATATGACCCGCCGCGTTCCGGGGCACGGAGAGTGACCGAACCGGTGTTTACGTCAGGGTTGTCACGGTAGGTGATTACTGAACTTTGGTTGAAAGCTCGCTCATCTGCCTCACCGGCGCCGATCAAAACGAATCTCGCCTGTCTGACACACGGAGACAGCTCGTATTTCACTTGGATCGGCGACCCAGGCTCGTACGAGGATTTTCCGGCTTCAAGCTTGGTGCCGCCAGCCCCGAGTTCCGGAATTTCCAACGCGTTCAGGGTCTTGCCGATCATCGGAGCCAGTTCCCGAACAGCGTCGGGCGCACGTTCCGGCGTTTCAGTGGTGTCAAGGCTGAAACTGCTGCCGAACGTGTTTACGGATTCCCATACCCATTGAGGGATCGCTTCCTTTCCGGTATTCCTATTGAAATCGACAAGCGCACGCGTCAGGTTCTCACCTCGCGATTCGTTGAGCTTCGCGACACAAAGCATTAGGGACGCACCGTCTGAACCGGTAAAGATGAGCTTTCTGATCTCGCTGTAGACACGCCTCAGCTTTTCGACCCTTGTTTTCTGCGCCTGTGAACTTTCGTAGGAAGGCAGCTGCGTTATCCAGAACGAGTGGAGCCTGGCAAACAACTGAGCGTCCTCGAGTGCGTCGAGAAGCCTCTGCATCTCAGCTCGGTCGGGATCGGGGCAATCGGAGTTGATGCATTCAGTGGCTAACTCGCGCACTGATCCAAGTTTTGAAAGCAGGTCATCAACCTCGTCGGCACGTGGAGCACGTCCATCGGTGCTCAAAGGTAGGGCGAGTGCGACGACGAGCGCAAAAAATAGAACGGGAGAAAAGAATTTTCGGAATGTTAGAACTTTTCCAATGATCATCTTGGCCTCCGTGATCCTTCTGCGCAGCCTGCTCGAGCCGTTCGAGTTGTTATGCGGGAGAAAGGGAGATGGGGCCCACTGCGGAAAGCCGCCGCTGAAGAGATACCTAAATCTTAACCCTTTCAGAGGGGATATTGCGAGAAATCTTTGCGCCCCAAGCCGCAACCCGGATCAGAGGCTCGAGAGCCATTCGACAAGAACGGCGGCAAGTTCCTCGCCGTTATCTTCCTGAATGAAATGGCCGGCGCCTTTGATCGTCGTGTGAGGCTGTCCTTTGGCACCGGGGACGTATCTTTGAAAGAACCTGTCGGCGCCTCGCATGATCGGGTCACCGTCACTGAATGCGGTAAGGAAAGGCTTCTCCCAGTTCCTCAGCGCTTCCCAAGCATTTCTGTTGTTTTCAGATTCGACATTGTCCGGCTCCGTCGGGACGAGCATCGGAAACTGACGTGCACCTGCCTTGTACTTTTCGGAAGGGAACGGTGCATCGTAAGCCTTGCGAACATTCTTCGGCACCTTCTTGACTGTCCCTAACTGAACTATTTTCCCTGCAAGAAATATCGGCGTTTTCTGAGAGAGCTTTCGCCAAAGCTTGAATGCCTTGGGCGTCTTCTGGTCGCCTGTCGGAAGAAACGTGTTCGACGCAGCGATCGCTGAGAAACGGTCTTCCATCTCGACGGCGATCCTCAGACCGGTAAGCCCTCCCCAATCCTGCCCGAACAGGACGGCGTCCCGCAGATCGAGCTTCGCGATCAGTTCCTTAAGCCAATCGATGTGCTTCTGATAAGTGTAGTCTTCTCGCCGGGACAGCTTATCCGAACGGCCGAAACCGATCAGATCGGGAGCCACGGCTCTGTAACCGGCTCCCGTAATAACCGGGATCATTTTTCTGTATAGAAAACTCCAGGTCGGTTCGCCGTGCAGAAGAAGAACGGGGCGCGCATTCTTGTCTCCTTCATCGACGTAATGCATCCGAAGCCCGCCGACATCCGTATAATTCGGTTCGAAGGTGAATTCGGGAAGGTCGGAGAATCGTTTGTCGGGAGTTCTCAAGACTTCTGTCATATCAATTGTTGTTTCGTCTTTTGGCTATCATTTTCATCCCGTACTTTGGCCTCAGGGTGATCACCGGATTCAGTCCGATCTTCTGGCCGTCTGCGAGCCGGAAGCTCCATTTTTGGGCGATAGCCGCCAACGCAAGAATGCCCTCTGTCCACGCAAAGCCTTCGCCGATACAGCTTCTTACGCCGCGGCTGAACGGAAGGTAATTGAAGTCGCGTGTGGCTTCTTTGACGCTCCTCTTTTCCCAACGTTCCGGCCTGAACTTATCCGCATCTTCCCAAAAACGGGTGTCTCTGTGCATCACGTAGGGGCTGATCAGCACCAGGGCTCCCTTCGGGACAGTGTAACCGCTGATCTCAAGATCTTCCGCCGAGGTTCTACCGATCGCCCACGCCGGAGGAAACAGTCGCATCGATTCAGCGAGCACCGCTTCTGCAAATCTCAAACGACCGAGATCTTCAAACGACGGGCGCTTTCCTTTCAGTACACTTTCGATCTCTTCTTGAAGCCGCTTCTCCGCTTCCGGATTCTGCGACAAGAGGTAAAAGGTAAAGGTCAGTGCATTCGCCGTCGTCTCGTGCCCCGCAACGAATAAAGTGATCGCCTCGTCGCGGACCTGTTTGTCGGTCATCACGCCGCCGTCGTCTTCGTCCCGTGCGAGAAGGAGCATTGACAGAAGATCGCCTTCGTCCGACGGCTCCATCCTCCGGTCTTCGATGATCCCGTAGATTATCTTGTCGAGCGTATCTATGGCCCTTTTGCAGCGGGTCGCAGGAGGAAGAGGAAGCATCTCCAGATATTCCGAGAAAGGAAGCAGCATAAAATTGAAGGCTTCGAGAAGGTCCGTCATTGCACGGCCGACCTCTTCCGCCTCTTCATCAACATCTACGCTGAAAAGTGTCTTTCCGACGATCCGAAGTGTCAGGCGCATCATCTCGCGATCGAGATCCAAGACGTATCCGTCCCTCCATTCCTGTCGTATGCGGCACGATTCCTCGACCATCGTTTCGGCATAGGCTGCGATCCTGTCTCGATGGAATGCGGGCTGGATCATCCTTCTTTGGCGTAGATGAAAATCGCCTTCGCTTGTAAGCAGGCCGGTCCCCAGCAGTCTGTGAGAACGTCTCAGTGCAGGACCCTTGATGAACTTCGAGTTGTTTGTGATCAAAAGGTCTCTTGCGAGGTCGGGATGATTTAGAAAGTATGCCGGCATCCCGAACAGGCGCATATAGCTCACGTCGCCCAGCGATGCCATTTTGGTGAGGAATTCTGTCGGTCTTCCGCGGTATTTGAAGAAGTGTCCACCGAAGACGCCTGCCTTCAGTCCGGGGGGACGCTGATCCGCTGTTTGTGCCATCAGCCTGATTCTACAACAAGCCAGGTTCGGCTCGATCTGTTGCTCTTCCTGCAGTGCCGTTGTGTGGGAATTGAAGCCGAAAACTGCTATTTTGTACGCATGCAAGATGTAAAGAAGAAAAAAGTGAAGCCCGATATTCGGGCGATCACAAGGCTGGTCCCGCCTTCAGGAAATCTGGTACAGGGACAATCTGAATTGCCGATCGATCCGACTTTGGCAAAAGAGGCTTATGACGTTATTGCTGCCAGCCAGAACCATTACGGCGGAAGTGAAGGCGATGCAGATCTGCGCCGCGCCGTCGCCGAGAAGATCGCTAGATACAACGGGATAGGCATCGACCCTGACGCAACTCCGTTTCAACTGATGGTCACGACCGGAGGAACAGGAGCGTTGATCGGGATCGCCCAAGCGTATCTGCAGGGAGCGTCGGCGCTGGTCTTTGAACCTTACTATCCGTATCACAGACGGATCCTGGAGGAATTCGGAGGAAGGACCGAGACTTTCGAGCTCGACGAGAAATTGACGTTCTCAAAGGATGGCTTGCTTGCGAAATGCCGCGAGCTGAGATCGCGAAACGACTATCCACTCAAAGCGATCATCGTTTGCACTCCTGCAAATCCGAGCGGAAAGGTGATGACCCGCGACGAACTGAGCGCCATAAGTGAAGTGTGCAAAGAACTCGATCTGCTCTGCATTTCCGACGAGGTCTACGAGCATTACGTATCGGGCGACAATCCGCACGTGCCCATCGCTTCGCTGCCCGGAATGTGGGACCGTACGATCACGGTCAATTCGTTTTCGAAGTCGTGGAACATATCAGGCTGGAGGCTCGGGTACGCCTACGGCAAGGGCGAACTTCTCGCCAAGGTCAATAATGCCGCAAACGTCATCTACGTTTGTCCGGCGACGCCGCTTCAATCCGCGCTCTCGAAGGTCTTGATGGCAGATCCGGGCTACTATGGAGAACTGCTGCAGAAGTTTGAGCGAAAACGCCTGATGGTAAGCGATGCACTCGCGGAACTCGGTTTCGAGATCTATCCGTCCGGATCGTCATTTTACCTTTGGGCCAAGATCCCGGAAGGCTACAGTGACGCGCTTACATTTAATGAAATGCTGATGGAGAAAGCGGGCGTTGGTGCGGTACCGGGCAGCGCGTTTGCGGACTCGGATCGCTGGGATTCGCATATGCGGATATGCATCGCGCGGGAAGATTCGGTCCTCGAGGGTGCGGTGGAGAAGATCCGAATCGCGCTGAGCTAGACTCTTTTCAATCGGAGGATTCGTCGTGAAGACATTCAAGATCCTGTTGCTCATCTTATGTTTGACGGCATTTGCAGGGTTTCTGCCTGCGCAGGAGCCCGGGGACAAGAAAGCCCTCGCCGACGCCGAATCGTTTGTTAAGGAAGCGCGGGAGTATATCGAGAAGCAAGGCGAGCCTCACCTGGTAATTGCGGATCTAGCGGATCACAAGGAGTCGTCGAAGCCCGTCTGGACAAGGTTTGAAACGCAGGAAGCCTTTGAAAACACCGAGGGAGAAGACATCTACACGATCGCGCTGATCTGGACAAAAGACGAAAGGGTGTTGGCCGTGAACTTTACGTATACCTCTCCATCCGGAGACTGGGCGCATTACGTCGACCATATATTTCACCCGTCAGGATACGCTGTACAGATCAGAAAGGAGCTAAGGACGTTTAACGGCGACATGATCGTGGTCCGAAATGTTCTTTTTGACTCGTACGCGAAAGAGTTGAAGAGCACGAAAGAGTATTTCGACCTGAACACCCAAAAGCCGGTAAAGGCTACCGACAACTTCCAGGACGTGGATGTCGACGTATACATCCGCGCGTCGGACTTGCCGTTCTTTGATCTGTTGAAAGTGAGCGGTAAGCAGTAAGCGGTGATCGGTAGTGGCGCCTCTTGTCCCTGTCCTCAATAGAAATCGTTTAGCCCACCCGTTCACGGGTGGGAGGTGAGCGGTAAGCGGGAGGAACGCGCATCGTGTCAGAAGCCCGATCGTGATGGAGGGCGAAGATCGGATAGGATGTCACTCCAGGCTGGGCCTCCTGCAACTACGGGAGGAAGAGTCGATAGGCTGAAGCTTGTCGTACCCAACAACCTCAAATACAACAACTTATGCACTATCACCTGATCGGAATCTGCGGGACCGCTATGGGCAGCCTTGCGGGAATGCTCCAGTCACGAGGCCACAAGATCACAGGTTCCGACCAAAACGTCTACCCGCCGATGTCCACTCAGCTTGAGAGCCTGGGGATCGAGCTGATGCAAGGCTACAATCCCGCAAACCTGGACGTAAACGCCGACTTGATAATCGTTGGCAATACGATCAAGAGGGGAAATCCGGAGCTTGAGGCGCTACTGAACCGGCGCCTTCCCTACTATTCTCAGGCCGAGACAGTAAAAAGGGAATTCATACGGGGAAAGCGATCTCTGGTTGTAGGAGGCACCCACGGAAAAACCACAACGACCAGCATTGCGACCTGGGTGCTCGAAACTGCAGGTCTTGATCCTTCGTTCCTTGTAGGAGGAGTCGTCCAGAATTTCGGTTCGAGCTTCCGCGTCTCCGACAGCGACTTCTTTGTAATCGAAGGGGATGAGTACGACAGTGCCTATTTCGACAAGAAGCCGAAATTCATGCACTACCTTCCTGAGGTGGCGATCGTCGGTAACATTGAGTTCGACCACGCCGATATATATCGCGATCTGACAGATATCAAATTCCAGTTCTCGCGACTGATGAATCTGGTCCCGGGCAACGGCAGGGTCGTCGCCGGGATCGATTCGCCGCATGTCCGCGAAGTCCTGGAAGAACACCAAAAGAATCTTCATACCGAGATCCACACTTTCGGCACCTCAGCGGATGCGCTATGGCAGGCCCAAAACCTGGATTTTTCCGGTGAACGAACCAGGTTTTCTGTTTCTTTTGACGGGGATCCGTGGGGAGAATTTGAAACCGACCTGATCGGTGAATTCAATGTCAGGAATTGTCTTGCCGTGATCGCGGCCGCCGATCAATGGGGAGTTGACGCTGAAACGATTCAAAAAGCCTTTGATACATTCAAGTCCGTCAAACGAAGGGCCGAAGTGCGCGGAATCGAAAGCGGGGTTACAGTGATCGACGATTTTGCCCATCATCCTACCGCCGTAGGTGCGACCCTTGAGGCGCTCCGTCAGCGATACAGGGGAAAGCGCATCATCGCGGTGTTTGAGCCCAGAAGCTGGTCATCACGACTTGCTGTCTTTCAGGAGCCCTACGTTGATGCATTTGCCAAGTCTGATTACGCTATCGTCGCCGGGGTATATGACAGTTCAGCTGCCAGCAAGGTCGGAAAGATCCTCGATACGGGACATCTTGTCGAAGATATCAACTTGAGGGGCGTGAAGGCCTTATCACTGGCGGACGCTGACGAAATAGTGGACCATTTGACGCCGGAAATGAGAGAAGGAGATATTGTCGCGGTTATGTCGAACGGAGGATTTGGAAACATCCACGAAAAGCTCCTGGACGCACTTAAACAAAAAGATTGAGCCACCAAGTGCACGGAGACTACTGAGGTTGAAAGGGCTGTTTGTTTCAGCCATTTTTACTCCGTATTCTCCGTGCTTTCTGTGGATGTTTCCCCCTGTCGATCAAACGAGGCTCAAGAGGTGACCCATCTGGAGCTTTTTCACACTCAGGTACTTGAACGTGTCTTTGGAAGGCTCGAATTCGATCGGAAGCCTTTCGATCAATTCAAGCCCGCCGTCACGAATCGACTGGATCTTGTCGGGATTGTTCGACATCAGCTTCACCTTCCTTACGCCGAGGTCTTTAAGTATCTCAACGCATTGGCTGTATTCACGTAGGTCCACATCCAAACCCAGCCGCGTATTCGCTTCGATCGTGTCGGCTCCCTCGTCCTGCAAAGCGTAGGCTCGGATCTTGTTAACTATGCCGATTCCACGACCTTCCTGCTGTTGATAGACGATCACACCGCGCCCGGCTTCCTCGATAGTCTCCATCGCCTTCTCAAGCTGCGGCCCGCAGTCGCATTTCGTAGAGTGAAACACGTCGCCGGTCAGGCATTGGGAGTGGATCCTAATAGGCACCCCGTCCGTGTCTTTGAGATTTCCTTTGAATACACATACGAATTCTTCGTCGCTTGTCAGAGAGCGGTATCCGGCTATCCTGAATTCGCCGAATTCTGTCGGCAGCCGGGCCTCCGCAGCTTTTGCAACGGTCGCTTCCTCAGGTTCAATATGTTTGACGGTAAACGTGGTTACTTTCGTGGTGTCTTTAATCATGTACTTCCCTCTGCTCGATGATTCCGTTTGAACACAATTTTATTCGCCGCCTGCAGTCGAACGGATGCGAAGCCCAAATTCGGTCTCTCCGCGAATGGCATCAGCCTGCCTATTTGCTTGCCAAACCTCCCGAATATCGGCATACTTACCAAAGTTTTTGCTCTCAGTAGTGTCTCGATAGACACTTCCGTTTCAGAAAAGATAGCGGCGACTTTGGTTCGGTTCGAGAGTTTGGCAAGAAAGGTTACGAAGCAGTAGGATTCTTAAAAGCACGGCGCGCCGCATCTTAGAGAGGAGATAGTTCAAAACGCTTCCTTCCGCTAGTTCAGCCTGCCTCCTTAGCTTCCGCAAAAGATAGATATAAAGGATGAATAACAAATTGTACGTTGGAAACTTGTCTTTCCATCTGACAAGTGATGATCTGCACGACTATTTCTCGAAGGCAGGAACGGTCGAATCCGCAAAGGTCATCGAGGATAGGGACACCGGCCGCTCCAGAGGTTTTGGTTTTGTCGAAATGTCCACGGAAGAAGAAGCGCAAAGCGCGATCGAGCAGTTTAACGGCGAGGACTTCGAAGGAAGGAACATCGTCGTGAACGAGGCCCGTCCGCGTGAAGACCGCGGTGGTGGTAACCGCGGAAGGAGCCGCGGTGGTGGATACGGCGGCGGTGGCGGATACAACTCCGGCTGGTAATCTCACCGGAAGAATCTGGTAAGACGGCTGTCCGTGAAAACGGGCGGCCGTTTTTCTTGGTGAATCGATTGAGTCTGTTGAGTCTGTCGGGTCTGTTGAGTCGATTGAGTCTGTTGAGTCTGTCGGGTCTGTTGAGTCGGAATTGGATATGAAATATGGAATCTGGAATTGCCTCTCTGAAATCTGAAATCTGAAATCACATCGTGCTTCGGCTCACGCCTCAGGCACGCTCCCTAACGGTCGCGTTTCCGCCAAAGTTACGAACCCTCTTTTCTTGGAACTTGGAACTTGGAACTACGAACTTACTTGATCGCTTGGACCGTTTCCAAATACGTTTTCCCCTCGAGGTTTGCGATCTGAAGGACGATGTTGTCGATCGCCGATACCCGCGAGTCGGCGTCAGGTATTCCGTTCGTGATTATCGAGAAAGCGAAACGCTCGCCTGCTTTCGACGTAACGTATCCGGAGAGAGCAGATACCTGGTCCAGGGTTCCTGTCTTACCGCGTACATTTCCCAAAGCTTCCGAAGACTTGAACCGCCGGCGAAGCGTCCCGTCTACTCCTCCGATCGTCAGTGAGTTCTTCCAGAAAGCTGAGAACCTAGCGGTGTCCAGATACTTGTAAAGCATCGCCGAAGAACTCGGAGTGATCAGGTTGTGTCTCGAGAGTCCGCTTCCGTCGTATTGCACGACGTCACGCGGATCCACGCCTGCCTTAGCGAGCAGTTCGCTAACGATCGCCATTCCTTTCTCGTCACTTGCCTTTGACGAGTTCTCCGGTCCTGCTGCCTCACCAAGCGATCTGAGGATCATTTCCGTGTACAGGTTCTGGCTCGGCTTCATCGTGTTCTCGGCGATTATGCTCAACGGAGGAGAAGGATAGGCCAGAATCTCCGCAAGCTCTTCTGTGTTGAGTACCTCGCCCCGGTCGAATCTATCGACGCCGCGCGCGGTACCGGACACCACGATTCCTTTCAGACCCAGTCTTTGTTTGAGAAGATCGGCGAAGACCTGAGGAGGGTTCGAGACCGTGATCGGACCTGAGAATCCGGGATCGTTCTGCGGGAGATTGCCTGATATCTCGAATGCATTGTCACGAATCCTTTTCGTGATCTTCAGCGTCTTTTTCTCGCCGCGGGCAACAGTCTTTGCAGTGTTGAACACTCGGAAAAGACCGCTTGTCGGTTCGAATCGCACAGAAGGCGCAAGTCCCTCGGTGGACGGCGAAACCCGCATCACCACAACATTGTCGTTAACCGATAGCGCCGAAACCTCAGCCCCGTAATACCATTGAAGATCGTCCCATTCCCAGCCGTACGGGATCGGTTCTGAGCTGTAGTAGCTGCCGTCTCCGACGATGTCACCCTCGATGCGCTTGATCCCAAGCGCGATCAATCTATCGGCTAGATCGTCGAAGGCCTTAAGCCAGTTTCCGTCATTGAATCGCCACGAGAATGAAGGATCTCCCCTTCCGAATATGATCAGATCGCTTTTCAATACTCCGTTCGAAGGAGGTTCCGAAGCGTAAAAACTGGTGACGAAACGATGGTCAGGTCCGAGTTTGTCGAGTGCCGCCGCTACCGTGAAGCTCTTCATGTTTGAAGCCGGCATGAAGTACTTGTCGGCGTCCCTTTCATAAACGGTCTCGCCCGAATCGAGCGAGATCACCTTTACCCCAATGCTTCCCTTTCTCAACGATGGTCTGGAGACCGCCATCGAGATCTTCGTCCGGAGTTCAGGAAGCGCATTCTTTGCAGGAACCCGATCCGGCGTCGACTCGGGTTGTGAGAGGTTGTCGGTAACTACGACCCGCGATCGAGGTTCAGTCTGGGCGTAAGCATTCGAGGAAAGAAAAGCGGAATATACCAGTGCCAGTAAAGCAATGAACGAGGATGACCTCAAGAACGGTTTCATCATTTTCTTATGTTATTCCAAATGGTACGGCGGGAAAAGAGAATCTGCGGTAGAAAAGGCCGCCGAAACACTCCGGCGACCCTGTAACTCGTAGACCTGCAAGTCGTTCATTTTTTTCCCACGATCACATCCAGGTCGGACTGCGGAACATCGAGGCTGACTGTCAACTCGGAGTCATTTCTGTCGATCGAGAGATTCTCCAGCATACGTCCATACACTTTCTTGTCCTCTCCCTTTTGCCTTAATAGAATGCTCGGAAGAAAACCCTGAAAGCCTTTCAGGACCGTTTGAAGTGACTCTGCCTGTTCAGGATCCGCGGTTCGGGCAGCTACCCAAAGGCTCGCTTTGCCCGGCACGACATCAAACGAACCATTTACTTCACGTACCGAGTTCAGGCTTTTTCCAAGGTCGTCCTTTTCCAGCTCCAGGAACTGGGAAAGGCCATCCGGCACAACCACAGCGAATCTCGCCATCGTGTCGCCCTTTCGACCGAGCATGGAAAGAAGTTTTCCGTCGATGCGCCTCGTGTTACCGAGCATCTCTCTAACCCTTTCAAGAGAGCCAAGTGCGACGGTGTTCGAATCGTAAGCCGCGAGAGCCACTTCGTCTGAAAGCCCTCCAAGCACCTTCGCAATCATCTGATCAAAGAAACCACTGCTTTTGGCAGCCTTCGGCGCGTTCCGTTCTACGATTGATCTGGCTGAGAAAACGAAAACCTTTCGGCCGCCGATCATCTCGGTTCTCATCTCGCCTTCCGAGGCTAGTTTCGCTGCCTCGGCCAAGGTTGCCGCGTCGTACGCGCCCCTGGCGAGCAAAACAGGCTGAAGGTCAACATTCCCGCCTTCGATCTCGCGGGTTTTCATTCCGATGGCTACGCGGTCGAACTGCCTTAGATCAAGGCCGGTCTTGGCCTTGATCTTGTCGACCTCGCTGTCAACTTTGGCCAGCATAGTCTCGTTCGCCCCGAGTATCTGGGGAAGCGCCTGATCAAAGAGCTGACGTGAATTGAGGACCACGACTCCATCTGACTCAGGAAGCAGGACCGCCAACTCGTCGGATTTCGCTTCGCCGATTGTCGAAAAGACCAATGCCGTTCCTACGAGGATCGCCGCGGCGAAAAACGCTAAATACTTACTTCTCATTTATTACTCCAAAGATGCTCAGTTACCGGGTGAGGGACACTTTACGAGATGATACATCAGCAAACATCAGTTGGCTAAGCATTTCGGGAACTATCTATGCCTACATCTGCAGGTCCCTCCATCCCACAATCGGGGCACTTGAGGATTCCGTTCGTGCGGTCAACCCATTGGGCAAGGCCGCAGGTTGAGAGTCTCGAAGTCTTCTCTTCGGACTCACCCTCGCTCAGCAGGCGTGACTTTTCAGCGCGTGCGGAGTCGCCGAGAGCACTGCATCTGACACACACCCAGCCAAAGCCTTCGTTTTCGAATGCACCGGTCAAAAATAGTTCAGAAAAAAAGAAAAGAGGATGTCTGAATAGTCTGACCTTCGTCTTGATCTTAACTCGCGCATCGATATTGTCACGGAGTTACGGAATCAGTTGCCCCCCGTTTCAACGGGGGGACGAATAGGGTATTTCATTGTCGTTGGCCGGCTTTAGCCGGCCATTCAAGGGGCTGAAGCCCCTTTTCGGGATTGTGATTCCTACTAACCCCCCAGCTAAAGCAGGGGGCAACTGATACCGCATCTGACGGAGGTCACTACGCCATTCGGGTAAAACCTCAGGCTGTACATGAATTCCTTAGCAGTCATCCTCCAACGGCGACGAGAAAGTCCTAAAATCGCCGGGTTCCTGTACTTCGTTCCGGCATCGGAAGCAGTTTAACCGGAACGCTCAAGTTCTCGCCCCGGCGATAGATCTGGACGCTAACCGTGTCACCGATCTCCTTCTTATCAAGGAACCTGTACAGATCGTCGATATTCGATACCTCCTGACCATCGATCGAGGTGATTATATCGCCGATGATCGCGGATTCGCCGTCGGAACGAAGGCCCCTGATCCCCGCTCTGTCAGCGGTTCCACCCGGCAGGATCGCCCTGACGACCAGGCCCTGACGGACCGGAAGATCGATCCCTCTGTCTTTCAAAAAGCCAACGCTGAGAAGCTCGGCGCCAAGCTTCGGCCTCTTGACCTCGCCGAACTGGATCAGCTGAGGAACGACTCGTTTTGCGGTATTTACCGGCACGGCAAAGCCAATGCCGGCCGACGTGCCGGAAGGTGAAAGGATCTGCGAGTTGATCCCGATCATTCGCCCGTACTTATCCAAAAGCGGGCCTCCCGAATTGCCTTTGTTGATCGAAGCGTCGGTCTGTATTGCCGCATCGATCGGGCGGTTGTTCCTTGCACGTATTGATCTTTCCAGTCCGGAAATGACCCCGGTTGTCAGAGTTCTGTCCTGCCCGAACGGGTTTCCGATCGCGAGAACCTTCTGGCCTACTTCCAACGCGCTTGAATCGCCCAGTGGGATGACCGTCAGGCCTTCCGCGGGCGGCTGGATCTTAATGACCGCGAGATCAGTGTCGGGATCACCGCCGACGAGTTCAGCGGGAAACACCTTTTCGCTTCCAAAGCTGACCGTCAGTTTCGAGGCGCCTTCGATCACGTGGTAGTTGGTGAGTATGTGCCCCTGGTTGTCGATCACGGAACCGGATCCGATCCCGCTTTCTCGTTCAAACTCTTCTCCGTACCAAGTAGCAAATCTCGACGAGGTAGTGATGAAGGCGACGCCCGGTGACATCTTTTTGTAAACCTCGATGTTGTTCGCCTCGTCGGTAACGCTCGCCGGATCCGTTATGCCGGTTGAGTCGCTCTCGGCAAGCGCGAACGTCGCGGAATCGTTTGAAGTAAAGTAATTCCATCCGATCCCGAAACTGGAGATCGCCGCCACCGCTCCGACGGCGATAAGCGCGGAGAAGACCGCCAGCAATACGAGCTGTCGTCCCGTAAGCTGATAAGTAGCTTTCTGTCTCATAATTACGTGGTCCCCTTGTAAATAATTAAGTGCGTGTAGGATGCGAATCCCGCGAACTGCCGTTGTGTTCTTATCTGGGCGGGCAACCCGCATTGGCTGAATATTACAGAAATGATCAAAGGGAAGTAAACAAAGTGGCGCGAAAATGACAAGGACACAATCAGTTGCCCCCGGCTTCAGCCGGGGGGACTCAAGAGCGTTTACTTACTTTCGCCGGCTTCAGCCGGCTACTACTGCGCTGAACCCTCGGAACGTTGATGGATTTCTTCCGCCCCTGCGCAGATTCCCCCGAGACGAATCGCGTTCCGTCAGGAGCGCAATCTCTGCAACAGACATTCAGCCCCGATGGGGCTGTGGTCCTTACTTACAACCAACGCTACAGACATCCGGCTCCTAGCGGAGCCGGCGAGTTAATAAAGAAGAAGAGCTATTTGTTACCGCCCCCTCGAAAAGGAGACGGTAACAAGTCTGGATTAAAGCTTTTCCCCAAGCTCTTTCAAAAGCTTCTCGGAGTTGGCCTTCACAAGCGGTGGAGGGTTCATCGACAACGACTTGCGAAGGTTCTTTATCGCGTTCTCGCGGTCGCCTGCCTGCGTGTAGGCTTCTCCAAGGCTGTCGTACCCGTTCGGATCGTCAGGGAAACGCTCGATGTTCAGCTTCAGGAACTCGATCGCCCGGTCGAACCTCTTTTGCGCCATCATCTGATATCCGAGAGCGTTGAGCTGGTTCTTGTTTGCGAGCTCGACCGCCTCGTCAAGGATCTTGTCTCCCTCGGCCTGTTTGCCCGTCTGAAAGAGAAGGCCGCCCTTCGTAGCCAAAGTCGGGTAAGATCGATTTCTGGAGATTGCAATTTCAGACCATCGGAGAGCCTCTTCGTGGTTCGTGTTGTTGTTCAGACACCACTGAGCGGCGGTCTGGAAACCCTGCCAGAAGAATGCGGGCAGTCCCCTCAGTTCCTTCCGAAAATTGGCAAGAACCGTTTTCTGAAGGTCGACCTCGATCTTTATGGGTATCTGCTTCTTCTCCCACGAAAGCGCCAGGACGCCGTAATTGCTCCCCATATCAACGAAGTCGTACGTCAGTACCTCGGTGTGAGGAATCTCTTTCGATCTTACATCGACCCTCAGGGCGTCCTCTTCTGGCTGATAGAAGAAACTGCCCCAGGACGTGTGGTTCTTTGAGAATATGACTGTGACTCGGCCGTCCTCAAAGACCGCCATATGCAATCCATATTTGCCTGCGGGCAAAGGCTTGCCCTCGATCATCACGTCATCGGAAAAATAGATCGTTGTGTTCTCGTTCGCACCGGCGCGCCAGGGATTCTCGCCTCCGTTACCTCCTTGAAGGACCGTGAATCCGTAGGGCACGAGATTGCCCCAGATCTGGCCCGAACGGTCATTTCCGTTTAGAGTAACCCGCGGGCGGGAGTAGTTGACCACGACACTGGAAAGGCCGATCTTCTGTTTGACCTCGGCTGCCGGGCTGACGGATCTCGGAGTTGTAACATTCTGGTTCTGGGCCGAAATCACTACTGAAGAGAAAACGACGATGATCAGCGACCAAAAGGCCGCAACGAAATTCTGTTTGTAGAGTGCTTTCATAACAATCAAGGCGCGCCGCGGCTCGGACGGAAAGTCGCGCACTGCCTCCTATCCTGAAAAGGGGAAAGTTGCGACAGCCCCGGAGCAGATCTAGAGACACAACTGCGACAGCTGATCTACGGTACAGACTAGGAGTCACGGACGGTCAGCTATCCGGGGCCCAAATTGTTATGCAGGTGATGGGTTGAGCCGGCGGAAGTATATCAGAGGCTTCCGGTACGTGGGTAAAAGATAAATCAAATGTAGATCAATTCTGTCTTCGGACCGGGCGGACAGAAGCGGAAATCTCTGCCTCGGCCTCTATTTTCGGTACCAGCAGCCAGAGGTCGTAGTACATAAGTGCCCGGCAGACAAGGCCTTTCGGGTCCGTGAAAGTCACATCCAGGCGGTAAACGGTTCCCGTTTCGCTTCCGTGGCTCTTGGTGATATCGAAATTCATTCCCCTCGGGACGCCGCAGTATCCGGAATTGAAGGAGGTCCCGATCAGCGTATTCTGTTCCAGGGTGACGTCTTTGAGAAGTTCAAGGCATCATTGCCGGCTGGCGTCCTTTCTTATCGCGTCGTCGAGAGACTCCCTGTCCCGAATGACCACCGGATCTCCTTCTGCCGCACTAACGCAGTTGTGAAGTTCTATCTGTTTCGCCTGTATCTCTCGCGTGAAGTAGCGCCGGTCAGGTTCGGTCTTTCGGAGCCTTGGCCTGAGGGCATCGAGAGTGTTCTCCGGATCGTCGATCTTCAACTCCCTGAATTCAACTGAATAACCGTCCGGAATCTTTTCGGTTACTATCCATCCTCGTCTGACCCCTCCTGCCCGGCATCCTCCCCAGGTGTTCTCTATGAAAACAAGGTACTTGCGCTCGCTTCGCACCGCCTGAATATCTATGGCGACCTTCATCATACAGTCGCCGCCGACCCTGTAAGACAACAATGACTGCTTATCGAATTCGACTTCGGGCGAGGACTCGTTTTCGCAACGTTCGCTGGAGAACAGGACTTCTAGCTGGACCTTGGTAACAAGAGCGTTTTTGGAAGGAGAACAAAAGATGCTGTTTTCGTTATATAGCCTTTTGAATGGAACTCTTTCCCGAGCGGCTTGCGGAAACGTGTATGTTGCCGCAGAAAGTAGAAAAGCGGCGGCGAGGGCAGCGGCCAGGATCTTGGGAAATCGATTCATCTATCGGACCTAAACTAGACAAACACTCCGAAAACTTCATTCGAATAGAGCCGCCCTTTCTGGGTGAGCCGCATTACATCGGATTCTGTCAGTTCAACTAGACCAAGCTCACGGAATTCTGCGATCTCTGGACCGAATTCTTCGGTCAGATCGGAACCGAATCTCGACCGGTATTCTTTAAGGTCGAGGCCCTTGGTCAAACGAAGCTTGAGAAACGTAAACTCCGCCTTCAGTTGCTTTTCCGGAAGCTCCTCGATCTCCACAACTGGCGAATCTCCGCATTCGACCGTTCGAACATACGCCATCGTGTCGCGTACGTTGACCCACCTACGGCCGCCGTCGAATGAATGCGATGAAACCCCGAAACCTATCACCGGATCGAGGTCCCAGTACTTGAGATTGTGCCTTGATTCGAAACCTTCTTTGCAGAAGTTCGAGATCTCGTATTGCCTATATCCGGCTTTCTCAAGCCGCTCAAGCATCAGCTCGTACATTTCGGCGGCGAGCTCTTCGTCCGGAAGCGGCTGTCTTCCGCTTCTTACCTGTTCGGCAAGCGGTGTCGCTTCGTGGATCTCGAGAAGGTAAAGCGATATGTGTTCGGGAGACATCGAAACCGCCTCTTCGAGATTTGCCTTCCAGTCATCGATGGTCTGGTGAGGAAGACCCGCGATCAGGTCAAAGCTTATATTTTCGAACCCCGCTTTACGGAGCGTCTTATAAGTACTTCGCGCGTCGTCCGCATCGTGTCCACGAGCGAGCAGTTTTAACGATCGGTCGTTGAAGGTCTGAACTCCAAAGCTCGCGCGGTTCACTCCCATCGCTCTGAATTGCTCCAGCTGTCCAAGGGTTACAGTCGCGGGATTCATCTCGACGGTGATCTCGCGATCTTCCGAAATCTCGAACCGCTCGTGTACGGCCTTGAGGATTCTTTCAAGCTGACCGGGATTCAGAAGCGAAGGAGTCCCGCCGCCGAAGTAGATAGTGTCGACGAGCCCGCCTCTGGCGGGAAGTACTGAGGGCTGAGGACTGTGGACTGAGTCGGAGCGCCCGCGTCCCGCGGGCAGTACTGAGGACTGAGGACTGAGGACTGAGTTTGGGTCTGGTAATGAAAGCCGATCTCCGGTCTTCGGTTTTCGGTCTTCAAGCTCGGTCAGAACTGCCCGCAAATACCTTTCCACCGCCTCGTCGTTCCGATAGACATCAGTCGCGAAGTCGCAATAGGAACAACGGGACTTGCAGAAGGGAACGTGGATGTAAACTCCAGCCGGCATCGCTTAAGTATACTCCCGCGTGAATCCGTTAGTTCACCACAGAGTGCACTCAGTCCACAGAGTTAAGCAGGATTGAATAGACAAATGCACCCTTCGAGCTGGGCGCGCCCAGAAAGTCTCTGTGCCCTCAGTGCTCTCAGTGTTGAAATTTGACTAAGCGTCCAGGTGAGATTCCAGCGAGTTTTTCCAGGCGCTCTCGAACTCCGAAACAGGCATCCGGATCGATTCCGTGCCGTCGATCTTGATCGCAAGGTCCGAGCCTTCGACCTTTCCGATGACCTCGAAGGGGCATCCGAGCCCTTCCGCGATCGAACGAGCACGGTCGAGATGCTCAGGAGCAAAGCTGATGACGATCCTCGAGGGCGACTCTGAAAAAAGAACCGCTTCCGGCGACAGGCCGTTCGAAGAAAGCTCAAGAGAGGCTCCGTCGGGAGCATTGTTGAGAGAGGAGAAGCAGGATTCCGTGACCGCTACGGCGAGACCGCCTTCTGAACAGTCGTGAGCGGAGTTGATCAGCAATTCGTCGGCGAGTTTGAGGCACGTGTCCTGAACCTTCTTCTCCAAAGAAAGATCCAACAATGGAACTGAGCCGATTTCAATGAGTTCGTTGGTCGAGAAACCCAGGACAGCCTGTGAATACTCGCTGACCGAAAGATCGTCGTTCGTAGTTCCGAGAAGAGCGATGACATCGCCTTCATTTTTGAAGCCCTGGGTCACGATCTTCCGGACGTCTTTTACAAGCCCGACCATTCCGATCGTCGGCGTCGGAAGCACTCCGTCTCCGTCGGTCTCATTGTAGAAAGAAACGTTCCCGGAAATGACCGGCGTCTCGAACGTCTCGCACGCGGCCCTCATTCCGTCAATCGTCTGTGAGAACGCCCACATTATCTTTGGCCTTTCCGGAGATGCGAAGTTAAGGCAGTTCGTGACGGCGATCGGCTCAGCGCCGACACATACATTGTTTCTCGCCGCTTCCGCAACGGTCAGCTTCGCTCCCTCAAGCGGATTCACCGCGCAATAGAGACCGTTTCCGTCGAGGCACATCGAGATCGCCCGCCTGGTCTCCTTAACCCGAACAACGGCCGCATCAGCACCCGGAAGGATGGCCGTGTTAGTCCTGACCATGTGGTCGTACTGTTCGTAAACCCAGTGTTTGGAACAGATGTCAGGTGACGAAAGAAGCGTCTTCAAGACTTCAGCGACGTCGTTCGAACCGTGACCGGCTTCGGCAGCACGCGCCAGCCACTTCTCTTTTTTATCTTCCCGGCTGACCTTCGAATACTGCGGCGCTTCTTGCGGCCGGTCGTAGCGGGGCGCTTCGTCGGTAAGCTTGTCGACCGGAAGGTCCGCCATCAGATCGCCGTTGTGAAACACCTTCAGGCGGTTTCCTTCGACGACCTTGCCGATAACTACTGCGTCGAGGTCCCACTTGTTGAAGATCTCTACAAGCTCGCGCTCACGGCCGGATTTGGCGACGATCAGCATACGCTCCTGCGACTCACTTAAGAGCATCTCGTACGCGGTCATCCCAGTCTCGCGCTGCGGAACCAGCGTGAGGTCCAGCTCGAGTCCGGTTCCAGCGCGGTCGGCCATTTCGACGGAAGAGCTCGTAAGGCCCGCGGCGCCCATATCCTGGATGCCCTCGATCGCGCCCGACCTCATTGCTTCGAGACATGCTTCGAGCAGAAGTTTTTCGAGAAACGGGTCTCCCACCTGAACAGTGGGCCGCTTCTCAAGAGCTTCGTCGTCAAATTCGGCGGAGGCCATTGTCGCGCCGTGAATACCGTCGCGACCTGTCTTCGCTCCGACATAAAGCACGGGGTTTCCGATTCCCGATGCCTTTCCGAAGAAGATCTGATCTTTTCTCACCAGGCCAAGCGCGAACGCGTTCACAAGCGGGTTCAGATTGTAGGCTTCGTCAAAGATCACCTCGCCGCCGACAGTCGGAACGCCAAAGCAGTTGCCGTAGAATCCGATCCCTTCGACGACGCCTTTCAGGATCGACTTGTTGCGGTTTGCGACCTTTCGTGTTGTCGATCCTCTTTCGTTCGGTTCCAACGGCCCAAAGCGAAGCGAGTTCATTGCCGCGATCGGCCTAGCGCCCATCGTGAAGACATCTCGCAGGATGCCGCCAACTCCCGTAGCGGCGCCCTGGAAGGGTTCGATAAAGCTTGGATGGTTGTGAGACTCGACCTTGAACGCGACGCACCAGTCGTCGCCTATGTCGACCACGCCGGCATTCTCGCCCGGGGGGACTATCACTCTTTCGCCGGTTGTCGGCAGACGTTTCAGGTGAATCCGGGACGACTTGTACGAACAATGTTCGGACCACATCACACTGAAGATCCCGAGCTCCGTGAAGTTGGGCTCGCGTCCGAGGATCTCCTTAATCTTCTCGTATTCTTCAAGCGTTACGTGTTGTTCAACTAGTTCGTGTGTGATCGCGGGGGTCGTCATCGCCAATAACTCTCACCTGTATCGAAAATACCTGTCCAAAGAAAAGAGAGAGTTTATTAGCTGAAAAGCGAATATTCAAACCGCTTGAACGGCTGGTACTTGGGTGTTGGTTGGGTATTGGTAAAAATCGATCTTCCGGTTGTTTCCGTAAGGGAATATGGTTCCCGGCGATCGTAGAATCGATTGCCCCTCGCTTTTGGGGGGGGGAAATGAAAAGCGCTTTAGATGCTCAGCCAGCAAGGTGGGGCTGAAGCCCCTGGCAGGTGGGTTGGAACTCGTTAACCCCCGGCTGAAGGCGGGGGCAACTTATGGCGATCCTCAGTTTGATCCCATCGAACTAGCGATCTTTACAGCAAACGATTTTCGGAAATCGTCCGGGTTAAGATCGTTAAAGCGGGTCGGTCCGACCGGGAACATCTCCTTGATCAGGTCCCTGAAACGGCTCTCCGCGAGGTCGTACTCTCGACGGTCGGAAAACCGGGTAATGAGGATGATGTCGAACTCTTGGGATTCTCCCGGCTTGCCGATCATCAATTCGTAGGATTCGATGTAACCTCTCTTGATCGCTTCATCCCGTAGTTTCATCCAGTTATTGCGGTAGTAAAACTCTGCCTCTTGATAGCGCCCGTTGATCACCTTCACCAATTCGGTGACCGTAACGTTAGAGGGCTTCGAGATCATCTGCTCAAGCAGACCGCGGATGACGGGTTCTTTTATCTTCCCCTGCCTGGCGTACTTGATGCCGCCGTCCGAGTCGTAAAGGACCGTGAACGGAAGCCCGCCCTGCCAATCTTTCGAGATCGAGCCGATCACTGCCGTCTCATCAAGGGTGCGAAGCAGATAGGGTTTCATCGTCGACCCCATCTCGCCAAGGAATTTTGTTACGTCCCTGTTGATCTCGACCGGATCGTCCAGAGAGATGATCAGGAAATCGATCTTGCCTTCATAGTCCTTGTCGATGCCGATCAGTTCCGGGAATTCCTCCCGGCAAGGCTCACACCAGGTGGCCCAGAAATTGATCAGCAGAGGCTTGCCGTTGGGTTTCAGGAGAGGCTTTATCGACTCTTCATCGACCTGGACCACATTAAGATCGACCTTCTTCCCGCCAGCGTCTGTCCCGTTCCCAACGCCGTCGGCTCCGCCCTGTGCGTAGGCGAGTGAGGTCCCAAGCAAGAAAACAACGGCGAAGAGCAGGATTTTCGAAACTCTTCGCCCAATGTCGATTGTATTGAGGATCATTGTACTGCCGTTCTCTATCCTTCAGTCTTGACGCGCTTTATGGAGCATCCGAAAGCCTTGGTGCTCTGCTCGGAGATGGCCTTGCCCGAAAGTTTCTCGTTAAGAGCCGTCTTGAGAAAAGGCCGTGTAATGTTCGAGCCGGAGCGGTCGTTGTCGATCGCACCATGGTAATCGAGCACATCTTTATCATTGAAGAAGAAGATCTCGGGAGTGAACGAGGCGCCGAGACGGTCAGCAAAAACGTTGTTCTTGTCGATCAGCACCTGGAATTCGTAGTTCTCGTTCGAGTGCTTGGTTACCCACGCCAGATCCTCTGTGTAGTTCGAATAGATCCCGACCATGTTGATGCCTTTGGCTTTGTAAGCCTCTGCGATCGCATTGATCCGGTCGTTGTACGCGGCAACTACAGGGCACTGAGCAGAAAGAAAGATCACGATCGTCCCTTTCTCCCCCTTCACGGTATCGTAGGAATGAGTTGTACCCGCCGGGTCCGGCATCTCGAATCCGTCGAGCTTGGCTCCGATAGCCATAACTTCGCCCGATGCAAGAACAGGGATCGCCGCGACGGCGAGAATGGCGGTGGCAGTGGCGGCGAGTATAATTCGCTTCAACTTCATAGCGTTGTAAGTCTCCTTGGTGTTTAGCTTGAACTTAGAATCTAACAGGTCTCGGCCACCCGTTACAATCGTTAATTTGAGTATGCCGTTACGCAAGATTCATTCTTAATGCAGGGGAAAAAATTCCCCGACGGTCATTAAATCTTCAATCTCCTGAGAGCTTCCTTTTCGCTCAGCGGTTTCAGATTTCGTTCCAGAACGAACCGCTCAACAAACCCAGGGTCGGTCTTGCCGTAGTCCCTCAGAGCCCATCCGATGGCTTTCTGAATAAAGAACTCGTCGGAGTCACTGACGGCGTCGATGTTCTTCGCCAGCAACTTCGTATCGGTCCTCTTCCTGAAGCCGATCTGAAATGTGACAGCAAGCCGCTGCAGCCACAAATTGCCCGAATCGAGCCAGCCTGCGGTGACGGTTTCGCTCTGCTCCGGGAACCTCAGAAAGAATTCATGAAGACATAAGCTTCGTATCGAATCCACCGAGTCCCACCAGGACTTTCGGACGGCCATCGACTCGAACAGATCGCAATAACTCTCTGTCCAGGAGTCTCGGTAGTACGGCATGAGTTCGATCGAGAAATGATGAAGCTCACGTTCTTCCTCATCGAACAGCTTATGTGCCAGCTCTTCAGTGTAATCAATGTGAGGAATCCCGCGCTTCCCTATGAACTCTTTAGATATGACCCTTCGAAGCGGCGTTTTAATCCCGAAAAATTCGAAGTGTCCCTTTAAGTAAAACTTCATCCGAAATGCGCTCTCCGGATCCGCGTGCTCAGCGAATGCGTCGCGTAGTTCGGCTACATATCGCCTTGATCCGATCCTGGCGGTGGGCGGTTTCATTCAAAGCGCTTCGGAAGGAGAATCTCCATCGCGTCATCGACCGTGACTATACCGAGGATGGCTCCTTCATCATCAACGACCGGAATTGCGAGCAGGTTGTATTCTGCGATCTTCAACGCGACCTCTTCCGAGGGTTCGCCGGGGCGGACCGACTGGAAGTCCGTACGCATCAATTCCCCGATCTGTTTTTCGCTTTCCGAGAGGATCAAGACCCGAAGCGTGATTATGCCCGCAAGCTTTTTCGACTCCGCCGATTCGGTGATGTAGATGTAGTAGATCATGTGCGGAGTGCGCGCCATTTCGCGCAGTTCCGCGATCGCATCGCCGACTGACATCGTCTGCGGAAAGAGGACCAGTTCTGTAGTCATCAGGCCGCCGGCCGAGTCCGGCTCGTAGTCCATCAGCTCGGCAACATCGGCCTTCTCTTCTTCTTCCATCAGAGCGAACAGCTCGCGGGCCTTGTCATCATCCAGTTCTTCAAGCACGTCGACCGCGTCGTCCGGGGACATTTCCTCAAGCAGGTCAGCCGCGCGCTCGCGGTCAAGATCTTCCAGCACCCGCGCCTGGTTCTCCGTCGACATTTCCTCAAGCGTGTCCGCGGCGATCTCGTCGTCGAGCGACTCTACGATGTCTGTCCTGTGGACGGGAGACAATGCCTCGGCCAGCTGCGCGATCTCCACCGGATGGAGCCGCGAAAGTTTGTCCTTTGAAGACTTGAGCTGGACCGTTACGGTCTTCGAATCAGTGGCAAGGTATCCGACGTCTGCCCAATCGATCACCTCAACCGGTTTCTTGGTGCCGTAGAAGCCGGAGGGCATCAGCCGCCGCAGGAATCCCTGAAGGCTGATATCCGCCCCGCTGATCCGCCACTCGCCTTTGAAATCGAGAAGCTGTACATCGTTCACACGGACCACGCGCTTGCCATCGATATCTATCAACTGTTTGTCCAGTACGTCTTTCGCCAGAAGTATCTCGCCATCACGCCTCGAGAATGGCCGCAAGTCAAGAACATCAGTGCGAAGCTGTGTGCCGGTCGAACCGAACACTTTTAGCTGAGATCTGGGAATGAAGAAGAGCCTCCGTCGATATCGGCCGACGAGGCCCACCACCGGTGGATGGTCCTCATTGCCGTACCTCACGACGAGATCCTTGATAGTCGCTATAGATTCGCCTTCCACGCTGTGGATCGGCTTGCCGAGAATCTGGGAAAGATAGATCACGCCTTAGAGATTAGTAGATTTTTCCGGATCGTTGAAGGCGGAATGATTAGCTGGAACTTGTTGATAAACAATGATAAACTGAGTTTGGCTTTTTGGAACAGGTGTTCGATTGGTCGTTTTTTTCAATAGGCTGTCATTTTGACCGCCTGCCGCGCGCCGGCTCCCTCAAACTATCGTTTTTCAGATCGAAAAGAAACTACCGCGAACTATCCAAATTGAATTTCCTGCCTTTCGGTCAACCCAAATGACGAGAAACGCGATGAGACATTCGATATTTATACTGGCGCTGACGATCGTCGCGGCAGTCCCTTCTGCAGCCCAGTCACGGAGGGTCTTCGATAATTTCGATACAGCCAAGGGAGTTCAGGTTATAAGGCCCGAACCTGAGGCGGTCGAGGCCGTTCCCGCGAAGACATCCACCGAATCTGCAAAACGAAAGTCCAGTCGGAATCCGCTCGTTCGTCAGATCGTGATGAGTTCATCGAGAAGCATGCGCGGATTCTCAACCGGGGACGCAACCGTCGATTCTTACATTCTGACATCATCGAAAAAGTATTCGATCGATCCGCTTCTTATCTACGCCCAGATGCATCAGGAATCGGCTTTCAAGCGTCGGGCGCGTTCCCACAAGGGAGCTAGCGGACTGATGCAGCTTATGCCGGCCACCGCCCGCCGTTTCGGTGTGAAGAACATCTGGGACCCGAAACAGAACATCGAGGCCGGAGTCAGGTACATGCGCTGGCTAATAGATAAATTCGACGGGGATGTCGTACTTGCTCTAGCTGGTTACAACGCCGGCGAAGGCGCAGTGATGAAATACGGCTGGCGGATTCCGCCGTATCGCGAAACGCAGGAATACGTTAGAAGGATCACAAGCAGATACAACTCGATCACGGACTCGAGGTTCGTGCGGAGCGCTGCGAAAGTGGACGCAGAAGCCGCCAAAGAGATCGATAAAAAGGAGGCTGTCCCACTCGCACTTTACGAGCGGGACATTATCGCCGTCAGGCTGCCTAACGGCACGATGCGGCTTGTGTCGCAATAGAACAGGGGCATCTGCCCCTACTTTCTTCTCCTCTTGCTCTTAATTGAGTCGCGGCCGGACGGTTCCGGCCGCTTTTTTTGTTGGCGGCTGCGAATTCCTGTAGAATTCACCCTGCTCTGAAAACTATATAGAAACCGGGCAAAGCTGATCTATGTTTTGTGACAAATGTGGAACTAAGAATGCTGATGACGCGGCATTCTGCAAGAAGTGCGGCAGACAGTTTGAGGGGCCTGCCGAAGAGGAGACCGTTGTCGTCGAAAAGAGAGGGATTATGTCTCCCGAAGACGACAACGAACAGACGATCTTTTCGATAAGGCCAACCCTTATATTTGTCGCCTCGGGTTACGTCATGGCAGTAATAGCTGGAGTTCTTCTTGCAGTATTGCTGGCTTTCCTCGGTGCTTTTCTCACCTACCCTCTGTTGTCTTCAGGGGTCGTTGTGGTCCTGTGCCTTTCGCTTCTGCTAATACCGGGCTACTACCACGTACGGCAGAAGATGCTCCGCTATTCGCTTACCGATTCGAAAGTGGTAATTGACGAAGGTCTGATCAACAAGAGGACCCGCAACGTTCCGCTGAAGATAATTCAGGACGTGACGGTATCTGCAAGTGCATTCCAGAGATTGCTGGGTTTTGGCAACATTGAGATCGAAAACGCCAACGAGGCCGATCGGTTGATCGTCTTGAGGAATATCAATTCTCCCAAACAACACGCCGAAGAGATCCTGAAGCAGATGCGGCTGCTACACAAGTAAACAAGCCGGTTAACAAAGTAACTAAATGAAGATCCTCGTAACTGGCGCTGAAGGAATGGTCGGACGCGCCGTAGTAAGACATCTGACCCGCCTGGAAGATGAGGTCACCGCCGCGGGAAGAAGCGATCTCGACATCACCAACCGCGATGCAGTCTTCCATTTTGTATCGGACGGTGGCTTCGAAGCCCTTATAAATTGCGCAGCCTATACGGACGTCGACGGAGCAGAGTCGGAATCAGAACTCTGCTATGAGGTCAACGCGCGAGGCGTTGGCCATCTGGCCGAGGCCTGCCGCGAGAGCTCGGCGTCATTCGTGACCATCTCGACCGATTTTGTTTTTGACGGTACGAAAGACGGTTTTTACACAGAGGAGGACGCGCCTTCGCCGAGGGGCGTCTACGCACAGGCAAAATACGAGGGAGAACTCCTTGCAAGAGAAGGACATCCGGAATGCATCATTGTCCGCTCAGGCTGGATCTTCGGTCGCGGCGGCACCAATTTTTTAAGCGTTCTGCCGAGATTGCTGGGTGAAGGGAGGGACATCAAGGCGATCTCGGACAGCTTTGGCACTCCGACCTTCGGCGATGACCTGGCCGTTGCATTGCGAGAGCTTGCTGCTTCCGGATCAAAGGGCGTTGTGCACGTTGTCAATTCAGGCGAGGGTGAAAGCTATTCCGGCTTTGCCGCCCATGTCTGTAGTTCGGGCGGATTCGATCCATCAAAAGTCGCGCGCGTGTCGAGCGCTGAACTTGAACGCCCGGCCCCGAGACCTGCGAATTCCAGGTTGGCAACGGTTCGTGGCGGTCTGTTCGAACCTCTTCCGGATTGGCGCGACGCGGTGGATCGGTTTGTCGAGTCGGAACAGCGTTAGGAGATCGTCTGGTTTCGTGATCTTGCCGGCTGCCCCAAAAGGCGGCCTCCAACTGATTGACGATCAGCCATGCTTTCGTTCAAGGAATTCCGAGATCAATTGAAAAAGGAGGCTTCCTCTTCAGATCGCCTCCCAAAAATCAACTAAGCAGGATCAAACTCACTTGCCTGACCCGTTCTGATCTTCGTCGTCTATCTCCTCGATCCAGCCTTCACCCAGCTCTTCGGCGGCCACCTCTTCCATCAGAGGGGTTGAATCATCCTTCTGATAATAGTTGCTGTAATCGTAACCGTAGCCATAGCCGTAGTAACCGTACTCGACGGAATTTGGTTTCAGCCCGTTCAACACGACGCCGTAGATCCGGGCTCCCATGTTCAAGAGCCTGTGCTTGAAGCGCCTCATCAGGTGGACCGAACTCTTTCCTGCCATCGCAACGAGGACCACGCCGTCGACCAGTGTTGCAATGATCGCCGCGTCCGTGAAAGAGATCGCTGGCGGCGAATCAATAACCACGTGCGCGAACTTCCCCTTCAAAAACTGAAGCAGATTCTTCATCTCGTTCGAACTTAGAAGCTCTGCAGGGTTCGGAGGTATCGGGCCGCTGGTGATCACCTTCAGGTTCGGAAGTTTTGGATACGGCTTCAAAAGATTGTCTGTGTTGCGCTCGCCCGAAAGGTAATTCGTCAGTCCGTGCGTGTTTTCGAGATCGAACAGGCTGTGAAGCCTCGGCCTCCTCAAGTCGCAATCTATGATCACGATCTCGGCGCCCGACTGCGCAAGCGTGATGGCGGTATTGATCGCCGTCGTCGTCTTACCTTCAGAAGGTTGAGACGATGTTACAAGGATCGTCTCCGGTGGTTTACCCGCAGAGGAGAACAGGAGCGAGGTCCTCAAGTGACGATACGCCTCGGCCATTCCTGAACGGTTGTCCTCAAGAGCCACGAACTCCGTCGAGGGCCCTCTTCCGTTTGAACCGCCGGTCAGGAGCTTCTGCTTCTTGCCCCGGTCCATCATCTTCTGATGCGGAATAAGACCCAGAGTCGGTAGACCCAGACTTCGCCCGATGTCGTCCGAGCTTTTGATCGAATCGTCAAGGTAGTCGAGTAGGAATGTAAGCCCTATGCCGCCGGCCAGCGAGATAAAGAGCGCGATAAGAATGTTCCTTGTCCGTTGCGGTCCGGTCCTGTTGACCTGGGCCTTACCCGAAACCTTTATATTGTCGGGAGCGCTCGTATTGATGGACAGTTCCATCTCCCTTTCTCTCTGGAGAAGGCGGTCGAGTATTCCCCGGTTGTTCTCGATCTCCCGGCGGGCCGTGGTCAGCATTGTCTCTTTCTGACCCTGCTGGTTCGCTTTCGCCGACTCCTGTTCGTACGCTGCGGCCAGTTGAGCTTCGCGTCTGCGCGCCGTGTTCAGCTTTGCCGCCAATGCGGAGGTGATCTCCTTCTGCACAGCCTTCTCTAGCGTCTTCGACTCATCCTCGATGATCTGCTTGCTTTCGTCCTCAAGCTGGTTCTTCTGCTCTTTCAGGCTCGCGATCAGGCTTATCGCTTCTTTCACCTTCCAGTGCTGTTCCGTGTACTTGACACGCAGCTTCGCAAGCTCGGATTCGGCTGTCTTGACCTTCTCGTCGAGTGCCCGTACCTGTTCGTCGAACTTCGCTTTTCGTTCCGTTTTCGTTTGTCTCAGCTGCGACGCCAGGACCCCTCCGGAGGCATCCGAAAGTGCGTACGGGTTCTTTGCCTGAACAGCAGCGGAGTACTCCGCTTCGAGCTTTCTTCTTTCGTCGATCGCGGTCAGATACTGGCTGCTTACGGTCGAAAGGCGGCTCGCCGAAAGCTCGGCGCCTTTGCCGTCGCCAACCGGCAGGTTGCTTTCCCTGAGCGCACCTATGTAATTTTGTTCGCCGTCCTCGATCGTCTTCTTTAATTTTTCGATCGAGTTCTGCAGTTCCTTGTGAGCCTCAACCTGTGTTTTGGTGGCCAGCATGATGCTCCGGTCCTTGTAGACCTCGGTCAGAGTATCCGCGACCCGCCTTATCAGCTCGGGGTCCGAGCCGTTCATTGTAAGCTTGACCAGGTTCGTGCCTTCCACCTTTTCAACGACGAGGCTGTTTACAAGTGCAGCAGTGTATTTGTCGGCCCGCTGGCTCTGTTCCGGCGTAAGATTGATCTGATCGACGGTTTCTCCGTCGACCGAATCGACCACCGGAAGGGCACCCGCTTCTTCCGAGTTTTTCGGGCCGCCGGTGAACATCGCGCCTAAAGTTTCGAAGATGCCGCGGCTTTTTCCACCGTAAAGGCTGTCTTTCTCGTACAACTTCATCTTGACCACAACGTCACGCATGACGTCCTCGCTCCTCATCAGCTGGAGCTGGGTGTTGTAGTAATTCTGGTCGTATCCAAAATTCAGAATGACGCTTTGTGAATCTGTGGCCTTGGGTTTGGGAGGTTCGACGATCATCGTCGCCGCAGCGGCATACTGATCGCTCAGCCGAAACATATAGAACGCAACGGCAGCGGTCACGATTATGGTAGCGGCGAGGATCAGCGGAAGACGCTTGTAAACAATATTGAAGTACTCGCGGATCGAACGGCTGTCACCCAGCGCTTCGTCGTCATAAAACGGCGAATAGGCAGGCGGGTAATCCTGCGGAGCGGTCTGGAGGCTCTTCTTCGATCTTCTTTCCTGGATCTCAGGGATCTGAAGCAAACGGTCGTTCGATTCCATACTACATCTGTCCGTTTTTATTTCGGACGTTACAGGCGAATAGAGGACAGCCTGTCGAAGCTTAGCTGTCCCCTTTGCCCGTAAAATTTCTAATTGGAGTTCCTATGCAAAAAACAAAGGCGCAATACACAGAAATACTTGAAAAATATACACGTTTTTGAGATTCGAGGCAAAAACGTAAAGGTCCGCGACGACCTCCATCTTTGTTAGCCCTCAGCACCGAATGATATATTTTTTCTTTGGCTTTAATAACGATTTTTATTCAGATTCCGCCGACTTTGGTGCGATAGCTGTTTTATAGATGACAAATATTCACGACATTGAACTAGGTATCAGGGGGTTCCGGTATTCTGACCTTTACGATGCCCTGCGTCTCAAAGATCTCGCCGAACTGTTCTACAAACGTGTCCGCGAGACCAATGAGCAGCTGGGCGCGGACCTTGACGAATATATTGCACGCAGGGGCGAGGGCTTCGATGCGAAAACTGCCTCCAAGATCCTCACCGATTCTGCACCCATACTTTCCGGCTTCCTGGCAGAACTCTTCTTCGCGGAAAAAGAAAGAGAGGAACTGAGGAAGGACATAGTTGCCCAGGATCCGATCTGGAAGTACAAGTTCTTCGTTCAAAGGCGGGCAGTCAGGAAATTCAAAGAAGATCAGCTGAAAGAATTCAGGGAAGTGGAGATCGTCGATGCGATCAGGGAATTCAAGAATGCCGTCTACCCTGAATCTTACATACTTGACGACGAACTTGCAGTCGCGACTGTCGTCGCTGACCTCGTCGGCCTGGAGGAGGAACTGCAGAAGGGCGAGCCGCTCTCCAACGATGCCGAGGAAACGCTCGGCAAAGTAAAAAAGGCTTACGACCAGAAGCGGGATTCGATCTTTGGCCAGCTCTTCTCGCGGTTCGCGGGTGAGATAGACGCTTCCGGAGAACTGCTTCAAGTCAGATCGGTGCTTCAGATGTACGAGATCTGGTCAGCAACCCACTTCTATAGAAGTTCCTTTGACTGGTACGCCTTCAAGACACCGCATCCGCTTGATTACGAAAAGCTGGTCAGGATCCGACGCGCCAACGAAAAGGTCCCCGAGTCTCTTGAAGGCCTTGAAAAAGAACTGAGGCGCCGGGACGGATTCAAGCTGACGGATGATCGCGGATCGATGCGCGATACCCTTGCCGAGATCGACTACTGCCTGATCTGCCACGAACGCGAAAAGGACTCGTGCTCAACCGGTCTGCACGATCGCGACGGTTCGGTCAAGACTAATCCGCTTGGTATAAAGACCGCCGGATGCCCTCTCGACGAGAAAATATCGGAGATGCACCTGATGAAGAAACAGGGTGATCCGATCGCTTCTCTGGCGCTCGTGACGATCGACAATCCGATGTGCGCGGGCACCGGCCACAGGATCTGCAATGACTGCATGAAGGGCTGCATTTTCCAGAAGCAGGAGCCTGTGAACATCCCGCTTGCGGAGACCGCGTCACTGACCGACGTGCTCGAAATGCCTTACGGCTTCGAGATATATGCGCTACTCACACGCTGGAATCCGCTAAATGCGAAAAGGCCTTATCCTCTCCCCTACAACGGAAAGAACGTACTTGTCGTCGGCCTGGGCCCGGCAGGGTATACCCTCGCTCACTACCTCTTGAACGAGGGTTTCGGAGTGGTCGGGTTCGACGGACTCAAGATCGAGCCGCTAAATGACATATGGACCGGCAAGAACGGCACAGAATGCCCGAAACCCGTTAAGGACGTAGACAAGATCAAAGCGGAGCTCGATGAACGGATCCTTTCAGGGTTCGGTGGCGTGTCGGAGTACGGGATCACTGTCCGATGGGATAAGAACTTCCTGACGATGATCCAGCTCATCCTGTCCAGACGCAGGCGCTTCAGGGCTTACGGAGGAATCCGTTTCGGCGGAACGCTCACCATAGATGATGCCTGGGACTACGGTTTTGACCACATCGCGATCGCGACCGGTGCCGGACGGCCGACGATCGTGAAGATGAAGAACAACCTGATCCGGGGGATCAGGCAAGCGTCGGACTTCCTGATGGCGCTCCAGCTGACGGGTGCGTTCAAGAAGGACACGCTTTCCAATCTCCAGGTAAGGCTCCCCGCCGTGGTGATCGGAGGGGGATTGACGGGGATCGATACCGCTACCGAGCTCTTTGCCTACTATCCCGTTCAGGTCGAGAAAATGCTGGAGAAGTTCAAAGAAGTATCCGAAGCCTTCGGCGATGAAGAGATCTGGGCGATGTTCGACGAGGAAGAAAAGAAGGTCCTCGGCGAGTTCCTCGTGCATGGCAAAGAGATCCGGGCCGAAAGGGAGCGGGCGGAAAATGCCGGTGAGCAGCCGAACTTCATCCCCCTGGTTAGAAAGTGGGGAGGAGTGTCTCTCGTTTACCGAAAGCGACTTCAGGATTCGCCGGCTTACAGGCTGAATCACGAAGAGGTTCAGAAGGCGCTCGAAGAGGGGATCGAGTTTGTCGAACTGATGAACCCTGTAGAGGCGGAACCCGACGAACACAACGCCGTTCGCGCGATCGTTTTCGAAAGGCTGAAACACAACGCGGAAACCGGGAAATTCGACTCGACCGGTCAGCGCGTCAGATTCCCTGCACGGACGGTCTGCGTCGCAGCCGGAACGGCCCCGAACGTGATCTACGAGAAGGAATTCCCGGGAACTTTCAAGCTTGACGAGTGGAGACAGTTCTTTGAACCGCACTCAGTGACCAGGAATGGCGATGGCGGGCTTCACGTTCAAGAGTCGAAGGACGGTTTCTTTACCTCATATGAAAAGGACGGGAAGTTCATTTCTTACTATGGGGACAATCATCCCGCATTTGCCGGGAATGTCGTGAAAGCGATGGCATCGGCCAAGAACGGATACAGCCGTGTTGCAGAGATCTTTGAGGACGAGTTAAGAGAGCGAGGCGCTCTGCCCCAGGAAGAAAGGGACAAGATCTTCGCAGATCTAATCGAGGTACTCGATGATCAGCTTCGAGCCTATGTCGTGAAGGTCGAGCGGCTTACGCCGACGATCGTGGATGTTGTTGTAAAAGCTCCCTTGCAGGCGAGAAAGTTTGAACCGGGACAGTTCTATCGTCTGCAGAACTTTGAGACCAATTCTCCGGTCGTCGACGGTAAACGCCTGATGATGGAAGGTCTCGCGCTGACCGGGGCGTGGGTAGACGAGGAGCAGGGGCTATTGTCGATGATCGTGCTCGAAATGGGAACGTCGTCCAGACTTTGCCGATTCCTGAAGGAAGGCGAAGAGGTGGTAGTAATGGGCCCCACGGGAACGCCTACCGAGATACCCGAGAACGAGACGATCATGCTTGCCGGCGGGGGCCTCGGAAACGCCGTTCTTTTCTCGATCGCAAAAGCCCTTCGCGAGGCAAACAACAAAGTCATCTATTTTGCGGGTTATAAAGATGGTGCCGACCTTTTCAAGCGCGAAGAGATAGAAGGGAACACCGACCAGGTCGTCTGGGCTACCGATTGGGGCGAGGAGATCGACCCCCATCGTTCGCAGGACGCTCATTTACGGGGAAACATCGTCGAAGCGATGATAGCTTACGCCAAGGGTGAGCTTGGCGAACAGACAGTGAAGCTTTCGGACGTCGACCGTATCATAGCGATCGGTTCGGACCGGATGATGAACGGGGTCAAGGAAGCGCGTTACACGACGCTAAAGCCCTTCCTGAAAGAACAGCATCTGGCCATCGGATCAATAAATTCGCCCATGCAATGCATGATGAAAGAGGTGTGCGCCCAGTGTCTGCAAAAGCACGTCAACCCGCACACCGGGGAGGAGGTGTTCGTCTTCTCCTGTTTCAATCAAGACCAGAACCTGGACTTTGTGGATTTCAAAAACCTGAACGATCGACTGCGCGCGAACTCGATCCAGGAAAAGCTTTCCAACAAGTGGCTGGATCGTGCTCTGGTCAATGCTCAATGAACAGGTTTCAGCGATCGATCGGAACCCGGAGTGCCAGTGACGGGCATTACAGGAGACAGCATACAGGAGTCAGGAGTCAGAATTCTCTTCGCGTCGATTTTCTCTAATGGAGTTAGATTCCCGCGATCAGTTGCTCTCGCAAAGGCGCAAAGCCGCCAAGGGCGGCAAAGAGGAGAAACGACAGGAGATTCGCGCCCTGATTTTTAGTGTGCGTCTGAGATCTGGAATTTGAAATTCGTAATTCGGCCGCAGGCCGAACACGAAGTTTAGCCGACCGCAAACGTTTAGCCGACCCGTTCACGGGTCGGACCCACCCGTAAACGGGTGGACTAAACGACGGCCTTGGCTTTATGCGGCGGCTTTAGATGATACGCCCCGAAACGCGAAACTTGCTTCGGTCGCGTTTTCGCAAGACTACGCGTGATTCAGCTGCCGCCTCAGGCACGCTCCCTGACGGTCGCGTTTCCGCCAACTTTTCAGCACCATTCTTTGAACTTTGAACCCGGAACCCGAAACTCACTCAACTTTCCAGGTCGCCAGCACGATTTCTCTTTCCACTCCCGACGTGTTCTTCAGCCTGAGTTTCCAGACACCTTCCGCGACGGGCTTGTCATAGAAGATCGAGCGAAAAATCCCGCCCGACTCCGGAGTATCGGGATCGTTCTTGCCTACACTCGCCCCCGAAGCGTTCAAAAGTACGGCCCCGACAGCGCGGTCAGCAACGAAGGTCAGACCCAGGTTCGGACCGGAACTCACAGGTACATCGATCTCGACAGTTCCGTTCGCAGGTATCTTCAGTGCCTTCGCGAACGGAGCCGAGCCGTCGTTCCATTCGGACGCCGAAGGCCCGCGCGTAATTCCGAAGGAGCTGACGGCTGCGTTTGAGATCCGGAAGGGCGCGTAGCCGTTCGAGGCAGCAATCTCCGGAGCCGCAGGATTATGATCTCCGCCGGGGCCAATAGCCAGTCTGGGCTTCACAAATCCGGAAAAGTCGTGTGTTCCGGTCAGCTCCGTATGCAGCCGCGGCGATAGAGCGCTGTCTTTGATCTGCCAGATCGCTGATCGGACCGGCACCACGCCGTCGTTCCACACCAGTGTCTTGCACATTACCGGAAGGGGATTGCCTGCAAGTACCGAGAACTTGACGCCTTTCCGATTCGTGTGTACCCGGTTGAATTCGGCAACTACCGAGGGTCTTAGCTGGCGGATCGCTTCTACACTCCTCCCGGTAAGGCCGAACGCGATGTCCATCACGTCTGCGCACGGTGAGCCTTCGTTAGGAGTGCCTAGCATTACAAGGCGCGAGACCTGCGGCCGGCCGTCTGGCGAATCTGCGGGCATGAACGAGTGAATATAGTGCCTGGAGATCAGACCGCCCATCGAATGAGCGACGATGACCACGTGCCACGCATTCCGGTCCTGTTGTGCGTACCGAATGTACTTTCCGAGCTCCTGAGAATTTTCGAAGATCGAGTTTGTCGGCCCTGAGGACAGGAATTCTGTTCCCGTGTTCATTTTTCCCTTCTCGGGCTTTTCGCCGACAGGGAATGCTTTCCAGTCATAGCTGTGAGAAGTTGTCAGGATGTTCTGCCATGATTCCCACGCCTTCCAGTTGCTCCATAACCCGTGTACAAGAACTACGGGTTTCGGAGCGACCCTTATATTCTTAGTCTTTTCATCTACCTTCTTCCCATTCTCCAGAAGCTCTGCCCGTATCCGCTGAACAAGCCGTGGACGGCCGTCGTCGAACCACGCATACCCGGATGAGTCCCAGATAAACTCGATCTCCTGTTGTTCACCGGGATCGAGGCTTACCGAAATGGGCTCGGACAGCATCTGCTTGTCTGGAGTCGCGCCGTTCCATTTGTCGCCCTTGTATGTCTCAACGAGTTTGACCTCTGCCGTGCGGTTGTCACCTGAAGCATTCAGGACGGTCGCGGTGATCTTGATCATGTTCCCGTCGATCGTGCTTGAGTTCTCCGAGATCTCCTGCCAGTTTCCAAAGTCGGGGAATTTAGGGTGTTCGAACCTGAGATCTGTTAGCTGCAGTTCACCGCCGCATTTCGTGAGGTTCCAGGAAAGCGTCTCCGTAACTCCGAAGTTTGAGAGAGTCGAACTTCCGGCCAGTTTTGTCGGATCGCCCGGGTCCATCCGTTGAAGTTCCGAGACCATCGAGTTCCCGTCGATCGAGGTCTCAACGGGCGACATCGTCATGTTCTTTGATTCCCTGGGGCTGCACTGGCCGGAGCACGAACCTGACTGCGATCCCGACAGCGTGCCCTTTATCGGGGGGATCCCGACGCTGACCGTGTAAGTTCCGTCGTCGTTCACGCCGATCCCTACATTTGCATCGACCGTGGCACTCGCCGAAGCCGCGGTTTTCGAGTTTGTCCTGCAGGACATCTCGCGCCAGGTCTTGCCGTTGTCGCACGAGTTGCGCTCAACGCCCAGTACTTCCTCGATCGAAGAAAAGCTGTGGGAGATGCTTGCAGTTCCGAGACTCGAACCGTCTTTTTCCGGCGCTTCGCGAACCGCAATGTTCGCTTTGTAGTCGTACTTCATTTCCCAGGTTCGTGTGTCCTGACCGCGGCCCGAAACGCGCTCGACGGTCTTGTTGTCGCTCTGGGATTGTGTTCGCGAGTATCGGACGACGCCGGTCCACGCTCCCGAGCACGACGGACCTTTCATCGAAGCGCTTCGTGTTTGCGCGCTGATGGAAGGAAGCCCGGATAGCTGAGATATGAGTACGGCGAGGATCAGTATCCTGCCGAAGGTATTCAAGAAGTTTGCCACTGCGCTTGCCTCTGAAACGGAATTGGTCTCAAAGGTAAACGCGCGTGACGTTCTGAATTTGTATCACACGGAAATCAGCCACAGATAAAGGGGATGAACACGGATCGGACAGACGCGGGATGATCGCAGGTAATTGTGCGGATGAACAGCAAAAAAAGTACGTAGGGGTTAGACTCCTCTCGATTGATCCGTGTTCATCCCGTTTATATGTGGCCTATTTATTTGAAGGATCCTGAGATTACCTGATTGAAGCGAGGATCATCGCGCAGGCCGTCAAGCCTGGGATCGACAAGAACGAAGTTAAAGCTGTGGTCTTTTGCCTCCCTTGCCTTGCGAAGCCATTCGATCGTTCCCTGACGATCGTCGAGCAACGCAAAAGCGACGGCGATCTCGTATGCGTAGCCTCTCGGATTCGAAGTTACATGTTCCGAAGACAGTGCGCGACGAAGCAGGTCTCTTGCCGCCGCTTTATCACCCGCAACGGCTTTTACCTGTGCAGTGATCATCGCCCAGCCTGGAACCGACTCGTCAGTGTTCCCTATGTATGTCCTCTCCTTCAAAAGCGCATCTGCCGCAGCACCCGCCTCGCCCTTCGCTTCATTTATGATCCTCATCGTCTTGTATGCAGGGACCATCAGCTCGTTTAGAGAGATTGACCTTTTGCACATCTTCAGCCCTTCGTCATATTGGCGCGCGTAAAGATGCACAAGTCCGGCCGCCGAGGGCACGATCGGTGACTGCGGCTCAAGCTCGAGGGCCGTTTCTATGTGCTCAATGGACTCCTGCTTCCTTCCCATTGCGGCCAGAGCAAGCGCATACCAGTGATGGGCCGTTGAATACGAAGGATTCAATTCGACTGCCTTCTCAAAATGCTGAACTGCCTCTGTTCGGTTCCACTCGCCGTAGAAGAGAACGTAGCCGAGCGAGGCGTGGGCTTCAGCGAGAGTATCGTCGATCTCCAAAGCCTTCTCGGCATTCTCTTTCGCAAGACGATAGGCGTCGTTCGGCGGAGGCACCTGGTATAGGTTCAGGAGCGCATAGCTGTCGGCGAGACCAACGTATGCAAGGGAGAAACGAGGATCGCGCTTAAGGGCACTGTCGAACGAAGCGATCGCCTTGTTCAGGTTCTCTGCCGACCTGTCGCGCATCAGAAAGCGTCCGGCAAGATACAACTGGTAAGCCTCCGTGTCGTCGGTGAACTTGCGGTTCAGACGCTCGCGCTCCCCGGTCGAAATCTCGACCATCAGGGCCTTAAGGACACGATCTGCAATTCTTCCCTGAAGCGTGGGGAAGGCGTCGGAGGGTTCGTCAAAGGTCTCGGCCCAGATGATCTTTCCGGTCTCCGAATCGACCAGCTCTGCTCCTACGGAAAACGCCTTCGATCGCATTTCAAGGGTGCCTCTCAAGATGAATGCGGCGCCAAAGTTCTTGCCTATCACCTCCGGGGCTTCATTGGCTTCGAGATTTATCAGCGCGGGCCTGACGGAGAGTCCCTTTGCGACGCCCAGGCGCCGATAGAGAGATTCCGCCAGTCCGACGGCCAGTGATTTTTCCTCAGGCAGATGGGAGTCGGTCGCGAACGGAAGGATGGCCAGCGATTTCCTGCCGGACGCGGAACCCGTCGCGGCGGAAGCGCTGTCAGTGTCGTAAGATGTTGATACAAAAGTGCGTATTGCGCCCGTTAAGTAGCCTGCCGCGACGATCAGGAGTAAAGCCGCAACGGCAATGCCCGCAACAGAGGTCTTCCTGAACCTGGAAACTTTCTCAGCGGCTCTTGGAGCAGCTTCCCAGGAGTCCTCCATCAATCGGGTGGGAACGCGCGATTGGTGGATCGGATCCTCTTCTTCCGGCCTGATCCTCTCAACGATCTTCGCGTATTCCGGCTCTGCTCTCAGAGCGTCGAACCTTGAATCCAGAGGAACAAAGACCGCCCAAAAGTCCTTTTCCTCGATTCCTTTTTCCAGAAGCCGGAGAGCATCGCTCATTTCTCCCAGCGCAACGTGAATGAGAGCCAGAAACACAGGAGGGAAATATCGGGTGTCCGAGAGCTCCTTGATCTCGGCCAGAACCTCGCGGGCTTCCTCCTCTCTGCCGGCCGAGGCGAGGCAGTAGCCTAACGAGTTCAATGGGAGGGCGAGCCGCTTTGTATTTGCCGTCGCGGATTCGCACATCCGGATCGCCTCGTCATAGTTGCGGATCTGGTTCACCACCCACGCAAATGACTGTTCCGCGATGTAGTAGTTCGGCTGTATCCGAAGAGCCTGTCGGAGTTTGTCGAGGGCTCTCTCAAACTTCCGTGCGTTCCTGTAAACGAACGCACAGGTCACGAGGACAGAAGGCGATTGCGGATTGAGGCGTTCAGCTTTTGTAGCCTCGCGGATGGCGTCATCGTGGCGCCCCTTCAGGCTCAATAGCTGCGCGTACCACAGGTGTGCGTCGCCAAGATTCGGATCAAGGCTAACTGCTTTTGTGAGGTAACTTTCGGCCAGGTCCAGATCCCAGTCGTAGCCGAAAGCTATAATCCCAAGCGAAACGTGCGCTTCGGCGAGATCGGGATCCAGATCGACCGCCTTCAGCGCCGCCTCTTTCGCCGCAGGAAAACATTCCTTCGGCGGCATGATCCCGAAAATGCTTAGAAAGTTGTAGTAGTCAGCAACACCGGAGTAGGCCCTTGCAAAGCCAGGATCCAAAGCGATGGCTTCGTAAAAGTGGACAAGTGCCTTTGCCAGGCCGTCGACGGTGTAGCTGTGCCAGTGAAATCTTCCTTTGAGATACGCCTCGTAGGCTTGCGGGTCTTCCGTGCCCCTGTTCCGTACGGCCTCTACCGAGTCACCCGCCAGGGTCTCGGCCAGGGATTCAGATACTTGTGCAGAGATCGAATCCTGCAGTGTCAGTATGTCATCCGAGCTTTCTTCGAAGTGCCCTGCCCAGACGGTGCTGTTGTCCCGGCTTCGAACCAGCTGAACGGTAGCCCGGACCTTTTCGCCCGCAAGCTGCAGTCTTCCGTCCAGAATGTAGGCAGCGTTCAGTTCGCGTCCCGCTCGGCCGGGGTCGGTGTCAGGATTCTCAGCATATTTGAGTACCGAACTGGTCGGCCTCACGGCCATCGTACGCATCCGGCTCAGCCTCGTGATCACCGCATCTGCCAGGCCAAGTGAAAGAAACTCTCCGGAATCCGATTCGCCGGTTCGGGTCGAATTTCCGATGATCCTGAACGGCAGCACTGCAAGAGAAATGCCTCCCCGGATTGAATTCTCGAACATCGGAAAGACCGCATCATCGGATTCCGGGTTGTGAATCGGGACTCCGTCGAGGTAATCCGAAATATCCTTTGCCAACTCGCCCGCGGTCGAATAACGGTTCCGGGGAGATTTGTGCATCGACCGCATCAGGATTGCTTTCAGAGTGCCTTCCAGTTCGTACCTTACTGCTTCAGCGGAAGCGCCTCGCCAGCGAGCCAGCTCGTCCTCAGATTCCTCTTCATCCGCTGTTGGCGATTCGAATGCCAGCGCCGGATCGATCGGGGGTTCTTCGCATACGACCCGGGCGATGTCGTGAGGGGCCCGGCTTGGAAATCGGTACGGCCTTCGGCCGACGAGGATCTCGAACAGCAGAACGCCTAGCGCGTAGATGTCACTTGACGGAGTAAGCTGTTCTCCCCGGATCTGTTCCGGTGAAGCATATTCCGGGGTCATCAGCCTCATTCCGGTCGCGGTTACCGCTAGCGAGTCGCCTTTGAACTCCGGATCAAGGATCTTTGCGATACCGAAGTCGAGAAGCTTTACATCCTGTTCGTCTGTCACAAGTACGTTCCCGGGTTTAAGATCTCGGTGGATGATCAGCTTTTCGTGTGCGTAACCGACGGCAGAGCAGACTTTCAGGAATAGCCTCAGCCGTTCCTGAAGCGTGTATCTGTTGCGGTCGCAGAAGTTGTGGATCGGTTCGCCCCGGACGTACTCCATAACGAAATATGGCAGTCCGTCCGGTGTGGTTCCTCCGTCCAGAAGCCGGGCGATATGTGGGTGGTTCAGGGTCGCGAGTATTTGACGCTCGTTTCTGAACCTCTTCAGGATGAAATCGGTGTCCATCCCGCGCTTGACAAGTTTTACGGCGGCAAACTGTTCGAACTCGCGGTCTGCCCGTTTTGCGAGATAAACGGCTCCCATACCGCCGCGTCCAAGCTCGCGCACGAGCTCGTAAGGTCCAACTCGCGAACCGATGAGATCCGGACTAAGGGAGTCTTCCAGGGAGGCATCGAGTGACAAAGCGCCGGACATTGCAAATGCAGGTACATCCATAACGCCGGCCGAAAGCGCATCGGCATTCAACATTCCGGAGATCTCTTTCCTCAGAAGTTCGTCGCCGGAACAGGCCTCTTCAAGCCAACGTTCACGTTCTTCCGCCGGCAGGCCCACGGCCTTGCTGAAGATGCTCTCGAGTTTTAGCCAGCGCTCCTTGTCCATCTTTCAAACGCCAGCCCCTTCCTTTGCGATCTCGCTGTAAAGCCAGGCCCTCGCTGCGCGCCATCCGCGGTTCACCGAGGCGACGCTGACACCAAGAACTTCGGCAGCTTCCTCTATTGAGAGACCACCGAAATAACGCAGCTCGACGATACTTGCCTTCTGAGGGTCGAGAGCCTCAAGCCGTTCAAGAGCATCGTTCAGATCGACGAGCTCTGCCGCTTTCTCATCGGAAACGTCTATGTTGCCACTGTCGATGGAAATATGAGGGGCGCCCTGACCGCGCTTGCCGGCGAGCCTTCGTCGGGCGTTGTCGAGCAGGATCCTGCGCATCGCTTGTGCTGCAATTCCGAAGAAATGCGCGCGGTTCTGCCATTCAACCCTGTTCTGGTCGATCAGCTTCAGATAGGCCTCGTGGACAAGAGCTGTCGTCTGAAGTGTGATGGCGCGGTTTTCGCCGCGAAGATATCTGCGGGCGATCTTCTGGAGCTCACCGTACACAAGCGGAAAAAGCTCCTCCAGAACTAACTTGTCGCCTTTGCTCCACTTGATCAGGAGCCGGGTCACATCCTGCGGTTCTTCCATAAAGATCAGTCAGCTCCCAAGATGTCGAAATGCCGGTTTTCAAAGCGTTTTCGGCAGAATCGGAAAATGGCATATTTTAATGCAAGAAGGGCTCTTTTATCCATCCAAAAATGGACAAAAGAGCCGCTTTTTTAACCCCGCAGAATGACGCCCTTTTTTCGCCTTAGCAGAACACCTCGGAAATGCCTTCTACCCTTTCGCGTTCTGCAGGACTGAGATAGCTGAGCATCTCGAGAAACTTCGGATGGGTCATTCCGGTTCCGATGTAGGTCCAGCGGTTTGCCTGGTGCTGAACCTGCAGAAATACAGTCTTCTCTGCCTCATTCAGCTCTCTTCCCGTCGCCTGTTCAAAAGCCTCAAGATCAAGCTCTGTCTGAGCCTTCATCCCTTCGTCCAGAAATCCGCCGATCGCAAGATAGTCGTCGATCGCCTTCCGGATCTCTTCCTCTGTCATGCCGTCCGCGATAGCTTCGACCATCAGCCCGTCAAGCTTTGCGTGTTGCGCTTCTTCGAGCCAATGGTGCTTCAAAAGGCTCTTGAACTGAGGGTCAAGGTCCTTGTCGTCCTTGATGCTGTCGAGGTAGTGCCTCTGCGTCATCCATTCGATGTGAAGGATCAGGAGGGCTACCGCCAGCGGATGATGCGAGAGGACCTTTTCGGCGATCGCCGACGGCGGTCCGATCACGCCGCACTCGCTTTTGAACCCCTTCCGGAAGTCTTCGCCAAAGATCTTGAACAGCTGGATGTGTTTCGCTTCCTCGGCAGCGAACTGAAGAAAGGCTCGCACCCTGTAGTCGTCAGTGTCGAGGCACGGCCTTACGTGATCGATCACAAACGGCAAAATGAATTCTTCAACAAGGCCGAACAGCCTGAGATAGGCGTGTCCTCGTATCTGGTTAAGTACCTTTTTTTCCTCGGACGTCAGGAAGGGAAGCTTTTCAACCCGGGCAAGGCTTTCAGGCATGAACCTCAGGTTGAAGTTCATAGTCTTGTTCTTACCGACCAAATCCTCGAGCCTCCAGTTGACGCGCTCCGATATCACGAGCGTGTCCCTGTAGGTCCGGTTCCCGCGTCGCTTTCCCGATCCTTTTTCTACTGTGTCTAGCATAATTATTCCTCCGTATTTACTTATGAAACGGAGCGTCCTAGTGTCGCTCGGAGTGATAGACGACAATCGATGGCAATTGAGGACATCGGGTTTGAAACCAGGCGGTCGAAGGTTGGCCTTGTGTTAGACTATGCGCCGGAATACATAGCCCATAAGCGGTCAGTCGCAACGACTCCCGGATCGGACCGCGATTTCCGGAAAAGTGACCGATGACCCCCGAACGCTGGAAGAAGATCACGGAGGTTTACCAGTCGGCGCTGGAGATTGAACCCGGCGATCGAGGGGACTATCTTGCGCGCGAATGCGGTGAGGACACTACCTTGAGGCGGGAGGTCGAGTCTCTTCTTGATGCGGATGCAGGGGCCGGGGATTTCATTTCCGAAAACGCCTACAGGCGGGTTGGCGAGCTTCTTGGAGACAAGGAGGTCACGCTCTCACCCGGAAAAAAGGTTGGCCACTACGAGATAGTAACGAAGATCGGTGTCGGAGGAATGGGTGAGGTTTATCTCGCCCGCGACACGAAACTGAACCGGCAAGTAGCAGTTAAGACCCTTCCTCTTTACTTCGCATTCAATAACGATTACCTGCAGCGTTTTCAGACCGAAGTCAAAGCTGCGGCGTCACTCAATCATCCGAACGTAGCCACGGTCTATTCGGTAGAAGAGATCGACGGCCTGCCATTCTTCACGATGGAGTATGTCGAGGGCGAACCGCTCAACTCGATATTCAGTCGCGGACCAATCAGCGTCGAGTACTTTCTCGACATCTTCATAAAACTCGCTGAGGCGTTTTCACACGCTCACCGAAAAGGCGTCGTACACCGCGACATCAAGCCCGGAAACATCATCATCCAGCCTGACGGGAACCCGAAGGTACTGGATTTTGGTCTCGCATATCTCGACCGGGACGAGCACGAACGATCGGTAACCGGCTCGAGCCTGACCCTGCCGGGCCAGATCCTGGGAACTCCCGCGTATATGTCACCCGAACAGGCCGAAGGAAAACCGGTCGACCAACGGAGCGACATCTTCAGCCTCGGGATCGTGATGTATCAGGCGATAACCGGTGAAAAGCCGTTCGGAGGCGACAACTATGCTTCTGTCGTTAGCAAGCTACTTCGAAGCGAACCGATCTCGGTTACGGACCTGAAGCCCGACATCCCGTTCCTGCTTTCGAGGCTGATCAAGCGATGTCTCGAGAAGTCACCGCGAAAGAGATTCCAATCGATGGACGAAGTGCGGGTCATTCTCGAAGAGGTCCGCGCCGTTGTCGATGCCGGAATTTCGATGGATCCCTCTTCAGCAGACCGCATGGTGACTGGAAGGAGAAAGATAAGCTGGCCGTTGGTTATCGTCCCGCTAGGATTTCTTGCCGCATTCGCCATCATCGCCGGATTCTCGTTGTTTGGCGACCTCGGCGCCACCGAGAAGTTCAGGGTCGAGAACTTCAGTTTCCGCAAGCTGTCGCAGACCAACGACGTAGTGTTTGCCGCGGTCAACCCAAGCGGTACGTCGGTCGCATTCAACACGATCGAACCGAACGGCGACCGCTCACTTTGGATAAGGCTGGTCGAAGACAGAAATGCCCTAAGGCTTGTAGGTCCGGAGACCGTCCACTATTGGGGAGGCCTGACCTTCTCGAATGACGGCAGCCAGATCTATTACATAACCGCCCAGAAGGATGCCCGCAGCGGCACCTTGTACAGGATCTCTGCTCTCGGCGGGAGTCCGCGGGAGCTTGATGACAATGTCAACGATGTAGGGTCCCTCAGCCCTGACGGATCGAAACTCCTATTTGTTCGTTACAGGGACACGATGCAGCTAATCTCCGCAAACGCCATCGATGGCAGCGCCGAGAAGGTCATTTCTACCGGAGATGCGAGCACTATTTTCAGGGATCCGCAGTACTCCTCGGACGGCCTGAAGATCTACCTGATCAAAGTGAGCGAGGTAAATGACGAGGGCATCTGGACGCTTGTGGAACTGCCAGCAGAAGGCGGGGAAGAGCGGGTTATCATCGAAGGCCGCAAGGAACGCATTAATGAAGTTGTGGCTCTCAAGGACGGAACGGGCCTTCTTGTGAACGCCTTGGACCCGGTGTCGAATCTTGCACAACTGTATTTCGTAGATCCGGACGACGGAACGCAGACAAGGATAACGAACGATCTCAACGAGTATTTCGGGATCAGCGTCAGCGACGATGGGAACACGATCGTAGCTGCGCAGAGGATCGACGAGAAGTACATCTGGCTCGGGACCGGCACCGACCTCGCGGAGTTTACGAGGCTGACAAACGAACCGACCTTCTACAGGTGGATCGAGTGGATGCCGGACGGTCGGATCGTCTATGACGCAGTGGACAACAACCGGCCGCACATCTGGACGATGAATGCAGACGGCACGAACAAACAGCAGCTGACCTCTGACGACTCTCGGGATCAAAAACCTACCGTTTCCAAGGACGGTTCGCTTATCTTCTTTATGTCCGACAGGTCTGGTGAGTTCAAGGTCTGGCAGATGGGCGCCGACGGCACATCGCCGTCAATTGTAGTGGAGCGGCCCGGGATAATGGAAAACCCCGTCGCTACACCGGACGGAAAATATCTCCTTTTTGATTGTCCCGAAGGCCTTCAGCTTGTGTTGTGCAGGCTCGATCTTTCGACCAGAAAGCTCGACGTTCTGGAAAGATACAGTGACCGCGTGTACGCGATCTCACCTGATGGAAAGAAGGTCGCATACCCGTTCTTCGATCCCTCAAAGAACCGATTCGTCGTAGGAATTCGGGAGATCGAAAAGCGGGAACCCGAGAAGGTCCTTGATATCTCTCCGATCGGCGTTCTTATCTGGACGCCGGACGGTGAAGGTCTTGTCTACCGTGATCTTGGAATGGGTGAGAACGCGGAGCTGACCATCTGGTACAGCCCGGTCGACGGAGGCGAGCCCGTGCCTTACGTTTCTTCACGGACCGAAAAGCTGTACCGCGTTGCGATCTCTCCCGATGGACAACGAAAGCTTGCGATCACACGAAACATTCTCACCGACGCCGTCATGTTGAGAAGGGAAGGACCTCGGAATTAGCTAACTTGGTAAAAAGTCTTTGCGTATCTTCGCGGCTTGGCGCCTTTGCGGGAGATTCCTACGCAAAACAATTTCACTGGCGCGGAACCTATTTCGAGTCCATTCCTCGCGCAAAGGCGCCAAGCCGCATTGAACCGCAAAGAAGACGGGAGACAGGAGACAGGAGACAGGAGACTGGCCAATGGGAACCCGGAGCGCCAGCGACGGGCATAACAGGAGACAGAAGTCAGAAGTCAGAAGTCGGGAGTCAGAAGTCGGGCCAATGGGAACCCGGAGCGCCAGCGACGGGCACAACAGGAGACAGAAGTCAGAAGTCAGAAGTCAGAAGTCGGGCCAATGGGAACCCGGAGCGCCAGCGACGGGCACAACAGGAGACAGAAGTCAGAAGTCAGAAGTCAGAAGTCAGAAGACGGGAGACAGAAGACAGGCAAATGGGAACCCGGAGCGCCAGCGACGGGCATAACAGGAGACAGAAGTCAGAAGTCAGAAGTCGGGAGTCAGAAGACGGGCCAATGGGAACCCGGAGCGCCAGCGACGGGCATAACAGGAGACAGGAGACAAGAGACAAGAGACAGAATCTCCTTAGTGTCCTCTGAGAATTCCTCCGTGACCTTTGCGGTTAATTTCATCCGACCAAACGAACTTCCGAAGTAGATTGCTCTCGCAAAGGCGCCAAGCCGCGAAGTGCCGCAAAGGAGACAGGAGACAGGAGACAGGAGACAGGAGACAGAAGACAGAAGACAGAAGACAGAAGACAGAAGACAGAAGACAGAAGACAGAAGACATAATCTTCTTAGTGTCCTCTGTGAAGACCTCCGTGACCTCTGTGGTAAACACTCTTCTTCGAATCCCGTCCGGAAGAAGAGAATTACGACTAATCCTAAGCTTCCTTTTAATCGGTAGGCAATAGCAGCTCCCGCAAGCTCCACAGGTGGGCTGCAAAGACGGCCGGGACGATGAACGCCGGAAGCCAAATGAAAGGAAAGTAGAGCACCCCTACGTTCGGCTGTTCGAAACCGAACTGCTGGAAGGGCGTCGGCACAGACAGGATCGCTCTCGTCACGATGTTGAACAAAAGCAAAAGAGCGGCGAGATTCCAGACGATAAGAAACACCTTTCTCGGTTCTCCATCCTTGAACCCAAGCCAAGCGGCGAGCGGCGCCGTAAGTCCGGAGAGGATATCGGGATTCACTCCTTCGAATGTCATCAACTGCGGGACCTGACCGTAGATGAACAATCCCCAGAGAACGATCTCGACCGGAATGCGGACGGTGTGGAGCAAAGTGAGCGTCCGCAAGGCATCGGCGCCTCTCGGCATCATCACGAATACGACAAACAGAAGAAGAAGGATCGAGGGGGGCGCAGCGCCCAAAAGGCGTGCCGGGACGGCCCCGACTTCAAGATAAAACCCTGAAGAGCCTAGAAAGCCCTGAACTGCAAGAACCACAAATGAAAGCGCCGTGAGGAAACCGATCGCCTTTATCGTCGCGTTTGCCCTGATTGCCGCCCACAAGAGCATCACGGCACAGAAGATCGTCGATGCTGAGATCAGGAGCGGCCAGAGGATGGGAAGATCTTCGATCATTCAATTCGTTTCCGATCGATATGAATCTTTTGTTAACACATAGGCGATCACGAACAGCACACCTAAAAGAAGATCGATAAGTCCGAAACCCAGAACCGCTGCATAGATCCTGCCGAACGAATACAGCACGATGGTAGAGATCGCGAACGAGAATTTCTCGATCACTGAAGCTATCATCAGCGGTCTGTATCTGGCGGGATCGCGCGAGATGATCAGGAAAACGAACTGAAACGCGACCGCGACCCCGACAAAGCCGTAGAAGTATTCCGGATGCGTAAGAGGCGGTGGGAAATCCACCGCGTTCTTCGACTCGAGGAAGTACTGGGGAATCAGCACGAGCAAACCGTAGATACCCGCGATCAGGAAAGTGTATCTCGCAAACTTCATTCTCTGACACTCCTGAACTTTTCAGCGTACCTGCTTCTTTCCAACAATGACGTGAAATCATCGCCGAGTAGTATCTCCATCACAGCCTCTTTCTTGTCGGGCGAGTTCTTGTAGAAGGCTTCCGCGATCTTGTAACCGATGTAGTATCCCAGATCCGCCGGCCTGTCCTTTGCCTTGTCACCCTGATAGAGCCATCTGCTACGGTCTGTTCCGTTCATTTCCTTCACGAACTCAACCCAAAGCTCGCGTTCATTCGCGTTCCCGTATTCCCGAAGGTGCGGGTTTATCTGACCGCCGGAGATCAGCTCTCCTATAAAGTCCGCGCTGCCTTCGCGGAATGCTGCGGCAAGAAGCGTGTTGTCATTGACCCGAGCTTGCTGGTAATGGATCAGTTCGTGAGCGACGATGTAGGGAAGCCGGTCGACCGAGGACAAGACAGCGCGGTGCCAGCTGCCGAGCTCGTCCAGAGGCGTGGACTCGGACTTGCCGAACATATCCACGCCGATCAGGAGGCCTTTGTCGGTCAACGTGCCTGCGGAATTCATTCGGCCGACCACAAAATAGACAGGCGGAAAAACAGCTTCCGGGTAGATCTCTTTCAGTCGGACAAAACTTGCCCGGATCTTCGGCTCGTATTTCTTGACTGTGAGCGAGCCTTCCCTCATCTGGCGATAGTACTGCGGATGCGCTTCGATCGTGGCGACGAGATCACAAACGCTCCCGATCCTCGTACGCGTAAATTCCTTAAGGCCAACACTGCCCTTCTTCAGGTATTCGTCCCGGTAAACGATCAGGTCGTTCTCGGGCGTCGCTTTGTCGTAGGCTTTCCAGAACAGATCAATGTCCGAAGTTACGATCTTTGCCCTTGACGGGTCCTGGTTCTGCAAGACGTCCGACTCCTGGGCGTGTATTCCCGCAGCAAAAAGCGTCAACAGAATGAAGGATAGGATATAGCTATAGCGCATCGGAGCCTCCTGAAAGTGATCGTGACAGCGACCATCATACATCGAGAGCCCGGAGACACAGACGGCGTCCCGGGCTGTGTAGCCTAAGACGCCGTTTGTTCAGACATCAGGTCATTTGGACAATAGTGAGACGATCTCCGTAGCCGCCTCCTCAACAATGCCGGTGATCAGGTCTTCACCAGCAGATTTCGCTTTTCGCTTGTATTGCTTTTTCAGACCGTCGCCAGTCGAGCGGACCAGCTCGAGCCCGAATGACATCTCGTCCTTCGCTTTCGTATTGGCTGCCAGGCTGCCCGCATTAATGATGGCGTAAGTCGCGGCTTGTCCGGCGATATTGCCCGCGATGCTGCCAGTGTGCCCTATCCCGACACTTCCGACCGCGGGTGCGATCACCTTCCCAAACATCCCACCGAATCCGCCTCCGCCTTGTTTGTGACTGACTATCCCGTAGACAACCGCGTCGCATTCGAGCTTCGCAGCTTCAGCCTGGACAGCAGAGGGTAGTTTGCTCTCAAGCATCACAACCTCGATGTCAGGCGTTTTCAAATACTCGGCTAGCGTGTTGCGGAATGCTGCTGCAAGCTCTTGGGCCGGCATACTCTCGCCCGCCGACGCCACCTTTACGTTCGCGATCCCGATCCGCTTAATTCCTGCTTTCTTTGCCGCAGTTTGAGCGTTGGCTGCGATCGGCTCATTCGAGACACCTGAGGGGATCGGTAACGATGACGCTTCGGATCTCGATCCGACCGGCATCTCTGATGGCGGGCCGGCGGCGTAAAGGTCTGATACGTCGTTTACTTCCCGGTAATCGGCCGGTATCTCGAACAGCGAATCGTCGAGAGTTTCTTTCGAGAGCTCCTTTACTTCCGTTACGATCTCAAAAGGCTCGCTGTTGCCGCTGTAAATAAGCGTCTTCTCGTAGATCGCAAAGCCTTTCTTTGCCGTTCCGTTCGATTTGGTCACAAACCTGTCTTTACACCCGCCGGACTTCACTTGCGGGGCTTCATACCTGACCTGGCGGTCCCCGCAGTCGAACCCGAAGGTCTCATCGATGTACCAGCCGTCAGTCTCGAACTTGCTGTTGCTGACGGTGCAGGCGTCGGCGGACGATTCGTAAACGACGACGCCCTTGATCCTTCGCGCGGTGTAACCAAACACCTGTTTTCTCTCTCCCGTGTCTTTCAGGGTAGAAGTAATTGTTACAGTGCCGCCTCTGGTTGTGGCGAGGTTCGCGGCGATCTCGGCATTTGCAGTGCGGTCCGGCTTCGACGTTTCCTCAAAGTACGACACCGAATAAGTTTTCAGCGCTGGGTTCAGGGAGATCTGTCTACCTGCGTCGCACTGGGTGATGTTTACCATAGCGCCGTTCATCGTCTCGGAGCGCTGGCGTTTTCCCTTTATATAGATAGTGTCCGCAAATGTCTGACCCGCCGTGGTGCGCTCAGTGCTCAGCTTCACATTGCCGAAAGCCGGAGCCACAGCGACAGCGAGCAGCAACCATATAATTCCTTTGTTCAACAGCCTCATCTTCAATGATTTCTCCTTAGCAACAAGTTCGGGCCGCAGAATGCCACCCAAGCTTTAACGCGGAGAGTCCGTCGGGAATGTGTCATCCCGTCGCGAACCAGGCTGGGTGAAGCCGTATATGTTGACAATGAAGGTCATTTGAATAAATATCGTTCACGAATTCCGAGGGGGTCCAGAATTCTATGGCGACAAAAGTTGTGAAATGCCCGAGCTGTTCGGCGGAGAACACAGGCCTTGAGAACTATTGCCGAAACTGCGGAAACCTGCTGACCAACGCGTACGAGAATCAGCAGATGCAGAGACAGTCGTCGGGAGGCGAGAATCATCCGGGTGCGGACAAAAGAGTTGCCGCGGGTATCTGCGGCATACTGCTCGGGGGATTGGGAATTCACAAGTTCATCCTCGGGTACACGAACGAAGGCGTGATAATGCTCGTCATTCAGATCGTGGGGTGGTTCTTGTGCGGCATTCCTTCGATCGTAGTGTCCGTGATCGGCCTGATCGAAGGAATTATGTATCTCACCAAATCCGACGAAGAGTTTTCCCAAACTTATGTCATCGGCCGCAAGCCCTGGTTCTAGGGGCGGCCGCATCCAGAAATGTTCACCGGCATAATTGAAGAGCTTGGAAAGGTGTCTTCGCTGAAGAGATCCGAATCCGGAGCGCGCATAACTATCGCTGCACCTCTGGTTTCTTCGGACGCAGCAGAAGGAGATTCGATAGCCGTCAACGGCGTGTGTCTGACCGCACTCGAGATCGGAGGTGGCGGGTTCTCTTCCGATGTCTCGGAAGAGACGCTCCGGCGTTCGACGCTTGGTAGTCTAACGAAAGACTCCAGGGTAAATCTCGAACGTTCGGTCACGCCTTCGACACGGCTTGGCGGCCACATCGTACAGGGCCACGTTGATGGAACGGGAACGTTTGCGGGTGCCGAGGCAGAAGGGGATTTCTGGACCGTGCGGATCGGGTTCCCCAAAGAGATGTCTCGATATTTTGTTTACAAGGGTTCGGTTGCAGTGGAAGGGATCTCACTGACGATCGCAAGGCTCGAGAAAGATCATTTCGAGATCGCAGTGATACCAAAGACCTGGGAACTGACGAATCTCTCAACCCTGAAGGAAGGCGATCGTGTCAACCTCGAGGCGGATGTGATCGCGAAGTATGTCGAACGGCTGGTAGGTGAAGCCATTGACCATTGACCATGGTCAATGGTCAATGGTCAATGGTCAATGATCGATGATCACTGTGCGCCGCCCGGAGGTGCCTTTCTCGGGATCTTGCCATCCATCATCGCTGTCTGGTAGACGAACGCGGCCATGATCGTCGAGTTGTGCTTCAGGTCATCCGCGAGCAGGCGATCGTAGTTGTCCTGATTCGAGTGGTGCGTCAAAGGCGAGTACTCGATCGGGTCCTGAATGAACTGGAATCCCGGCAGGCCGATCGCATCGAACGACAGGTGGTCCGTACCGCCCGTGTTGTTAAGCGTCAGCGTACCTGCTCCCATCTCTTTGAACGGCTCTAGCCAAACCCGGAATATCGGCGCGACGGCCGAATTGCCCTGCAGATAGACTCCGCGGAACTTCCCGGTTCCATTGTCCATGTTGTAGTAAGCAGAAAATTTGTCGTACGCAGGCTTGGTCACGAGCTTGCCGCTGCCCTGGCCCATCAACATCGCAAACCGGCCACCACCGCCCTGCATTTCGCCAAAGTGTTGTTTAACGTATTCCTGGGATCCGTTAAGACCCTGTTCCTCACCGCTCCAAAGAGCGACGCGGATAGTTCGGCGCGGTTTCAGACCGGTCGCCATTATGATCCTCGCGGCTTCCATCGCGACGGCGCAACCAGAAGCATTGTCGGTCGCCCCTCCTGCCGCGTGCCAGGAATCAAGATGGCCGCCGAGCATTACGACCTCGTCTTTCAGTTCCGGATCCGTACCCGGGATCTCTGCGACGGTGTTATAGCCCATCAGGTCTTCCTCGTGGTACATCGCCTTGATGTTCACCGACATTTTGACCTGCTTCCTGTGTTCGATCATCCTGACGAGCCGGTTGAAGTGCTCGGTCGACATCGTCATCTGCGGCACCATCTTCGATTCGGCTCCCTTGTCCCACGCGCTGACGCTTCCCTGGAACAGGTCCTGCAGGGTCTCCGGAGGATCGCCGGCTACTGAAGCGCCAGACACGAACACGGTTCCGCCGCTTCCCTTGCTGCTATTGTCCGCCATTACCGCAGCGCCTTCGTCGATGAGCATCTTCATCGCCTTTGCACGAAGCCTGGCATTGGCAAGAAACCGCTGGATCTGTTCCTGGTTGAAATTCGGTCCGCCGCCGCGGCCCAAGTTCGGATCCGGTGCGTTTGCCATACTCAATAGCTGGGAATCCGTAAAACGCCGTCCCATTCCATCGAAATCCGGTTGCATATCGCGGGCGTCACCGACAAGCACTATCGCGCCTTTAAGTTTGCCTTCATACTTTGCGAGGTCTTCTTCGCTGTCGAATTTCAAGTGAACAACTGGTCCCGTAACTTCGCCTTTTGTCGAAGGCGACCACGCTTTTGGGTGGGCGATCACGGGAAAGGTGTGAGGTTCAACGACCTGTGCAGAGAACTCCTGAAGAGACCAGCCCCGGCCCCAGGGGCCCCACGCTTCGAGCTTGGCGTTCTTCATTCCCCACTTCGCCATCTGATCGCGCGTCCATTCGTTCGCGCGCTTCATACTGGGGGAGTTCGTGAGGCGTCCTCCTATTACATCGACCATGTAGCTGAGCGTCTGCATCACCTGCGAATTGTCGCCCATTCCTTCGGCCTTGATCTTCTCTATGTCCTCTTTCGGTGCCGCGTAGATCTCCGAATCCGTCGTCCGCGCAAAGGCGGTCATCGGCAGGAGCAGTGCGTAAAGCGCTGCCGCAGCCAGAAACTTGCGTCTTAGCATTTCGATTTCTCCTACGTTATGAGTTTGAGCAAATGGATTTTTTCCGATTCTTTATACCACAACCGGAGGTATCGCGTACGTGAGGGCGAGATGGACGGAGCCGCTAACTTCGTTCAGGAGGACGAACGCCAGGTCAGCGTATACGCGGGAGGGACATTCCGTACCACCAGCGGACTTCTTTCGGTGGGACCGTATCGTTCTTCAAGACGCTCGCGCAGTTTGACCGCCGGCGGCAATCTGTAGCCGTGCGCATACTGAAACGTCCTGAACACGCAGCCCTTTTCCATAAACTTGTCTAATTCATTGAGGATCGAGGAGGTGACTTCGGAAGGCAGCGATACGAACGGAAGAGATGAAATGATGTATCCGACCTTTCCAAGGCCTGATTCTTTATGGATCGCCACCGCATCATCAGCGCTGCCCTGAACGATCCGAAGATCCGGATGATCTTTCCGCAGACGATCTACGAATTTCTCGTTCAGTTCGATCGCCAGATAGCAGTCCGGGTCGGGAAGTATGCGGGAGACAGCCTTTGTTACGGGTCCGGTGCCGGGTCCGAGCTCGAGAATCATTGAGTCTGGCGAAGGTTCGACGCCCTCGACCATCTTTCTTGAAAGCGCCGGACCGCTTGGTGCGACGGCTCCCACCGCGAGAGGGTCCTTAAAGAAGGCCGACAGGAACTCAAGGTTCTCTTTCATTTTCCAAGGTCGCTAAAAACTCAGCTGGCCGGAGTCACTTCGCTCGTTCCGGAGGGCGAGTCCGCGGGCTGCTCTTCCACTGAGCGCTTGAAGTCGCATTCTTCGTTATTACAATACCTTGTCGTGCCGTCGCGCTTCGTCGTCTTCTCGAGCACGAAGGCTGCGCCGCAGTCGGGACACTTCTCGAATACCGGTTTGTTCCAGAACACTACGTCGCAATCGGGGTACTCACTGCACCCGTAGAATTGTTTGCCCCTCCGCGATTTCTTGATCACGATATCGCCTCCGCAGCCTTCCCGAGTGCAATCCATCCCGATCTTTTCCTGCTTGACGTACCGGCATTTCGGGTAGTTGGAACACGCGACGAACTCTCCGAATCGGCCCGTTCGGCGGACAAGTTTTGCACCGTCTTTAGGGCATTCCTCGTCGAGCTCGACGGGCGGCGGAGCGGGTTTCTGGTTCCCCTTCGGGATCTTCCTTATGTTTTTGCATTCAGGGTATCCGGTGCAGCCGTAGAAAGCCCCGAACCGGCCGCGCTTGAGGCTCATTTCCTTGCCGCAAAGTTCGCACGGCTCTATCTCGACTTCGCCTTCCTCTTCGCTGTCGGACTCCTTGTCTCGCTTGCTGGCCACCTCGCGGGTGTTCTTGCACTCAGGATAATTCTCACAGGCGAGGAACTGGCCGTAACGACCAAACTTGATCACCATGCCCGCACCGCATTTCTCGCAAACTTCGTCGGTCGGGATAGCCTGCCTCTTCTTGCCTTTGATGTTCTCCTCGGCCTCTTTCAGATCGACCGAGAACCGCTCGTAGAATCCCTTTATCGCCTCGCGCCAGTCGAGCTTCCCTTCTTCGATCTCATCCAGACGATCTTCCATCCGCGCCGTGTAGTCCGTATTGAACAGATCGTCAAAGCTTTCGACAAGGAGGTCGTTGACCGTGGTGCCTAGAGCTGTCGGATGGAATCTGCCTTCGATCTTCTCAACATATTCACGATTCTGTATCGTCGTCATGATCGCGGCGTAAGTGGAAGGTCGTCCGATTCCGAGCTCTTCCAAAGCCTTCACAAGGGTCGCCTCAGAGTATCTAGGCGGCGGCTCCGTGAAGTGCTGATTCGGCACGATGCCCTCGTTCTTCAGCTCGTCCCCTTTCTCGACCTTGGGCAGCGTCCGCCCCTCATCGTCCTCTTTTCCGGTCCTGTCTGAAGAGCCCTTGGCTTCTTCATATACCTTGAGGAAACCGTCGAATTTAAGTACGGATCCGGTCGAACGAAAGCCGTACCGGCCTGCCTTGATGTCGATCGTCGTTTGGTCGAAGAGCGCCGGCTTCATCTGGGACGCAACGAATCTTTGCCAGATGAGCGTATATAGTTTGAGTTCGTCAGAGGAAAGATATTTCTTGATCGCGTCCGGCGTGAGCTTGACGTCCGTCGGCCTTATCGCCTCGTGAGCGTCCTGGGCGTCTTTCTTTGATTTGAAGTAACGGGGCTTCTCCGGGAGGTAACTGTCTCCGTACTCGTTCCCGATAAACGAACGCGCGCCGTCCATCGCATCGTTCGAGATCCTCGTCGAATCGGTCCTCATATATGTAATGAGTCCCGTCGCGCCGTCTCCACCGATCTCCTTGCCTTCATAAAGCTTTTGCGCGACGGTCATTGTTTTCTTGACCGAGAACCCAAGCCTTCGGGAGGCGTCCTGCTGTAATTTCGACGTAATGAAAGGAGGCGTCGGATTTCGCTTTCTCTCTTTTCTGGCGACCTCTTCGACAACGAACTGTTCTTTGCCCGCCTCTTCTACGATCGCCTTGGCTTCTTCTTCGTTCTTGACGTGGACCTCGTTTTTCTTAAGGTCCTGATCGAACTTCCCAAGCTTTACCTTCTTGTCGTCGATCGTTCTAAGCTTTGACTCGAACCTAGGCGGTTCGCCAGCGGCCAGATTTGCAATAACCGACCAATACTCCGTTTTGTTGAACGCTTCGATCTCGCGTTCGCGCTCTACGACCAGACGGACCGCAACCGTCTGAACACGGCCTGCCGACAAGCGCCCGCCGATCGTCTTCCAGAGGATCGGCGAAACCTTGTAACCGACAAGCCGGTCGAGCACACGTCTAGCTTGTTGGGCGTCGACAAGATTGTGGTTTACCTGTTTCGGTGATTTGAATGCTTCTTCGACCGCCTTCTTGGTGATCTCGTTGAACATCACGCGGTAGACGGACTTCTTGGATTTCTTGGGGACGAGCTCTTCTGCAAGATGCTGGCAGATCGCCTCTCCCTCTCTGTCGGGGTCGGCCGCGAGATATACGGCTTCGGACAACTTGGCTGCTTTCTTCAACTCGGAGACGGTCTTCTTGTTGTTCCTCTTCCGTGCGTCCGGAATCACTACATAGGTCGGCTCAAAGTCGTTGTCGACATCCACGCCGAGCTCCTTCGAAGGGAGATCCTTTATATGGCCGATCGAGGCCATTACCTTGTAGTCCGGTCCTAAATACTTGTTGATCGTCTTTGCCTTTGCCGGCGACTCGACGATTACGAGGTTCTTGCTCATCTATAAAAAATCCTATTCGTGATTCGAAACAAAAATGCCAGACGGTACAAGTCTGACATTCGGGAAAAGACCGTCACTTGTCTAGCCTTTTTTCAACCTAACCCAATAAATGGAGATTTGCCAAGCCCGGTTTCCCAAGATGTGGATTCGGACCGGGTCAGTTGCCCCAACGTCCCAAAGGGACGCGTCAGCGGCGCTTCGCATAGTTGTCTCCGGGCAAAAGCAGTATGTGATCCTTGAGATCCAGTCCTACGATCGATGCATTTAGTTCCCCGAAGCTGAGGCCGGACCTTTCAAGAAGCTCGTCTTTATGCAGGTGCTCGTCCGGTTTCAGCAACTTGTACACTTTGCGCTCGTTGTCGGTCAATCCCGCTGGCACCCTGGACCGGCTTCCTTCCGATGTGCTCTCGTCACCTTCCGGAAGGATCGTACCTGCTATCTCCTCGGGCAGTTCCGTGACGACATCCTGCCAGTGCTGGACAAGTTTCGCACCTGATTTCAAAAGATAGTTCGTGCCGAACGAGTTCCTGGATGTGATGTTTCCGGGAACGGCCATCAGCTCGCGGTCCTGTTCCATCGCGAGACGCGCAGTGATCAGTGAACCGCTTCTCTCGGAGGCCTCGACGACAAGGACTCCGAGGCTCAGACCGGAAATGATCCGGTTGCGATACGGAAAGTTATCCCGCAGCGGAGGTGTTCCGAGTGGGAACTGTGAAACGATCGCACCGCCGCTTTCAAGTATTGAATCTGCAAGCTTCCTATTCTCTGCAGGGTATACATCGTCGATGCCGGTCCCCATAACGGCTATCGTCTTTCCGCCGCCCCTGATCGCACCTTTGTGGGCGGAGGTGTCGATGCCGCGGGCGAATCCCGAAACGATGCAGACGCCTCGCTCGGCCAAATCCTGAGCGAGCATCGCCGCCGAGTTCCTGCCATAGGTCGTACAGCGCCTGGACCCTATGACGGCGACTGACGGCGCCTCGAGGCACGTCCGCCAGTCGCCTGTGACGTAGAGCGTGATCGGGGGATCGTGAATCTCGCGGAGGTATTGAGGATAGATCCCGTCATCCAGGATCAGTACGTCGCCGCCGATCCTGCGAACCGTTTCTACCTCGGTCTCAGCTTTCTTGTGGAACTGCTTGCGGAGGATGCTCTGTACGGTTTCAGGAGGAAGGCGCAGTTCCTCAAGCTCGCTCCTCAGCGCGTTGAACACACGCTCCGGAGAGCCAAATCGTTCGAGCAGTTGTGTAGCTTTCCGGGGCCCAATTCCCGGCGTCATGTTCAGGGAGATCCATTCTTTCATTCATCGCTTCGCCTTTTGAGTGGAAGTTTGTCGAAGCGTGACCGCAATTCCGGAAAGGAGTTGGCGGAGGCGTGTGGGAATCGAACCCACCTGAGCCTGCTCTCGCAATCTCACAGACGGTTTTGAAGACCGCGCCGTTCACCAGAACGGATTCGCCTCCGGATATTCAGATCCGGTTCAAATTGTAAGGTATTTCGGCCGGAATGGGCGGTGTTGCCGGATGGCTGATGGTCGAAAGGAAAATCTCTGCCAATTAAACTACGCCGAGGTCTGAATTCGTGTCAAGTTTTGAGACTCGATCAGGTGACCTCCGAGACCGCTTTGACCGCCTTTTTTCGGCGGCTAGAGGTCGCTTGACCACCCAAAATACGCGTGATATTCTCTTACCTTTTGTAGTGACGGTTCCGGGCTGTTCCTGTGTACGGGAAATCTGTTTAAGGAACCGGGAAAAGCGCGAATATGGTCTTGCTCGCATTTGCAGAAACAATCCAGTTGGTGCCGGATCTGACGATGTTCATTCACATCGCGTTGATCCTTGGCATGATCTGGCTGCTTAACCGCACATTCTTCAAACCCATCAATCAGGTGCTCGACGCACGCGAACGCAACAAAGGCGGCCGCGGCGGTGAGGCGGAAAAGATCCTGAAGGATGTTGCAATGAAGGAATCAGCATATAACGCTGCCCTGCTCGAGGCCCGGAACGAAGGTTACGAGCTTATAGAAAAGGAAAGGGCTGAGGCGGTCGAAAAGAAGAACTCGGATGTCGCGGCGATCAAGAGCGAGGTCGCCGACTACCTTGAGAAGGAAATGGCCGATCTTGAAAAGCAGACCGCGGACGCAGAGGAAGAGATCAAAGTAGAGGCCGAGAAAATGGCCGACAAGATCAGCGCAAATATTTTGAGGGCTGCCTGACCCTCGCAGAGGATCTAAAGAACTTATCGAAACGGTACAGCGGTGACGGTCTGAAAGTAGTCAACCGCCAGCTTATAGTATGTTAGCTTTCGCCATCAGCTTTCTCCACTTCCTTGCCGAGAATGCCGCTCCGGCTGCCGAACCGGGGGGCTGGCTGGATTCCTGGAATAAGAACGTTGACCCGTATATGAACTACCCCGGCTTTGAGGCCTGGAGGTTCATAAATCTCGCCATCTTCATCGCGGTAATTGTCTACCTCGTCAGAAAGCCGCTCAGCGAAGCTTTCAAGGCGAAGAGGGAGAAGATCCGGGCAGAGCTGATCAGGGCTGAGGAAGAGAAGAAAGCCGCGATCGCTCAGCTAACGGAAGCCGAATCGAAGCTCGCGGGCCTCGAGAACGAAAAGGCTGCTCTGGTCAGTGAGGCCCGTGAAGAAGCTGCGGCGGAAAGAGAGAGGATCGCCCAGGAAGTTATAAGCGAAGGACGGCGGCTTCGTAGCCAGGCGGAAGGCGAGGTTCTCAGAAAGTCACAGCAGGTTCGTGCCAAACTCAAGCGATTCTCTGCCGAGGAAAGCATAAGGCTGGCAGAAGAGAAGATCCGGAACGCGATGTCGGCCGAAACCGATTCCCGCCTTGTGAAAGCCAACATTAAATCGATCGGAGGTATGCGTTAGGATGGGCGTCGAGACCATTGCAAGACGATACGCAAGCGCACTCGCCGATGTCGTGATGCAGACCGGGGAAGCATTCCCGGTACAGAACGAGTTGAAACAGTGGGAAACTCTTCTGTTCTCGAATCGCGAGCTGTTCAACGCATTCAATAATCCTGCGATCGCGCACAACAGCAAAGAGAGGCTTCTTGAGGATCTGATCTCGAGGTCGAATCCTTCGGGCACGACGGCAAACTTTTTGCGCGTGCTTCTACGTAACTCCAGGCTGACCGGCCTTCAGGAGATCAACGACAGATTTGAAGAGGTTATAGATGAGCGCCGCGGAGTCACTTCGGCAAGCGTTACGTCTTCACGCGAGCTAACGGAAAGCGAGAAGGCTGAGCTTAAGGCGAATCTTCAGAAAATGTCCGGAAAAGAAGTCAATCTTCAGTTCTATATTGACGAGAATGTAATCGGCGGCGCCGTTACGCGTCTCGGGTCCACCGTCTATGACGGTTCGGTAAAGACCCAGCTGGAATTATTGAAACAACAGATGATCGATTCGTAACCGGCGCGGCCTCGCCGAGGCCTCCGGTTGACGGGTGAAAAGCATATGGAATCAATTAAGGCCAACGAGATAAACGAGATTATCCGGGCCCAGATCGAGAATTTCGACGCGAGCATGACCGTTGCCGAAGTCGGAACGGTTATCAAAGTCGGCGACGGGATCGCCGAGATCTACGGCCTGGAAAAGGTCATGGCCGGCGAGCTCCTCGAGTTCGACCACGGTGTTCGCGGACTGGCACTGAACCTTGAAGAAGACAAGGTCGGTGCCGTTCTGTTCGGCGATTTCCAGAAGATCAAAGAAGGCGACGAAGCAAAGCGTACGCGAAAGATCATGAGCGTGCCGGTAGGCGACGCGCTTGTCGGCCGCGTAGTTGACGCGCTCGGCAACCCGATCGACGGAAAGGGCGAGATCATCACCGATGACTACAACCCGATCGAAAGGATCGCTCCGGGTATCATCGACCGGCAGCCGGTTAAGGAACCGCTTCAGACGGGTCTTAAGGCGATCGATTCGATGGTGCCGATCGGCCGCGGACAGCGTGAGTTGATCATCGGCGACAGGCAGACCGGTAAGACCGCGGTTGCCGTCGACACGATCATCAATCAGAAAGGCAAGGACGTGATCTGTGTCTACGTAGCGATCGGCCAAAAACGCTCGACCGTTGCACAGGTTGTAGAGAAGCTGAAGGAATACGGCGCTATGGACTACACCATCGTCGTTTCCGCGACGGCATCGGATCCGGCGGCAATGCAGTATCTCGCGCCCTACACCGGCGTCGCGATGGGAGAGTATTTCCGCGACAACGGACGCCACGCTTTGACGATCTACGACGATCTTTCTAAGCAGGCCGCGGCATACCGCGAGATCTCGCTTTTGCTCAGAAGGCCTCCGGGCCGCGAGGCATATCCGGGAGACGTTTTCTATCTCCACTCACGGCTTCTTGAGCGTGCAGCGAAGATGGCTGATGCCAGGGGCGGCGGTTCGCTCACATCGCTTCCGATCATCGAGACGCAGGCGGGCGACATTTCGGCGTACATTCCGACAAACGTCATCTCGATCACCGACGGACAGATCTTCCTCGAGGCCGACCTGTTCAACTCGGGAATCCGGCCCGCGATCAACGTGGGTAACTCTGTGTCTCGTGTAGGTGGTGCGGCTCAGGTGAAGGCGATGAAGCAGGTCGCCGGTACGCTCAGGATCGACCTTGCTCAGTATCGAGAGCTGGCGGCGTTCGCGCAGTTCGGCTCGGATCTTGACAAGGCTACGCAGGCACAGCTCGAGCGTGGTAAGCGGCTTACAGAGATCCTTAAGCAGGGTCAATACAGGCCGATGCAGGTCGAAAACCAGGTACTTATCATCTGGGCGGCGACGAACGGTTTTGTAGATGACGTCGCTGTGGACCAGCTCGGACGCTTTGAAGTCGAGCTCTTCGATTTTATGGAGAACTCGAATCCGGCGGTCATTCAGCAGCTTCGCGATCAGAAGAAACTGGACGACGATCTGAAGGACAAGCTGAAAGAAGCGCTTGAGGATTTCAAGGCGACACGCTGGAACAAGGAAGAAGAAGCTGAAGCTGAGGTCGAAACTGAAGAGACGCCGGCTGTTTCCGATGGGGCGGCTGAGGCTGAAACGGCGGAAACCGATTCTGAAGCTGAGGCTTCTGCTGACGATGAATCGGACGAAGGCGATGACGACGGCGGCGAGTCCGCATCGGCCGGAGCATAATTAGAACGGGGCCGACGTCCGGCCCCGAAACGCAAGATGGCAAGCTTACTGGACATGCGAAGGCGGATCAAATCCGTCAAGAACACGCAGCAGATAACAAAGGCGATGAAGATGGTCGCAGCGGCAAAGCTCAAACGAGCTCAGGACCGCGTGACAGCGGCCAGGCCGTATGCGGTGAAGATGAACGAGGTGCTCGGAGGTCTGAGCGCGAAGGTCTCGAACGACTTCTCCCATCCGCTTTTGAACGAGCGTGGGGACGAGAAATACCTGATCGTTCTTGTTACGGCAGACAAGGGTCTTTGCGGCGGTTTTAACGCCAACCTTATGAAGGCGGCACAGGCTTTCATCGCCGGCCACGAAGGCCGCGACATCTCGATGATGCCTGTTGGCAGGAAGGGAAGGGACTTCTTCAGGCGCCGAAACATTGAGTTTGTCGAAGAGTACATAGGGCTTACCGGGAGCGGCCGTGCTGAGATCGCGGACGCACGCAGGATCTCGGCCGATATTACCGAGAAGTTCGTTGAGGACGAGACTCTCGACAAGGTATTCCTTGTATTTACAGAGTTCAAGACGGTCATCTCGCAGCAGGTGAAGGTCGAACAGCTTCTTCCCATTCCAAGGATCGAGGGTGAGGAAGAAGGAGAGTCCGGCCCGGAAGCCGAGTACATTTACGAGCTCCCTCCTGCGGAGATTTTTGGCAAGCTTCTTCCGAAGCAGGTCGAAACACAGATATACAGGTCGATGCTTGAATCGGTCGCTTCCGAGCAAGGAGCAAGAATGACGGCGATGGATTCAGCGTCCAAGAACGCCGGCGAGCTGATCGAAACCCTGACGCTTAACATGAACCGCATTCGCCAGGCGGACATCACGCGGGAGATCATCGAGGTGGTCTCGGGTGCTGCGGCGCAGTAATCAGAACCCGGAGCAAGCGACAGGCACAAAGGAGTGATGAGTACTGAGTACTGAGTACTGAGTTAAGAAGTCAGAAGTCAGAAGTCAGGAGTCAGAATACGGTAGTCAGAGTTTGCTAGTTAGATATCGGGATCTAGAATTCTCCGCCACGGAGTGGCGACGGATCTTAGCCCCGGGTCGCGCCGAAGGCGCAACCCGGGGTTTTCGTGCATTTGGAATCCTCAGCCCCGGAGGGGCGACGCCTTTGTTGCCCGGAGAACCGGCGACCGCTATGCCGAATTCAACAGGCTGTCTGCAAAGGCGGCCTTTTTTGCGTCGCTTCGTGTTCCCTCGTGATTAACGCTCTGAGATATTCTGTTTGAAATCGATATACGATTAAAGTATATTCGCCTTGATTTTTCGCTAACTACCTGACAATCAGACAAATAAACGGAGGATCCTATGGAAATCATCGGTGCCGGGATCGGCGGGATCGGAGGCCTGATCGCGCTCATAGGCTACATCTGGCTCATCGTCGTAGGTTTCAAGCAGGGCGGTGCACTTTGGGGAATCCTTATATTCTTCTTCAGTTTTCTCGCGGGCCTGATCTTTTGCATAATGCACAAGACCGGATGGGTGCCCTGGATACTGATGGTCCTCGGAGGCATTCTGGCGAGTTTGGGAATGGGACTCGGAATCTCGAATACTGTTATGCAGGAGATGAATCTCTAGCTTGGCATTGAAAAATAAATCCATCTGGCGTGGGCGAGTGATTCGCTACACGCCTTTTGTTTTGTGGACCGCGATCGTTCTCGCATTCTCGACCGGCGGCGCTTCGATGAACCGTACGTCGAGGATCATCAGGCCGCTGCTTAAATTCTTGTTCCCGGATGCCTCCGAACAAACATTTGTCCTCGTTCATATGGTCATTCGGAAAGCGGCCCATTTTATCGAGTACGCCATTCTTGCCACCCTCGCGTGGCTTGCATTCAAAGGCTCCTCAAAGTTGTTCCTGTCGGTTCGCCCGATGCTCGCAGCGTTCGCATTCGCGCTCGTGATAGCTTCCTCGGACGAGCTGTATCAGTCCTTCGACCCTTCCCGCACGGGCTCTTTGTACGACGTCGCGATTGATATGTCCGGAGCGGTCGTCGCTCTGCTTATCATTTCTCTTGCGAAGAGAATGGCCAAAAATTGATATACCGGGCGTTGTTCCCGTATAATTTGAACCGATAAGGGTAGGATAACGTTTTATTTAAAGGCGCTTTCCGCGGATGGAAAGCGCGCAGAATTACCGACCCCGGACGACAGCACATAATAAGGAGAGTTAATAATGGGAATTTGGGACAAAGTTAAGGAAGAGGCCCTCAATCAGTTTATCGAGGTAATCGAGTGGCTCGATGAATCGAAGGACACCATCCTTTACAGGTTTCCGGTCCACGGACAGGAGATCAAGAACGGCGCTCAGCTGATCGTTCGTGAATCGCAGGCTGCCGTTTTTGTCTATGAAGGCCAGGTCGCTGATGTCTTTGGTCCAGGCAAATACACGATCGACGGCGGGAACACGCCCATTCTTTCCAAACTCGGCGCTTGGAAGTACGGTTTCAACTCACCCTTTAAGTCTGAGGTCTATTTCGTAAACACGAAGCAGTTCACCGACATGAAGTGGGGCACCTCGAACCCGATCATGCTCCGTGACAATGATTTCGGTATCGTCCGCTTGCGAGCCTTCGGCGCTTACTCGATGCGCGTCGCTGATCCTTCTACGTTTATAAAGGAGGTGGCGGGGACAAATGCGACATTCGATACCGAAGATATCGACGTACAGCTAAAGCGTGCTATCGTCACCGAGTTCTCGGATGCGATCGGCGAGATGAAGATCCCGGCTCTCGATCTTGCGGCTCAGTACAAAGAGATCGGAGATGCGATCCGCGGAAAGATCAATACCGACTTCAAAGACTACGGCCTCGAGGTAACGAAATTCTACGTTGAGAACGTCAGCCTTCCGAAAGAGGTCGAGGAAGCGATGGACAAGCGCGCTTCGATGGGGGCCCTCGGAGACGCAAACCGCTACGCTCAATTCCAGGCGGCCGACGCAATGCGCGATGCCGCACAGAATGAAGGAGGCGGCGCGGGGCTTGGAGCGGGACTCGGAGCCGGCTTTGCGGTCGGCAACCAGATGGCGAACGCATTCGGCGGACAGCAGCAGGGCCAGGGGGGAGGTCAGCAGGCTGCAGCGACCATTTCCTGTCCGAACTGCGGGAAGGCAAATGCGCCCGAAGCGAAATTTTGCGCCGAATGCGGCGGTAAGATGGAGGTCGTCAAAGTACCTTGCGTGAAGTGCGGTGCTGAACTCAGAGAAGGTGCGAAGTTCTGTTCTGAGTGCGGTTCGAGCCAGGAGAAACAGAAATGCTCGAATTGCGAAGCTGAACTCGCGCCTGGAGCGAAGTTCTGTGCAGATTGCGGAACTCCGGTTGCGGACGAAGCGCCGGAAGGCGAATAGAGTGCGAATAGCTTGCAGGATCGAGGGCGGGAGCAGGTTCTCCTGCCCTTTCTTTTTCAAAACCTTAATCTTCAACATGGAGCTCGAACCATGGCGATAAGTCCAGAACTTCTCAAGATTCTCCGGTGCCCGAAATGCAAATCGGAGGTGAAGCTGAAAGAAGACGGCACGGGTCTCACTTGTCAAAATTCCGACTGCGGATTGGTTTATCCCGTACGCGACGACATCCCGGTGATGATCGTCGAAGAAGCAGAAAGAGCGGTTGCAGGAAAAGAAGACTAGGCTGACGATGCCGGAAGCATATAAGGCGCTGCAAAGAGGCGCGGCTCTCGTAGACTGGGAACGGGTCGGCAGGGTCTTGGTTATCCGGTTGCGTTCGATCGGAGATACCGTCCTGTGCACGCCGACTCTCAGGGTCTTGCGCGAACAACTTCCGGATTCGAGGATCGACGTACTGCTGGAAGAATGGGTCGCGCCCCTCCTTGCCGGGCACGAGTCTGTCGATTCGGTGATCACCGTTGGGAATGATGCAAGAGCGCGTCTCCGGACGGCGCTGGAACTGAGAAACACGCGGTACGACGTTGTCGTCAATCTACACGGCGGGACTACGTCAACATTTCTGACGCGGGCATCCGGCGCGCGGTACCGGATCGGATCTTCTTCCTACCAGTTCCCTTTCCTATACAACGTGCGGCTCCCTTCCCCGCAGGAATTCTGGGGACGCGACGAGGTACATTCCGCGGAAGTACAGCTGGCGGTTGCGGGCCATGCGGGCATCGAGGTCGAAAGGAGGCCGGACTCAGAGCTTCCTATCAACGAACCGGCTTCGCGAATGATCGATGCCAGGCTTGGTGCAATAGGGCTTTCAGGGAGTTCAATTGCGCTGATCCATCCGGTTGCGGCGTTGTTTACTAAACAATGGCCGACACGAAGTTTTGCGAAAATAGCCGAGAAGCTTGAGATGGAGGGACTGAAGCCGGTTGCGGTGGCGACCGAATCAGAAGCAGGGGTGCTTGACGCGCTTCGCGAATTGACCAGGTCCACCGTTAAAACTTTTTCGGACCTTACTCTTCCTGAGATCACTGAATTGGCCCGACGTGCTTCGGTTTTTGTTGGAACGGATTCCGGGATCGCACATATCGCGGCCGCTGTGGGCACACCTCCATTGGTGATATTCGGGTCCTCCAATAGAGACCACTGGCGGCCCTGGACACGAGCACCCTACCGTATAGTCTTCGACGAGTACGACTGCCAGCCCTGTTCTGGCTACGAATGCAGGGAATTCGGTGATGCCCCGTGTATCAACAGGCTTTCTGTTTCAAAGGTCGCGAAAACATTAGACGAACTTCTCGACGAGATGCAGCTGAAGCCTTGAATTCAGGAAGTGAACTCCGGCCCCGAAGCGTCCCGCAAGTCTTTCACCGTGCGTGCATTTTCAAATAAATCTTGCCTTTTCAAGAGTAATCGGAGTAACATTAGACGAAATTCAAAGCAGGAAAAGCTAGGCGTCGGGCTCTAAACACCCTGATCGCTTTCATGCGAACGGCATCCATCGGGGTTCGATCCACAGATCCCGGAAGACCATGCCTTTCAACACTTTAGGAGGAACGACAGCAGATGTTGTATGCACTTGGAGCATTGTTAAGCCTTATCATCGCGGTGGTTTGCTTTGTTTGGATGCGAGGTTCGTCGGACCAGAACACTCTGCTTCTCATCGTTGGAATCGTGTTCGCAATCCTGACGATCGTGTTTGGCGGATTGTTCCTTTCGGGACGCGTTAACAAGACCGAAGATATTCACGTTACCGAGTAGGTTCGGATCGTAGAGCAAGGAACCGGCGTCTCGTCAGAAGTTCTCAGCCGCTGACTCGCCAGTTCAACACCTCCGCGGGACCCTCCCGCATTTCTAATAAGAAGCTATCCTCGCGCGGGGATACTTCTATCTAAATCTGTCGCCCCACATCCCGTTTTACAGAAAGCCCGCGCACGCCGGGAGAACTTGGCCAGGTCCTCCCAAAGCACACAGTTCCAGAACCGGATGGTCGATTCCGGCTATAATCAGCCGGAACCAGACAGAGCACAGTTGTCTCTTAATGCGGACTGATCTATGACCTTTGAGATCGCAATCGTCCTTGCCGTCGCATTCTGCGCCGTCGTGCTTTTCGCAACGGAAAAGCTCTCGGTCGATGTGGTGGCGATCGTGGTGATGGCGATCCTGCTTCTTTCAGGGATCATTACGCCCGACGAGGGAATCGCCGGCTTTAGCAACAAAGCGACCGTAACTGTCGCGGCGATGTTCATTCTCAGCGCAGGGCTTTTCAAGACCGGCGCCGTTCGCTATCTGGGATCAGTTGTCTCCCAGATGTTCGAGAAAAGTTACTGGATCGGCCTCGTTGCAGTCCTCATCGCGGTAGGCTTCTTCTCTGCTTTCATCAACAATACTCCCGTCGTCGCAATCTTCATCCCTATTCTCCTGGGTGTTGCGAAAGACCTGAAGGTAAGCACTTCAAAGCTCCTTATGCCGATGTCATTCGCCTCGATGCTTGGGGGGATATGCACATTGATCGGTACATCGACCAATATCCTTGTGAGCTCGATCGCCGAAGACAACGGACTCAGGGAGTTCTCGATGTTCGAGTTCGCGCCGTTCGGACTGATCCTGTTCGGTATCGGAATCGCGTACATGCTTCTTTTCGGGATACGGCTGATCCCGGACCGCAGAAGCGAGGGCGACCTGATCGAGAGCTTCAGCCTTCAGGAGTACATCACAGAGATCGTTCTGCTCGACAACGCTTCTTCCGCTGGAATGGCGATCAAGGATGCGCCGATAACCCGCGAGATCGACCTGACCATACTCGAGGTTCACAGGGGCAAACAGATCTTCTCTGTACCCTCGCCCGATCTCGTTCTTCGTGCAGGAGACGTACTTCGTGTACGCTGCGACCTCGAAAAGGTTAAAAAGCTTCAGGCTTGGGAAGGGATTTTGTTCAAGTCCCAATTCAAATGGCGCGATGAGGATGTGCAGTCCGAGGATACGCGGCTTGTAGAGGCGGTCGTTGCCCTGAACTCGAACCTGATCGGAAAGACGCTGAAGGACCTTACGTTCCGCGAGTCATTCGGCTCGACGGTGCTTGCCCTGAGGCACCGTGGACGCCTGATGCGCGAGAAGCTATCCGAAACCGAGCTGGATGCGGGCGATGCGCTTCTGCTTGAGATCAAGAAGGACAGATACAATCAGCTGAGGCAGGATCCTTCCTTCGTGATCGTTTCAGAAGTCGAGTACGAGAGGTTCAGAAAGCGGAAGATAATTCCTGCGATCGCGATCGTTCTCGCGGTTATCCTCACGGCGACATTCGGATTTCTTCCTATCGTTGTCAGCGCGATCGTCGGCTCTTTGCTGCTGGTGCTTGTAGGCTGCCTGACGATGGAAGAAGCGTACAAGGCAATCGAGTGGCGGATCATCTTTCTGCTTGCAGGGGTCCTAACGCTTGGCGTGGCACTCGAAAAAAGCAAAGCGGCGGAGCTTCTGTCCCGTTCCTTGGTGGAGTATGTCGGTCCCTGGGGCGGTCCCGTGGCCGTGGTCTCAGCATTCTTTCTCGTAACTTCGCTACTTACCGGCGCAATGTCGAACAATGCGACAGCGGCACTTCTGGCCCCGATCGCTATCGCAGCCGCTAACTCGATGGACGTCAGTCCGAGGCCTTTTCTTATCGCCGTTACGATCGCTGCATCGGCGAGTTTCATGACTCCTGTCGGTTACCAGACGAACACCCTTATCTATGGACCCGGGCAATACAGGTTCAATGATTTTATAAAGGTCGGAACGCCTCTGAATATATTAATATGGATAGCGGCAACCCTTCTGATACCGTACTTTTGGGAATTCTGATCCTTTAGCCCGCGGCGTCGCTGGACCCGCGCATAGCAACGATGACGTTTGAGATCCTGTTCGTTCTCGCGGTGGCGGTGTGTGCCGTCATTCTCTTTGCGACCGAGAAACTCTCGGTCGATGTCGTCGCCATCGTCATTATGGCGACGCTTATCGCCTCAGGAATCATCAGCGCCGAAGAGGGGATCTCCGGCTTCAGTAACAAAGCAACGGTCACAGTTGCGGCGATGTTCATCCTCAGTGCGGGTTTGTTCAAGACCGGTGCGGTCAACTATCTCGGCGACATCACGACGAAGCTTTTCCGGAACAACTTCTGGGTCGGACTGATTTCGGTAATGTTCGCTGTTGCGTTCTTTTCCGCTTTTATCAACAACACTCCTGTCGTTGCGATCTTCATCCCGATACTTCTGGGTGTGGCGAAAGATATAAAGGCAAGCACATCAAAACTGCTTATGCCTATGTCGTTCGCATCAATGTTCGGCGGCGTCTGTACGCTGATCGGGACATCGACGAACATCCTTGTTAACTCAATTGCCGAAGGTCAGGGCCAGCCTGCGTTCTCAATGTTCGAGATCGCTCCCCTGGGACTCGCGATGTTTCTGGTCGGCACCACCTACATGCTGCTGATCGGCATCCGCCTCATTCCCGACCGCCGCTCCGAGGGCGACCTTCTCGAAAGCTTCGATCTGCACGAGTACATCACCGAGGTCGTCTTGCTTGACGACTCGACGTCAGTGGGCAAGCAGATCAAGGACGCTCCTCTTGTAAAGGAGATCGACATCAACATCATCGAGATCCAGCGCGGAGAGGAGACGATCCCGTTACCTGCGGCCACCGAACTGCTGCGGGCAGGCGACATACTGAGGGTCCGATGCGATCTTGAGAAGCTGAAGAAGATCCGGGAGCGCGAGGGAATCGTCTTCAAGCCTCAGTACCAGTGGAAGGACGAGGACATTCTAACGGAGGGCACTAAGCTCGTTGAAGGCGTGATCGCACCGCATTCCGAGTTCATCGGAAAAACACTACAGGACCTCAATTTCCGGGAGGAGTTTGGTGCGACCGTGATGGCGCTCAGGCACAGAGGCGTGCTGTTGAGGGACAAGCTATCCGAAACCAAGCTTGACGCGGGCGATGCATTGCTCCTGGAGGTAAGAAAGAGACGCTACAACCAGATCCGGCAAAGCCCGGCGTTCGTCATCATATCGGAAGTCGAACAGGAGACGTTCCGCAAGAGCAAGATCATCCCGGCGCTGGCGATAATTACAGGGGTCATCCTTACAGCAAGCCTCGGTTTCATGGATATCGCAGCTAGTGCGGTGATCGGTTCCATCCTTCTCGTACTGATCCGCTGTATAACTATGGAAGAGGCCTACAAGGCCATTGAGTGGCGGATCATATTCCTGCTTGCGGGCGTTCTGGCACTGGAGGCTGCGATGGAGAACTCACACGCAGGAGAACTTGTTTCTGAACAGATCATCGCGACGGTCGGTGTCTGGGGACCGATCGCGATGGTGTCAGCTTTCTACCTGATGACCTTCATACTCACCGAAATGATGTCGAATACAGCGACCGCGGCACTTCTGACGCCGGTGGCGATCGCGACCGCGAACACTATGAACGTTAGTCCCCGGCCCTTCCTGGTTGCGGTCATGTTTGCAGCATCCGCGAGTTTCATGACACCGGTCGGCTATCAGACCAATACACTTATCTACGGGCCGGGCCAGTACAGATTCGCGGACTTCCTTCGGGTAGGTACACCTCTTAACATACTTTTCTGGATCACTGCGACGATTCTCATCCCCTATTTCTGGTCATTTTAATCCGAAGAATGGCCCGGAGTGTGCGATCCGGGTCCTCAGGGGTTATAATGTTGACAAAAAGGTAAAGATTTATAGACTAGAAGTTTCGAGCAACATAAGAAATAAGCCGTACCGATGCCCAAGATAGCCGACATACAAGAAACGCCTAACCCGAACGCCGTGAAGTTCATTCTTCGCGAGCCGGTGAGCCACGGCACTTCGCATTCATTTAAGAAGGCCGAGGATGCGGACAGCGACGTATTGGCAAAGTCGATCTTTGACGTCGGTGATGTCGTGTCCGTGTTCTACATGGACAAGATGATCACGGTCGAGAAGACCGATGAATCCGACTGGGATGAAGTTCTTCCGGCGTTGGCAGTGCCGATCAGGGCTGCCGAGTCGGTTGCGAACGGAAACGGAAGCGCCGCGTCTGCCGCCGGTGGAGCGATCGCGGCGGCTGCAAGTGACGACCCTGTCATAAGGGACATCAATGAACTGCTCGATGAAAGGATCCGCCCGTATCTAGCTAGTGACGGTGGCTGGCTGGAGATCCTCAGCCTCGAAGAGAACGTCCTCAAGATACGTTACCAGGGAGCCTGTGGGAGCTGTCCAAGCTCGCTGACCGGTACACTGATGGCCATTGAGAATATGATCCGGGACGAGATCGACGACAGTATAGAAGTGGTCGCTGTATAGCCGATCCCCGGCGATTCTCGGAAGACCTTTCGATTCAACAGGATTCAGACCTTTCAGCGATTAAACATCGTTGAAAGGTCTTCTTGACATAGGTCTCTGCTTTTGGTCATAATTCAAAAGGCGTTGTCTTCCCCGACATGCCTTCCCGTCAAAGCTCGAAGCCGCTTCTACCTGCCATCAAAAGCATTTCCCTGCTATATTTAGTTAACTTGTCTGACGTTACGGAGGATTTTTATCGTGAACAGTGAAGAACTGGAGCAAAGTTTGCGCGCCGAATTCGACGGCTACCTGAAAGATGTCTTTAGCGATATCAAACAGGAAATCTCTGGTTTCCAGGAAAAGCTCGATTCAGAGTTCAAGGAACACAGAGAGCGCGTCAATGCTGCGCTGGCCGAGCTGTCCGGGAGGTTCTCCGACAGTCACGAGATCGGAGAGAGTTTCCGGGATTCAGTTACGGAACATCTCCGTCTTGCGAAAGACGAGGGGGCGCGAATCACGGCGATGGCTATCGCTGAGGCTGAAGAGCTTCACGGCAGCGCAACAACTGCTGAGGATCTTCAGGAAGGATTTTTGAATCTGCGCGATGCGATAAGCGATATCACAAGAAAGGAATCTCAGGCCGAAATACTGAAATCCCTGGTTCACCACGCAGCGGAATATACGCCTCGCGGAGCGTTCTTCATCGTCAAGAGTGAGCATCTAGTGGGATGGAGGGTGTTCGGACGGGAAGATCACGACGGACCGGATGTTGTACGCGAGCTTTTCTTCCCGCTTGCTTCGAGGACGGCGCTTAGCGAAGCAGTCGAATCGCTCGGGACAGTGAATGGCCTGGGAGAAGGCGGCGCCGACGAGGACGTATATCTCAACAGGCTCGGTTTTGGCAGGTCGCCGAACGTAGTTGCGATTCCACTGGTTGCGCGAGGCCGCGGTGTAGCGGTCCTTTACGCGGATTCCGGAGAGAACGGCGGGTTTGTAAACACTGAGGCATTGGAAACACTTGTTCACGTCGCAGGATTGACGGTTGAACTGCTTGCATCGGCGGCAAGCGATGCACACGAGTCGCACGACGAATATCACGTTGACGCTCCTTCCGAGGAAGATTACCCGGAGTCTTCATACAGGACTTCTGACTTTGCTCCGCCGGCGTACGACGAGGAAGACGGATCGCCGGACGAAGAGGTCGTTGAGCCTGTAGAAGCCGTTGAAACCATCGAAAAGACCGAATTCGAAGCAGAAGCCGTTCACGATCTTGGGGAGGCCGACGGGCCCTTTCCTGCCGTAGCTGAGGAAGAACCCGCGGTGGCAGAGGAATCGTTCTCGCCGGAAGAATCTGCGGATGAATCTTTTGAAGATGAAGATCAGGAAGAACACGCAACCGGTTTCAGCTTCAGTCCCTCCGAACCCTTTGCTGCCGAGAGCTCAGAGGAAGGGTATTCGGACGATCTCGGGTCAGAGAATGCCGAGCCTGCGGAAGAAGCCGAACCGGCACATTATTCTGCTGATGAGTTCGCCGATACGTTTGAACCTTCGGATGATGAATTGAAGGCCGAGCAGAGATTTGACGCCGAGGTTGACGAGTTGTACGACGTTTCGGACTCCGTTGAATACGTCGAGCCGCAGGATGTCGAAGAAGTCACGGCGGATGCGTTCGAAGACGCGGTCGAAGTCGAAGCGGAACCGGAAGAGGCTTTTGCCCCGGTTCAAGCCGAAGAAGAAGAAGACTTAATGGCTGACGAGGCCCGGGATGATGAAGAACGGTCTTCCTTTGAGTATTCGAGCCTTGAAGACGAAGCTGAAAGGGCCGAAGCGGCATATGATACGGATGATTCAGACGACGAAGAACCTGCTGAAGAACCGGAGCCCGCAACGGTAGTCACCGAGTCCGCCGCAGTCGCCGAATCCGGCTCGCCAGCGAGATCGAGATTCGGAGACCGCAACATCGATCTTCCTATCGAAGTTGCGGAGGACGAAAGGCAGTACCACAACGCGGCCCGGCGATTTGCCAGACTGCTTGTCTCGGAGATCAAGCTTTACAACGAACAGAAGGTGAAGGAAGGGTGCGAGGCTAACGACCTTTACGAACGGCTTAGGGAAGCGATCGACCGTTCACGGGAAATGTACGAAAAGCGTGTTCACGGCCCTGTTGCCGAGAAGTTCGATTACTTCAATTTCGAACTGGTTAACAACCTTGCACAGGGAGATGAATCGAAACTTGGTGGCAGTTATCCGGGTTCGAAAGTCTGACGCAGACGCAAATTAGTTTCGAAGACCGTTTGATATAATGTCGAACGGTCTTTTTCTTTCCCCCGGAGGATCCTGCCAAGAAATTCGAATCGTAGATCAGCAAGGAGTTTTATGATGCAGTTCAGTTTATACGTCCGCCGCGTGTTGTCCGAATCAGCACTCTCGCTCTTGGTGCCGGTCCTGATAACGGTGGCGTTCGCGGTTGCCTGTTCGGCCCAGCCCGCAGCACGATCCGATCTTTCCGCGGCCCGTGATCTTATGGCGACGGGCAAACTGCCTCCCGAATCCGTGCTCGCGGACATAGAAGGCCGCAACACAGGGACAAGAACGGCCGCACTTGCCCGGCTTCTGCGGGCGTATATCAAGATCGACGGAGGAGATCACGCCGGTGCCGTGGCGCTGCTTGAATCCGATATCTTTTCCGAACAATCTTCGTTAGGCGATTACGCGCTCTGGATGCGCGGAAGCTCTCTTCTTGCGCTTCAACGGCAGTCTGAAGCGCAGGCCGCGTTCTCGGATCTGATCGAGCTGTATCCGGATTCCATCCGCGCAAGGGATGCGAAGATACTATGGGCGAAGAGCCTTATCGCAAATGGCGGAGCTTCGAAAGTGCCTGGCCTGCTTCAGGACCTTGTGACGAAAAACGACGGCGAGGCGGTCATACTCACGGCTACCGCGCTTCAGAACACAGACAGGAACGAGGAAGCTGTTCGCTACCTGAGGCGGGCTTATTTTTACGCCGCCGGGACTGCGGCGAGCAAGGAAGCACTTGCCCGATTGACGGAAATGGGTGAAGACCCTGAGCCCCGATCCGCGGAAGATCTGCTGGCAAGAGCGAACGATCTGCTCGAAAGTAAGAAGTACGGAGATTCCGCAGAAGCTTATCGAAAACTGCTGGCCTCATTTCCATCCGAGGCCGATGGTTCCGTAAGACTCAGATTCATATCGGCACTTTCCAGGTCCGGCAAATCTCCGGAAGCGGCATCCGTTCTCGCGACACTTCCTCCGGACGCGCCAGGGAAGGCAGAAGGCCATTATCTGGTTGCCACGGGGTATGCCTCCTCGAGGCTCTGGAACGAAGCCAAGGAAGAGATCACGAAGCTGCGTGCGGCATTTCCGAACAGTGAGTGGACACCTAAAGCGATGATCGATGCGGGAATGGAAGCCCGCGACCAGAAACGCAGGGCTGACGAATCGGAACTGCTTCAGACAGCGGTTACCGTGTATCCCGAAGCGATCGACGTGGCGCGAGCCCAGTTCGAGCTGGCGTGGCTTCAGCACGAATCGAAGAACTTTGAGATTTCATCTCGTATGCTGACTGAGCATCTTGCGAGATACGTGGACAAGGACAACACCTTTCGGGGCCAGACGGGGTATTGGGCAGCGCGCGATTCTGAAAAGGCCGGGAAGATCGAAGAGGCGTGTGCACTTTTTGACGGCACAGCGTACCGGTACGGTGCGAACTGGTACGGCTACCTTGCACTCGATCGGTTGATAAAGCTCCGCCGCCAGGGAAAATGTCAGGGAACAAAGGAGTTTCCGGAGGGGACTCTGGTCGGAGACGCGGTAGCAAACCTTAAAGTGATAACCGTTGCGCCGGAAACCGCAGGCGAAAAAGAAGCGCCAAGGCTTCGCAAGAGCGCTGATCTTACCGAGGTTGGCCTTTTCGACTGGTCCATTGAGGAATTGAAGGCCGCGAAAGAAACGGCGGACAATAGTCCGAGCGTTAATCTCGCGCTTGCACAGCATTACAGGCTCAAGGGCGACAACGTAAACGCGCTCCTGACTCTTGCGAAGAGCTATCCTGATTATGCCCAGATGTTTCCGGAAGAGATGACGAGGGATGAATGGGACATCTTTTATCCGCTGACAAACTGGGGAGAGATCAAGTACTGGGCCTCTAAACGCGATCTCGACCCGTACAACGTGGCGGGCCTTATTCGCCAGGAGACGATCTTTTCCCCGCGAGCCAGGTCCTCGGCGAATGCGTACGGGCTGATGCAGCTTCTGATCCCGACTGCGAGAATGATGGCGAGGAAGTACAACGCGAGCACGACACGGATCAGCGCAGAAGCTCTTTACCAGCCTTCGCTTAACATCGAGCTTGGCACGGCGTATATGCGCGAACAGCTGTCGAAGTACGGACGGATCGAGTACATGTCCGTCGCTTACAACGCTGGTCCCGGAAGGGTCGTCAGGTGGCGGAAATCGCTTCCTGAGGAGATGGATGAGTTTGTAGAGGAGATTCCTTTTCGCGAAACCAAAGGGTATGTAAAAGGAGTGATCCGCAACACCGCGCAATACCGTAGGCTGTATGACCTGAACGGTGCATTCAAACCGAACGTCGGTTCAAAGCCTGTTCGGGCCGCGGTCGATTCGCTTCCGAAAGATGAGCTTGCGCGACAATTCCCTCAAATCAAAGTTGCAAATGGGGCGGCGGAGGAATAGGTCCTAAGCGGTCACCTTCTTCGGGGCGCTGCGTTCCTGAACGACATTCAGATGGCATTTGAATTCACGTTCAAATGCCTCTTTCTTTAACTTAGTAGCGTACACTTCGTTTGAAAGATCGCGCTCGCCCACAAGCGTCAGCGTTACCACGTCCCTGTCTGCCTCGATCCTGATCTCTCTTACCTTCCGCTTATAGCTACGGTCCAGACCGTCGGCAAGACGCAATATCGAGCTTAGGCGCCGTACCAGGGCCTTCTCGGGCTTGCGAAGCACCGCATAGTCGGGATGTGAACGGCTGGGCAGAGACTTCCGGTGGTAACGAGCGATGTTTGCGATAAGCAGCTTTTCGGATTCCGAGAAACCCGTCATCTCGGAATTCTTGATCAGGTAAAGCGAATGTTTGTGGTGCGATTCGTGCGAGATATGGTATCCAACGTCGTGCAAAAGCGCAGCGGCCGAGAGCAATGTGCGTTCGCGGCGGGCGAGTTTGAAGTGCGCTGAAAGCCCGTCGAATATCCTTTCTGCGATCGACGCCACCTGGAGAGCGTGCTGTTCTTCGTAACCGAACCGCCTTCCGACCGCAAACACGTCCCGCAGCTTCAGATCCTCGACATCCGGCACCGGAGGCATGTCTTCTGTGGCGATCTCGCGAAGATGGTCAATTATTACGCCCTCGCGGAGCGCATAAGGGCACGGCACTACAGTTTCGATCCGAAGCGTCCGCATCACGCCTTCCAGGATCTGAGCGCCCGCTACTATCACTTCCGCACGTCTCTCATTGATGACCCCTGTCTCGGTTCGTTCCGCGATGGTCATATGCTTGAGCCGGTCGTTCAGATCTATCAGATCATTGATATGTATGGGCGGTGTAAACGCCTCATCTGCCCCCGGCTTGCCGGCGATCAGCATTGAGACCGCCTTGATGGTTCCGGACGTACCCGTCGCGATATCCCAGGTCTCACCCTTGATCTTGCGTTGGGGCTGGGCGAGAGCGAACTTGATCTCTTTTCGTAGCCGTCGGAGTTCCTTTGGCTTCGGAGGGTCAGAGATCAGGAACCGCTCTGAGAGTCCGACCGCCCCAAGTTTCATCGAGAACAGTTTTTCCGGCTCGCTGTCCTTCATGAGCGAGATCTCGGTCGATCCTCCGCCGATGTCGATGTTCAGCAGTGAGGAATACTCGCTGCCGAAATATTCTGCGACGGCAATCCCTATCAACCGGGCCTCTTCGATCGAAGAAAGAACTTCAACCTTGACGCCCGTAAGCCGCTCAAGCTCGTCCACAAACCGGGAAGCATTTCTGGCCTCACGAACCGAAGCGGTGGCGACTGCAAGCAGTGCGTCCGTCTCTCTGTTTTCGGCTATCGAGCGAAAACGCGAAACCGCCTCTCTGGAAAGCTCAAACGCCTCTTCCGAAAGAATGTGATTCTGGAGGGTGCCGTGTCCGAGCCGCACGCGTTCGCGGTCCTCGGCGATCATCGTAAAAGAGTCCGATGAGGCTGCTTCGACAACTGCGAGTTTTAGCGAGTTCGAGCCGATATCGATGGCAGCCAGTCTGGTGGTCTTCATCTCTTGCTATTCTAGACCGTAAAGCTAGAATCGTAAAAAGCCGAAGAAAAGGGAGCAAGAGAACCTTGAAGAATCCCTCGGCCGGGCGCATTTATATGAAAGTTTCAAAGATAATGACTCGATCTGCGGGCTATTGCGGACCGGGCGACTCGCTTGCCGCTGCGGTATCAATTATGTGGCGGTATGACTGCGGGTTTGTGCCTGTCGTAGAAGATGAAATGGTCGCGGGGGTTATAACGGACAGGGATATCGCGATTGCTGCAGGCGGTCGCCATCTTCCTGCAAGTCAGATCCGTGTATCCGAAGTCTCCACACGGGAAGCGGTTACGTGTCTGGCGAGCGACGAAGTGGAAAAGGCTTTGAAAAAAATGAAGAAGCACCGGATCCGGCGGCTTGCTGTCGTCGACCGTGACGGGGCGCTAGAAGGCGTCGTTTCGATAGCCGATGTCCTTTTCGCTTCAAGGAACAAGAAAAAGCTCAGAAAGAAGGTGCTGTCCACGTTGCGCGCCGTATCGGAACCACAGCCGATTGTGTTGAGCGAAGTCGGATAGCCAGGGATCAGGTATCATCCCTTTTGAACTTTGAACTTTGAACTTTGAACTTTGAAACCTGATCCGTGATCCATGAACCTTGAATTATGAAAACCCTGTACGTCTTAAGGCATGCCAAATCCAGTTGGGACCACCCCGAGCTCTCCGATTTCGAACGCCCTTTGAACGATCGAGGCAGGAAAGCGGCGCCGTTTATGGGGCGTCTTATGGCCGAAAGGGACCTGGTTCCTGAAGTGATCGTTTCTTCGCCTGCCGTTCGTGCCAAGACTACGGCGAGGCTGGCTTCGGAGGCTGGAGACTTCGGGGCGGAGATCCGTTTTGACGAAAGGATCTATGGCGCGGGCTCAAACACTCTTGTTTACATTGTTGCTGAAATTGATGACTCGTATAGCTCGGCAATGATCGTCGGACACAATCCCGGCTTCGAAGACCTCGTTGCGGCGCTCACCGGTGAATCCCATCGGTTTCCGACCGCCGCGCTCGCCGTGATCGATCTCGACGTTCCGAATTGGTCCGAAGTGACACGCGGGACGGGCAGTTTGCGAGAGCTGTTCATTCCGAAGAAAGAAATGAACCGCCGGTAGGGTATTCTTCTATCAATTAACACTTTGTTCACATTTATGTAATGTGCAATTAAGCCCCTGGACATAATCTTTTTCTTTGTTCCGAGAGACAGAGATCGTGTACGTCCGAGGTTTGGCCGACACCGATACGGTGGTTTATGAAGCACTACATACTAATAGTCGAAGATGAGGCAGATATCGCTGAGAGTCTTCGGTACAATTTCGAGCGCGAGGGCTTCAAGGTCAAGATCGCGGAATCAGGTGAGAAAGGTCTGAGGATGGCCCTGGACGAGAACAGGCCACCCTCATTGATCCTTCTCGACCTGATGCTTCCCGGAATGACCGGAGTCGAACTCTGCAGGCGACTGCGGCGTGAACCGCTGACGAAGAAGATGCCGGTTATAATGCTTACGGCCAAGGCGGCCGAAGGCGAAAAGATCGAGGGTCTTGACACCGGAGCAGACGACTACATCACCAAGCCGTTCTCGGTTAAAGAGGTCATCGCGCGGGTCCGTGCGGTGCTCCGCAGGGTTGATTCAGACGCGGTTCAAAAGTACACGGACGACCGCCTCGCGGTGGATTTTGTCGACATGCGTGTTTTCTGCGATGGCGAAGAAGTAAGACTGACGCGAAAGGAATTTTCTCTCCTTAGTTATCTGACCAAGAACACGGGACGTGTCGCGACGAGGCAGAATCTTCTCGACAACGTTTGGGGCTACAGCTATTTCGGCGACACGCGGACACTGGATGTCCATATAAGGCGGCTGCGGCAAAAACTGGATGACTGCGGCGACTGCATTGAAACGGTGGTAGGAGTCGGATACCGCTTCGTCGGATACAAGTCCTGAGCCCGGTCCTCGGGGCTGAAGAATCGAGATATGAGCTTGCTGGGGACGATTTTTACAAAGCCAGATGCGGCACCGGAACCTGACCGTCCGGAACCTGTAGACGTCCTCGATTCGCTTCGCGAGAGCATAATCATCGTTTCCGAGAACCTGCGAATATACGCCGTCAACGAACCCGCCAGAATCGCCTTTACACGAAGGGAAGAAAGCCTGATCAACAAGCGGATCACCGAAGTGATCCGTGACTTTGCGCTTCACGAAGCATTCGACCGCGCTTTCAATACGGGGAAGACGTCCGTAGTGCGTGTTGAGCTGATCGATCAGGACCGCAAGGTTTACGAGGTCAGGGTCGCGCCATTCGACATGGGCGACGCGCGACGCGCTATCGGGGTCTTTTACGACATTACCCAGATCGAACATCTTGAGCGCGTCCGGCAAGTGTTCCTGTCCAACATCTCACATGAACTCCGCACTCCGCTCACCTCGATCCTCGCTTTCGTCGAGACGCTTGAGGATGGAGCCATCGACGACGAGGCCAACAAACGCAGATTCCTCTCCGTGATAAGAAAGAACGCTGAACGAATGAGGCATCTGATAGACGACATCTCCGAGCTGTCGTCGATCGAGGCGGGCAACGTCAAGATCGAACCAAAACTGATAGATCTTGCCGGACTTGTCCGTGAGGTGTTCGCAAGCCTCTCGGCGAAAGCCGAAGAAAGGGACATCTTCCTTGAGAATGCGATCGAACCCGGAACGAAGGTGTTTGCCGATATTCTGCGCCTCGAACAGATGCTGACCAACCTGATCGACAACGGCATCAAGTTCAACAGCGCAGAAGGGACCGTTACTGTCCGTTGTCTGGACAAACCCGAGAGTCACGTGATCGAGGTAAGCGATACGGGAGAAGGGATTATGCGCGAACACGTGCAGAGGATCTTCGAGAGGTTCTACCGGATAGATCGCGCGAGGACCCGCGAGGTCGGCGGCACCGGACTTGGGCTGGCGATCGTAAAGCACCTCGCCCGCCTCCACAACGGAGAAGTGACCGTCTCATCCGTTCTCGGCGAGGGATCATCGTTCCGTGTAGAGCTCCCGAAGACATTTGATTGATCTCCTCCGTTTGCCCCCCGAAAAAAGTCCTTCGAAAGCCCGCATTTTTGTGCTATAATTACTTTATTCAAACACTTAGCCAAATTCGCGGATAGCAAATTTTAGGTCCGCACTCCCTCGGTTTTGCCGCAAAACGTACTGGATTGGAGGAAAGTATATGGAACTCAGCGTTGGTCAGAAAGTCTCCTACCCGAATCAGGGTGTCTGCATGGTCGAAGATATTGAAAAGAAGAAGATCGCAGGCAATCAGATGAAATTCTATTCCCTTCGGGTATTGAGCGATAACTCAACGATCTTTGTTCCGACAGCCAACGCAGAGGCAGTGGGCCTCAGGCCGATCATCGGCACAAGACAGTGCAAGAATCTTCTCGACTACCTGGGTGAGGACTTTGACAAGGTCTCGAGTGACTGGAAAGTCCGTTCGAGGGAGTTCAATGACAAGCTTCAGTCCGGAGACATTTTTGAAGCAGCCGATGTACTAAAGAAACTGACCTACCTCAGCACTGAGAAGAAACTGTCATTCCGTGAGCAGAGCCTGCTTGAGAAGGCCAAATTCCTCATCGTATCCGAGCTTCGGAGCGCCGGAGACGGGAACGAAAAGAAGATCGAGCAGAAAGTTAATGGGCTGATCGAATCTGCCTGCGGCCATCACAGTGCCGAGTTGGAGAAAGAGGAAGAGAAAGAAGAGAAGGCGAAGTCGGCAAAAGGACACTGATCACTGAGGAAATTTTTGAACACGCCCTGGCACACGAAGTGTCAGGGCGTTTTCTTTTGATAGCTGGTACGTACGACGGTCTTGATATTACCCCGAACGTTGAAGTCACCAGTTATCTCCAGCTTCAAAGGATCACACGCGGAAACGAAGTCGTCCCGTATCACGTTCACGACATGCTCGTGAAAGATCTTCACATTGCGGAAAGAGTTTATATAGAGCTTAAGGCTCTTTAGCTCGATGCATCTTTCGTTCGGGACGTAGCTGAGCCGGATAGTAGCAAAGTCGGGGAAGTCCGAGAACGGGCAGATAGCCGTAAATTCAGGGATCTCAAAGTCTATCCATATCTCCGATCCAGCGTACTCGTACTCGAACGTGTCCAGCTGAACAAGATTCATCTCGTCCCTGGGCGTCGATCTTATGTCCAGCTCCTGAAGATTCGTAGGTTGAAGGTCGTTCCTGTCCTCTATCATTTCAACTCCTTCTGCGTCAGTTCTCCGAGGTATCGAGGTTAAGTCAATTCAGTGCCAATGTCATTTCCCGAAGCGCGGATTTTTGATGGTCAGCAAGAGGAGCGCTGCCGCAACCGAAACCGATGCGCTGACGAGAAAGGCGGTCGATGAATCGAACGTCGTCCACAAATATCCGAAGAGCAATGACGCGGGGAACACCGTGATCCCGAAAGCCAGGTTATATAGGCCGTAAGCGGTTCCTCGCTTTTCTTCGGGGACAAGATCAGCGACCAGGGCCTTCTCGACGCCTTCTGTGAGGCCGAAATAGAAGCCGTAAAGGATAAACAGCACCAGTGCCTGCCACGGCCCGGACACGAACGCAAAACCGCAATAGACGGCGGCGTAGACGATCCAGCCGGCAAAGATCAGCTTTCGGCGGCCGATCCGGTCCGAAAGATCGCCGAAGACCAGCGAGCTAACGACTTTTGAAATGTGGAGCGCCATCCAGAGCAGCGGTAGAAGCTGAAGTGAGATTCCCGCCTGCCCGGCCCTTAAAAGCAGAAATGCGTCTGTGGAATTTGAAAGCGTGAAAAGCGCGATGATTATCAGAAACCTTACAAAATTGGAATCGAATCCTTTCAGCGTGAGGTGCAGGGGTTCTGCTTTGACCGGTGCGTTGTTGAATGATGCGTCCTCGTCACGCACGAAGAAGATGATCACGAAGAGGCCCAGCGCTACGGGGACTGCAGCGAAAAGAAACACCTCACGGTAATCATCGGCGGTCGGGGCTGAAGCATCTGCGGCAAAAAGGTAGAGGATGACGAACGCGATCGCCGGCCCGATTACGGCTCCCAGATGGTCCGCCGCACGATTGAAACCGAAAGCGAGGCCGCGCTTTCCTGGTTCTACACTTCCGGCGAGAAGCGCGTCTCTCGGAGCCACGCGGATCCCTTTTCCAACACGGTCGACTACCCTGACGGCAAGCACCTGCTGCCAATTGACCACAAATGCAAGAAGCGGACGGACCACGCTTGCAAGAGCATATCCTGCAAAAACCGGGAGCTTTCTCTTATCGAGACGGTCGCTCAGATATCCGGAAAAGAGTTTCAGAAGACTTGCAAGGGATTCGGCAAAACCTTCGATCAAACCGATCGCGAATGGAGTCGCCCCAAGCGTCACTGCCAGGAAAGCAGGCAGGAGGGGATAGATCATCTCGCTGGATGTGTCATTCAGGAGGCTGACCGCACTCAGCGCCAGGACATTTCTGGAGAGTCCTTTGAAGCGCAAAAAGAACGGTCGGGCTTTACCGAGCATTGGGTGGGGTTAATAGGAGCGAGGGGAGAACTCACTGGCCGGGCAGGTTACCGCCGAAAAATAGAAGTGCTACCGCTCCGGTCGCAGCCGCAAGCAGGAGAACAAAAACAAGCATCAGCCGAAACGCGAGCTTGACCGTCTTCTTCAAAACACGAAAAGCGATGAATGCGATCCCGAGCACTATCAGGACAAAAATTACGGCAGCAATTTCCATATCAGCTAGCCCGCCCGCTTGAGCGCGCACGCTCAATTGCTTCGATGTCCTCATCGGTCAAAGATGAGGGTTCGGCAGGAAGTGCAAATTTTCCATCGGCCCAGTCGCCAAAATCGAGTAGCTTGCACCGTTCACTGCAGAACGGCCGAAACTCGTTGTCGAGATACTCCGTGCGTTTTCCGCAACCGGGACATTTAACCAGAGGCATTGCCGGGACAGTATAGCAAAAGGAGACAGCAGACAGGAGACAGAATCGGAACCCGGAGCGCCAGCGACGGGCATAGCAAAAGCCAGAGAGGAAATTCCAGATTCCAAATAAGCCTGGTGCATCGGCGGCGGAAACGCGACCGTAAGGGAGCGTGCCCGGAGCTTGCTCCGAGTTCCAGTTTCCAAGTTCCGATCCCAAAGGGAACCGCGGAGTGCCAGCGACAGGCACAATCAAACTCCGAGTTCCGTGTAAAGGTTGGACCCCTTTTTGCCGTTGCAGGAATCTCGGCTACGTAGCCGAGCGGGACGAGTCCCGGAAGGGACGGGTAGATGTTAGCCCCGTACAAGCCGCAGGCGCAGTGCGGGGTACAAGGTCACCCACGACGCTCTAGCCGCTTTAGCGGCGGCACTTCACCACAATACCATCCGTGAGGGCTGAGGAAGTGCATGTTCGAGATGTACCTTCCAAGAGAGATCTAAAATCTAGTGAAATTCAGTAGGTAGATAAAAGGGAGCTCTTTATATCACGACAAACGCATCTTGCTTCGAGTAAAATATGTTGCTGGATACGAAGAGGAGAGTTGATATGCTAAATCCAAGAAGATTTGTCGTTGGACTAGTCTGTCTTCTGTTTCTAGCGAGTTCATTCAATTCCCAGGATTCAATTGAATTCACAGTGACGAGCGTTTCGGATGTCAGTCCATTCCCGATTACTCACATGTCCAAGAAGGCAGACACGAAAGTGTCGTTTCGAATTTCGAATAATTCTTCGGGAGACTTCGTCCTTTTCGGTAGCCTGAGCGAGGGGAAGTTAATGCCCGTGCGATACATACTTTCCTTTAACACGATCAAGGATAAGTGGGAATACCCTACCCGGGATAAGAAACCGGTTCCCTGGATCGACGTATCCGCAACTTACAAGAATGAGCTGGTTTTGAAACCGGACGACCATATCGACTTTGAATCGTACTTTTCAAGTGTTTCGGATTGCGGCGTAGTTTTCAGGGCGACTGTGCAGATCCGAGAACGAAAATCACCAGAAACTAAGGAGATCCGATCTTCACCTTTTGAAGTAGGGAAATGCGATACGAGCACCCGTTGAACACCAAGCCTCGCCATCAACACCCGATTCCGGCCTTCTTCTATTTGATACCCACCCATGAATGGGTGGGCTAAACGGTTCACCACACGCCTTCTGATATAATCTTCATCGTTGTGTGAACATCGAAAGACGCATATCCGTAGTCATTGCAACGGAAACCGTTGAGGTAACTAAAGATGTCAGATTACAAGAAGAAGCTTGAAGATCTTCAGCAGGAAGCGAAAAAAAGAGTCGGGAAGCTCGACGACCAGTTCGGGATCTCTGACCGAGTAGGCGAAGGCGTCAAGAGCGCCCGGGAAACCGCAAAGAAAGGCGCGGATACGGTAAAAGAAGGCGTCGACCGGCTGAAGAAAGAGGCAGAGAAGTCCGAAACCGGCAAAAGTGCGGTTCGCGCGGCCGAAGATACTTACGAAGCGGCCGAGAAAACATTCAAGTCTGCGGAAAGAACCGCTCGCGACACTGCGAAGAAGGCGTGGGATGCCAGCGAGCCGGTTCGTGAAGCTGCCGAAGAAACCGCTGGGGACGTTTACGAAACTGCTTCAAAGAATGCGGGTGACGTTTACAAGGAGGCAAGTAAACGCGCGGGGGAGTTTTTCGGCGAGACAAGGAGGACGGTTGAAACCACCGCGTCTCGCGTCACAAGCGCTCTCGGAATCGGCATCAGCTGGACGAGGACCTTTGATTCAGCCGCCAGGGCAATGCGCCGTACAAGCAACTGGGTGCTCGAGAGTCCCGGACAGGCGGCCGCGACGGGAGCTTCGGTGGTGGTCGGAGCAGGCCTGGGCGTTGTCTTCACAGGATTGAGCTCACACTGGTTCTTCAATTCCGCAGTTCCGGCCTGGTCGGTCAAGAAACTCGCAGGCCTTTTCAACGATCATCTCAAGAATCAGGAATCGCTGATCGCGGAAGGCAAGTTGTCAAAAGCCGATGCCGAGAAGCTGAAATTTGAAAGGGATATATCGAAGTACGTGGGTGCGCCTTTGCTTGGCGCTTTCTCGTTCGCATCCGGCGCCGTGATGATGACCAACGTGATCAATCCGAAGACGATCACCGGCGCGCCGATCGATTGGATAATCGGAGGCAATCCGTTGCTTGAAGGCGTTTGGTTCTTTGGAAACGGAATGGTCTGCTTCAAGACCAGCTACGACCTGTTCATGATCTCGCTGGGCGATGATGCGGATGTTCAGAGAGTGGTGAAAGAGATCAAAGGGCTCTTGCCTGAAGCAGTTACAAGTTAGCCGAATTTCAGAAGAGGGTCACGTATGAGTTTCCCCCGGGCTTTAGCCGGGGGTTAGCTTGTTTAACAAACGACTTTGGGGCTTCAGCCCCCAAAAATTGCCGGCTAAAGCCGGGTAGTCTTCTTTCGGCCCCTTGAATCCCACCGCTGAAGCGAGGGGCAACTGATCTGGCCCATCTACGCTAGTTCACGATCTACTCCACCAACCTGATCGGAAACGGTACGAAACAGATTACGAATATGATCAGCGTAAGGAGGGCCACGGCCTTCCTTTTTGCGTCCAGCGGGCTTGAATCTAAAGGAGATGGATGTCCGACCCTCAGCATCACGCCGAGAAGGACCGCGATCAGAAACCCGGAAGGGCTTCCGTATAACCAATAACCTCCGAACGCAAGCAAGGCCATCACGGCGAATGCCACAATGCCAGTCCAGCGATGGACCCTGGGCCCGAAGACAGCGAAGTTTGCATGTCCTCCATCAAGCTGGCCCGAAGGGATCAGATTCAACGCAGTAACGAGCAAACCCATCCAGGTCGCGAAATAAAATCCGTTAGGGATGGTGAGTCCGAGATCCATTGAAAACAAGGCGGCCATCGCTTGCATGAACAACGGATCAGCAAAATAAATCTCCCCTCTGTATGCCGCCGCGAACTCTGGCGACACCTGGTCCATTGTGAGAAAAGCGATGACGGCGACCGGGATGAGCGCCACGAATCCGGCGATAGGACCCGCCACACCGATATCAAAGACGGCTTTTCGCGACGGCATAGGGGCGAGGATCTTTATGAAAGCTCCAAAGGTCCCGGCCGGGCCTATCAAAGGCGGCGTTGGAATGAAGTAAGGTAGCGTCGAATGGACCCGGTAGATCCTGCACGCCACATAGTGACCCGCTTCGTGAGCCGTGAGGATGATCATCAAGGGGACCGAAAAACTCAACGCCCTGAAAAGCTCGGCTGGGGAGGTCAGTGCACGGACGACCAGATTCAGGTAATACTGCGGAAGATTCAGCAACACCGCCCACGAGTCCGGGGCGTCCGCTGCGAGAAGTTCGGGAAAGATGTCCAGGCGCCCGAATGGGAAAATGGCTCCGGCAAGGGTTGCGGTGAAAAACGTGATCAAGAGGAGCAGTGAGTGTTTCAGCCAAGTGCGTTTCGTCGGACGAAGCGTTGGTCGGTCGGGGAATAGGGGCTGAGGAAGGGGAATCTGTTTTGACATCCGGAGGGCGTTAAATAAGAAAATCGCAGGCCGCAGATCATTCTACCGCTTCGATCTGAGCTTTGCGATTCTCCGCTGAATTACTCTTTACTGGTTTATTGCTTTAGCCTGAAGATCTTTCCCCGGCTTGAACCTTATGGTCTTGCCAGCAGGGATAGGCACTTCTTCTCCGGTCCGGGGATTTCTGCCGATGCCTCGCTTTCTTGGTTTCACTACGAATACGCCGAAACCGCGAAGCTCGATCCTTTTTCCCTCGGCGAGTGCCGACTTCATCGCATCGAAAAGCGCGTCAACAACCTGTTCCGCTTTCTGCTTTGGCACTCCCGTTTTGTCGGCCACTCGATTCACGATATCGATCTTGATCATTATAAGTGTCCTTGGCGTGAAAATTGTTGAAACCAATACCTTTAACGGGATCAACCGATAATATGTACATAACTTCAGTTGTGTCAAGATTTTTGCCGGATTTTTTCCCGAAAGTCGCCGTAGAGGCTCAAAAACGACTCCGGCGCCTCAAAATGTGGATAATGCCCGATCCGTTCGAGCTCGACTATATCGTCGAGTTCCGGCAGCAGTTCACGGAATCGAGTCACCAAATGACGGCCCGAAACGGGATCGTCGAGGCCGTTGATGAATCGGAAAGGGAAATCGATCGTACTCAGCGCGTCGAGCCACCGTTCGCGGTTCGTCTCTCGCTCAGACATGTACCGGATGAGTTTGTGGGCGATCTTCTTTCCTCCGTTCGTTCTGAAGATCGAAACGAATTCCTTTAGCTCCTTCTTGGAAGGCCTCGTCTTCTTACCGAACACCGAAGAGAGGCTCCGTGCAAAGGCGCTTTCCGGGATCAGCCTTCCGAACAAAGGGCCGACAGGGCCGATCAGGATCTTCTGGGCGAGAATCGGCCTGTGGGTTTCCGGAAAAAGAGCTCCGTTCAGAAAACAGAGGCTGTCGATCTGAAAACCGATCCCACGGTCTTTCCGCCTTGCGAGCAGTTCCTGAACTATCGTGTTTCCGTAGTCGTGGGAAATGATGTGCGTATTCGCAATGCCGAAATGTTCGACAACCGCTTCCAGAAGGTCCGCCTGGTCGTTGGTCGTATAGGCAAGATCGGCCGGTTTGTCTGAGAATCCGTAACCGATCATATCGAAGGCATACAGCGATGAATGGTTCGAAAGGCCTTTCCAGACCTTGTGGTAGTCGAATGATGAAGTAGGGAATCCATGCAGACACAGAAGCGCTTCTCCATCGTTTTCATCGGCTATCGTGAAGATCTTTCTTCCGCCGATCTCCGCGACGGCGCCTTGCTCCTTCCATTCGGCTGCGTTCATATCTTACTTTTCTAGGTACCTTGTGAATGGTAAATTCGGTGAAAACGAATATAACTCTGAACTCGGGTTTGCAGAAGGAGACGGGAAGATTATGCGTTGGAGACAGCAGAGGCGAAGTACGAACGTCGAGGACCGCCGGGGAATGGGCGGCCGGGGAATCGCGATCGGAGGCGGTGGAATAGGAGTCTTGGTTTTGATCATCGCCGTGGTCCTTTGCGGCGGCGATCCGCGGGCGTTACTCGAAGCACTGCCTCAACAGGGACAAGGCGATATCGCTTCGAATACAGCTACAGCGCCCGTTCAGGACGACGAGAGCAAGCAATTTACTTCTGCGGTGCTTGGCAGCACGGAAGACGTCTGGAACGAGATTTTCCGAGAGAACGGGCGTAACTATCGAGAGCCTACGCTCGTTCTATTTTCGGGCCAGGTTCGATCCGCTTGTGGATTCTCGAGTTCCGCCACGGGCCCTTTTTATTGTCCCGCTGATCAGAAGCTTTATCTTGATACGGACTTTTTTCGCGAGCTGAAGAACGAATTCCGCTCCCCAGGGGATTTTGCTCAGGCGTACGTCATCGCTCACGAGGTGGGTCATCACGTTCAGAACCTTCTTGGGGTGATGGAGAAGGTCCAACGGGCGGGGAACACGAACGAACTGTCGGTCAGGCTCGAACTTCAGGCAGACTGCTTTGCGGGGATCTGGGCTGCGAAAGCGAACGAGAAAGGATTGGTCGAGGCGGGTGATCCGCAAGAGGCGATCCGCGCCGCCGCCGCGGTCGGCGACGATTCGATCCAGAAGCGTACCCAGGGATACGTTGTGCCCGACTCATTCACCCACGGATCGTCAGAAGAACGGGTCCGATGGTTTACGACTGGTTTCCGGACGGGCGATGTCGCGCGGTGCGAGACGTTTCGGTAGGAGAGAGTGATGGGTGATGAGTTTGGCAACGGAGCGCACCCGTCCCGCGTAAAATGAGCGGAGCGAATAAAACACGGCGATGAAACGAACCACGAAGGGACACGAAGCTGCACGAAGGGGGAAACGCGTCGCGATCTTCGCAACCGCAATCCTGCTCGTCCTTCTGTCAATCCAATCGGCGAACGCCCAGAAGCTTAGACTGGAGATAGGCGAGAAACTCCCGGAGAGTTACCTGAAGAAACAGAAAAAGAACCACCTATTGGCGATCCATCCTTCGCACTATAGTCCGTTTTTTGAAACGAAGATAGACGGCGTGGTTTACGCTATCGCTTTTGACAAAGAGACCAAAGAGATCTGGTACATTCAAACCAGTGACGAACAGTTCGTCACGAAGGACGGGTTCAGAGTCGATAAAGAGATTGAAATTAAGGGTAGTGCGATTTTGATCTATCCATACTGGGACGTTTATGGCCCAAGAACCAAAGACGGATGGTGGCCCGTAGTTGGACACATCGTCGGACCTAGCAAGGACTTCTTTACCAACTGGAAACCGGACGAAAAGCGAACGGTGGCGATCGATGCTTTCGTAAAGTCAAGGTACCTTCGGCCTTATCGGGATGATGGGAAGACAGGAGACGGAAACGGTTCTTCCGCTCCGTAGGAGCACAATGTCTGTAGAATCGGTCGCCTAACAACATAGCGTCTCCGTTAGGAGGCGAATCGTAGTCGCGCAAATTGGGCTCCTGACGGAGCCCGGTGTTTTTTTTGGGGAATTCGTTGCTACAGACATTTGGCTCCTACTGGAGCCGGGAAATCCGCTGCAAACATCTTGTTTTCAACGCTGCGTTACAACGGTCCATTATCAACAATCTGTTGATCTCCCCAGACCCGTTCCTTGACAGCAAAGCTACAATGATTTGGTCAGCGCCTACCTCACACCCACATTGCGCTGACAAGGAGACCTCACAAAATGCCAAACACTTACTCCCAGATCTATATCCACGTTGTCTTTGCAGTGAAAGGAAGAAGAAACCTAGTCGACAAGAGCTGGCGTGAAGAACTCTACAAGTACATCACCGGAACCGTTCAAAACAAACGAAACAAGATGATCTCTATTGGCGGGATTGAAGACCACATTCACATGCTGATAGGTCTAAACCCCTCTCAGGTATTATCGGATCTTGTCAGAGACGTTAAAGTTAGTTCGACTCTTTTCATAAATAAGAACCGATTCGTAATGCGCGGATTTCAGTGGCAGGAAGGGTATGGAGCTTTCACGATCTCCAGAGAGGACATTCCAGCAGTCGCTCATTACATCGAGAATCAGGAGAGACACCACAAGCGACAGTCATTCGAAGACGAGTACAAAGACATCCTCGATGAAAACGGAATAGAATACGAAGAGAGGTTTCTCTTTGAGTGGTTGTAACAAGATCCCTTTTAAGAGACGCACATTTATGGGGGCCTATTCTTTCCGCTCCGTAGGAGCACGATGTCTGTAGAATCGGCCGCCTGAAATTACGGCGGCCCCAATAGGGGCCGAATCACGATCGCGTTAATTGGGCTCCTAGCGGAGCCCGATGTCATTTTTGGGATCGCGGTGCTACAGACATTTGGCTCCTAACGGAGCCGGGAAAAACGCTTTGATCTACAAACATTTGGCTCCTAGCGGAGCGGAAGAATGCACTTTAATTTACAGACATTTGACTCCTAGCGGAGCCGGCAAAAGCAGTCGGGGTTGCGATAGGGAGAATCCGGTTAATGAAGGTTTGTGAAACAAGCTGAAGCTTGTTGAACTCTCCTCAGTCCTCAGGCCTCGTCACTTCCGCTGGCTCAAACGGCTTCCCGTACAGTTCCTGATAGATCCAGCCGAGAAAACGAACTTCCGCAGTACACAGCGATTCTATCCAGCAGCTTGAGAGATAGAACTGCTTCTGGTCGTGCGAAGGCAGTTTCTCTGCTTCTTCAACGTGCGAGCGGTCCTGCGCAAGCTTGAAGTCCTTCGCAATATCCTCGTTCAGCTGTTTTGCTTCCCCCAGTGCCTGAAGGACGTCCGTCATCCATTGCCGGAGCTTCTCTTCAGAATCATTTGCCGTGATTGCCTGTGAGACGCCGACCGCAAACCTGGATTCGGCATTATCAAAAGGGTAAGACTGCACACCGCGTTCTTCATCCGCTTTCTGCTTCCACTGAAAGAGCTCTTCGACGTGAGGATGGCGCACGATTGCGACCTTCTGATCGTAATTCAGGAACCATTCAAGCAGATCGGCCAGCGAGACCGGATCGATCGCACCCTCGGAATCTGTCTTCAATTCGGGAGGTTCAAATTCTGACTTAGTTTCGGGCATTTCTTCTATTGTTTCACAGCTTAAGCCCTTCTAGCACGGGCTCTACCTTTCCAACCACCGAATCGTTCCTGTCCTTGAGCGCCATCGGCGAGAACTCACCGATCGCTTCCTCGGCTTCTTCTGTCATTAACCCAAGTTTCCGTAGAAGTTCGACAGCAACCGCGGGTCGGGCCCGGTCGTCATTTCCGTCCTCGATCTTCAAAGCGATCGCGATCGATCCGCCTTGGGTCTCCGGGATTCCGGCAAGCCAGACGCCCTCCGCTCCCACTTTGCACACGATCCTGCCGGGAAGCGCTCTCATCACCTTCGTATCAAGACGATAGCTACCACCAACGTACTCAGGATGTTTCATCGCCGCTCCCACTATTTTGTTAGCGGCTGTCGCGACTGCTTCTCCAAACGAATCGGGGGGATCGATGAGGTTTGCGTAGGCATAGGCGAGCGACGAGAGGGGAAGCGCGAAGTTGGGCGCCGAACATCCGTCAATGCCCATCGCAATCTCACTCTCGGGTACTCCGGAGAAGAGCGAAATGGTCTTCTTGATCTCTTTCTGTACGGGACTTGAAGGATCGAGATATTTAGAAGTGTCGGCGCCGATATGACTTGCGTGAGCAAGCATCGCCGCGTGCTTGCCGGAGCAGTTGTTGTGAATTCTGCGGGGCTTCTTACCCGCCCTGATCAGATCTGCGGCGCTTTCTTCGTGAAAAGGCGGATGCGGCCCGCAGCCGAGATCTTCCTCGCGCAGTCCCGCTTTACGCAGCATCGAGCCAGCGGCTTCGACGTGAAACGGTTCTCCCGAATGAGAGGCGCAGGCAAGCGCGATCTCTTCATCGGTGAATCCAAGATCATCCGCAGCACCGCTCGCCAAAAAAGGGATCGCCTGAAATGCCTTGATGGATGAACGTGAGAAAGTGACCGTCGAAGGATCTCCGAGTGCCGCGATCGGATCGCCGTTTCTCAAAACGACGATATGGCCTCGATGGACCGACTCTGTCGTTTCCCCTCGGATCGCGCGCGCAATGATCGGGCTGATGTTCATCGTTAGGCGGCCGCACGCAGATCATCGCGCGGCTTTGAGCATTTCCTTTGCGTGTTCCCGGGCCGTGTTCGATACCTTCTCTCCCGCCAGCATGCGCGCGATCTCAGCTACTTGTTCGGCTTCATCCAGCTTTGTGATGGAAACCCTGGTTTGCTTGCCGTCCGTGCTTTTTTCGACGATGAAGTGCAGATCTGCAAGCGATGCGACCTGCGGCTGATGTGTTACGCATAGAACCTGCTGCCGCGATGAGAGCTCCTTCAGTTTCAAACCGACCGCCTCGGCGACCCTGCCGCCTATACCCGCATCGATCTCGTCAAAGACAGCTGCCTTTGAGCTTTCCTGAAGCCTGGCCGCGGTCTTCAGTATCAGCATCAGCCGTGATGCCTCGCCGCCGGAAGCGACTTTCGCAAGCGGCTTTGGAGACTCACCGGGGTTCGCGGAGAACAGGAACTCGATCCGGTCAAAACCGGTCCTGGAGATCGATCGATCATCAACGTGGTTCTCCAGCTCACCTTTGTCCGGGCATTCGATCGACACGACGAACCGGGCCTTTTCGAGCGCGACGCCTGCCAGATCTTTCTCGACGGTCGCTTCAAATTCTCGCGCGAACGCCTCACGTTTCTCGTGCAGGTCGCGTGCGGAATCGAGATACAGATCGCGAAGTACCGAGGCCTTCCGGCGAAGTTCCTGCTCACGTTCTTCAGCAGTCTCGATATTCGCAAGCCGTTTTTCGGCCTCCTCCAGATGCGCCAAAACGGTCTCGATCGAGCCGCCGTACTTGCGCTTCAGGTTGCCAAGTTCCGCAAGCCTGTCTTCGATCTCTTCCAGCCTGTCAGGCGAGAACTCCAGCGAACCCGCGAAGTCCCGGACAGTGTAAGCCAGATCCTCGAGAACGGCGTGTGCTGATTCGAGGCTTTCTTCATATTCTGCAAATCGCAAATCGAATTCTGCGAGTTTCCGGATGCGGTCGCGTACGCGCTCGACATTACCAACGACTGATCCTTCGCTCTCGTAAAGCAGACTGTGCGCCTCGTCAGACAATTCCGAAAGCTTGCCTACATTGTTCAAACGTTTCTTTTCTTCTTCAAGCTCGTCGTCCTCGCCCTCAGCGGGCTTTGCGCGATTGATCTCGTCCGCCTGGAATCGAAGAATGTCGAGAAGCTGAAGTTTTTCGGCTTCATCGCTTTTCAGTTCGCTGAGCTCCGAAAGGACTTCTGCAAGCGATGCGTATCTTTCAGCCGTCTCATTGCGTTCCGATTCCAGCCCGGCCGCTGAATCGAGGATCTCCAGATGGTTTCCAGGGGAGAAAAGCGTTGTCTGTTCGCCCTGCCCGTGAATGTCCGCGAGGTAGACTCCAAGCTTCTTTAGGAATCCCTGGGTGACGAGCTGATCGTTTACAAAGACGCGGTTTCGGCCCGACGCCGAAAGTTCTCTTCGTACAAGAAGCTCGATGCTTTCGCCGTCAACAAACTCGATCCCGCCTTCTTCAAGCTGGTCTGCGAGCGCCTGCGATCGCCCGATCTCGAAAATGCCTTCGATCCGCGCGCGCGCTTCGCCCTCTTTTATGAGTTCTGAATAGACCCGTTCACCGGTAAGAGCTGAAAGCGAGTCGACTATGATGGATTTGCCGGATCCCGTTTCACCTGTGAGGAGATTCAGTCCACTGCCGAACTCGACAGAAAGGTCGTCGATCAGCGCGAAGTTCCTGATCTTCAGCAAGGTGAGCATAGGAAATTCGATTGTAAGGCGAGAGCGGGAAAAGTAAAACTGCGCTGGCTATTCTAGCGGTTTGACCCATTTACCGAACAGGTAAATGCCGTCAGGTTCGGCTTCCTTCTCGAATTCTTCCGAGTCGAAATCGATCACCCGCGACTTCTTGTAGAACAAGAAAGATGCAAGGACGCCGCGGCGCATCACACCTTCTTTAGGGACGACGTAATAAGGGCTTGCATCGAACTCCTCGAGACCCTTTTGCCGGGAAAGGTCGCCGATGCTCCGGACATATACCGGAGGAATAAACTGGGCCCTACGCCTCTCGCGGTTGATGCCGATATCTGACAATACAGAAGCTTGTTCCGACTTTCCGGGAATCACTATCTCTGCGTTGCGGATTATCAGGTTGTAGATCATTCCCGAGCTGTTTGACGGAAGGGATTCATACAGTTCCATCCCGGCTTTTTCTGCGGAACCGTCGACAATCGCCTGAAGCGCAGACAGGAAAGCAATAAAGTTCAGTTTTATCAGAAATGACTCGTCCTTCCCGTGTAGACCGCCGGTCTCTATTAGAATGACAGGGGATCCCCAGGCCGAGATGTTGTCCCCAAAGGCGAGGCCATTGTATGCGTCGCTGTAGCGGCCTATGTTTCCGGGAATGAACCTCGCAAGCGCCTCCGCCATCACCGAACAGATCCGTTTGTTCCGCTCGAATCCGGGATATGTAGAGCCGTCCGCCCTGCCGTTTACCGCGAGGAGCGAGATCGTCGCCTGATTATGCGAGCTTCCCACAGTCGTAAGTTCCTGCTGGTTGTGAAGGTTGAATCCGACATCGGGGTAGAAATCATCAACAAGTTTCTTCAGGATCTGGCCCTCCGGCGTCTTCAGATCTCTAGCGTCGCGGTTGATATCGATCCACTGCAGGTTCCGCCGCTGAAAGACCTCCGCGCCATCGGGATTCAGCATCGGCACCGCACGGATGGTCAGTCGGTTGTGCATCTCGCCTACCCAAGCGATCTTGTCCTTGTTCTTTTCGAGAAACGCGAACATATCGATCAGCGCGGGTGTCGCCGTTGGCTCGTCACCGTGCATTTGCGACCACATGAACACCTTGAACGGTCCTTTTCCCCACTCAACCTGATATATCTCCCGGCCCCCGTAAGAAAGCCCGGCCAGCCCAACCTTGAGGCCCATTCCATTCAATTTCTCAAGGTAACCCTTCAGGTCGGCGTGGCGGACGTCCGACGCGGGCTTGTCGGAAACGTGGTTGTCGTCCCATGCCTGGGCGAACTCTTCGGGAGTCTGGGCAAAGGTCATCGTATTAGACACAGCTGTCACAAGGAGGAGGAATGAAATAAGAGCTGACCGCATGGAATTAAGATAGTTGGAATGGTTCCGATTTTCAATTCAGGATCAGCCAAAACCGCAGTATTTTGAATGCCTTACGTCAGATAGCCCGGTTCAGCAAAACGCCTAGTCTTCAGGGGGGCCGAACCTGTAAACGACAAATCCCGTTGCCCGAGCCGGCCTGCCGTGAACCGAGGGCTTGTTAAAGACCGTCGCAAGGGCCGCGCGCTCCGCTTCTTCATAGAGCAGCTCATTTCCCGATCTCGCTTTCGCATTGAGAACGGTCCCGTCCTCATCGATAAGGACCTCGACCTGGACCAGACCTTTGGCGCCTTTCGACTTCGCCTCGATCGTATGCACCGGTTTTACAAGCTCGTCTATTTCCGCGTTCAGAAACGTATATTTGTCGCCGATCACGAATCCGTCGTATGCCTCAGGTTCCGGTTTCGGTGTCGCTCTGGGCCGTGGAGCGACACCCTTGGTCGTTCGTTTTCTGGCAGATGATGACTTTGCTTTTGAATCCTTGTCGCTTGCCGAATTCTTTGATCCTGAGCCGGCCTTTGGAGACGCAGCCTTCGAATCGCCGCTACCGAGACCGCCTTTGCCGCCGACGGTCTCTTCCTCGTCGATAGCGACAATAGCCCCCATCTGGCCAGATACGGTCCAGGGGATCGTTGCCAGGATCATCGACGTGACGACGGTGAGGAAGAGTGTGGATCGGCTTATGAATTTCAGTGTTCTGCCTTGCTGTCCTGTTGATCTCATCATTTGTTGTACCTCGACCTTGTCGAATTGGCCCTTTCTGATCAAGGGGATTCCCACGAATAGAAAACGTCTATGATATACCCTAATAACGATGGGATTTTACGAGAACCGAATTTTACCGCATTTGATCAATTGTGCTTGCGGCTTCGAGTCGATGGAAAAGCAGCGAGCCAAAGTTGTGCCGGCAGCTGAGGGAAGGGTGCTGGAGATCGGAATGGGGTCGGGCCACAACCTGAAGCATTACGACAGCTCAAAGGTGGAGTTCGTATGGGGGCTTGAGCCGTCCGAGGGCATGCGCCGAAAGGCACGAAAGAACGTTGAGCAATCGCGGGTTGAGGTCAGATGGCTGGACCTGCCCGGCGAGGAAGTTCCGCTTGAGGACAATGACGCCGACACGGTTGTCCTTACTTTCACGTTGTGCTCGGTTTTTGACTGGCTTCAGGCTCTTCAGCAGATGCGCCGTGTGCTCAAACCCGGCGGCAGGCTCTTATTCTGCGAACATGGCGAGGCTCCCGATGCCGATGTGCGGGAGTGGCAGGAACGGATCAATCCCTTGTGGAAAAGGGTCGCAGGGGGCTGCAATCTGAATCGCAAGATCCCAAGCTGCATAGAAGCGGGCGGATTCAAGATTCGGGAGTTGGAATCTGATTACATGGACGGCCCGCGATTCGCTTCTTACGAATACTGGGGAATGGCGGACTGAGCCTTGGGGATTTCTTTGTGCTTCTCTGTGCCCTTTGTGGTTATCTCTTACACGTTGCGCTCTCAACACGATAGATTTAACCACGGAGGTCACAGAGAACGGAGAGCTTCTTCTGCTCCGTTAGGAGCACAATGTCTATAAATGGAAGGCAATTCTCCCGCTCCGTTAGGAGCACAATGTCTGTAGAAGCAGCCATTCTAACGATTACGCGGCTCCGCTAGGAGCCGAATCACCCGCGCCCCTGTTGGGCTCCTAACGGAGCCCAGGTCGGTTTTGGTATTGCGTTTCTACAGACATTTGGCTCCGACGGAGCCGGGAAATGCGATCTGATTGAAATGCATTCTCCTCTAACTGCCCCAATTTCTTGACACTAAAGCTACAATAGACTCGGCTTGCGCCTTCCTCACACCCACTGAGCGCTGCCAAGGAGAACCTCACATAATGCCCAACACCTACTCCCAGATCTATATCCACATCGTCTTTGCCGTCAAAGGAAGGAAGAATTTAATTGACCGCAACTGGCGTGAAGAATTGTACAAGTACATCACGGGAACTGTTCAGAATAAGCGAAACAAGATGATAGCGATCGGAGGGATCGAGGACCATGTACACATGCTAATCGGACTGAATCCATCACAGGTAATATCGGACCTTGTGCGCGATGTTAAGGTGAGTTCGACCCTCTTCGTAAACAAGAAGCGATTCGTTATGCTTGGCTTTCAGTGGCAGGAAGGGTATGGAGCGTTCACGATTTCCAGAGAAGACATTCCGGTGGTCGCTCACTACATCGAGAATCAAGAGAGACACCACAAGCGACAGTCATTCGAGGACGAGTACAAGGATATCCTCGATGAAAATGGAATCAAATTCGAAGAGAGGTTCCTTTTTGAGTGGTTGTAACAAGACCCCCTCTAAATAGACGCGCAGTTGTGAATTACCAGTTCTCCTGGCTCCGTTAGGAGCACAATGTCTGTAGAATCGGACCCCCACAATATCGCGGCTCCGTCAGGAGCCGAATAATCGTCGCGTGAATTGGGCTCCTAACGGACCAAAGTCCGTTTTGGAATTGTTTTACTACAGACATTTGGCTCCTACGGAGCCGGCAAATGCGTTTCAATAAACAGACTCCTGGCTTCTACGATTAAAAAAAAAACGCCATTAAGAGATGCCATGTTTCTTTGACAATTGTTCGACAAGATCGTTGAAGCTTGATGTGAATTCCGAATACCAGTCGCGCGCTTCGGACGAATCGTGAGGAACATCGGGCCTCTCAGACCAAAGGTCATTTCGTGCGTCCCACACTTCTTCAAAGAACCTACGGTGTTCCCACGAACTAAAACAGTCTTCGTGAAACGCCGCGTCCGAGTATCTCCAAAGCTTGTGCTGCTTTGGCAGGAAAGCCGTGAACGCTCGGATCTCATCCCGATCAGAAACCGTCCGTGAACAGAGCGGGCACTTAGTTCTTCCTTCGATCACGATTGCCATCGACTGTAATTCTATATGCCTTCTGCAGCACTGGTCATCCCCAAATTGTCGCGACTTCGTCAGAGGCCGAATCACCCACGCCCCTGTTGGGCTCCTAACGGAGCCTAGGTCGGTTCTGGTACTGCGTTGCTACAGACATTTGGCTCCTTCAGAGCCGGGGAAGGCATACTAAAATTCGATCTCATCCAATCTCAATTGGTCAATGACCACTGGTCGATGGTCAATGATCAATGGTCAATGAAAACTGAAAAACGGCACGCCCTAAAACGTGCCGTTTCCTCGAAATCCTGGTGGCGGGGGGGAGACTTGAACTCCCAACCTCGGGGTTATGAATCCCGCGCTCTAACCGGTTGAGCTACCCTGCCGCAACGGTCAGATTACAGGTCTCGCCGACATCCAGTCAAGTCAACAAACACCTGAAAAACTGGGCGATTTGCATTAGGTAGTAGAATCTATGCATGCTCCTGTTTTTCGCGACGAACCACGAGCATGCGGGACTGCTGTTCGCACTGTTCGCGATACTCGTGACCGCCAAGATCATGGCGGAAGTGTTCGAGCGTATGAACCAGCCCGCCGTGGTCGGTGAAATACTCGCCGGAGTGATAATCGGTCCCAGCGTTCTCGGGATCGTCCAGCCATCCGAGATCATCGACGTCTTTGCCGAGATAGGCGTCATATTCCTCCTTTTCAATGTCGGCCTTGACGTCAAGCCGAAATCGATCCTGAGTGTAGGGAGCAAAGCCGTAATGGTTGGCGTTCTGGGTATATTCGTCCCTTTCGTCGCCGGCTACTGGGTGGCATGGCTTTGGGGTGGAAGCAGCATCGAGGCGATGTTCATCGGAGCAGCACTCGTAGCGACCTCGGTAGGAATAACGGCGCGGGTGCTTGGATCGTTGGGGCTCCTTAACGAATCCACCTCACGGGTGATCCTTGGCGCTGCCGTCATCGACGATATCTTGGGACTTATGATCCTGTCCGTCGTTTCCAGCGTGAGCCAGGGTTCGATCAACTACTACGCGATCATCGGTACCGTCATAACTGCGGTCATATTTGTGATCGTGGTCGGCGCGGTAGGTGCCAAAATATTCAACTGGCTAGCACCAGCGATAAGAAACCTGAAGATTTCCAGTCCCTTCTTCAAGTTTGGGCTTATTCTCTGCCTTGGCCTATCGTTTGTCGCCCTCTACATCGAGGTGGCGGCGATCATTGGAGCTTTCCTTGCAGGAATGGCGCTTTCTGAGGCTACCGAAGACAATCCCAAGATGCGTCAGCTTTCCCACGGAGTAATGGAGTTCACGGTGCCGTTCTTCCTCGTCTATATCGGAATGCAGCTCGATATTACGCTCTTCGCTGACCTGGAAGTTATCACCTACGCCCTGGTCATTACCGGAGTCGCAATCGTTTCGAAGATGCTAGGGTGCGGGATCGGAGCGATCAATATGGGTTTCAAGAACGCGGCACGTGTTGGAATTGGTATGGTGCCGCGGGGAGAGGTAGGGATCGTCGTCGCCCAGATCGGTCTGGGGCTCGCGGCGATCAACGACAGAGAGTTCGCCGCTGTGCTTTTCATGGCGGTCGCAACTACTCTTATCGCACCGCCCTTCATCAAGCTTCTGGCGCCAAAGCGTAGGCCACCGGAAGACGACATCCATATTTCAGACGTCGTGACGAGGATCGGTTAGTTGTCTTCGGAGCCCTGCCTTCTTATATCTCTGATCCGGCTCCACATTGAAGGAAGGAATCGAACAAGGTCGAACAACGAGCCGCTGGCGTACTTTCGGGCCATTTCCCGGAAAGTGTCGACGGCGTTCTTCGAATATCGGAACCACCAGACATCGGGTAGGAACGTGAAGCGGTTTACGTGGATATGCTGGACGCCGACAAGCTCCTTTAGCCCTTCCAGGCCGTGGGTTCGGCCGTAGCCGCTGTTCTTGAAGCCGCCCCACGGAGTTTGAGCGATCCCGTGAGTGTAGAGCACCTCGTTGACGCAGACCGTTCCGGCAAGGATTTTTCCGGCAACACGTTTTCCTTTCGCAAGATCACTCGTCCATACGCTTGCCGCCAGGCCGAATTCTGTATCGTTGGCAAGTTCAGCTGCTTCTGATTCGGTCTTGAAAGTAGCGATCGGCAGCGTCGGACCAAAGGTTTCGTCGCGCATCGCACGCATTTTGTTCTTTGCTTTTGAGATCACCGTCGGCGGATAAAACGGCGACTTCACATCTGAGTCGTTCCCGCCCGTCAGAATCTCAGCACCCTCGCGCTCAAAAGCCGAGACGTGTTCCTCGACTATTTTTCGCTGGGTTTCACTGCTGATCGCGCCAATATCGGAGTCAGGCTCTGTACCTTTTCCGACCCTCAGTTTCTGAGCGCGCTCGACGACCAGCCGGGTAAATCTCTCAGCGGCTTTGTGTTCGACGTATAGCCGTTCGACCGAAGAGCAGGCCTGGCCGGCGTTCGTAAAAGCTCCCCAAACAGCTGCATCTGCGGCTTTTTCAAGATCGGCGTCTGCAAATACCACCATCGGATCTTTTCCGCCGAGTTCAAGCACAACCGGCGTAAGCGTTTCTGCGGCGCTTTTCGCAATCGCCTTTCCGGTCTTCACGCTGCCCGTGAACATCATCTTATCGACTCCCGCAGATACGAGAGCGGCACCGGTCTCTCCATCTCCGGAAACAACCTGGAGAACATGCTTTGGCAAACCCGCGGCCTCAAACACCTCGCTGATCTTTTCGCCCGTTAAAGGAGTCAGTTCCGACGGTTTCAACACCACTGTGTTGCCCGCCATAAGGGCCATCACCGCCTCTCCAAGCGGAATAGTTAACGGGAAATTCCAGGGCGAGATGATGCCGACGACGCCGAGCGGCTTGTAAGTGATGACCGAGCTACGGCCCATAAGGCCAAGATACCCGATCCCTCGCTTCCTCGGTGCGAGCAGGTCTTCAGTGTTCCGCGCGAAATACTGCATCAAGTCCAGCACCGGAACTATGTCGGTCGAGAACGCTTCGGCGACCGGTTTGCCCATCTCGCGGGAGATGAGATTCGCGATCGAGTCCATCTGCGAAAGGATGGCCTGACGCGCGCGCATCACGATCCTTGCGCGCTCATCGAAAGGGGTCCGCTTCCAGATCTCGAATGCATCACGAGCGTGCTCGACCGCTTCCGCAACTTCTTCCGAGGTGAACTTTCGGACCCGGCCCACCTCTTCACCGGTAGCCGGATCGAACGAGATTATCTCGTCAGCGGGGAGTGGTTTTTCTATCGGTTTAGTCATTTCAATGGAGACAGAAGACAGAATACAGGAGACAGCGAAGAGAATACAGATAGCAATGATTCGAATCGACTTGTAAATCAGCCGTTTCGAATAGCCTTGGCGTATGAATAGAGCAAGCGCCCGACCTCATCAACGCGGCGCTGAATAGCATCCGTATTCGCATACCGTAGGTCCCTCGCGAGAAGTAAGTAATATCGAGTCTCTTCGAGCGAACCTTGCGCGATATTGAAAAACCGCACCTTATCCTGTCGGCCGGATTTCTTATAACCTTCTGCTATGTTTGCGGGAACTGAAACAGCGGACCTTCGAAGCTGTGAAGTAAGTGAGTAGATCTCCTGTTTCGGAAACTCACTTGTGAGTTCGTAAACATCTAGAACCATATCGTGGGCTCGTTGCCATACAGTAAGTTCGTGAAACGTTTGTGAGGACATAATGCTAATCTCCTTCAAGCTGTGGGTGCTTGATCAGGGCGTTCATTCGAATGCAAAAGAGAGAAGTGTGAACGCGTTCACTTCTCCCTTGCTTACGAGTACTAGACTGTATGAGATTCTTCCTGTCTCCTGTCTCCTGTCTCCTGTCTCCTGTCTCCTATGAAGAAAGCATTCTCTCAATTACGCCATAGCTGGCGTCGATCGCCTCTGAAAGCTTGTCCGGTTCACAGCCGCCGCCTTCCGCCATGTCGGGTTTCCCGCCGCCGCGGCCGCCTACGATCGGCGCGATCTCGCGGATGATGTTCCCCGCCTTAACCTTTTCAGTAAGGTCATCGGAAACGCGGACGATGAAAGATACCTTTCCGTCGCCTTTTCTTCCGATGATCACGACTCCGGACCTGACCTTCGCCATCAGCGTGTCTGAAAGATGGCGCATTCCGCTTGGATCAAGATCGTCAACCATTTTCGCGAGCACTTTCACGCCGGCGACATCACGTGTGTCGTCGCCGTTTGAAGAGCCTGAGGAAACAGCGCCTGAGGCGATCTTGAGCTTCAGGTCTTCGACTTGCTTACGCGCTTTCTTGTAATCCTCCACGAGCTTCTCGATCGCATTCGGGAGTTGGTCACGCTGGGTCTTCAGAACATCGAGCGAACGGTCTATCAGTCTCTCGTCCTCACGGAACCGCTTGAACGAGTCGAATCCTGTGATAGCCCTGATCCTGCGGACACCTGAAGCGATCGCCTCGTCCGAGGTTATCTTGAAAGTGCCGATATCGCCCGTCGCGCGGACGTGCGTTCCGCCGCAGAGCTCTTTCGAGAACTTTCCATCGCCGACCGAAAGAACGCGCACTTCCGATCCATACTTCTCACCGAACATGGCTACCGCACCGCTTTTCATCGCCTCTTCGATCGGCATAAGATCGGTATTCACAGTCTCGTTTTCCAGGATGTAATGATTTACGAGGTCCTCGATCTCCCGGATCTCGTCCTCGCTCATCGGCTGGTAATGAGTGAAGTCGAACCGAAGGTAGTTAGGGGCGACGACCGAGCCCGCCTGCTTTACGTGCGAACCAAGAACTTCCTTCAGGGCAGCGTGGACGAGATGGGTCGCAGTATGATTTCGGCGCGTGGCGTCACGTTTCTCCTCGAAAACAGAGGCAGTTAACTCATCGCCGACTCGCAAAGTCCCCCGCTCAACATTTGATTTGTGAAGGGTAACTCCATGAATCGGTGCGAATGTGTCGCGAACTTTAATCTGCAATCCTGAAGCGTTCAAATTTCCGCGGTCGCCGACCTGCCCTCCCGCTTCGGCGTAAAAAGGCGTACGGTCAAGCACGATCAGCCCCTCATCGCCTTCGTTTAACTCGTTGACAAGTTTGTCGTCCTTCACAAGAGCAGTAACTTTCGAATTTTCAACGCGAGTGGTCTCGTAACCGAGAAACTCAGTTCGTCCGGTCTTCTCCACAATCTCAGCGTAAATCGGACTGATTTTCTCAGCCTGCTGGGTCTTTCCGACGGCGCTTGAAGCTTGCAGGTCTGCAAGAGCCTTGTCGAATCTGTTATCAAACTCGCGTTCCGAAAACTCAAGCCCCTGTTCTTCAAGCCTCACACGGATCAGGTCACGCGGGTAGCCGAAAGTATCCAAGAGTCTTGCCGCCTCAGTAAACAACTCTTCAGAGGTGGGATCTATTGAACTCCCGTCGAGCTGTCCGAGTATCTCATCATACTTTTTCGATCCTGCGGAAAGAGTGTTACCGAAACGCTTCTCTTCTGAAAGGACCATTCTTCGAATAAAACCACGTTGCGCCTCGAGTTCCGGGTAGGCATCTCTCATTTCTCCAACAACGAAGTGGCATACCTCGTTGAAGAATGGTCTGTTGAAGCCAAGATGATCGCGGCCATGGTAGATCGCGCGGCGCATAATCTTGCGCAGGACGTTGTGCCGTCCCTCATTCCCCGGCAGGATGCCATCGGCGATCGCGAAAGCTGTCGCGCGTGCGTGATCGGCGATCACACGGCAGGCGAACTTCTTCTGGTCGTCGAAGGAATCGAAGAACTTCTGAACAGGACGTTCCTTAGTGTTCGCGTTTCCGCCTTCTTCGGTCCCACCCGTGAACGGGTGGGCTAAACCCTCTTTATCTTCTTGCCCGCTTTCTTGCTGCTCACCGCTCACCGCTCCCTGTTCACTGATCGAAGCGACGAAATCGATGATCGGTCGGATCAGGTCCGTTTCGTAATTTGTCGAAACGCCCTGCATTACGGCGGCGATCCGTTCCAGGCCCATTCCCGTATCGACTGAAGGAGCAGGAAGCTCCGCAAGAGTGAACCCGCCTTCTCCGTCTTCCGATCGGTCGAACTGCATAAAGACAAGGTTCCAGATCTCTATGTTCTCGTCGCCGTACTCGGCATTAACTAGTTCAGCACGATTCTGCTCCGAATCTTCCGGGTCATCACCCATGAAGTAATGGATCTCAGAGCACGGTCCGCACGGTCCCGTATCGCCCATCTGCCAGAAATTATCCTTCTTCCCAAACCGCAGGACGCGTTCGGGCTTGGCACCTGCTTTGATCCAGAGCTTCTCGGCCTCTTCGTCGGCGGGTACCTCGCCATCGCCTTCGAAGACCGTGAACCAAAGGCGCGACTCCTCGAGGCCAAGTTTGTTGACGAGAAAGTCCCAGGCAAACTCGATCGCATCTTCCTTAAAATAGTCTCCAAAGGAGAAGTTGCCGAGCATCTCGAAGAAGGTATGGTGCCGTGCGGTCTTTCCTACCTCATCAAGGTCGTTGTGTTTGCCGCCCGCGCGAATACATTTCTGCGAAGACGCCGCACGCGAATAATCACGCTTGTCATTACCAAGAAAGACGTCCTTGAACTGGTTCATTCCCGCGTTGACGAACAGCAGAGTCGGATCGTTCGCGGGCAAGAGCGGTGACGAATGCACGACCCTGTGTCCGCGTTCTTCGAAATAATCGAGAAACCTTTGTCTTATCTCGCTGCCTTTCATAGCTGGTTCAGTCCCCGTAAACGGAAAAGATAAGTTTATCAACTTTGATTGGCGGGCAGAAGCGGAGGCCGGAGAGGGTTGGCCGCAAATAGAGGGGATGAACACAGATGACTGTGAACCACAAATCCCTTGTCGGAACGTGCGATACGTTCTGGTGCGCAATTCACCGGCAACTAGGTCCGATCGGATCAGTGTTCATCCGCCTCAGCCCTCGATTGATCTCATGATGGATCAGAGGACCTCTTCAAGAACCGATACGCCGGACGAGCGGTCGCCCGAAGTCCACTGCCACGTCTCGTGAAGCCGTAAGCGGCCGTCATGTAGAAGTTCCGGTTTTGTATCGCAAATACCTGTCATCAATAATCCCGAGGAGTTCACGTGCTGGTATCTCGCATTCAGAGAGCCGTCTTCCGCCACAACACCGATCAGGAATCCCTTCACGATGTCTCCGCCTTCGTATTCAGACCAGACGACGATTCCGTCCTGAAAGTACCTGAATTCAGTATCCCCCGAGACTTCTCCGGAGGGAGAATTCGAGACGGACCTGAACACTTTCCGGTTGTAGTCAACGCTCATTGGTCAAGAATATTCTTCACTTTCCAGCTTGATCTGCTCCAGCCTGTCGCGGATAAGATCGTAGCCGAAGCCTTGGCGGACAAGATGGTCGAACAACTTCTTCTTGTCGGATCTGTCTTTTGGTTCGCCTCTGACTCGAATGCGCTTTTCGATTGCGCGTTCGATAAGGTCCTCTTCAGGGATCTCTTCAAATGCGTCATCAAGAGCCGCTTCGATAGTCGCCTCGTCCAATTTCTTTCGCCTCAGGTCATGTTTCAGGCGGAATCGGCCGAGAGGTTTTTGTTTGAGTTTCGATTTGGCGAGTCCGCGTGCAAAATCCTCGTCATCGATGTAACCGTACTTCTTCAACTTTCCGATCACTTCCCCGACGATCTCCTGATTTGTCCAGGGCTTCTCAAGTAAACGCGTCCTGAGCTCTTCTTCCGACCGCGGCCTGTACGTAAGCAGGTTGACCGCCCGGTCAAACGTCATCTTCGCAGACTTTTCGGGGTCCCTGATCACTCTTTCTTCGTCTTTGATCGGTGGTCTGTATCTTGGCATAGCTGAAGAGTTTCCGAAGCGGAGTCTAACATCCGGCGCTTGCAAATCAGAAGCCGCTCTCAGAGAATCCGGGTAGTGAAAGACGGCCTTCTGATCATCGACAAGCCCGCCGGAATGACCTCACACGACGTCGTCGCGCGGAGCCGTAAAATACTAAGAACAAAAAAGATAGGTCACACCGGAACGCTCGATCCGTTTGCGACGGGTGTCCTTGTTCTTGTTGTAGGAAAGGCCACAAGGCTTGCCCGATTCCTGCATGCCGACGAGAAAGAATACGAGGCGGTTCTCCGTTTCGGGTTCGAGACCGACACCGGCGACCTGACCGGCGAGCCGAAAGAAACGCCCGACAAGCGTCAACTCGTCAAGAAATTGACGGATGAGGACGTCAGAAATGTGCTTCCGCATTTCAAGGGCGAGCTGGAACAGATCCCTCCAATGTACTCGGCGAAGAAGATAAAAGGCGAACGGCTCTACAAGCTGGCGAGAGAAGGAAAAGAAGTGGAGAGAGAGCCCGTCAAGATCACGATACTCAAGATCGTGTGTACCGGCGAAGCCGGCCGCGGTGAGGCAACCGCTGATTTTGGCCTGCGCGTAAGTTGTTCGGCCGGAACGTATATCCGGACACTTGCCGAAGATATCGGACGGAAGATCGGTATCGGCTGTCATCTCGCCAGCTTGCGCAGGATCCGGGCGGGTCGGTTTTCCATAGATGATGCTTCGACTCTGGATGAACTCGCCGCCTGCGATCCTTCTGACATAGACCTTTTGGACAAGCGCGAGGCCGTAGCCCATCTTCCGGGTATCGAGATCGGTGAGGAATTTGAATCGGACATCAGGAACGGAAAAGCGCTCGACTACGAGGGGCGTCACGCTGGGTTCGTCGCGATCCTCTCATCCGCAAGCGGGCTTGCAGCAGTGGGCGAGGCATATCCGGAAGAAGGCAAGGTACGACCCAAGATCGTTGTGATATAAGTATCTGATCTCGCTAGGTTTGCTCTATGAAGAAGAAACACATTGCTTTGGGGATCGGCGGCGCCGTCGGAGCCACGATCGCCTGGAAACTCATCACCCGACCGGAAACCGTCCGCTTTGAAGACCACACTGAAAAGCTGCATCATCCGGACCACTCAAACTTCACCGAGGTGGACGGGATATCTGTCCATTACCAGGAATTCGGCGACAAGTCGGACCCTACGCTGGTACTGATTCACGGCTTCACGGCTTCTACTTACGTCTGGAAGACTGTAGCTCCCGCGTTGGCAGCACAAGGCTTTCACGTAATCGCGCCTGACCTTCCCGGGTTCGGATACTCCGAAAAACCGGCGTGGTACGACTATTCGATCGGGTCGCAGTCTCGAGTGATACAGAGGCTGATGAACAGATTGGGAGTCGGAAAAGCGACCCTCGTGGGCAGTTCGTACGGCGGGGCTGTTTCGATGTGGTTTGCCCTGGACAATCCGGAGAGAGTGACAAAGCTGGTACTGGTCGACGCTGTTTGCAACAACGATCCGAAGAACCACCCGGTCTTGCGCCTGGCGGAAGTTCCGGGGATCGGCGAGGTGATAACACCGTTTCTGGTGGATTCGAAGATGTTCCTTAAATTCCGAATGCAGCAGACCATCGACAAGACGAATCACGATCTGATCACCGCCGACAGGATCGAGTCCGTTCAGAGGCCGATCCGCGCCGCGGACGGGCATCGGTCCGTGCTACTTACTTCCAGGAACTGGGATGCGGACCGGCTTGTTGCAGACGCTGAATTGATAGAACCGCCCACGCTTCTGGTGTGGGGCGAGAACGACAAGGTAATACCGATCGAGAACGGCGAGTTTCTCTATGACCGTATCCTAAACTCGAGATTTGTTGTGCTGAGGGACTGCGGGCATATTCCTATGGAAGAAAAGCCTGAGATCTTTGTGAAGCTAGTGACCGAATTTATGCGCGATCCGAAAGGACGCCTCGCTGAAAGCGACAGCGAGGATATAAGGATAGAGCAGATTCACAAGGACTGAGAGAAAAGTACTGAGGACTGAGAGAAGAAGTTGACCCTGGTCCAATGATCCGTTCTTCTTGCTCAGTCCTCAGTCCTCAGTCCTCAGTCCTCGAAGTACCTATATCTCCCGGTGATCTCCCATTCGAATAATCTGTCCTCAAGGCGGGTGCCTGAACCGATGTTGTGGTAAATGAAGGGCCGTCCCGTTTCGGGATCCCGGCGCTCGGAAACGATCCCGATGTGTGTCAGACCTTTGCCGTTTAGGTCCCACGTGACCACGTCGCCGGGCTCGTAATCCGATGCTTGTCCGCTGACCCCCAAAGACTTTCCTTTTCTCTCGAAAAACCTGCGTAGATTTGGGACACGGCGGTGGTCGATATTGGTGTCTGTCGAACTGAGACCCCATTTTTGAGGGTAGCTTCGAAAATTGACCTTCATATCTTCGTGGACTGCTTTCTGCAGGTCGACACCGGCGTTTCGAAAGGCGCGGATCACGACGTCGGTGCAGGCTCCGGTCTCTTTCGGAACGTCTCCTCCGGGATAATCGATCGCAAAATACTTTTGCGTATACCCTGTGGTGATCTTTGTCTGCTGTTTCGCGCTTTCGATGATCAACCTGATGTTTTTCGGAAGTGACTCAATTGACGTTTCGGCTGGAAGAACGGACTGTGTTTGAACGGAACAAGAGGCGGCCAGGATCGCAAAGACTATTAGCACCGGCTTCACGAGAATAAATTTATTCATATCGGTTGGGAAAACTTGGGAAAGCATTGTTTGGAGAATTGCCTGCCTTCTGGACGCCTGATCAATTCTTTTGGTTCCGGACGGGCGAAATTCGTTGACTGGAGAAAGGACTGAAGACCTAGGAAGGAATGAGAGAAAAGTACTGAGTACTGAGGCAATCGGAACCCGGAGCGCGAGCGACGGGCATGATCTAGGACTGAGGACTGAGAGAAGAGTTTGACTCTCTTTCGAGGTCCCGTGTATCAACCTCAGTACTCAGTACTCAGTACTCAGTACTCAGTACTCAGTACTCAGTACTCAG